>BNJU01003453.1_pt1 | contig 711132 bp, 727 predicted proteins | sample 8539281 | NCBI WGS metagenome assembly BNJU01 (sample SAMD00202456, study PRJDB9452) | human saliva metagenome | isolation source: human saliva | place: Japan
TCGTATTCCGATACCAATCCTGCCGCATCCGTGTGCGACACCGTCAGATTGTTTTTATAGCCGAGCTGCGTTTGACGTTGCCGTCGCGGCCGATGATGCGGACCAAAGTTACCGCTGCTATTGTATTCGTGGCGAACCAGCGGACTGCCGACCCGGACCGGTTCACCGAGACGGGCAAACCCTCCAACAGCGACACCGACAGCAGCCGCATTTTGGCAGACTGCTCGTCCGGGCTTTTTGCTGAACCAAATCCTGTTCGCTTTCGAGACAATACCGGTTCCTCATCGTCTTCATCGACTTCCGGCAGCGGGAACAAACGGCCTCGATCGTCGATATAGGCCAATCCCGCCGTATCGCGGATGATGCGTTGGCAGACGGTACGCTCCAGCCCTTGCCGAGGCCAGCCGATACCGTCTTGGTCGGAATAATAGCTGCGGCTCCAGACCAGCGGCAGGATGCCTTCAAAAGCAAAGTCGGTTTCACTCTCCAAAAACTTCAGCCCGTGTATCGAATTGACCGGGCGGCCAGCGGCAGCTTTGCAGGAAATACAGGGTTTGGGCGGCGGCTTTCGCTTTAGGGCTTGTTGTTCATGTAGAGACATGTCGCCGGCGTGTATGATGTGGCGTTTGCGGATTTTGAATCGAAGAAGAATGCATCATCAGCCAGGCAGGGTTTGGTGGCGGTACGGGAAAGTATGCCCTTGCGGCCCGGAAGGGCGGGTTCGTCACCAGTAGTGCGGTTGGTTTACTGGCTTTGAAAACGAAGGCGGGCTTGCGGTTGAGGCCTACGTCTTTGGCGACGGTCTTGGCGCCGCCTAAGTCGGCAAAAAAGGGGAAGGGGATGGGCGGTGTGACAGGGTGGAGCAGGAGGGGCGGCCAGCAGAAATCGGGGAGGTACAGATTACATAGAAATCACTGCTTTTACGGGCGATTTTATTAAATGCCATGGCGGCTTGCTCCTGTTGAAGGGTGGGGTCGTTTGAAAAATTTTTCCAGACGACCTTACGAGAACGTTAGAGCTTGGGAAAGCCTATGTTTACTCAGTATCTCTAATATTCATATTCCCTGGTGAAATACCTTCTTCTGATTCTACAAAAGTTCCCCATCCTCCTCTACGATAAATGAATTTCCAGTTCTAAATATTAAATTATATAATCCCTCATAAGTTACCTCCCAAATAATATAAATCTCCAGAATCAGGAATAAAATAAATTCTCCCCAGTTCATCAATAAAGGATTTCTCAGTTATCTGCAAAGCCGAAATTTCTTAATTTTTGCCAATATATTTTTGATAAAAAAATATAATCCTCATCATCTATCGAATAGTCAACTAAGGTATTTGTAGTTTTCCCCAAAGTTATGCAGTACCGTAGATGAAAGATGCGTCCATTACTACGATAATAAGCGTCATAGCTAATTGTTAAATACCATATTTCTCTTAGAAATTTTTACATTATCAGGCAAACTCCTCTAAATGGTGGGGTAGAGAATCTAAAAATAATTTCTATTCTCATACCAGCCTGAAAGCAATCATCTTCTTAAAAATCTGAGTGTATTTCGTATGAGTTGTTTCATAAATACTTCTTGTTATTTTTACTGTAGTATTTTAGAATGAAATATTCAGCCTTATTGACGCCTGTTTGGAGTCATAGATGAACAAAAAGGAATTCCATGCTAATTCAGGTCCTTTAAATTCGAGTACTGGAGCACTTTTTAGTACACAATATGATTTTTAAAGGAGGATATAAATTAAGAAAAATTTTGAATAATTTTTGATTCTAAGATGTTTTTAGTTAAATAAAAATAGTCATTAAATAAGATGTCAATTTCCTTTTTGTATATGTCAATAAATATTTTTCCTTCTTCTTCAAGGTAATAAATATTTTTGTTGAAATAAATAAATACCTTCTTGTATATTTTTAAAATTTATTAATTTAGTTTTTCTTTAATGTCTTTAATGTCATTAAAGTTTAAGGAGAGATATTGATGACAATGTTTTTGTTGTATAAATAATTCAATTTGATTCATATAATTTTACCTCCTGAAAGATCAAGTTTGCTAGCACTGTTAATTTCGGTTTATCCATCTCGAATATAATATTGAGTTGCTCCCCATCACCATATTTTTTATTTGCTTTTTGCTTTTCCCTACGCAAATATCTTCTTCTACTACAAATATATGTAATTGTTTTCTCATGTCACGTGCGGCAGTAGCATTTCCACTATGTTTCACCTGTACAGAATCGTTAAATGCTCTGGCATTTCCTCTGCAGAACGTACAGCGTATCCTTGAACAAAAATAATTCCCTAGGGGCAGAAGCACACCTGCCGACCCATGCGGATACAGTGTAAACAATATGTTCCTTTTTCTAGGACAACATTTTTCCAATTATCCACACCTGGATAGTCCTCACTTCCTTGCCAGCCAGCCGCTTCACTGGCAGGGATCTTGTCCTGCGACATGGATCATTACATGTTCCAGGCGATTTTTAGAACTTAACTCTAATGGGTCAGCCCACATTTGACTGGTTTTTGTAAAGTCCCAATAGAGTTACTAACACCAGCCAACCCAATCGAGTCTTGGTTAATGAACCTTCCACACTCCGGCTCATAATACCTGAAGAAGTTGTAATGCAATCCCGTTTCACGGTCGGCATACTGGTTTTGCAGGCGGAAGGGCTGGTATGCGCTATCCGTTACCGTGGTTTCCTCTTTCAGGCGACCCCAGCCAGTGTAGTTGCCGAACCACAGTAAATTGCCGTCCTTGTCGGTCATTTCTCTTGGGATGCCGATTTGGTCGCAGTGGAAATAGTGGGTTTGCTGTCGGTTTTCGCCGTCTTCGGTTGTCCAATCGCGGACTTGTACTAAAGGCTCGTAAGAATCTGGGTCGGTATGAGATATAGGGTATACCTGCCGTCCGAGTGGACTTCCTGCAAGAGGTGGCTGCCGTCCCAAACGAAGCGGGTTTGGTTTTCGAGGTCGTCTGAAACTTCCTGACTGGTTTTCAGACGATCTTTTCCTATCCTTCTGCCCAAGGCATCGTAGCTGTACGCCCACGTTTCTTTGCTGCCGTCTTTTTTGAAGATTTCGGCCTTAACCAGTTGGTCGTGCAGGGTCGTAGAAATAGTTCTGCACTTCGCCGTCGGCCAGCTCGCGGTGGATCAGGTTGCCGGTGCAGTCGTAGCCGTAGCTGCGTTTGACCGCGGTTTGGCCATAGCCCGCCGCAACTTTGGTTTTGCCTTTGCCGCCCTCTGTCAAATCGTTGAGGTGAATTTGCCTTTTCAGACGACCTAAGGGATCGAGTTCATAGCGGCTGGCGAGCTTACCCTGTGTGCGGAAGATTTCGCGGTGCAGCTTATCGCGTTCGATGTCGGAGATGACTTCGTCGTCGAGGCTGATTTGGTTGTTTTCATTGTAGTTGAAGCAAACGAGAGGGCGTAGGGGAAAAGGTCGTCTGAAAACGTTTCTTTCAGACGAGCCTTAATGCTTTATTGGGTATTGACCTAGATTACGGTTACTTGTTATTTTTTTATCAAGTAATTGTGAATGAAATTAATAATATTATTTTTTTGTTATTTCGGGTAAAAATAACTAAATTTTCTTCATGAAAAATTTAATTCATTGATTATTTCCTCGTAATCTTGAATTAATCTATGTATATCATAAAAGAAAAAAACAATACTACATCATTAACTAAAAACAGTAAAAATTTAACAAAAACCTTTATTTTTACTTCAAACTCTGTTAATTCATCAAACCAATCAGGAAATATTATATTCATTTCATACCTCAATTTTAATTGTAAATAGTTTTTAATTAGCTACTATTTTTCGCTAATGCTTCCGTATAAGCATCTAAAGTCATTGGCTCTCTAGGCATAATTTCAAAAATGCTTTTATTTTGACCTCGTTGCTGTATTTTTCAATGTATCAGGCACACTACTTTCATCTATTTTTATGTGCATTAAAGCCTCTAAAGTAACTTCATTGGGGTCATTAAAGACTGAAACACCATGAGTAGCAACTGTATTTTTCACCCCGTCGAGCAAAAATACCAAAACTCAAATCAAGCCGTTCGGATACCATTTTTCGGCAAAAATAATCACGCATCTGGGCATTCAATACCGTCAGCAGTTTGCGCATACATGCCGTAACGGCAACCTTATACGGCTTACCCTTAGACAGCAGGCGCTGATAGAAATCTGAATAAACGGTTCAAAACGTGTCGCTACCACGGTGGCGCTATACAGCGCTTTACGCACCGCAGACCTTCCGCCGAAGCAGCGGCTTTTGAATTTGGTTTTCCCCACTCTCCCTCAGGTGTGGGGCAATGCGACGAAACTCGCTATCCGTTTGTGCTGACAGCCGTCCCAATTCAGGCAGCATCGCCATCAGCATGCAGCTGTGGTTATCGAACCGATGCTTTGATTTGCTCTGCCACTTGGGCTTTGCCGTCAAAATGCGTGTGAGTGTGGTCGTCGATTTGTTTGTCCAATTCGTCAATCAGCCTGCCAAAAATGGGCAATCAGTTGTTTTGACGCTTTCGACTTGCGTTTCGTGAACCTGATGCGAGACGGTTTTTCTCGGCAGTCCGCATATCCACCAGCTGGTTGCGGCGGTTAATCAACGCTGCAACACTTCTTCCGCTTCGGTGGGCGGGTGGTAGAGCATGCTTTGCCAACCTTCTTTCTGCATCATCATCTGTGCAGAAGGCGAGCATTTGAGCATCTTTGGCATCCGGTTTTAGCGCCGCCCAGGTCGGCGAAGAGCGAGAGGGATGGGCGGTACGATGAGCGGAACAGGAGACGCCCAGCAGAAATCGGAAGGGTACGGATTACATAGAAGTCGCTGTCTTTACGGGCGATTTTATTGAAGGCCATGTAGGACTCCGCATTCGTTAAGGTAGAGTCATAAAAAGTACAGATAGCTAAGTAGTTTGTATGTAATTAATCATAATTGTATGTGCTGATAATAAAATAACAAAACTCTTCGCATAAAATAAGGCTATTTTGAATTTCATATAATAGATTTAAAATAACTAACGATGAGTATCCTGTTGATCTTCTGGGGGTGAGATTATTTTAAAAATCATCATTGAGTTAAGTATAAAATAACGCCAAGTATTTTTCGTCATAATCAGAATGATATATTGGTTTTTCCTGGTAGGCTCTATTAATGACTTGATTCAAAAGTTTTTAGCATCGATTTTACCATTTAGAAAACAAATGGAAAATTGAATCAACTTTTCTAAATATTCTGCATAATTGCTGATAGGAATAATCTTTTGGAGCAAATTTAATACAGCAATTTATAAATTTAGAATAATCATCCATAATATCAGAATCTTCTAAGCATCTAATATGGTTTGTAAATCTATAAATTTCTTTATTATTCATATTGTAATCTCCTAAAATAATTTAGGAATGAATTCTGAACTGATTTAACGCTGGATTTACAATTATAGTCAGGGAAAGTTCTTGGGATGAGCAAACGATATTTGTTTTGGTGGCGGAGTCTTGAAAAACATCAAACACTTCAGATTTACAAATATAGAAAGAGAATCCTTTAATTGATCCAGCGTTGAAATGTTATTTTTGGTTAGATAGGGTTTGTTAATGCTTCTACCTCAGCACACTTGGCTTTTTGCTGTTTAGCTTTCTCATGTACTTTGATTACTAGGTAGATGAGCTAAATTCTGATACAATTTTACAAAATTAAATACATTTTGTTCTCTTTTGGCAAATCTTTCAGTGGCATTTGAAACTGTGTTCTGAATATCGCGTAACTCTTCCTGTTGTTTTTATTCATACAAGTGATTGAGCTTTCCCCCCTTTTTATTTAACTTTTAAATCCTAAAATATCAATCCCTAATTTTGGGCATTAGGTGCGAACCCATCAGGTTTTCCCGCCCGTAACCGCAATCGGGTCCTGATTAACAAACCGCCCAGCATCAGGTTCATAATACCTGAAGAAGTTGTGCATGCAGCCCCGTTTCACGGTCAGCATACTGGTTCTGCAGGCGGAGCAGGAGGGCGCCCAGCAGAAATCGGGCACGGTAAAAATCACGCGGAACTTGCTGCTTTTTACGGGCGATTTTATTGATGGCCTGATGGGTTTTTGTTGAGATGTTAATAGATAAAAACGGGTGCGTGCTGCTGGTACGCAACCGGCATGTCAGATAAACAGTATGCACACAGGTTGCAGCTTGCTTGTGGGGTTGTTGGGTCTTGATACAACCTGCGCTTACTCTGAACGGCATGGATATGCACAAATTAATTTATCTAACTCTGATATTAAACTTACAACTCATTTGTGTGAGTTTAAAAATAATGCATATCCATCGGAGTTTATATCAAAAATCCACTCCCCATTCAGGGTGAAAAAGTATAATTAAATTCCAAACCTATAATACATGATCTTTGTAAATAAAAAGATAATTCCGGTTCCATAAACGACAGTTTTGATAGATGAATTTCTCTGTTAAGAATGGATGAAAAACCAATTTCGTAACTTTTTAATTCAAAGGTTCTCAAGCAAACGTTAGCAAACAGTCCAATGCAGTTTTCTTTTTATCATTCATCTTCAATTTTACATTCAACCAATCTGCATCTTCATCATAAGAAAAAGCGTAAATTCATAACCCAAAAATTTCTAACCTTACAAGTGTGTTTTCATCAGAGAAAATACACAATCACTCTAACTTTTGTTCTAATTTCCTAGATTTCATGCTGGTCAATAGTTATTATCACGCCAGTTTTAGGATTTATATAGCTTTAACCCATTGCAATACTCTTTCCAACGTCTCCCTACTCCAGCATCAAAAAGTTCCTTTTTAATTAAAAATTTCTCATCAATATCATTGGGAGTCTTAAACCAAGTTTTCTCAGTTCTTATATCTTTTTAAGCGTGAATAGCGTGATTCCTTAATTTCATACCTACTTTTTGAATGCATTATAAATTTGATTATGCGTAAGTTGACTTATAGGACGATTTCCTCGCCAAACCTGGAATTCTTAATAATCTCAAACGCGCTAACTCTAAAGGGCTAATCGATTCTTGTATATTAAATGCAAACCAATACAAATTATAACCTCCCTCAAGGCCAATCGGGTCTTGGTTGACAAACCCTACCCGCATCAGGGTCGTAATACCGGAAGAAATTGTAATGCCCCCGTTTCATGGTCGCAATACTGGTTTTGAAGCCGGAACGGCTGGTGCCTCGTCCCCGTTACGCTGGTTTCTTTCGGTTACTTTACCCCAAGCATCATACTCGCCAGCCCACAGCAGCTTGCGTTTTTATCGGTCATCTCACGCGGATGCCGATGTGGTCGCAATGGAAATAGTTGGTTTGCTGTTGGCTGTTATCTTCTGCATCCGTCCAATCACGGATTTGCGCCAGCGGTTCGTAGAGTCTTGGTCGGTGTAGATATAGGTGTAGAGGCCGTCTGATCTTGTTCTACTAACAGGTGGCTGGCTATCCCTACGGGGCCCCGCCCAAGTCAGCGAAGAACGGGAAAGGGATGGGCATGCGGTAAGCGGAGCAGGGAGGGGCGCCCAGCAGAAATCAGGGAAGGTACAGATTACGAAGTCGCGCTCTTTACGGGCGATTTTCATTGAAGGCCATGCAGCGGGTTTTTGTGCTGAAATACTATTAGATGAAAACGCGTGCGTACTGTTGGCACGCACCGTACATATTAAGTCAGCATGTTATACAGGCTATGGAGTTTACTAAAAGGTAAAACGCATACAATCAGCACTACACCTTTGTCTATAAAAATAAGTGTTTTTAGGCTACAGTTCATTATAGTATTTAAATGAATGAATTAAAAAGAAATATCAGATACTTGCAATACAAAATACGTTTGGATTTTGTACAAGCAATTTTTATGAGTAAATTTTACTTCTATACTATCTTCTTTATCTTTAAAAAGTGAAAGCATCTATCAAATATAATCCATTCAAATATCATTAATAAAATTGATGTTTCTTCTAATGGCTGATATTTATACATGACCATCTACTATATTTTTATATGAGAGTCATCATGTGATTCATCATTAATCCAATAAGTTCTGAATATAAATATCTCACTAGCATCTTGTTTTATGTACCGCAAAGTTGGTAAAGGTTCATCTCCCTAAAATAATAGTTTGTACACTTTCCATAGATAAAAACAGATAAATAGTGTACTGAGAAATGCTCAAAGAATAATGCTCTTCTGGTTTTAAATCTCACAGCCTCGCCATATATTGGCATCTGATTTTTAGTAACATGACTAATGGACCACCATAAGTACCGATATTATGTGTTTTAAAATTCATTACGAAACCTTTATGTATTAAAAATTTAAATTTTAGCTAACTAAGTTATCAGGAAAAACTTGTTGATATTAAAAGGCAGCAATCAACATACACTTGGAGGTCAGAGTTTGCTGTCTTCTTGTGCTTTTTAATAAACATAGTAGTGATCTCTAGGATGGATACCTAGCCTTTTAGCTTTGTCGCAAGCCAGTATTAGGCTGGTGATCTCCCACAAAATTTCCAGTTTTAGTTCCAGGACCGGTGGCGCCACAAGTATGGTACACACCAATTTTATTCAATTTTTGCTTTCTTTCTGAGTGAAATTCCTTCAGGTCCTCTAGCAGGAATAGATTCTTCTGCAATGGGCCAAATTCTCTACCGCTGCAATGTATTCTAATGTGAATAATCCCAAAAAGTCTACCCAGCTTTGCGTATTCGGTGCAAACCGTAGCAGATTATCTGCACCCCACAACCTAATCGGCCTTTGATTGATAAAACCCACCGCAGTTCGGTTCTCGTAATAGCGGAAGGTTGTCATGCAGACTGTCTCACGGTCACGCGTACTGGTTCCTGTAAGCGGAAAGGTTAGTAAGAGCATTATCCGTTACCTTGGTTTTCTTTTCAGACGGCCCCAGCTGGTATAGTTACCAAACCATAAGAAGTTGCCGTCCTTATCGGTCATCTCACGCGGACATTCATGTGATCGATGGAAGTAGTTCACTCCTGACAGCTTTCGCCTTCGGCACTGCGTGTGTTGTAGCACCTGTGCGAGCAGTTCATAGCTGTCGGATCGGGGTAGATATATAGGCACCTGCCGTCTAGGTTTTCCCTGCAGGAGATGCGCTGCTGTCACATAGTCTTTAAAAATTTCTACTACGTAAACAACGCTTAGAATTTTCTGCATATTACGATATTACGCAAGTGTATAGCTTGCACAAATTATTGTGCCAAAATACACAAAATCATAATCTAGATCGTTAGTTTCACAAAGCCATCTAAGAAATAAAATATATATTCTTCTATATCTACTTGAATTGGTATGTTTATCGCATAGAAACTTTACATTAAACGCTTCTGACCCACATCCAAGATCTATTAGTTTAGTTAATATATTATCTTTAAATTTCCGATTTTCATTAAAGAAAGTCAATCCCGCAACGTACTATTTTTACTATTAATTATAGTTTTTATCATATACAAGTAATTTTCTTCCTTTGTATTACACTAACAATATCACCCAAGATATTTCTTTGCTGTAAAAAGGAATATTGTTTATTTTTAAAATAGTCCTCTTCAGTTACTTCTGCCCAAATGCTTTCCATAGATACTGGAGGGCAAATCATCAATTACTTCTAGATTAAAAGAAACCTCATTTTAATTACCTTAAGATTAGTTCACAGAAAATTCTACACCTTCATAATTTCTATTTATTACTCTTTTCAAGATTACATAACTAATAAACTTGACCATTCTCTACTGTACTGGATCCACCGTTTGATTTGGCAATTATATGATTCACATGAGCCTCGATTATCCGGCAGGGCTTACACCTTTTTCATGTCGCTTTCAGGCTCAGTAGTCTCTACACCGCATCTACCACATATCATTTTTCCGTCATTATCTGGCTTTTATTTTCGTCTCTAACCGCTCTTTCCTGCAGCAGTAAAATCTTTTTCCCTTTCTTGCACCTTTCTTCAAATGTCTTTTATATCTTCAACGTGCTCTAACCCTAGAGGATTCATCCAAGATTGTGCATTAAATGCAAAATGATAGAAATTTTCTCCAAATAATCTTATGATCTTGATTAATAAATCTTCCAGAAATGAATGCGTGAATCAAGAAGATTATAATGGCAGCCCGTTTCGGCATCACGGCATTGGTTTCTGCAACTGAACGGCTGGTGCGCCGTTCCCGTTAGGTTGGTTTCTTCTTCAGACGACCCGTCGCCGGTATAGTTGCCGAACCACAGTAAATTGCCGTCTATCGGTCACTCTCTGGGATGCCGACTGAGTCGCAGTAGCAGTGGGAGGTGTTGTTGGTGGCTTTCTCCGTCTTCGGTTGTCCAATCGCGGACTTGCGCGGAGCGTCGTAGGAATTTGGTCCTGAGATGTAGATATAGCATATCTGCTGTCTGAATTTTGTTCCTGTAACAGATGGTTGCCGTCCCAAACGAAGCGGTTTATCCGCTTGCACTGTCTTCCACTCGGTATTTGGCAGCTTACCCTGCCTTTAACGCGCATCGTAGGGTGTAGACCAAGTTTCTTTCGTGGCGTCTTTTTGAAGATTTCGGGCCTGACCAGTTGGTCGCGCAGGTCACGAAAATAGTTCTGCACTTCGCCGCGGCCAGCTCGCGGTGGATCAGGTTGCCGTCCGTCGTGATCGGTGGCGGTTTCTGAACCTTGTCGTTATCGCGCAAGGGTGGATTAGCGTCCCAATCATCGCGTTTGAACCCGGTAATCCGCAGCGGGGTTTTGGCTGTCGAGTCGTCTGAAAGTGGGGCGCCTGAGGACGGTTGTCCAGCCCAGCTGCGCACCGGTTTGGCGGCGAGGGAGGCGTCGTCGTGCCTCGCGCTGCCTCGACCAGCTCGTGAAAAGCAGCCTGCACTTTTTCAGGTAGCCTGGAAGCGAGTGCGTGGGCAGCTATACCCACCCTGCGTTGGGACTGGGGTTGTTTGAACAGAAACCGTGGTGCGTGCACGCTCGCACCCCGTCAGCGCAGGCTCGCGGGCACGGCTTGCTGCGCCGGGATTGAGGTTTATGCGGGCACGGCCTTTTTATTGATCAGCAGTAAATGTTTTAACATATTTTTAATATTTGTTCTTTCTTTTTGACAAAATCCAAAAGAGTAATCAAATAATTAACTGTTCCTGCATAAATAAAGTAGCACATTCATTTTCATTCAAATATTTTTGCAATTTTCCACTGTCTTTCAAAATAAAGTTCGTATTCGTAAATCATATACGAAACAAATTTATTTTACAGTTAACTCGCCTCTTGTAACACAAGGGTAATAAATTCATCTTTATCAACCTCACTTTAGTATACATCACTTTCATAGTAGATAAAGTATAATGTGCAAAATTTTAAATATTCATCATCTATCAAAACTATTAAAAATACATTTAATTTTTAACTGTCTTCTAAAAATCTATTAAATCTATATAAAAGATTTAATGCTTGATAACAACTTCATATCATCTTTTCTTTTAAGCTCCATCGATGAAATTATTTTTACAAACGGAATAAGATTGTTTTCACTGCTTTAAAGCATAAAAACCCCCGTTTTGAAAGTTTTATACACTAATTGACCATAGTACAAATGAGAGTTAGTATAACAAATAAAATATGTAACTTTGCCTAATTTCCTATTATTTGTTGAATTACATGCACGATGGTTGGTACAAGGCGAGATGTCATTGTCACTATATTGGTGTGGAAGCTATAGTATCAATATAAAATCATTATTAATGAAGATAGTATGTTGTGCAAGTTCTCATTGTTATCATTAAGTTTAAAAGCATTCTGAAGAGGCCTGTGTTTTGTTGATATAAATTTGATAATATCTCGAACAAAGTGCTTTCTCTCCTGAATCATTTATGTGAAAACATAAATGATAGGTTCTCCATCTACTTTGAGACATGATCGCATGCTCTTCTATGTTTTGATTATTTTATACCTGTCAAATTTAACCTAGATTTTGATATATATATATACATATAAATTATATGGACATTTTCACGTTGTCTCCTTCGTCTTCTGTCTAACAATAGTGCATTTAATTTATCTATTAAATTACGCTCTAATTCCTTTTGCTCCTTGTTCGTTGGATTTGACTAAATTCGCCAGGACAAGTTGTTTCTTTACCATCAACATCTTCAATATTGAGTAACTGAATCTAATATCTTTGCTCCTTCATCATCAAGAGTAATTTTAATCAGCAATTTTCTGAGCTAGGATTCCACGGGAACAGTTTAACAGAAAGATCTGTTACCCAAATAGGTCTTTTGAACGTTTTCATTTTGCCCGTCACGTAGGTACTAGCCACTCTTCCTTTTTATAGCTTCCATTTTCTCATATAAACACTCTTATTTGACGTGCTTTTCTTTTGACGTGCCTGCTCATGGATCAATCCAACCGGTAACATTTTCTGCAAACTGATAAAATTCTCCTCACCCTATCAATCCAATTGAACCTGATCCTAATTCTACAAACCGACCGTATCAGACTCATAGCTCTGTAGAAGTTGTAATGCAGCCCCGTCTCACGGTCGGCATACTGGTTCTGTAATCGGAACGGTTGATAAAGCTGATCTGTTACCTTGGTTTCTCTTGAACGGCCCCTAACCAGTGTGATTGCAACACAGCAAACTCACCGTCTTTGTCTGTCATCCGTGCGGGATGCCGATTTGGTCGCAGTGGAAATGAGTGGGTTTGTTGGCGGCTTTCTCCCTTCGTTGGTCCGGTTATGCACCTGTGCAGACGGTTGTAGAGTCTTGGTCGGCATAGAGCATACTCTGCCGTCCGGGCGGACTTCCCGTGCAGCAAATGGCTACGTCCCAAACGAATCGGTGGCATCTTTCGAGGGCGCCTGAAATTTCTTCGTTTTCAGACGGCCTTTGCTCATCCTTCTGCTCGCTGCGGTCGTAGCTGTACGCCCACGTTTCTTTTCGTGCCATCTAGAAGCTCTTTCGTAACCAGCCTGGTCGTGCAGGTCGTAAAGAGTTCTGCACTTCGCCGTCGGCCAGCTTCGCGGTGGATCAGGTTGCCGGTGCAGTCGTAGCCGCAGCTGCGTTTGACCGCGGTTTGTCATAGCCCGCCGCAACTTTGGTTTTTGCGCTTGCCGCCCTCTGTCAAATCATTGAGATGGCAATTTGCCTTTTCAGACGACCCAAGGATCGAGTTCATAGCGGCTGGCGAGCTCTACCTGTGCGCGGAAGATTTCGCGGTCAGCGCTTATCGCGTTCGATGTCGGAGATGACTTGTCGTCGAGCTGGATTTGGTTGCTTTCATTGTAGTTAGAGCAAAACGAGAGGGCGTAGTGCGTCGTGTCTGAAAACGTTTCTTCTCAGACGGCTTAATGCTTTATTGGGTATTGACCTAGATTACGGTTACTTGTTATTTTTATCAAGAATTGTGAATGAAAATTAATAATATTATTTTTGTTATTTCTGGGTAAAATAACTTAAATTTGCTTTTCATGAAAAATTTAATTAGTGATCTTCTCGTAATCTTGAATTAATCTATGTATATCATAGAAAAACAATACTCTATCATCATTAAACTACAGTAAATTTAACAAAAACCTTATACTTCAAACTCTGTTAATTCATCAAACCAATCAGGAAATATTATATTCATTTTTCATACCAATTTTAATTGTAAATAGTTTTAATTAACTACTATTTTCGCTAATGCTGCATAAGCATCTAAAAGTCATTGGCCTCTAGGCATAATTTCAAAAAGTGCTTTTGTATTTGACCTCGTTGCTGTATTTTCAATGTATCAGGCACACTACTTTCATCTATTTTATGTGCATTAAAAGCTCTCTACAAGTAACTTCATTGGGTCATAAAGACTGAAACACCATGAGTAGAACTGTATTTTTCACCCTGTCAGACAAATGCAAAACTCCGACAACTGCTGTTCGGGATACCATTTTGCGCAAAATAATCACGCATCTGGGCATTCAACACTGTCAGCATTTGGCGTCACATGCCATGCGGCAGCTATGACTTACCTTTAGACGGTGGCGCTGTAGAAATCCCGAACAATGGTCCCAAAACGTACGCTACCACGGTGGCCATATACAGCGCTTACGCACCGCAGACCTTTCCAGCGAGCGCAGCGGCATTTGGGTGGTTTCCATCTCCTCAGGTGTGGGCACACCGACGAAAACTCGCTATCCGTTTGTGCGACAGCCGGGATCGTGTCAGACAGCATCGCCATCAGCATAGCTGGTTATCGAACTCGATGCCTTTTGATTTTGCTCGCCACTGGGCTTTGCACGTCAAAATGCGTGGAGTGTGGTCGTCGATTTGTTTGTCCAATTCGTCAATCAGCCCGCCAAAATGGGCAATCAGTTGTTTGACGCTTCGACTGCGTTTCGTGAAACCTGATGCGACGGTTTTCCCGGCAGTCCGCATCCACCAGCTGGTTGCGGCGAACGACCGTCGCCTTTCGCAACACTTCTTCGCTTTCGGTGGGCGGGTGGTGGGGCGTTTTCGCCAGCCTTCTTTCTGCATCATCATCTGTTGCAGAGTGCGAGCATTTGCGCATCTTTGGCATCGAGCCTTTGAGCGCCGCCCAGGTCGGCGAAGACGAGCGAGAAGGGGATGGAGCGGTACGGTAGGCGGAACAGGAGGAGACGCCCAGCGCAAGAAATCGGGAAGGCAGAATAGATTACGCAGAAGTCGCTGTCTTTGCGGGCGATTTTATTGAAGGCCATGGTAGGTCTACTCGCATTCGTTAAGGTACAGAGTCATATGTAAAGATGTACAGATAGGGTAAGTGGTTTTGTATGTAATTAATCATAGTGTATGTGCTGACACTATACATAAAACTCTTTCGCATAAAATAAGGCTATTTTGAATTTCATATCACAGATTTAAATAACTAAAAGGTGGCAGAGTATCCTGTTGATCTTCTGGGGTAGATTACTGTAAAATCCATCATTAGTTGAGCATAAAAATAACGCTAAGTATCGTCATAATCAGAATGACAGCTTGAGTTTTTCCTGGTAGGCTCTATTAATGGCTTGATTCAAAGCTTTGGCATCGATTTTACCATTTAGAAAACAAATGGAAAAATTGAATCAACTTTTCTAAAATATTCTGCATAATTGCTGATGAGGACCAATCTGAGCACCATTTACGGCAGCAATTTATAAATTTAGAATCACCATCCATAATATCAGGAAGCCCTGCAGCATCTCAATATGGTCGTAAATCTATAAATTTCTATTATTCACGTTGTAATCTCCTAAAATAATTTTGGGAATGACGTTTCGAGACTGTTTAACGCTGGATTACAATTATAGTCACCAGGAGTTCTTGGGATTTTCAGCAAACGACATATTTGCTTTGGTGGCGAGTCTTGATCATCGACACTTTGCAGATTTCATAAATATAGGTGAAATCGCTAATTGATCCGTTGAAATGTTATTTTGGTTAGATGAGTTTGTTACACGCCTTCTACCTCCTTTACTCGGCTTTTCATGTCTAGCTCTCATGTACTTTGATTACTAGGTGAGATGAGCTAAATTCTGATACAATACAAAGAGTAAATACATTTTGTTCCTCTTTTGGCAATCTTTTCTAGCGGCGTTGAAACTGTGTGTGTTCTGAATATCAGCGTCTAACTCTTCCTGTTGTTTTATTCCTTACAAGCGATTGGTCTATTACTACTAACTTTAATCCCAAAATATCAATCTAATTTTGGGTGAATTAGGTGCGAACTATACATGGCTTTTCCGCTCAATAACCCTAATCGGGTCCTTGATTAACTCAACCGTCGGCATCGGGTTCATAGTCACCTGAAGAAAGTTGTCATGCAGCGTTTCACGGTCAGCATGCTACGTCTCTGCAGGCTTGGAGCAGGAGGGGCGCCCAGCAGAACATTGAGCACGGTAAAAATCACGCTGCTTGCTGCTACGGGCGATTTGTTGATGGCCCATGATGGGTTTTTGCTTGAGGAGGCAATAGATACAGGTTGCGTAAGCTGCTGGTACACGCAGCCTGCATGTCAAGCAGGCATGTCACTTCAGGTTGCAGCTTGCGCAGAGTTGTGCCCGGATGTGATACAACCTTGCGCTCTCTGTAGACGGCATGGATATGTACACATTAATTTTGGTTCCAGCTTCTGATATTAAACTTAATCAAACTATTTGTATTGAGTTTAATATATGAGTCTATCGCAGGTTTCTATCCAAAAATCCACTCCCCATTCAGGGTGAAAAGCTAATTAAAAATTCCAAAACCTATAATATCCTCCTTTGTGAAATCAAAGATAATTCCGGGTTCCATAAACGACAGTTTTTGATAAGATGATTTCTCTTTGAAATATGAAATCGGATAAACCAATTCTTAATTTTCTTTAATTCAAAGCTCTGCAAGCAAGCGTTACAAACAGTCCATACTGCGTCTATCATTCACTTCAATTTTCACATTCAACCAATCTGCATCTTCATCATAAGAAAATGTGTTAATTCGATGACCAAAATTTCTAACCTTAGTTGGCGGCAGTGTTTTCATCAGATATCTACAATCCCTTTAATCTTTGTTCTAATTCCTAGATTTCAAGCGCGGTCTAATAGTTACTACGCATGTTTTAGGATTTATAATAGCTTCTCAACCCATGCAATACTTTCTCCAACGTCTCCTACTCCAGCATCAAAAGCCCCTCATTGGTATCTCATATCATTGGGAGTCTTAAAGTCCGTTTCGCAGTTCTTATCTCTTTAAAGCGTGATATAGCGTGATTCGTAATTTAATACCTACTTGAATGCATTATAAACTGATTATCGTAAAGTTGACTGAAGGACGATTTCGTGCAAACCTGAGCTTTGCGTGATCTTCAGGAACGCGCTAACTGCAGACCCGGTAATCGATTTCGATAGTAAATGAAACCACGAGGGCCTATAACCTCCTCAGGCTCTAATCAGCCTTGGTTGGACAAACCCACCCGCATCAGTCGTAATACCGGAAGAAATCAATGCCCCCGCTCGGCGTGGTCGCAATGTTCTGGTTTGAGCGGAGCGCTGGTGCACGCCGTCCCCGTTACGTTGGTTTCTTCGGTTACTTTACCCGCGACGTCAGCGCCAGCCCACAGAAGCATTGCGTATCGGTCCTACGTGCAGTTTACCGATGATAGTACGCAGCGGGAAATAGTTGGTTTTGCCGTGATGGCTGTTATCTTCTGCATCCGTCCAATCACGGATTTGCGCCAGCGGTTCGTAGGAGTCCTGGTTTGGTGTAGACATAGTGAGAGGCCGTCTGAATTTTCTGTTCCTGCAACAGGTGGCTGGCCATCCTACGGGGCCCCGCCCAAGTCAGCGAAGAACGGGAAAGGGATGCGTGTACAGGCGGAGCAGGAGGGGCGCCCAGCATCAGGGAAGCGTACAGTTACATGAAGTCGCTGTCTTTACGGGCGATTTTATTGAAGAGCCATAGCGGGTTTTGTGCTGAAATACTAATAGATAAAACTGGCGTGCGTACTCGTTGGCACGCACCGTACATATTAAGTCAGCATGTTATACAGGCTATAGTTTGCTAAAAGGTAAAACGCATACAATCAGCACTACACCTTATCTATAAAATAAGTGTTTTAGGCTACAGTTCATTATAGTATTTAAAATGAATGAATTAAAAAGAAATATCAGATACTTGTACAAAATACGTTTGGATTTTGTACAAGTACCTTATAAGTAAATTTTACTTCTATACTATCTTCTTTATCTTTAAAAGTGAAAGCACTATCAAATATAATCCATTCAACATCATTAATAAAATTGATGTTTTTCTAATGGCTGTATATTTATAATGACCATCTACTATATCATAGTGAGAGTCAATGTGATTCATCATTAATCCAATAAGTTCTGAATATAAATATCTCACTAGCATCTTGTTTATGTACCGCAAAAGTGGTGAAGGTTCATCTCCTAAAATAATAGTTGTACTGTCTCCATAGATAAAACAGATAAATAGTTATACTGAGAACAAGCTTAAAAGAATAATGCCTTCTGGTTTTAAATCTACACAAGCCTTTGCCATATATTGGCATCTGATTTTACAATAACATGACTAATGGACCACCATAAGTACCGATATTATGTGTTTTATCATTACGAAACCTTTATGTATTAAAAATTTAAATTTTAGCTAACTAAAGTTACCTAGGGAAAAACTGTGTTGATATTAAAAGGCAGCAATCAACATACACTTGAGTTCAGAGTCTGCTGCTTCTTTCTTGTGCTAATAAAGCATAAGTAGTGATCTCTAGGATGGATACCTAGCTCTTTAGCTTGTCGCAAGCCAGTATTAGAGTTGGTGATCCTCACAAAATTTCCAGTTTTAGTTCCAGGACCGGTAGCACTAGCAGTATAGCATGCAATTTTATTCAATGCTTTCTGAGTGAAAATTCTTTCAGGGTCCTCTAGCAGGAATAGATTCTTGCTGCAAATGCCAATCTTCCTACCGTCAGTAATTGTTCTAATGTGAATAATCCTAAAAAGTCTACCCAGCTTTTGCGTATTCGATGCTAAAACCTCGTACAGATTATCTGCAACCCCACAACCCAATCGGGCCTTTGATTGATAAAACCTGACCGCAGTTCGGTTCTCGTAATAGCGGAAGAAGTTGTCATGCAGACTGTCTCACGGTCAGCGTACTGGTTCTGTAAGCGGAAAGGTTATAAGAGCATATCCGTTACCTTGGTTTCTTCTTTCAGACGGCCCCAGCCGGTATAGTTACCAAACCATAAGAAGTTGCCGTCCTTATCGTGCATCTTATCGCGGATGTCAATGTGATCGCAGTGGAAGTAGTTCACTTGCACGAGCTTTCGCCTTCGGCACTGGTGTGGTTGTGCACCTGCGCGAAAGCAGATTCATAGCTGTCGGGATCGGGGTAGATATGCAGTCATACCTGCTGTCTAGGTTTTCCCTGCAGGAGATGGCTGCTGTCACATAGTCTTTCAAAAATTTCTATTACGTAAACAACGCTAGAATTTTCACATATTACGATATACGCAAGTTATCAGCTTGCACAAATTATTGTGCCAGCAAATTCCCTGTGTCATAATCTAAATCGTTAGTTTTCCACAAAGCCATCTAAGAAAATATATATTTTCTTCATATATCTACTCTGAATTGGTATGTTTATTGCATAGAAATTTGCATTAAACGCTTCTGACCCACATCCAAGATTCATTAGTTTAGTTAATATATTATCTTTAAATTTCCGATTTTTCATTAAAGAAAACAATCCGCAACGTACTACTATTTTTACTATTAATTATAGTTTTATCATATAATAAGTAATTTTCTTCCTTTTGTATTACACTAACAATATCACCCAAAAGATATTTCTTTGCTGTAAAGAATATTGTTTATTTTAAAATAGCCTTCTTCAGTTACTTCTGCCCAAATGCTTTCCATAGATACTGAGGGTAACCATCAATTACTCTAGATTAAAAGAAACCTTTTTCATTTTAATTACCTTAAGATTAGTTCATGAGAAAATTCTACACTCTTCATAATTTTTCATTTATTACTCTTTTCAAGATTACATAATCTACATAAAATCGGACCATTCTCTACTGTACCAGATCCACCGTTTGATTTGGCAATAGGCTGATCTCACATGAGCCCTCATTATCCGGCGGGCTTACACCTTTTCATGTCGCTTAGGCTCAATAGTCTCTACACCGCATCTACCACATATCATTTTTCCGTCATTATCTAGCTTTATTTTGCTCTCTAACCGCTCTTTCCTGCAGCAGTAAAATCTTTTTCCCTTTCTTGCACCTCTTCCAAATGTCTTTTTATAACTTTCTCAACGTGCTCTAACCTAGAGGATCTCATCCAGATTGTGCATTAAATGCAAAAATGATAGAAAATTTTTCCTCCAAATAATCTTATGGGATCTTGATCAATAAATCTTCCAAATCGAATCGCAGAATCTAAGAAGAGTTATACTGCAGCCCTGTTTCGGCATCAAAGTATTGGTTCTGCAACCTGAACGGTTGGTGCGCCGTTCCCGTTACGTTGGTTTTCTTCTTTCAGACGACTCCCAGCCGGTATAGTTGCCGAACCACAGTAAATTGCCGTCCTATCGGTCATCTCTCTTGGGATGCCGGATTTGGTCGCAGTGGAAGTAGTGGGGTTGTTGTTGGCTTTTCTCCGTCTTTGGTTGTCCAATCGCGGACTTGCGCGAGCGGTTCGTAGGAATCTTGGTTTCGGTGTAGATATAGGCATATCTGCCGTCTGAATTTTTGTTCCTGTAACAGATGGCTGCCGTCCCAAAACGAAGCGGGTTTCATCCGCTTTTGCACTGTCTTCCCCACTCGGTATTTGGCGACCCTTCTGCCCAACGCATCGTAGGTGTAGGACCAAGTTTCTTTCTTAGCCGTCTTTTTGAAGATTTCGGCCTTGAACCAGTTGGTCATGCAGGTCGTGAAATAGTTCTGCACTTCGCCGTCGGCCAGCTCGCGGTGGATCAGGCTGCCGTCCAAGTCGTATTGGTAAGCGGTTTCCTGAACCTTGTCGTTATCGCGGGCAAGGGGTGTGATTGCGTCCCACATCATCGCGCTTTGAACTCGGCAATCCGCGCGGGGTTTGGCTGTCGAGGCCGTCTGAAAGTGGGCGGCGTCTTTTTGAGGACAGGTTGTCCGCCCAGCTGCGCCATCAGTTTGGCGGCGAGGGAGGCGTCGTCGCCGAATCGCGCTGCTCGACCAGCTCGTGAAAAAGCAGCCTGCACTTTTTCAGGTAGCCTGCAGCGAGTGCGTGGGCAGCACATACCCACCCTGCGTTGGGACTGGCTTGTTTGAACAGAAACGTGTGGTGCGTACCGCACGCACCCCTACGTCGGGATTGAGGTTTCATGCGGGCTACGGCTTGCTACGTCGGGATTGGAGGTTTCATGTGGGCTACGGCTTGCTTTTTATTGATCAATAGTAAATGTTTTAATATATTTTTAATATTTATTCTTTTTCCTTTTTGAATAAAACTCAAAAGAGTAATCAAAATAATTAACTACTCCTGCATAAATAAATGACTACATTCATTTTCATTCAAATATTTTTGCAATTTTCCACTCGTCTTTCAAAAATCAAGTTCATGTAATTAACAAAATCATATACGAAACAAATTTATTTTTCAGTTAACTTGCCCTCTTGTAACACTAGGGGTAACAAATTAAATATTTTATCAACCTCACTCTTTTTGTATACATCACTTTCACTATGAGATAAAGTTTTTATACTGCAGCAAAATTTTAAATATCTATCATCTATCAAACTATTATACATTTTCAATTTTAATCATCTTCAAAAATCTATTAAATCTATATAAAAGATTTAATGCTTGATAACAACTTCATATCATCTTTTCTTTTAAGCTCCACTCGATGAAAATTATTTTTACAAACGGAATAAGATTGTTTCTACTAAGCTTAAAGCATAAAACCCGTTTTGAAGTTTTATACTACTAATTGACTCATAGTACAAATGAGAGTTATATAACAAATAAAATATGTAACTTTGCCTAATTCTATTATTTAAAGTTGGAATTACATGTATCGGATAGTTGGTACAAGGCGAGCGCTTTGTTGTCAAATACTGTTTTTATTGTGGAAGCTATGAGTATCAATATAAAAATCATTATTAATGAAGATAGTATGTTGTACAAGTGCTCCTCATTGTTATCATTAAGTTTTAAAGCACTCTGAAGAAAATTTTGCTTTTTGTTGATATAAATTTGATAATATCTCGAACAGTGTCTTTCTCCTGAATCATTTCGTGTGAAAACATAAATGATAGGGCTCTCCATTATCTTGAACATATCCATACTCTTCTATGTTTTGATTATTTCTATACCTGTCAAAATTTAACCCTAGGATTTTGATATATATATACATATAAATTGATATGGATATTTTCACGTTATCTCCTTTCTCATTCTCGTTTCTATTTTTAACAATGTGCGCATTAATTTATCTATTAAAATTACGCCTAATTCCCCTTTGTCTCCTTGTTCGTTGGATTTGACTAAAACTCCGCCAGGACAAGCTGCTTTTTACCGTCAACATCTTTCACATTGGTAACTGAATCTAATATCTTGCTCCTTCATCATCAAGAGTACTTTAACGAAGTAATTTTCTGAGCTAGGATTCCACTGAACAGGTTTAATAGAAAGATCTCGATACCCAATAGGTCTTTTTGAACGTTTTCCATGTCTATTATAGAGTACCAGCCACTTTTTCCTTTTATAGCTTCCATTTCTTCTTTACATAAACACCTCTGTATTTGACGTGCCTTTCTTTGACGTGCCAAGCCATAAGTGATCAATCCAACTGCTAACATTTTCGCAAACTGATAAAATTCCTCTCACCTATCAATCCAAATTGGAACCCGATCTAATTCACAAACCGACCCGTATCAGACTCATAATACCTGAAGAAGTTGTAATGCAGCCCCGTCTCATCTGGTCGGCATACTGGTTCTGTAATCGGAACGGTTGATAAGCGCTATCTCGTTACCTTGGTTTCTCTTTCAGACGACCCCAGCCAGTGTAGTTGCCGAACCACAGCAAATTACGTCTTTGTCTGTCATCTCGCGCGGGATGCCGATTTGGTCGCAGTGAAATAGTGGCTTTGTTACGGCTTTCTCCTTCTTCGTTGGTCCGGTTATGTACCTAGTGCCAGCGGTTCGTAGGGTCTGGTCGCGCGGATATAGTATTGCCCGTCCGGCGGGACTTCCCGCAGATGCTACCGTCCCAAACGAATCGGTGGTATCTTCGAGGCTGCACTGAAATTTCTTCGTTTTTCGACGGCGCTTTTCTCATCCTTAGGCATCGTGCTGTACGCCCACGTTTCTTGCTGCCGTCTTTTTGAAGATTTCGGCCTTAACCAGTTGGTCGTGCAGGTCAGAAATAGCTCTGCACCGCCGTCGGCCAGCCTCGCGGTGGATCAGGTTGCCGGTAGTCGTGAGCCGTAGCTGCGTTTGACCGCGGTTTGGCCACTAGCCCGCCGCAACTTTTGGTTTTGCCTTTGCCGCCCTCCTGTCGATCGATGGAGTGTAATTTGCCTTTTCAGACGACCCCATGGATCGAGTTCATAGCGGTTGGCGAGCCATCCTGTGTGCGGAAGATTGCGGTGCAGCTTATCGCGTTCGATGTCGGAGATGACTTCGTCGTCGAGGCTGATTTGGTTGTTTTCATTGTAGTTGAAGCAAACGAGGAGGGCGTGAAAAAGGTCGTCTGAAAACGTTTTTTCAGACGGCCTTAATGTCTTATTGGGTATTGACCTAGATTACGGTTACTTGTTATTTTTATCAAGTAATTGTGAATGAAATTAATAATATTTTTGTTGTACAGGGTAAAATAACTAAATTTTCTTCATGAAAAATTTAATTCATTGATTATTTCCTCGTAATCTTGAATTAATCTATGTATATCATAAAAAGAAAAACAATACTCTACATCATTAACACAGTAAAAATTTAACAAAACCTTTATTTTTACTTCAAACTCTGTTAATTCATCAAACCAATCAGGAAATATTATATTCATTTCATCCTCAATTTTAATTGTGAAATAGTTTTAATTAGCTACTATTTTCGCTAATGCTTCCCGTATAAGCATCTAAGAGTCATTGGCCTCTAGGCATAATTTCAAAATGCTTTTTATTTTGACCTCGTTGCTGTATTTTCAATGTATCAGGCACACTTTTCATCTATTTTATGCATTAAAAGCCTCTACAGCAACTCCATTGAGAGTCATTAAAGACTGAAACACCATGAGTAGCAACTGTATCACCCTGTCGGCAAAATACCAAAACTCAAATCAGCCGTTCGATACCATTTTCGGCAAAATAATCACGCATCTGGGCATTCAAATGCCGTCAAACCGCAGTTTGCATACATGCCGTAACGGCAACCTTATACGGCTTTACGCCAGACAGCAGGCGCTGATAGAAATCCCGAATAAACGAGTTCAAAACGTCGCTACCACGGTGGCCATATACAGCGCTTTACGCACCGCAGACCTTCCGCCGAAGCAGCGGTTTTTCGAATTTGGTTTCCACTTCCTCAGGTGGGGCACTACGACGAAACTCGCTATCCGTTTGTGCGACAGCCGTCCCACTCGGCAGCATCGCCATCAGCATAGCTGTGGTTATCGAACCGATGCCTTTGATTTGCTCTGCCACCCTGGGCTGCCGTCAAAATGCGTGTGAGTGTGGTCGATTTGTTTGTCCAATTCGTCAATCAGCCTGCCAAAATGGGCAATCAGTTGTTTGACGCTTTTCGACTTGCGTTTCGTGAACCTGATGCAGACGGTTTTTCTCGGCAGTCCGCATATCCACCAGCTGGTTGCGGCGGTTAACCAACGCTTCCAACACTTCTTCCGCTTCGGTGGGCGGGTGGTAGAGCATGCTTTGCCAACCTTTCTTCTGCATCATCATCTGTGCGAAGAGGCGAGCATTTCCGAGCATCTTTGGTATCGGCTTTTGGCGCCGCCCAGGTCGGCGAAGAGCGAAGGGGATGGGCGGTACGGTAGGCGGAACAGGAGGAGACGCCCAGCAGAAATCCGGGAAGGGTACAGATTACATGAAGTCGCTGTCTTTACGGGCGATTTTTATTGAAGCCATGGTAGGGACTCCGTATCTCGTTAAGGTAGAGTCATATAAAAGTACAGATAGCTAGGTAGTTTGTATGTAATTAATCATAATTGTATGTCTGATAATAAAAATAATAAAAACTCTTCGCATAAAAATAAGGCTATTTTGAATTTCATAAATAGATTTTAAAAATAACTAAGGTGAGTATCCTGTTGATCTTCTGGGGTAGATTACTTAAAAATCATCATTAGTTAAGTATAAGAATCAACGCTAAGTATTTTTCGTCATAATCAGAATGATATATTGGTTTTCCTGGTAGGCTCATTAATGGCTGATTCAAAGTTTTTAGCATCGATTTTACCATTTGAAAAAGCAAATGGAAAATTGAATCAACTTTTTCTAAATATTCTGCATAATTGCTGATAGGAATAATCTTTTTGAGCAAATTTAATACAGCAATTTATAAATTTAGAATAATCATCCATATATCGAGAATCTTCTATAGCATCTAATATAGTTGAAAATCTATAAATTTCTTTTTATTATTCATATTGTAATCTCCTAAAATAATTTAGGAATGAATTCCTGAACTGTTTAACGCTGGATTACAACTATAGTCACAGGGATTCTTGGGATTTTCAGCAAACGATATTTGTTTTGGTGGCGAGTCTTGAAAAACATCAAACACTTCAGATTTTACAAATATTTTTAGAAAGTGAACTTTTAATTGATCCAGCGTTGAAATGTTATTTTTGGTTAGATAGGTTTGTTAATGCTTCACCTCTAGCACCTTGGCTTTTTGCTGTTTAGCTTTTCATAGTACTTTGATTACTAGGTAGATGAGCTAAATTCTGATACAATTTTTACAAAAATTAAATACATTTTGTTCTCTCTTGGCAATCTTTCTAGCGGCGTTGAAACTGTGTTCTGAATATCGCGTAACTCTTCCTGTTGTTTTATTCATACAAGTGATTGAGCCATTACCCCTTCCTTTTATTTAACTTTAATCCTAAAATATCAATCTAATTTTTGGGCATAGGTGCGAACCCATAGCAGGTTTTCCCGCCCAATAACCCAATCGGGTCCTGATTAACAAACCGCCCGGCATCGGGTTCATAATACCTGAAGAAGTTGTCATGCAGCCCTGTTTCGCGGTCAGCATACTGGTTCTGCAGGCGGAGCAGAGAGGGCGCCCAGCAGAAATTGGGCACGGTAAAATCACGCGGAACTTTGCTGCTTTTTACGGGCGATTTTATTGATGGCCGTGATGGGTTTTTGTTGAGACATTAATAGATAAAAACGGTGTGCTGCTGGTACGCAACCTGCATAGTCAAATAAGTATGCTCATACAGGTTGCAGCTTGCTGGGGTTGTTGGGTCTTGATACAACCTGCGCTTATCTCTGAACGGCATGGATATGCACAAATTAATTTATCTAACTCGATATTAAACTTAATAAACTATTTGTATTGAGTTTTAAAAATATAATGCATATCCATCGGAGTTTATATCAAAATCCACTCCCCATTCAGGGTGAAAAGCATAATTAAATTCCAAACTCTATACCATCTTTGTAAATAAAAGATAATTCCGGTTCCATAAACGACAGTTTTTGATAGATGAATTTCTTTGTTGAGCAATGGATAAAAACCAATTCTTAATTTCCCTAATTCAAAAGGTTCTCATGCTGCGTTACAAACAGTCCAATGCAAAGTTTTCTTTATCATTCACTTCAATTTTTACATTCAACCAATCTGCATCTTCATCATAAGAGTGTTAAATTCATAACCTAAAATTTTTCTAACCTTGATTAAGGTGTTTCATCAGAAAATACATAACAATCCCTTTAACTTTGTTCTAATTCCTAGATTTCGCTGCCGGTCTAATAGTTATTATCACGCCAGTTTTAGGATTTATAATAGCTTCTAACCCTTGCAATACTTTCCAACGTCTCCTCCAGCATCAAAGTTCCTTTTTAATTAAAATCTCATAATATCATTAGAGTCTTAAATCCAAGTTTCGCAGTTCTTATATCTTTTAAGCGTGATATAGCGTGATTCCTTAATTTAATACCTACTTTTTTGAATGCATTATAAATTTGATTATGCGTAAGTTGACTTTAAAGGACGATTTCTGCTCAAACCTGGAATTTTTAATAATCTTCAAGAACGCGCTAACTCTAAAGGGCTACATCGATTCTTGCATATCAAAATGCAAACCAATAGTAAATTATAACTCCCTCAAGGCCAATCGGGTCTTGGTTGACAAACCTACCCGCATCAGGGTCGGTAATACCGGAAGAAATTGTAATGCCCCCTGTTTCATGGTCGCAATACTGGTTTTGAAGCCCGGAACGGCTGGTGCGCCGTCCCCGTACGTTGGTTTCTTTCAGTTACTTCTACCCCAAGCATCATACTCGCCAGCCCACAGCAGCTTACCGTTTTTATCGGTCATCTCACGCGGATGCCGATGGTCGTAATGGAAAATAGTTGGTTTGCTGTTGGCTGTTATCTTCTGCATCCGTCCAATCACGGATTTGCGCCAGCGGTTCGTAGGAGTCTTGGTCGTGTGTAGATATAGGTGTAGAGGCCGTCTGAATTTTTGTTCCTGCAACAGGTGGCTGACATCCTACGGGGCCCCGCCCAAGTCAGCGAAGAACGGGAAAGGGATGAGGCAGTACGGTGGCGGAGCAGGAGGGGCGCCAGCAGAAATCAGGGAAGGTACAGATTACATAGAAGTCGCTGTCTTTACGGGCGATTTATTGAAGGCCATAGCGGGTTTTGTGCTGAAATACTAATAGATAAAAACGCGTGCGTACTGTTGGCGCACCGTACATATTAAGTCAGCATGTTATACAGGCTATAGTTTGCTAAAAGGTCAAAAACGCATACAATCAGTACTACACCTTATCTATAAAATAAGTGTTTTTAGGCTACAGTTCATTATAGTATTTAAATGAATGAATTAGAAATATCAGATACTTCGTACAAATACGTTTGGATTTTGTACAAGCAATTTTTATGAGTAAATTTTTACTTCTATACTATCTTCTTTATCTTTAAAAGTGAAAGCACTATCAAATATAATCCATTCAACATCATTAATAAAATTGATGTTTCTTCTAATAGCTGATATTTATAATGACCATCTACTATATTTTTATATGAGAGTCAATGTGTGATTCATCATTAATCCAATAAGTTCTGAATATAAATATCTCACTAGCATCTTGTTTATGTACCGCAAAAGTTGGTAAAGGTTCATCTCCTAAAATAATAGTTTGTACACTTTCCATAGATAAAACAGATAAATAGTTATACTGAGAACAAGCTAAAGAATAATGCTCTTCTGGTTTTTAAATCTACACAGCCTTGCCATATATTGGCATCTGATTTTTGAGTAACATGACTAATGGACCACCATAAGTACCGATATTATGTGTTTTAAAAATTCATTACGAAACCTTTATGTATTAAAAATTTAATTTTAGCTAACTAAAAAGTTACTTCAGGAAAAACTTAGTTGATATTAAAAAGGCGCAATCAACATACACTTGGAGGTTCAGAGTTTTGCTGCTTCTTCTAATAAACATAAGTAGTGATCTCTCAGGATGGATACCTAGCTCTTTAGCTTGTCGTAAGCCAGTATTAGGTTGGTGATCTCTACAAAATTTCCAGTTTTAGTTCCAGGACCGGTGGCGCCACAAGTATGGCATACACCAATTTTAGTTCAATTTTTGCTTTCTTCTTGAGTGAAATTCCTTTCAGGTCCTCTAGCAGGAATAGATTCTTCTGCAAATGGGCCAATTCCTACCGTCAGTAATTGTTCTAATGTGAATAATCCTAAAAAGTCTACCCAGCTTTGCGTATTCGGGTGCAAACCTGTACAGATTATCTGCACCCCCACAAACCCAATCGGGCCTTGATTGATAAACCTACCGCAGTTCGGTTCTCGTAATAGCGGAAGAAGTTGTCATGCAGAACTGTCTCACGTGTCAGCGTACTGGTTCTGTAGGCGGAAAGGTTATAAGAGCATTATCCGTTACCTTGGTTTCTCTTTCAGATCGGCCCCAGCCGGTATAGTTACCAAACCATAAGAAGTTGCCGTCCTTATCGGTCATCTACGCGGGATGTCAATGTGATCGCAGTGAGTAGTTCACTTCCTGACGCTTTCGCCTTCGGCACTGGGTGTGGTTGTGCACCTGCGCGAGCAGTTCATAGCTGTCGGGATCGGGTAGATATAGGTATACCTGCCGTCTAGGTTTTCCTGCAGGAGATGGCTGCTGTCACACGAGTCTTAAAATTTCTATTACGTAAACAACGCTAGAATTTTCACATATTACGATATTACGCAAGTTATAGCTTGACAAATTATTGATGCCAAATACCCGTGTCATAATCTAAATCGTTAGTTTTCCACAAAGCCATCTAAGAAAATATATATTTCTTCTATATCTACTCTGAATTGGTATGTTTATTGCATAGAAATTTACATTAAACGCTTCTGACCCACATCCAAGATCTATTAGTTTAGTTAATATATTATCTTTAAATTTCCGATTTTCATTAAAGAAAACAATCCGCAACGTACTATTTTTACTATTAATTATAGTTTTATCATATAATAAAGTAATTTTCTTCCTTTTGTATTACACTAACAATATCACCCAAAGATATTTCTTTGCTGTAAAAGGAATATTGTTTATTTTTAAAATAGCCTTCTTCAGTTACTTCTGCCCAAATGCTTTCCATAGATACTGGAGGGTAACCATCAATTACTTCTAGATTAAAAAGAAACCTTTTTCATTTTAATTACCTTAAGATTAGTTCATAGAAAATTCTACACTCTTCATAATTTTCATTTATTACTCTTTTCAAGATTACATAATCTACATAAAACTTGACCATTCTCTACTGTACCAGATCACCGTTTGATTTGGCAATTATATGATCTACATGAGCCTCATTATCCGGCGGGCTTACACCTTTTTCATAGTCGCTTAGGCTCAATAGTCTCTACACCGCATCTACCACATATCATTTTTCCGTCATTATCGCTTTATTTTGCTCTCTAACCGCTCTTTTCCCTGCAGCAGTAAAAATCTTTTTCCCTTTCTTTGCACCTTTTTTTCTTCAAATGTCTTTTTATAACTTTCAACGTGCTCTAACCCTAGAGGATCTATCCAAGATTGTGCATTAAATGCAAAATGATAGAAATTTTCTCCTCCAAATAATCTTATGGGATCTTGATTAATAAATCTTCCAGAAATCGAATCATAGAATCTAAGAAGATTATAATGCAGCCCTGCTTTCGGCATCAAAGTATTGGTTCTGCAACCTGAACGGCTGGTGCGCCGTTCCCGTTACGTTGGTTTCTTCTTTCAGACGACCCCAGCCGGTATAGTTGCCGAACCACAGTAAATTGCCGTCCTATCGGTCATCTCTCTGGGATGCCGATTTGGTCGCAGTGGAAGTAGTGGGGTTGTTGTTGGCTTTCTCCGTCTTCGGTTGTCCAATCGCGGACTTGCGCGAGCGGTTCGTAGGAATCTTGGTCGGTGTAGATATAGGCATATCTGCCGTCTGAATTTTGTTCCTGTAACAGATGGCTGCCGTCCCAAACGAAGCGGGTTTCATCCGCTTGCACTGTCTTCCCCACTCGGTATTTGGCGACCCTTCTGCCCAACGCATCGTAGGTGTGGGACCAAGTTTCTTTCGTGCCGTCTTTTTGAAGATTTCGGCCTTAACCAGTTGGTCATGCAGGTCGTAGAAATAGTTCTGCACTCCCGCCGTCGGCCAGCTCGCGGTGGATCAGGTGCCGTCCAAGTCGTACTGGTAAGCGGTTTCTGAACCTTGTCGTTATCGCGGGCAGGGTGTGGATTAAAGCGTCCCAATACATCGCGTTTGAACTCGGTAATCCGCAGCGGGGTTTTGGCTGTCGAGGTCGTCTGAAAGTGGGGCGGCGTCTTTTTGAGGACAGGTTGTCCGCCCAGCTGCGCCATCAGTTTGGCGGCGAGGAGAGCGTCGTCGCCGAATTCGCGCTGCTCGACCAGCTCGTGAAAAAGCAGCCTGCACTTTTCAGGTAGCCTGAAGGGAGTGCGTGGGCAGCACATACCCACCCTGCGTTGGGACTGGGGTTGTTTGAACAGAAACCGTGTGCGTAGCGTACCGCACGCACCCTACGTCGGGATTGGAGGTTTCATGCGGGCTACGGCTTGCTACGTCGGGATTGGAGGTTTTCATGCGGTACTGGCTTGCTTTTATTGATCAATAGTAAATGTTTTTAATATATTTTTAATATTTATTCTTTTTCCTTTTGAATAAAATCCAAAAAGAGTAATCAAAATAATTAACTAATTCCTGCATAAATAAATGACTACATTCATTTTTCATTCAAATATGCAATTTTTCCACTCGTCTTTTCAAAAATCAAGTTCATGTAATTAAATAAAATCATATGAAACAAATTTATTTTCAGTTAACTTGCCCTCTTGTAACACAAGGGTAACAAATTAAATATTTTATCAACCCTCACTCTTTGTATACATCACTTTCACTATGGTAGATAAAGTTTTTATAATGGCAAAATTTTTAAATATCTATCATCTATCAAACTATTAAAATACATTTTCTAATTTTAATCCGTCTTCTAAAAATCTATTAAATCTATATAAAAAGATTTAATGCTTTGATAACAACTTCATATCATCTTTTCTTTTAAGCTCCATCGATGAAATTATTTTTACAAACGGAATAAGATTGTTTCTACTAGCTTAAAAGCATAAAAACCCCGTTTTGAAGTTTTATACTACTAATTGACTCATAGTACAAATGAGAGTTATATAACAAATAAAATATGTAACTTTGCTAATTCTATTATTTAAGTTGGAATTACATGTATCGGATAGTTGGTACAAGGCGAGCGCTTTGTTGTCAAATACTGTTTTATTGTGGAAGCTATGAGTATCAATATAAAAATCATTATTAATGAAGATAGTATGTTGTACAAGTGCTCCTCATTGTTATCATTAAGTTTAAAAGCATTCTGAAGAAAAATTTTGTTTTTGTTGATATAAATTTGATAATATCTCGAACAAAGTGCTTCTCTCCTGAATCATTTATGTGAAAACATAAATGATAGCTCTCCATTATCTTGAACATATCCATACTCTTCTATGTTTTGATTATTTCTATACCTGTCAAAAATTTAACCTAGGATTTTTGATATATAAAAAAACATATAAATTATATTGGATATTTTCACGTTATCTCCTTCTCATTCCTGTTTCTATTTTAACAATGTGCGCATTTAATTTATCTATTAAATTACGCCCTAATTCCCTTTGCTCCTTGTTCGTTGGATTTGACTAAAAACTCCCCAGGACAAGCTGTTTCTTTACCGTCAACATCTTCAATATTGGTAACTGAATCTAATATCTTTGCTCCTTCATCATCAAGAGTAATTTTAACGAAGTAATTTTCTGAGCTAGGATTCCACGGAACAGGTTTAATAGAAAGATCTGTTACCCAAATAGGTCTTTTTGAACGTTTTCCATTTTTGTCTATTATAGGTACTAGCCACTTTTCCTTTTATATGCTTCCATTTCTTCTTTACATAAACACCTCTGTATTTGACGTGCCCTTTCTTTGACGTGCCAAGCCATAAGGATCAATCCAACCGGTAACATTTTCTGCAAACTGATAAAAATTCTCCTCACCTATCAATCCAATTGGAACCTGATCCTAATTCACAAACCGACCCGTATCAGACTCATAATACCTGAAGAAGTTGTAATGCAGCCCCGTCTCACGGTCGGCATACTGGTTTCTGTAATCGGAACGGTTGATAAGCGCTATCCGTTACCGTGGTTTTCCTCTTTCAGGCGACCCCAGCCAGTGTAGTTGCCGAACCACAGCAAATTACCGTCCTTGTCTGTCATTTCTCTTGGGATGCCGATTTGGTCGCAGTGGAAATAGTGGGTTTGCTGTCGGCTTTTCGCCGTCTTCGTTGTCCAATCGCGGACTTGTACCAAACGCTCGTAGGAATCTGGTCGGCATAGATATAGGTATACCCTGCCGTCCGAGTGGACTTCCTGCAAGAGGTGGCTGCCGTCCCAAACGAAGCGGGTGGCATTCGAGGTCGTCTGAAACTTCCTGACTGGTTTTTCAGACGATCTTTTGCCTATCCTTCTGCCCAAGGCATCGTAGCTGTACGCCCACGTTTCTTTGCTGCCGTCTTTTTTTGAAGATTTCGGCCTTAACCAGTTGGTCGTGCAGGTCGTAGAAATAGTTCTGCACTTCGCCGTCGGCCAGCTCGCGGTGGATCAGGTTGCCGGTGCAGTCGTAGCCGTAGCTGCGTTTGACCGCGGTTTGGCCATAGCCCGCCGCAACTTTGGTTTTGCCTTTGCCGCCCTCTGTCAAATCATTGAGAGTGGCAATTTGCCTTTTCAGACGACCTAAGGGATCGAGTTCATAGCGGCTGGCGAGCTTACCCTGTGTGCGGAAGATTTCGCGGTGCAGCTTATCGCGTTCGATGTCGGAGATGACTTCGTCGTCGAGGCTGATTTGGTTGTTTTCATTGTAGTTGAAGCAAACGAGGAGGGCGTAGGGAAAAAGGTCGTCTGAAAACGTTTCTTTCAGACGGCCTTAATGCTTTTATTGGGTATTGACCTAGATTACGGTTACTTGTTATTTTTTTATCAAGTAATTGTGAATGAAATTAATAATATTATTTTTTTGTTATTTTCGGGTAAAATAACTAAATTTTTCTTCATGAAAAAAATTTAATTCATTGATTATTTCCTCGTAATCTTGAATTAATCTATGTATATCATAAAAAAAGAAAAACAATACTCTACATCATTAACAAAAACAGTAAAATTTAACAAAAAAACCTTTATTTTTTTACTTCAAACTCTGTTAATTCATCAAACCAATCAGGAAATATTATATTCATTTCATACCTCAATTTTAATTGTAAATAGTTTTAATTAGCTACTATTTTCGCTAATGCTTCCGTATAAGCATCTAAAGTCATTGGCTCTCTAGGCATAATTTCAAAATGCTTTTTATTTTGACCTCGTTGCTGTATTTTCAATGTATCAGGCACACTACTTTCATCTATTTTATGTGCATTAAAGCCTCTACAAGTAACTTCATTGGGGTCATTAAAGACTGAAACACCATGAGTAGCAACTGTATTTTTCACCCCGTCGGGCAAAAATACCAAAACTCAAATCAAGCCGTTCGGATACCATTTTCGGCAAAATAATCACGCATCTGGGCATTCAATACCGTCAGCAGTTTGCGCATACATGCCGTAACGGCAACCTTATACGGCTTACCCTTAGACAGCAGGCGCTGATAGAAATCCCGAATAAACGGTTCAAAACGTGTCGCTACCACGGTGGCCATATACAGCGCTTTACGCACCGCAGACCTTCCGCCGAAGCAGCGGCTTTTGAATTTGGTTTCCCCACTCTCCCTCAGGTGTGGGGCAATACCGACGAAACTCGCTATCCGTTTGTGCGACAGCCGTCCCAATTCGGGCAGCATCGCCATCAGCATAGCTGTGGTTATCGAACCGATGCCTTTGATTTGCTCTGCCACTTGGGCTTTGCCGTCAAAATGCGTGTGAGTGTGGTCGTCGATTTGTTTGTCCAATTCGTCAATCAGCCTGCCAAAATGGGCAATCAGTTGTTTGACGCTTTCGACTTGCGTTTCGTGAACCTGATGCAGACGGTTTTTCTCGGCAGTCCGCATATCCACCAGCTGGTTGCGGCGGTTAACCAACGCTTCCAACACTTCTTCCGCTTCGGTGGGCGGGTGGTAGAGCATGCTTTGCCAACCTTCTTTCTGCATCATCATCTGTGCGAAGAAGGCGAGCATTTGAGCATCTTTGGCATCGGTTTTGGCGCCGCCCAGGTCGGCGAAGAGCGAGAAGGGATGGGCGGTACGGTAGGCGGAACAGGAGGAGACGCCCAGCAGAAATCGGGAAGGGTACAGATTACATAGAAGTCGCTGTCTTTACGGGCGATTTTATTGAAGGCCATGGTAGGACTCCGCATTCGTTAAGGTAGAGTCATATAAAAAGTACAGATAGCTAAGTAGTTTGTATGTAATTAATCATAATTGTATGTGCTGATAATAAAAAATAATAAAACTCTTCGCATAAAAATAAGGCTATTTTTGAATTTCATATAATAGATTTAAAAATAACTAAGGTGAGTATCCTGTTGATCTTCTGGGGTAAGATTACTTAAAAAAATCATCATTAGTTAAGTATAAAAATAACGCTAAGTATTTTTTTCGTCATAATCAGAATGATATATTGGTTTTTTTCCTGGTAGGCTCTATTAATGGCTTGATTCAAAGTTTTAGCATCGATTTTTACCATTTAGAAAAACAAATGGAAAAATTGAATCAACTTTTTCTAAATATTCTGCATAATTGCTGATAGGAATAATCTTTTTTTGAGCAAATTTAATACAGCAATTTATAAATTTAGAATAATCATCCATAATATCAGAATCTTCTATAGCATCTAATATGGTTGTAAATCTATAAATTTCTTTTATTATTCATATTGTAATCTCCTAAAATAATTTAGGAATGAATTCCTGAACTGTTTAACGCTGGATTACAATTATAGTCACAGGATTCTTGGGATTTTCAGCAAACGATATTTGTTTGGTGGCGGAGTCTTGAAAAACATCAAACACTTCAGATTTACAAATATTTTTTTAGAAAGAGAATCCTTTTAATTGATCCAGCGTTGAAATGTTATTTTTGGTTAGATAGGTTTGTTAATGCTTCTACCTCAGCACACTTGGCTTTTTTTGCTGTTTAGCTTTCTCATGTACTTTGATTACTAGGTAGATGAGCTAAATTCTGATACAATTTTTTTACAAAATTAAATACATTTTGTTCTCTTTTGGCAATCTTTCTAGCGGCGTTGAAACTGTGTTCTGAATATCGCGTAACTCTTCCTGTTGTTTTTATTCATACAAGTGATTGAGCCTATTACCCCCCTTTTTTTATTTAACTTTAATCCTAAAATATCAATCTAATTTTTGGGCATTAGGTGCGAACCCATACAGGTTTTCCCCGCCCAATAACCCAATCGGGTCCTGATTAACAAACCGCCCGGCATCAGGTTCATAATACCTGAAGAAGTTGTCATGCAGCCCCGTTTCACGGTCAGCATACTGGTTCTGCAGGCGGAGCAGGAGGGGGCGCCCAGCAGAAATTGGGCACGGTAAAAATCACGCGGAACTTGCTGCTTTTACGGGCGATTTTATTGATGGCCATGATGGGTTTTTGTTGAGATGTTAATAGATAAAAACGGGTGCGTGCTGCTGGTACGCAACCTGCATGTCAAATAAGTATGTCATACAGGTTGCAGCTTGCTTGTGGGGTTGTTGGGTCTTGATACAACCTGCGCTTACTCTGAACGGCATGGATATGCACAAATTAATTTATCTAACTCTGATATTAAACTTAATAAACTATTTGTATTGAGTTTTAAAATATAATGCATATCCATCGGAGTTTATATCAAAATCCACTCCCCATTCAGGGTGAAAAGCATAATTAAATTCCAAACCTATAATACCATCTTTGTAAATAAAAAGATAATTCCGGTTCCATAAACGACAGTTTTGATAAGATGAATTTCTCTTTGTTAAGAATGGATAAAAACCAATTCTTAATTTCTTTTTAATTCAAAGGTTCTCAAGCAAGCGTTACAAACAGTCCAATGCAAGTTTTTCTTTTTATCATTCACTTCAATTTTTACATTCAACCAATCTGCATCTTCATCATAAGAAAATGTGTTAAATTCATAACCTAAAAATTTCTAACCTTATTAAGGTGTTTTCATCAGAAAAAAATACATAACAATCCCTTTAACTTTGTTCTAATTCCTAGATTTCGCTGCCGGTCTAATAGTTATTATCACGCCAGTTTTAGGATTTATAATAGCTTCTAACCCATTGCAATACTTTCCAACGTCTCCTACTCCAGCATCAAAAGTTCCTTTTTAATTAAAAATTCTCATAATATCATTGGGAGTCTTAAATCCAAGTTTCGCAGTTCTTATATCTTTTAAGCGTGATATAGCGTGATTCCTTAATTTAATACCTACTTTTTTGAATGCATTATAAATTTGATTATGCGTAAGTTGACTTAAAGGACGATTTCCTGCCAAACCTGGAATTCTTAATAATCTTCAAGAACGCGCTAACTCTAAAGGGCTAATCGATTCTTGTATATTAAATGCAAACCAATATAAATTATAACCTCCCTCAAGGCCAATCGGGTCTTGGTTGACAAACCTACCCGCATCAGGGTCGTAATACCGGAAGAAATTGTAATGCCCCCGTTTCATGGTCGCAATACTGGTTTTGAAGCCGGAACGGCTGGTGCGCCGTCCCCGTTACGTTGGTTTCTTCGGTTACTTTACCCCAAGCATCATACTCGCCAGCCCACAGCAGCTTACCGTTTTTATCGGTCATCTCACGCGGGATGCCGATGTGGTCGCAATGGAAATAGTTGGTTTGCTGTTGGCTGTTATCTTCTGCATCCGTCCAATCACGGATTTGCGCCAGCGGTTCGTAGGAGTCTTGGTCGGTGTAGATATAGGTGTAGAGGCCGTCTGAATTTTGTTCCTGCAACAGGTGGCTGGCCATCCTACGGGGCCCCGCCCAAGTCAGCGAAGAACGGGAAAGGGATGGGCAGTACGGTAGGCGGAGCAGGAGGGGGCGCCCAGCAGAAATCAGGGAAGGTACAGATTACATAGAAGTCGCTGTCTTTACGGGCGATTTTATTGAAGGCCATAGCGGGTTTTGTGCTGAAATACTAATAGATAAAACGCGTGCGTACTGTTGGCACGCACCGTACATATTAAGTCAGCATGTTATACAGGCTATAGTTTGCTAAAAAGGTAAAACGCATACAATCAGCACTACACCTTATCTATAAAATAAGTGTTTTAGGCTACAGTTCATTATAGTATTTAAATGAATGAATTAAAAAAGAAATATCAGATACTTCGTACAAATACGTTTGGATTTTTGTACAAGCAATTTTTATGAGTAAATTTTACTTCTATACTATCTTCTTTATCTTTAAAAAGTGAAAGCACTATCAAATATAATCCATTCAACATCATTAATAAAAATTGATGTTTCTTCTAATGGCTGATATTTATAATGACCATCTACTATATTTTTTATATGAGAGTCAATGTGTGATTCATCATTAATCCAATAAGTTCTGAATATAAATATCTCACTAGCATCTTGTTTATGTACCGCAAAAGTTGGTAAAGGTTCATCTCCTAAAATAATAGTTTGTACACTTTCCATAGATAAAACAGATAAATAGTTATACTGAGAACAAGCTAAAGAATAATGCTCTTCTGGTTTTAAATCTACACAGCCTTGCCATATATTGGCATCTGATTTTTGGTAACATGACTAATGGACCACCATAAGTACCGATATTATGTGTTTTAAAAAAATTCATTACGAAACCTTTATGTATTAAAAATTTAAATTTTAGCTAACTAAAAGTTACTTCAGGAAAAACTTAGTTGATATTAAAAGGCAGCAATCAACATACACTTGGAGGTTCAGAGTTTGCTGCTTCTTCTTGTGCTTTTTTAATAAACATAAGTAGTGATCTCTAGGATGGATACCTAGCTCTTTAGCTTGTCGCAAGCCAGTATTAGGTTGGTGATCTCCTACAAAATTTCCAGTTTTAGTTCCAGGACCGGTGGCGCCACAAGTATGGCATACACCAATTTTATTCAATTTTTTGCTTTCTTCTTGAGTGAAATTCCTTTCAGGTCCTCTAGCAGGAATAGATTCTTCTGCAAATGGGCCAATTCCTACCGTCAGTAATTGTTCTAATGTGAATAATCCTAAAAAGTCTACCCAGCTTTGCGTATTCGGTGCAAACCTGTACAGATTATCTGCACCCCACAACCCAATCGGGCCTTGATTGATAAACCTACCGCAGTTCGGTTCTCGTAATAGCGGAAGAAGTTGTCATGCAGACTGTCTCACGGTCAGCGTACTGGTTCTGTAAGCGGAAAGGTTAGTAAGAGCATTATCCGTTACCTTGGTTTCCTCTTTCAGACGGCCCCAGCCGGTATAGTTACCAAACCATAAGAAGTTGCCGTCCTTATCGGTCATCTTACGCGGGATGTCAATGTGATCGCAGTGGAAGTAGTTCACTTCCTGACAGCTTTCGCCTTCGGCACTGGTGTGGTTGTGCACCTGCGCGAGCAGTTCATAGCTGTCGGGATCGGGGTAGATATAGGTATACCTGCCGTCTAGGTTTTCCTGCAGGAGATGGCTGCTGTCACATAGTCTTAAAATTTCTATTACGTAAACAACGCTAGAATTTTCTACATATTACGATATTACGCAAGTTATAGCTTGCACAAATTATTGTGCCAAATACCCTGTGTCATAATCTAAATCGTTAGTTTCCACAAAGCCATCTAAGAAAATATATATTTCTTCTATATCTACTTGAATTGGTATGTTTATTGCATAGAAATTTACATTAAACGCTTCTGACCCACATCCAAGATCTATTAGTTTAGTTAATATATTATCTTTAAATTTCCGATTTTTCATTAAAGAAAAACAATCCGCAACGTACTATTTTTTTACTATTAATTATAGTTTTATCATATAATAAGTAATTTTTCTTCCTTTTGTATTACACTAACAATATCACCCAAAAGATATTTCTTTTGCTGTAAAAAGGAATATTGTTTATTTTAAAATAGCCTTCTTCAGTTACTTCTGCCCAAATGCTTTCCATAGATACTGGAGGGTAACCATCAATTACTTCTAGATTAAAAGAAAACCTTTTTTTCATTTTAATTACCTTAAGATTAGTTCATAGAAAATTCTACACTCTTCATAATTTTTCATTTATTACTCTTTTCAAGATTACATAATCTACATAAAACTTGACCATTCTCTACTGTACCAGATCCACCGTTTGATTTGGCAATTATATGATCTACATGAGCCTCATTATCCGGCGGGCTTACACCTTTTTCATGTCGCTTAGGCTCAATAGTCTCTACACCGCATCTACCACATATCATTTTTCCGTCATTATCTGCTTTATTTTGCTCTCTAACCGCTCTTTCCCTGCAGCAGTAAAATCTTTTCCCTTTCTTGCACCTTTTTCTTCAAATGTCTTTTATAACTTTCAACGTGCTCTAACCCTAGAGGATCTATCCAAGATTGTGCATTAAATGCAAAATGATAGAAATTTTCTCCTCCAAATAATCTTATGGGATCTTGATTAATAAATCTTCCAGAAATCGAATCATAGAATCTAAGAAGATTATAATGCAGCCCCGTTTCGGCATCAAAGTATTGGTTCTGCAACCTGAACGGCTGGTGCGCCGTTCCCGTTACGTTGGTTTCTTCTTTCAGACGACCCCAGCCGGTATAGTTGCCGAACCACAGTAAATTGCCGTCCTTATCGGTCATCTCTCTTGGGATGCCGATTTGGTCGCAGTGGAAGTAGTGGGGTTGTTGTTGGCTTTCTCCGTCTTCGGTTGTCCAATCGCGGACTTGCGCGAGCGGTTCGTAGGAATCTTGGTCGGTGTAGATATAGGCATATCTGCCGTCTGAATTTTGTTCCTGTAACAGATGGCTGCCGTCCCAAACGAAGCGGGTTTCATCCGCTTTTGCACTGTCTTCCCCCACTCGGTATTTGGCGACCCTTCTGCCCAACGCATCGTAGGTGTAGGACCAAGTTTCTTTCGTGCCGTCTTTTTTGAAGATTTCGGCCTTAACCAGTTGGTCATGCAGGTCGTAGAAATAGTTCTGCACTTCGCCGTCGGCCAGCTCGCGGTGGATCAGGTTGCCGTCCAAGTCGTATTGGTAAGCGGTTTCCTGAACCTTGTCGTTATCGCGGGCAAGGGTGTGGATTAAGCGTCCCAATACATCGCGTTTGAACTCGGTAATCCGCAGCGGGGTTTGGCTGTCGAGGTCGTCTGAAAGTGGGGCGGCGTCTTTTTTGAGGACAGGTTGTCCGCCCAGCTGCGCCATCAGTTTGGCGGCGAGGGAGGCGTCGTCGCCGAATTCGCGCTGCTCGACCAGCTCGTGAAAAAGCAGCCTGCACTTTTTCAGGTAGCCTGAAGGGAGTGCGTGGGCAGCACATACCCACCCTGCGTTGGGACTGGGGTTGTTTGAACAGAAACCGTGTGCGTGCGTACCGCACGCACCCTACGTCGGGATTGGAGGTTTCATGCGGGCTACGGCTTGCTACGTCGGGATTGGAGGTTTCATGCGGGCTACGGCTTGCTTTTATTGATCAATAGTAAATGTTTTAATATATTTTTTTAATATTTATTCTTTTCCTTTTTGAATAAAATCCAAAAGAGTAATCAAAATAATTAACTAATTCCTGCATAAATAAATGACTACATTCATTTTCATTCAAATATTTTTGCAATTTTCCACTCGTCTTTTTCAAAAAAATCAAGTTCATGTAATTAAATAAAATCATATACGAAACAAATTTATTTTCAGTTAACTTGCCCTCTTGTAACACAAGGGTAACAAATTAAATATTTTATCAACCCTCACTCTTTTGTATACATCACTTTCACTATGGTAGATAAAGTTTTTATAATGGCAAAATTTTTAAATATCTATCATCTATCAAACTATTAAAAAAATACATTTTCTAATTTTAATCCGTCTTCTAAAAAAATCTATTAAATCTATATAAAAAGATTTAATGCTTGATAACAACTTCATTTTTTTATCATCTTTTCTTTTAAGCTCCATCGATGAAATTATTTTTTTACAAACGGAATAAGATTGTTTCTACCAAGCTTAAAGCATAAAAACCCCGTTTTTGAAGTTTTATACTACTAATTGACTCATAGTACAAATGAGAGTTATATAACAAATAAAAATATGTAACTTTGCCTAATTCTATTATTTAAGTTGGAATTACATGTATCGGATAGTTGGTACAAGGCGAGCGCTTTGTTGTCAAATACTGTTTTTATTGTGGAAGCTATGAGTATCAATATAAAAATCATTATTAATGAAGATAGTATGTTGTACAAGTGCTCCTCATTGTTATCATTAAGTTTAAAAGCATTCTGAAGAAAAATTTTTGTTTTTGTTGATATAAATTTGATAATATCTCGAACAAAGTGCTTCTCTCCTGAATCATTTATGTGAAAACATAAATGATAGGCTCCTCCATTATCTTGAACATATCCATACTCTTCTATGTTTTGATTATTTCTATACCTGTCAAAAATTTAACCTAGGATTTTTGATATATATAAAAACATATAAATTATATTGGATATTTTTCACGTTATCTCCTTCTCATTCCTGTTTCTATTTTAACAATGTGCGCATTTAATTTATCTATTAAATTACGCCTAATTCCCTTTGCTCCTTGTTCGTTGGATTTGACTAAAAACTCCGCCAGGACAAGCTGTTTCTTTACCGTCAACATCTTCAATATTGGTAACTGAATCTAATATCTTTTGCTCCTTCATCATCAAGAGTAATTTTAACGAAGTAATTTTTCTGAGCTAGGATTCCACGGAACAGGTTTAATAGAAAGATCTGTTACCCAAATAGGTCTTTTTGAACGTTTTTCCATTTTTTTGTCTATTATAGGTACTAGCCACTTTTCCTTTTTTATAGCTTCCATTTCTTCTTTACATAAACACCTCTGTATTTGACGTGCCTTTCTTTGACGTGCCAAGCCATAAGGATCAATCCAACCGGTAACATTTTCTGCAAACTGATAAAAATTCTCCTCACCTATCAATCCAATTGGAACCTGATCCTAATTCACAAACCGACCCGTATCAGACTCATAATACCTGAAGAAGTTGTAATGCAGCCCCGTCTCACGGTCGGCATACTGGTTCTGTAATCGGAACGGTTGATAAGCGCTATCTGTTACCTTGGTTTCCTCTTTCAGACGACCCCAGCCAGTGTAGTTGCCGAACCACAGCAAATTACCGTCTTTGTCTGTCATCTCGCGCGGGATGCCGATTTGGTCGCAGTGGAAATAGTGGGTTTGTTGGCGGCTTTCTCCTTCTTCGTTGGTCCGGTTATGTACCTGTGCCAGCGGTTCGTAGGAGTCTTGGTCGGCATAGATATAAGTATACCTGCCGTCCGGGCGGACTTCCTGCAGCAAATGGCTACCGTCCCAAACGAATCCGGTGGCATCTTCGAGGCTGCCTGAAATTTCTTCGTTTTTCAGACGGCCTTTGCCTATCCTTCTGCCCAAGGCGTCGTAGCTGTACGCCCACGTTTCTTTCGTGCCGTCTTTTTTGAAGATTTCGGCCTTAACCAGTTGGTCGTGCAGGTCGTAGAAATAGTTCTGCACTTCGCCGTCGGCCAGCTCGCGGTGGATCAGGTTGCCGAGGTCGTCGTAGTAATAGGTCGTGCCGTTGTAGGTTTTCAGGCGGTTGTCGGTGACGGCATTGAGATCGTCTGAGAAGCAGAAACAGCATGATTACCGCACCCACGCTACGTCGGGATTGGAGGTTTCATGCGGGCTACGGCTTGTTACGATTAATGAGAAGATGCTCATGAGAATATATACATTTGATTCCTTGTTTTTATAGTGGCAATTAAACCACTAATTTTTTTATTAGATTTAGTAAATAATGGATTTTTCCCAATCATAATTTTTTAATTACATAAACTTTGAATTTTCCATTTTTACCGGTAGTGGAATACCATCCAACATCTAAAAATATATTTTTCATTAAAGAACTGTACTTGTAATAAATCTTCCTCAAATTCAAGTTTGTAGATTAATTCATTAGTGTTATTAAATAGCCAAAAATAAATTTTTCATAAGTAATAATGCCATCTTTAAAATCAATGTCATGTTCCATTCCAATTTGCCCCTAATCTCATTAAGTGTTCTTCTTTTTGTAATTGGATGTCCATGTATTACCCCTCCCCCTGAGAACATTCAGCTCGTATGTATGGTGTATCTACGCCGTCTGATGCACCAATAATTTTTCCAGCATCATATACTCTAACTCTATTTGGCCTCGTAGTGGTATCGGTGTGCTGCCCCAGCGCATCGGTGTGGCTGAGCAAACGGCCCAAACCGTCGCGTTCCATCAGATTGGTGTTGCCGTCAGCAAACACCCGTTTGGTCAACTCGTTGTTGTCGTCGTAATGATATTGCTCGTCCGCCACATTGCCGAAGTTCAGCGAGAACACCCAGCCGTTGCCGTCGATGACGTATTGCGGCAGACCGGCCAGCGTGATAAACGAAACGCTGATGGTTGCCGTTGGCGTCTTCCACCACCACCGGCGGGAAGAGGGTAGAATCTTCGTCCGAACCGTCTTCCGCGACCACCAAAGGCGCAAAACGCAACGCTATCGAACCGTTCAGCGAAACAATGACATAATGCCCGTCCGGGCTCTTTGCTAAACCAAATCTTTTCACTCTCAAACAATACCGGCTCCTCATCATCTTCATCGACTTCCAGCAGCGGGAACAAACGGCCCTGATCGTCGATATAGGCCAATCCCGCCGCATCACGGACAAATGCGCTGGCAACCCGGCACACTCCAATCCTCGCCAAGCCAGCCAATACCGTCTTGGTCGGAATAATAGCTGCGGCTCCAGACCAGCGGCAGGATGCCTTCAAAAGCAAAGTCGGTTTCACCCTCCAAAAACTTCAGCCCGTGTATCGGATTCACCGGACGGCCGGCAGCGGTCGGTAGAAATTAGATTGTTAAAGAGCATAGTAGGCCGTCTGAAAGGATTTGTGTTTCAGACGGCCTTTTGGTTTGGTTGGGGCTCGCACCAATCTATACTTGCTGTTTTTAGATAGTAATTATTGAAGAACAATCATAATTATGATTAATTAATGTTAAATCATTTCTGCCATAATGCGCTATGGGCAATTCATTTTAGCTTGGTGGGGTTTTTTTAGGAAATGCTATTAGTTTATACACTAAACTATCAAAATCTATATCATAACTAAAAAAATCCCTTTTTTTGCGTAACCTGCAAAGGATTCTAAATATTCTTCTTTCTCTTTTAAGCTATCAAATATTGGTAAATTATTCTCACAAAATACAGGTTCCGTAATATCAGGTAGATTATTAAAAAAAGTTAAATTGCTGTTCCCATAATGACTTAGATGTCTTTAATTTGCTTGGTAATTTATCAGTGCCTCCAGTTGCAAAAATGAGCAATAAAAATTTTTTTATCATTAATTGCGAACCAATCTAAATCGTGAGACTCGATAAATAATTCTGACATAATCATTGATTTAATCCTTTTTGATCATACTAATTAATAGTTAATAGTGTTTAATTTGTTACACCAAATATATTGACGCAGTTATCACAATATGGTCTTGCTTGGCCAGTTCTAGGGCGCTTAGCTTTAGTAAATTTAATGTCTTTTAATTTTAAATCAGGATTATCTAAAAGTAGCTTATTAGCAGCTCTAAATTCTGCACATCTACCTATAGTATTACCACACTCAGTTTTTGCTCCTACCCCACCATGTCTATCTGCAAGCTCTTGTAATTCTGGCGCAATTTTACCTGGTATATCTCCGTTAGATGCGACTTCAATGAGGCCTGTCGCTGTATAGGCAGCCACCATAATAGAAGGGGCATTACGCTTTCCTTTATGAGGAGCCATAGTTTCATTTAATTTTTTTCAGCCTCTTTAACACATAATCCTAGTATATCAATCCATTTAGTAGTATTACTAGAATAAGAATAGAAATTTTTTCCACCTTCTAACCCAATCGGATCCTGATTCACAAACCGCCCAGCATCAGGCTCATAATACCTGAAGAAATTGTAATGCAGACCCGTCTCACGGTCGGCGTACTGGTTTTGCAGGCGGAAGGGTTGGTATGCGCTATCCGTTACCTTGGTTTCCTCTTTCAGACGACCCCAGCCGTAATAATCCCCAAACCACAAGAGATTGCCGTCCTTATCGGTCATCTTACGCGGGATGCCAATGTGATCGCAGTGGAAGTAGCGGGTTTGTTGTCGGCTTTCTCCGTCTTCTGCGACCACCAAAGGCGCAAAACGCAGAACTATCGAACTAATCAGAGAAGCACCCGCCGGGCTCTTTGCTGAACCAAATCTGTTCACTCTCGAACAATACAGGCTCCTCATCATCTTTATTCATCCCTAGTAGCGGAAACAGGTTAGACGATTGATACTAGAAGAGTTGGATTGTTTAGGCTCTAGACTTTTAAGCCGTCTGAAAAGATCTTTTCAGACGGCTTAAGTCAATGGCATGAAGAAGATACGTGCTTCTTGCGAGCCTTTCACAGGTGGGTATTCTAAAACTGCAGTAAGTATTCTACACTGTGTAGACTACAATTTTTTTATGCTCCCATTTCCGGCCAAATTTAGCATTTGTTATGAATTCATCAAATGTGTCTGCTAAAAAAATTTATATATAAATCAGGATAGATTTCCCAAATACTAAAAATTCTCAGGATGAAAAAAATAATATACCACCTTCACTTGATGCTAATCCAAATGCAAATGATTTTTTTGACCAGCTCAATATTTATTCCTGTTGTAAATCCTTCAATATCTTTTAAAAATAACGCTCGTTATCGGAAAGAATTTTATAATTAGGTACTTTATCTGAGAAAGAATATTGTTCTAGCATGAATGAACACCAAATACCATATTCTTTTTTTAAAGTTTTAGATTTTTTTCCTGCTAAATTCATAATATAAATCAACCATTTCATCTCTTGAATTCATAAATTGTTTATATGAATCTGGTAGATCTAAATTTAATACATCCATATTATCAAGCATTTTAAGAAATAACAAAAACCAATCCATGTATAAAAATTGATATTATTTTGAATCTTTTAATTTAGTTGATATAATCAATCAAATAATCAAAATTTATTTACCTGTCCTTACAACCTTTGCGATATTTTGAAATTTCCTTGGATTTTTTGCGCCTTCCTTGCGATTGTAGATATTCTATTGCTTTTCGTTTCCAATGAGCTTTTCTGAACCTGTTATAAAATTTATTTAGTTCATGGTCTCGCCTAAATGATTCTGAAATAAACCAATGAAGTTTGCGAATATGCTTCTGATGTATACTTTCTGTTTCTTTGAGCTTGTTGCTCATGTGGAACATGTCGCCGATACACACGATGATGAAGGCGGGTATGCGGTTGAGACGTACATCTTTAGCAACGGTTTTGTACCGCCCAGATTGGCAAAGAACGGGAAGAAGGGTATGGGCTGCACTGTGGAAGGAGCAGGAGGAGGCCAGCAGAAATAAGGGATGGTAAAGACAACATTGAAGTCGCTGCTTTTACAGGCGATTTTATTGACGACATGGGAACTCCTATCGGGACGAGGGCGCCTGAAAGGGGAAATCATCTGAAAATTGTTTCAGATAACCTTGCGGAGTTGTTGGTTCCCGACCCAATTTACGGTTACTATCTTGCGAAAAATAGTTTTGTAGCATTAGTTTTAGAGTTTACATAGATTTGAATAATTCCTTTTCCTCCTCTTTGATTAGAGGATAATATTTTTAGGATAATAGATAAAAACAAAATATTTATTTTTCTATTTTTATCAATAGCGATCTTGCAGGATATGTTGTATTCCGCTACATCAAATCCTTTATCCTCCATTTCTTTCATTGAAATGAATAAAGATTTTGAATATTCTTTCTCTATAAATAGTTCTCGATCTAAATATTTATAAATATCAATAGAATTGGCCATTATATTTTTCTCCTGGGAAAAATATAAACAGTGTCATGATTTTGCATATTCTCATATTTATTTTGAATCAACCCTTATTTCAATAATTAAATTCTAGCAAAAAGCCTGCATTTTAAAAAGCTCCTGAAGGAGTTCCTGAGTATCCTAATTTTCCTTTAGCATCAGCAGTAATCTCCTCAATATCTGGGCTAGAAAAATTGTCACTATTGAATGTGTCTTTGCTCTTTGTAGTTCTCTTGCCAGAGGCTGTTGACTGATCTTCATATGTGCAATATTCACCAACAGTAGAACATCCACTAGGTGCAAGTTTACCAGCATCAGCTGGATTAAATCCATCTAACGTTCCTTTAACCGGTATAGTTGTCGAACCACAGCAGGTTGCCGTCCCAACCGGTTTCTTGAATCAGGTTGTCGGTCGGACCGTAATCGAGGCGGTAGGTTTCGCTGTTATCATGCTCCTAAAACTGTTAAATTAGATTTTCGTTCCTAAGAAATTCAAGACAACAGAATAAGATTCACAAGAAGATAAGGATTTTACATCATCAACCGATGTAACTTTTATTACAGTTGTTAAATCCCTCGAATGTTAATCATAGTCATAAAGGATAGCAGAGCAGTCATCTAAAGTTAATCACATCATTTGTGCTTAATATTAAATTATTGTTTCTAATAACCCCATACTGATATCCTTTTTTCTCAAAATGATTTTTTTAATCTTTTGCAGAATTAATGTCTTATTTGAGTTACTTTTTGAAAGATATCCCACAAAAATTTTTTTCCCCCATTAGGTAAAAGTAATCTCACAATTGGACGAAATCAAACAAAAAAATCCTCCGATTCCAATTCAGAAATACTGAAAAATTTCATCAAATGAATCTTCAAAAGCTATGCATATCATAGTTAATATATAAAAACACCCTATCAGGATTTTTGGTTGGGATGATTACCAACGATATTTACAGCATCTTCTATTTGCTTTTATTACATTAATTTTTATGGTTAGCTTTTTCATTTAATAATTCTTATACTTTCGTAATTATAAAATAATATTTGTTAGACTTTCTTGGGCAAAACTTTTGAGTAATGATCACAAATTCCTTGCTATTTGTATGATATACGACTTGACCAAAACATTTCAGATTTTTCTTTATACTTGACCCAAGTTTTCCACCCCAAAGAATCAATCCAACCATGAACATTTAGTGCAAATAGATATAAGTTACCTCCTCCTATCAACCCAATCGGATCCTGACGCACAAACCGATCTGTATCAGGTTCATAATACCTGAAGAAGTTGTAATGCAGTCCTGCCTCGCAGTCGACATACTGGTTCTGTAATCGGAATGGCTGGTAAACGGTATCCGTTACTTTGGTTTCGCTCTTTAGTTTGCCCCAGTCGTAATAATCCCCGGATCAAATCAAGTAAGTTGCTGTCCTTATCAGTCATCTCTTGGGAAGCCGATATGGTCGAGTGGAAGTAGTGGATTTGGTATCAGCTTTCTCCTTCGTCGGTTGCCCATCGCGGACTTGCGCAAGCGGTTCATAGCTGTTCAGGTAGGTATACCTGCCGTCCGAGTGAATTTCCTGCAGTAGGTGGCTGCCGTCCCGAACGAATCCGGTTTTATCCTTGAGGTTCTTCTGAAAAGATACTGTGCGCAGGTCAAAGACGAACAGTTCGCTGCCCGCTTTGGTGATCCTGCCCAGTTTGTCGTACTCGAAGTGGGTCGTTCCCGTCCGCTGGTCGGTACTGTGGGTCAGGTTGCCGTTGGTGTCTTCCACCGCCACCAGCAGGAAGATGGTGCAGTCTTCGCCCGAACCGTCCACTACTACCCGTCAGGGCGGCAGGATGCCCTTCAAAAAGCAAAGTCGGTTTCACTCTCCAAAAAAACTTCAGCCCGTATATCGGATTGACCGGACGGCCAGCAGCAGCAGCGGCCTTACAGGAAATACAGGGGTTTAGGCAACAGCTTTCCTTTGAACTTGTGTTCATATAGAACATATCGCCAGCACGTATGATGTGACGCTTGCGGATTTTAACCGTGGAAGAATGCATCATCGGCCAGGCAGGTTTTAGCTAGTCATTTCCATTGCAATTTCATGTAGCGCATCCATTAAATGAAAAAAATTTTATTTGCTTGTTCTTCATTGCCATATACTTCATGTTGCCTATTTCCACATGTCAAAAAGAACAGAAGTCATATCAATAAATATATTTACTAAACTAATAGGTAAAACATCCGCGCCAGAATATTCTTTTTTTAATTCAAGTAGTGAGTTAATTAAATTCTCACAATCATAGTCTGTTATACCTTTTTCGCGTTTCTGCTTGATATGAAACATCCAAAAAAATTTTTAGTAAATATTTGAATTTTATTTTCTTCCATATTATGCCCTTAATCTACTTTTTTTAATTGCACTTGTGGGAATACTACCTGTTACTAATATTTCTTGTGCTTTAGATGCCCTATTTTTTTAACTGTATTACCTTTTAACCGGGAACAACTACTAGGTAAATCAATAAATATCTCCCTGAATTTGACTTAAATTAACTTCAATAATAATCTGGTCTGCAATTCCATATAGTTGTCTATTATTTTTTTGCAGGTAATTAGACAGAAGCGCGCGTGCAGTTAGCATACACGACGCTACACCACACGTTAAATAAATACATTATATATCTCCACAGCTTGCTGGTCATTCTGAACGCATGTTGCGTAAAAAAATATTCGCCAAAAACTTTAAGCTGTATTTTATTTGCTTTTTGTGGTATCAAAAATTTTTAACGAAAAGATGCAGTCGCTATACAGCACAGGTTCATGTTTGTTATCAAAAATCTCTTTCTACAATAGGAACTTTATCTAGAATTTCAGTAAGCCAAATATCATACCACTCTAAAAAACTAACTCTTTCCTTTTCTTTATATGAATATGGAAAAATTCCACCATAATTACCTCGCCCATCATACCAAACATTACCAGCTTCTGGTCCTGTTAAGACGAGCAAAAAAATAGTTCACCACATCCTAAGTCACAGAAACAAATTGAACCACTAATATGTTTCGTTGAAAAAAATAATTTCTACTTAGGACATCTAAATTATTAGCATTAATTTCTAACGCATCATAAAAGGAATCATCGTTCCAAGCTTTACAGTAAGGAAAAATTTTTCAGACAATAAAATTTTTGTCTTCTCCTTCTTCTGACAAGATTCTTGGATCTATAATACTTTTTATCATTATCCAATGGTAATATTCCTATACCAGGGACCGACTCCTCCATTTCCAATGATTTGTATAAATTCTTTATAATCCCTCAGGGAGGACAACATTATTAACATCTTCAAAATGTTGAATAGCTTCTTTATCTATAATTGGATTGAAAAGTTAGCTTTTTCAAATCTTTTTAGTAATGACATAATTACCACTCTGAATTTTTTTGATTTTTACTTTAATTTTTATCTAACATTTTTTTCCTCACTATAATATTTCACCGCCTGGTCCCTCTGTTCTTTTCATGAGATTACCAGAATTTCTATCTGCCCATGAAAATTCTATGGTCACTTCATTTTTTTAGCAAAAATTTTTCCATGCCGATTTCATACCTATCACGAGGAGATAATCCACTCAATTGTTTTACCTTCATCCAATATTTTTGTCTAATTAAGAACTTGATATAAAGTTTTTCCAGTGCGGCAATGAACCTATCACAAAAACATCCTCAATTTCATATAGCAGCTCAAGGTAAAAAAACAATTCCTCATATATATCTCCTAATAAACGACTTTTTCTCTGCTACCCTTGGAAACAAAAAAAGCTTACCGTTATACGTTGAATACTTTTTTTCTTTACCTTCCAATATTTCATAATTAGCCCAAGCATACTTTTTCACGAGTATGTAATTTTTTTGGCAGTAATTTTTTTCCAGATAAAAAAATCTCTTAGCGTAATCTAAATCTATTTTTGGGGTCATTTCCATTGCTAAGAGGAGCTATTTCTATCTCAACAAATAGAATCAAAAATTTAATTAACTCTGTGTATGGAATTGATTCAATTAATTTTAATTCTCTAATTTTATCATACGCATTAATAATTTTTTTGACTTTAGACACTTTTTTTATAGCTCATAATTATTTCATTTCTTTTTAAACCTTATATAATATCTTCAATATTAATATTTGCTGAAATTAGTCCTTCCTTACTCTCTATAAACAATGAACCAGTATCGTTTATAAGATAAGAGGTTCCTCTTGTAAATATTAAATTATAGAGTCCTTCATAAAATTTCCCTCCAACATAATAGATATCCCCCGAGTCAGGGATTTCATAAATTCCCCTGATTCATCAATCAAAATTTCTCGACCGCTCTTAAAACCAAAAATTTCTTATTTTTCTTATTTGTCAAATATGTACAAAAAAATATGAACTTTCTTCTTCTGATGAATAATCTATTAATTTTTTTGGGTTGTTTTCCCCAAAAGTATAAACATCATTACTAAATATATATCTTTTTATAATTATCTTGCATGTAAAAAAATCTTTAGTTACTGAAATATACCATATTTCTCGTAAAAATTTCTTAACCACGCTGGGTAAGTCCTCTATATGAGATGGCAGCTTTTCAAGTACAATGTCCCTTTCCGGATACCAACCGGAAGAAATCATCTTTTTAAAAAAATCAGAATTTATTTCATATGGTTGTTTCATTTTCACCTCAATATTTAAAATATTTTTAATAATCCTGGGCTGCTACACCATCAATGATGCCTAGCTTATCTAAAAATTTACCACACGATTTACATGCTGATATCAGCTTTCCATTTCTTACCTGTATCGCAACTGGTGCTGCTCCTTTTATTTTATTCGTGTCCCACCATATAATGTACAAACTATGCGCAACGCCCTTGGATACTGATTTTGTCACATGACATAGATCTGTTGTTGACTTTCACCTTCAGCGTCAATGTGGCTTTAAACCTGTGCCAAAGGTTCATACTCTTCTCGGGTCAGCTTGTTATCACGAAGGAGTACTGTTTTTATATAATAGTAGTAGCCCTTTATGAAGGCAACAGTTTAGTGCCTTCCAAGGTAAAATGCTCGCTTAGGATAAAAACAGGTATTATATTAATATATGATATAGAAAATAGAATACATCAAAATATTAAATACCAATACTAAAAATATATTCAGTTTAATTAATAAAAATAGGAAAATAGAATTATGAGTTATAATCTAGAAATAATCAGTTATTCTCAAGTATTTGCTGATTCAAAAATACTTGAAAAGAATTTAGATTTCGCAAATGGAAAACCTTTTTCCTTATTCTTACCAAATTTTTTTGTGGATCAGTTCGGTTGGGGCAGAGCATTGAACAATTACTTAATCTATATCCCTTCAAACCCTAAGTTTCATGACTCCTGGCAACAAGCACGTGAAGACATTAGGTCGACATATATAAATAATATTGATGAATACATCGGCTATTATCCAAATGATTTATTAAGTTTAATGGAACGTATGGAGCCATTTGCCAGAAGCGAATCAGGATATTATTTATTTTGGGATATATATGCGAAAATCTAGCTGATGAATTTGATATATACGCAACTGATTTTTGTGGGAGATATATATCTTCTAGGAAAAAGACCTCTTCGAAGTTTTTTTATAATCTAACCAATACTACCGAAATCTTGCAAAAAAATGTTTTTAACACAAATCCTTTGGCCAAAAAAATATTTGAGGATTCTCTTCAATTTGTTAGAAATTAATAACTTAAGTAAATTAATCTTTTTTAGAATGAGCTTTTACTTACATAAAATATTTTTACTCCTCGATATTGATCGTCTGAAAGCTCCTCATACAGACAATCAACTACATTAGCAAGCGAGCATAGGTTGGCGCCCTGCCCGAATCCAGGCGCTCCGACAGAGTATAATTTTCTTCTGAGAGTACACTCCCGGATGAGATAAATCAGAAGGTGCTGTCAAACAGGATGCACTAATAACTATAGGAAAATCATGAATTTAGACATACAAATCGTGTCCCAAGAGTTTAGACAAACACTCCAGATTAATAACTGGTTGAACAATATTGGAAACCATCAAAATTATGGTGGCAGCATATCATCACCTTTTAATATCCAGTTCATTACAGAGAAAGACCGAGTATACAGGTGCATGAAAGCTGATGCTTGGACGAATATTGATATTGATGTTTTTAATGAAATTCTTGAATTTCTTGAAATACATTCTATGGATGGAAGTATCATCAATGATCTAGCGGCAGAAGGTAAGAATATATTTGACGAAAACAAAACTTATCTAACCCATAGGTTAATATCCTACAAAATACATGAAAATGTTGCTGATTATATTTTAATGCCCGCTTTCGTGAGAGGATTTCAAGAATTCTATGTATCAAAACTCCACACAAATATGCTTATTAATTTTAATAGAAATCTAATATCTCTGCTAAATCTTGGTTATTTACCCTGCGGCTGGAAATACTCACCCATATGGAAAAATCACCCCAATAATTTAGTGGTGCATCTCGATAATTCTTCGAAAGAAAATTTAAACACATGTGAAATCTTTCGATTATTCATCCGGTACTTTATATCTTTTTTAGAAAGCTCTGATGGCTACTCGTTAACAGGGAGGACACAAGAATGATTGATACAACCGTTCGGGAAATAATATCTGTGTGGCTGGGGATATCCCATCAAACGATAGAAGAATTTAGTGCATACACCCACGGCCTGGAAGACTCACGTTCTGGATGCCCAGCTTTCAAAGATTTTGGGGTCTCATTTATCGATACTGACTTTTTCGTCGCCTACAGAACCACCAACGGTGAAGTTTTGCCCGTGGAAGAGCTAGCAGATGAGGTCGATACAAATTCCCTGGAAACACTGAACAGCGTTGTGGCAGCGGCAAAGAACAAAGGGATAACCCACGGCAACGCCCTCTACTATTATGTGAACGCAAAATTTACCGAAGAAAACCCCGGGATTCTCTACAATGACCTCACATTTATAGGCTCTTTTGATGATCCGGAGTAGCCTGTGGACTATTTCTTCCTAAGATCAATACCCATAAAGACGCTAATATCGTCCATTGCATCCTCGGCGGCCCCACGGATATCTGGCACAGGGGAAAGATATTTATCTCTCAACAGCTGGAAAATACAGGACGTATCCCCTACCTGTTGGTGCAGTCGCGCCAAATGCCCAAAGCAGGTAATAGCCAGTGAGCTCACCCCGGTATCGGCGCTGTCAGCCTGTTCGCAAAGCCGCTCAGACACCCAGGTAACATCACCCACGGCAAAGACCATTTCCATAAGCCCATCAATCACCGTATCCCGGTCAGCAGATAAAAGCTTATAAGCTACTACCCTTTTGAGCTCTTCACCCACACTTCACCGCCACTCCTGCATCGCCACAGCTGAAACATACAACCCCGAAGACTGTGCGCTGCCACCTACTGCAAGCACAGCGCAATCCCTCGGGAAGATCTCAAACTATCGGCAGCACACAGGGTACCCACCTTTCCATACTGGTGGTGAGGCTACGATCCGTCAGAATCGTCTGTTGTCTCTTTCTTCGGTTGAGAGGGGCGGTCCTGAGCTTCGCCAGATGTTTCAGCCGCAGAATTATTTACAGCTTTAGCCTTCGACATACCCTTCGCCGAAGAAACATTACTGGTGTTCTCGGTTTTCTTCACAGCCTTCTTCTTATCGTCAGCCTTTCTCCCCAGCCGAGGCTGCATCGTCCTCCGCAGCATCCTTTGAACCCGTCTCGAGTACATCCGACGGGTTCTCAGCTGTCCCGCGTTCCTCAACAGGGCCATCCGTCACACCAGCAGCAGCCTTCGCCGAGGCGCGCACACCCGCAACAATAAAGCCGGTCAACCCCAGCACCACCAGCAACCCGGCGGTCCACACGTGAATACGCAGCCCCAGCAGCATCTCGGAAGTATCAATACGCAAGAAAGCCTCAATGAACAAGCGGCCCACACCGTAATACAAAACATACAGCCACAGGGTCTGCCCCAGCTTCAAAACGCCCTTCTTACCCAGGTAAATCAGCAAGAACGCGCCCAGCAGATTCCATAGCGACTCATACAAGAAGGTGGGGTGGAACAGCGTACCCGCCGGGTACTGGCTCGGGAAATTTGGGACTATTCGCATCAATCTGCAGACCCCACGGAAGAGTCGTAGGCTTACCGAAAAGCTCCTGATTAAACCAGTTACCCCAACGACCAAACGCCTGCGCCAAAATAATACCCGGCGCCACAGCATCCGCAAACGCCGCGAAATTCATGCGGTAACGGCGGCACGCATACCAGGCACCAAGAGCGCCCACAGAAACCGCGCCCATAATACCGATACCGCCCTCCCAGATCTTTAAAAAGGCCAGCGGATCGCCACTTGCCTTCGGGCCGAAATAGCTGCCCGGGTCGGTAATGAGCACATGATAGGCTCGGGCACCCACAATACCGGCAGGAATAGCCCACATCGCCACATCATACACACGCTCACGGGTACCCCCCATCTGCGCCCACCGCCTGCCGCTAAGCCACAGACACACCGCAATCCCGGCGAGGATACACAGAGCATAAAAATGGATCCGCAGCGGCCCAACCTGAATATACGAAACATCAGGAGAAGGGATAGACGCCATTGGGACACTAGAAACAGCCGACACGGCAGCTGAAGACACCAAACTCAACATTATGCACGACCCGCCAATTCACGGGTCAAAGTCCCCACAGCCTCAGGCCCGCCCTGCTGCAGCGCCTTCACCAGTGCAGTACCAACAATCACCCCATCCGCGTAGGCACCAATCTCCTCCACATGGGCGCGGGTAGACACCCCCAACCCAACACACGCATGCTTGGCACCGGCGGCACGAATATCATCCACCAGCGACCGAGCCGCCTCAGAGACCGAGGCACGGGCACCCGTGACACCCATCACCGACACCGCATACACAAAACCACTAGACGCCTTCGCAATAGTCTTAAGACGCTCTTGAGACGACGACAGCGCCGCCAAGAAAATACGATCCAGCCCGTGTTTCTCGGACGCTTCAAACCACTCAGAAGCCTCATCCGGCACCAGATCGGGGGTAATAATCCCCGCACCCCCGGCAGCAGCAAGATCACTGGCAAACCGATCCACCCCATACGCGAGAACCGGGTTCCAGTACGTCATCACCACCACAACGGCGTTAGTTGCCTCAGTAATACGGCGCACCGCATCAAACAACTGAGTGAGCTTAAACCCGTTATCCAAAGCAGTGCCTGTAGCCTGCTGAATCACCGGGCCGTCCATGACAGGGTCAGAGTACGGCACACCAAGCTCAATAATATCCGCCCCATTATTACCCAGCTCAATGGCGGCAGCAACCGACTCATCCACAGTGGGGAACCCGGCTGGTAAATAACCGATCAGGGCGGCGCGACCGGCCTGCTGGCATTCACGCAGGCGGGCGGCTAATGCCGACCCCGGGTTAGCGGGCGGGAAAGCGCCGTCAAGCACGGAGTACGTGGCGGCATGCGGTTGTGCATCCTGGTAGCTCATAAGTTAGTTTTTTCTCGCTTTCTGCCTGCTTGAGGTTCTCAGCTGCCCCTGCGCGGCGGCCTCTTTATTACCAGTCATTAATGTAGAAGACGGGATGGCCTTCCCCAGGTCGAACCATTTCAGGGCAGTCTCCATGTCCTTATCGCCACGGCCAGACAGGCACACCACCATAATCTTCTCCCGAGCGGCCGCAGGATCCTGTGCCGCCCATTGCTGGCAAACACGCAGCGCACCAGCAAGCGCGTGAGCAGACTCGATAGCGGGGATAATTCCTTCAGTGCGGCACAAGAGGCGGAACGCCTCCATGGCCTCAGTATCGGTCACCGGCTGGTAGCTCACGCGGCCAATATCCGAAAGGTACGAATGTTCCGGGCCGACCCCCGGATAGTCCAACCCCGCCGAAATGGAATGAGATTCGATAGTCTGCCCGTCCTCATCCTGCATCAGATACGTTACCGCGCCGTGAAGCATACCGGGGCGGCCCAAGGTAATAGTCGCCGCATGGCGCCCAGTCTCGACGCCATCACCACCAGCCTCAAACCCGTATATTTCAACGTCCCTATCGTCAAGGAAGGCATGGAAAATACCAATAGCGTTCGACCCGCCACCCACACAGGCAGCCACCCCATCAGGCAGGCGCCCCGTAAGAGCCTGAACCTGCTCCCGCGTCTCTGAGCCAATAGCGTCATGGAAAAACCGAACCATCGCCGGGAACGGGTGCGCACCCGCAGCCGTACCCAACAGGTAGTGGGTGTTCTCAACGTTAGCGACCCAGTCACGCAACGCCTCATTAATAGCGTCTTTAAGAGTTCGAGAACCGTTCTGTACGGCAATAACTTTCGCCCCCAGCAGCTGCATACGAGCCACGTTCAAAGCCTGCCGCTCGGTGTCCTCCTCCCCCATGTACACAACGCACTCCATGCCGAACAAGGCAGCGGCAGTTGCGGTAGCTACACCGTGCTGGCCCGCACCGGTCTCAGCAATCAAACGGGTTTTGCCCATCCGCTGAGCCAGTAACGCCTGCCCGATCACATTGTTGATCTTGTGGCTCCCGGTATGGTTAAGATCCTCACGCTTGAGGAAGACTCGGGCCCCCGCGTGCTCCGAAAACCGCGGCACCTCAGTCAGCAGTGAAGGCCGGTTTGAATACTCGCGAGAAAGACGCTGAAACTGCGCAATAAACTCGGGGTCATTTTTCGCCTCGTTAAAAGTCTGCTCCAGCTCATCCATGGCAGCAATGAGAGACTCAGGCATCCACCGGCCACCGTATTGTCCGAAATAAGGGCCGGGTGCGTCCTTAAGAGTGCGACCCTTAAGGAATGTCTCTGCCAGGTTTTCGCTCATTGTTGTCCTTCCTGGGGTGATTCTACTGGGGATGCGGGCAGACAAAACACCCGCATCCTTAATATTCTACGGGGCGGCCCGCACAACCGGCGCCACCCGCTGAGCATACTCAACGCACAATAAAGCTACTGCGAACGAGGCACCGCCGAAAACGCACGTACCGCCGCCTCAGGGTCGCCTGACTTTACCAAAGCCTCGCCGATGAGCACCGCATCTGCCCCGGCATTAGCGTAGCCTGTCACATCCTCAATACCGGACACCCCAGACTCCGCCACCTTAATGACGCTCTGCGGCAGATTAGCCGCCAAGGACGCATAATGCTCATTATTCACCTCAAGAGTCTTTAGATTACGCACATTAATACCCATAATCTTCGCGCCAACCCGCTGGGCTGTCTCAATCTCATCCGGTGTGTGCGTCTCAACAAGAGCGTTCATCCCCAGCAGCTCCGTTAACTCCAAAAAATACCGCAAAGTCTTCTCCGGTAAAGCCGCCACAATGAGCAGCACCATATCCGCCCCATGTGCCCGGGCCTCCCAAATCTGGTACTCATCAACCGTAAAATCTTTACGAAGCACCGGGATATCCACGGCAGCACGCACAGCATCCAAATCAGCCAACGAGCCGCCAAAACGACGCTGCTCAGTCAACACAGAAATAGCCGCCGCACCACCAGCCTGATATTTAGCCGCAAGCACCGCAGGATCCGGGATGTCCCCCAAGGCACCCTTCGACGGGGAAGAACGCTTCACCTCAGAAATAATACGTACCTTCGCACCATCACCGTGTAACGCCGCAAGCGCGTCCCGGGCAGGCTCAGCTGCAAGAGCCAGCTCCTTCACGCGCTCCAACGGAACCTGCTCCATACGCTGCGTTAAATCCTCACGCACGCCAACAATAATCTCATCCAGTACGGTACTGGTACTCATGGTTCACTCCTTCAGTTCACTCGCCCGCAAAGGTGCCCTTCGTGGCAGGTAGAGAAAAGGCGCCCCGCACATTCGCGGAACGCCTCTACCAGCAAGCCCTAGTGGCGTGCGGTGTTCTTCGTCTTCGCCCCGCCCTGGCCATAACCAGCCTGCTTCAGGAAAAACCCAACCAGCAGACCAATCACAATAATGCCCGCGCCAACGAAAACCACCGGTTGACTGCCCAAGTCGTAAGCAATGGAACCCACCAGAACACCAACTGTCATAATGGCGACCATAACCCACGCGGCAACCGTGTTGCCGTGGTTAGCGTACGGGCGTTCAGGAACAATAACAATTTTCTCTTCAGCCACGAAAACTCCTCAGTGTGTGCCAGCGGATGCTCACCGAACAATCCGCCACTTGTTAACACGATTCTATGACATATCGCGGGCTAAGGCTGAATTTAAGACACCAAACACGAAAAAAACAGAGGGCACACCGGGTCACCGGGTGGTGGGTCCTCTCCCCTGCTGAGCGAATCCCAAGCGTCCATCTCATCCATGTTCCCGTCCTCCGTGTGGACACTACGCGCGGCTGAACGCTCGTACCTGCGCCCGGTGTCCCAGGTGCGGGAGGTGAACGCAGCCCACAGCGCGACCACGATAATCAGCGCACCGCACGCCGCCGACACCCACGGCCACGGGCTCAGCGCATACTCGCCTGCCGGAGAAATTGTGCCTGTTAGGGCGGCTGGTCTCTGTCACCACAGCCGCAGCAGGGTTGCTTGTCACCGCAATAACGCTCAAGACGATACCAACCCCCGCAGCTGCGGCAACACCGTACACCACATACCGCAACAGACGCGGGGCGATACGCCCAGCAAGCGGGGCCGCCAACGCCACCAACGCAAGCGCGCTCACCGCCGGAGCGGCTTTTGAGCCGGAAACCGCTAAAGACTGCTCACCGAAAGCACCGGTGATTCGCGCATCCACCCATGTGAGAAGAGTAGTACCGAACGCTGCGGCCGCCACCAGCAGCCCGAGAGCATCACCAGTCCCGGGCGGGTGCTGCGCTCCTTAGCCTGCTGTTCGGAGGCGATGGCATCCGGTGTGGCAGGTTCACGTTCCATGCTCGACTCTTGGGCACCGGTGTTTTCGAGGGGGTTTTGCCCGTCTGCCCGCCCGCTGTCGGGTTCATCACTCATTGGGGCCTCCTAAGAGGTTGCGTTCTGCGAGTTCAAAGGCGCCAAACCAGAGGCGCTCAGCACAGCCCGTAACGGGGCCGCCGCCTTATTTACAGTCTCCTGCGTTTCGGAAGTGGGCACAGAATCCATGACAATACCAGCGCCAGCCTGCACATAAGCTTTACCGTCCTTAAGGACAGCGGTGCGGATCGCAATCGCCATATCCATATCCCCGGCAAAATCAAAATACCCGCACACACCACCGTACACGCCACGCCGGGTAGGCTCATACTCATCAATCAGCTGCAACGCACGCGGCTTAGGTGCCCCCGACAAAGTGCCCGCCGGAAAAGCCGCCCGCAGCACATCATAGGCACCGAACTGCGGGTCAAGGTCGGCGCTCACCGTCGAAGAAATATGCATAATGTGGCTGAACCGTTCAATGATCATAAACTCATCCACCGACACAGTACCAGGCTTAGCAATGCGGGAAAGGTCATTACGGGCCAAATCCACCAGCATCAAGTGCTCCGAAAGCTCCTTCTGATCCGCCAGCAGCTCCTGAGCGAGCGCAATATCCTGCTCCCGGGTGGCCCCGCGCGGTCGGGAACCAGCGATCGGGTGGGTGGTTGCTTTCCCGTCCTTGAGGGTCACCAGTGCCTCCGGTGAGGACCCTACAATATGGAACGGAGTGTCCTGCCGGATCCACAAAATTAAACAGGTACATGTACGGGGACGGGTTTGACTGGCGCAGCATCCGGTACACGTCCAAGGGGTTAGCTTTGGTGGCGACCTCGAACCGGCGTGAGGGCACGATCTGGAAGACATCGCCGTCAACAATGTTTTTCTTCGCCTTGTCAATGGCGTCCATGTACCCCTGTTCAGACCAGGTTTCGTTGACCTCATGATGGACACGCTCATCCACCCGCGAAACGTCCGAAAGCACTGAGACCATATCGGATGCGCCGCGGGCAAGACGCTCTACCATGCGGTTTAGCCGGGCGCGGGCATCGGCGTAGGCGGCATCTACGTTCTCGTCAGTGCCGTTGAAATTAATGGCGTTAGCTACCAGCAGAACCGTTCCGTCGGTGTTATCGTGGATCGCCATATCAGAGACCATGTTCAGCGCGAACTCCGGCAGGTGCACATCATCAGCGGGAGGGAACGGCAGGTGCTCCCAGCGGCGCACCACGTCCCACCCCAGGTACCCCACCAGCCCCGATGTCAGCGGAGGCAGCCCCGGCAGCGGCTCGGTGTGCAGCATATGCAGGGTTTTGGCGATGGCCTCCACCGGGTCTCCTTCGGTGGGCGCCCCGGCCGGGGTTTCGCCCCTGCCAGTGCACTTTCCCGTCCACGGTGGTGAGGGTCGAGCGGGATGAGGCACCAATAAACGAGTACCTGTCCCAGGCGGCGGACTCCCCTTCGGCGGTGACCTTCGCCGATTCCAGCAGGAACGTGCCCGGGGCTGCTGTGCCATCGTCCTGAAGGGCAAGTGAGCGGTAAATACCGATGGGGGTGAGCGCATCCGCCAGCACTTTAAGACGCACCGGGATGACGCGCCGCTGCGCCGCTAACGCACGGAATTCGTCAAGCGAGGGGAAATAATACCCAAATCCTGCATGGGGTGTTCCTTCAGTTCTTTGATTCGGTGGTGTACACATCCAGTGTAGTCCGCCCCAAAGCTGCTCCGCCGGGGCGGGGCGGGCAGCTTTACGGGAGGTTTTTTCAGGGTGGCGGCGGTCTGCAGCGCCGCCGCTGTGGCCTCATACCCTTTGTCCTCGGAGGAGCCAGGCAGACCCGCGCGGTCCAGCGCCTGCTGCTCATTATCGCAGGTGAGAACACCAAACCCCACGGGGCGGCCAGTGAGCACAGACATCGGTCAGGCCGCTGGTAGCGCCCCTGGCACACGTAGTCAAAGTGCGGGTGCCGCCGCGGATCACAAACCCCCAACGCCACAATCGCGTCGTACTTCTCAGCCAGGCGGGTGGCCGCCACAGGTAGTTCGAATGTGCCCGGAACACGCACAATAGTGGGTTCTACACCGGCATCCGCTGCGGCCCGCCGGGCACCGTCCAGCAGCCCGTCCATAACCTGGGTGCCAGCTGGCTGCCACAATAGCGAAGTTCAAAAACCCTCGGTAGTCTTCGGGGTGAGGGTGGTATCTGCCGCGCCTGCGCCGCTCATGGTGTTCTCCTTCGGGTTGTTTCAGAACCCTACGTGTAGTTCTGGTGTTTTCAGGGTATTAGTGGTTGTGGGGTGGTTGGGTGTGTATTCCTGGGGCCCAGTTGGTGCCGCATCCGGTCGCGTTTAGTCGCTAAATACCGGGTGTTCTCGGCGCGGGCGGGCACCTCATCGGGTATCATCTCAAGAACCTCAACCCCCAGCTCGGCGAGCGCCTGAACCTTAGCCGGGTTATTTGACACCAGCCGGATACGTTCGGCGCCCAACTCCTGCAAAATCACTGACGCCTGCGTATAGTCGCGCATGTCGGCGTCCAGGCCAAGCGCCAGGTTCGCGTCTACCGTATCAAGGCCAACGTCCTGCAGCCGGTAGGCCCGCAGTTTTATTGATCAGCCCAATGCCGCGCCCCTCATGGTTGCGGGTGTACACGAGCCAGCCGCCCTGCTGGGCGATAATGCGCAGGCCGTTTTCAAGCTGCGGACCGCAATCGCACCGGTACGAACCAAAAAAATGTCGCCGGTGGCGCACTCCGAGTGGATGCGCACTGCTGGTGCTGGCGGCTCCGTGCCTGTGCCGGTGAACGGGGTGGGGTGCCGTCATCGTTGAGGGCGCGGGCGGTAATATGTCTGGCGCCGTCGGCGAAAAGCCAGGCGCGCACACCAAATACACCGTGCGGGTGGGAACCGGCACCTCGTAGGTGGTTTCGATCAGCTGCGGGCTGGGCATCGGTACCGTATCCAGGGGTGAGGCGATGTAGGATGCGGCGGCGTCCGCGACGGCCTGCTCCTGCTCCGGGGAAGGTTCAGGCCCTCCCAGCCCCTGCCCCGTGGAGGCGGCAGGTTTCGGTTCTGGGCTCATGCGCCCTCCTTCAGGTAGGCGATGAGATCTTCGATGGAGACCATCGGCAGGCTGTGTTCGGTGGCGAAAGCCCGCAGCGCGTCGAAACGCATCATTGAGCCGTCATCGTGCACCAGCTCGGCGATAACGCCCACCCCCGAAAGCCCCGCGGCACGGCACAGTTCCACTGCTGCTTCGGTATGCCCGGGACGCTGGGCCACACCGCCTGCTACCGCGCGGAGCGGGAAAATATGTCCTGGACGGGTAATATCGGTTGGGGTTGCAGACAGGTCGGCCAGTACCCGGACGGTACGGGCACGGTCGGCGGCGCTAATACCGGTGCTGACCCCCATACGCGCGTCACATGAGACAGTGTAGGCGGTACCTTTCGGGTCCTCATTATGGGCGAGCATCGGGGGCAGGTTCAGCTTATCGGCGCGGGAGGCGCTCATCGGGGCGCATATCACCCCGGAGGTGTGCCGCACCGTGAAACCCATCAGCTGCTTGGTGGCGTGTTCGGCCGCAAAAATAATATCGCCCTCATTCTCGCGGCTCTCATCATCTACCACGACCACTGCGCCCCCGGCGGCAATCGCATCGACCGCGCTCTGAACCGTATCGAGTGTCCGGCCAGGCCCGTTCGCGGCGGTGTGCTCCCGCGCCTGCAGGGTGTCGAATGCCAGCAGGCGTCCCACATACTTGGCTAGTGCATCAGTTTCCAGGTTCACGGTGTCCCCCACGGTGAGCTCCCCCAGGTTAGTGGCGGCGAGGGTTTCGGGGATCAGCCCAACTTCGAACCAGTGCTGCTTCTGGGCAGGATCGGAGACGGCGGTGACGGTCAGCGAAACACCCGAGACCGTAATTGACCCCTTCTGCACCAAATATGGGGCGAACTCGGCGGGCACGGCGAAGCGGACAGTACGCCACGCATCATGATCCGTCACCGAGACGACGGTTGCGGTTCCATCAACGTGCCCCTGTACCACGTGCCCGTCAAAACGGCCGCCTGCGGGCATGCACCGTTCAAGGTTCACGTGCGAACCGGGTACGAGAGCCCCCAGGTTGGTGCGGGCCAGAGTCTCACCCATGGCGTAGGCCCCAAACTGCCCCTTCGCTCAGGTGGGGAAGGTCAATGGCGGTCAGGCACACACCGTTAACGGCCAGCGAACCGCCGTGCCCCAGATCGGCAACAATATCACCAGCGTTAATGGTGATGTGCGCGGCACCAGTATCTCTACCCTGAGCGTCCAGAACCGGCGTCACCGACTCTACAGTGCCTAAAGCACCAATAATTCCTGTAAACATTTCTCTCCTCGTCACGCCAGCTAGTGGCACCCTAATCCATTCTAACGGCGCACACGCGCCGGTTTATTCCCGTTCCGGCTAACTTTTTCACTCTGTGGATGCACCCTCTTATAATGCAGCCCTCACCCGTCCTCGCGGGGCTCGGGGGCGTAGCACTCTGTGCACCGTTCCAGTATCCGCCTGACCCCGGGGTTCTGGTAGTCGCCGCGCGGAACCGGAACCAGGTGAGTTGCGGTATCTGCCCCCAGCACCCGTACAGCCGGGAACATCCCCAGATCGTCCAGGTGCAGCCGTGGGGCATTGGCCAGGGTGCCGGTGCTAAGACGGTACACGGCGCTTTTGCCGTGCCCCAGCAGCAGGGGCGCGCGGTACCAGATCATCTCATCAACCAGGTCTTCACCCGCGAATAACCCCACCATGCCGGGGCCGCCCTCAATCATAAGGTGCCGCACCCCGCGATTGTACAGGGTGCTCAGCAGTTCAAACGGGTCGTGGGTGAACACCTGCAAAAACCGGTCAGGGTCCGGGTCGTACGGGCCTTCTGCTGCAAGCCCGCGAATACGGTAGGATTCAGGGATTTCGCGTCGGCCCATCACCACCCGCAGAGGCTGCTTCGTAAAACGGCTCCCGTCGCTGCGGCGGGCATCCAAGGAAGGGTCGTCCGTAAGGGCGGTGCGGGTTCCGATCATGACCGCATCGGCACGGTGGCGTACCAGGTGCCCATCAATGCGGGCGGCGGGGCCGGTAATCCACTTGCTGGTGCCATCAGCGGCAGCAATAAACCCATCCAGGGTGGAAGCCGATTTAGCCGTAATAAACGGGCGGCGCTCGGCGGCGGCAATAAACCAGCGCTCATTCAGCAGGTACGAGTCAGCTGAAAACCCTTCCATCAGCTGCGCATCCACACCGTTATTGCGCAGATGCACCGCTCCCCGGCGGCGGAGGTAGTATCGGGGTAAGCGTAGCGCACCGCCGCACCCCTGCGCCCCTACAATCGCGTGTGAGCAGGGGCCCGGTGCGCCCGGTGTGGTTGCACGGCTCAAGGCTCACATACATACTTGCACCCCTCAGAGTCGGTACCTGCAGCCCGTGCCTGTGCAAGTGCATCCGCTTCAGCGTGAGGGGTACCTGCCCCGCGGTGCCAGCCCACGTGCAGCACCTGCCCGTCCGTGCCCGTAATAACCGCACCCACCAGCGGGTTCGCCCCGCGGATACCGCACCGTGCAGTATCTAACGCTAAACGCATCGCCTGCTCATCGGTGAGGGGCCCATCCGGGATGCTGAGCGTGTACGGGGAGGGTACGCCGTCCACATGCCCGTACTCCGCAGCGGAATAGTCAAGATCATTCACTGGAGTGTGCGTTACCGAAACCATTATTTACTCGCCTCCACCTTGACCGTAATATCCGGGAACTGCGTTTGCACACGGGTACGCTGTGTTTCCCGGTTGCGGGTGCGCCACCACACAAAAAACCCGACAAGGGTGAAACACCCATAAAACACGTACATGAGCGAGGTGGCGTAATACCCAGCGCCCCACAACAGCGGCACACCCACTAGGTCTACAGCCACCCAGATGAGCCAGAATTCAACCCAGCCGCGTGCCATACCGTAGGTTGCCAGCAGCGAACCGGTAAAAATCCAGGTGTCAGACCACACCGGCTCATACGAGCCCATTGCCCGAAATACCGGGGTGAGACCCACAGTCCCTGCGGCCATTACGGCGATTAGTCCCACCTGTTCCCACCCGAGGCCCACTGCGGTAGTGACCGCCGTACCTTTGAGCGTGTGCACCGCCTGTTACGCGGGTTTGCCGCCACCGGTACCAGCCCCACACCGATACGGTGATGAACATGAGCTGCCGTCCCGCCTGGCCCAGCATGTTCACGGGGTTAGGGCTGCCAAAAAACGCCCCCATAAAAACGGTGAATAGCAGCAGGTTACCGATAATACCCACCGGCCACGCCCACACCTTACGCCGCATCCCTCCCAGCGCCGATGCCAGGCCAAACGCGTTACCGAGAACTTCGCGCACCAGCAGGGACTGGTTCCCTACATGGAACTGTGCGTCGAAGAGCCACCGCAGAAATTCCATTTTCTCCCTTTTCGAGCTGCAGATCGCGGCGGCCCCTGGGGAGAACAAAAAACATGCCCCGACCGAGCCTTTACTGCTCGGCGGTACCGGATACGCACAGCACTGCCGCCAAGCCAGGCGGCGAGTGTGAGCGCGTCCTCCACTATTTTTGCTCGTGCTGCCTACCATCCAGACTGTACTGTCGGCACCGGAATTTCACCGGTTCGGCCGCGCCGTGCCTTCTCACAGCAGGTGCGGTTCGCGGACTGTCACCGCCGGTTCGGAATTTCACCGACCCCGGAGCACGATTGAACGCCTCAATTATCGCACACCTGAACGCGAGGATTCTCACGGTGCCCGCCCGCAACCGGGTACCCTGCGAACGGGGTCACGATGGGGTGCGTATCCGGCTGCTCGCAGGCAACGCATTCGTGATCCAGCTGCTCCTGAGGATATTCGGCTACGCGCACTGTAACAGAGGCGGACCGCACCGGCTCGGTGGCGGATTCGACGGTGATGGTGTGTTCCTGACCGGGTTTCCAGGCCGTAGGAACCCGAAAATCGGTGATGAAGTACGTATCAAGGGCCAGCTGTTTTGCCTGGAACTCGTGCACTATGTCACCGTCAGCCTTCACCCTCAGCTGGGCGGGGATTTTAGGGCCGGGAAGGTGGGCGGCAGATCCGGGTGGCGTTTCTCGCCAGCAGCCCAGCCGAGCCCCGAAATTTCCACGGTCTGCCCGGGTACCACCACTGCGGGCATCCCCACCGTGGAGCCGTCGCCGCTGGTTCCCGTCGCCAGGGGTATCACGCGGTGAGAGCGCACCGTCCCGGGTTTCGTCCCGGTATCCTGCACCGAGATTTTTGTGAGGCTATCAGCGTCAATACGGGTCTGTTCCCCCGAATGGGTATCGACGGATGAGGGGGTGAACTCGCCGGTGAGCGCATCAATATGGAAATCAACCGTTACGCCCCTATGATCACCCGCCTTATCGAGCACCACCACAGAGCCGTCCGGCAGCAGGGTCAGGTGGTTAATTTTTGCCGAGGCCACCCGCACCTGCCCGACCACGATACCGGCGCACGCATCAATCACCGCAACCGTCCCGCCGCTGGGTTCTGTGGCGTGGGCCGCCCCGAAATCCCCCAGGTAGATCAGGTGCCGTTTCTCATCGATCACCATATCGGTGGGGGTTACCCCGTACCGGATAAAATGCTTCAGCTCGCCGGTGGTCTTATCCAGCACGTGCACCCCGGTGTTCTTCCCCTCATGCCCCTGCGTTGACACATATATTTCGTTCAGGGCATGGTCGGTGACCACACCGTGTACTTTACCCGCCCAAAATGTGTAACGTCCCCGCCGGTACGGGTAGGTGCGCACCACCGTATGGCTGGTGGGCTACCTCATACACCTGATCCAGGTAGTAGTCTCCCTATGTAGAGATTCCCGCTAGAGTATCCCGGGCGATTGTCATCGGGTGCGAGAGCGCACCGGGTGCCGGGTCTACTTTCTGAACCTCAAAGGTGGCGGTGTCAATCACCCAGAAACCGCCCATCCCGGTCACGAACGCTTTGCCGTTAGCCGCATCCACATACACCTCACGGGGGTGTTTAATATCCTGCTCGAACAGCCCCTTCGCGGGGTCGTGGCTGGTCCATACCGGTTGCAGGGTGCCCTGCTCTAAGGCGTCCTGGCGGTACACGGTCACGGCGTAGGAGCTGGCGTCGCTCACCCAGATGGTGCCGTGCTCATCATCAATATCAATACCGAAGGCACCCCGAACTGGTACTGCCCTCGCAAGTTCGGTGCGGATCTCTTCGGTGACCGGCATTTTAGCGGTCGCCCTCAATCTGCAGCGTCTGCGGGTTTGACGCGGGCGATAGTGGCCACGGTCGAACCGTGGGCGGGGGTGAAATTAAAAGATGCTGCTCACATACAGCTTATGAGTCTTTGCCGAGTATGCGGCAAAATATTGCCCGGGCAGCCCCTGGGCCTGTTAGTGCACCCGCACCGAACGGTACGAGCATGCTGCGGCAGCGGAGTGTTCATCGGAGTCTCAAACCCGCCCGAATATTCAGCGGGGCGGATGCTTCGGAGGAATAATGGGCAGCGGCATGGTGTTTATCCTCAGCATGTTCCGGGCACTATCACCCGGTGGGTGCCCTCGACTACAGTCGGGGTTCCTCAGCACTGTGACGTTCTCAGCGCAATGGTGATTTCTCAGTGCGGTGATAATTTTTCAGTGCAATGGTAGTTCTTCACCCTACCAGCACGCACCCGCCCGGCACCAGACATTCCCCGAAGATTATTACCCCCGTATAGTGCGGCAACAGGCCGCAAACAACAGAATATAGGCGGGCTGCGCCAAACGGCAGGGAAACCGCGCACCATTATATCTGTAGTGTAAGAATATCTCCGCGTACCAGAGGCACACTGATGTTAGAATTTCTCGGCGGGTGCACACGGCTGCCCGCGCCCACCTGTCCGCATCAGGACTATCCCCGGTTAGTTTTCGACCGAACGGAACGCCACCACAGCGTTATGTCCGCCAAACCCGAAAGAATTCGACAAGCCCACGATCTCGCCCGAGGGGAAGATCCTGGCGTCGGTCATCACATCCAGGTCGATCTGCGGATCCCTTATTCTCCAGGTTAATCGTGCAGGGCGCCTGCGGTGGTGCAGGGCCAGCACGGTCAGCACCGCTTCCAGTGCGCCCGCCCCGCCCAGCAGATGCCCGGTCATTGACTTCGTGGCCGAGACCGCAATGTTCTTCGTATGCTCCCCAAACGCCGCGTGCATTGCCGTGGCTTCGGAAGGTCACCGGCCGGTGCTGAGGTCGCGTGCATTAATATGCACCACAGACTGCGGGTCAATCTGCCCATCCTCAAGAGCCTCCCGCAGGGCACGCGTAGCCCCCAAAGCATCCGGGTCCGGGGCGGTAATATGGTACGAGTCAGCTGAGACGCCGGTACCTGCCAGTTCCGCATATACCCGAGCGCCACGCGCCCGAGCGTGCTCCTGTGACTCCAGCACCATTGCCGCCGCGCCTCACCCATGAGCGAACCCGTCACGGTCCGTATCGTAGGGGCGGGATGCCTTCTGCGGCTCATCATTACGGGAAGAAAGTGCCTGCATTTTAGCGAATGCCGCCATCGGCAGCGGGTGAATAGCGGCCTCAGAGCCGCCCACCACCACAACATCAGCCTTGCCGGTGCGGATCATCTCAACACCCAGCTCCATGGCCTCCGTCGACGACGCACACGCCGACACCACGGTCTGTGCCGCCGCGCGAGCCTTCAAACTCATGGAAACCGCTGCGGCATTCCCGTTAGGCATGAGCATCGGCACGGTCATCGGCAGCACACGACGGGCCCCTTTCTCCCGCAGGGTATCCCACGCATCCAGCAGAGTCCACACACCACCGATACCGGTGCCAAAAAGCACACCGGTGCGCACAGGATCTGTTTCTTAGCAGATTCGGCGTCAGGGCCGGAGAACCCGGCGTCTTCCCACGCTTCACGTGCAGCGATGAGGGCGAGCTGCCCCGAAGGGTCAAGGCGTTTCGCCTCAACCTTACTCAGCCTCTCGGACTCCTGCGCGGGAACAGCCACACGGCCTGCAATGTAGACCGGAAGATCATATTCTTCAACCCAGGGCTCGTCGATCGTCGTAATACCCGAAACACCTTTAAGGGCGTTCGCCCAAGTGGTGGGGACGTCGCCGCCAATGGGGGTGGTCGCGCCGAGGCCGGTCACCAGCACTTTTCGAGACATCTTCACACTTCTTCATGTATATCGGTGGGTGAGAGAAATAAACGTATGGGCGCGGTGCGTGTGCGGCCCGCGCCCATCGCCTGCAGTTTCTGTTTTAGGAGGCGTTCTCGATAAACTCGACAGCGTCACCAACGGTCTTTAAGGTTCTTCACCTCTTCGTCCGGGATAGTCACTCAAACTTCTCTCGGCGTTCACGACGATAGTCATCATTGAGATGGAGTCGATGTCCAAGTCCTCGGTAAAGGACTTATCCAGCTGAACGTCCTCAACCTCAACGCCGGTCTCTTCGTTCACGATTTCTGCCAGACCAGCAAGGATCTCTTCTTTGTTAGCCATTGAGGGGCTCCTTTATTGTTCAATACGGCCACAAGACCGCTTTTCCCTCGGCACGCCCAACAGGCGACACATACTACATGAGTTTATCGTGTCTGTGCGCTCAATGCACACGATAAACCCGGGTGTTTTCGAAAACCTGCTGCCGCACACGGGGCGTCCAGAACGCGGAAAGTTTTTAGGTTCGTCGCCTTCACCGCACTGTTTCCGGCCCAGCCTCACAACGGCACAGTCTACGGTATAAGACAACCACCCTGAGCGGCAAACGCCAAACCGGCACCAAAGCCGATCTGCAAAGCAAATTTACCCGACAGTTCAGGGTTTTCCCGCAGCAGACGGTGCGCCGCTAACGGCACAGACGCCGCAGAGGTATTCCCTGCATCCGCAATATCTCGGCACAGCCACGCTCCGGAAGCTTCAGCGTCTTCGCCATCTGGTCGATAATACGCGCATTCGCCTGATGCGGGATAAGCGCCCCCAGCTCGTCGGCGGTAATCACCCGCAGCCTCGGCGGCCTGCTGGGCAACCTTCGCCATCTCCCCACACCGCCCAGCGGAACACCGACGGGCCATCCTGGCGCAGCGTGGGCCAGATCTTTCTCGCCCTCACCCACGGGGTTCTGCAGCAAAATCACGGTTACGGATATCCAGCAAAGAGTGAGTCATCCCCACGGTTCCCCACCGGGACCCGTCAGAGCCCCACACGGTCGGGGCGATCCCCGGCTCATCCGAAACGCCCACAACCGCCGCGCCCGCGCCATCACCCAGCAGAAACGAAATGGAGCGCTCGGTATTATCAATAAAATCAGACAGCTTCTCCACGCCAATCACCAGCACGTTCTGCGCCGCACCCGAACGCACCAACGCGTCCGCCTGCGCGATCCCGTAGCAGAAACCGGCGCACGCCGCCGAAATATCGTAGGCGGGGCATTTTTGACCCGATCTCCTCCGCAACCAACGTCGCCAAAGAAGGAGTTGCGTAGGGGTGCGAGATGGTTGAAAACAATCACCGCACCAATATCCGCGCCCTCAACCCCCGCAGCGGCGAGCGCATCATGTGCAGAGCCAAACGCCAAATCCGCCACAGACTGGTTCTCACTCGCACGGTGACGGGTTGAGATACCGGTGCGCTGGGTAATCCACTCATCCGAAGAGTTAATGGCCTCAACAATGTCGTTATTGTGCACCAGTACTCGCCGCGGGCGGCACTCGCAGCCGAGGATGCGGGAGTAACGTTCATCTCGTTCTGTTTGAGAGTAGTCAAAAGAGGTTTTTCCTTCACGTCCTAGTGGTAGCAACCGGAATCTAAACGGTAATAGCTTCAAGATCTTCAGGGGTGTTCACCGCTGCCGACGGCACCCCGCGCATGGCCCGTTTAGCGAGACCCACCAGGGTGCTAGCAGGGGAGCCACCTCAATAATACTGTTCTACCTCGGCGGCTATGAGCGTGTTTCATGCACCCGGTCCCAGCGCACGGGGCTGGTGACCGCGAAACAAGGTTATCTACAAATTCCCGCCCGTACTAATGCGCTCGCCGTCACGGTTGCTCAGCAGCTCGTAGGCGGGATCGTTCACGGTCAGCTCTGCGGCGAAAGCGGCTAGTGGCTCCACGGCGGGGGCCATCGCCTGGGTGGAAATGCGCCTGCACTTTCAGCGGGATCACACGGGTTCAGGCTGGCGGGTTGCGACGAATGCCTCAATAGCTTCAAGGGGCCTGCAGCGACGATCTGCCCCCTGCCCCGTTAGAGTTGGCGGCTACCACGCAGCCTCATCAATAGCTTGCCGCACATCCTGCTCAACACCGCCAGCACCGCAGCCATGCCGGTGGGTGATGCGGCGGCGGCCTGCGCCATGCCGGTGGCTCGCACCCGCACAAAACGCATGGCGTCTTCGGTGAGCACGCCCGCCAGCGCTGCGGCGGTAATTTCACCCACGGAATGCCCGGCGAGAATGAGCTGACTCCCCCAGCTTCTGCAGTACTTTGCGCCCGGTAACAATACCTGCAGCAACAATGAGCGGCTGCGCGATGGCGGTGTCTTTAATGGTTTCTTCTTCGGCTTCAGTGCCGTAGTGGATCAGGGTCAATACCCGCCGCGTCAGAGAGCCGCCGCAGATGCTCACGCACCTCGTTCATTTCTCGAGCCAGGGCTCAAAAAGCCTTCTTCTGGGAGCCCTGACCGGGGCATACGAGTGCACGCATCGCTCGCCTCTCTGTCTTTGATGTCATATCAGTCTGCGGCGCCTTGTAATGGTACGCCTGCGAGTGTTCGCATACTATGCTACCGCGCGTTCAGCCTGTGCATAAACTTCCGGGATGGTTTTGCGGGGTTTTTCCGGCAGAATATTTTACCCGCAGCACATATTTTTAGACTCCGGGTCTAAAGGGCGGGACTGGATTGTGATGCGAGGCAGCTCAGGCGCGGGGTGCGCCCGGGCGTAGGTTTCGGCCAGCCGTTTCATGGAGACATGAGTGTAGATCTGTGTGGTGGCAAGTGAGGAATGCCCCAATAGTTCCTGCACGGTGCGGACATCGGCGCCGCCATCAACCAGGTGCGTTGCCGCGGAATGACGCAGCACGTGCGCACCGGAGGCTTCCGAATTCTCAAGGGTGCGCAGTAACCGGCTGAGGTCTTCACGCACCTGCCGGGGTTGACGTGCCGCCCGCGCGGGCCAATGAAAGAGGGCGGTTACGTTGCGGGATCCTTCAGGAATCCATTGGGGCCGCCCGTGCGCCACCCACCTATTGAGTGCTTTCATTGCCGGAACACCCAGCGGCACGATGCGTTCCTTTATTGCCTTGCTGCATACCCGCACCGTCCTGTTGGCTCGGTCCACGCTGTGCAGGTCAAGCCCCGTCAGCTCCGAGATACGCATCCCTGAGGCGTACAGCACCTCAACCACAGCCCACAGGCGCAGCAGACGGGCATCAGTGGGGGTTTTGGCGGTGCGCTGCTGCAGCTCGTCCAGCAGCTGGTTCATTTTGTGCCTGAGACAGCACGGACGGCAGGTGACGGTCACGTTTTGGGGTGCTCATCCCGCGGGTGGGGTTATCAATAATCAGTTCCTCATCCTGCGCCCAGGTGAAGAAGGTGCGCAGGGTTGAGCCGCGCCGGGCCACCGTGGCTTTGGAGTTCTGCCTCAGGTGCATCGCTCCCAGCCATTCGCGGATCAGCGTAATGTCAATAGCTTCGAGCGTGCTCACGCCCCGCCGCGCAGCGAACCCTAAAAACCCTTCAAGATCGGAAATGTAGGAGCGCACGGTCTGCTCAGAGCGGTGCTTCTCATAGCGCAGGTAGCGTTCAAACTGTTGCAGATGGGGGCGGTACACCTCAAGGGTGGGGGCGGATGCACCCGGCACCGGCGAACCGGGCGCAACACCGGGAGTTTGGAGCAGGTGAGGAAGGCGCCTGGTGGTCAGAAGCAAGGTGGTGCTGTCCCGAAGTGCGCCGGGACCGGTTGGTGATTCCTGGTTACTGCCCATATCCTCCCCTCATGGTTTAGCCGACTAGGTGCGGGGCCTTTGCTTCTTCTCACTCACACTAACGCCCTCAATGGTGCGGTATGAAAGGGGCTAAAACGGCTGACCCCGCTGCTTTCCCCATTGTAGCCGCCGCGCACCAGAGGGAGGTTATGCAGCGGTTTTAAGGCGTACCTTCCGCCACCCCTGCCCATTACTCTGAGCAAGACCCAAACGGTCGAGTGCCCCCAACTGCAGCATGACCGTGCGGGCGTCCAACCCAACCCGCACCGCAATATCGTCCACAGTACGGTAGGCGGTGACCGCCAGCGAATCCCACAGCCTGTTCTGTGCCTCAGTGAGAGAATCTGTCGGATACTGCTCGCCAGCATCCTGGGCAGCGTCTTCACGTTCAGCGTCGAACCCGGCCCCGGCCTCAAGCAGGTCTTGCGCTTCGGTGAGGATCTGCGCGTGGGCATCTCTTATGAGCCGGTTACACCCCACCGAGTTCGGGGCGTCAATCTGCCCCGGCACAGCCCACACCTGCCGCCCTATTTCCAGGGCGTGATGCGCCGTGTTGAGCGCGCCCGAACGCCACCGGGCCTCAGCAACCACAGTATGCGCCGCTAACGCCGCGATCAGCCGGTTACGTTCCAAAAACCGCCACCGCGTGGGGGTGTTGCCAATCGAAACCTCGCTAAGTACCAGGGCATCACGGGCAATCACTTGCAGAGTGGCTGTGTTTTGCGCCGGATAAAAATGATCAAGTCCACCAGCCATGAGAGCAACAGTGGGCAGCTTCCCCGTGCCCGCCCCCAAAGCTGCACGGTGCGCGGCAATATCAACACCGTATGCGCCTCCCGAAATAATAGTGCACCCGTGCTCGGCAAGTTCAGAACTCAGATGCGCGGTAACCGCCTGCCCATACTGGGTGGCGTCCCGTGAGCCCACCAGGGCGACACTGCTGTGATGGTGATCCGCCAGCACCCGCAGCTTACTGCGCTCCTTGCCCCCACAGGCCGTAAGGGGCCGCAGGCCCCAAATCGTCAAGAGAACGAGGGTAGTCATCGTCTTCAGGGATCGCCAACCACGCACCGCACGCAAGCGCCAGTTCGTATTCACGCACCGATTCAAAGCACGCCGAGCCCAACGTTTGCTGCGGGCCGCAAGCGCTTTCTCAAGCTCTTCACGAGTTGTTTCGTGTTCTCCCGGGCGGTACCCGGGTGAACGCTGCATCAGAATGGCGTGCAGTACCGGGATCGGGTTCACCGTTTTCCCACACACTATGCGGAATGCGGCCTCCGCTGGCGAGCACATGGGCGGTAAATGCTGGGCCGAATGCGGTAAGCGCCTGCGCCACAATGTTATCGGCTGGTTCCGCTAGACGCATCATGAGCGCCCTGCACAGGCGCAGGTACTCAATCCCCTGCGTTTCAAGGGCTTCGGCGGGAAGGTGCGGGTCGAAGAGCTGCGGGGGTTCGGCCTCAGCCTGCGGGTGATGCGCCCAGCGCCAGGGGGCCTCCTGCGCCCCGTCGGGGATGCGCCGCCCGCCCAGTTCTTGGAGCAGCCTCCGCCGGCGCGCGCAGAGGCGCGTGAGGGCGGTGGTATCAAGACCGGAAATGTTCAGGGCTGGTTCCTGCGGTGCTGGTACACCGGTGGAGGGCTGCGCCTCAACACTGTGGCCACGGTTTTCCTGCTGAACCACACGGTTATTTTTATGCATTTTTCGTCCTTTCCGAAGAATAACTATCTGACTGCTGACCTGCGTTATACCCTGCCGGGCCCCTAGATTGCCCCGCTGCCCTGCTGCCGCAGGAACAGTGCAAGCTCCATATGCTCACGCTGGGGGCTGACGGTCCCGTCAAGATCGCTTAGTGTCCACGCGGTACGCAGCACCCGGTCGTACCCCTGGCGGTTAGCACGCCCCGATCGACTGCCCGGTTGAGTTCTCGGGTGAGTGGGGCATCCAGTCGCAGAGGACCGCGCAGAATCTTCCCGTTTGTTTCAGCGTTCACCCGCAGCCCGAAACGGCTCAGGCGTTCGCGCTTGGGCGGCTCGGGCGGTCATCACTGTTCTCTGATGAGGGCAGATGCCTCACCGCGCTCGCCGCTGGCCAGTTCCGCTGAAGAGACTTTTGGGTACTGACAGGTTCAGGTCAATGCGGTCCAGCAGCGGGCCTGAGTTTCCCGAAGTAGCCCTCGCCTTTCACGCGGGTGCAGGTGCACTCGGTTCCGGTTCCTACGTTCATGCCGCATGGGCAGGGGTTCGCGGCAAGTATCAGCTGAAACCGTGCCGGGTAGGTGGCTGAGGCCGCTGAACGGTCGAGCACGATCTCACCGTTCTCTAGCGGCTGGCGTAGCGAGTCGAGTACGGTGCGTTTGAAATTCCGGCGCCTCATCCAGGAACAGCACGCCGCGGTGCGCTTTTGAAACGCATCCGGGCGGGAATGCCCTGCCTCCCCCAGGATCGCCGGGGCGGAGGCGCTGTGGTGTGGGGCCTCAAACGGTGGGGTGCGTACCAGTTCACGCAGCGGTGTGCCGCCTGCGGTGAGGGAGCGGATGGCGGTTACTTCCATGGCTGCGTCGTCATCAAGTGGCGGCAGAATGCCCGGCAGACGTTCTGCGAGCATGGTCTTTCCAGACCCGGGTGGCCCCGTAAAAGAGCAGGTGGTGCCCTCCAGCGGCGGCGATTTCGAGGGCGAACCTCCTCGGAAGCTTGCCCGGCAACGTCCGGACATATCTGAGGGGATACCGTGTTCGGGGATTTTCGGCGGTGGCTGTTCTCGCACGCTCTCGGGCGGGTATTTGAGGTTCTCAGCTGAGGCGCCCAGGCCACAAATATCTCGGCAAGGCACCTAAACCCGCTGACCTGTATCCCAGGGATGAGCGCTGCCTCGTGCATATTCTGGGCGGGTACCACTACCCGAGAGTGCCCGGCATCAGCTGCGGCTTTAACAGCGGGCAGTATGCCGGGTATGGGTCGGATCGACCCGTCTAGCCCGACTTCGCCAAGGAAAACGCAGTCACCGCTGGGTTTGAGTTTTTCTCGGCTTTGCAGGGCCGCGACCACCATCGCCACATCAAACCCGGAGCCTTTCTTAGGCAGGGTTGCGGGGGTGAGGTTAATGGTGAGCCGGTGTTGGGTGAGTCCAATCCCGGAGTTTTTGGTGGCTGAACGCACCCGCTCTTTTGACTCGTTCAGCGCGGTATCCGGCAGCTCATGAGTACGAAAAGACGGCAGGGCTGAGGAAACGTCCGCCTCTACTTCGACGATGTGCCCCTCGCAGCCCCTGCAAGCGCCACGGGTAGGGTACGGCGAACCCCATCATGCCACCCCCTTGAGGTGTCTCGAGTGAACTGTTCGGGGTTCCTAGTATGCTGACTGCGTCTATGCGGAAGTGCCCGAAGTCCAGGGTCTCGCGCTGGCGGCACCAGAGGATGGCAAAGCTCACGGGTGCGGCGTGCTTTGTCTTTACCGATGGCTTCCAGGGGTGCCCGAGCCGCTGTCTGCGTGCGGTTTTGATCTATGAAGACCAGTTCATCGTCGGGGTCGATAGCGATGGCGTCGATCTCGCCGTGGGTGCGTTCCCTCGTAGCCCGCGGGAAGACGCCAATTCCGGTCGAGCAGTCGGTACCCGTTGGTTTTCGAGGATGCGCGCGGCAAGGTCTTCGCCCCAGCGGCCTACGGCGTGTGCCTTGGGCTGGCTGCGCGTGCAGGCAGCGGCGCGGGTGGGTTTCTTTGGGGATGTCATGGTCTCTCTTTTCGTTGGCGTACCGGGGCAGGCCCGCCCGGTGTTGCGCACCGTGCGGGTACGTGTACTGTGCCTGAAGTACGCGGATATTCGCTAGAGAGATAGCGGGGCCTGTGGATAACTCACCGGTGCGGGGCCAGATGTCGTATCCACAGGCGTTTTATTCTATTTCGTGCTTCAAAATATGGTCTAAGACTCTTATTGTGAAGAAATGTGACGTTTTCATGAGCGGCCCGTTGCAGGCACCTCACGCGGGCTAAAGTTTCGGGCAGACACCCGGTCTGCCCGAAACTTTCAAAAGTATGCTTTTTAATGCCAGCAGATGCTGCGGGCTTTTGAGTGCCCCTAGTACCCGTTGGGGTCGTGATATTACCCGTCGGTTTCGGGGCCACGCCGCCGAGCATCGGAGGCATCCTGCGGCTGCGCGTTACTTTCTGGCTGGTGCTCAGCCTCGCTCACCATACCGGTGTTTTCTGCCGCGTCAAAGAGTGTGCGCACCCCCATATCGGGGATTGAAAATTCCTGGTTCGGCAGGCGTTCTTCCACGTTCACATCGTGCGTTGAGAGAACCCGTACGGTCTTCACAAACCGGTTGGTGCGGAACACATCCCACACCCACACGTCGCTCTGCGAGTACCTCAGTAGACGGTTCCATCGCTCACCCGGGGAATGACCTCAACATGGTTTGCCAGGTAGAAACGGCGGTCGGTATCAACCGCGTGGGTGAAAAGCGACATGACGTCGCGGTATTCCCGGTATAGCGCCAGCTGCGCATCGGTCTCGTAGTTTTCAAGTTCTTCAGCGCTCATTCTCGTTTACCCCGTTCTCGGCGTGACGCCGTTGATAAGCCATCCGTACCTGTTGTTCGTCTGCCGGTAGCGCCCACGTGAGCCTGTGCAGCGGGCTGGGCCCGTGCTCGCTAATAGCGGAGCGGTGTGCCTGCAGACCCGTAGCCTTATTATTCTCCACCCGTATTCCGGGTAGCGGGCGGAGGTCGTCGCATCAGCCCGTCTCGTTCCACTTTAGCTAATACAGATGCGGCCGCAATGGAGGCGCACCGGTAATCTCCCTTAATAATGGTGTGAACCGGCCCCTGCCAGGGCGTATTTCTGTGCCCCCACGCCTGCTGCAGAAGCTCTTCGTACCGCAGTTGCGCGGGATCCTGATGCCCGAAAAAGGTCGGGGGCGGGGGGCACTGAGCCAGTCGTGTTACCGTCCAGGAGCACCACTTCAGGTGTTGTCCTCACGCCCTAAGCGCGCGAGCGCCCGCTGTAGCCGCTAAAACGCAGGAGAGGGTCATGCCCAGTTCGTCAATCTCTTCGGGACTCATGCCCCACGGCGCTGAGGCACCACCGTCGGATCTCGGGCACCATTTTTCTCGGCGTGCAGGTGAGAGGGCTTTTGAGTCGATCAGCCCCTGCCACCTGCAGCTGCGCGCTGGGCCCCAATAACGGCCACCCCAACGCTGAGGACACCGGCAAGAGAGCCGCGGCCTACTTCGTCCACCCCAGCCACAAAGCTGGTAGCCGGCCGCGAACAGGTCATGTTCGTGCTCTAAAGTGGCGGCCGGTACCCTGTGAGCCAGTCATGCCGCTGCCCCTACTTGGAGGGTTCGGGCACTGATTTGAAAACATCGGACCGGTTCGTCATTAGACCAACGCGGTTGATCGGCCAGGCGATAACGAACACGTTGCCCTGAATATCGCCGCGTTTGACGAATGCGTGCCCATCCCCAATGTGGTAGCGCGAGTCAGCGGAGTGGTCACGGTGATCACCCAGCACGAAGTATGAGTCGTTGGGAACAGTGACCGAGAACGGCACATCGGACGGGTTGGAGCCCGGGTGCAGGTAAGGCTCGCTGATTTCTACACCGTTCACCTTGATTTTTGCCTTTTCCCGTCACCTTCAACACGGTCACCGGGCTTACTGATGACGCGTTTAACGAGGTAATGTTGAGGAGGTGTCCGTAATATGCCCACGAATGAGGGCGTCGTTATCGGTTGCTCTTCTCTGGGCTGAGTCGATCCACCCTTGGGAGTCTTTTGAACACCACCACGTCGCCACGGTTCGGGCTACCGAAATATGACCCGGCGGCGTTGATAAAGACCCGGTCGTTCACCTGCAGGGTGTTCTCCATCGACCCGGAGGGAATGTAGTAGCCGCGCACCAGGAACGTTTTAATGATGAACGCAATCACCAACGCGTACACCACCACCATGGCCGATTCACGGAATGTGGTCCATGCCCACTCACCCATCCGGCCTTCTTCGCGAGCCTGTTTGAGGGTTAGTTCGGGCTTTTTGTCTTTTTTCTTGGACTTCTTGGTGCTGCGCTCGTCCTCATACTCATAGTCGTAATCGTCTGAGGAGTATGCCTCGTCCCCAGGTGCTTAGGCCGCACGGGGTTTTCGTAAAGAGTCTGTTGCGGGGCCGTATTGCGGGATGCAGGGCGCGTGGTGCGCGAAATAGAGCGTGTATCGCGGGAGACAGGTTTCCGTGAGGGCCTGCTGCGTTTCACGCGGTTAATGCCGACGGTGCGGTCCGGGTCTGTATCTGCTGCGGGCTCGGTGACGGACCCGTTGCTGCTGTTACCCTGCTGCGGCTCGTTGGGGAGCGCTGTAGCCTGCGTCAAGAGCTTGAGCTCTGCTGGGGCGTTTTTTCGCCCATAGTGCTGCACCCAGGTAGCCGTTTTTGAGGAAGCTTTTTGAGTTTAAGGGCTGTGTCTCAATAATGCCGGTCTGCGGCGCAGAGTCTGCGCCCCTGTGCCTTTTTGAGGCTATTGAGCCATTTGGAGGTGGCTACATGGGTTGAACCATCGGACTGCTCAGCGGTGTTAGCGGAGTCGTCATCACTTTCTGAGGCGTGGGTGCTGCGCTCAGTAAAAACATTTGATTTAGTGGGCGCCTGACGTTATCCCAGAAGTTCGCTACGGGTTCTTGCGGTTTTTCCTGAGTTTCAGGGTCTGCTGCAGGTTCTGGATCCGGCTGGGGCTGCGGGTGTCCGCTCAACGGGCTGTTCAGGGGCAGCATGGCGGCCGAACCTGAACCGCCGCGACGAGCCTGACTGTGCCGCTTGTGATGTTTCCGTCTCTTGGGTACGCGCGCTGCCTGATGCCCCCGTTACGTTGGCTGACTGAGACTCAGTTCCCGAAGCGTCGCTGGAGTACTTGGCGTGGCGGCCGAAACGCCTGCCGGAGGGTGCACCCGTAGCGTCAGCAGCGTTCTCGCTGTTCTGGGCGCGAACGGCTTTACGCAGGACCGCTTCTCAGTTCACGACGCTCACGAGCGCGTGCGGCTGGTACTCCGCGTCCGTTCCCTGAGGCTCATTCTGTTCAGCCATGCCAAAGACCTTTCTGAGAGGACATATGGTTCACATGCCATTGTGAAAGGGTGTTAACCACCGGGTAGACAAAATAAATGGTTTACAAAAGAAACCATAGCGTATATATAAAACCTAAAATGAATACGCCAGGCGGTTCGACCAATAATTTTTATTGGTGTGAATCATGCACTACCGGGTGCTCCCCGGCAGGGAGCGAGAATCGACCGATGCCGAACGATGATCCCCATCACCCAAACCCTGGAGTGCGGTATAACAACATCAAACCGCGTCTCGGAAGGGCTATCCTGCGGGTACAGTGTATGGCTCATCCAGTTCCTGCCCGTTCAACACTAGTTTACCGTTATCGGAGCAGCATGAAAGACGGTCCCCTGCTACCGCAATGACGCGCTTAATGTACACCGTATCCGTGGGGACAAACCCCAGCCACTGCCCAATACTTTTTAGCCGGGTCTTTCCAGAAGCTACGCCGATTCATACGGTGCGAACGAGCCCGTACCGTCGAAAAACCACACATCGCCGCGTTGCACCGCACCCTGCTCCCTCCAGCTTGGAGACAAGCACCCGGTCGCCTGAGGGTATAGTGGGCTCCATTGATTCCCGACGCGGATGTAGTACACATCCACTAAAAACGTGCGAACGCACAATAACGTCACCACCGCTATGCCCAGGGCTACAGCAACCAGGCGCCACCCCCGTTTGAGGTGACGCCTGGTGCTGGGAACCGCCGAGTTCTCGGCCGAATCCACAGGTTCTAAACCCTAGAGAAGAATTAGAACTCGCGCTTCTCGCGAATGCGAGCAGCTTTACCGTGACGGTTGCGCATGTAGTACAGCTTTGCACGGCGCACATCGCCGCGGCTGACAACCTCAATCTTCTCGATCACCGGAGGTGAACCGGAAGGTACGCTCAACACCAATACCGAACGAAATCTTGCGAACGGTGAAGGTCTCGCGCACGCCCGCGCCCTGGCGGCCAACAACGAAGCCCTTGAAAACCCGCACGGCGGTTCTACCTTCAACAATGTTCACGTGAACATTGAGAGTGTCGCGGGGCGAACTCGAGAATGTCGTCACGAAGGGACTTCTTGTCGATAAAGTCGAGGTCTGCATTGATTAGATCTCTGAGCCACCCTGCCGCAGGTCAAATAGGCTCGGTTGCCCACCCATAAGATTCGTGGAGGGTACTCACTGCGTGGGGCAGGATTGGTGCCCCACGGTTCACACTTTGCTACGGTCGCTCTTCCCCTGCGGCAGGGGCGTGCCCAGCAATGAACACAGTTGTGAATTATTGCAGATTCCCCGGCAACACGCAAGATAAGGCACCTACAGCTACAAGAGGCACGCTCGACGGTCTCAGCAGTTCCGGCCTCTACGCGGCAGCCTGTGCCTTAGAATCGGTACCGGCTGCAGCAGGACGAGTCCGCGTATCTGCATGTTCGAAGGTCCCTATCATTGTCACAGTGCACCCGTTGTTTATCGTATGCCGCGTTATTGCGGGCGGGGCCGTCACCCTCGGTTTCAGGTGCGGTTTCAGGTGCATCCGCACAATACTGTTCCTCGTCATGGGCTCGGCGTGTTCGGGATGCTGCTCACTCTGATTCTGTGGTGCGCGATCCCGCCGTTCCACACCGCGCTCGAATATGCATGTGCCATATCCCAGGTCCACCCCAATCGACTGCGCGTCGATTTCAGCGGAGGAACCGCTGCTGCCGTCTTTGTGGGTGAACTGTTTGATCTGCAACCGGCCGAGTTAGCGCACCGGGTGCCCTTTATCGATTGAGGCCGCGATATTCTCCGCCAGCCTGCGGAATGCTGTCACCGTGTACCCGGTTTGTGCGCCCTGCTGCCATGTCCCAGAAGCCGCGTCGAACCAGCGGGGCGTACTTGCACGCGGAAACTTCAGCCACCGGAACCCCGCTGGGCAGAGCCCGCAGCTCAGGGCAGTGGCCGCAAACCCGCGGATTGTCACAATGTCACTCATGGTGCAACTCCTAAATATAGTGGGGTGAAGTCCCCTTAGAGTTGCAAAGAAAACCGCTAAAAACCAATGCGCACCGCAAATAGTGTGGATATTCCTATCTTTTTCCTGAAGGATTGCAGAAAAATTAGGAATATGGACAACTCTTGAAATACTATCCATATTATTTAAAAATATTCGCATTACGTGCATAATATTTAGTTTATGACATATCCCCTATAAAGCCCAAGCACTCACCAGACAACCGCCCTGGTTTCCGCTACGATGCTCCAGCCCTATGCTATATAGCAGCATCGTGTGCACATGCTAAAAGCACGCACCCGACGATGCCGTGAGCGCATAGCATCGCCCACAATTGATCCCGCCACCACCCACCCTGGAGAACCCCGTTGAGCCTACCCACCCTTCCCAAAGGACTACATCCCTCCACCATGGACCCCCAAAAAGCGGCGTCTGCTGTATACACCGATCGCTATCGCCGTGGTTATTCTTCTGATTATTGCGGTCATCTATGTGGGCAGGCACGGTACGGGCGGGCTGTTTGAGGCGAACCCCAGTGCTTCCTCATCACCGAACACCGGTGAAGAGGACGAGCCAGACGTCAAAACAGAAACCCTGCAAGAGGTCAAGAACCCCTACGACGCGGTCGATCCCACCACTGCGCTCGCCCCCGATCTAGCGACCCGTTAAGAAGGAACTCCTCCCTGCCCGTTAAAGAAAGGGCCTCAAAGAACGGGTATTCCCGGGAACAGTTTGGTGCCGCTTGGGAAGACGTAGACAAAAACGGATGCAACACGCGCGACGATATTTTACGCCGAGACCTGACAGATGTTCGTTTTAAGGCTGGAACACGCGCCTGCACCGTGATCACCGGAAAACCGGCTGACCCATACGCCGGTAAAACTATTGATTTTTAAACGCGGCAAAGAAAACCTCCAGCGCCGTACAAAATTGACCATGTGGTGGCGCTGTCCGATGCGTGGCAGACCGGGGCGCAGGATATTGATGAGCAAAAACGCCGCGAGCTCGCTAACGACGCCAGAACCTGGTAGCCTCAGATGGCCCCTGCAAAATATGCAGAAGTCTGATTCTGACGCCTCAGAATGGCTGCCGGGCAACACAGCGTATCGGTGCACCCCTATGTTGCGCGGCGGTGCACGTGAAAGCTAAATACAAGTATGGTAACCCCTGATGAGAAAAAGGGCAATGGAGAACATGCTCAACTCATGCAAGAGCACTAACCCGGCAAGCAAAAAAGCCACAGGTAAGTGATCGGGTGATGCTCCTGCCAACCAACCGACGAGGGCAGGTCACATCCTGATCTGCCCCGAGCTTGCGGCCCGCACACTGGTGCCTGTGCAATCATGAAAGCCCGCTTGGTTCCGCACAAATACGTGGAACCAAGCGGGCGCTAATCGTACCCCAGGAGGGAATCGAACCCCGACCGAAAGAGATTAGAAAGGCTCCTGCTCTATCCTCTGAGCTACTGAGGCGCATGGCAAGTGATGCTAGCCTAGTTCACTCGTACACGGCGATCGTGCCAAGTGATATTTATAGATTACACCTAAATTTTCAGAACACAGCATAAAACACGAAAAACGTTAGGAACACTACACCCCAAACGGCGCCTGTCGTGAGCAACCCTACATTTTTAAGACACGCATCAGCGGTTACGGCACCGAGACCGGGAACTATGTGACGCCGCACGCGGTCACACCGGCATCCTGCTCACTACGGCAGAAGCCCGGCACGTACTCAAGATACTCTGCGGGCTTTGAGCTGCTGTACCCTACGGAGGGCTACTCCCCCGAATCGTTATTGTGCACGGAGGTATCAGTTTGGCCTTCCTGCTGCTTTCCGGAAGCGTCAGCTTTGTGCGCCTGCTGCGGTGCCGAGGAGGTCCTGGCAGCACGCTGCTTTTTCTGTTCGGACCGTAATAGTTTGGCCCGCTGCGTATTCGGCTTTTGCCCGTTTGAGGTTCATGCGGGTGCGCATGCTCCATCGCGGAATATGAGCCAGAAGCATTTTAGGCATGAGGGTGTTACGGGTGAGGGCATGGGTGCCGGGATCAAAGCAGCAGGTACAGCACATACCCGGGGCATACCAGCCCGAGCAATCAGCTGTGCCGATGTGTTTATCGAAAGTCGAGCAGGTACGGGGATATTGCCAGCTGATCGCTCACCGATAATGCCATAAAGAACACCGTGGTTGCGAAGTACCACATGAGCTGAAAATTTGTGCGAATACCGGTGGCGGCAATCATGGCAGGGCCCACGCAGGTGCCAGGGCTGGATCATGGGGCTCCAGCACCAGCATCACAATAATAGCCAGGCCGGCACGGCGCACAATCTCGCGGTCACGCCCTGAAGAAGGCAAAAAGTATCGCCCTGCCACTACCGGGCCCTTTTACCGATGTGCTCAATAATATGCTAGTGATCGGCGGTCTCGGGCGAAACACCAGGCGCAGTTACGACGGCCCTATAACGAGCCCCAGCGGGCGTAAACCAGATAAACTGCCCGGCGGTGGTTGACAGCGCACTCACCCACCCAAAGCCTGCAGCCCGGTTACCGCACCCGCGAGGCCACATCTCGGTAAATAGCACTACCAGCGATAATGCCCAGTACACCAAACCGGCGCGGCCAGCTGGCATATTCCCCAGCCCATAGCAAACCAACGAAAGGAAGCACCACAAGAGCGGGGTTTCACGGCAGCCCTAACGCCAACACGGTCACAGCGAGCCATACCGCCCCAAAAGTTCGGTGCCGTTTAGCAATGTACAGGCTGGCGACCATGAAAGAGTCATCATTGAGTCGTTGTGTCCCACTTGAGACGAACGAAGCAACAAACAGGGTTCGCGCCCACCTGCCACAGCGATGCAGGGTGCGGCTGTAACCATCGTTCGCCGGCAAGGCCACAGCATAGTACATAATGCCCAAAAAGCTCAGCGCGCTGACTAAACGGAACACAAACAGGGCGGCGTCAATATACCGTCGGCCACCCAAACAATAAACTGTTCGATCTTAATGAAGACGGGCCCATACGGCGGGGGCGACTGCGCCCACAGGGGGTCGGCTCCGTTTTGGAAGAAGTTGGTGATCTCAGATACGCCGTGCTTATACGGGTCGAGGCCATTGGCGATCACCTGTCCTGACCGTAGTAGGAGAACATATCGCGGCTAAAAAGCGTGAAGGCAAAAAGCTGCGGGTGCTCCAGCGAGGCGATGACGGCGTAGATCCATCGTCTTGATGAGGCGTCGGTCCCAACTTTCTGATAGATGCGCGGCCATTCGCGACACATAATCATGCCGCCTGCCGCCACCAGTACCACGCATGCAATAATCCACGAAGGGTCAGAGCGGATGGTTCTAATAATGGAGCTTCGCCAGAAGTCTGAACTATCGGCGAGCCACCCGGACCCATAGGAGCCGAGCATGATCATAATGGACCCGACGGTACCCCACGAGGGTGCGCATCCGGTGTTCTTTGCCTTCGCGCCGGTGGTGCTCTAACCGGCTTTCGAGCGTTTGGTGCTCGCTTAACTCGGTGCGACGACCCTCGCTGCGTGCGCTTAGTGCGCGACATGAATCACCTCCGCATTCCTGTTGTGGGCATACCTGTTTCCATGATACCCAAATGAGGCATACTTCTTCGGGCGTGCACTCCCCTGTACAGCGCACTGTTCCCACCTGGTATTTAGGGTTCTGCCTCGGGGCATACGCCCTGTTCTGGAGTGCAAGGGGTAGAGTTAAGGGGTGAGTATTTCAAGTGAACGTATTGTGTGGATTGACTGCGAAATGACCGGCCTGATGTGCCAATGACGCGCTCATTGAGGTGGGGGTGTTGGTCTGGATTCTGATCTGAATGTTCTGGGGCAAGGGTTGAGCTGGTTATTAAACCCAGCCCTGAGGCACCAGCAGGCGCTCTGGAAAAACATGAATAGTTATGTGCGCACCATGCACGAGTCTTCGGGCCTGTTAGCTGATATTGAGCACGGGGTGAGCATGGATCACGCGCAGGAGGCGGTACTGAAATACGTGAAAAAGTATGTGCCGGTGGCGGGTAAGGCTCAGCTGGGCGGCAACTCAGTAGGTATGGATAAGCGCTTTTAGAGCGTTATATGCCCGAGCTATGGCGCACCTGCACTACCGCGTAATTGATGTTTCCACTGATTAAGGTTGGCCCGCGCGGTGGTTCCCGGCTGCCCGTTACAGTGCTCCCAGCGAAGACCGGTAACCACCGGGCGTTGGGCGATATTGTAGATTCTATTGACGAGTTGAAAGTACTATCGCCGCACAATTTTTGTGCAGGGATGGCCCGGATGCGACAGCAGCGGCCTGTACGAGTGATATGAGCGGGAAAGGGCTGAGCTGAACGCATCACGTTAGCCTCAAAACCTGTGCTGCGTATCACTGAGAATAAATTTGGACAAGAGTTTCAAACTCCTGTAAAGTGGAACTCGCTGCAAACGCGAGGTATCCCTTTCGCGAGCAAGCATGGTGGTCGTAGCTCAGTTGGCAGAGCGCCTGGTTGCTGGTCCAGGAGGTCGCAGGTTCAACCCCGTCGATCACCCCGAATGAAAGGGTCGTTATGGCAGTAGCCGTAACGGCCCTTCGCTATATCCCTATCCCCCGAGCCTACATCTAGCACCCGAGGACCCCATGCGACCCACGATCGAATTCACCGAAGACCACGAGCTTTTCCGTGAGGCGGCACGCGAGTTTATTACTCACGAGTGGGCTGCCCACTACCCACAGTGGGAGCGTGAGCATGATGCCGCGTACTGTCTGGACTGCCGCCAGAGGCTGGGCGCTCGGTGCCGAAGAGTACGGCGGGGCGGGTGTGCCTGATTACCGCTACCAGCTGGTGCTTACCCAGAACTTGCGGCTCAGGGTGCCACAGGTTCGCTCTTGCCGTGCACCTGCAGCAGGACTTGGTACTGCCTTACCTTCTGGCATACGGTACCAGGGCAGAAGCAGCAGTGGCTTCCGGCGATGGTCATCGGTGAGCTGGTCACTTCGTGTGCTTTTACGGAGCCGGGTGCCGGGTCGGATCTGCGCGCCTGCCGCACCACCGCCGTGCGTGAGGGCGACGAGTTCATTCTTTATCGGCAGAGGACATTTATTGGTTCAGGTATCTCGGCAGATGCGGCGCTGTGCTGGCCCGGTGCCGGACCAGCAGCACCCTGCGGCGGGTCAGGTTCGTTCTCGCTTCGTTTATGGTGGAGAAAATCTTCCGAAGGGTACGCGGCAGGCAACCAGCTCGATAAGCTGGGGCTGCGTGCCTCGATCTGCCGCGTGTTGATGATGTTGCGGGTTCCCCGCCCGACCTTGTGGGTGAGCTCGGGAAGGGCTGCGGTATGTGAAGGAGCAGCTGCCGCAGGCTCGCCTGGCGATTGCCGCTGCATCCGCTGTGATTGCGAACACGTTGAGGCAGCCGTTTCTTATGCTGAAGGAACGGCGGGTTTTAGCCCCGTAATGGCTGATTTTCAGAACACCGGTTCAAACTAGTGGATGCGCTCATGGCCGCCGGACCACCGAGGCTGTACGTGAGCCGTGCCATTGACGCGTTTAATGCGGGCGCTCGGCGCTGCCGGAAGCCACAAAAGGTGAAGGTTTTTGCCTCAGAGAACGCCTGCCGTATCACCGATACGTGCCTCCGCAGCTTTTGGCGGCTACGCCTATGATAATCGAGCATCCCGTGGCGCAGGCTTTTCTTGCGCGCACGTCTGCTCCCCAATTTTTGGGGGCACGAACGAGGTGCTGCGCGATACTATTGGTTTCGATCTGCTGGATTAACCACCCTAACCACCACACTACGAAGGTATCACCGATGACTGTTCACCCCATCGTTATCCACGGCGGCCCTGTAACTTCACCGCCCGGCTGCACCTGTCACCGCGTTCGATGAGCAGCTCAAAAGCTCATCGCCGACATGCACGCAGACAATGGACGCCTCCCACGGGGTGGACTCGCCGCACCGCAGATTGGTGTGGGTCTGCGTTTATTCACCTACCAGATGGAGAATGAGGATGGGGTGCCGCCGCGCCGGGTGGTCGTGAACCCGGTGTTAACTCTCAGGGAAAAATCTCTGGGGCAGATCCCGACCCGGATGCTGAAGAAGAAGGTGCCTTTCGTCCCCGGTGGTTCCGCTCAAACGCGCCGAGTGGGTGACGGTCACCGGGTTCGACGGCGAGGGCAATCCGCTGCGCTTTGAGGCGACCGGCTGGTTGCCGGTGCATGCAGCATGAGGACCGACCACTTGGACGGCAAACTGCATTGCGTGAACTCGTCTGAATAGAAGTGGACCTCCCGCATGAGTGGTAAAGGAGGGATTGGACCGTGGAGGGCACAGCTGGATGCCGGGCGTGGACCCTGATCCTTTCGGTCACCGGGTGGTGCTGCCACGGGGTTTAGAGGTGAGCAGGATGCCTATGAGCCAGGTTCTGTCATAGGCGCCTGGTTCTACCGGGTGCCAGGGGCAATCATCATCTATCTGGGACTCGCGTTTGCCGTGAGCCTCCGGCAGTCTCCGAACACGCACCCCCGCGCCCAGCTGGCGCAGCGGTTCAGACGCTACCCTATCATGGCGTGTTCTGTTTGACCTTGCTCCGGATGGGGTTTACCAAGCTGGGCACGTCACCGCACCCACTGGTGGTCTCTTACACCGTTCCCCCTTACCGCCCCTGGCTGGGACGGCGGTCTGCTTTCGTGGCACTGGCCTGCGGGTTTACCCCGGTGGACGTTATCCACCATCCTGTGCTGTGGGCCGGACTTTCCTCGAAGCGCACACCAGCTAACGGTGCGTGCCGCGCGATCGCCTGGGTATCCTGCCTCATAGAGTATTCTACCGAAACCGGCGGCGGCACGGTTTACACTGGGTATTATGCTGATTCTTCATCGCCGCCGTCTGAAAGCGGGACCGCCGCTGAGGGCGACCGAACTCCCGTGCGGTTTCGCACGGATCTGTCGTTTCCCGAACTCACGGGCGAGCGGGAAGACCGTACTAGAGCAGCTGGCTGCTGTTTCGGCGCAGGAAGCGGCGTTGGAGCAGCTGGTGGGGCTTCATTGAGGCTGAGTGCGGCGCAATACGCGTCTGCTTCATGAACCTGCGCACGCGGCGATTCAAACATACACGGGTGTGCTGTTTGAGGCGCTGGACTACGGCAGTTTCTCCCCTGCCGAGCGGCAGTTAGCGCAGCGTACTATTCTGATTTCGTCTGCGCTATGGGGTGTGGTGCGCCCTGAGGATGCGATTCCTGCACCCGCCTTTCCATGGGTGTGAAGCTGCGGTGAGTTGGGGCAGCTGGCTAATTTTTGGCGTGGTGCGCTTAGCTCGGCTTTGGCGCCTGTGGTGGCAGGTGAGCTGGTGCTGGACTGCCGTTCGGCGGCTTACGCGAAGTCGTGGGTGACGCTGGCACGCAGACTTTAACGGTACGCGTGAGAGGTGAGCGCCGATGGCACCCGTAAAGGTGGTGTCGCATATGGCGAAGCATTACCGGGGTGAGCTGGCCGCTACCTGGTGCACAGTGGTCTGGCCGAGCGTGATTTTGCGGCCGATGCCGAGCAGGGCCGCTGCGTTGGTGGAGCTTTGAGCGAACTGGGATGTTGAGTGGGTGGCCGGAACCGAGCGGAAGGCTGGCACGCTCACCGTGCTGATACGGCAGTGACGCTGCGCTGTTTCTCGACAGTGTCTCGCTTTTGGCGTGTGCGCTCATGGCCTCACGTGTTTATTCATGCCTCCCGCTCAAGGCGAGTCATATGCAGACAGTGTGTCGTTAAATACTTTTTGAGTCGCAGTGCCCACAACAAGCCCGCTCACACCTCATTACCTACTCCTTGCACAGCAGTATAAAAACGATAAAATGCGGTTCGATAAGGCACTTTACCCCAAAATACTCCTCTAAAAAATTCACTCACTATACCTGTAGAGCCCACCGTAATACTCATAACTATTACATGCTTCCCTTCATGAATAGGGTTGCTTTTTGGTAAGCTAAGCACGTCCTAACACGCTACTAACATCGGTCGGACCCCATGTCACTTTTCTTCTAGCAAAGGTGTGAAGAAGAGCGTATGCGCAGTGGCGCTGGTCAGCTGGCTCACTCACGTTTACTTCGCCCTGCATTCTCTGCACCCTCCCCAGTACGCAGGCCGCCGCATTACCCGCCGCCGGGCAGGCACCCGCGCAAACGACACCCCAGCCGCCGTTTCTGGCACCATTAACTAGGGATCAAAGCATCATTCCGCAGTTATATTGGTGAACCTGTATGCGGTGGGCGAAGGCGCATCGTACAACACCAAAGACCTTTTCTCGTTCCCAGCACATCATGCCGTCGTTTCAATGATGGTAATCAGGTATCGCTGCAGGGGCTCGGTAAAGTCCACTACATTTCGCACTGTACCGACCGCAATAACCCCGAAACTGGGTGCGCCCTGAACCTTACCCTATCGAACCCGCGCATTGAGTTTGATGCGGTTAAAGGCAGCGGCACCCTGTACATGACGGTGCGCACCAAAAACTACGCCTCCGGGCGATGGGAAGGCCCGCACGAGATCGGTGGCCGCTCTCTCACCTGTTGACGGCGAGCAGCAGGAAAATAACGGCGTGGTCACCTGGACAAATGTGGCAGCTAACCTCACCCCCGAAGACCATGCTTTTCTCGAATTTCTAGCTAGTGACGGTGAGGGCCTTGGCGCACGCTCACTTTCTCCTATGCAGGTAAACGCGGGGTTTACAGGAAGCGGCTACCGCCTGGGGCAAAGCTGGGATTCTGGGGCCGATATTGCCGACCCGCAGAACACTGTGCGGGTAGGTTCGTATCTGTTCCACGCTTCGGGTGCCCGCTTCGGTTCTGATGAGCAGGCCCGCTACTCGGTGACTGAAGGCCGATACTCTGCGTGAGGTCAGCTCAGGTACCCTGCCGATGGGGTAAAAGTGCCCGATTCGCCGCAAAGCCGGATAGCGGTGGAGTTATCTTCGCTCATGAGAGCGCAGGGACGATAGAACGGTCATACCGTGAATGGCAGGCAGGGTGACTTGTATCTCGCGGTGCCGTTGCGGGTCTGAGCCTCGCCAGGGTGAGAATCGTGATGGCGCTGGGCTATAACGGGGCATCCAAAACGTGGGGTGTTCTTGCTGTCACCGGCTCGCCAAAGCTCGTTTATAAGTGTTGATTCCAACGGTGCGGTCACCCTGTCAGAAGGCAGACTCGCCCGGGACCTACGATACCGCCATATCCGCAGTGAACGATGTGAGCGAGTACTACGGGGATACTTTTCACGGGTGACACCCGCACCCTAGCTGCTTTACCGGATGGTTCATTCGTGTACGCCCCACAATAAAGTGATACGCGATGCGGCGTGGACAAGCAGGTTCAGGGCGGACAGCTGGTGCACCTGAGCACCAAGGGCTTCTCGGTGGCGGCAGGTTCAGACGGACGATGCCACCGCTAAGGCGTATATGAACGGGCTGTACCACCCCTGACGGGTACGTGTGCCGGTGGAATAACTATGCTCCTGCGGTGAGTGCCGTTCAGGTGCTTGCATATGATGGTTCGTCGTTCAGAACAGTGCGTGCTACCACGAAGGCCCCGCAGGGTATAGGTGAGCTTGCCTCACTCCTGCCGGCAGGCGATAAAATTGTGGCCGTTGATGCGGCAAATGGCCGCCTCGTGTGGCTGTCTAAAGATCTGTCCGTTGAAAAAGAACTTTCGCTCACGGGTGCAGAAGACCGATAAGACTGGTTCGCTGATGCCTGGAGCTGCCGAACGGGGATGTTACCCGATGCTGAGGAAAAATGACGGGTTATCCACCGACCTGTGGCTTAACCGCCTGGTGAAACACCCCCAATCGCCCCGATCTGGGGATCCTCAAAACGCAGGAGCCTCAGCCTCAACCGCAGCGTTTTAGTGATGTACCTGCGACCGATCAGTTCTACTCGAAGTGCAGTGGTTGGGTTCTCAGAACATCACTACCGGTTACCCGGATGGTACGTTCCGTCCTGGTCAGAATGTTGAGCGTGCTGCGATGGCTGCGTACTTCTACCGTATGGCTGGCTCACCGGGTTACTTTTGCCGAAAGGTCTCCGTTTAAGGATGTGGATCCGTCGTTCCCGTTCTCTGGAAATTGTGTGGATGCATCAGAGGGTATTACTACCGGTTATTGGGATGGTACGTTCCGTCCGCATGATCCGGTGAATCGTGATGCGATGGCGGCGTTCTTCGTACCGTATGCTGGTGCTCCGGCGTATGCGGCTCCGGTGAACTCACCGTTTAATGATGTGCGCCCCGGCACGATGTTCTACCGGGGAATTACCTGGCTGGCGGCGAAGGTGTTACGAAGGGGTGGGTGATGGCGCTTACCGCCCAGGTGAGCCTGTTCACCGTGATGCAATGGCCGCGTTTGTTTACCGATACAGGCATCAGGGTAATGCCGCCGACAGGCTGTGGCGTCAATGGTGATAACCGGGTGGCCCCGTGCCATTACTGCCTGGCGGCGTAGAGATGGGGCTGCCTCACGGGATTCAGTGTGATAAATACCGGGTGTGTCAACAACCTGACTTTTACCACGCACGCCACCCGCAAATAACTGTGCATGCAGAAAACATAAATATTCGATTGAATCTGCAATATCAGGAATATATTCTACTTCGCTGAGTAATAGTTGAATTTTATTTCAGAGCGCACTATAAGTGATGTGCATAATATTCATAAATATTAGCTGTTTTTGTCTTTTTAACATCCCCCATTTGGTACCTTAAATATGTTCTGTAACAATGTGCCCGTTAAACATTGGATACACACATCTCTTTTACTCCACAAAGGGAAGTTGAAGAAGAAATTATCTGCGCAAAATCGCTCTTGTAAGCTCTGTCGCTATGCCCTCTCACCCGTCGCGCAACGTTCAATGACTGCCGGTTAGCACCACTGATCAAAACACTAAGACCGCCGCAGATTACAATCTGTCAGAACGTTATTACTAAGACCATTGATAGCTCACCTGCACAGAGTGCGCGGAGTTGTAAATATATTATTCGCCTCGCTGCCGCCTCTGCTTTTGGGCCAAAAGAGGCTTCAGCCTGCCATTAATCAGTCCCGAAACCATGCAGACGGTATCAGCCGGGCGGCTGCAGGCGGGGGCGGCGCGCATTTTGCTGCTAATTCCGGGACGGGCGAAATCTAATCGCTGCCACGGACGCCAACCAGCTGGAACGTGTACCGTTGCGAGAGACGAGCAGCTAAGCCCGCCCAACCGGTTGACTTTCGAGAGCCCCACCAGAAACCTGCACGGGGTGTAGCAGTTCACCTCCTGGGTGCTACCTCTAAAAACTACATTACGGTTGATTCCTCCAGGACGGGTCAGCAGCATGCCGCTGCGCGACCCGAAAACCCTAGATCGGCTTTGGCCTATGCCCGATACCGATACCTCGAGTATTACGGCACAATACACGCATACGGCGAACGTGCTTGCCCTGCCCGACGGGATCGTCATGTGTATGACTCGGGTGACTATCTCAAATGAGCGGGGAGTGTGGCGCGGTTATCTATCCATTTCAGCAAAAGATGCGGTGAAGGTTTTTGACGATGGCACGGCTGTTACTGAGCGCGTCTCATACGGCCGCGTAACCACCACCGACGACGGTCGCGTATACCGTTGGAGCTACCTGCATAATTCCTCATACCGGTTCTCTCATGCACCGACGGGCGTTTACTGCTCAATGGCAGAAACCTCGATTCACGCGAAGGGCCTGGGCATTGGTGAGCTGTTACGGTGGGGCGTGGGCGGCGTTCTGGATTCCGTGAATAACCGCATCGTTATCCTCGATAAGGATATGAACGTTGAGCGAGCATCAGTAGTCTGACCGAGTGTGAGCGTTAAAGCACAAAACCACGGCTCACTCAATGCTGTGGCACTGCCCAATGGGGATATTGTTTTTCCCGAGGCACTGCGAGGATCCGCGAGTTCACTACCGTGGTGCAGATGAACCGCCTGGTGAGCGCTCAGCCGGAACGGCAGCCGCCCCGAACCTGAAAAAGCAGGCGAACCCTCAGATCACTGAAGCACCGATAAGATTAAATCGGATGAGGGCGCCTCGGTGACCATTTCGGGTACCGGCTTCTACGGTGAGCAGGCGCGGCACGGTGTGTGCGTATACCTGGTGCGTAAGGATGCATTCCCCGCTCACGAATTACGATGAGCGTGACCCCGCTGTGGCTGCGGTCGCTTCGTGAGGGTGCGGATATTCAGGGATGGTGCGTTTGCCGCTGTTCTTCAATATCCCGGGAACACACTCGACCCCGCCGCAGAGTACGTGGTAGCAACCGGTGCGACGGGTGCGCTTCGGGATGATGGTGCCGCCCTAAAAGCAGGGGCTTTACGGCATCAGCCCCCGTGAAGGTAACCGAGCGCAAAAGCAGGCAGACCCGAGATCACTCTCTCTGCCACCGGGCTTAGGTGGACGCAGAATCGAATGAGGTGCTGGTGAACGGCACCGGGTTCCACGGCAAAGGCGCGGCTAAGGGCGTGAGCGTTGGCGTGTGAGGCTGATGGGCAGGGCCAGCCACCGGTAATCCGGTTGGTATTGAGGCCCTGGTGCGGCCGAGCGATGTCTGCACGATGGAGGCTTTGCGCCTCTGTCACCGTGCCCGGCTCGCTTGCCGGATGCGTCGAAAAAGTATGTGGTGGCCGCAAAAGCTGAGAATGAGGTGTGAAACTGGTGGCGCTTTTCCCCGGTGACTATCATGCCCGCGCGGCCATTGGCTGATCAAGCGAGCGACCCGACAAGGTAAACTTGCCTCAGGATAATGCTGTGACCGTTTCGGGTTCCGGCTATGTGGTGCTGCCGCCAGAACAACGTGTATGTTGCCGTGGTGGAGAGCTGGGAAAATGGCAGGAAGGCAACACCCCGGATACGCATTCTGTTGCTGCGATGACGTCATCGCAGCTGAGGATGTGCACGATAGGCGTTCCATTGCGACCTCAACATTGCCGCAGGTGCATTGGATGCTTCGAAGAAGTACCTGATTGTTTTCTTTCGCGTCGCCGGGCTCAACAAGAGCGACCGTTCATTGGACACTACAGCGGATTACGCTCCAAAAGTTGCCGGTCGCCTAAACCAGGTCAACACTGAGCTAGCCCAACCCCTACTCCGGAGCAGCCTGTCGAGCCCGCAAGCCCGACGCCGGCTCCTACCCCGGAACCATCTCAGGCCCCTGGGCCTTCGAGTCCTCACCCTCACCCGGAAAAGCCGACTCCGCAGCCTGCTCCTGCCGGGCAGCTAAGCCGAGCAAACGGCGCTCGGCTCCAGAACCCTCCCAGGCTGAGCCTACGCGGAGTCCAACGCCTCGCCCGAGTAAGCTAAGCCAAGCCCGAGACCTCGCCGGAAAAGCCCAAACCGGACCCGACACCCACCCAGAGCAACCCACAGGGTCAACGCCCTCACCGGAAAAGCCGACTCACAGCCTACTCACTCCAGGAACAGCCTAAAAGCGGGTCAAAACCTACGCACGAAAAGCCAAACCGGACCCGACGCCCACCCCGAGAACGGCAAGCCGAGGTCAACGCCCTCACCCGGAAAACCGGCTCCGCAGCCCCACTCCCAGGAACAGCCTAAGCCGGGTCCAAAAGCCTACGCGAAAAAAGCCCAAAACCGGACCGACACACGCCCGGAACGCAAAGCCGGGTCCAACGCCTACGCCCAGAAACCTAAACCGGACCCGACACCTGCAGAACAGCTAAAGCCAAGCCCTAAGCCCACAGGAGACCAAACCGCGGCCTCGGCGCCTGAGCCACTAAACCAGCTCAGCGGTTTGAGATGTGCACCACGGATCAGTTCTACACTGAGATTGAGTGGCTTGCTTCCACGAGGATCACCACCGGCTGCTGCAGTATTACCTATCGCCCCGCAGAATAATATTGAGGCGCGGTGCAATGGCGGCGTTCTTCTACCCGTATGGCGGGCAGCCCCCGTAGCCGATGATGCCGTACCGGTCTCCGTTTTAAAGGATGTGGATGCCTCGTACCCGTTCTATCGAAATCGTGTGGATGTGCCAGCAGGGTATTACTACCGGTTACCCGGACGGTACGTTCCGCCGAATGATTCGGTCAGCCGTGAGGCCATGGCGGCGTTCTTCTACCGTCAGGCGAGGACTACCGGTTCTACGCTCCGCGACACGTCATTTGTTGATGTGAACGGGGATAACCTGTTACACCGGATCAGCTGGCTGGCCGATCGCGGTATTAGCCGGCTGGGACGACCATGCTTACCGCCCGGGCCAGGCCATTACCCGTGACGCAATAGCGGCCTTCCTGTACCGTTACCACCGTATTTACGGTGAGTAATCAACGGTTTCCAGGCTTTTGAGTCTCCCCGTGACGCACAGTCATCATCTCCTCTGATTGTGCGGCGCGGGGGTTTCTTCTGCGCTGTATTAATCATCGTGATTGTGCGCCGTGTTTTCCTGGGGCATCTGCGGATTCAACATTTTCTCCTCTGTGTCACTCCCCTGTTTGCACACCAATAGCTGTGGCCCATGGGGCGATAGCAGGGGGTCATAGGTCTTTCTGACTGTGCTGCACGATACTAAGACCACCCAGATACTTACGCATGAAACATATATATCAGAGAATTAAAGCATATAAACATACATATCTATTTTATATGGCACTAAAGTGCGAATAAACCCATTTAATGAATATTAATCTATGAATAGTTTTTCTACACCTTTTGACAGTTGTCTTTTTCAGGGTAATTTTTGCGGTTTTCCTCGACTCCCACTAGGCGTTTTGCTACTACGGTGATCAATAAATTACTTTACCGAGTGGAGTAATCTGATGGGTAATTCATTCTCACCGCTAACCTGCCCCAAGCGCGCATGCTCTGACTCTGCCAGGGGCTCTCGCCTTGCCGCTCGGTGCCGCCCCTGGCGCCGGCGCGTGCAGCCGAAACTCCGGCCGCCACACAAGCCGCTGGGCGAGCCTGCAGCCAGCGGCCCCAAGCTGACTGGTGATACCCCAAAACCTTGACCTGATTGATGGCGGAACCATTACGGTGCGCGGCGCCAGGTTCACCGAGCAGCACCGTGAACAGGACGGTTCGCTCGCCATTGCATTCGGCCCACCGGTCCATGTTTGTTGAGGGTCGCGGCAGAGAGTCCAGCGCGTTCGAACCTTTATCTGTAATTCCGAAAGACAAGATTAACGCTGCGGTTCATCTGAAATTCACTCAACGTCCCCGGCAATGATATAGACCCGGCGAAAGGCCCGTACAGCATTGGCAGCTTTAAACTGGATGTGTACTCCGGTATCGGCACCATGACGGGTTGTGAGCGTTCCGCTCAGTACTGTCACGGGTGAGAGTGCAACGCCTGTCCATTCGCAATAACCAGCTGAATCCTGTGGATAAAGCAGGCCAACGCCTGACAGTTAAGGGGCTGAACTTCTCGAATATTCCCGCAGGTTCAGACTCGTACGCGCAGATCGTTTGAGGTGGACGAGAACGGGAAACCTCAGGGTGACCTCTCGCTTCAAAGACATACCTCGCCGCGCAGGACGGTACACGCTGGTTTACGTCCACCCTGGATACTCGGGGTTCAAGGTTGATGCTTCGAGCGTTACGCCCTACGTGTGTCAACCGGCATAACGGCCCAGGTGAATGAGATTGCGCAAACCGCTGCCGGTGAAGGACGCCCAGCCAAGGGTCAAAGTACATCGGCGGACGATCAACACCACCAAGTCATACAGCCACGTGTCGGTGTGGGCCTGAATTTCCGGTTAGATGAGGACGATTCCTTTGAGCTGGTGCTTCGTGAAAAGATTGCCGGCACCGTGGTGAAGCCAGGTGGAAAACAGGGATTGGGCCGCAATGTTCCCTGATGGTTCAGCGCTTTAGTGGCAATGAGATCGATGGTCGCAGGTAAGCGCCTCTAAACAGTACGAAGTTACCGTGTCGGTGAGTCGGGATCCGTCCCGCGCGATTAGCCGCACCATTGATATTTCCTACGGTTACCTCCCAACGCAGGGGTCCGAAGCCGAAGTCCGGTTTGTTGATATGGAGTCCTCCACAACGCTACCAGAGTGCCACTAGGGCGGTGGATCAGAATGTGCTGGGAAGCCCGTGACGGCCCGTTTCTCCCCGTCAGAAATTAAACCCGCGGACAGCTGGTAGAGGCACTGTGCCGATGGCTGGCTCCCCTGATATACAGCTCCCAGCCCAGTCACCCTACCGCGATCTTCCACCAGCAACCCGCGGTGTAAGGCGGTTGTGGCTGGGCTCGTCAGCAGAATACTGGTAATGAGTATGGGGACGGCTCATTTCCACGCGGATGATAGCGTGAACCAGCAACCCTTGTCTCGTTCAGCTGTCATCCGCGCCGCCGGTAAGCGAGCGTGACGCTCGAGGTATTCACCATTCACCGATGTGCGCGCTGGCGGCAGCATTTACTACCGCGACATGGTTGTGGGCGCAGCAAAGGGCGTGGTGCTTGATGCGCAGTCTAGGAGTTCAACCCGCGCGCTCAAGTGAGCAAATGCTGAGGGCTGCCCAGTTCCTGTGAGTGCGCGAATGCTACGAGGACGCGATAACACCGGCTGTTCTCTCCTGCAGGGTAGTCAGCTAAGGTGGAAGACCCCAGGACCCGTGGTGGGTTTCGGGGCCTTCCGTTCTGAACGCCGCACACCTTATACCCGCAAAAACGCCGCAATGTGGGTTTTGTGTGGGTTGAGGTGTTGGGTTTTACGGCGAATTACCGGGTGGATGCTGAGCCGCGCGCGCTGCCGGTGGATACGGTGAAGTCCACGGGTCGGTGTTCGATGATGAGACGGTGAAGGTAATGCTGGCCTGTTCGGCCCGAGCGCTGCCGCCTCACCGGCAGCGCGCTGCGGGGCAGAGCGATTCGCTGGCCGCGTGAGGAGCGGTCAATCGGCGCGCACCCGGTGCCGCGTACAGTTCTTGTTCACGGAATTCGCTGGCGGGGTGGTGCCGCAAGTCGGCGGTATGTACACGTCTGCCCCCAACGGAACGTACCGCCTCTCGAACGAAGTCGCCCGCCCCTCACGGTGCCACGGCTAATGCGCTGCTCTGGGCGCCCGGCGATACGCAGCCCGCCCGCGGTTGCCGGTAGCGCATCGCCAGACGTTCAGCGAGGGCACGCAGGGTGAGCAGTTCCGGGCAGTGCGCACGCGCCGTTCCGACGGTGTTCCTCTCCCCCAAGTTCTTGGGTTTGAGGTTCAGCCAGTGCGGTGTGCGGTCGGTGAGGGTTCAGGGGCGTCGCAAGTGCCTCGTTCACGCCCACAATGGCGGCATCGGCGTTAGTGCTGCTCGAGCGGGCCGCATTGACCTTCGTTGAGGTGCTGCGCACGTGCGCTTTATAGTCTGTGTCGGGGATGAACTGCGCACCGCGCAGCGACAGCGGGTGGTGGGTGATGAGCAGCCGCGCGTGTTCTGAGCTTCGTCAGCGGGTGGCGGCGAGGGCATCAACGGCGAGTGCTACGTGCCTCACGAGGGGCGGCAGCGCGCCCGCAGACCAGCCAGATGCGTCCCACCGGCGGCCAGCTGCGGCGGGTAGAGGTCGTGGAAGCGGCAACAACCTGCGCTGAGGTTTGGTGTGGTGGTTTTCAGTCATGTCTCTGTTGTGGCATGAGCACCTGGCGGGGAATGTTCGGGTGCGGGGCGTTTAATGGGGTGTCAGGTGAGACAGTGGTTTCGTGAAGGCAGGACGATGCGTAGTTTTGTGGTTGGCGGCGGCTGTTTTTGGTGTATTGATGCGGTGTTCCGCCGGTTTAAAGGAGCGTGAGCGCGAGCGTGTGCGGCTACGCTGGGCGGCACCGTGCCGAACGGATTACCGGTCGGTGTGTGCTCCGGGGGCGACAGGGCATCACGAGGTGGTGCGCGTTGATTTTGATGAGAACGTGATCGGTGAGGACGCGGTGCTGGATGTATTTGCTTCGCTCCCGACCCCACAAGCTGGGATCGTCGGGGGCGAATACCAGGTCGCAGTACCGTTCGGTGCTGCTGTATGCCGACGAGCAGCGGCGGAAGGTTTTTCGAGGCAGCGGAAGTGCGGGCGCAGGCTCTTTTCGATGCTCAGGTAGTGACGGAAAGCAAAACCTCTTGAGACGTTCTGGGAGGCGAAGACTACCCGCCAAGACTACTCGCGCTGAACCCGTACCAGAAATTGCTGCTCTGGTGATCAGCCCGAGAGGTTGCGGTGGCCGCCGTAAGTACGCGCATCTTCTGAAGTAGCCTAGTACTGTGCAGAAAATCCCCGGCGCGAGGCAGGGGTTCTTAATCTTACGTGATTTAACGGATTTGACCGGTGTTGCCGCCGTGAAGGGCAGGTACTGAGCCGCGCTATACGATGGGGCCGTGAAATTTTCTTCTCGTTATGTGCCGTGGTGTTTCGGCAGCAGATATAACTATACGGTTCGGTGCCCACCGCGTCAGCTATCAGTGTTTTTCGACACTTCCACAGGGTGGTGTTTGGGGTGGCTCCCGAGTTTCCCTCCCGTTCGGGCACCGTACTGCTGCGGTTTTACGCATCACCCACCGGGAAAGGGCACCTGTTTTCGGGGTGCCCTGCGGATTTTCACCAACCTGCCGGTTAGCGCACCAGGGGAGCAGCTGGGTTTAATGCGGCGGCGTGCAGCCAGCACCACCGCACCGGTCTGACGCCAGCACCCATGCCCGCCAGCATGGTCACGCCGTTCGCGCGCCGGTATTCGCCAGGCTGCGGGATGTGGGCCGCGGGTCGCCTGGGGTGCGGGTCACCGCCGGGTGGTTACCGTTAGCAACGGTCTGGATACGCTTTCTGAGCGGCCTCGGGCTTCGCCTCACCGGTGGTGCCTCCCGTTGCTGAGGGTTGCGCAGATGCCGACTCGGTGGGGGCGGGGTGGGTGAAGAGGCGCGGTCTGGCCCAGCCAGTTTCGGTGGGCTGCGCCGGGGTTACTTCCGCCGCCCTGGTTCTGCTCAGTTTTCGGGCCGGACGCGCTGAGAGCTGGTCTGCCCGTCGCGATCTCAAACATTGCGGGAGTAGTCAGGGCTGCGGTTGAGTCACCGACAAACGTCATGACGCAGCAATGGTGCCGACCGTGTGCTTCTTGCCGTACTCAAGGTGTTCGCGGGGATGGGCAGGTCAATCTCAAAACGAGCCGTCCTTCAGCTGCTCAGGGCGCACCCACGGCGTTCTTTGACAAGTTCATGGCCTGCTCACGGTCAATGCTCTGCCGGTTTCCAGGTCCCCTCAGGACGAGGAACACGATACCCGCCCTTCGGCGCCCTCCCCACGTAGCCGCTGCCTTTAGTCGTGGAGCTTATAGTCTGCGGTGATGTCGATCTTCCCGTCAGAACTCAATCACCGGGCTGGCGTAGCTCACGGTGCAGGTGGCCTCGGTGGGTACCCCTGAAATTCCGCGCTGCTGCGGGGTGATCGCGGCCGCCTCATCCCTGCTTTACCTCAGCTTTTGAACTTCGCAATGAGTTCAGGTGAATCTCTGACTCGGCGGCGGGATCTCACTGCCACATCCCTTGTCTTTCTTCGCTTTCGAGGTGGTCTTATCTGGGGGTTTTCACCTCACCGGTGACACCGTTCAGCACATGCAGCACACAGGCTGCCAGACGAATCTGTTTGTCTACCGCCACGATCGAGCCGTTATTGAGCATGGTCAAATCATTGGCTTTCGCACGATTCGTGGCGACCTCACCCAATGACTTTGCTGGTGGCGCCGTCAATCCAGCAACTTGCCGGTGCGGAAAATCGCTCACGCCCTGGTCACCGCTCTTCATCATGCTCCATGGCCGGGAGCCTGGGTGCCGAAAGCTCAATCGTTTTCTTGTACTCGCCGGTGGTGAGTCATGCGGTCACCCGAGATTAACACCGTTCACGCCTGGGAAGAGACGCAGATTTCGTTCAAAGACTTATCGATGGCAACATCAGAAGGGGCGAACCTCAATGCCCTCAGTATCTGCGTGAACATCAATGGTGCGCTACGGTTTTTGAGGTGTTCGTGTCTACCACAAACAGTTTTGCCCTTGCTGGTGCGCTCCAGCACGCGGCAGGTGATCCCTGAGAATCGACGTGCATGTTCATGCCCACGCCGCACCCGCCGTCGAGGGGCGCCCGCAACTGCAGCTTCTGAACCTGCTTGGTTTTCAAGTCAACAGCCGACCATGGGAGAACGACGACACGAACGCCTTCCCTGAGGCGTGGTCAATGCGCACCTCACGCGGGTGCTCAATCAGTTCGCGTCGTTCTTATCAAGCCGTGGTTGGTCCACACAAGCTTCATCGTGGCCTGGTCGTACACCGAAATGGGAGTTATCGCGGGTGTTCGTAACCCACGGTTTCCCTCAACATCATCAACCTTCCACCCCGTAAACGCCCGCAAAATTAGCCTCTCTCACTTAATGATTGGGCAGCTCGGCCTGGCCTCAACCTTCAACGAGTCAGCATCAGGCGGGCGAGTAGAGACATCATGTCCCCGTCAGCGGTTCCCGCCACCCAGACTTATGGTTTTTCTTAGAATACGAGACCCTGGAACTGGCCCGGTAGGCCCTGCGTGATCTTAACTTCTAGTTGCCGCCGCGTCTAAGGTGCAGACATTGACGCTTGAGTGCGCTCTGCGTTCTGGTGCGCTGAGGGGCGCGAACGATGCGGGAACAACAGAAACGCTCAGGGCCAAGGCCCGCCACGAAAACTTTGTAACCTTGCGGGCGAGGTCAGGCTGCCTTTCAGACAAAAAGCGCCGCGCGCACCGCGAACCCTCGACTCAGGAAGAAACGGGGCGCGCATCAAGCATCCTCAATAATGCTCTACCCACAATTTTTAGCGAACTCCCAAGGTTTTACAAACCGAATACCGAAAATACACAAAAATTAGCTATCACCGCAGCCCATGACAGTAGACGCGAAGCTGACGGTTAGACTATGCCCTATCAATACAAAGAAAATAGTTTGTGCACGCCCAGTGCAGATTCCATTGTTGTGGATATGGACAGGCATATAGGATATAAGTTTCTCCTATATCTATACGAGTTTCAGGGTAATATTCTGTTTCCTACTCCCAGGCTTCCTGGGATTTTTGATATTATGGCCCGCGGCCCTCATCCTCACCTGGTAATGCTAACAACAGTAGTTGTTGAAGTGGATCGGACCCATCCGGACGGTTGTGGCGCTCGGGTTTCGCATTTGCACCTTGAAACTCTACCGACAGTGTTTGTGAATACTTTCCCAAACCCTCTACTTTGCCTCTAGCCAACAATGATGGAGGCATTCGTCCCCAGTAGCTTTTGCTAAACGCAAAATAGCCTGACTCATCCCCCACGTATGTGTTGAGGCACCTTTATTCTGTAGCCTTGATAGACTTATCAACACGCGACACCGAGATCATGGTTTGGGAACCTTCATTCTGTAGCCTTGATAGACTTAAATAATGAGCTGATCTGCGGCGTGGATTGTTGGGAACCTTCATTCTGTAACCTTGATAGACTTAAAATCTCCGGTCTGTACGGCCTTGGTAAGTTGAGAACCTTCATTCTGTAGCCTTGATGGACTTAGAACAAATCACCATCAGCCCCTAGTGCGTTGGGAACCTTCATTCTGTAGCACTTGATAGACTTAAACAAACGCCGCGTTCAGCTTAGTAGTCGTTGAGAACCTTCATTCTGTAGCCTTGATAGACTTATGAGCCACCGTAACCAGCGAAAGCTTCAGTTGGGAACCTTCATTCTGTAGCCTTGATAGACTTAGCACGACGCACCTGCGGCCGTGACAACCGTTGGGAACCTTCATTCTGTAGCGCTTGATAGACTTATAGAACGCTTAGCCCCGGCGCTGGGCGTGTTGGGAACCTTCATTCTGTAGCCTTGATAGACTTATCTGCAGGCCAGCACGAGCGGAGTCTTTCGTTGGGAACCTTCATTCTAGCTGTGATAGACTTACCCACTGCCAGAGACCGTGCGCAGGATGCGTTGGGAACCTTCATTCTGAGCATGATAGACTTACGGGCGCTGGCGTAGCCAGACTTGGCGTTGGGAACCTTCATTCTGTAGCCTTGATAGACTTACTCAGGATGGCTAAAGCAAACCTGGGAAGTTGGGAACCTTCATTCTGTAGCCTTGATAGACTTATATCGGGGCCACACCAGCGGCAGTGCGGTTGGGAACCTTCATTCTGTAGCCTGATAGACTTAAAGTGGAGCCCTAGCTATACAGGCGGCAGAGTTGGGAACCTTCATTCTGTAGCCTTGATAGACTTACTTGTTAGCTTCGTCCCACACCGCAGGGGTTGGGAACCTTCATTCTGTAGCCTTGATAGACTTAAAACCTGCCCGCGCCCCTCCAAAGGGTGCGTTGGGAACCTTCATTCTGTAGCCTTGATAGACTTACTATGCCCCTCATATACACCCCTCATATGTTGGGAACCTTCATTCTGTAGCCTTGATAGACTTAGCTCTCCACGAAGGGTACAACGCCGCAGGTTGGGAACCTTCATTCTGTAGCCTTGATAGACTTAACCGACGCAATCACAACACCCGGGCTGCTGTGGGAACCTTCATTCTGTAGCCTTGATAGACTTAAAACAGTAGTTCCATAGTCTCACTGATAGTTGAGAACCTTCATTCTGTAGCCTTGATAGACTTAAAACAGTAGTTCCATAGTCTTTACTGATGAGTTTGGGAACCTTCATTCTGTAGCCTTGATAGACTTAGCGATAACCCGCCGGGCGCACTCACCATGTTGGGAACCTTCATTCTGTAGCCTTGATGAGACTTAGTGAGACCGTATCGGTGTACCCGGCGGAGTTAGGAACCTTCATTCTGTAGCCTAGTAGACTTACTTACTCTGGATAAGCGAAACGGCGGCCGTTGGGAACCTTCGTTCTGTGGCCTTGATGAGACTTATGTTCTTGCCAGCGACATCAGACCCTAAGTTGGGAACCTTCATTCTGTAGCCTTGATAGACTTACCCACATACCCATTCTCAGCCTGGTAGGTTGGGAACCTTCATTCTGTAGCCTTGATAGACTTAAGCATCAGAAATGATGCAGAGCAGGAAACGATTGGGAACCTTCATTCTGTAGCCTTGATAGACTTACGCACACGAATCATATACCCCCTTCATAAGTTGGGAACCTTCATTCTGTAGCCTTGATAGACTTAGGTGAGTGGGGTGATATGACATTGAAGTGGTTAGGGAACCTTCATTCTGTAGCCTTGATAGACTTACTAAAATCACTGATAAATCCCCCGCAGTTGGGAACCTTCATTCTGTAGCCTTGATAGACTTAACCGTTGCATATAACTACTAGTCAGCGGCTATATATGGCCAGATTTTCGAAGGAAAATCTGGCCATATCCCCAACAAAAGAGGCTGTTATCTGGCCCTATGTGAGAAAAACTGGCTCGATATACCACCCTGGGAATTCATAAATGTGGGGTGTGGGCGACATGATGTACCCACCCCACGATTTCTATTATTTAGTAAAGCTAAAAGAAATCTACAGCGGAGGCTCTTCCGGGGTCTCTTGATGAGACCCTAAATATCTAATAGTTGCTGCCCACTGCAGATCAGTAGCCTTCATAATCCGTACCACGCCCCACCTGGCGGAACTTGAAACTGCAGCTGAGACAAATCCCTTGCCAGCAGAGTTACCCGTTCATATAGTACTTGCAATACGCGCTCAGCTGAAGACGGTCAAACCCCATATCCAAGAGTGAATGCCTGTAACCATTCGCTAATTTTCTCTGTCCTAGTTTTTACCGGCAGATCAAACATGACCAATAACCACATAAACTCAGCCACCCGCTCCCCTTCTTTCTCAGCTTCATCGCCGTTCATTACGCGCTCCCACGTTGGAACGCTTAATCGTTCACGTTTGCCCTCAACGTAGAGGGCGAATTCAATCTAAAAATCCTCAATGACGCTACGAACTGTAAAATCCTGATCTTCAGATATTTTCTCAGCGAGAACGCCCACCGAGCGGCTTTCTCCAGGCCGGCCAAGCTCTGTAGCTCCTCCCAACAGTAACTTATACGCGGCATAATCCACCGCCGGGCGAAAAGGCTCCATGAGATCATCCACTAGAGCAAAACCGTTCGAACGGTTACGGTGAAAAAGAGATAAAGTGGGCGACAGCCCAGCCGCTATCACACGGGTTGTGCACGCCAGGATCGTCATGCCCGTAATTTCTTTATACCGTTCACTATATCGTCACCCACCTGATTACGGCGGAACCCACCCTCAGGCATATACGACGACCAGTACAAACGGGCACCCTGACCTTCAAGATTATTTGGGTCACCAGATTTCACGGCCCTGGCAAACGCTCGCAGCTGCTCGCATTTAGGGCGCATAGCATCAAGGGCATTTGCTTGCCCCCGCAACTTTGCTTTAATGATCTGTTTCCAAGCATTCTTTGAGCGAGGCAAAGTCAGCTGCGCCTGTGCCTCATGACGCGTAAACACCTTCGTATTACTAGACCAATGGTAAAGCGTTGAAATAGGGGTATTCTTCCAATCACAAATAGCAGCCGCAACATCAAAACGTTCAAGACCGCCCACAAGGCCATACCCCCAGGAGCACCCCGGTCCAAGAAGAATAAAATCAACCTCAGCAAGCGGCGCGCTCCGCTCTCCACTTTTAATCGCCCCTCTCGCCAGAGACAAAAGCCTTCAAAAGCAGTTAAAGTCCAAAACACGCCACTTGCTGTCCAAGGTCTCTTACTCCTGCTCGTCCAGAGCCGCGAGTGCGGCACGCTGAATATCAAGGGATACTGGGCGGTAAGAGCTACCACGCCACCTGGGAATACCGAGATTATTGCGGCGTAAGACTTTTACATCAGGCAACGACAACAACCCTTTAGTAGCGATAATAAGTCCCTTTGTTAACGCTTCTTCAAGCAGGCTCTGTTCTTCTGTCCTAAATACACCTTCAGGTATTTCTTCACGAGACAATAGGGCAGGCCGAATTCGTAATTTATCTGGCATCGGAAAACCATCAACACGCCAACGAGTCTCAGGCAAAAGGCGAGAATTTAGCTGGTTATCGCTTGCCGCCTTCCTGTAAGTAGCTCTCAGGATTAAACTCAAGTTCCTCGTTCTGAGTCAGCCACCCAATTTCTGCAGCTTCCCCTTTCTCAATATTCTTACGAACCGTAAAACTCAGATCCCGATAAGATTGAGAACCGGTATGGATAGGTACTCGGAGAACATCCTTCACACCGCTTTCACGCATGAGCCAGGAAACTCCGCGCCAAAGACGCGAAGCATACCAACCTCTGCCTTTCGCTTTTACGGTTTTTCCAGGCGTACAAACGCACCTGATGCACGGATTCACCGATCTTAACCACCGCAGGGTGTCAGAATTGATGCCGCCTTCTCCGGAAAAACATATATAACGTCCTCAGCGGTGAGCTTACGTCCATCGTTCAATGCCAGAACGCGGCTGGAATCAGGGTCCAAAGCCTTCTGGTTTCCCAAATATCCAGCAAACGCAAGGTAAATTTGGGGGTTTACAATACGGTGGACCTGGTCGACGGTCCACGCATCACCAATAGTGCGTTCTAGTACACCATCAACAGTATCAAGGTGCACAGAACCATTCTGCGGGCGCAAACGTAGCGGGTTCACTACAGGAATAGCATCATTAGAGATAGCTTCCTTGATGATATCCGCAAGAACGTAAACCGTTTTTCTTCCACTTCGCGAACTTCTCCTGAGCCGCAGGCCCCAGTCCCATAAAAATCGCACCACACATTATCACGTTCACGGCGTGATTTCTCTAGGGAATACTCCTCTGCTGTTTAATCGAGACGGCGCTGTTCCAAAGTCACAGCAACCGACCGGTTCGAAGAGTAAGAACAGCCGCATCAATCGCATGATGGCGCACATCAAACGGTTCTTATCACTTTGACCGCGCAAAAAGAACCATTTTATCGATACCGCCCGCACGGCGAGACTCACGGGTCAACGACCCGAATAAACATCTATGTGTACCTTAGCTAGATCAAGCTTTTCAGCTTTCTCATTGAGTACTGCTCTATGCGTTCCCGGATTGCGGTAGCTGCGTATGAGGTGAGACGCTAACGACCGTTCATCAATAGGGTCATCCTTCTCAGTCTGCTTCAAACGGCGAATAATAAGATCCACCATGCGCCGATCTTTCGGGCGTTCAAGCCTTCAGCTCTCGAAGACGTTGAATTGTCCCCTCAAGAGTGACTGGGCGTGACGTGTTCTTAGCCCACACCGCGAACGGAGTGTCTTTCTTGCTGTCGTTGCAGGCGCGGCATACTGCGGCTAAGTTCTCTCGGCGTGAAGAACCACCCCCAGCGCGAGGCACAATATGGTCAAGCTCAGAATAACTTACGCCAATAGTAGCCCCACAATAAAGGCACTGTGACTCTGATCCTGCACAGTAGCGTTCGGCGAATGTCAGCCCGAGTCGGGTTGTTGATGCCTCCAGCTCTTAAATCCTCGCGGATCTTATCGTTCTTTTTGCGGTTCTTCCTATCTCATTCAGAACATCAGCACGCTGAGCAGGCCCCATTAAACCAGTGCGGGCATGTTCAATCACTACGTTCTCAGGGCACCCCCAAGCACGTTCGCAATCGAAAAATAAAGCGGCGCACAATCGTAAGCACACGGTCAACAGTGGGCTGCCGGTAGGCTCATCAATACGATCCAGCGGCGGGTGCCACATATCGTCAACACCGAACGCTATTTTACGGGCCTCATGCAAGTCAATACGTTTTAGGCGCATATGGTCGCTCAGCTTATTGAGGGTGTCCGTGCTGTAAGCAGCCCGCCCCGATTCAACTTTCAAGCCTTCTAAGGCTTCTTTCTCCTCATCCGGCCAGCTTTCAAACACCTCACAAAGCCCCGATACCTCCACCAAACGCATAGTTTCATCCGTGGGATCAGAGACTGAAGTATCAGCTGGGAGCGCGATTCCAGGTTCGCCTCGTCCCACCACTGGCGTGCCCGAGTCTTTTTCTTCATCTTCTGTTCAAACTCAGTAGAAGAACGATCATACGGGGCCTTATTCAAGCGAACATCGTCAATAACCCGGAGCGATAAGATGAGCTGGCTCAACGCCGATCTCATCTGCCACATCACCCCATGTTGGTACGTCCTTTTTCGAGTACCCCATAAGGAAATGCACAGCCTTATCGTGCTCCTCGTCGGTGAAAGCACGACGGTCTGAACTCAACACGTACACGTAAATGAGCGACCGCATCAAGAATTCGGAACCTTTGAAATTCAAGAGAAGGACGCGAAGCGCGAGACTTATTTGGCTGTAACGGATCTTTGCCCACACGATCAAGCGGCACATAAGGACGCGTCTGTTCAAAAGAACCGCTTGAGCTGGCTTTTCATACTGATCTTCAATATCCTGCTTTTTGCAGATTGTACGCAACTCGGCCAGTAGGTCCTCTTGGCGCACCTTATCTACCAGAATAGGTTCCTGCCCCAACACATTAAGTTTTTTACTGTGACGTGGCTGGTCTTTACGATAGGTACGGGGGCGCAAAAGCACATTAATACTTGCCGCGAGAGCACAATCATCCCCAAAGTCAGCTTCTTCCAGGAACCACACCAGGCCATTCTTTCTCAGCACGCTCACGAATCTTCGCAAAAAGTATCGGAAGGCGCAGTAGAAGCTATTTCAAGCTGGTTGAGAGTCCACCACGGGTTACGCCACCCACGATGACGTGCCATATGTCGCACCGCACGCACCAAGTGCTCGCCTAACTCTTGAGCGCCTTCAACCTTTGTCGTAGCTAATAACGCACGAGACTTCCACGCCTCATATGTCTGAGGCTCTTCACATGCAGGAACAACATACCCAAGAGCTCGCAGGGTCTTATCCAACTCCTTTAAACGCGACTTTTTACGACGGCGCATACGCATAGTACGGAGGGCTACACCGCGTGTTTCTTTTACGGCTTTTAGGTGATTTATTCGTAGTTGGGTCAAGCCCACCGTCATGACGATAAGTTACCATCGCAAGGTTAGAAAGAGGAAAACCATCATCGTCAAATTCAATAGCCGCTAGGCCAACAGAACAGTCTCAACATCAATACCGATCCGATATTTGGTGTGCTCAGACATACGTATACTCCTTCAACGAGCAGGAGTCTATGTGCCCACAGAAACAGCCTTTTGTCTCTGCGGATGGGGTAAAAATGAAGATAGGATTTACCTTCCCGTGTATAACCCTATACTGATTTTTCGAACTCTGCACAAGTTTTATCTAATTTTTAAGATTCTATGACGAATGCCATTAGGCGTAATCCCCTGCCACCTGCACTTGCGAGCCGTACCGCCGTCTGTTACACTTATTCCTGGAAAATGAAGGTTTCCCAATCAAGGCGCATCTTGGCGCTGACTTCTCACCGTCCTCTTGCTGCTTAGCAGAGGGCGGTATGTTTTTTAAAACTTATCCTATGCTTATTTTGGGCAAGAAGATAGCCACTGACTAGAGGTTTTACCCACTAGTCAATGGCTATTCCAATAACTAGATTACAGAGCCAGGAGCCTTCGCAACCAATTCTACCGCACCTTTAGGGTTTACTCACGGGATTCTAAAATTTATTCCCACAGCATACAGGCGAAACTCTGCACGGCTGCTACTGAAAACCAATAGTCGTGATAATCTCTAAAAGTATTCAGCGGAACGTTTGTTCTCTCCCCTCCCCATAAGCAACGGTATTAGTGCAAATACCGTGCGGTCTAGAAAAGTAACAACCAAAGCGAAAGCCCCCGAAGGTTTTACCTTTGGGGGCTTGGTGGAGCGGTTGACGAGACTTGAACTCGCGACATCCACCTTGGCAAGGTGGTGCTCTACCAACTGAGCTACAACCGCGCAACGAAGAATACTATACCGAACTGTTGGGCACCCTGCAAGTCTTCACGGGCTTGGCGGGCGTGAAATTCTGTCTCTGAACCCGGAAAACTATCCCATAGAACGCTCTGACAAGCACAAACACTGGTGAGCATGGCCAATATTTTTCTGAGGTTTTTCTCATCGGGTGCTGCTGCGCCTCAGCGATGGTTCCGGTTCTGGGCGGGTGCGCAAGGCCCGGCAGCTACTCCAGGTCACGACGAATACCGTGCCTTTGTCTGCTGGCTTTAAGCACCGTTCCTGTCCGTGCTTGGGTGTTCGTTTGTGGTCTTCCCAGCTTCTGGTTCGCTGTCGCTATTCGTGCTGCCCTCACCGCCGGTGGAGGGCTGGCGTTTGCGCTGCGTTTCAGGGGCCACGCCGTCCTCGTTCATCTCATCTACCAGGCGCATTAGGAACGATTTTGCGTACACCATGCCGAACCCAAACAGCAGCGCACCCAGCACCCAGATCACGAACGTCACCCAGTCCCAGTGCCCGCCCAGCACCTGTTTTACCCCCACATACAGCAGCAGGGCGGCAACGGAAATCGTCAGTGCCAGCGCCACATCTTTGCGGGTCATCCTTACTGTCCTTTCTCCAGCTTAGTGCTGCTGGTGTCAGCGGCTTCAGCATGGGTTTTCTGCTGCGCCTCCCAGGCGTCTTGTTCGTCGTCAAAACGTGCCTCTTGGTAGGCGGCGAAATACGCCAGCAGGCTTGCCACCATAATCACCACAATAGTCCACACAGACCGCAGCGCATCGGCAACGGTTGCGATGAGCATAATGATCGATGCGTTTGCGAACGCCATCACCGTGCCTTTACGGACGGCACGCCACACGCGTTTTTTACTGCTAAAAATCTCCAGCATCGTAGCCTCTCAGCGGTTCCTGCACTGCTATAAGCATAAGCTGTGCGCACCCTGCGCCCATAGTGCGCGCACCACTCTACCGGTTGCGCACGGGGGTATAAGAGAACCGCCCGGCCCGCCCTGCGCGTGGCAGGCGGCGGGTCGGGCGGCACTTTCAGAAAGGGGCTAAGTAATATTCTACTCCCCCCAAATCGGCTGCTAGTTTACGCAGCCTCTTCAGCGATGATTCCTTCCCCAGAATCTGCATAGATTCGAACAGCGGCGGGGAGATACGCTCACCTGAAACTGCGATGCGTACAGGCCCGAATGCCAGGCGTGGCTTGATGTCCAGGCCCTCAACGATCGCCGAACGCAGTGCTGCCTCAATGTGAGAAGAATCCCACTCGGTGATGGGTTCGAGCGCCTCAATGGCGGCGGCAAGAACCTGCGGGGCGGATTCTTTCAGCTGCTTACGCGCATCATCAGCCACCGTAATATCTTCATCAGCGGTGAAGAGGAACGCCAGAAGTTTAGGCGCCTCACCCAGAAGCTGCATGCGCTCCTGCACCAGCGGGGCGGCCTGCGTGAGCACCTGCTCCTGCTGTTCGCTCAGCGGCTCCCCCAGCACACCCGCCGCCTGCAGGTACGGTACCAGGCGGTCCCGGAAATCGGCGGCATCCAGGCGGCGGATGTGGTCGCCGTTAATGGCTTCGGCTTTTTTCACGTCGAAACGTGCCGGGTTACCCACCACATCGTGCACATCGAAATGCTGCACCAGCTCGTCCACCGTGAACACGTCTTGGTCTGCTGAGAGCGACCAGCCCAGCAGTGAGAGGTAATTCAGCAGGCCCTCTTTAATGAACCCGGCCTCACGCAGCAAAAACAGGTTCGACTCGGGGTCACGCTTTGAAAGCTTCTTATTACCCTGCCCCATCACATAGGGCAGGTGCCCAAATTCGGGGATGAACTCGGTAACACCCACATCAATGAGGGCACGGTACAGGGCGATCTGGCGCGGGGTTGACGAGAGCAGGTCTTCACCGCGCAGCACGTGGGTGATGCCCATGAGCGCATCATCCACCGGGTTCACGAGAAGTGTACAGCGGCTTGCCGTTTGCGCGCACCACCACATAGTCCGGTACCGAACCGGCCCGGAACGTGATTTCACCGCGCACCAGGTCGTTAAACGTAATGTCTTCCTCAGGCATGCGCAGGCGCCACACGGGCTGGCGGCCTTCGGCGCGGAACGCCTCTTTCTGCTGCTCAGTTAGGGTGCGGTCATAGTTGTCGTACCCTAACTGCGGGTCTTCACCTTTAGCTTTACGGCGTTCACGCACCTCATCAGGGGTTGAGAAATCTTCGTAAATGTAGCCGCCGTCTTTGAGCTTCTGAATGACCTCGGCGTACAGGTCCATGCGCTGCGACTGCCGGTACGGCTCGTGGGGGCCGCCCACGCCCACCCCTTCGTCCCAGTCAATGCCCAGCCAGTGCAGGCCCTCAAGCACCTGGTTGAACGACTCTTCCGAATCGCGGGCCGCGTCGGTGTCTTCGATACGGAACACCAGTTTGCCGCCGGTGTGGTGCGCGTACGCCCAGTTGAACAGGGCGGTGCGTACCATGCCCACATGCGGGGTTCCGGTCGGTGAGGGGCAGAAACGGACGCGGGTCTGGCTCGCGTCTGCGAGCGCGGGGCCGCGGTATTCGGTCATTATTGTTCTCCTATATATGTGTCAGAGGTTTCGGTGGCGGGGCGGGGTGCTGTTCGGTACCCGCTTACCTGGTGCCGCGTGGGGTGGGTTAGCTGCGGATTCGGGTGACGAGCGCGCCGATTCCTTCAACTTCCACCTCGACCTCGTTGCCTTCGTGCAGCACGGTGGTTCCTGCGGGGGTTCCGGTGAGGATAATGTCGCCCGGTAAGAGGGTGAAGACTTCTGATGCGGCGGCGACCAGTTCAGCCACGCTGTAGTGCATCTCGGAGGTGTTGCCTTCTTGGAGGGTGTCGCCGTCTACCCAGGTGGTGATGTTCAGCGAGTCGGTGTCGAGCTGGGTTTCGATCCCAGGGCCCGAGCGGGGTTGAGCCGTCGAAGCTTTTTAGCGCGTGTCCATTGGGCGTCGGTGTCCATGACGTCGCGGGCGGTGAGGTCGTTGGCTACGGTGTAGCCGAACACGACTTTCGGGTACGCGTTCTAGCGGCACGGATTTTGGCGATGCGCCCGATGACGACGGCGAGTTCACCTTCGGGGCTGACCGCTTCGGAGTAGTCAGGGAGGGTGACGGGGTCGCCGGGGCCTACCACGGTGGTGTTGGGTTTGGTGAAGAACTGTGGTGCGGCCGGTGCCGGTGTGCCCGCCCAGTTGGCGATAGCGCCGATTACTTTTGAGCGTGGGATGATGGGCGCGAGCAGGCGCACGTCATCCAGCCGGTGGGTTGCACCGGTTGGTTCTATGCCGTTGTAGAACGGGTCACCGGCGAGAACGCGCAGGGTTTCGGCGCCTTCTTCGCCTTCGACGAGGCCGAAGTGTAGTTCGTCATCTACGGTAAATCGTGCAATACGCATACCCTCTAGGGTACCAGCCCGGCGGTGGTGTCAGCCGCCGGGTTGTCTGCGTCTGCGGCGGGGTTTAGCGGGCGCGGAAGTATACGGGTTCGCGGCCGGTGCGTCCGCGGCGGGCGTTAATGGTGGCGCGGATGGTTTTGAGGGCTTGCTCTTCGCGTTGGGGGGCGTATTCTTGTTGGCTTTCTTGGGCGTCCCATTGGCGGTGGTAGACGAGTACGTCGGGTACCCGCAGCCCTTGGGTGTCTTCTGCGACGTGTAGGAGCAGCCCCAGGTTTTCGGCGCTGTTGAGGGCGGGCCAGCCTGCGGCTTGGAGTACACGGTCGGTGCGGTAGATGACGGCACCGGGGTGTAGTGGGAAGGGCACGGTCCAGAGCCCGGCGAGGGTGCCTTCGGGGTAGGTTTCTGGGGTGTTGGCCCAGTGTTCGGTGCGTTCGCCGGTGCCGTGGATGAGCATGTTTGCGGCGGCCCACCCGGCGTCTGGGTTTTTCTCAAGCTGGTGGATGGTGGCGGCCACGCCTTCGGGGTTGAGCACGTCGTCGGCGTCGAGTTTGAGCAGGTATTCGGCCTCGACCGTAGGGAGTGCGGTGTTGCGGGCCACGGAGGCGCCGCTGCAGAGTTTGCCGGTGGTCAGTTGTGCGTCTGCGTGTTCGACGGGTTGGGTGCTCACGCCGTCCCACACCACGATCCACTGGATGTTGAGGTGGTTGCGGGTTTGGGCCACGGATTGGGCGGTTTCGTGCAGGTGGTCGGCGCGGTCGGGGGCTACGGCGGTAATAATGGCCAGCTTGTGCATGGGGTCTCCCTCGGTTGAACCTGATGTATCGGTGGTGCGCACCCGCACCGTGTGGTTTTGAGTGCGCAAAAGGAGGCCCTGCACGGGTGTGACCCGGTTCAGAACCTCCCTTCTGCTTGTCTCAAGTGTACCCCGGCGCGGTGGTGGCGGGTAGGGAATCGGCACGGATTTTAAGCGCGAAACGTGGCTTTCCGGCCGGGGCTGCCTCTATGAGGTGCGTTTCGGTCGAAAAGCCACGTGCGGGGGTGAGCTTTTTAGACGAGGCGGGTCATCCAGCCGTGGCGGTCTTCTACCGTGCCGGTCTGAATACCCACGAGTTCCTCACGCAGGCTCTTGAGATCTCACCGAACCCTTCGGAGGCTGCGGGAATCTCAAAATCAGCGGCTTTGAGCTTTCCGATGGGGGCGATGACCGCTGCGGTGCCGCAGGCGCACACCTCTGTAATATCGCCGGATGCCACGCCGTCACGCCACTCGTTCAGGGTGATGGGGCGTTCCTCAACGGTCATTCCGCGGTCTTTGGCCAGCTGCAGAATTGAGGAGCGAGTAACGCCTTCTAGGATTGTTCCGGTCAGTTCGGGGGTGACCAGCTTGTTCTCTTTGCCGTAGATGAAGAATACGTTCATGCCGCCCAGCTCTTCGAGCGCGTCGTTGCGGTGCGGGTCTTTGAAGATCACCTGTTTGCAGCCGTTTTCTTCACCTTCAAGCTGGGCGATCATGGCGGCAGCATAGTTACCGCCGCATTTTGCGGTGCCGGTGCCGCCCTCTCCGGCGCGGGCGTATTTGGTGGATAGCCAAATGTCCACCGGTTCGGGGGTGCCGAAGTAGTTACCGGCTGGTGACCCAATCACGTGGTACTCTACGTGACGTGCGGGGCGGACCCCCAGGTACGCCTCGGTCGCAATCATAAACGGACGGAAATAGAATGCTTCTCCCTCGCCGCTGGGAACCCATTTTTCGTCTGCCTGCACCAGCTGTTTCAGGGATTCGATGAAGGTCTCTTCGGGCAGCTGAGGCAGCGCCATACGATGCGCTGAGCGGTTCAGGCGCGCCGCGTTCTTCTCGGGCCGGAATGTCCACACCGAACCGTCTGCGTGGCGGTAACCCTTAATACCCTCAAAGATTTCCTGGCCATAGTGAAAAACTGCGGCGGCGGGATCTAAGCTGAGCGGACCGTAGGCGTGCACCCGCGCGTTCGACCATTCACCGCCGGTTTTATAGTCACCGTTCCAGTCGATGCTGACCATGTGGTCGGTGAAGTAATCGCCAAACCCGGGGTCGGCTAGGATCTCGGCGCGGCGGGCGTCGCTGGCGGGGTTTTGGTTCGTTTCGTGGCTGAATTCGATGGCCATCGAGGTTCTTCTTCCGTGAGAGTTCGTTACTTGGTGTGCCGCCCGCGAATGAAGGTGAGCGGTGCGCATCGTTAAACTGCGCGGGTGGCGCGTGGGGATGCTGTGGTTCGTGACCACGCCAGCGGTGGGCAAACCGTGTGTGCTCGCCGCACCCTGTTTTAGGGTACCCGATATGGGGGCACCACGCATATTGCTGCCGGGACTGCCTGGCACCGCACACCCGTGCTGGGGTGCGGGTGCCCGGTGGTGGTGGTTAGCCGATAAAGCCCAGCACGTCGTCACCAACCTCAACGGTGGTGCGGGTGCGGGCACCGTTGGCGCGCATGTCGGCCTCGACTGCTTCCTCAATGCGCACGGCGGTCGACTCATAGCCCAGGTGCCGCAGCAGCAGGGCCGCTGCGAGGATTGTGGCGGTCGGGTTTGCCTTATTCTGCCCCGCAATATCGGGGGCTGAACCGTGCACGGGCTCGAACATTGAGGGGAACTTCCCCACCGCGTTAATATTGCCGGAGGCGGCGTACCCGATACCGCCGGTTACTGCACCGGCCTGGTCGGTCAGGATGTCACCGAATAGGTTATCGGTTACGATCACGTCGAACCGTGAGGGGTCGGTGGTCATGAAAATTGTTGCCGCATCAATGTGCAGGTAGTCGGTCTGCACCTCGGGGAATTCACGCCCGATCTCCTCAAAAAGGCGGGTGTACAGGCGGCCAGCATGCACCAGCACATTCGTTTTGTGGATGAGGGTCAGCTTCTTGCGGCGGGCTTGTGCCAGCTCGAAGGCGTACCGGATTAGGCGGCTGACCCCGTGTGCGGTGTTGAGCGACACTTCAGTTGCTATCTGCTCCTGCGTGCCCTCACGCAGGGTACCGCCGTTACCCGCGTAGGGGCCTTCGGTGCCTTCACGTACCACCACGAAGTCGATCTCGCCGGGGTTGCTCAGCGGCGACACCGCCCCCGGGTACAGCCGCGCGGGGCGCAGGTTAATGTAGTGGTCGAACGCGAACCGTAGTTTCAGAAGCATCTCACGCTCAATCAGGCCCGAGGGGATATCACCGCTGCGTGGGTCGGCGCCAATAGCGCCGAAAAAGAATAGCGTCGTGCTTTTTCAGCGCATCCATGGTGCTCTCGGGCAGGGTCTCACCGGTTTTTAGCCAGTGCTCAGCCCCGAGTGAGTAGTCGGTTGAGGTCACGGCGATGCTATCGAGCTCGCATACGCGGTCAAGTACGCGCCGGGCCTGAGCAATAATTTCGGGGCCGATACCGTCGCCAGCGATTACGGCGAGGTCAATACTGTTGGTGAGGTGCTGTTCAGTCATGCTACTACCCTACTGCTGGTGCGGAACCACGCCCACACACAACCCCGCGAATCTCACAGTGTGGGCAGCCTGAGAACCCCAGTACTTATCATGATGCAGCTGGCGTACATGGCCTTCTCATACCTGAGTAGTAGCTACCCACCGATAAACTTAACCCATGGACTTCACTAGCCGCGTTAATAACTTCCTCGACAAACACCACCGGTGGGGTAATGCTGCGGCTGTTCTGAGCATTCAGATGCTCACCCTGCTGATCTGTTTAGGAACCGCTGACCGTGATGCGGGTGTCGCCTTTATTACTGCGGGTGTGACTACCACCAGCCTGTACTACCGGTACCGCAACCCCTACGGCAGCATCTATGTTTTTACGGTGGCGCTGCTCCTTTCGCTTTTCGCCCCCACCGTCGTTATTTACTCCTACCTGCCGGTGTTATTGGCCGCGTACCATACCGGCCGACATTGGAACCAAAAGGGACGAGCACGCGCATTTATTGGCGGGTGGGTTATCTCGTTCCTGGTGGGAGTCCGTAGTTTTATAGCGCTGCTTCATAGCCTCAGCCCGAATGAACCGGTGCTCAATGCCGCCGGTGCAGCTTTCATAGCGCTCTTCGCCCTCTTCTTTTGCGGGCTCACGTTCTCGTTCTTCTGGTTTTTTGGTGCTTCACGGCGTATGCGTGTGCTGCTGCAAGACGAAATCCGTGAGCGCGCCATGCGTCTAGAATTTGAGCAGCAGCAGGAGCGGCGGCTGGCGGCTCAGGACGAACGCACCCGTATTGCCCGGGAAATGCACGATATTGTGGCGCATTCACTCTCCAGCATTATTACGCAGGCCGATGGGGCGCGGTATGCCTCAGCGGCGGCACGGCAGGCTAGCGAAGAAGCCACCGACGCAGATGGCTCACAGCCGGAAACATCTCAAAAAATTGCGGAGCAAACACTCGATACGATCGCCACAACGGCGCGTGGTTCTCTTGCACAGATGCGTTCACTGCTTGGAATACTGCGCACCGACGAGGTGACCATGTACACCCCCGCCCCCAGCCTGGGTGAGGTGCCGATGCTGGTGGAGCAGACACGCGATTCGGGGGTTCCAATCGAGTTCTCAGGTATTAGCGGGGTGCCGCGAGGCACACTGCCGCAGGGGGCTGAGCTGGCAGCGTACCGGGTGGTGCAGGAGGCGCTGACGAACATCCTTAAGCACGCCCGGGACGCGCAGCAGGTGCAGCTGGTGGTGGCCTGGGACAGGGCGGGGCTGGGCATTAGTGCACACAATAGCGCCCCGCAGGGTAAGTTTTCCCCGGTGCCGGGGTCAGGTAACGGGCTGCGCGGCATGGCGGAGCGCGTGAACATGTATGAGGGTGAGCTGAGCTACGGCCCGGACGTTCAGGGCGGCTACACGGTGCGGGCGCACCTGCCATACCGAGAAATTTAGTCAGTGTAGGTTTTGGTTAATTATTCGTGAAGGAGCGTAATAGTGGATGAAAAGATTACGGTAATGCTGGTTGATGATCAGCAGCTGGTGCGCGGCGGGCTGAAGATGCTCGTGGACTCTCAACCCGATTTGCAGGTGGTGATGGAAGCCGATGACGGCGCCGCCGCTGTGGATAGTTATGCGCGCCTGGCGGAGCAGGGGCACGCGCCGAACATTGTGCTCATGGATGTGCGCATGCCGGTACTGGACGGGACTGCAGGCGGCCACGCGCATCCTTGAGATGCACGCCCCCAATCGCACGTGATTATGCTGACCACCTTCGATTTGGATGAGTACGTGTACTCGGCGGTACGGGCCGGTGCGAGCGGGTTTCTGCTCAAAGACGCCCCGCCGGAGGAGCTGCTGGGGGCGGTGCGCACAGTGTACCGGGGGATGCGGTGATCGCGCCTTCGGCCACGCGCCGCCTGCTCAAGCACATGATCCCGGTACTGGATACCTCCAGGGAAAATGCTGCAGCCGAAGCGCCACCGCAGGAGCAGCCGGTGCTGCAGCATCAGGAACTTATTGAGCAGCTGACCCCGCGCGAGTATGAGGTGCTGAAACTGGTGGCTGAGGGCCTGTCGAACTCTGAGATCGGTCGGGAGCTGGTGCTTTCTGAGGGCGACCATTAAAACACATGTGTCGCATGTGTTGAATAAGTTGGACGCACGGGATCGTGTGCAGGCGGTCATCATGGCGTACGAGGCGGGGATCGTGAGTTAGAAGGCGGGAAACCCACGGCGGTGGGTGCGGGCGTGTACGACTGAAACGGTAAAGCTGGACGATAAAAGTAGTGGGAAAATTGGCGAAAAAGGCAACGATGAGGGCACCGTTAGTGACGCTGGTTCGCGCAAATGCGCGCGCCTCGTGGCGTAAATACGCGCTCACGGGGGCAGCGGTGGGGATCTCGGCGTTTTTCTTAGCTATGGTAATTCTGCTGAGCCTGTCATTCAACGCCGCATTTGAGGCCCACTATGAGGATAGGGTCTCGCGCAGTGATGCCGTTGTGGTACCACAAACACTGTTGATGTCGCCAAGCCCCAACAACGGCTCAGACACTCTGACCACTGAGCAGGTGCAGCGCGTCAGGAATGACCCCCATGTTGAGGCCGTCTGGGAGCTGGTGGGAGATTCCTACATCGCCGCCGGAACAACTGATAAGTATTTTGTACTCCGGGAGGTTCCTACTCGCACCGATATGTTCCCCTACACGGTGAATGGCCGCATGCCAGTTAACGAACGGGAAGTGGTGGTCTCTGAGTACGTAGCCGCTGATTTACAGCTAAATATTGGTGATACACTCAGGGGCAACAGCACAGACCACTATACGATGGGTGAATACCGTATTGTGGGTACGTTTAAGCCAGCGACGCAGCGGTCTGACGAAACGCGTGCCGTATATGCTGGTGGCTTGTCGCTGACCCGGCCGGGAGCGTCCTCAAACACCATTGAGGGTTTAGCCATTAAGCTTAAACCCGGGTCCAGCATCCGAGACTTGGCCGAATCAGCAGGGCTGAACGGGTTTGGCGGGGCCAATCCCGGTGGGCACGCGCTCACGGCAATGACTCCCCACCAATATGCTGATGCTATGCGCGGAATCCAGCATATAGTTCTAGTGGCATTGACCGAGCTCAATGCTCAGCTTCGCCATACTGGCGGTGTTGGTTTCCGCATTTCGTTATCTCTAATACCCTGAATGTGCTCATGGCTCAACGCACCCGCGAACTGTCACTGCTGCGAACAGTGGGGATGAATAAACGCTCGCTCCTTGCCCTGGTGCTGGGGGAAGCGGCAATTATGGGTGTGGTATCTTCACTGGCTGGTATTGTCTTAGCCTATATCTTGTTCGCGGTGGGCACTCTGCTGCTGGATCGTTCCTCCCGTTTCTCAATAACCATCTCAGACTGTGCAGGCTATTACCGAGCTCGTGTTCAGCTCATCGCTCATGCCAGCGGCAATAACCCTAGCCGTATGTTGTACCACCACGCTCATTGCGGCACTTCTGCCAGCGGTGACGGCGATGCGTATTTCTCCGGTACAGGGTCTGCGGCAAGGCACAAAGATCACGGTACATGCCGGTGGGTCGGGTGCAGACCATCCTAGGAACCGTGTTTTTCCTGCTTGCTACAGGCTTAGTAGCCTGGGGGTTGTTCCATTCAATAGGTATAGATGATATTACTGATACAGGATGGCAGAAACGGTTTCATATTCTCGGCGCTTGGGATAGCGTGCCTGCTGGTGGCGCTGGTGTTCCTTGCTTATCGGTTTATACCGCTGCTGGTACGCGGGTGGGCGGCGCTTATTGCCCGCACGTTAACGGGTGAGATTGCCCGAGCGAACGCGCTGCGCTCCCCCAAACGTACAGTGGCGACCGGGCGTGCCCTGCTGGTGGGGGCGGTTCTGGTGGGTGTTGTGCTCTCTGGCCGGGCCACACTGGAGTCAATGGCGATGCACACCGTCGATCAGCAGAAGGCTGCGGCAGCATCCCTGTATTTTGGCGCGTCCCTCTGCGCTGCCCACACACGCTACACCATCCGACGCGCAACATGCTGCCGAGCAACAGCCGCAGCAGCAGCATAATGGCTCAAATCATTCTGCCGCTGGAGACATCGCTGCGTCAGGCACGTGAAGCAGCCCAGCAGGTGCGCAGACCTAGCGGATGTATCCTCGGCTTTCTCTGGTGGAGTATGCTGGCGGGTTCGACTATCTGGAGACCGAGCCGTACCACAGGTTCGTTCAAAACCGCATGAGCGAGCAGGAATACCAGCGCCTGCGCGCCGAAGAATCTGCCGCATCCCTGGCGAAATACGTATGCGGTTGATACCGCAGATATTACTACGATACTTCCCGGAGCTGACTCTCATCTGCTGGATGGGGACACGGTGGCACTCTCCCGGCAGGACTGGGAATCCTACCGGGCTGGCGAAACCGGCGAATTCCGGTTTGTTGCCCCACCGGGGAGATCAAGCTTAAACCTGTACCGTCAAACCTTGACAACCACTCCCCGTATGTCTCCCGTGCAACGGCCGCAAAAGTACAAGACCTTGAGCACCCCCGCACGGTTGAGGGAAGCACTGGGGGCGGCTCCCAGCTGATCATGCAGACCAAACCGCTTACCGGCAATAAGGCTAAAGAACTACGTGAAAACCTGCAGCGTATTGCCTCAGAGCATCAGGGGCATTACGTGCTTGGCACCGTTGACACGCGCGCTACTATAACCCAAAGCATGGATTATGCCGTGTATGTTTATATGGCGCTGCTGTCGCTCACGCTGCTGATTTCAATGCTGGGGGTAGCGAACACTATCGCGCTTTCAGGGTACGAGCGGGCACATGAAAACGCGCTCTTACGGGTGTTGGGGCTCTCGCGCACACAGCTGCGTTCGGTAGTGATCATGGAAGCGGTGCTGATTACATTCGCGACCGTCACCATTGGGCTTGCTGGCGGTACCATCATCGGTTTTGTAGGCGCCCGGGCGATGGTTCCGGAGCAGTACGAGCTGGTGTACACCATACCGTGGGTGGGGTACGGTTTCACGCTTCTCGCCTCTCTCTCGTGGCGGCTATCCTCTGCTCGTTTATCCCGGCGGTGCGCGTTTCGCGGCGTTCCCCGGTGGAGGGGCTGCGGACCGACTAAATAATGTCTTGGGACGGGTGCACACATGACGGATTATTTATTACCTTGTAAATAAATTAGTTGCTATGTAAAGCACTAACGCATGTAAGGCTACTTTTTAGCCCGTCCCTGACTCCCCGCTGCGGTGTTTCCCTAAAAATCATCCTAAAGGATGAGGGATATAACAGGTATTTGAGGGTATCATCTGCAACAATTGAGGGCATGAGTACTACGACTATTGCCGCAGCTGCACCTGCGGTAGCCACACGAAACCTGTTCAAAACCTACGGTAGGGGCGAAGCAACCGTTCATGCCCTGAATAATGTGACCATTGACTTTGAGCGCGGTAAATTTACCGCCATTATGGGGCCTTCCGGCTCAGGTAAATCCACGCTCATGCAAACCTTAGCGACCCTCGACACCCCGGATCGAAACCCTGAAACAAGCATCCAGATTGGCGGCACCGAACTATACGGGCAGAAAGACAACCAGCTCACCGAATTCCGCCGCGAACACGTAGGGTTCATCTTCCAGGCCTTTAACCTCGTACCCACCCTCACCGCCGGGCAAAACATCGACCTGCCACTGGGACTAGCCGGCAAAAAACCCGACCCGGTATGGCGCGATTACCTGGTGAAAACCCTGGGTCTTGCCGAACGTCTGAACCACAGGCCCGAACAGCTTTCGGGTGGTCAGCAGCAGCGTGTGGCGATTGTGCGTGCGCTACTGTCCCGGCCCGAGGTGGTTTTTGCGGATGAGCCGACCGGTAACCTCGACTCTAACTCGGGTACTGAGGTGCTTAAACTTCTGCGGGATGCAGCCACCGAACAGAAACAAACAATTCTGATGGTCACGCACGATGCGCACGCCGCCTCGTACGCAGACCGCGTGGTCTTCCTCAAAGACGGCATGATCGCTGGCGAAATGCTCAACCCCACCCACGACGCCGTCCTGCAGGCCATGGGGCAGTTGGAGGGTAAGTAGTGTCTAGTAATCTAAATACAGTGGCGCGCGCGAACCTGCGTGCGTCCAAAGGCAAATATATTCTCACGGGTCTTGGTATTGCCATTTCGTCGTTCTTCATTGCGGCCGTGATTGTGCTGATCAGCTCGCTGCAAGGCACCGTTAGCGCCTCAATCGGCGATGTGCTGACCAAGGCCGATAATATTGTGATCTCTGCCGGGGCAAACGACCAGTCTAACAATAGCGCGAATATTTACCTGGATGAGGAGACCATTAAGAAAATTCAGGAAGACCCGTCGGTTGCCTCAGCCTGGATTGATTACCAGGGCTCGGGTAAGTTCGGTGCCGATAAGACCACGGCCTACTACAACCAGGCCCCCACCAGCGCCGATGCGTTCCCCTTCAGCATTGACGGTAAGCTGCCCGCGAATGATTCAGAGATTATGCTCTCTAAAGTCTTCGCGCAAAAACACAACCTGAAAACCGGTGATAAGGTCACCTCGCAGGATATTGTGGCTTCCGCCTCCGATCCGAGCACCACCGACACCAAGGAGTACACGGTCAGCGGCCTGTTCGACGGCGGGTTCTCAGGCGCCAGCTCAAATGATGCGGTCTTTATTGGCGGCACCACCTACGGGGAAGCCGCCACCAAGGCCCTTAAGAACAGGCCTGCCGGGGCACCCGAGTACGTGTATCCAGGCGCTACCATTGCGTTCGTGAAATTCAAGGGTGATGACCAGACCGCTGCCCGTACTGAGCTGCAGAATAAGCTCAACACCGGGGACAAAAATACCGAGCCGAAGGTAACAACCGGGAAAGAGTACCTGAAGAAGATACAGGACCAAATCTCGGCTGGGTTCGCGTTTATTGGCACGATCCTGGGTGCTTTCGCGGCACTGGCCCTGCTGGTCTCGTCCTTCGTCATTTCTAATACGTTCGCGGTGCTGATTGGGCAGCGAGTGCGTGAGCTTGCCCTGCTGCGTACCCTGGGGGCGCGTGGCTCCTCACTGGTGCTCATGCTTATCATTGAGGCCCTCGTGGTGGGTATTGTATTCTCAGCGATCGGTGCGTTGGCGGTGTATGCCGTCGCGGGCCTGCTGTCACTGTTGTTTAACAATATTCTGATCACGTACGACCCCATGGCGTTCGTCGCTGGTGTGGCACTGTGCACCATCGTTACAGTGTTGGCTTCTCTGGCCCCGGCCCGTACCGCCCTGCGCATCTCCCCCATTAGTGCAATGGGTGAGACCACCGCCCAGGCTGTGAAGAAGCCCAGCATTATTGGGATGATCGCGGGCGTGCTGGTGGGTATTGGCGGTGCCGTACTGGTCAGTATTGCCATCGGGATGACCAGCGACAAGAAGGACTCCGAACAGGCTGTGCTGCTGGTGATGCTGGCTGCCCTGCTGCTCGGTGTGGCGATCTTCCTGCTCACTCCCTGGATTCTGCTGCCGCTGGTGCGGGGGCTGGGCACAATGTTCCGCACCCAGACCGGTAAATTGGCGGTCGCTAACGCCCTGCGCTCCCCCAAACGTACGGTCTCAACGGGCCGTGCAGTGCTGGTGGGTGCACTGGTGGTCGCTACCGTGCTGACTGGTTACAGCGTCATGAACGCCTCGCTGGCAAAAGCAATGGATAAAACCTTCCCGATCTCGGCGATGGCCGTATATGGTGATGGCTCATCGACCGGTGCCAAGGGTGTGGAGAAAGCCCGCAGCGTTGCCGATAAGGCGCGGGGTTTGAAGAATGTGGAAGCAGCAACTGTGGCCTCTGCTGCGGGTGCCGTGGAGTACACGATCCCTGTGAAGGATACCGACAAGTCGGTGGATCACGCCAGTAACCTGGTGGCGCTGAGCCAAGACGAGCTGGGGAAGGTCATCCCGGGTGAGGCTTCGCAGCAGCTTGCCGATAATACGGTGCTGGTTCCCACCAAGATTTATGAGGCCAGCTCGTATAACGATTCAACCCGACTCAAGGCAACCGGCCCGCGCGGGACTGTGGAGCTGAAACCGATTAAGTCGCAGACCCAGCAGACCCTCTTCATCGTGAATACGGCAACCGGGGCCAAGCTGCAGGATGCCTCCGACCCGAAACCGATTGCTGTTGCAAACGCACCAGAACAGCAGGGTGCACAGGGGCAGCCCGCCCAGGGTGGTGAGCACCAGGCTCCTGCCGCTGGGGCTGAGGGCGACGCATCTCCCGGCGCTACCGGTGCCGGTTCTGAGGGTGCCAGCGCCCCTGCCGGTGGCGGCGCTCAAGGCTCTGCTGCGGGTGCATCCGCTGGGAGTGCCCAGCAGCCGGGCCAGGACGGTGCCGGGCAGCAGGAGCTGGGCACCGTAGCGCGCGGTAACCAGACGATGGTTCTGGTGCGTGCGGCTTCTCCGCTGTCGTCCTCCGATAACGCCGCTTTGCAGGATGAGCTGACTAAAGCTAATGACGGCGTTGATTTTGTGGGCGGCTTGCAGTCGCGGAAACAGATTGACCAGATACTGACTATTCTGCTGGGCTGCACCCTGGCACTGTTGGCTCTGGCAATTGTGATCGCTGTGATTGGCGTGGCGAACACCATGACCCTGTCGGTGAACGAGCGCCGCCGTGAGAACGCGATGCTCCGCTCGCTGGGCCTGTCCCGCAAGCAGCTGCGCCGCATGATTTCGGCCGAGGCAATTCTCATTACCCTAGGCGCGGTGCTGCTGGGCATCTTAGGCGGTATTGGGATTGGGCTGCTCGCGGCGAAGGTTATTTTCACGGCGTCCAATAGTTCCGCTGAGATTGTGGTTGAGCTGCCGTTCTTGGGGCTGGCCTTTGTGGTGCTGGTTGGTTTGCTGTCAGCACTGGTCGCCTCGGCGCTGCCGGCGATACGTTCAGCGCGTATGTCTCCCGTGGAGGGGATGCGCAGCTAGCCGCTGATTCGCTGTCGGTTCCGAACCGTCATAGGGCGGGTTCTCCGGTGTGGGGAACCCGCCCTGTGTTTTTATTGTGCCCGCTGAAGTTAATACAGTTTGTCTGCCGAAACGTGTTGAGGGTGTACTATTCTGCCTATAATCCTTACACGGCGGCATGTTATTAAATCTTTATTTTTCCCTTTTATTAGACACAGTGTCATATATCACATACACCACTTAGGGTATACATTACCTCATACTCTTTGAATGCAGCTTAAATGCAGCGCATCTACCACTTTTACCACACCGTTCCCCGCCGTGCCACCTTAAACCCTGGTCAGGGCCGCATATCATCCGAAAGTATGAGAACCGTTTTTGGGGCCTTCAAAAACTTCACCCCAAAGGATGACAAATGTCAGGGGATATCGCTTTCAATTCCTGAAACAATTAAATCATGACTACTTCAACCATCCCCGCAGGCACTCCTGCGGTAGCCACACGGAACCTGTTCAAAACCTACGGCAAGGGCGAAGCAACCGTTCACGCGCTGAACAATGTGAGCGTTGACTTCGAGCACGGAAAGTTCACCGCCATTATGGGGCCTTCCGGCTCTGGCAAGTCCACGCTGATGCAGACGCTCGCTACCCTTGATGCGCCCGACCGTAACCCCCAGACTATTATCCGTATCGGCGGCACCGAGCTGTACGGTCAGAAAGACAACCAGCTCACCGAATTCCGCCGCGAACACGTAGGGCTTCATCTTCCAGGCCTTTAACCTCGTACCCACCCTCACCGCCGGGCAAAATATCGACCTGCCGCTGGGACTAGCCGGCAAAAAACCCGACCCGGTATGGCGTGACTATCTTGTTCAGACTTTGGGGCTGCAGAACCGCCTGGATCACCGCCCCGAACAGCTCTCCGGCGGCCAGCAGCAGCGCGTTGCCATTGTGCGCGCTCTGCTGGCTCGCCCGGAGGTCGTATTTGCTGACGAGCCGACCGGTAACCTCGACTCCAACTCGGGGTCTGAGGTTTTGCGGCTGCTGCGTGATGCGGCGACTGAGCACCAGCAGACCATCCTCATGGTCACGCACGATGCGCACGCCGCCTCGTACGCAGACCGCGTGGTCTTCCTCAAAGACGGCATGATCGCTGGCGAGATGCTCAACCCCACCCACGACGCCGTCCTGCAGGCCATGGGACAGTTGGAAGGTAAGTAAAAATGGCTACTACTACACTAAGTACGGTGGCGTGGGCGAACCTGCGCGCCTCCAAGAAGAAATATATTCTCACGGGTATTGGTATTGCCATTTCGTCGTTCTTCATTTCGGCGGTGCTAATGCTTACCTCCTCGCTTCAGGCGACGCTGGATGCGACCATTGGCGATATCTACGCTAACTCCCAAAACGTGGTGATTTCTGCGGGTGCGGCGAACCAAGACGATGCGAATTCCACCGCTAAGTTCCCGATGTCCAATGACACGATTAAGAAGCTTCAGGAGTCCCCGGAGGTTAGCTCATCCTGGATTCTGTATAGTTTTTCTGGCACCTACGGGGCCGATAAAGAGAAGGTAACATACGCTTCTACACCGCCGTCAAAGGACCTTGCGCCCTTCGATATTGAGGGGAATCTCCCCTCTAAGGACACCGAGCTCCTGGTTTCTAAGACTTTCGCCGAGAAACACAATCTGAAAATCGGTGATAAGGTGACCATGCCCAATGTTGTCACCTCGGCTACCGATAAGGACAATGCGAAAGACACCGAGTATACCCTCACGGCTACCTTCAGCACCGGTATCTCAGATTCGCAGATGAGCGACAACGTTTTCATTGGCGGCACCAGCCTTGCGGATATCGCGCGTCAGCTTGCCGATGAAGAGGGCGGGATCGTCTCAGACCCCTCCAAACCTATGGCGCCTCAGGCCTTCATTAAGCTCAAGAATAATACCCAGGAATCGCGCGATGCCCTGCAGAAAGAGCTGAACACCGGCGATAAGAACACCACCCCCAAGGTGTTCTCTAACACGCAGATGATGGACCACCTCAAGAAGCAGCTCTCATCGCTCTTCGACGCACTGGGTACTATCCTCGTTGCCTTCGCAATCCTGGCTCTGCTGGTTTCCTCATTCGTCATTTCGAACACCTTCGCAGTGCTGGTGGGCCAACGGACTCGTGAGCTCGCCTTACTGCGCACCCTTGGTGCCCGCGGTGGTTCACTGGTGCGAATGCTGCTTATGGAGTCGCTGGTGATTGGCCTGTTCTTCTCCATTATCGGTTCGGCAGCGGTGTATGCAGTCGGCGGGATTTTGAACGCAATGTTCAGCACGTTCATTGTCAATTTCTCCCCCGTGGCGTTTATTGTGGGTGTCCTCATGTGCACTGTTGTGACCGTACTCGCCTCGCTCGCCCCGGCCCGTACTGCCCTGCGCATCTCCCCCATTAGCGCCATGAGCGCAAACACCGAGCAGGCAGTGAAGAAGCCCAGCATCATTGGGGGAATCATCGGCGTCGTCCTCGCCATTGCGGGCGGTATTCTCACCACCGCCGCGCTGAAGGATAATAACGGCGGCACTGCCATTACCACCATCATGTGGGCATGCCTCCTCTACGCGTTGGCGGTATTCCTGCTCACCCCGTGGATCCTGCTGCCGCTCGTTCGGATTATTGGGTCGGTACTGCGCGGGCAGACCGGTAAACTCGCACTAGCGAACTCTCTGCGCTCGCCCAAACGCACCGTTTCAACCGGGCGCGCCGTGCTGGTGGGAACCCTGGTGATTGGCATCGTGCTAACTGGCCACTCGGTTTGAGCACATCCATCGCCAAAGAGCTGGATAGGCTATACCCGGTAACAGCGTACGCACCGTTCGGTGAGTCCTCCGTGACCAATAGCAGTGCGAGCGTGACCAAGGCAAAGAACGTGGCCGATAAGATTAAGGGCCTTAAAAACGTTGAAGCCGTTAGTGTTGGCTCGGCTGCGGGCGTAATCGAATACACCGCAAAACCCGATAATGCAGGATCCACCAATCTCAAAGACAATGTGATGTCCCTGAGCAATGATGACCTGCACAAGGTATCCACCGGCGAGTCCAACATTAACCTGAAGGACGACGAGGTGCTCGTACCCCAGGATATTTGGGACTTGGGCAAGTTCGATAACAACACCCGTCTGAAGCTCACCGGGCCGCTGGGAACGGTCGAGGCCAAACCCATTAAGGCAGAGACCAAAGAGCCGTTCTTCGTGGTGAACCCGGCAACCGGTGCTAAGGTGCAGGATGCCTCCCAACCCGCAGCCAGCCACTAATGAGCAGGCTATGCCGGAAGACCCCGCCGCACAGGAAGCGCTCATGAAGGCTGCCAAGGAAAACCCGGCCCTGGCACGCAGCTTTGCGGCACGCGGTACCGCAACTATGGTGCTCATGCGGGCAAAGACCCCGCTCACCAGCTCCGATAACAGCCAGCTGCAGAGCGAGCTTGCTAAGGCAAATGACGGAACCGAGTTCCAGGGCGGACTGAGTATTCGTAAGAGTAACGATCAGACTTTGAGTATTATGCTCAATGCGTCCCTGATCCTGCTGGCACTAGCAGTCGTTATTGCGGTGATTGGTGTGGCAAACACTATGACCCTGTCGGTGAACGAGCGCCGCCGCGAGAACGCGATGCTCCGCTCGCTGGGCCTGTCCCGCAAGCAGCTGCGCCGCATGGTCTCAACCGAAGCCGTCATGATCACCCTCGGAGCGCTGGCGATGGGCATCGTCTCAGGCGTACTCATTGGTTTAGTTCTTTCACGAGTACTGGTGCGGGCCATACGTGAAGCCATGGAAATGGTACCGGCCCTGCCAATTACTGGCATGGTACTCGTGTTGGTAGTGGGCCTACTCGCCGCATTCGCGGCGTCAGCCATCCCGGCCTTCCGGTCGGCACGGCAATCCCCAGTGGAGGGGTTAAGGTCCCGCTAACCTCATAAGGATCCCCGGAAGGGGAAAAGCCCCCGGTGCTTTTGTCGGTTGGAGCCGGGGGCTTCTTCCTGCCCTCACAGCAGTAGCCCGCTAACATTACGAGCAACAGAAAGTCCCGGAGGCAACGGTATTCGTTGCTTCCGGGACTTTCAGCGTATGAAGATACGTGCCGGTTACGCCTCTTTCGGCTCCTCATACCGGGGGGAACACCGGCGACGGGGCCGGAAGCTCAGTACCGGCGACCAGAGCATCACCCAGCGCGGTAAACTGGCGCGCATCACCTTCAGCAACACCCAGCAGACCCAGCAGCTTCGCCATGGAGGCGGGCATCACCGGCTGCATGAGGATAGCAACCTGGCGCACCACCTCAAGGGTCACATACAGCACTGTGCCCATGCGCTCCAGCTCACCATTCTTACGCAAAGCCCACGGCTGCTGCTCCGCGAAATAGGCGTTCGTATCGGCAAGAACCGTCCAGATACGCTCTAGGGCACGATGGAATGCCTGCTCATCATAGTCCGCGCGAACCGGCTCATACAGGGCGGCAGCATCAGCCAAAATCTTACGATCAGCCTCAGTCAATTCGCCGGGGGTAGGCACCTTACCGTCACAGTTCTTCGCCACCATCGACAGCGAACGCTGCGCCAAATTCCCCAGGTTATTCGCCAAATCCGAATTAATACGGTTCTTAATCGCCTCGGCGGAATACGAGCCGTCCTGCCCGAATGAGACCTCACGCATCAGGAAGAACCGCACCTGGTCCAGCCCGAAGGCCGCCACCAGGTCGGCAGGATCCACCACATTACCCACCGATTTCGACATTTCTCGCCATTAACCAGCAGGAACCCGTGCCCAAATACGCGTTTGGGCAGCTCAAGACCGGCAGACCAGAGGAACGCAGGCCAGTAGATAGAGTGGAAACGGGTAATGTCCTTACCAATCAGGTGCAGGTCTGCTGGCCAGTATTTGGTGAAAAGCTCCCCGTCAGTGTTCGGGTAGCCCAGGCCAGTCAGGTAGTTAGTCAGCGCGTCCACCCACACGTACATAACGTGCTTATCATTACCGGGTACGGGCACGCCCCAGTCGAAGGTGGTGCGCGAAATTGAGAGGTCATTCAGTCCGCCCTTGACGAACGAGGTCAGCTCATTGCGGCGCGACTCGGGGTAAATGTAGCCCTGGGTTGCGTAAAGCTCCAGCAGCTTATCAGCGTACTTTGAGAGGCGGAAGAAATACGACTCTTCCTCAGTCCATTCGACTTCCGTTCCGGTGGCAATAGCGTAACGCTGCCCGTCACGTTCTTCTGTCTCGTCCTCAGCATAGTAGGCTTCATCGCGTACGGAGTACCATCCGGCGTATTTATCGAGGTAAATATCCCCGTTCTCTTCCATACGCTTCCAGATCGCCTGCGACGCCTCATAATGGTCGGGGTCTGTGGTGCGGATAAAACGGTCGTAGCTAATACCGAGGGCATCATTCATCGCCTTGAAACGAGCGGAATTCTCGTCGGCGAGTTCCTTGGCGGTTACGCCCTGCTTCTCGGCGGTGGTCTGCATCTTCTGCCCGTGCTCATCGGTGCCGGTCATAAACCGCACATCGAACCCATCGAGCCGTTTAAAACGCGCCATAACGTCTGCGGCAATAGTCTCATAGGCGTGCCCAATGTGGGGGTTGCCGTTGGGGTATGAAATCGCTGTAGTGATGTAGTACGGGGTAGCAGTCATAATTATTAATCTTACCCCAGTTTCTGGTGCTGGATGCGGCGAAACAGTAATGCGACAAGCCCGCCGTCATGTACCCACACACAACCCCAGCTGCAGCAGCAGACCCCCTCGCACATGTCGTGCGCTGCACACCGTGACGGTGCTCGGCACGCAGAATGTGCGAAGGGGTCGCCTGCGTTTACAGCAGTGCACTGTAGGCTGGGCTCGCTAGCCGCATGACCACTCATAGAAGACCTGTGAGAAGTCACGGGCTGCCAACCGGTCCGGAGCAATCAGCCAGTTCGCCGTACCAACATCGCCCCAGAGCACCGTGTTCCCATACGAATCCATCGTTAACAGGTTCACGGTACACCTGCGGATATCAGAGTTTTCAGGCTCTTCGCGGCGTGGATCGCCCTGCATGAAGTGCGGTAACCCACCAAGCCTTGAGTAGTCCCCTGAACCAGTAAATTCCTCAATTTCTTCCACATCATATACATCAAGGTCAAAAAGACTCGTAATAGCCTGTTCCGGGTATGCCTGGTTCCATTTCTCAAGCAGCGGGTGATTTATCGAATCGTTCGGGGCAAATATTTCCCGCCCAAGTGTCGTAAATTCGAGTGCACATTCATGTTTGATAGGCCACCAGAAGTCTCGCTCACGGTCCTCACAGGTCGCTACCGCATCCGGATTCGCTTCACCCAGCTGAGGATAGTAGATCACACGGTGGTCCTCTTCCTTATCTATCCCCCAACCTGAGTTTGTGCTCACCCAGAACTGCACCATGCCGGTAGGCGGATAAATGGGATTCTCGGGCAGCTCAGCACAATTAATCTGCGCGATCATGCCCATCGGCACCCCGTCCGAGTCGGTGGGAGCTTCCACCCCAGCGGGCAGATACGGCACTCCCCCGAACTTCGAGACGGTCACCGGCAGCGGCTCAGCGGCCTCAGAGGGCTTAATCCCAATAGCAGGTAATGAGTTTTCGGCATAGAGCTCTTCAATAAGGGCAGCAGCTTTCTCAACAATATCGCTCACAGGAAGCTCTCCTTCAACGGTTCTATCTATGGTCATTGCTGGGTTGTGCAGGTGTTTCCACCTGCGCCCTGGTTTAATGAGAGCACTCTCCCGAGCCAACACACAACCGATTTCGTCATTACCCGCTTTTTCTCATCTGACAAGCCCCGGTTAGGGGCAGCGCTCGGCACCAGAATGTGCCAGGAGGTCAGCCCGTGTTTTTACAGAGGCCGCTAACAGCATGACCACTCATAGAAAACCTGTGAGAAGTCACGAGCTGCCAACCGTTCCGGGGCAATCAGCCAGTTCGCCGTACCGCCATCACCCCAGATCACCAAATATTCTTCGCCATCCCAGACTGAGTCCATCGTCAGCAGGTTCACAGTGCACTCACGCTCCTCAGCATTCTCATGGTAGTAACGCGGGTCACCCTGCACAAAGTCTGGTAAACCGCCGATCTTCGAGTAATCCCGTGAATCGGTGAACTTCTCAATCTCTTCCAGAACATCGCCGTCCTCAAAGTCGTCAAGGTCAAGAAGAGACTTAATGGTCTGTTCCGGGTATGCCTGGTTCCACTTCTCAATCAGCGGGTGGTTCACTGAATCCTTGTACGGGGAGAATATTTCATGCTCCAACACCACAAATTCGAGTGCGCATTCGTGCTCCACCGGCAGCCAAATATCATGTTCATCGTCATTCATAGTTGCTGTCGCTTCCGGGTTCGCCTCACCCAGCTGAGGGTAATAGATAACGCGGCGGTCATTTTCGCCGCCCTAATCCCCAATCGTCACCGCCCCCTATCCAGAACTGCACCATACCGGTGGGCGGGTAAATGGGGTTCTCGGGCAGTTCAGCACAGTTAATCTGCGCGATCATGGCCATTGGGTTCCCATCTGAGTCGGTGGGTGCCTCCACCTCGAGCGGGCAGATACGGCACTCCCCCGAACTTTGAAACGGTCACCGGCAGCGGCTCAGCAGCCTTAGATGCCTTAATCTCAATAACGGGTAACGGGTTTTCAGCATTGAGCTGTTTAATAAGGGCGATAGCTTTCTCGGCAGTGCTGCTCATGGGAACTCCTTCGATGGCTCTGAGCTACGGTAGTTAGGGGTTACAGGCGTCACCGCCTGTGTTCTCCGCATTAATTAGAGCACCTTCCTGAACCAGCGCACAATTGGTTTCGTCATTGCCCGTTTTTCCTCACCTGATGTACCCCTCATCAGGATTGGCACAGCATTATCTAGTTCCGAACCGCCAAGCTGCTGGCAGAAAACTTTAGGGTACTACATGAGCTGCAATAAACGCTTCAAAGACCAAAGCGCATACAAAGGGGTGCCCGCCATAATGGCAGGCACCCCTGTAACGTTATTAGCTCAGTGCTTAGCGAGCCACCGAACCTTCGGTGTAGTCATCATCCACGGTGTTCCACGAGAACAGCTCACGCAGCTTACGGCCGGTAGCCTCAATCGGGTGCGACTCGCCCTGAGCGCGCAGAGCCTTGAACTCGGGGGCACCAGCAGCCTGGTCGTCCATGAAACGCTTAGCGAACGCGCCGCTCTGAATATCAGCCAGCACAGCCTTCATGTTCTCCTTAACCTCGGGAGAAATCACGCGCGGGCCAGAAACATAGTCACCGTACTCGGCGGTGTCAGAAATCGACCAGCGCTGCTTAGCAATACCGCCCTTCAATCATCAGATCCACGATCAGCTTCAGCTCGTGCAGCACCTCAAAATATGCGATCTCAGGCTGGTACCCTGCCTCAGTCAGCACCTCAAAACCGTACTGCACCAGCTGCGAGGTAGACCCGCACAGCACAGCCTGCTCACCGAACAGGTCAGACTCGGTCTCTTCAGTGAAAGTGGTCTTAATAACGCCCGCACGGGTAGCACCCAGCGCCTTAGCATACGACAGGGCCAATGCCAGAGCCTCACCCGAGGCGTCCTTCTCAACGGCAACAAGAGCGGGAACACCACGGCCTGCCTCGTACTCGCGGCGCACCGTGTGCCCCGGACCCTTCGGGGCGACCATAGCGACATCCACACCCTCGGGTGCGGTAATGTAGCCAAAGCGGATATTGAAACCGTGCGCAAAGAACAGCGCATTGCCGGGCTTCAAGTTAGGTTCGATGCTCTCAGCGTAGACCTTAGCCTGCACCTGATCCGGGGTCAGAATCATAATGACATCTGCCTCAGCGGCGGCCTCGGCAACGGTCGCCACACGCAGCCCTTCAGCCTCAGCCTTGGCGCGGGACTTGGAGCCCTCAGCCAGACCAACAATAACCTTCACGCCAGAATCACGCAGGTTCAATGCGTGGGCGTGACCCTGCGAACCGTAACCGATAATCGCGACGGTACGGCCCTGGACCAGGGAAAGATCTGCATCGTCGTTGTAGAAAATGGTTGCTGCCATTTCTTCTCCTAATATTTTGGTGTTTACCCGCTAAGGGCTCAGTGAATAAGTTTACTAGATGCGGTACCGTGCAGAAGGTTTAAACGCCTCTTCTCAGGATGCGGGCACCAGCACCACACGGCACCGCATACCCGCACCCAACGATAGTGGCTCCACCCACGGTTGCCAACAGCTTCTTCCGCCGAAAGAGGGCGCTAAATGCGTTCGCTCATCGACCGCGGCCCGCGAGAAAGCGCAATAGTGCCAGCACGCACAATCTCACGGATGCCGTAGGGCTCGAGCACATCCAGCAGGGCGTTAAGCTTCTCAGCCGAACCGGTCGCCTCAATCACTACCGACTCCGTAGAGACGTCAATTACCGAAGCACGGAAAAGATCGGCGGCCTGAACCACCTGCAGACGCACCGCCGGGTCCGCCTTAACCTTCACCATAATGTGGTCGCGCTGTGTTGAGGTCTCCGGCGGCAGCTCCACCACTTTAAGAACATGGATCAGCTTATTCAGCTGTTTAGTGAGCTGCTCCAGAGTTTCAGAATCGCCATCCGCAACAATCGTGATGCGTGAAACCTTGGGAACCTCCGTGGGGCCCACCGCGAGGGAGGCAATATTAAACATGCGGCGGGAGAACAGCCCAGAAACGCGTGAGAGCACGCCGGGCTTGTCTTCTACCAGTACTGAAAGGGTATGCAGGCTCATTAGTTCTCCCCCTCTTCTCGACCGAAATCGGGCGAGGTGTTCTTCGCAATCTGAATCAAATCATTCGACACGCCAGCGGGCACCATCGGCCACACCATCGCATCCGGGCTAACGGTGAAATCAATCACCACGGGGCGGTCGTTAATCGCGAGCGCCTGCTTAATGGTTTCGTCCACGTCCTCGTCACGTTCGCACCTGAACGTGGCGCAGCCGTACGCGTCGCCGAGCTTCACGAAATCGGGGATGCGGTCGGTGCCGTGCCCGGTACGCAGGTGCGTGTTGGAGTAGCGGCCGTCGTAGAAGAGGGTCTGCCACTGGCGCACCATGCCCAGGGACGAGTTATTAATGATCGCAACCTTTAATGGGGATATTGTTCTGCGCGCAGGTGGCCAGCTCCTGGTTAGTCATCTGGAAACAGCCGTCGCCGTCAATCGCCCACACCACGGAGTTGGGGTTTGCTACCTGTGCACCCATTGCGGCGGGTACGGAGTAGCCCATAGTGCCCAGACCGGAGGAGCTGAGGAAGTGACGCGGGTTCTCGTGCCCCACAAAGTGCGCGCCCCACATCTGGTGCTGGCCCACGCCAGCCACGTAGAATGCGTCTGGGCCGGTGAGGGCGCTGATGCGTTCCAGCACGTACTGGGGTGAGCCCAGCCCGTCATCTGTTTTAACGTACCCCAGCGGGTAGTCCGCCTTAATCTTGTCCAGCTCAACCCACCAGTCGGCCAGTGAGGGCATGTGCGGGGCGAACTCGGTGGCGAGCAGCTCGTTCAGTTCGGGCAGCACGTACCGCAAATCGCCCACGATTGGCACGTTTGCGAAACGGATTTTTGAGATCTCCGCCGGGTCAACGTCAATATGGATGACCTTCGCATCGGGGGCGAACGAATCGACCTTACCGGTCACACGGTCGTCGAAACGGGCCCCGAGAGTAATCAGCAAGTCTGACTTCTGCATGGCTGCCACGGCGGGAACGGTGCCGTGCATGCCGGGCATCCCCAAGTTCTGGGGGTTCGAGTCGGGCAGAGCGCCGCGGGCATTGAGGGTGGTAACCACGGGTGCGCCAGTGAGTTCTGCGAGTTTAGCCAGCTCTTCGGAGGCACCTGCACGCACCACGCCGCCGCCCACGTACAGTACGGGGCGTTTGGATTCGGTAATGAGCTTAGCCGCTTCACGGATCTGCTTGGAGTGCCCGCGGGTGACGGGGGTGTAGCCGCGCACCTCAATCTTCGGGGGCCAGCTGAAGTCCATCATGCCCACCTGCGCGTCCTTGGTGATGTCTACCAGCACGGGGCCGGGGCGTCCGGTTGCGGCAAGATGGAAGGCGGTGGCGATGCACCGCGGGATTTCCTGCGGGTCAGAGATCATGAAGGAGTGCTTGGTGATCGGCATGGTCATGCCCACAATGTCTGCTTCTTGGAAGGCGTCGGTGCCGAGCAGCTTCGTGGACACCTGCCCGGTGATAGCGACGATGGGCACCGAGTCCATGTTTGCGTCCGCGATGGGGGTGAGCAGGTTGGTGGCACCGGGCCCGCTGGTTGCAATACACACACCTACTTTGCCGGTGGAGGTCGCATACCCTTGAGCGGCGTGCCCTGCACCTTGCTCGTGGCGCACCAGGATGTGGTTAATCTTGGAGGAATCCATGAGCGGGTCATAGGTGGGCAGGATTGCCCCGCCGGGCAAACCAAAAACGTCGGTGACGCCAAGCATTTCAAGGGAGCGGATGATCGCCTGGGAGCCGGTCATGCGCTCGGTGGTGTGTGTTTCGCCCGCCGCCGAAGTTTCGGGGGCGGTCTTAGCCGAGTATCCCGTGGTCATATTAATGCCTCTTATCGGTTCTTCAGTTCTCTGTAATCTGAGGTGAGGTGCGATAAGCTGGTGTGCCTTTCGCGCGTGCGCCCCGGTGGTTCCGTAGCTACAAAAAATACCCTCCGCTGGTGGTGGTAGCGAAGGGCGCTTACGTAGACAGCATCAAAGCCTCGTCCTGCGGCGCCCTAGGCGACGACTACGAGGCTAAGAATCAGCTGCATCTGTTGCTTTTGCACCCTTCTATGTTCGCGCGCTGGCGTGCGTGAGTCAAATCTCCCGTGCCGTTTTAACGAATTTTTTGCAGTATTTTTTGAGAAGTTGGCTTGTGAACGGGATGCAAGTGTTATCTGCCGACCACTACCGGAGTATTTCACCAGTAAATTAGTGCGTTTATGTGACATAAAACGGTGACGTAGAACGCGCCTGCCGGTAGAATTGGGGGTATGACCGATGTGAAAAATACGGCCGACACCGATGTAGCGCAGGCCAATCAACAGCAGGGCACACAACAACTAACCGGAGAGCAAGTAATCCGAGTACTGCACCCTGCTTTTGATAATCAGATCATTAATTACGGCGCCTACAACCTGGTGTATGCGACCGGTTCCGCGACCTACCGCAACCCCGATATTGCGGCTCTTCAGGAGGATCACCAAGAGTGCTTTCTGGTAGGTTATCAGGATTCACCCGATGAGGTGATTATTGCACCTATTCATATGCCTGAGGTGACCCCGGCAGGTGCGGCAACAACCATCGACAACACAAACGCTCTGCATGCGCATCTGACGAATGACAATCTGACTATTATGCTTGAGTCTATTAATGGGAGCCGGTTCAGGCTCACGCTATTAGATAAGCCCGAGATTACCACGCACGCTGGTACGGGCACTATTGATCAGACGCTGGATGTGCAAGATTTCCGGACGTTCGTGACCACTATCTGGCCCGTGCTTTAGTCCTGTGCGGCTACCGGTTCATGGCGCACCCCGCGGCTTGGGGGTGCGCCTTTTTAGCAGGTTACCCGCATGTACCCGGTACCGCGCTTGGCTGCGAGGGCGCGGGTACAGAGTAAAAATACGCGAGAACCCCGCCGATATTGGCGGGGTTCTCGCTATAGTGTGCGCCCCCTGGGACTCGAACCCAGAACCCATTGATTAAGAGTCAATTGCTCTGCCAATTGAGCTAGAGGCGCTTATTTACTTATCCACCAGCACCGCTGGCGACAGATAAAAACTATACGGCACTTGCTTCACCCTCGCAAATCCAGTTGGGGTGATACTCGCCACCCCATAGCTGGGGTGTGTGGGGGCATTAGTGAAAACAGCTTCGACCCATTCATCTTGAGGCGCACCTGAGGCCGTGCCATGATGGTTTGTGGTAAAGACACTTCTGGCCCCGATAACCCGAAAGGCACACCGTGAGCACTCGTTTGGAACCCGGCACCGCCGCACCCGACTTCACACTACAAGACCAGGATGGAACCACCCGCTCCCTCAGCGACTATCGGGGGCAGAACGTCATCCTCTACTTCTACCCCAAGGCGTCCACCCCCGGGTGCACTAAAGAAGCATGTGACTTTCGGGATAACCTGGCGTCGTTCTCCTCACTCGGGTACACGGTGCTGGGTGTCTCACCCGATAAGCTGCCCGCCCTCAAGAAATTTACCCAGAACGAAGAGCTCACCTTCCCGCTGCTGTCCGACGCCGACCACGCCGTGGCCGAAGCATACGGCGCGTGGGGCGAGAAGAAGAACTACGGGAAAGTGTACGAAGGGCTTATTCGCTCAACCTTCGTCATTGATGAGCAGGGCACCATTAAGATTGCCCAGTACAATGTGCGAGCCACCGGGCACGTAGCAAAACTACGGCGCGATATGGGCATTGACCCCAAATAGCACCAGCATCCCCTATTGCGGGGGAGGCGCCCCGCTGCCCCACCACTCACGCCATTTGTGAACCCTTTTGCCGCTAGTGTAGACTTGCATACGTTGGTTTAGCACTGGCATCACGCGCGAGTGGTGAAATTGGCAGACACGCAGGATTTAGGTTCCTGTGCCTTACGGCGTGGGGGTTCAAGTCCCCCCTCGCGCACCATATTCTTTATTCAGAGCCTCCGTCCGCAATGGTCGGAGGCTCTTTACGTGAGCTCCTTGAACGCAGCGCATAGTGCTATCAAACAATAGGAACATAGCGACAATAATTTTCAGCCCGGTAACACAAACCACATATTTTAAAGAACTGCCCACCCCGAGAGGTTCCCTCTGGCAGTACCAGCCCACGGATGTATCTGCCGCCACTTTCGAACCTGAAGATTGTCTGAGGATTCAACGCAGCACACGGTTAATCTTCTATACGGCGAACCCGTAAGCGGTATGCTGAAAGTTCCGACTAAAGAATTTTCTCACCGCAGACATCTATCGGTACCGCAGTGCCCGCACCGGGCGCCCCAACCCATATACCCGAAAGGACGCACCCGATGCCCACAGCACCGCTACCCCCAACCCGGGTCAGCCGCCGCGATGCACTGCGCTTGGGTGCCCTACTCACATGTGGGTTTACGCTCGCAGCCTGCGACTCGCGCAAAGGAGGCGGGGGTCAGGACGGTGAACACCGTGTTTTCCGTTTCGCCCAAGGCGCCCCGGCCGTGTCCCTCGACCCGGCCTTGGCGCCGGTTACCAGCACCACCCGTATCACCTCCCAAATCCTGGAACCGCTCGTGGCAGCGAACCATTATACGGGGGAACCCGAACCGGCGTTAGCTACCTCATGGGACATCTCCGACGACCGACGCACCTACACCTTCACCCTCCGTGAGAACGTGAAATTCAGTGACGGTGCTGCGCTCAACACCGGTGCGGTGCTGCGCAACGCCGACCGTTGGCGTGCCCTAGCCACCAATACCGACACCGCGCACCTGTGCGTACCGCTCTTTCCGCTCTACGGGTGGGGTTTTGGGACCGCTGAAAAGGTAGAGACGAAACAACAAAGCCCCTCTGCCACACCAACGCCCACGGCAACAGGCAGCGCCTCCCCCGCCGAATCCCCGCAGCCCACCGCAGACCCCACAGCGAGCGCATCCGCCGAGCCGAGCGCCAGCGCCTCCGGGGCGGCACCTCACGACTCGACGCAGAAAGAACACGCCACATACCGCCACCAGCCGCTGCTGCAGTCAGTTGAGGAGCGTGAGGGCAAAATCGTCATGACGCTCAGCCGCCCCTCTCTCGCATTTTTGCGGATGCTCACCCAGCCCGCCTTCGGTATCCTCTCCCCCAACTGCCTGGACGAGAATTCACGGATTAAAGACCACCCTGTAGGCACTGGCGCTTTTAAGGTGCAGTCCTTCGAACAGGCGCGCACCGTGCTGGTGCGTAACGAACACTTTAAACGAGATAACACCAAGGTTGAGCTGGACGAAATACAGTTCCACACGCTCTCATCATCTGACAAACGCTACTACTCGCTGGTTGCCAGTAAAATCGATGCCTGCGATCAGGTGAGCAGGAACGACTTGGCACCGCTGGTGCGTGAGGGGTACCTGACCCCCACCCGTGACCCGTTCTCGCTGGTGTATTTTGATTTCAACCTTGAGCACCCGGTGCTCAAAAACATTTCGGTGCGCCGCGCTATTGCCCGAGCCGTAGAGCGCGGCACCATCGTCCCCTACTATCTACAAGGCACCAGTGATGCTCTGGGGTACCTCCCCGCACTATTCCGCACCCGCGACGAAGACTTGTTGAACCCCTACTACCGCCGTGATACCGGTACCGCCCAATCGCTGCTGGCCGCCGCAAACTACAAAAACGAGGCGATCGAATGCTACTACCCGGTGGATGTTTCACTGCCGTGGATGAGCACCCCGCAGGTGATCTATTCGCAGCTGATCGGTTCGCTCATTGAGGTGGGTCTGAACATTAAACCCGTTCCGCTTGGGTGGGCAGAATACTGTGAGAAGGCCCGCAGCAACGGGGCCGAACGCGGCATGGTTCTGGGCGGTTTCTACGGCGCCTACCGCGACCCGTACGCTTTTCTGGGGCCCGTGCTCGCGCCCCTGCTGGTAGCACAGTGGCTTAACGAAAAAGACCCCAACCGGGCTAAGTCTCTCCCCCAGACCGCGCAAAACCCTGTCTCTTCCGCTACAGCTTCTGCAAGCCCGCAGCCTTCGGCCTCAGCGAGTGCATCGGCTTCCCCCCTCCGCCTCTGAGAGCGAGTCGGCGAGCCCCAGTGCATCACCTGCCGAAGGTGAGCAGGGGCAGCCCTCACCGACCCCATCACCAACGCCAACGGTTAAAGCCCGCGCATATTGACCCGGCCCCCTCACTTGAGCAGATTATGCGCGATATTCGAGATGCCGATTCTGCGGAGAACGTGGAAGATCAGCGCTCCAGGTATCGGCAGGTGAGCACGCTACTGGCTCAGTACATGCCGGGGGTTCCGCTCATGAATGTGACCTCGAACGTGGCTCTTAGCCGTGACGTGCGGGGGTATGTGACCGAGCAGAACGCCATTGAGTATTTTACGAAGATTACGGTGGCCTAGAGGCGACTCTTCCGTGTCTACCTCACGGCTTGCACGAGAGCTGTATCACTACTTCATGGTTCTTGCTGGTAGCCGCTAAATGGTGAAAGAGGAGTACCCTAGAAGTATTGGCAAGCGCTTGTTAACCACCACTGACGGTGGGAAACACCGAGATTTGGGAGTATCTGTGGGAGCACGTACTGAACGCACCGATGTCGTCCTCGTAGGCGGCGGTATTATGAGCGCCACTTTAGGCGTTTTTTTGAAGGAACTTGAGCCTTCCTGGAACATCATTCTTCTTGAGCGTCTGGATAAAGTGGCGCAGGAGTCAACAAACCCCTGGAATAACGCGGGTACCGGCCACTCCGCCCTGTGCGAGCTGAACTACGCACCCGCAGGACCCGACGGCACTGTAAACCCCGCTAAGGCGCTGGGTATTAACGAGCAGTTCCAGGTGTCCCGCCAGTTCTGGGCTTCCCTGGTGAACGAGGGCATCCTGCCAGATAACTCGTTCATTAACCCGGTGCCGCACATGTCGCTGGTATTCGGGGATGAGCACTCAAAGTACCTGGCGGCCCGTTATGAGGCGTTCCGCACCCAGAAACTCTTTGAACGGATGGAATTCTCAACCGAGCGGGATAAGATCGCTGAATGGGCGCCGCTGACCGTTGCGGGCCGAGCCGCAGACGAACCGATCGCCGCCACGTGGGCGCCCGAAGGCACCGATGTTGATTTCGGTGCCCTCACCAAGAGCATGGTGGACTACCTGCAAACCCACGGTGTTGAGGTGCGTTACGGCTACCAGGTGACTGATGTGTCCCGCGAATCCGATGGTTCGTGGACTATTCAGGCTAAGAACCGCATCAATAAGGAAGAGCCGCTGACGGTTCACACGAAGTTCGTGTTCCTCGGTGCCGGTGGCGGCGCCCTGCACCTGCTTCAGAAGTCTGGGATTGAAGAAGGCAAAGGGTACGGCGGCTTCCCGGTCTCTGGTCTGTTCCTGCGCAGCACCAACGAGGCAACCGCCTCCCAGCACAATGCGAAGGTGTACGGTCAGGCGTCGGTAGGTGCGCCGCCCATGTCAGTGCCGCACCTTGATACCCGCTATGTGGACGGCAAACGTTCTCTCATGTTCGGCCCTTACGCGGGGTTCAAACCGAACTTCCTCAAGCAGGGCTCATACTTCGACCTGCCGCTGTCGGTACGGCTGAATAACGTGTACCCCATGACCCGCGCCGGTGCCGCGAACACTTCGTTGGTGAAGTACCTGGTCACTGAACTGTTCAAGAGCCGTGAGGCACGGCTGGGTGCGCTGCACCGCTACTACCCCGAAGCCGTGGGGGACGACTGGGAGCTCATTACCGCCGGTCAGCGTGTGCAGATTATGAAGCGTGACGCGAAGAAAGGCGGCGTGCTGCAGTTCGGTACCGAGGTTGTTTCAGCTTCCGACGGTTCACTGGCGGCACTGCTGGGTGCTTCCCCTGGCGCATCAACTGCGGCACCGATTATGCTGAACCTGCTCAACCGCTGCTTCCCCTCCCGTATGGCCGCATGGGAGCCGCGTATCCGTGAGCTGGTGCCCGGGTACGGGATGAAGCTCAATGATAACCCGTCTCTAGCCGATGAGCTCATGGGATACACTGCGAAGGTTCTGGGCATCTACAACTAGATTCCGCTAACTACCACGCACGCCCCCGGAGGACAGGGTGAACCTGTCCCCGGGGGCTTTCCTACTGCACCCGCTCAGGCACCAGGGTTACGGCTGCCACAGCGGGGCCTGCTCTCAGGTATGATGTGGGAAACGAACCCGCACACACGAAGGGCCCCTTTCCGTTATGGATAACGGTACGAATACAGAAACAGCTTTAGAGTTTGACCAGCACCCGGCAAAAACCGCGCAGGTGCGTCTGAAAGATTTCCCCCGGGGAAGCATCAGCCATATTTTTCGACGTGCAGGTTTTAACTTCCTGAGCAGCAACGGAACCGATTCTGCGGCCGCACTCACCTACTTCACGGTGCTGTCTATCTTCCCGGGGCTGCTGGCCTTCGTCTCTCTTCTCGGTATTGTCGGGCAGGGCCAGGAAAGTGCCACGGTCATCCTGGAATTTCTGCAAGAAAACGCGCCGCAGCAGATGTACAGTATCGTCGAAAACCCTATCCGGCAGCTCACCAACGGCCAGGGCGCAGGTATTGCGCTTCTTATCGGTATTCTGAGCGCCCTCTGGTCTGCCTCGGGCTATATTAGTTCCTTCGGGCGCGCCATTAACCGCATCTACGGGGTGCGTGAAGGCCGCCCCGTGTGGGTTCTTATACCGTTCAATATACTCATCACCACGGCCGTAGTGGTACTGGCGGTGCTGATGATGCTCATGCTGCTGCTGGGGGTGGATGTGCTGAACATTATTGGTTCTCACCTGCCGCCTCACGTTGATATAGAACTGGTGAAAGTGCTCTGGCTCAATGGGCGCTGGGTACTCATCTTCCTGGCGGCTGTAGGGCTTATCGCCATGCTGTACACGGCCACCCCAAATATTCGCCACGAAAAAATGCGCCGGATGAGTCCCGGGGCGTTCGTGGCTCTGACTGGTATGGCCCTAGGCGGCTTCGGTTTTACCCTCTACACCGATAATTTCAGTAAATATAACGCCACCTATGGCCTGATCGGTGGTGTGATCGTTATGCTGCTCTTCACCTGGATTATGAACAATATGCTCCTCTATGGCGCGCACCTAGACGCCGAAATTGAGCGGATGCGGCAGTTAGTTGCCGGGAGAGCGCTCAGAAGACATTATTCGAGTAGAGGTGCGTGATGACCGCGCCCTCAAAATACTAGATCATAAGAATGAGACGCTCATATCGCAGGCCAATATGCTGCAGCGCAAGTCCGGGGGACAGCAAATCATGCCTAAACCTAAAGGACCGTCGCTGGCCCAGCAGGTATCGCAGAAAGTCACCGCAACATTCGAACAGGTACAGGGCAAAGCAGACCAGGTGCGCGGCATGTTTGATAATTCCCAAAACACCAGCCAACCCTCCGACTCTGCCACATTATCCGAGGCAGATACCCAGACGGATAACCCCGACGGACCCGATGAAGACCCCAACCAGCCCACACTTTTCTAGTGTCCGCTTCTCCGGTACAGGGTCTGGGGGACGGACGGATTCATATGCCGCGTAAGTACCGTCCCCCAGGCCCTGGGACGTACACAGGGCAGTCACAAAACGGCGGCCTGGCGCCTGTGAATTCTGCTGCCGACGCACCCGTAACGGGTTTCTGGAAGCCACTACAGGGGTGATCATGGGCTGCCCCAAAGAATGCGAAAATAGGGATTATGACCCACACGATCCCCCAACTTTGAATACACCGTCTACACGCCCGAGCACCCCACGCAGCAGGCGCTGGTGCTCATGATTCACGGGTTCGCCACCCGCGGCGACCAGCTCTGGGGCGGTACCGGGTGGGTGCGCCAATACCTGCGTGCAGGGTACACCGTGATCGCCGTTGATCTGCCGTACCACGGCCGGGGCTGGCTCAAAGACCCCTCGTTCTCCGTAGCGGCCAAACTGCCGCCAGAAACAGCCGTGCAGGTGGGAACCCTGGCCCCTGCGCCTGATGGGGCAGACACCACCGATGCGATGGGAGCGCTCGTCGAAGCGCTCACCCGTCTGCTGGATGGCCTCCAAGAAAGCGGCAACACCACCTCGCAACGGCACCCCGTGCACGTGGTGGGATTCTCCTTCGGGGCGCACCTGGGGTGGGATTTAGCGGTCGCTCACCCGCACCTGGTAGCTTCCCTCGTGCTGGGCGGGCTGCCGCTGTGCGACCATCTTCAGGACTTAAAGGTGCTCTTTGACGGAGGCACCATTGATGACACCGAAACGCTGCAGGCGTTCACCAGCATCATTAGTTCCTCCCCCATCCGGCAGGAGGCGCTCCACCGATTTGTGGCCCTCTCCTTCGCCCCCTTCGACCCGGACGCCATACGGGGCGGACAACGCCCACGCTGCCCCATTCTCATGGCCGTAGGTACCGAAGACAACGTGGCCGCAGACGCCCACGAACTCTACGATATGGTTGCATCCGACAACCCCCAAAACGAGCTGCTTCTCTTACCCGGAAGGGACCACGTGAACGCCCTCACGGCCGGTGTTTTCCGCCGGGCGGCCCTGGCGTTCTCCCAAGAATCGGAAGCAGCCGCCAAGGTATAGTCCTCCCCGATCTGAGGAAGACCCCAAACAGCGGGGGATGTGTTCGCCGAATGCGAGTCTACCTGTTGCGGCAAGGGCACAGACCTTAGAATAAACGTATAAATATTCTTTTATCTGCCGTTGTGGTAGAAGCCCAACCCCTAAGGAACAACATGCACAAAGTTAAAGCAGTTGTAGCGCTCGCTAAGAACGAACCCGTCACCGTGACCACCATTAACGTGCCAGACCCCGGTCAGGGCGAGGCCCTCGTGAAGGTTCTTACCTGCGGTGTGTGCCAGACAGATCATCACTATGTTGCCGGTGGTGTGGGCGATGAATTCCCCTACCTGCTGGGGCATGAATCTGCCGCTGTTGTAGAAGCAGTGGGAGAAGATGTCACCGATATTGCTCCCGGAGACTTAGTCATCCTGAACTGGCGTGCGGTCTGCGGTGAATGCCGTGCATGCCGTAAGGGCGAGCCGCAGTACTGCTTTGCGACCCATAACGCTACCCAGAAGATGACCCTGGAGGACGGCACCGAGCTCACTCCTGCTTTAGGCATTGGCTCTTTCGCCGAAAAAACCCTGGTCGCTGCGGGCCAGTGCACCAAAATTACCGCCGATATTTCCCCCGAACAGTACGCCGCTATTGGACTGCTCGGGTGCGGTGTGACCGCAGGCCTGGGCGCCGTTCTCAATACGGGTGCGCTCAAGCGCGGAGAATCTGTGGCCGTTATTGGGTGCGGCGGTGTGGGTACCGCTGCAATTGCCGGGGCGCAGCTGGGCGGAGCAACGACCATTATCGCCGTTGATATTGATGACGATAAACTTGAACGCGCACGTCAGCAGGGCGCAACGCACACCGTGAACTCCGCCAAGGTAGACCCAATCGAGGCTATCCGGGAGCTGACCGGCGGGTTTGGTGCGGACTTGGTGATAGACGCGGTAGGTATCGCCCCCACCTTCAAACAGGCTTTCGAAGCACGCGATCTTGCCGGGCGCGTGGTACTTGTGGGGGTCCCTGAGCCTGGCACCACCTGGGATATTCCGCTGGATGAGGTTTTCGGGCGCGGCGGCTCCATTAAGAGCGCCTGGTATGGTGACACCTTGCCTTCACGCGACTTCCCCGAGTTCGTGGACCAGTACCTGCTCGGCCGCCTCGATCTGGACGGCTTTGTCTCCGAGCGTATTAAGCTGGAAGACGTCAATGATGCCTTTGAAACCATGAAAACCGGTCGCGTGCTGCGCTCCGTGGTGGAACTTTAAAACCGGGAAAGGAACCCCTAATGACTGAAGCTATTGAACGGGTTGTTACCCACGGGACGTTCTCACTCGACGGCGGCACCTGGGAAGTCGATAATAATGTGTGGATTATTGGGAATGACCAGCGTGTGACAATCATTGACCCCGCGCATGACGTCGATAAAATCGCAACAAAGGTTGCCGGGCGCACGGTTGAGAGGATTCTGCTGACCCACGCCCACGACGACCATATTCGCTCCGCAAAAGAAGCCGCCGAGCGCTTCAAAGCACCTGTCTACCTAAACCCTGAGGATCGGGTGCTCTGGGAGATGGTGTACCCCTCCTGGGACTTCGACCAGCCCCTGCACGACGGGCAGAAAATCAGTGTTGGCGCTACCGAGCTGCAGGTGCTCGCCACCCCCGGGCACTCCCCCGGCTCGGTCTGCTTCTATGCACCTGAACTCAGCTGGGAAAACAGCGAAGGCGTACTCTTCTCGGGTGATACCCTCTTCAAGGGCGGCCCCGGAGCGACGGGGCGTTCCTACAGCGACTTCGACACCATTATCGACTCCATCGAGTCGAAGCTGCTCACCCTGCCCGAATCCACTGCGGTTCTCACCGGTCACGGAGACTCCACAGGCATCGGTGTAGAGGCACCCGACCTCGACGCCTGGAAGAAACGCGGGCACTAAAACAACGCTGGCAGCGTAAGAAACTGTAAAACCAAAGCGCCGCCGGCCAGCGCCCCCTCTCACAGTTTGTTCCCCGCCACACCGCATATTGCGGGTGAGCGGGGAACAAACATTTGACATAAACACCAGCCAGATGCGGGCACTAATCAGCCTCAGGCAGCGGCTCCAAATGCTCCTCATAGTCAAGACGCCACACATACCCAAACACGTGCCCAAGCACCAGGTATAGGCACGCCGCAATAATCGGCACCATAAAAGCATTACGGTAGTACGGCGAATCACCCAAGAAACCGCCCCACATGCTGCCCATCGTAATACCCACCGCAGACATTGACCGGGCAATAAAACTAACCTGAGAATCGGGCGAATGCCCCATGAGCATCGACAGACTCAACGACTGCCCCGCCAGCGACGCCCCCAACGCCGCACCAAATAGCACCAGCGCCCCAGTAGTGCCCTCAATACTGCTGGAGGCAGGCAGCAGCATCGCCGCGAAAACCAGTGTCACGCCACTTACCAGCCAGCCCTGCCACGGCACAATCCTAAACCCGCCCAGCAGAATAGGCACAGCCACCACCACTATAACGCCCGTACCCACCGCAATCATGACCGGGTACAGGTACAGCGAATCATAGGACATCACCATACCCAGAAGGCCAGTGGCCGCCGACCCCAGGCACGCCCCAAGCATCGCCGTGCCCAACACCAGCAGCAGCTTCAGCACATTAACATGCACACCCCGCCCGGTATGCGGGAGCTGAGTCTCAGGGTGCTGCAGCAGCGCCGAAGCCGCCGAAGGAGTCGGTGCGGCGGTAACGGCCGCTCGGGGCCGAGACCCCGGCAGCAGCGACGGGGTGAAAAGCACCGCAGCAATCAGAAGCACATCCAAAGCGGCGGTAACCCACAGGCCAGCACGGCCGCCGCCATAGTACATCGCGGGAAGAGTTAAAAGCGCAGCCAGAGGATACATCGACAGGTTCAGCATATTTGACCAGGCCATCACCACCGGCCCGTTACCCGCAAACTCGGTGTTATGCGCACGGTGCCGCTGGCTCAGCACCGACCACGGCGGTATCGTAACCCCCACCGCCAAACACATGAGCGCATACTCGGTGGTGCCGACACTCCCCCCAACCCCCGACAAATGTGACAGGTACACGAGCGCGGGAATATTAACCACCGCATACATGCCCAGCAGCCAGCGGATACCAATAAACCGCGTCATGACCGAGGTCATGAGGCTAGTGCACGCAAAAGCAAAAACAGCCGCGCCCACCGAGTAGCCACTCAGGTGAACGCTAAAACTATGATTAGTGACAATAATAAAAAGAGAAATACCGACCAGCACAACGGGCAGGTGCATGAGCACATCAAGCAGGAGTCTCGCAAACCGTCCGAACGCAGCTGCCGCCACAGAAGCGCCCTGCCCACACGGTGACTACGGCGAAAATTCCGCCACTGCTTACGCAGTGTAAAACGGATACTGCCCCACATCATTGAACTACGCGGATAATCATCTAATACAAAATCGACAGGCTCCGTAAAACTCGGTCTGGAATAGGACCGAAGAACACCGGCGCTCTTGCCGAGTTCCGGGCCAGAAAAATTATGCATAGGATGCCTTCCGTGCAGTAGGACAGAGCGGAAAAACCGCTACTAGAAGTCTACCCGTAAAGTTGAGCCGCCCTGCCCCTTACTCACCACAACCTGCGCCTGGATACGATTCTTCATCTCTTCAACATGCGAAATCAGCCCGATAGTGCGGCCATTCTCACGTAAACCATCAATAGTGGACATCACTTGCTCTAGGGTTTCACCGTCAAGAGTACCAAAACCTTCGTCGATAAACAGAGTGTCAATCTCAACCCCGCCATTGTTTTCCTGCACAATCTCGGCCAGCCCCAATGCAAGAGCGAGTGAGGCCATGAACGTCTCACCCCCCGAGAGTGAGGCGGTGCGGCGGTCGGTGCCCTGCCACGTATCAAAAACACGCACCCCCAGCCCCAGGCTGGTTCGTTCTTTAGCTTCCTTATCTTCGCTATGCACCAGGGTAAACCTGCCGCCGCTCATCTGCTTCAAATGCGCCGAAGCGGCCCGCACCACCGCTTGAAACTCGCCCGCAAGCACATAATTCACCAAGTCGATCCGGCGGGTATTATTCGCGGAGGATGCGCTCGCCACCGCCGCCAACGAACCGTACAGCTCATGACGTGCGATAGCCTGGGCGCTGCGGGCATGCTGCTTCTCAAACCGTACAATGAACTCCTTAAGATGCTCTTCACCACTCTCACGCAGCGTGTGGCGAGCCAGCAGCTCATCACGGGTTTTCTCCAAACCGCTAATACGCTCGCTCACTTTCTCACGTTCTGCCGCTTCAGGGGACGCTCTGCCCGGCGGCTGCACGCCGCGCAATATCGCGCATAGCCTCACGCTCAAGAGCCGAAAGAGACTCGGGTCAGCTGCCGCTCATACTCGGTAAGGCGCTCCTGAATAGCCTTCTGCTCGGTACCCGACAGCACGGCAGCGCGCACAGTCTCAACTGTGTCAAAGGGGGAATCTTCCAGTGCGGCCTGTGCCCCAGCGGTGCTCTGCGCGGCGCGTTTAGCGGCTTCTTCCGCACGGGTGACAGCAGTTTCGGCTGCCCGCACGGCGCTAAAGTAGCGTTCGAGGGCCTCAATGCGTTGGGTGAAATCTGCCCGGGCACGCACCGGTTCCAGGGATGCTTCCAGCGCCATAACACGCTCCTGGGCGGCCTCAGCCTGAGCGCGGGCTGCGGCTTGCATCCGGGCAGCCTCAGTATTTTTCTCAGCGAGCACCTCAAGCTGCTGTTCTAAGGCCTTGAGTTTTTGCTGCGCAGCCTGTTTTGCGGTGTGTGCCTGTTCGGCGGAGGTGAGGGCGTGCTCCGCCTCGCTCAGGCGTGTAGCAGCAGCCTGAGGGGTTACGGCGTTGGTTTCGGTGAGCTGCTCCAGCACGGTGCGCGCCTTAGTGTGTGCCGAGTGCGCGGCGGATTCAGCTGCGTTCGCCGCATCCGACGCCTCACAGGCCGCATCAATATCAGTCTGTTCGATGAGGGTTTCGTTGGGGGCACCGGTGGCTGGGTTGGGGTGCTGGCGCGAACCGCACACCATACATTCTTGGCCCTGCCGCAGGTTCTTCGCCAGGCTCAGCGCCGCCTGGCTCATGCGTGCACTGCTGAGCTCGGTAACACGCTGACGTGCCGTATTAGCGGCAGCATGGGCGGCTGCGTACAGGGTTTCTGTGCGCTGCACCTCCGCTGACGCCTCGGCAAGGCGCTGGGCGTGCCGCTGCGCCTGTTCCAGCGTTTCCCGCGCAGCAGCGGCGGCGGTTTGTGCCCGGGCTAGGGCCTCCTCCACCCCGGCGAAGGCGTCAAGATCTTGCCCGGCCTTCTCCTTTGCGGTAACCGCCTGATGCGTCTCTTCGGTCAGCGTAGTGACGGCCGCGCAGGCGGTGGTGTACGTCTCTTCGGCGCTGCGCTGTTCAGCGCGGGCCGCGGTGAGCGCCTGGTCGTCTTTACGGTACCCTTTGAGCTCCGACAGGCAGGAGCTAATGAGCGTGGCTAGTTCCTCATATTCCACGTTGTGGGGCTGCGTCGCTGCTGCGGTGAGCCGGTAGGCGCGGGCCTCTAAGGGCTCCTTCCCGCCGGGGCCAGGCTTTAGGATCCCCAGTTGGGTTTCGGCGATGTCATGTGCCGCACGGTGTTTTTCGACGGCGCCGGTGAGCTCCTGCTCGTTCGCTGCCTGATCGGCTTCAGCGCGGGTGATGGCGCTGTGCACGGGTTCGGCGGCGCGGGCTGTCTCAAGAGTGGTTTTATCGGTGTGGCGGTCCTGTTTCTGCTCTTCGAGGCGTTCCTTATCGGCGGTGAGGCTCTCATATTCCGCCCAGTCACGGCTCAGAGCCGTTAGTTCATGCAGTTTCTCACGCTGTGCAGCAATACACTGCTCAATGCTGGCGCGGCGGGTATCTTCCGCCTCCCCACCCCGCAGGGTGAGTGTCAGCTGGTGCCGCACCCAGTCCGTAAACTCTGCGGCGGGAAGCTGCAGCGGGTCAATCGCGGGCGGCTCTTGCCCCTGCTCGTGCGGCTTATGACCGTCCGTTACCGTCCGGGCTGCTTCTTCCTCGGGTGCGGCTGCGGGTTCTTCGTCAAGCGGCGGTAGCTGCTGTTTTAAACGTGCTAGAGAGTTCACCCCCTCATCCCGTAACGTATCCAGCGCCTGGGCGGCGTCATGGGCCCGGTCGTGTGCCTGACGCGCAAGCTCATTCAAGCGCTCCACAATACGTTCATACGTTTCGATGGGGAACAGTTTCTTGAGTAGTTCTTGGCGTTCTCGCCCCACGGTGCGCAGAAACTTCGAGAAGTCCCCCTGCGGCAGCAGCATAACCTTCAGAAATTGTTCACGGGTGAGCCCGATCAGGGTCTGCACGTACTCCGCGCTTTCACGGTGGCGGTTGCCGACTTCCTCCCAGCTGGCGGCCTCCAGCGGGTCTGCCCCGGGGCGCAGCCTGCTCACATGGTGGGTGGCTTTCTCCTGTGTTAGCCCGGTGCCGCGTTTTTTGGGGCGCATCCAGGCGGGGGTGCGGTGAATACGTAACCGCCGCCCCTGCACCGTCAGTTCCAGCTCCACAAAAGGCGCCACATCACGGTCAGCGAAAATGGAACGCAGCTCGCTTTCGGCCCGTTGAGACGAGACAGTGCCGTAGATCGCGTAACAGATGGCGTCCAGCACCGTGGTTTTACCGGCGCCGGTAGGGCCGTTCAGCAGGAATATACCGGCGTCGTTAAGCCGCTCAAAATCGATTTTTTCGTGGTGGGGGTACGCCATGAAGGCGCGGAACTCTAGTCGGTGGATGAGCATGCGGATGCCTTACTGTCTGCGGCGTCACCGCCGGGTTCGGTGGCTTCTTCAATGATTGCGGTGAGTATTTCTTCTTCACGCTCGCTCAAAGGAGCCCCACGCACGTAGGCGTAGAACTCGCGGCACATCACCTGCGGGGTAATATTTTCACGGGTGCGGTGGTAGGGGCTGCGCTGCGCCTGTTCGACGGTGCTGCGAAATTCAAAGGACGCAATATGCGGGAACCGTTTGCGAAGCTGCTCAACAGGGTTCAGCGGCCGGTTCTCCTGCTCCAGGTAGATACGGCAGAAAGCGTCCTCATAGGGCTCAAACGCGGGGTTGTTCAAAAGCTCGGTGAGGGTTCCGCGCAGGGTTTTTAGGTGTAGCGTGGTATCCCAGTTGATGGGGTCGATGCTGGCGCTGACCCCACCGGCGTCGCGGGTGAGGGTGAGCACCCAGGCACCCTTAACATGGTTCTCTTCCGAGAAGGAAAACGCCAGCGGTGAGCCGCTGTAGCGTATGGTGTCGCTGACCCGCTGCCGCCCGTGCAGGTGCCCCAGCGCCGTGTAGTCTATACCGTCAAAAAGGCTGGCGGGTGCCGCGTCCACCCCGCCGATGCTAATATCCCGCTCCGAATCAGAGCGGGCTGGCTCCGTTAGGGCGGCCTGCTCCCCGCCGGTGTCCTCTTGTTCCCGTGCGGCGGGGGCACGGGTTATAAAGGCGTGGGCGAGCACAATACTGTAGTCTAAGCCGCCCTCCTTGCGGAGTTCAGCAATATTTCACGGATACGCTCAGTCACGGCGCCCAGCACTCCCGCGTGTGTGGGTTCCGCCCCAAGAATAGGGCCGTGATAGCGCGGGTTGAGGTATGGGATGGCGTATACGCCCACACGCACCCCGTCTTTGGTGAGGATCACCGGGTGCTGCCAGGCCTGCTCACACCGGGTCATAATATGCACCCCGGCTGTGGCGAACAGTTCGGCCCCGAATCCCAGGCGGCGCGGTGAGTCGTGGTTGCCGCTGCTGAAAATAACCTGGGCCCCGGCAGCCACCAGGCCGGTGAGTGCCCGGTTGAGCAGCTGAATAGTTTCCGTGGAGGGGGTAGCGTTATCGTACACGTCTCCGCTAATGAGCACAGCATCGATGTTTTCTTCGGCTACGGTGGCGATCAGCTCATCAATGAACCGCTCACTCACATCATGCAGCGAGGTGCCGTGGAACGTACGGCCCAAATGCCAGTCGGAGGTGTGCAGTATTTTCATGCCTCCCAGTATCGCACCGGCAGCAATAGGTACGCATCTTGCACGGTCACCAGGCGTGCGTGTCTCATGCGTCCGTTTTAAGGTATCTGCCCCAGCTGCGTGATATAGCGGTCGGCAACCGCCCGCACATCCGCGGCCCCGCGCAGCTTCTCAAGTAGCGGCTGCGTGTCCCCGAGCGTACCCACGTGTGCGCCCAGCAGGGTGCCGGTAATGGCACCAATCGAGTCGGAGTCGGAATCTGCCGAGACCGCCCGCATAAGACCCGCCTGAAGCCTTCCCCGAGGGCGCTTATGCGGGCTGAACAGTACAAAGTGTTCCACACCGCAATACCCAACACTGTGTAGCATAGCCAGTCGGTACCGAAGTGCTCTGCGACTGCTTCGGGTGTTGGTTCGGTGTCCTGCAGGGCGAGCGCCTTCACCAGCGCCTCGCGAGTGTGCGCCGCATCGGCGGGGAAAGCCTCCTCCGCGGGGATGCTGCCGCACCAGTCGATGACGCGCCGCACCGAATCGGCTATGCTGTTCTTTTTGCCCTGTTCAGACCCGCAGGCGCCCGCTAGAACATCACGGGTCAGTAACGCATAGGCCGCCGCTGATGCCAGGGCCTCCGGGTGCCCGTGGGTCAGTGCCGCCGCCCGCGCCGCCAGTAACACTACGGTGCGTTCGGGGGCTACCGGCAGGAAACCGAAAGCGCAGGAACGCACCAGCGCCCCCGTCCCAAGCGCATCGGGGTTAATATTTTGTGCCACCGTCTGCATTTCGCCGCTCTCTAAAGCCCTCAGAGTCGCATGGCCCGGCCCTTCGCGGGCTGTCAGGGGTGCACTCGCGTCGATTTCGCGGTCGAGGGAAAACGGTGCGTGCGCTGCGGGTGTGAACCCCATCCCCCGGTACCAGCGCAGATACGCCAGCCACAGGCACGCCAGTTCGTCGGCGGGGGTGCCTTGATTATTCCATTCCAGAACTTCGGTGAGCGCATCAAGGGTGTAGCAGCTTAGCTGCGTGTCGTCGCTGAAGATGAGTTCGTTCTCACCCGTTAGGGGCCGCGGGCTGCGATCTCTTTGGCGCTCAGCAGCTCCAGCGGGTACCCCAGGGCATCCCCCATAGCGGCGCATAGCAGGGCGGTGCGCACCGCGAGCGGGTATTTTTCGCTGGATGCATCGGGGGTTCGGGTGAATTCAGCCATACCGTTTATTCTACCCAGCGGAAGCTACCGCACGGGGTCAGTGCGCCTCTCCTTCGCCTTTTGCGGAGGTTTCGCGGTGGCTCACAATCAGCCGGTTTGATTTAAAGTAGAACTCTTCAGGCAGTTCATTCTGGATGGGCCCGTGCGGGAATTCGCTAAGTTTTGGCCGGAAATGCCAGTCCATGAGTTCGGCACTGGTTTGTTTGAGGATTTTACGTTCACGCATGGCGCGCATAATTTTTCGGCGCAGCCTGGGGGTGTCGTTCACGGTGGCGGTAAACACCCAGGGGGTGGGGTAGTCTTCCCCAACCTGCCCGAACACTATTTGCAGTTTACCGTCGTCGCTGGTGTCGAAGGTGAGGTCATCCGCGGTGATATCGGTAAAGGCCAGCACCCAGCTGTGCCGCCTCTCGTAGCTTTCGCGGGTGGTCTGTAACGCGGCAACTAGCCGGTAGTCTACGAGCAGTTCGACGCGCCGCTGCGTAATTTCGCCGAGCCGCGCATAGTTGCCGAATGCCCGGTTTGCCCCGGAGCGTCGCGGCCATTTGGTGACGGCCCCGTGCGGTACGGCACCGGCGAATGTGAAGGGCCCGGTGATGGTCCCGGCCATGCGCAGCCGCTCAAATGGGGCTGTGGGGAGGAAAGTGTGCAGCAGCAGGTCGGAGCTGACGGATTTCCCCAGCGTGCCACCTCGAATGCTGTCGGTTCGGGGCCTACCGGGTAGATGCGCGGCATTTTACGCCCGTGCTCGTCGAAACCTTCGGTGTGGGAGCCATCCGGCAGGTACCCCTCCATGGTGGCCCCGATCGGGCGCGTCCACGAGCCGCTGTAGGGTTTGACGATGCGCGGGTTTGCCACCGGCAGGATACTGGTGCGCGCCCCCAGGTAGGCGGGCATGGACTCCAGGTTGCGCCAAGCGAATTTTGCGGCCACCGCCTCACGCCACCAGGTGGGCCGTTTGCCGGGTGTCTGCCCGCCGAGGCAGTGCATTAGAAGCCAGAACCCGGCCCACAGGGCACAACCTACCGCGATGGTGAGGGTGATGATATTACCGATAAGACGGGCGGTCCCTTCACACCATATATTGACTGCCACGCACGCGCTCAGCGCCGCCCACGCCCCCATCGCGTAGGGTCCCAGGGTGATGATGGGGTCAACAACTTTTACGGCGGCTATAACCCGCCGGTTGAGCCCGCGCCAAATGTAGATGTAGGCCCACAGGGCGGGCGCAAGCAGCAGAAGCATGAGTATGAGCAGTACAATCATCAATGCCCTTAGGAAGGTTGAGTGGTTGGCTTGTACTACCTATTGTGCGCCTTTTCGGCCCATTTCGCATGAAAACCATAGCATTGCGCGAATTATTAGTGCGGGTAGTATATTACCGCGCTGTGGGCAGTGCACAAGGCTAGACGGTCTTGTGCGTAAGGGCTTTTTCAAGGTGCGGTACGAGCGCAGCAAACGCGCGAGCCCGGTGGCTTATGGAGTTTTTAATCTCGGCCGGTATTTGTGCGCACGATTGCCCGGCATAGTCGCCGCCGTAGAGGGCGTTATCGCCGTTAAGTTCTGTAGGCTGCAGGATCGGGTCGTACCCGAACCCGCCGTCACCCTGCGGGGCGTGCAGGAGCACCCCGGGCAGTTCCCCGTATTCGACGGCCTCATACCCGCCGTCAGCTTCCGGCACGGCCAAGGAAGCGGCGCAGCAGAATTTCGCGGATCGGTGCTCATCGGCAATATCGCTTAACTGGCGCAGCAGCAGGTTAAGGTTCGCGGTGTCGTCCCCGTGCACCCCAGACCAGCGCGCCGAGAAAATACCGGGTGCCCCGCCCAGCACGTCCACGCTCAGCCCAGAGTCGTCGGCTACGGCGATGAGCCCGGTTGCTTCTGCAATAGCGCGGGCCTTTATGAGGGAGTTCTCTGCGAAGCTCACCCCGGTTTCAGGTACGTCGGGGGCGTGCACAGCCGAGGCGTCTACCACGTCCGTCTCTACGTTAAGCCCGTCGATCCGCCCGCGCAGGATCTCGCGCAGCTCACGCAGTTTACCCTGGTTATGGCTTGCTAGAACGATTTTTGCCATGCGTCTTCTCCCCTGGTTAGTTGCCGAATGGTGTGATGCCAGCTTATGCGGTACCAAGCACTTCACGCTGAATCTGTGCAAGCTCGGCGGTGCCTTCCAACGCCAAGTCAAGGAGCGCGTTCAGCTCGTCCCGGTCGAACGGGGCACCTTCGGCGGTGCCCTGAACCTCAACAAATTTACCCGATCCGGTGACCACCACATTCATGTCGGTTTCAGCGCGAACATCTTCGGTGTACGGCAAGTCAAGCATGGGGGTGCCGTCGATAATACCGACCGAGATCGCCGAGACGGAGTCGGTGAGAGGATTCGCACCGGATGCGATCAGGCCGTTCTTTTTAGCCCACCCAATGGCGTCAGCGAGCGCCACATATGCCCCGGTAATGGAGGCGGTGCGGGTGCCCCCATCTGCCTGGAGTACGTCGCAGTCAAGCACAATGGTGTTTTCTCCAAGGGCATCCATATCAATAACGGCGCGGAGGGAGCGTCCAATAAGACGGGAAATTTCGTGGGTGCGCCCACCGATTTTACCTTTGACGGATTCACGGGATGAGCGGGTTCCGGTGGCGCGCGGCAGCATGGCGTACTCGGCACTCACCCACCCTTTGCCTTCGCCCTTGAGCCAGCGGGGCACGCCTTCGGTGAAGGATGCGGTGCACAGCACCCGGGTGTTGCCGAATTCGATCAGGGCTGAGCCTTCAGCGTTAGTGACCAGCCGCGGGTTATGGTGATGGGGCGCAGTTCGTTGCAGGCGCGGCCGTCTTCGCGGGTGTTTTTCGCTCATGGTGTCTCCTTCGCTGTCTTGTACGGTGGGGCGGGGTGTTTAGTTGTCGTCCATGGTGGGTGGCAGCTCAATATTTGAGGTGTGCGAGTCGAACCGTTCGATGACGTTCAGGGTGCTGGTGGGCGGGTTGGTGGGTTTCGGCCGGGGGTGGATGCGGTAGCTTGCCGCGACTTCGGCGACCCCCACGGATCCGGTGAACACGCTTTTCGCTTCAGCACGGGCAATATCTGGGTCGTTCCAGACGGGCAGGTGGGTTAACAGCAGGTTGCGCACCCCCGCAGCTTAGGGCCGCCTGCCCGGCACGTTTTCCGGTCAGGTGGATGCCGCGCAGCGCGTCGTCACGCCCTTCCTGGTAGGCGGCTTCGCAGAGGAACAGGTCGGCGCCGCGTGCCGCCTCAATGAGTCCGTCGCACAGGTCGGTGTCGCCGGAGTAGGCGAACAGAATATTTTCTGTGGCGGTGTTGCATTCAATGCGTAGGGCGTAGGGGTCTTTGGCGGGGTGTATCACCCGGAACGGTTCTACGGTGAAGGGACCAATGCGCACTTTCTGCCCTTCGGTCCAGGTGTGGTATTCAAATTCGGTGCTCATGCCGGGGTCGGGGTCGAGCCCGTGGGTGGCTGAGAGGTATTCGTTAATATCCGCTGGACCGTAGAGGGGGATGCGCCCGGCGGGCCAGCCGCGCGGATCCCATTTGACGGCCACGTGCAGCCCGGAGAGGTCGATGCAGTGGTCGGGGTGCAGGTGGGAGATGAGGATCGCATCAATATCGGCGAGGTTTATATGCCGCTGCAGCACCCCGAGCGCCCCGTTGCCCATGTCCATGAGTACCCGCCAGGTGCGGCCGTGGCGGTCGGTTGCGGTCAGCAGGTAGCAGCTCGCCGGGGAGTTTGGTCCCGGGAACGAGCCGGTGCATCCGATGACGGTCAGGCGCATGGGGTTAGTCCTTCGTGGGGGTAAGTTGCGGGTCGATACGGGTGTGGGTGCTCATCATGTCGGGGGTGAGGGCGGTGAGTGAGCCGGTGGGGAACCGTTCAGCGACGGAGGAGGTGTGGCGCACGTTGGTGACTTCAGGGCCGAGGAACCTGCGGGCTAGGTGTTCGAAGGTTTCTGACTGGCCGGTTGCGAGGAATTCGTGTTCAAACTGGCTGTTCAGTACCGGGGTTTCGAGCCCGCCGGTGAGCAGTTCACGGTATACGTCTTTAGCGGTTTCATCGGCGGAGGAGACGAGGGTGACGTCTTCACCCATAATGTACGAGATGACGCCGGTCAGCAGCGGGTAGTGGGTGCACCCAAGCACCAGGGTGTCTACTCCCGCATCTTTGAGGGGCTGTAAGTATTCTTGGGCGGTTTGCAGCAGTTCGGGTCCGGAGGTGATGCCGCGCTCTACGAATTCGACGAAGCGAGGGCAGGCCACCGAGTGCACGCGCAGGTTGGGGGCGATGGCGAAGGTGTCTTCATAGGCGCGGGAGGTGACGGTTGCTTCTGTTGCGATTACCCCGATGGTGCGGTTGCGGGTTGCTGCGAGCGCGCGGCGCGCGGCGGGCTGAATCACCTCAATCACGGGGATATGATACTGGCGGGTGTACCGTTCACGGGCGTCTCTGAGCACGGCTGCCGAGGCGGTGTTGCAGGCAATGACGAGCATTTTCACACCGGAGTCCACGAGCTCGTCCATAATGCGTAGGGCATTGGCCCGCACTTGCGCTATTTTGAGGGGTCCGTAGGGTCCGTGGGCGGTGTCTCCCACGTAGATAATGCGTTCATACGGCAGCTGGTCCATAATGGCGCGGGCCACGGTGAGCCCACCCACACCGGAGTCGAAGACGCCGATAGGGGCGGAAGCACTCGGGGTGATGGGGGCGAGAGTTCCCCAGGGGGTGCGAGCGTGGGTTTGCTCGGTCGTATTGTGGCTTTCGCTCACTGTGGTTTTACCTGCACTTTTGTTGTTGCCTTCAAACACAGGGTTTGAGGGCCAAATCGGGTTTTGGGGTTTTGTGTGGTTGTACCGTTTTAGGCGCCGTAACCCATTCTACGGTTTGGGTGCCTTAAAACGTATTCCGCTCGGGTGCGCGGTTTTATATTACGGATATTACGGGGTGTTTTCCCCGTTTTTCTACCTGCGGGCGCTGTGTTCACCTGTGGCGTTGCACAACGGGGCAGCACCGGCAGAGGTTACTGGGCTAGGGGGTATGCAGCCCGTCCATCAGCGCGCTCATGAGCGATTCCTGCACCCAACTAATGAAGTTGTACACCATCGCCAGGTATTCGTCTTCGGTTTCTATCTGCGACCAGTCGACGTACCGGTGGATTTCTTCAGCTCGCGCATCGTCGGTAATATCGAGGCGGGTGGCCAGCACCAGGCGGATATCGGAGAGGGCCGATGCCCAAGCGCGCGCGTGTTCTTCGTCAAGGAGCAGGTCGGCGGATTCGATATCGAAGGCGAGCATCGAAAGGTTCGCGATTTTACGTTCACGCAGGTCGCGTTCGGTGTAACGACGGTATTCTGCGGCTGCTTCTTCGTCACTGCTGCCGACCGGTAGCAGACGGGATACGGCGGGGTCGGTGGGCACCTGCGAGTTGTCGGTGATACCGATAAGTGCATCCAGCGGGTCGGCGTCTTGCCCGGTTTCGGGCTGCAGCAGGGCAACAATGTCTTCGGCGAGGTCGCGAATGAGAAGCAGCTCGGGTTTTTCGAAGTACGCAGTGTACCCGCGCGGGGTGTTTTTGAAGCCGCGCGCCATTAGTTATCAACTTTCTCGAAGGTTGCCTGCAGCCCCCAGCCGTGCATGGCGTGGGTATGTTTTTCGGCTTCTTCACGGCTGCCGGTAAATACTATGGCTTTACCGTTATGGTGTACCTGGAGCATAAGTTCTTCAGCGCGAGCACGGCTGAACCCAAAGTGTGAACGGAAAACATAGGACACATAGGTCATGAGGTTCACGGGGTCGTTCCACACGATCACTTGCCACGGCGTATTGAGTTCAAGTGAGTCACTCAAGTGGGTATCAAGATCGGTTTCACCGAGTGTGTGTGCAGACAGCACTGGCGGGGTGATGATGGTGTGGGCGGGCGTGCTACTCATGGGCCGATTGTACCGCATAATCTGCCTGCTTCCCTTATTTTTATGGGTTTCGGTTCACAGCGAACTCTTATGGTCATTTTTACCGTATGTCATGGACAACACACCTTCACAATGCTGTTTTGAGCCGCCCACCCCTCTAGAATGAGGTGTATGGCAACAACCTCACTGCTCACCGACCATTATGAATTAACTATGCTGCAGGCCGCGCTCGCCTCAGGGGCGGCTCACCGCATGTGCACCTTCGAAGTGTTCACCCGGCGACTGCCAGCAGGCCGCCGCTACGGGGTGCTCGCTGGAACAGGGCGTTTTCTTGAAGGACTCGATAAGTTCCGTTTCGATGACGAAGAGCTCTCGTTCTTGGCGGCCCGCAATATTGTGAACACCCAAACCCTGAAATATCTCGAAAATTTTGAGTTCACCGGCACAGTACGCGGCTATGCTGAGGGCGAGTTATTCTTCCCTCACTCCCCTGTGCTGCAGGTTGAGGCAACGTTCGCGCAGGCGTGCGTCCTTGAAACCTATCTGCTGTCGATCCTAAATTACGACTCGGCGGTCGCCTCTGCCGCTTCGCGCATGAGCGCCGCCGCCGGAACCCGCCCCTGCATTGAGATGGGTTCGCGACGGGCCCATGAACGCGCTGCGGTATCTGCTGCCCGCGCCGCCGTTATTGCGGGATTTGCCGCAACCTCCAACCTTGAGGCAGGCCGCCGGTACGGGCTTGAAACCGTTGGTACCAGCGCCCACGCCTTTACTCTGCTTCACGACTCGGAGCGGGAAGCGTTTGAAGCTCAGCTGCGTTCGCTGGGTGCACGCACCACCTTGCTGGTCGATACTTACGATGTGGATAATGCGGTACGCACCGCCGTTGAACTAGCGGGCGAGGAGCTCGGCGGGGTACGCCTGGATTCCGGTGACCTGGTGGCAACCGCGCAGCGAGTGCGTGAGCTGCTCGATTCTTTAGGGAACGAGCACACAAAGATTACGGTCACCAGCGACCTTGACGAGTACGCTATCGCCTCCCTAGCGGCGGCCCCCGTGGATTCATACGGGGTGGGGCACCAAACTGGTGACCGGCTCCGGGGCACCGACCTCTTCCATGGTGTATAAGGTGGTGGCGCGCGAGAACTCGGCGGGCGAGATGGAGCCCGTGGCAAAGGCCTCCGCCGGTAAGGCATCGGTGGGCGGTGCTAAACGCGCCGCGCGTAAGCTCTCCCCCATGGGAATAGCCAGTGCAGAGCTACTGAGCATCACCGAGGATCCGGCACAGGTCGAGAATACCCGCCCGCTCATGGTGGATTTTGTGGTGGATGGTGAACACCTGCCTGGTTTTACGGGCGAGGATGCGGTGCGTGCCGCCGCCGCACGGCATCAGCGTTCGCTGGCAGAGCTCCCCGAGGCGGCCCGCCGTCTCTCGGAGGGTGAGCCGGTGATCCCCACCGAGTTCATATAGTTCTTTAGCAACTGTCCCCCTTTCACTGAGCCCCAAGGATTTTCTAGGATAGTCTCATGGCAAAAGCACTCATTATTGTTGATGTTCAGAACGATTTCTGCGCCGGTGGGGCGTTGGCAACCGACCGGGGAGCCAAGGTCGCCTCGCTCATTAGCGAATACGTTGAGGATAACCACCACCGGTACGAGGCGGTTGTGGCCACTCAGGACTGGCATATTGACCCGGGCGCGCATTTCTCTGACACCCCGGATTTTGTGGATTCCTGGCCGGTGCACTGTGTGGCGAATACCGAAGGAGCCGAGATTCACCCGAATCTTGATACCGACTACATCGAAGCGTATTTCCGTAAGGGCCGGTATGAGGCTGCGTATTCAGGGTTCGAGGGACTGCAGGCCCCCGAGGAATCGGTCATGACCGGTGAGCATGAGCCAGGCGCCACACTGGATGATGAAGGCCCGAAAACCCCGCTGGCAGACTGGCTGGATGAACACGAGATACAGGATGTCGATATTGTGGGTATCGCCACCGACTACTGTGTGCTGGCAACCGCTAAGGATGCGGTGGATGCCGGGTATGAGACCTGTGTGCTGATCGACCTGACGGCTCCCGTACATGAGGATAAGCTCGACGAAGTAATCGCCGAGATGGAGGACGAGGGCATTACGGTCAAGCAGGCGCTGTAAGCGCGTCCCGCTCATCGTGAGCGCTTTTAGAGTACGAGGCGACATTCTTAGTGGGTTCCCTGTAGTATGCCCCGGTAAGAATGTCGCCTCTGCACGTGTAATATGCGGATGATTTAGGTGTCAAGATGCGCGTAGCGGTAGATAAACGCAGCCATTGCGTCACGGTGAATCGGCTCACTAGGGCGGTAGGTGCCATCGGCCCAGCCGGTAGTAATGCCGCTTGAACGTAGCCAGTTAATTTCGCGGTAGAATGCGCCATCATGAGGCACGTCCTTAAAAACTGGCCCAACCACTACATAGTCAGGTTTACCAGCGTAACGGTAGAAGAATGCGGCCATTGCCTCGCGAGTAACCGCGTCTTGCGGTCGGTAGGTACCATCGGCCCAGCCGGTAGTAAGACCCTGCTGATGCATCCACACAATCTCATGGTAAAACTGGTGCGAGGGGTTCACATCGGTAAAAGGTGAGGCGGCGGGCAAGGTAACCTCCGGCGAACCCGCCAGCCGGTAGAAGAAAGCAGCAACCGCCCCGCGCTCAATATTATTCAGCGGTCGGTAGGTACCATCGGCCCAGCCGGTGGTGATATTTCGGTACTCTAGCCACGTGATTTCTTCGTAGAACGGATGATTTTGGGGCACATCACTAAATCGGCAGGGGCCGTCAACGGTTGGGTGTGGGAACGGGCTGCACCTGAGCTTCTTGAACGGTGGGGTATGAGAGCAGTTTCTGCAGAAGTCCCTTGCCCTGCGCGGCGGTGACAAAGTGGGATACTTCTACTTCAGCATAGTTTCTGTCTCCAGATTGTATGTAGCTGTAGTACTGGATATTCACAGGATAGTTATCCTCGGTGAGTTTCTGACTCAGCTGGGCCACCAAGTACTGGTGTATCTGCTCATTGTTCCACCCACGATGCTCGGTTTGGGCTTTCGCATCCTCAATAGCCGCAGCGGTGAACGTGATGGGGAAAAGCTGGTAGTACATATCTGCATGTTCGAATGGCGCACAGTACGGACCGGAGTACCCCCGCATTGTCACCAGGTGCTGCCAGTGCTGCTGGGCCTAGCAGCGTAGCTCCCAGTGCAACAGCGCACATGGCAGTACCTACTGCCTGAGAGGTTCTACGAGTAGTTACTTTTTTCATTGTTATCTCTTTCACCATAGCGCGTGCGGCACACCCCTAACGTATTTTGACCTTTAGATACACCGCGCACACTGCGTATTTACTTCTTGTGAGCGTAGCGATAAATAAAAGCTGCCATTGCATCACGGCGGATGGGGTCTACAGGACGGTACGTCCCATCCTGCCACCCATTAGCTATACCAGTAGAATGCAACCAGGTAATCTCTCGATAGAAACTGCTGCCAACCGAAACATCCCTGAATGGAGAAGTGCTTGGCATCACATACTCTGGCTGTCCTGCATATCGGTAGAAAAACGCTGCCATTGCGCCACGTTCTACATTATCTGCTGGGCGGAACGTGCCATCAGGGTATCCAGTAGTAATACCCTGCGCTCCTATCCACTGAATCTCTTGATAAAATGGCATGTTTTTATGTATATCGTAAAATATTGGACCATTATTCCATGGATCAGGGTTCTTTACAGGATTGTCCAGATATTCCAGTGTCTTGCCCGCATCTACAATACCAGGACCACAGCTATACTGATCACAGTTTTGTATAGGACGGTTTTGAGCACTTTTCTGCATCGCAGAAAGTATACGATCAGGAGTAGCATCTGGGTTGACTGATTTAGCCAAAGCAGCAATAGCACTAATATGAGGAGCAGCCATAGAAGTACCCGCGTTCTCGCTGTAGTTATGCTCTCCAACAGAAATCATTCCTGTATTAAAAGTAGAAAATATACCTTGATTGGGAGCATGAGTCCCTCCAGGAGCACTTATGCTAACGCTAGAACCGTATGAGGCAACAGGCCGCTCACCCATTCGAGTAGTAGAACTCACAGAAATAACATGATTACAATTTGCAGGGGTAAAATATCTGACGTCAAGGTTCTTATTACCAGCAGATGCTACAACCACGATACCCTTAGCATGCAATTCATCAAATATGTCCTGATATCCTTTAAAACATTTACTGCCAGAATTTAAATATGAGCCAAACGACAGGTTAATAACTTGAGCAGGATACCTATTTTCTGGAGTATCTTGCACCTTCAGACCCCCAGCCCATTTTATCGCATCAGTAACATCCGAGAACCTAGTTCCACAAGGCCCAAAAGCACGTACAGGCAGAATCTTCGCATTGGGAGAAATCCCAGATATACCAATTTTATTATTTGCTGAAGCTGTGATAGTACCCGCAATATGAGTACCATGCCAACGCATATAACTTTCTGCTTTTCGCCCATTAGAACAGATTCCATTTTTAGGCACCATCGCACTATCCGAAGGATCTGAGTCGCGCCCATCACCATCGTCTGCTTGTATAGCATCAGATAAAAAGTCGTAACCCGGAACAATATTATTAACCAGATCAGGATGATGATTGACACCAGTATCGATAACTGCAACTGTAACGTTATCACTCAGGGAGCGTTGCCATGCGGACTTTACATTAATTCCATATTCACCATGTAAATCCCATTGCTTATCAAAGTATTCATCATTTGGAGTGACATAGTTTTTTGAATATGCAGAAAGATCAGGTACAGGAGTATCTTCTTGTTGATTCTGAGAAGACTCGTTCATCTCAGGGTCAGAGATTCCCTGATAATCTATATTATAGTCTGGAAAAATATCTTCAACACCAGAGATATCTTTAGCTGATTCTATAAAAGAATCAATATTGTCTGAACTAATATAATTTGATATATTAATTACTACAGAGTTTTTTATAGCAATCGTATGACTATAGGAAACAGTGTAGCCAAATTTATCGGCAAAATTATACTTAATTGCATCCACCATATTATTAGACTCAACGTTGCTTAGCAACGTATCCGCATTAGGAGCATGCTGGGCAACAAAGCCATGTGAAAACGTCACAATAAATTGGTTATATAAACCCTGTGATGAGTCAGAAAAACTGTACTTGATATTTGTTAGTGAGCTACTGGCACTAGATGACTCAAAACTAAGAGCAGGCACATATGACGTCCCAAACAAAAAAATCCTAAAGTAGTTACAGAAACTAGCTTTCTAATACTTAACTTTTTATCACTGATTAACGCAAAGACCACCATTAGCCTTTCAAAACTTGAGTGAATATATATAGATACATCTATCTGACGAAAATTATACATCATACGAAAGCTAACAGTAAAATCTCTCCCAGTGCTACCTGCCGCCCGGCTCAATAGCTACGCTAGGGGAGCTGGTGGTACATATCTGCATGTTCGAATGGCGTGCAGTACGGACCGGAGTACCCCCGCATTGTCACCAGGTGCTGCCAGTGCTGCAGGACCTAGCAGCGCAGCGCCCCGGCTCAACAGCTAATATATGGGTATGAATAAGCAGTGTGACGATCATCAGCTCAGTCTTTGGTATACCCCGCGTCTTGACCCGCCTCTCCCAGAACATTGGGGGCTCAACGACCAGAGCCGCACCGAGCTTGAAGAGCTTCTGTGGGAGATGCTTCTGCACGGCGCATCTACCCCGGAAGCGTATGTGGAAGTATTTGATTATATTTTGCCAGATGAGAACGCTGGCTTGGGTGAAAAATACAGGGAAGAGATAACAGAGTACGCCCAGCAGCTTATTAACGCACGCCGCGCCTATGCTGCAGCTATTGGACTGGAGCCTCGGAATAATGATTTAACGTTGGCATTTGACGCTTTAGCGCATGAGGGCGTGGTGGCACGGGAGTGTTTTACCTGTTGCGGTTCGTGTGGTTCAGCCGAAATCTGGGATGAGAGAGATGATTCACGCACTTGGTACGGGTACGTTTTCTACCACGAACAGGATGCTGAATCCGCATACGAGAGCGGATCGGTAGGCCTCAATTATGGGGTTTTTCTGGATGCATATTTTACTGAGCAGCAATGGGACGCACTTGATGCCCAAACCCAAGAGCAGCAGTACGAGAGTTTGAGTGTAAAACTATTGCGCGAAAAGGTACTTCCGGTGTTCGAACAGCACGGATTATGGGTAGATTGGGAAGGCTCTTATTCTGTACGGCCACAGGTATTCTCATCACAATTTAGCCGCATCCCATAGCAATTTACCAGATATGAGCCGCAAATCTGCAGAAAGAATCTGCCCAATAAGGAATATTTGATGATTATTAATGAGAGTGATTTAAAAGGTACGGACTATAAGATTTCAAAAAGTTTCAATAAGCAAATTTATTCATTTTTCCGAGTTGTTAAATGATATGGCAAGCAACGAATATTCAAGGTTGGAGAATTACTATAAAGATAAATTTGAATTCATAAAGTTCAAAGACGAAGAAGTTATTGTTGAAAACAGCAATAAAGATAAATTTATTGTTTTTGGAAAGAATAGCAATGGTTTCTTTGCTGTCAATAAAACACAAAGAAGTATGGCTTATCCCGTTTCATTATTCAGATATTCAAGAACCACTGTTTATAAACTCATCATTGCACCAATTTAGGTGCTGCTATTGTTTATTATTATCGGTCTTGTTTTACGCTCTTGGGAAGGATATTGACAAGGAAAACGCACAGTTGAAACTTGCCAGAAACTTTGAAGAAGATATTTTAAAAATAGATAACCGTTCAGTGCATAGCCTATTTTATCGAAACTATATTTTTGCTATTGAAAATGCGGAGCTTCCCACACATTTCACCCCCATGGATTACGTTACGACCGGCAGGCATTTCTATCCCTCAGTAGAATAGGGCGCAGGTGTGCTGGCGAGCAGATCCGATTATTGCGTCAGTTGGGCACTGGTTTCCCCTATAGATACCGATAATTATATATTTACTTATGCATCATCTGCCCCTACCGAACAAATACTGCTATAGAATGCATTGCATAATTCAAGATCATCTTTTTATCCCATACAAGGTAAATAACAGATTACAAATATCGCTATCTTGCTGTTCCTCAGGTGCCGTATTTTGCAAGAAATTGGAGTCAAGAAAAATAGACATAAAAATATGTATTTCTTTTTCTTTTTTATCTAAGCTTCCTGACAAGCGAATCTTTCTGCCCAGTTGGATATAATATTTTTCCAGTTCAGGTTTACCAATTCTGCCTTCCAAAAAGTCTGTGCATTGTTTAATTATACCCTCCAGTTCTTTCCTGTACTGGCTTAATGGAATAATATTTTTCTCGGCGAATTTTATACATTTTAAAATAAAAGCATCATAGTTATCCAGGGCATCAGAATCGTATATTTCATCTTCCAGTATAATAATTTTTTCGTAGTATTTTTATATTATTTTTTTATCGCTCATATTTCATCTCCTACAAAAAAATTATAATAATGTTTATTATTTACTACAATTTTTACTGGAGCAAAACTACAGCGAACAAACGTCATTATATGACTAGCTAAAGACCAGCTCGGTGCCTTATCGTCATACCACCCCACTTGATCGGGAGGACACCACAGGCTGACTGAGGCAATAACAGGAATTTATCACACTGGATATTACAGCATCTATTCGGCAAGAGCGGCACGATGCGCTCCACCAGCCTTAGCGGAAGAGCAATACCGGCAGATGTCAGTGCTGCAGCCGCAAAATGTTGGCTCATAATCTGGTGGCAGGATATCCTCAATGAATAACCGTCTATAGTTTTAAAGACCTCTTTTGGTTCGAGAAGCATTTATTTCTGTAAAAAGTTTTTATTTAGCTAAAGTTTCTATAGAAATATACGCTTTTCATGCATTAAATATCCGGTTACACTGAAACTATGACCACCGATATCATCACCACAGAATTCCGTGACAGCTGGTACGCACCGCGTATCGATCCGCCTATCCCGGCGCACTGGCCTGTGACCGGTGAAGAGCGTGGCACCTTAGAAGATGCCCTCTGGCGCCTGCTCAGCACCGGTGAGTCTGATACGGCCCGTTATGAGTATTACTTCTGGGAGACTCCCTCACTCAGGGATGCCTATGGTTCCGCTGACTGGGACGGGGAAGTTCGCGCCTATATTAGGCAGCTCATTGATTCCCGCCGTGCCTATATTGCCGCCTTAGGCGGGGTGCCGGGCACTCCCCTGAACCTTTCACTTGCTGAGCTCGAACGTCAGGGTGTTAAAGATGAACCCCGATTTCGGGTGTTGCGGCATACCGCATGAGGCTCCGCAGGATGGGCATACCTGGTACGGGTATGTGTCGCTCGGCCCCGAAGAGGCCGAAGAACTCATTAAAAATGGCGAGACCCGTCTCAGCTGCGGGGCTTTTGTAACGGGCGAAGAGCTCGAAGAGATGAGTGATGCGGAGTATAACCGCATTAATAGTGCTGTGATCCGCCAGCACATCCTCCCGGTTTGAACGCCACGGTGTTGAGATAGATTGGGACGGCACGTACATTGAGCTTCCCGTGCTGAAAAACGCGGAGTTTTTCGCTGCACCTTAGCCCCCGTGGTAGGTAGAGCGCCTGCCCATCCTTATTCGTAATGCACCTATAGCACGGGCGTTGCCCCCGTGCGGGTGTTGTGCTGTCTTTTCCTCCCTTATAAGGTCTGCGGATCACCGGTTTTGTGACTGACCGCGTGCAACGACAAGTATGCATTTGTGGTCTAAGGTTAACCCCATGACTACACCTAGCATTACTGATGAGCAGCTCAAACTTTGGTACACCCAGCGCATTGATCCGCCCCTTCCGGCCCACTGGGGCATGCCTGATGAGGTGAGTGAATTCGTGGGTGAGGTTCTGTGGGGTACGCTTTTCAGGGGTGACAGTGATCCATTTTCCTATGTCGATATTTTGAACGACAGCACTATAGCTGAGAGCGATAAGTGGGATTGCGATGAGAAACATATGGAGGAATTCGACGATTACGCCCGTGCTCTCATCGCCTCCCGCCGTGCCTATGCCCAAGAACTGGGGATCGAAAAGTGCTGGGGCAATATCTCTCTCGCTTTTAAAGAGCTCAATCGTCAGGGGGTTGTAGCGCGTGAGGCGTTCTCCTGCTGCAGCAGGTGCGGTTCGTGGAGTATTTACGACGAGGCAGATGACTCCCGCGACTGGTACGGGTATGTATTTTTCAGCGAGCAGTGTGCAGCTGATATTTCAGAAACAGCAAGCGTGTACCTTCAACACGGCATTTTCCCGCCAGCAGTGCGCCAACAGTATTCTGAGCAGCAGTGGGAGTCAATGAGTCAAGAGGAACGCAGTGCAGCTCATCGCCGGGTTACGGAACAATTTCTGCAAGAGCGCGTTATTCCGGTACTTGAACGTCACGGACTGCAGGTACGGTGGGGCGGCGATACTACCTATTGTCCTAATGTCATGAACATAAAATACATTGCTATCCCCTAACAGGCTGCACAATGGTCTTGCGGGTACCATACGCTTACCCAGTACCGACATACCCCCATAGCATAAATTTGCATAATTGCCCCCATAAATCAGCCTTTTATGCACAATATTATTCCTTCCATGCGTGGATGATGGTTGTGTATCCCGGTTACACTGGGAGCATGAGTAGCCCTCACGTGACTGCAGAACAGCTAAAACTATGGCGCGCACCGCGTATTGACCCACCTATACCCCGCAGCTGGCCAATCCCAGAGATGGATCGGCCCACCGTAGAACGCAGGCTCATGGCATGCCTGCTGGTCGGCGAATCAGATATTGCGTGCTACACGGAGGTTTTTGAACCGTTCCTTGACGACGGTGAAGGGCATATTCTTATCCCGCCCCAAAAAGCTAGAAGAGTACGCTCAGGCGCTCCTTGCCTCCCGCCGTGCCTATGCTAAAGAGATCGGTATTGAAGGGTGCCGAGGCAACCTGGTATGTGCCTTCGAAGCGCTGGAACGAACGGGGATTATCGCTTACCCAGACGGCAACTGGTGCGGCATCCCTGAGGAAGGGCCCGAAGACGGTGCCACCCGATACGGGTATGTATCGCTCAGTGCAGAAAGCGCGGAGGCCCTACTGCTCTACGACGCCGCCCAACTGCACTGCGGCACCTTCAGCGATACTGGGGAAGTAAGCGATCAAGAGATTCACGATGCAGACTGCGCGATTATCCAAAACCGCATTATCCCGGTGCTCGAAGGCCACGGCGTTGAGGTTAAATGGAATGGCACGGCGGTTGACTTCCCGCTCGTGACGAACACCGGATTTTTTGCCATCCCCTAACCGTTCACAGACCGAGCCAGCCTGTTACCGCCTGCCGACAAACCAGTCCGCGAGCTTATCAAGGCGTGCCTGAATCTGCTCCGCTGATGCTTGAGCCACCGCCGGGCCGCCGCAGATTTTACGCAGCTCATTATGGATCACCCCGTGCGGTTTACCGCTTTTCAGCGAATAGGCCGACACGTTTTTCGCCAACTTATTACGCATTTCTTTGAGCTGGCGGTGGTCCACCACCGCCGGGGCTGCAGTGGCCGGGCGGCGGGCAGCATGTTCCTGCTGACGGGCCCGCAGCAAAGTACCGACCTGTTCCGCGTCAAGCAGGCCCGGGATGCCCAGAAAATCCTGTTCCTCTTCCGAACCGACTTCCAGCCCGCCCGATGCGAACTCCGCCCCATCAAAAAGCACCCCGTGGAAAGAGGCCTGCGAGCCTATTGCCTCAAACTTACCGCGAGCCAGCTGCTCCGAGGCGCGCTCTTCACGGTTTGCTTCTTCAAGCGCCGCATCATCCAGCCCCTCAACCATGGGGTCGATCTCTTCCAGGGTAGCGCCGCGGTCGAGGGCGTGATCGCGTTCTAGCTCCATATCGTTAGCGAGCATCATCAGCTGCGGAACCGACGGCAGGAACACGGAGGCGGTCTCCCCACGCTTGCGGGCCCGCACAAAACGCCCGATTGCCTGAGCAAAAAAGAGAGGTGTGCTGGTGCTAGTGGCGTACACACCCACCGCAAGGCGCGGCACATCCACGCCCTCAGAGACCATGCGGACCGCCACCATCCACCGCTTTTTACTCTCACGGAATTCGTCAATTTTTGCGGAGGCTTCGCGGTCATCTGAGAGCACCACAGTTGGCTTCTCTCCCGTGATAGCATGCAGTTTTTCGGCGTATGCTTTAGCGTCAGCGTGGTCGGTGGCGATCACGAGCGCCCCGGCATCAGGTACGGTACGGCGCACCTCGGTGAGGCGCTTATCGGCAGCAGCCAAAACAGTGGGTATCCATTCACCGTTCGCATCAAGGGCGGTGCGCCACGCCTGGGCGGTCACATCCTTGGTGAATCCCTCCCCCAGATTTGCTGCCATTTCCTCCCCGGCGGAGGTACGCCACCGCATCTGCCCCGAGTACGCCATGAAAATCACCGGCCGCACCACATGGTCTTGAGAGCGGGACCATATCCATAAGAATAGTCGGCGCGGGATCGGCGGATCCCTTCGTGGTCTTCTTCGTAGTTGACAAACGGGATGGGTGCGGCATCGGAGCGGAACGGGGTGCCGGTCAAGGCGAGGCGTCGAGTGGCGTCGTCAAAAGCCTCCCGCAGTCCGTCTCCCCACGAGAGCGCGTCACCGGCGTGATGAATCTCGTCAAAAATAACCAGGGTTTTGTCGTTCTCGGTGTTACGGGCGTGCAGCTGCGGCTTATTCGCCACCTGGGAGTAGGTAAGTGCCACCCCCTTGTACTGGCGGCCCACATGAACATCGGCATTTTTAAAATTCGGATCGATCGGTATGCCTACCTTAGCGGCGGCATCCGCCCACTGCTTTTTCAGGTGGTCGGTGGGCGCTACCACGGTGAGCTTACGCACCACACCGCGGCTAAAAAGTTCACGAGCCAGGGTGAGGGCAAAAGTGGTTTTACCAGCGCCTGGGGTTGCCACCGCCATAAAGTCACGCGGGTTGGTTTCAAAATATTTTTTCATAGCCTCCGTCTGCCAAGCACGTAAACTGACGGAGGTTCCCCACGGGGCACGGCCGGGGTAGGCCGGGGAAAGTTTCGGCTTAATGGCGCCTTCAAACAGTGTGGGTTCTTCGTGTTCGCTCATTCTTCCCCTACCCCTTAATCATTTCTATACGTCATGCCCCCGCTGCAGCTCGCACGGGCGTAAGTGGCCGGTGCGGTGCGGACGCCTTAAGAGTGTACCGCCTTGCACGCTGCCCGGCTCAACGGTACCCCCGGTACTGTACGGTGGCTACGCCGAACGCGAAAGAAGGGCGCATCCAGTACTATGCATACTTATTCGGATGCGCCCTGTCTGCTGGTGTTGGCTGCCGTGGGCCTGCTGATGCCTGCCAGTCAGCTGCGGCTAGTTGTCGCCGCCATTATCGCCACCGTCTTTACCGGGCTTAAGACCCTCATAAATTTCTTTGCAGGTGGGGCAGACCGGGAACTTCTGCGGGTCACGCCCGGGAGTCCAGACTTTACCGCACAGGGCGCGAACCGGCTCACCGGTCAGCGCGGACTCCATAATCTTTTCTTTCCGCACATAGTGCGAGAAGCGTTCGTGGTCACCGGGCTCAGAAAGCTGGGTTTCCTCACGCTCCAGCAGGCTGGTGCCACCTGCGGGTTTGGTGCCGAACGGGTCCTCAATACCTTCAATGGAGCTCATAGTTCTCTCCTTAGACAATGCCGCATGGGCATTCTGCGGTTGTGTAGATAACTCTTCCCATTGTAGTGGCGGGTACCGGGTATTGTCCCGTTCACCGAAACCAGGCAGCAGTAAAAAGCACAGCAAAAAGCGGCGGAGCAGAATATCTCATACAGAGCGTATTCTGATCCGCCGCCTCTGTGCGCTGTGGTTGTCCGGCAGGTTAGGCTGCGGTGAACTTAGCCACTCGCTGAAGCATGGCGTGGCTATTACGGTCGTAAGACTTACCGCCAATCACAACGCCAAGGGCCAGAAGAATGCCGCCCACAACCATTTGGATGATTCCCCCCACCCATAGGAGCATGGGTTCATGGGAGCTGAACATATAAATAAGTACACAGATAAATGCCGGGATCGTTGCAGCCATGCAAATCAGCATCACCACCATCGTCAAGAGGTTCTTGGCCATGCCGTCCGTTTGTTTCGGGGTTTTGAGCGGGTTCGACCCGGGTGCCGGAACCGGTGGAGATAGCAGGGTATCGGCATACAGGCCCACGCCCAGAGCTGCCGCATAGGTGCCCAGCTGGTGCAGGAGCACCGCCGGGTACATCCCCACAGCACCATGAATAAGACACACAGCGAAGGTCATAATAACCACCACAGGCACCATCAAAACAGAATACCCCAGGGCACGGCCCAGCCTGTCATCACGCCCACGCAGCGGCGAGAGCACGTGCAGGCTAAAGGCGGTGTTATCGTATGAGACCGAGTACATAATGTAGTACCCCGCAGAGATGGTACTGAAGTACACCCAGAAGCTAAAGGCCGCCTCAATACCAGCGGTGCTGGTATCCATACCAAGCTGAATCCTACCGGTCCTAAAAAACCCGCTATTGACCATCGGTACAAATATTCCCAGCAGCACGTACATCATGGCTAACGTGGCCGCCGATACACTCATGCGCGCATCTTTCAGGTAGCTGTGAAGGGTGCGTGCCGCTACCGCCCCGACCGGGGTGCTGGGGAATTTAGCGAACACCCCAATATTACCAACGGACAACGCCTTAGCTGTCCCGCGCTGAGTCTGCCCACTCACGTTACGGATGGAGCGTTCCAGCTGGCGACCCCACAGCCACCAGGTGCCCGCCAGGTAAACAAGTGCAAGCACCAGGCACAAGCCGCAAGAATCCAGTTACCCGCCGCAGCATGCAGGGGAACAGCAAACGCAGCACCAAACGGGGTATACCCAAGCCATACAACGTAGGGCGCTATTTGCTCAAAGTTCTCTCCAATGTAAGCTGTTGCGCCCGCAAAAATAAAGCCGGAGCTCATGAGCAGGATCCCCGCAGTAAGCATGAGGATAAGGTTAATGCGCGGGTTAGCGTTCAGGTACACACCGACCTGATTACCGATACGCGCTATGCACATGAGGGTGGCCAGCCCCAGCAGGGCGCAGAGAAGATACAGGAGGAGCCCCACCGGGTTAGTAAGGTAACCGAGGGCACCGATCAGCACCATAGTTATGGATGCGATACCGGGTATGCCAATAAACCCACCAAGAAATTGGCCCTTCTGCAGGGTTTTCGGTTCTATGGGGAAAAGCACGAAACGGCTCTCATCCAGGGTTCCGTCAAGGCCGCTGACGAAGATAGGTACCAGCATCCACCCCAGACACAGCAGCGTCCCTATCAGCAGGGCAAGCGAGGCCGCCCCCTCAGGGGATTCAAAAAGCCAGAAAACTGTAGAGGAATCCCTAACCCTATCAGAATCCCCACCAGGTATAGAAGGCCGAGGATTATCCCAATCAGGGCCCACACGCTCCGTTTGAGTGAGGCAATCACATACCGCCATTTTAATGAGACGAGGTGCCCAACCATGACAATCCTTCCGAGCTGGTGCGCCCACCCACGAGCTGCACGAAACGTTCTTCTAGGCTGGTGTTTCCGCGTACCTCAGAGACGGTTCCGGCGGCAAGAATATGGCCTTCGTTCATAATGGCCACATGGTCACACAAACGCTGCACCAAGTCCATCACGTGGGATGAGAGCACGACGGTTCCCCCCGAGCCGACGAATCCCTTAAGAATGTCCTGAATATTCGCCGCTGAGACTGGGTCAACAGCCTCAAATGGCTCATCAAGGATAAGCACAGAAGGGGCGTGGATGAGCGCGGCAGCAAGCGCGATTTTCTTCGTCATACCGGCGGAGTAGTCAGCGACAGTTCGCCCCGCTGCCTCGGTGAGGTCCATAGCGCGCAGCAGATCAGCGGTGCGTTCGGCAACAGTTGCCTTATCAAGCCCATGCAGGTACCCGGAGTATGTGATGAGCTGTTCACCCGTGAGCCTATCAAAAAGATGCACTCCGTCAGGGAGCACCCCCAGGTGTTTCTTGGCTTCTAAGGGGGCCTGCCACATGTCTACCCCGTTAATAAACGCCATACCTTCGGTGGGTTGCAGCATACCCGAGACCATCGAAATGGTGGTGGTCTTCCCGGCACCATTACGCCCCACCAGCCCATAAAATGAGCCGGTTGGGATGCCTAAATTAATACGATCCACGGCCACGGTCTGCCCAAAAGCTTTGGTGAGCCCGCGAACTTCAATCGCGTTTCTGGTGGTTGCGGCCCCCCCGTTGCGGGGCTATATTCTGCTGCACCGAGGTGGGCAGGTGAACTTCCGGATTCGGTTGCTCTGCTTCTGCCCCGGGGACAGGTGGTGAGGGATACGAGTTATTGAGAGAGTTTTTATCTTCCATAGATTAACGGTAACAAGTATGAGCATAGTATGCCCTTATTTTTACCCCATTCGCGGAGCTTTTACTCACCCCTAAGCATAACTATAAGATATGTGTTCCCCGTGACGGCAATAACACCGCATGGGGAACACATAAAGAATAACTATTCTGTATTTTATTTCTTAGCTTTACACAGGTTCCTGCAGAAACATGCCTTTAGAAAAGCGCCACCGTCAGCTCCGCACGGGCCTTTACAGTGCGCGCATCAGCAGTACCCACCACATCAAAAAGCTGAACAAGACGCTCACGCACACGAGTTTTCTCATCCGCAGGCACGGCCTTAAATAAGCGCAGCAAACGGGCGTACGCATCTTCCACGTGCCCACCAACCACATCCAAATCAGCCACGTTAAAGGCCGCCTCAATATTCAGCGGATCAGCCGCCGCAGCGGCACGCTCGGCAGCCATATCAAGGTTCTTCACACGCGCCAAAAGCTCCACCTGTTCCAAGCCAAGTTTGGCCTCTTTATCGCCCGGATTATCAGAAATAGCCTGCTTGTAGGCGGCGCGAGCGCCCTCATAGTCCCCAGCGTCCAGTGCCTCAACGGCCTTAGCATGCAGCGGAGGTACCGGTTTCTCTTCCTCCGCATAGATAGGCTCAAAACCTCCCGGCAGCTGATACTGCGCCGCCAGCTGCATAAGCTGCCCGAGCACATCGGCAAGTTCCTGCTCTCCCACAGTACCGTTGTAAATAGGTGCGGGCCGACCCGCAAGCACCGCCACCCCAGCGGGCACACCGCTCACCCCAAAGCCTGTGCGGCCTCAGGAAGTTTCGCGATATCTACCGCTGCCAACAACAGATTCCCCGCGGCGGAATCAACCAGTTTCTGCACCGCATCGACCATCTGTACCGACGAAGGAGAGTGCTCAGCATAGAGCGCAAAAATAACAGCACCCCGGCTGGATTCCTGCACATATTTCTGGAAATCCTCGGGTGTGTTCACCTCAACACGCCACGTAGGGGTGCCTTGGGCAGCAGCATGAGGGTCAGTGTTGCTCGGCTGCGGCGGCACACCAGCAGATGCCGCTAAACTCCCCAAATCGGGGACATTCCGTACCGAAGCTGGAATCTGCGCAGCCTCCGGCTGCTTCCCTGCCGCTGCCGGGTTGCCCCACTGTAGTTCATGACTGTTCTCTGACATGCGCCCTCTCCTGCTCAGGCTGATAGTTCCCCTTGATTATCTCAACTCCCCGGGGTTTTTTCACCCGAGGTGCGCCGCTTCGGCCGCTATTTTACTGCTGGCGTAGCACCACCAATACGCCTGCACCGGCGTTATCCCCCAACCGCCCGGTAGACTAAAAAGTAAATGCTTCGTCGAAAGGCAGTTACATGACCGATCACCGCCCCCCTGCCCAGCCGACGCCGCCTAGGCCTCGGCGTTCCAACGCTCATACGCAGCCGCAGCAGGACTCTTCCGCCCGCCCCCAACCGGATGAAAGCGGCGCCTCACCCAGAGAAGCCCACGAGTCGCGAGGGCGCGGCGCCCATTCACTGAGCACCTCACCGAAACAATTACCGAATTCAGCGGATCGGTTCTACAGGCCCGCGATAAACGGAAACAGGCGTCAATGCCTCCCCCAACCGCCCCCACCGATGTGGTGCCCCCGGTTGAGCCCCCGGAGAATAGCGATGTTCAGAAAGTCTCGCTTGTGACCAACCCGGTAAAACTCGGTTTCTTAGGTACCGTGGGTGTGGGGTTGGCGCTACTGGCCTACTATGCGTTTACGAACGTTGGGGCACTCGCGGGGTGGGTGACCGGGGCCGTGTTCATTGCGCTGGGCCTTGACCCCGCCGTGCGGCGCCTGGAGAAGTGGGGTATCCGCCGAGGCGTTGGTGTGCTGCTGGTAGTAACTGTATTTGCTGGTACGGTTACCGGCCTCACCCTGTGGATTGTGCCCATTATTAGTGAACAGGCGAATAGTTTTATCTACCGCTCCCCCGCCATTTTTCAGGATTTCCTGGAGTCAGAGGCGTTCAAAAACTTTGACGATATGGTGCACATCCGCGACTGGGTCGATAAGAATGTGCCCGCGTTCATTGAATCTATTACATCCAGCAACGCGATTAGCGGGTTCATGGGGAACTTGGTTACAGCAGGATCCACAATCGCTCAGGTGCTCACCGGCACCGTGATTGTGTTGTTCTTGTCCCTGTACTTCCTCTCGTCTATGAACACGATTAAGGCGTGGGGGGTGCGCCTAGCACCAGCGTCCCAGCGTGAGCGTGTCTCCTACTTGGTGGAACGTATCACCGGGATCGGTTGGCAGTTATGTGATGGGGCAGGCGCTGGTGGCTATTCTTAACGCCACCTTTGCCCTGATTACGATGAGTATCCTGGGGTTTTCGTTCCCTCAACTGCTGGCGCTATTCGTGCTGATCCTGGCATTTATCCCATTGGTCGGCGGCGTGGTGGCGCTCGTAGTAGTGTCGCTCATCCTGCTGATTTCGGGGTGGCAGATGGCGCTCACCTTCGCCATCGTGTACTTCATTTACCTGCAGGTTGAGGCGTACGTTATCTCGCCGCGCATTATGTCCCGGGCGGTTTCGGTGCCCGGTGGCGTGGCAATTATTGCGGTGGCCGCAGGTGGTGCTCTGTGGGGCGTGCTGGGTGCGCTTATCGCCATACCGGTAGCGGCTTCCCTGCTCATTCTGGTGAAAGAAGTATTTATCCCTTACCAAGACACGAAGTAGCCTGCGACGAACCGGAAAGTTTACGGCACCTGGTCATACACTAATCGGCGGCTGCACCCCATACGGTGATGTAGCCGCCGATTGCTGTCTGAAATAACTTACCCGGTGGTGCTAGAGAGGGCTTTAGAGCTCAGTAATCTCTTCTGCGACCGGACCGCTATACTCGCTCAGGCAGCACGGTCTGCTCCCCCAGTACAATGCTCGCTATAGAGTTCAGCACCGCATTCACAGACTTCTCGCCCACCCACAGGTGCTTACATCCCTCAAAGGGGATTACCTGGGCACGGTTAATGGCACTAAACCGTTCACGCGCCTGAGCGGGCTGTAAGTAGTCGTCGTGTTCAGGGATGAGTGCGTACAGGGGGTTGCTGATCGTATTCCATTCAGCCATCTCCGCCGGGTGTACCCGGTGAAGCGGCGGGGAAAGGAGGACCGCACCGGTGAATTCGTTGGCGCGCGCGGGTCCATATTTGAGCACCAGCTCTGTACCGAATGACCAGCCAATAAGCCACGGGTTAGGCAGAGCACGCCCTAAGACGTAGTCAAGAATCGCATCGAAATCTTTCTTCTCAGCAAATCCGCCGTCGAAGACCCCATCGCTGGTGCCTCGAATGGAGGAGGTGCCGCGGGTATTGAAGCGAAGTACGGCTATATTGGCAAGCGCGGGCAGACGGAACGACGCTTTCTTGTACACGTGCGAATCCATATACCCGCCATGCGTTGGAAGCGGATGAAAAGTTACGAGAGTCGCTTTAACGTCCCCCTCAGGAAGCGCCAGTTCACCCACGAGGCGTTTTCCATCGGCTGTCGTGACCTCAAAGTTCTCACGACGCGCGGGAAGCACCGTGCGGGAACGGATCGCGGTTGGCACCCCAGGGGTCGGTAAAGATATAGCGGGACGGGTCGAATTCTGTGCGGGTTTCTTCGCTCATAGTGTGTCTTTCAATCGGGGTAGGTGTATCTCAAGCCCAAAAATGGGGGTGATGCGCATAGGATTCTGCTGTTATTTTCGGCGGCTGCGCCAACAGTGCCGGTGCCAGTGGCGGCGTTCATCAATGGCACGTTCTCTGCCCAGCACGTGGCTTTCTTGCCACACCACCAAGTGCGCAGTTCCGGGCGGTATGGGACGGTAACATTCGGGGCAGGTGTAAGTTTTTCTGGCATTAACAGCCGGGATATACTGCACGAACCAGTCTCCGTACCGGTCGCTCTCAACGGTTGGCGCCGGGTCAAGAATCCGTGAAATATCACGCCCGCCACCTGCGGTGGTGCGTAACCATTTGCTGGAGGTGGTGCCCGAAGGGCGTTTACCGGGGTGATTCTTACGTGCCATGCTCACTATTTTATCCCTAGCTACTACCCATTCCAGATTTTAAAGGTTATACCGGGGCCTCGTCTAAAGGAGCATACTCGGTGAGGATAGCCTCATACGTATTGCCGTGAAGATTGCAAGAATCCATAACGTAAAAACAGCGCAAAAAATTTTTATCAAAAATATAGGCGTGCTCGTAGAAATCAATAGAGTCCACGTCTTCTAAATCGTGCTGGATCTCGCCGCTGAGGGCAGTGAAGACAGGCAGCTGAAGACCGTCATACACATAATGCCGCAGCACATAAAGCATTTGGTGAGGAAAAAGCTCACCCAGCCGGTGGGGGCGAACCAGCTGAGGCTGGCCGCTTTCGCACCCGAATGGTCGCTTATACGAGAAACTCACTGTATTTTCGTTTGAGTTATTAGGTGTTGAGCAGAGCATATGTCCTCTGAAAAAGACACGGATAAGACGCTGCACTACTTTTTCCGCCTCAGTCGCTTCTAATGGCTGACCATACGCAAAATCTTTCACAGCCTGCACTTTCTTATTGTTTCAAGTATTCGGTTTTTCTCACCGGGCTATCAGCGGCAAAGAAACAACGCTACCCCCGCATACACTATAAAATACACTCGTGTATCACCCACATCATGATGAGCGCACCTAGGAGAATGCCGCATGAAAGCTATTCTTGATCACTGGGTTGGAAACCGCAGCGAGGATACAGAGCACACCATCGTATCAACGGGGGAACTGCTGGCCCTGTTGAAACGTCTCGGCACCAACCACCACACCCTGCTCAGCCTGTATCACCCCAGTAAAGACCCCGATAACAACCACCTCATGATCGGCGGAGGTCCCCAACGGTATGTGCTCACCGGGTGTGAAGAGGGCACCATTCTAAACGTCAGAAACCCGCAGATGAGTGACACAGCAACAGTTAAGATACTGGTGGGTGGGCAGCTGAGCCTCTTCACGGAACACGAATTAGTGACTCAAGAGCAGGCTTTGAGTGTGCGGTACAGTATTTCAAGACTGGGCGTATCTCCCACGTGGGCCTGCCCTACACATGGGAGAGACTATAAATAACCAACCCGCAGATGGCGTGTGCACAATGACCCGCTGCTGGTAGAGTGGATGGGTGCGAGTTGTTATAGCTGAATGTTCCGTCGATTACGAAGGCCGCCTACGGGCTCACCTGCCCCGCGCCACCCGTCTGCTCATGGTTAAAGGGGACGGTTCGGTGCTGATTCACTCCGATGGCGGCTCCTATAAGCCGCTGAACTGGATGAGCCCGCCCTGCACCCTGGCTGTGGCCGCACGTGATGATATCCCCGCCACCGCCCTAGAAGAGCTGGAAGAGGAAGTACAGCAGCTGTGGACGGTGCAGGCCGCTAAAAGTGACGACCGGCTGCTCATTAAAGTTTTTGAGGTCATCCACGAGCATGAGCATTCGCTTGGCACCGACCCGGGGCTCATTAAGGATGGTGTGGAAGCCGACCTGCAGCGTCTGCTTGCCGAACAAATTGAGACACTGGGCTCAGGATACTCGCTGGTGCGCCGTGAATATCCGACCGCTATCGGCCCGGTGGATATTATGGCGAAAGACCCCAACGGGGCAAGCGTTGCCGTGGAGCTTAAACGAGTAGGCGACATTGACGGCGTGGAGCAGCTCACCCGCTACTTGGAGCTGCTGAACCGAGACCCGTTGCTAGCGCCTGTCAAAGGAGTATTCGCGGCCCAAAAAATCAAGCCGCAGGCCCGCACACTCGCTCAAGACCGCGGTATTAGGTGTATCGCCCTTGACTACGATGCAATGCGCGGCGTAGACGACGCCGCAGACAGGCTTTTCTAGCTCTCTGCCGCGTTAGTTTTACGCGCTCAGCCCATAAAGCTAGACCAGTCTGCGCTCCCCTGTGCTTCTGGCGGAGGCGCTCACGCCCCTATCCCAAGTACCACCCGGTGAACCTGCGCGAGAACCGATATAAGCACGCACGAACCGGCGCATCCTCGTAAAGAGGACACGCCGGTTCGTTGTTATTACAGGCCGCGCTATGTGGCGGGAACTGTGAAGTCCGCGTGTTTAGCCGCGATTGTGACCTTATCATTCGAGACGGTCATAAACCCCTGGTGCAGGCGGGTTTTCAAGTCCTGCCCATCCACCGGGCGCAGCAGCATTTCGCCGTCCTCCGCCAGCAGCGCGCACGTGGGGATAAGCCCGGGTGAGATACCCAGATCGCCCTCAACGGTACGCACACGCACGTAGGATGCCTCACCGGTCCACACCACGCGTTCGCGGGAAACAACTTCAACCGTTAGTGCCATAATTACTTGGCTCCAGTCTGTGCCTTGATTTCCTCGTACTGGCGCATCACATCGTCCATACCGCCGATGTTGTAGAACGCCTGCTCCGGGATGTGGTCCACGTCGCCGTTGCAGATCATCTGGAAGGACTCGATAGTGTCCTTCAACGGAACGGTGGACCCTTCAACACCGGTGAACTGCTTCGCGGTGTAGGTGTTCTGTGAGAGGAACTGCTCGATACGGCGGGCGCGCGAGACAACAACCTTCTGCTCCTCGGACAGCTCGTCCACACCCAGAATTGCGATAATATCCTGCAGTTCCTTGTTCTCCTGCAGAATAGCCTTCACACGGATAGCCGTGTCGTAGTGTTCCTGGCCAATATACTGCGGGTCAAGAATACGGGAGGTGGAGGTCAGCGGGTCGATTGCCGGGTACAGGCCACGCGATGCGATCTCACGCGAAAGCTCAGTGGTCGCATCCAGGTGCGCGAAGGTCGTTGCCGGTGCGGGGTCGGTGTAGTCATCCGCAGGAACATAAATCGCCTGCATCGAGGTAATGGAGTGACCGCGAGTTGAGGTAATACGCTCCTGCAGCAGACCCATCTCATCCGCCAGGTTAGGCTGGTAGCCCACAGCAGAGGGCATACGGCCCAGCAGAGTCGAAACTTCAGAACCAGCCTGGGTAAAACGGAAAATATTATCGATAAAGAGCAGCACGTCCTGGTTCTTCACATCACGGAAGTACTCCGCCATGGTCAAACCGGTCAGGGCCACACGCAGACGGGTTCCCGGGGGCTCATCCATCTGGCCAAAGACAAGGGCGGTGTCCTTCAGAACCCCTGCTTCTTCCATCTCAACCCACAGGTCGTTACCCTCACGGGTGCGCTCACCAACACCGGTGAACACCGAGGTACCGCCGAAGTTACGTGCCACACGGGTAATCATTTCCTGAATCAGCACGGTCTTACCAACACCAGCGCCACCGAACAGGCCGATCTTACCGCCCTTAATGTAGGGGGTGAGCAGGTCAATCGACTTAATACCGGTCTCCAGCATCTCGGTCGACCCCTCCAGCTCCGCGAAACCGGGAGCGGCACGGTGAATGGGCCAGTATGCATCCGCAGTAATCTCGGAGTTAGGCACATCCAGCGCGTCACCGAGCACGTTAAACAGATGACCCTTCACGCCATCGCCCACAGGCACAGAGATGGGTGCGCCGGTGTCAATCACGGCTTGGCCGCGCACCAGCCCGTCGGTCTGCTGCAGCGAAATAGCGCGCACAAGGGAGTCGCCGAGGTGCTGGGCGGTCTCGAAGGTGATAGTACGGGTGCGACCGTCGAGGGTGAGTTCGGTGGTCAGCGCGTTATAAATATCCGGTACCTGGCCGGCGGGGAACTCAACGTCGACCACGGGGCCAATCACGCGGGCAATACGGCCCGTTGCGCCCTGAGTCGGTGCTGAGACCGATTCGTTGTAGGTGGCAGTCATATTCTCTCACTTACCTATAAAAAGTTTGGAACAGTAGGCGGTTTCGATGCTGTAGCATCAGGCTACGACGAGGCGAGGGCGTCAGCGCCGCCCACAATCTCTGAAAGCTCCTGCGTAATCTCCGCCTGGCGAGCGTTATTCATCAAGCGGGTGTACTTATTAATGAGCGTCTCGGCGTTATCGCCCGCGGTCTTCATGGCCCGCTGGCGCGAGGCAAGCTCGCTGGCGGCCGCCTGAAGCAGGCAGGCAAACAGAGCGGGAGGCAATATAGCGCGGTAGCAGCGCATCCAGAACCTCCTGCGGGGAAGGCTCAAACTCAAACACTGCTGGCTGTACGTAGTCAGCCTGGGTGAGTTCCTCATCGGGCACGATTTCCTCCCCAAGATGCTGGGCCTCAGCCACATGAATGGGCAGCAGCCGCAGAATCTTGGTCTCCTGGGTGACCATGGATTTGAACTCGGTGTAGACCACGTGAAGGTCGTCCACCCCGCCTTCTTCAAAAGGCTTAGAGTACGCTTCCAAAAACACGTCCCGAATCTCAACCGCAGTATCGATGCGCGGGCTGTCAGTATGCCCCTCCCAGGCCCGAACGTAAGGGCGTTCACGGAACTCGAAATAAGACTTCGCCTTACGCCCCACTAGGTACAGGTTCACTTCACGGCCTTCGCCGCGCAACTTTTCGATCAGCGACTCGGTTTTCTTCAAAACCGATGAAGAGTACGAGCCCGCCAAACCACGGTCGCTAGTAACTACCAGCACCGCCGAACGCTTATGTTTGCTTTTCCCAATCGTCCCTGGGCCGTGGATCAGCGGATGCTGCACGCTCTGCTGAGTTGCCAGGGCCGTCACCACGCGGGTGAGTGCGTTCGCGTACGGGCCTGCCGCCTGTGCGCTACGGCGTGCCTTATTAATGCGGGAGGTCGCGATCATCTCCATCGCCTTGAAGATTTTCTTCATAGACGATGTCGAAGCAATCTTCTGTCGGTAAACCCTAATCTGGGCTCCCATAGAGCTTCCTTTCTCCTGCCCTTCTCCCCCACCGTGCACCCGGTGTAGGGTGCACGGCTGAAAGCGGGCTAGGAATAATCGCTAACCGATGGTTTCCTGGGTGATGTCCTGGTCCTTGGCAGCTTGATACTCCTCATGACCGGCATCAACAAGGTGGCTGGTGCCCTCAGAGCGGAAACCCTTCTTGAACTCTGTCACAGCAGACTTCAGGGCTTCCACAACATCGTCCTCCAGCTTCCCTGAGGCAGCGATATCGGTCAGTACTGAGGTGCGGTGACGCAGATAATCAATGAACTCAGCTTCGAAACGAAGAATGTCAGAAACTTCAAGGTCATCCAGGTACCCGTTAGTACCGCACCAGATAGAGACAACCTGCTCCTCCACCGCGTACGGGGTGTACTGCGGCTGACGCAGCAGCTCGGTCAGGCGGGCGCCGCGGGTCAGCTGCGCCTTCGAAGCCTCATCCAGGTCGGATGCGAACATTGCGAACGCTTCCATTGCGCGGTACTGCGCCAGTTCCAGCTTCAAAGTACCGGAGACCTTCTTCATCGCCTTAGTCTGCGCCGCACCACCCACGCGGGAGACGGAAATACCCACGTCCACTGCGGGGCGCTGGTTAGCGTTGAACAGGTCGGACTGCAGGAAGATCTGACCGTCGGTAATCGAAATGACGTTGGTGGGAATGAAGGCAGACACATCGTTCGCCTTCGTCTCAATAATGGGGAACCCGGTCATCGACCCGGCGCCCAGCTCATCGGAGAGCTTAGCGCAACGCTCCAGCAGGCGGGAGTGCAGGTAGAAGACGTCACCGGGGTATGCTTCACGTCCCGGTGGGCGGCGCAGCAACAGCGACACGGCGCGGTATGCTTCTGCCTGCTTTGAAAGGTCATCAAAGATAATCAGCACATGCTTGCCGCCGTACATCCAGTGCTGGCCAATCGCTGAACCAGTGTACGGTGCCAAGTATTTAAAGCCTGCGGCATCCGATGCGGGAGCAGCAACAATGGTGGTGTACTCCAGTGCGCCCTTAGTCTCCAAGGTATGACGCACCGCCGCAATGGTCGAGGCTTTCTGCCCGACCGCAACGTACACGCAGCGTACCTGCTTTGGAGGGTCACCGCTCTCCCAGTTCGTCTTCTGGTTCAGAATGGTATCGACCGCAATCGCGGTTTTACCGGTCTGACGGTCACCGATAATCAGCTGACGCTGGCCACGGCCAATCGGGATCATCGCGTCAATAGCTTTCAGGCCGGTCTGCAGCGGCTCATGCACCGACTTACGCTGCGTCACACCGGGTGCTTGCAGCTCCAGTGCGCGGCGGCCTTCAGCCTCAATAGGCCCCAGATCGTCAATGGGGTTACCGAGGGGGTCAACGACGCGGCCCAAGTACTTGTCACCAACGGGTACCGACAGCACCTCACCAGTGCGGTGTACCTGCTGGCCTTCCTCAATACCGGTAAAATCACCCAGGATGATCACACCAATATCGCGGGTATCTAGGTTCTGTGCAAGACCGAGGGTGCCGTCTTCAAAACGAAGCAGCTCATTCGCCATGACTGAGGGAAGACCCTCAACACGCGCAATACCATCGGAGGCCGCTACCACACGGCCTATCTCAACACGTTCTGCATTGCCGGGTTCGTAAGACGCCGCGAACTCATTCAGCGCATTACGGACGTCGTCGGCATTGATGGTCAAATCGGCCATCTTGTGTCCCTGCTCTCCTTCTTGTGGCTGGCCCCTCAGGGGCTAACCGAAACTTGTTGTCCGAGGCGAAAAATCGGGGTGTCCACCCCATCGCCCGGGGTATCTTCTAAATCACCGTTGCGACGAATCGCTGGTTAGGGGTGGCCTAGCCAAGGTTACGTTCCAGTTCGTCGAGGCGAGCGATAACAGTACCGTCAATTACCTCGTCACCAACCTGAACGCGCAGACCGCCCAGAACCGTCGGATCCACCGAAATGTCCAGCTTTAACTTGCGGTTATACACCCTGCTGAGGGCGTGCCCCAGGCGGTTCAGCTGCGCCTGCGAAAGAGCTACAGCTGAGGTTACCTTTGCAATGTAGCGGTTTTGTCGCTTGACGATGATTTCTACGAACTCGTCGGCCAGACGCGCAGCGTGCATGCCGCGAGTTTCGCTACCGATCCGTTCCAGCAGAAGCACGCCTTCAGCGCTGCGGGCAGGGGCCGCCCAACGCTACCGCGAGTTTCTGCTTTGCTTCTTTGCTTGCCAGATTGTTAGACAGTGCCGTCTGTGCTGGGCGGTGCCATCAACGTTTCGGACGAACGTGAGAAGTTCATTAACGAGGGTATCGAGTGCCTCAACACCACCATGTGAATGGGTAGACACAATGGCGGCGAGTACGGCGCACTTCTCAAGCGCGTCCGCCAGATCTCGTTCTGCAGACCAGCGCTGAGAAACAGCGACGGTCAGTACAGATAAGGTCTGGGACGAAACTTTGCTGCCGAATACGGTGCTGGCAATGTTCTGACGCGCAGCCTCCACACGGGAGGTATCAGTCAGCCCACGGCGCAGACCACCATCGCGGTCAATAACATCGACCACTGCGAAAAGCTCGCTCGCTAGATGCAGCGGGTTGAGCGACGCGTTCGCGTCGAGGGCCGCCTCCACCTTGCTCAGTGATTCAGTAGATACTCCTGCCATTACCGAGTTGCACCTGCGTTCTGCTGCTCGGTTTCAAGGTCAGCAAGAAAACGATCTACCACGCGGGCCGATCGTGCATCATCGGTGAGAGCTTCGCCCACAATCTTCCCGGCCAGAGCGGTTGCCAGGCTGCCCACCTCGCTACGAAGTGAAACAGCCGCTGCCGCGCGCTCAGCCTCGATGGTTTTCTGCGCATTCTCAGTGATACGCTGGGCCTCGGCGGTCGCACGCTCACGGGCTTTAGCGATAATCGCTTCGCCTTCAGCGCGGGCTTCCTCACGAATCTGCTGTGCCTCCAGTCGAGCACTATCGAGCTGCTGGCTGTACTCTTCGCGAGCCGCTGCCGCCTCTGCCTGAACCTTCTTAGCTTTGGCGAGGCCGCCTTCAATGGCTTCCTTACGATCCTGGTAGATCTTCTCGAATGCCGGGGCGATGTACTTGATGACAATGAAGAGGAGGATCAGGAATCCGATGGCGGTCATGATGACTTCCCCGGTCGCGGGGATCAGGGGGTTAGACGCGGCGTGCTCCGCACCCCCATCATTTGCCAGATAAGTCATGGAAGGAATCCTGTTCTATGGGTTGGTCGTTGGGACGTATCGGGGCCGGTTACTTAATGAACGCAAGCACCAGGCCCAGCACGGCCAGCGCCTCAACCAGCGCGAAACCCATGAACAGCATCGGCTGCAGGGCTTTGCGAGACTCAGGCTGACGTGCCACGCTGGTCATATAAGCCGCGAAGATCAGACCCACGCCGATACCGCCGCCGATTGCTGCCAGACCGTAGCCAACTGCGGTGATCGAACCGGTAATTTCCATTATTTTTCCTTTCAACAGTGCCCGGGAAGGAACCCTTCCTCCGCCGAACAGAGTCTTTTGTAGTGTGCTAAGCCCGCTTGCAACGGGTTGCTTTATTCGTTACCCAAAAGCTTGGGAACGAAAACCTTATTTAGTGGCCTTCAGAGACCGAGCCCTGCATGTACACGGCCAGTAGCAGCGCGAACACGTAGGCCTGAATAACCTGGATCATGAGCTCCAGGAAGTAGAGGAACATACCGAGCGCCCCGGGGGCGATAGCAGCTGCATAACCAACCCCGCCCATTGAGTCAATCATGTACTGCGCCAAAGATGCGGCAACCATCATTGCCATGTGCCCGCCGAACATGGTGGCGAAAGACGCAGGGAGTGCGTCACGGGGCGAATCACCATATTGGAGAGCAGCTCAATGGGGATTAGAATCGGGTACACCCAAACAGGAACCCCCGAAGGCATCGTCAAATCTTTAAAGAAGCCGCCCAAGCCTTTGCGCTTAATACCGACACCTACCCAGCTCAGGTAGGCAATAGCGGCCAATGCGTAGGCACTGCCGGGGTGTGAGAACGAAGGCAGCTGCAGTAGCGGAATTGAACCGTACAGGTTGTTCACCAGCACGAAATAGAACGACGCAAACAGCAGAGGGATGAAGGGCTTGAAGTGATGCGCACCAATAAGTTCCTTGGCCAGTGAATTACGGGCAAAAAGGTACCCCGACTCAGCTACGAACTGTGTCCTGGAAGGAACCATGGCGCGTTTGCGTCCGGCCCACAGGAAAAAGCCCGCGATAATGACGACGGAGAGAAGCACCAGAAGCATCTGCTTGCCCACGCCAAAAGACCCAATAGCGAATAGGTCGGGAAGGTGCATTTCATCCGGGGTCGGCGGCACGTAGCCTTCCGCGAGTACAGACCCGTTCTCGATCAAAGCAAGTCCTTTCTTGCTGCTAGTTGGCTGCCCGCCGGGCGAGCATTTACTCAACTAACTATGGGGGATTGGTGTGCGCGGGGTCTTGCGACCCTAGTTATTTTTCCTGACTCATGTGGATATATACAAGGTATAAGCCTCCGCAGACCCCTACCAGTACGCCGACCCACACGATCCAGGAGGTGCCTAGAAGACTATCGAGCCCAAAGCCGATAAGCCCCCAGACGGCGGCGCCGATGAGTAGATAAAGAATGGTCATGACGGCGCCGGAGAGGCCCCCGCCAGATACCAGTTCCCCGGTGGTTCGGAGTTCCCTGTCTCCACGCCACCATTTCTTCTCAGGTTCGGCCAAAAATCTTCCTGTCGTTTTTCTCCAAACCAAAAATGTGTGCTTTTATGGTTCGGAGTCAAAGTATAGAATCCGTATGTTGTTAATGGTGATGGCCTCAATACTCAGCCAGAGTACAGCCCCAATAATGGCTCCGGCGAGTGTCCACCCATGTTTTATATTTTCGGGGATAGGCACCGTCAGGAGCACCACCCCCATCAAGCTTGCTTTCACCACGTAGGCACATACTAGGGCCTGGGGTATTCCAACCCTTAATCGGGTGGCTCCCAACACCGTTAATACGCCTAAGGGTGAAACATATATAGATTATCAGAAACCCGAGCATAAATCCCGCCAAACCAGAGGGTCCGCGTACAATTAACGCGCCTGTTACACCCAGCAATAATGGCGGGACGGAGCAGACACTCACCCGGTAGTAAAGAGTCTTCCACGGGAAGGTGCGCGAATAGGAGCCCAGAGGCCGCCCTTTTCGTTCTGATGGCGGATACCACAGCAGGTTTTTAACCTTCTGCAGAATCATTGAACTTCTCCCGAATCATGAGGGTTTTGACCTCCGCGGAAGGACGCCTGTGAGCTCCCCAAACTACCCCCTGTGCCGCCTTCGGGGGCCGCAGTGTTATTCTCTGACGGCGCTGCGGTCTTCTGACGCGCAACAAGCGTGGGCAGAGACAGATATAGCAGCACAACTAACACCGCAAATGCGAGCAACACCACACCCAGAATAGGAAGGTCGCTACTCCAAAAGTTAAGGCCGTTAAGTATGAGAGCCCACACCAGCACTGTTAGTCCAGTCACCACCGTTGCAGACCCTAAATGTGTGAAGCCCACATCAGTCAAACGCTGGTACACATGCGTCCGATGCGGCTTATACCACTGCTCCCCCGCAGCCATACGACGCAATAAGGTGGTACCCGAATCAGCCAAGTACACCAGCAGCGGGGCCAAAGCCACCAGCGGATTCACATTCGCAAACCAGGTGCCCACCGCAAGTATCGACAGCCCCGCCCCCAGCAGGTACGAACCGGCATCACCTAAGAAAACATTACGACCGCTGCGTACGTTCCACGGCAAAAACGCCGCGAACGCACCCGCGATTGCCAGACCGCCCAGGGTCAGCCACGGCAGTTCCGTCAGGTACCCCGTGAAGGAGTAGCACAATCCAGCCGCCAAACCGTGGCAGCCGGAAATACCGTTAATACCGTCCATAAAATTCGCCACGTTAATGTACGCGGCCACGAAAATAGCTGCCGGTACTGCCCAGAATATCGGCGCATTCATAAGCACCGACAAAACCCAGGCAACCCCCGCACCAATCAGCAACTGCACCCCGGCCCGTATAGCGATTCCAATGCCGCTTACATCCTCAATCCAGCCCAGCAGCAGTGCGGCAGCCATACCCGCCAATAGGGTTACCGAAATACCGGTATTCACCGTCCATCCCGCAGCAGTTGCCACCCCAAAACTTGCGCACACCGCCAAGGCGGTCGCCAATCCCATCCCCCGGTAGGTGGGGGTGGTATGGGAGGAACGCTCATTTCGGTAAATCCACCATATTCAGCGTGTGCAATAGCGGACGCACCAGGAACGGGAGCACACCGCCTAGGATGGTAGCGGTCAGGGCCACAGTGATTATCGGTAGCATCCGGGGTGTCCTTTACTTCTGTTCGTAACCGCACCTAACGCGTAATACGTCGGGCTGTACCCAGATCAGGTGCTCGCTCCAAGCCGTGCCGCTCATAGCCGCGGTGTTCCTCATAGTCACGCAGCCACGTATCGTAGTCCAGCGTATCCGGGTCTAGGGCGGGGGCAGTCGAGTGCGAAATGTACCGGTTCTCGGCGCTACGCTCATAGTGCTCCCCGTGCCCAAACAGCACCTCACCTAGTTTCTCGCCCTTGCGCAGGCCGGTGAGTACAATCTCCACATCGTAACGGCCATATGCCTTACGCATCTCCCGTGCAACATCATAAATATGCACGGGGTCGCCCATATCGAGTACCATCACGTCCCCCGGTCGACCGATTTTACCGGCGAGCATCACCAGCAGGCAAGCGTCCGGGATCAGCATAAAGTAGCGGGTGGCATCCTTATGGGTGAGCGTAATAGGCCCGCCGCTCTCAATCTGGCGGGTAAATAGCGGCTTAATGGAGCCGCGGGAACCAAACACGTTGCCGAAGCGCACCGAAACGTACTTCCGTCCGGTCTGGTGCCCGAACCAGGCGGTCAGACACTCTGCCGCACGTTTCGACTGCCCCAAAGCCGTGGTCGGGTCAGCCGCCTTATCTGTTGAGACATTCACTAGAGTCCCAACACCCGAAGCTTCCGCGGCACGCAGCACGTTAAGAGTGCCCAGGGTATTAGTCTTCCACGCCTCCTCGGGGTACGCCTCTAATGCTGAGACGTGTTTCAGGGCAGCTGCGTGGAACACAATATCGGGTTTACGTTCCATAAAGATTTTGCGCAGGTTCTCGCCCTCACGGATATCAGCCAGAATAATGCGCTCATCATCCAGGCTCGACTCGCCGGTGATCGACAGCTTAGTGTCCATCAGCAGGGTCTCGTCCCGGTCAAGCATCATGAGCAGCTGCGGGTTAAAACGGTGAATCTGACGGCACAATTCCGAACCAATAGAACCACCGGCCCCGGTGACCAGCACGCGTTTGCCCGTAATATACGAGCTAAGCAGCTGGTCGTCCACCTCATAGTTAATCTCGCCGCGCACCAGCTGCATGATTTCGCTATCGTCCGTCTCATACACCGTATCGTCACCCACCAGGCGCTGGGTGGTGCTTGCAATGCGACGGGCCTCAATGCCCCTCTCACGCATCCGTTCCCACAGCGCGTCGAAGGTGTCTTTAGGGTACTTTGAGATCGCAACAATCACTTTCTTCGGGTGCAGCTCATCAATAAGCTGATCCAGATTATCAATATTGCCGCGCACCGGAATACCGTGCACCTTCGCCCCTAATAGGCGCGGGTTGTCGTCAATAATAGCTACCGGGAAAACCTTTGAACGGTGGTCTTGTATCATCGACTGAATCACCAAACGCCCCGCCAAACCAGCACCATAAATAATGACAGGTTCGCCGTCCTGCCGTTTCTTCAGACGCCACTCAACATAGGTGCGTTTAGCCATGCGCATACCGGCCATCAGCATGAGGGCAAACGCCATGCTGATCAGCGGCACAGAATGCGGCAGATGCGGCCAGTGCAGCAGCTCATCAAGGTAGCTCCAGGCAAATAGCCCCAGCCCGGTGGCCACCACGGCGGCGCCCGCTAGAAGGATCTCTTCAAATGAGCCGTACTCATGGTCCCGACGGTACACCTTATACCACAGGCCAAAGCCCACTTGTAAGACAGCCGCCAACGCAATGTTTATTGCCAGAGCTTGAGCGTCAATCACATCAAGCACGCTACGCTGATTCAGCAGCACACTGTAACGCAACATGAACGCCACCACGAGGGCTAAAGCCCACGCGATGGAATCTAAGAACATCCGCCCCAGCATCCAGGAGAGCTTACGTTCATAATATGTTGGAATATCAGTCTGTGTCTCAGACCGCTTAGTGGGTTCAGAGGTCACTAAGTCCCCTTTCGAAACTGTGAGCGGATGCTAAAGAGCCGCTGAGATGTATGTGGTTGGTTTATGCTTTTAGCACCTACAAGAGCCCTAAAAGCGGTGCGGCGCACGGACTCGGGGATAAACCGGTAAACGGTACGCACCCCCATATTCTTTCACCCACCCCGTCTTGGTGATGGCGTGCCCAGTGTACAGACGACGCTGAATCGCCCAATCCTGTTTCCATGCTACAAGACCCCCGCGCCGGGTGTAGGCTCCCGCACCCACCCGGTACCGCACCAGAGCCTCAGAAAGGTTATCGAGCTTGTACCCAGCGGCAGCCAGCCGGGACCACAGCCACCAGTCCTCGGCCCCGGGCACATATTCGTAACCGCCCACCTGCTGCACCGGGGTTTTTCGGAACGCCACGGTGGGGTGGTACAGCGGGTTCCGGGACGGCATCGCTGCCTGAACCCGTTCCACACCCAGAACGGTGGAGCGCTTCGCTTCACACACCGTGTTCTGCGCATCCACCTCGTGCATGGCCGAACCAAGTACCGCACAGTCGCTAGCGGCCAGTGCTGGGATAAGCCTCTCAAACCGGGAGGGCTCTGAAATATCGTCGGAATCTGCGCGAGCCACCAGCTCGTGGGTGCACGCTGCCAGCCCCTCGTTGAGAGCGGCAGCAAGGCCAGCGTTCTGCGGCAGCGGCACCGTACGAATAGGTGCACACCGGCCCGCCTGTCCTTCAGCAACCCACCGTTCAATCACGGTATTAAGTTCTGGGGTGAGCGGCCCATCCAGCACCAGCACCAGCTCAGTTGGCCGAAGCGACTGTTCACGCGCATTCGAAGCCAACGCAGCGTCCAGATACTCGGGGTTTTCCTCAGCGTATACGCTCATGAGAACCGAAAAATCGGGGGTTTTATCCGTATCCGGCACAATGACAGGTGCCTGTGACGAACCGTAACGCCCCGGGAAGTGCAGGGGATACACCCCCGCCATGACCTCGGCATTAGGTCGGGGCGGGCGTACTGCGTCCCTTATGCCATTCACAAAGTACCCGAAATAGGTTCTTTTCTCATCGGTACGCACCACGGTGGAAACCCACAGGCGGGCACTGGATACGCCGTAGAGGAGCTTTTCCAGGGGGCTGAGAGTGCGGCACCGGGTAAAAACCCACAGCTTATTGCGCACATCATTGTAAAACCGCGGCCCTGGTTTAGCATCGGTGGTACCGAAGGTTTTCGTGTGGTGCACCGCCACCGAGGATGGTACCGCAATAGCGTCACGGTGGTGTGCCAGACGTGTAGAAAACTCAAAATCATCATTCCAGATGAAAAACTCCGTCAGCGGCAGCCCGCCGTTCTGGCGCATCACCTGTGCATCCATCAGGATTGACACGAACGAGGCGCTGCGGATAGGCCGGGCACCCACCGACTGGGCACGGGCGTGACGCTCAGCGCCTGCCGCAAACATAGTGCGCATCGTATTCATGGGGTGATCCCGCCCGTCGTCCCACACAACTTTGGACGCGACAAGGGCGGGGCGTAAAGCCCGTACCGGCGAGTACCCCTCCCAGGCTTTTACCGCCTCATAGAGGGTGTTTTCGGTGGGTTCAGTATCATCGTCCATGACCCACACCAGATCCGGGTCATGCTGCGCAAGTGCCCGGTCAATTCCAGCTGCGAACCCGCCAGCTCCGCCCATATTGCGGGGCAGGGTTATGACATCCAGCGGGAGCGGGTAGTGAAGGTCCGCAAGGTACTGCGCGGTGCCGTCAGTGGAGGCGTTATCGACAACAACCACCGCAGCTGGCTGGGCCTCTCCCCCAGCGATACCGGCTAATGTCAACGGCAGCAGGTCTTTACGGTTATAGGTCACCACCACCGCCACCGTGCGATACAGCGTATCGGAGTGTTGAGCATTATTGGGCGCCACAATAGTACGTGCATCCTCTGCGTTCACGAACAGCTCCCTCCCACATTGCTCAAAGAAAATACCGTGATTCACCGAAAGAATACTAGAATTCAGACTCTCTATTTTACCCCCAGAAAAGGCACTCACGGAAAATATGTCGCACCCCATATTTAGCCGCCTGAATATACAGGCGCGTTTCGTTTCCAAAACCCGTGCACATGTGCGAAAGTTGGAGTGAGCCCCGTAAAGGTTCGGGGATAAGAAAGGTGAATGACGTGTCCGACCCCCAGTGGAAAGTAATCGGCGCCAGCGGCTTCGTCGGCTCCTCCATCGTAGCCCGACTCAACGCCGAGGGTATCAGCGCAGACCCCATCGAAGCGCCGCGTTTGGCGACCCGAGCAACCGACCCCGAAATCATCATTGACGAGGCACGCCGTCTCGAAGGTATTATCGACTCTCTCGCCGACGCATTCGCGGGGGCGCACGTGATCGTCAACGCCGCTGGGCTGGCAGCCCCCAATATGCAGGACCTGCCAGCGCTTGTGGGCGCGAACGCCCTCTTACCGGCCGTCATTGCTATCGCCGCCCAGCGCACCGGGGTGCGCCGCATGATTCACCTCAGCTCCGCCGCCGTGCAGGGTGCTAAACCCGTGCTGGATGCGACCGAATACACTGAACCATTCAGTGCTTATTCGTTCTCGAAAGCGCTCGGTGAAGAATGCCTGCTTGACCTATACGACTTAATAGAAGAAACGGCGGCACAGGGGCGGGCACCCGGTTCAGCAAATTCCCCCTACCCCGCTGCGCCGTCCCACGCTCCCGCCTATGTGGCCCCCGATCACGCGGTTGAGCTGTGTATCCTACGCGCCACCAGCGTACAGGGGCGCGGGCGCCGCACCACCGAACTGTTCGCAAAGATGGCTTCCTCCCCGTTCGCCTCGGTGGCGGGGGCAGGAAACCGCAAATCGCCCGTCTCCAGCTCATACGCCCTAGCTGAATTTACCGTCAAACTGGGCCGTTTCCCGGGTCAGCTGCCGCCTATTGTCTTACAGCCCTGGGAGGGAGCTACGGTTAACTCAATCATGACCGATGCGGGCCGCCGCGCCCCCAAACACCTGCCGGAGTGGTTGTGCCGTGGCGCTATTAAAGCTGGCTACACCGTCTCGGAGCTGCTGAACGATAAGTTTCAGGGGTCGGTGCGTAAAGTGGAGCTCATGTGGTTCGGTCAGGAGCTTGACGACTCGTGGGCGCGTGCCAATAACCTGGTGCCCGAGCCGCGCGTGCGCGAGGTGCTGCGCAACGCCCACACGGCACTGGGTAAGAAAAAAGACAAACGATTCCGCTAGCACGAACACACAGCTCGTTTAAGCACACAGTGCGCAGTTTCTGCGAGGTCCGGGATAAACCGGCCATACGCCTCAGAAACTGCGCACTCGTACTTGTGGGGCTTATAGGGGAAAGAAAGCTCGCCCCGCTAATCTGTGGAAGCGCTCGCTCTCCGTCTGCTCACCGAAAACGAGAGCACGGGCCTGCTGAGCGGAGAACGGCTGCGCCTGAGCCTCATCCCGCTTAACAGGTTTCGGAGTGTTATTGCGGTACTGTCGGGTACGCTGCTGATCGATACCCGCTGAGGCAGACACCTCCCCCAGCACCCCTACCGCACCCATGAGCGCCGAGGCGATAGACCCCTCAGCTGGTGCGCCAGCACGGCGAGCGGACTCCGAACTCTGCGAATGTTCTTTATCCCACTGCTCGTATGCTTCGTCTAAGTCTTCCTGCCCGGCGGCGGCATGAGTCTCACCCTCAGCGGCACGTTCCTTCGCTTTTAGCTCGTTACGCTCATCCAGCTCGGCGCGGGTCACGATTGAGGGAACCACCTCACGCAGCGCCTCTACGGAGATAGCGCCCTCACGCACCACCACAAACGGGGTGCAGGTGCAGTCCAGGATTGTTGAAGGCAGAGCCTGTGCCGGTGCATCATCACTTCCGGTACCTTCCGCCGTTTCGGAGGGGGGGTATCCTTGGTGGTTTCAGCGGCGGGGGCACTCTCAGCCCCCGAATCTGCGGTCTCTGTGTCCTCTGAGCCTGGCGCATCGGTATCCGGTGCTTGAGATTTACTGTCCGAGGCGGCCGCGGACTCTTTTGTGCTGCCAGCAGATGCTGGCCGGTCACCAGCATCCACGATCAGGCTCACGTTCTCCCCCAGCTGATCGGCTGCCTGCTGCGCGTTCACCGCCGCCTGCTGCCCCGTTTTATTCGCAGAAGAAACAGCCAGCGGGCCGTGCTCCGTCAAAAGCTTCAACGCGAACTCATCATTGGGTACACGCACGGCCACCGTGCCCTGGGTATCCCCCAAATCCCAGTTAAGTGACGGGTAAGAGTACAAGATAACGGTGAGTGCACCCGGCCAGAATTTACGACCCAGCTCGTACACCTCATCAGGAATCTCATCCGCCACACCGGACAGCGACGCCTGATCAAAAATCATGACCGGCGGCGGCATGGTGCGTGAACGGCCCTTATCGGAGAGCAGCTTCGCCACGCCCTCATGCGAAAAGGCGTCGCAGGCGATGCCGTAAACGGTGTCGGTGGGAATAACGATAGTCTCGTGCGAGTTCAAGGCTTCACGGGCGGCCGTAATGGCCTCCGAAACCTCAGTCTCACTCGATACGGGGTACAGCTTAGCTTTCACGTGCCCTATTCTCTCATGTTTTTAGGTTGCGTTGGTTCAGCCCAGGGCCACAAAATGCTGCGGGCCTTCTTACCGCCTACACGGTTGGCCTGTAACCGCACGTATGGCGGGGCCTGCCGGTTAAATCGTGCACGCACCGCACTCTCACAAACCCCAGCTCGTTGAACACCTCGGCCACCGCCTCCTGCTGGGTTTCATCATGTTCCATAATAAAAAACCCACCCGGTTTCACAAGGTACGCGGCCCTGGCAGCAACCGCAGCCGGTATCCGCATCCCATCCGCTGACCCCCCCATAGAGCGCCATATCCGGGTCGTGCTGGGCGGCCTCGGGTTCTGCGGGCACCCGCCCCTGCGGGATATACGGCGGGTTCGACACGACTGCATCGAAGTACCCGCCCAATCCCTCAAGGGCGCTGAGCGCATCGCCGTGTACGAAGTTCACACCGTATGTTTCGCAGTTAATGCGGGCCCAGGGCTCGGCATGTTCCGAAAGCTCCACTGCCGTCACCAGGGCATCATTCGGCAGGGCATTTTTTATTGCAGCTGCAATCGCGCCCGAACCGGCGCACAAAGTCAACAACCCGCAGGCGCCGCTGGGGGTACGCTCGGAGTGCGTTAAGTGCCTCTTCCACCAGCAGCTCCGTCTCGGGCCGGGGCACGAACACTCCCGGACCAACCCGCACCTGGATACGGTGAAACGCCGCCACACCCGTAATATGCTGCAGGGGTATGCGGCGGGCACGGCGGGCGATAAGCGACTCGTACCGTTGCGTATCCTGCGCGGTGAGAGCGTCCCCCAGAAGCGCCCGCTGCTGCACCGCGCCGCGCGTGTACCCCTCACGGGCGGTACCGCGCCGGTTACCTTCGGCATCGGTACCCAGCAGATGCGCCGCTAAAAGCTCAGCATCAGCCACCGGGCTCGGCACCCCGGCCTGCCGCAGCGTGGCGGCGCCTTGGCGCAGCGCCTGCGCAAGGCTCACCCCTTCACATTGCGTCGGGGTAAAGGGATGTTCCTGTCGTATCGGTCATGTCCATGTTCCGCGTCATCGCATCCACCTGCCGGCGTTGCCGTGGCACCGGTTATTTCTGCTCTTGACCCACCTGGGATAGGCGGTGCGCCTCATCCATCTCAATAGCGGACTGCACCACCGGTTCAAGGTCTCCGCCCAGTACCGCATCCAAGTTATACGCTTTGTAGCCGGTACGGTGATCAGCGATACGGTTCTCGGGGAAGTTATAGGTGCGGATACGTTCCGACCGGTCCATAGTGCGCACCTGAGAGGCACGATGCGCAGCGTTCTCCGCCTCAATCTGCTCCTGCTGATGCGCCAGCAGCCTCGCACGCAGCACACGCATCGCGGCTTCACGGTTCTGCAGCTGCGACTTTTCGTTCTGCATCGCCACCACAATACCCGTTGGAAGGTGAGTGATGCGCACAGCAGAGTCAGTCGTGTTCACGGACTGACCGCCGGGACCGGAGGAACGGTACACGTCAATCTTCAAGTCGTTCTGGCTAATCTCAATCTCTTCGGGCTCATCTACCTCAGGGAAAACCAGCACACCCGCCGCGGAGGTGTGAATACGTCCCTGCGATTCGGTTGCCGGAACGCGCTGCACACGGTGCACACCGCCCTCATATTTCAGGTGCGCCCACACGCCTTCGGCGGGCTCATTAGAGGTGCCTTTAATCGCGATCTGCGCATCCTTATAGCCGCCTACATCGGTGCTGGTGGAGGAAATAATCTCGGTTTTCCAGCCTTTGTGCTCGGCGTACCGCATGTACATGCGCAGCAGGTCGCCCGCAAACAGCGCCGCCTCGTCGCCGCCCGCGCCAGCTTTTACCTCAAGAATCACGTTACGGCCATCATCCGGGTCACGCGGGATGAGCAGGCGGCGCAGTTTCTCCCCCGCCGCTTCAAGTTCAGCCTCTAAAACGGGTACTTCGGCGGCAAACTCGGGGTCTTCGGCCGCCATCTCACGGGCCGCCTCAAGGTCATCGCTGAAACCCTTGTATTTGTTATAAGCACTCACGATACCGGTCAGCTCGGCGTATCGACGGCCCACACGGCGCGCCTTACCCTGGTTTGCCTGCACCGCAGGATCCGCCAGCTGCGCCTGCAAATCAGCGTGCTCATCCAGTAGCACCTGGATAGATTCAAACATTGTCTATTACTCTCTTACAATTCATGAACGCACCCACCCGGTGCGCATCCTCAAAGCCAATTATGCCGTGCGAACCGCAGAACGCACCACGCTACCGGCGCTAAACGCCGAATATCGCCCGCCCCTGCTGCGCTATTAAACGCACGGGGCGGGCGATAGAAGCACCGCGACTAGTTGGGGCTCATCCTAAGGCCGTTCTTCTGCACGGTCATTAAGAACTCGGCGTTCGTTTCGGTCTTTCGCAGCTGGTTCGTCAGCACGCTCAGCGCCTGCTCCGGCTCCATACCAGCCAGCACTCGGCGCAGACCCCACATGATCTTCACCTCTTCGCCGCTGAGCAGGTTCTCCTCACGGCGGGTGCCGGAGGCGGTCACATCGACTGCGGGGAAGATACGCTTATCCGCCAGCTGGCGCGACAGGCGCAGCTCCATATTGCCGGTGCCCTTGAACTCCTCAAAGATCACCTCGTCCATCTTCGAGCCGGTCTCCACCAGAGCCGTCGCCAGAATAGTCAGCGAACCGCCCTCTTCAATGTTGCGGGCCGCACCGAAGAACTTCTTCGGAGGATACAGCGCGGCAGAATCCACACCTCCGGAGAGGATACGGCCGGATGCGGGCGCTGCCAGGTTGTAGGCACGCCCCAGACGGGTCATCGAATCCAGCAGCACCACCACGTCGTAGCCGAGCTCAACCATACGCTTCGCGCGCTCAATAGCGAGCTCCGCGACCGTGGTGTGGTCCTCAGCGGGACGGTCGAAGGTTGAGGCGATCACCTCACCCTTAACCGTGCGCTGCATATCGGTCACCTCTTCGGGGCGCTCATCCACCAGCACCATCATGAGGTACACTTCGGGGTTATTCTCCGTGATCGCATTCGCGATCGACTGGAGCATAAGAGTCTTACCCGCCTTCGGGGGTGAAACAATCAGGCCGCGCTGGCCCTTACCGATCGGGGACACCAGGTCCACTACGCGCGGGCCCAGTTTCTTCTTGTCGGTCTCAAGGCGCAAACGCTCCTTGGGGTACAGCGGGGTGAGCTTTGAGAATTCGCGACGGCGCGTCGAGTCTTCAACGCTCTGACCGTTAATCGCCTCAATCTGAACCAGTGCGTTGAACCGCTGGCGGGAGTTCTGCTCCCCTTCACGCGGCACCCGGATAGCACCCAGAATATGGTCGCCTTTACGCAGGCGGAAATGCTTCACCTGAGCCAGCGACACGTACACATCATCCGGGCCCGGCAAATAGCCTGAGGTGCGCACAAATGCATAATTATCGAGGATTTCGAGGATGCCGGAGATCGGTGCCAGCACATCGTTTTCGCTGACTTTATTATCGAACCCGCGGTTATTGCGGCGCTCCCGCTGCTCATTAGTGCGCTTATTGCGGCGGTTACGGCGCTCATCGTCGTTGGAGTTAGAACGTTCGGCCTTGGCCTGGCGGTCATTATTCTTCTCATACCGCTCGTTTTTCTCGTACCGTTCACGCTTATTGGTGCGGCGGTAGGTGCGCTCGTTCTGCTCGGTGCTTTCAGCCTCTTCGCTCTTACGGCGGTTATTGGTGCGTTCACGGGTGCGGGTGCGTTTCACCGGCTTCTCCGGGTCGGTACCGAACGTCATATCCAAGGCGGCGGTAATGGAATCCAGGCTGGTTGCCCCGTCTGCGGTTTCGGCCTTCAAATCGGCGGAGTTCTCGGGGAGTTCACGCTGTTCGCGGCGCTCACGAATTTTCTCGGAAGCCAGTTCTGCCTTTACGTCCAGGGGAGGAAGGTCCGCATCCGTCTTAGCGGTCTTTTCGGCTTTCTTAGCCTCCTGCGCTTTACGGGTACGCGTGGTGCGGGTTCGCTTTGCGGGTGCCTTCTCGCCCTCACTCTTTTCGGACTTTTCAGCTTTAGAGGAAGGAGTTTTTTCGGTCTTTTCGCTCTTTTTCTCAGCGTCGGTCTCATCGCGTTCAGCCACCACGCCTCCGCGCTGGTGAGACGCCACAGCCTCAACCAGATCCGCCTTCTTCAGACGCAGGTACCCTTTAATGCCCAACTGCTGGGCTAGGGTGCGTAGCTGAGCGACTTTCAGCTCGCCAAGCTTTGAGCTCGTTACGAGTGTGCCCGACGCGTTTTCGTCTTCAGTCACGACAATATTTTTTGCCACTAAATATTTCCTTATATTTGTTTTAAAACACCCAGAAAATCCCTACAGAAACTTAAGGATCGGGTTTCTCACTATTGAGCGCGGCCCCCGCCGAACTCGGGTAGAGTTCGACGCGTACTTTTACGGGGGAATCCTTTCAAAGTTCTTGGAGCATTCGTTCGCTAAGCTACCGCATTTTGCCGTAAAGGAAGAACCCTACGATAAGAAGCGACAACCCTGAACGGCGCCATTTTTACGTCTAAAAACCACAAGCGGCACCCACGAAGAACACGGAGTTTTGGTGGAGAAACCACCGGTGATTTTTTGACACTTCCGACGCGGTCAAGGCCGCTACTGAAACAGATCCCGGAAGCTTTAGACACGCCAATCGGTGACTCGGCTGTATGTGCCTACTGTGTAACTATAACACCTTCGCCATCGATTTCAAGCGGCATGACGCGCCATGACAGATGACGATTTTCAAAAATATTTCCGGGATGTTCCGCCGTGAACTTCTCAACGAATTCACACACCCGGCTGGCCTCCTTGGCGCCGCGCGCAAACGTGAGAACGGTGGGCCCAGCACCCGAGATGACAGCAGGAAGTTGCTGCTCACGCAGATACGCCACCAGAGCCGCGCTCGGCTGCATCGCGGGCACACGGTACCCCTGGTGCAGGTAGTCCACAGTCGCGTCCATGAGATGCTCCGGCGCCTGCGCAAGCGACTGAATCAGCAGTGCCGCCCGGCCAGAGTTGGCCGCCGCCTGCCCATGCGGAATCTCAGCGGAATCAGCGAGCGCGCAAGTTTGGTGGAGACCTCATAATCAGGCACCGCAACCACAGGCACAATGGTGGGATGCACCGGCACGATCAGTGAGTGCCAGTCCCCCAGCTCACCCCAGGATATTGACAGCGAACCGTACACCGACGGGGCAACATTATCGGGGTGCCCCTCTACATCCGAGGCGATCTGGAAAATCTGGTCGCGGCTTAACCGAGCATACTCCGGCAGTAGCGCTGAGGCCGCCGCAACACCCGCAACAATAGCGGAGGCGGATGATCCCATGCCGCGCGAGTGCGGAATACGGTTGTGCGCCGTCAGTCTAAGGGCAGGAAGCTCATCCAGCCCGACCTTTTCGAAGATGGTGCGCATTGACTGAACCACCAGATGGTTTTCGTTGCGTGGCACCGTATCGCTGCCCTCGCCCGACAGCTCGAATTCCAGTCCTTCGGCGATACGCTCAACCGTCAGCTCGTCATAGTACCCTAAGGCAAGTCCCAGGGTGTCGTACCCGGGGCCGAGATTGGCGCTTGAAGCGGGAACCTTGACGGTCACGGTTTTACCCACCGGAATGTCGGTGAGAGTAAGGGGTATCGAATTGAGTGACATGGGGACCTCGTACTCGGGGCGTTGTGGGGTGTGTCAGGGGTTTCTGCCCCGAACACAAACATTGTGGTGTATTACGGATTTTATCCTAGCATTGCATGTAATGCGGTATAGAAAAGCGCCCCGCCGCATCCGCTATGCGGATACTGGAGGCGCCTTCCTCAAGGGGACGGTGGTCTAATTCAGGTCAAGAATATCTGCCACAGCCACAACGTCGAAGGCTGCCTTGGTCGGTTCAACCTTTCGCGCCGTTGACCGGTTCCAACGCCCACTGCGGGTCCTTCAAGCCGTGACCCGTCACCGTAATGACAATGGTCTTGCCTTCGGGAGCCTCACCCAGCGCGATGTTTCTTGAGCAGACCCGCAACGCCAGCGGCTGATGCGGGCTCAACGAAAACGCCCTCGCGGGAAGAGAGCCAGCGGTGCGCCTCAAGAATCTCCTCATCGGTGACGGCCTCAATCACACCACCGGATTCATCGCGTGCCGCCTCAGCTTTCTCCCACGAGGCGGGGTTGCCGATGCGAATTGCGGTCGCAATCGTTTCGGGAGTGTCAATCGGGTGACCTGCAACAATCGGCGCCGCGCCAGCTGCCTGGAAACCCCACATGATAGTCGCTTGGTGGCGACTGGCTCCAGGACCTTACCGTCACGGTTCGTATAAGGCTCGGAATACTCCTTGTATCCCTTCCAATAAGCGGTAATATTGCCCGCATTACCTACCGGGAGCAAGTGGTAATCGGGGGCGTCTCCCAGGGTGTCGACGACCTCAAAAGAACCGGTCTTCTGACCCTCAATACGGTAGGGATTCACCGAGTTCACCAAGAATACTGGGTAATTCTCGCTGAGTTTACGGGCAATTTCGAGGCAGTTATCGAAGTTCCCGTCAATCTGAATAATATCGGCGCCGTGGGCGATGGCCTGCGAGAGTTTGCCCATCGAAATCTTGCCGTCCGGCACGAGTACCGCGCAGCGCATCCCCGCTTGAAGCGCATATGCCGCTGCCGATGCCGAGGTATTACCGGTCGAAGCGCACACAACAGCCTTCGCACCTTCGTGTTTAGCGGCGGTAATAGCGCTCGTCATGCCGCGGTCTTTAAAGGACCCGGTGGGGTTCATCCCCTCAAATTTGAGGTATACCGTATTGCCGGTTTGCGCTGATAGTGCCGGTGCGTGAATCAGCGGGGTTCCGCCCTCGCCTAGAGTTACCGGTTTTACGTCGTCCCCGAACGGGAGACGGTCGCGGTATTCGTTAATGACGCCCTGCCACACATGTGCCATGGGATTCTCCTACTTTCTGCTGGTGGTGTTGCTCGCGCGGACTTGCGAATTTCCGCGCTGAAATTCTAGTCTTCTTGGGTTTTTACCGGACTCGACGCGAATCACGGAAATAATCTCGCGCACGGTGTCTAAGCCGTCGATCACCGCGATCGCGCGGCGCAGGTCAGAGTCTTTGGCGGAGTGCGTCACTAGGCGAATCTGTGCGGCGCCGTCCTGCGGAGTAGATTGACGCAAAGAATCCACCGAAATGCCGTGCTCGGCGAAAATACGGGAAATATTTGCGAGCACGCCCAGTTTGTCGTCAACCAGCATGCCTACCGAGTAGCGGGAGATAATGTCGCCCAATCCGGTAGCGGGCAGCTGCGCGTAGGAGGACTCGGGCACACCCGGGCCGCCCAGTACCAGGCGGCGCGCTAACGACACAAAATCACCCAGAACGGCGGAAGCGGTCGGTGCCCCACCGGCACCGGGGCCGTAGAACATCAGCTCGCCTGCGTTCTGCGCCTGCACAAACACGGCATTAAACGCACCATGAACACCCGCCAGCGGATGCTGCCGCGGAATAAGCGTAGGAGCCACGCGGATATTGACCCCCTCACCATCGCGTTCGCAAACGGACAGAAGTTTAATCACATAGCCGTCGGCATCTGCGGCGGCAACGTCATCGGCGCTTACAGCGGTAATACCCTCAACGTGAACGTCATCAATGGTGAAATCAGAATGGAACGCCAATGAGGCTACAATAGCAGCCTTTGACGCGGCATCGTGGCCTTCAACGTCAGCGGTGGGGTCTGCTTCGGCATAGCCGAGTTCCTGGGCATCCTTGAGCGCATCGGCAAAGGTTGCGCCGGTGGTATCCATCTGATCCAGAATGTAGTTGGTGGTGCCGTTCATAATGCCCAGCACACGTGTGACGGTATCGCCTGCCAAAGAATCGCGCAGGGGCCGCAGAATCGGAATCGCACCGGCGACAGCCGCCTCATAAGAAAGCTGCGCACCGGACTTATCGGCAGCAGCCTGAAGCTCAACACCGTGTTTTGCCAGAAGCGCTTTAGTACCCGAAACCACCGATTTACCGGCCTCTAGGGCACGCAGAATGCGGGTTCGTGCAGGCTCAATACCGCCGGTCAGCTCGATCACCACATCGGCGGCATCAATCAGGGCGTCCGCATCGGTAGTGTACAGTGCTGGGTTAGCATCCCAGTGGCGTTTAGCCGCAGTATCACGCACGGCAATACCGATCAGCTCAACAGGCGCGCCTATCCGTTCTTTGAGAACCGCGCTATCTTCACTGAAAATACGCGCTACCTGGGAACCCACGTTCCCAGCGCCGAGCAGAGCAACCTTAATGGTGTCAGTCACGTTATCTCCTACATTTTGACCGAGTGGTGAACGCGCCAGTACGGAACGGGCGACGTCATCATCAACTGTATCAAGAGAGCGGCACCTGGGCGCGGTCAAGACGCCAACATTACCGCCATTTACGGGGGTGTCGTTATATTACGGGCAGCTTCCTGGCCGAACTCGCGATTGCGGGGTCATCGCACGGAAAAGATTTGCGGCGCCCGCGCTAGAAGCCCGTGTCCAGAGCGAGCATCTCGTCTTCGCTTTGTCGACGAATAATAGGATGCGCCGCCTCCCCCGCCGACGTAGCAATAACCGGCGGACGGCTCAGGTAGTTATAGTTCGATCCAGCACATAACAGTACGCCCCGGTGGCTGGCACCGCGAGAATATCCCCCGCCTGAAGGTCAGCGGGAAGATAGCAGTACCGCACCACAATATCACCCGATTCGCAGTGTTTACCTACCACACGTGAAAGCACCTGCTCTCCCGCCGGGGCGCGGTTTGCCAGGGTTACCGTGTAGTCGGCGTCGTAGAGCACCGGGCGCGCATTATCGCTCATTCCGCCGTCCACCGAGACATACCGGCGCACTCGAATCTGACCGTGCTCATCCTCAATACTCACGTTTTTAATGGTCCCGACGGTGTAGAGCGTCACCCCCGAGGGACCGGAAATCGAGCGGCCAGGCTCAAAAGACATATGCGGAATCGTCATGCCAAGACGCCCGCAGGTTGCCGCGACCGCATCCGCAATTGAGACGGTAATCTGCTCAATACTACGCGGAGTATCGGCCTCGGTATAACCAATACCATAACCGCCGCCCAGGTCAAGCTCAGGCAGGCTAAGACCGTATTTCTGGTTCACGGCATGCATAAAAGTGAGGGCAGTATCTGCCGCCTGTTCAAAACCCTGCGCCTCAAAAATCTGCGAGCCTATATGGCAGTGAATACCCCGAAATTCCAGGGAATCCGTGGCGGCAAGAATACCGGCGGCGAGCATCGCGTAGGATTCATCCTCGGTGGTTGACCAATACTCAAGTTCGTCGGCCTCCAACCCGGCAAGACGTGCGGTTCCCGGCTGAAGCGACATCCCAAACTTCTGATCCTCATGCGCCGTGGCAATAGATTCGTGGGTGGAGGCGTGCACACCGGGCGTAATCCGGATGAGCACGGGCACCGCCGGATACGGCTCCAGCCCCTCTGCGACACTTTCTGCGCACAGCTCAGCATACACATCCGTAATGAGTTTAAGCTCATCAATGGAGTCCACCACCACGCGCCCACCCCGTGTTTAATAGCGCGCTTAATCTCGTCATACGACTTGTTATTACCGTGCAGCGCGATATTTTGCCCGGGAACCTGCGCCCGCAGGGCAATCGCCAGTTCCCCGCCCGACGCCGTATCAAGGCACAATCCTTCCTCATGCGCCCACCGCGCCACGGCGGTGCACAGGAATGACTTTCCCGCATAGTAGACACTCGCCTGCGCCCCATACCGGGAGAAGGCATCCTCGAATGCCCGGCGGTACCCGCGTGCCCTAGCCCGGAATGTGTCTTCCGAAAATACGTACTGCGGAGTATCAAACTCTTCGACAAGCTCACTCGCTGCAATGCCATCGATAGTTAGCTCTCCCCCATGATGACGCTGAAATGAGTCCGTCCAGATGGTACGGTTCAGCTCAGCCGGATGGTCGGGGCAGGTAAGCCATTCGGGGGCGTACAGGGATTGCGCGTCGCTCATGCATAGTCCTCGGGTCTTGTGTCACGGTCACAGATTCGTGATGCCATCACCACTATATCGGAACGCCGCGCCGCCACGATGCTGCTGATGAGCGGTGTTCAGATAGCGGATGAGCCGCCGATCAACAAAAGCCGCGTACCCCACCAAGATGGGAGGGGTACGCGGCTTCGGATCGGTTAGCGTTACATACGCTCGGGGGCGGTGACCCCCAGCAGACCCAATCCGTTGGCAAGCACCTGCCGGGCTGCATTGTTGAGAAGCAAACGGGTGCGGTGCAGATCGGTCACCGGCTCATCGCTCTTCGGGGCCACACGCGAGATACCGTACCAGCGGTGGTATGCGGTTGCCAGGTTTTCGAGATAACGGTTAACACGGTGCGGCTCATAGAATTCGGCGGCGGTGCGCACGGCCGCCGGGTACTGCCCCAGTGCTGCAAGCAGTTCCGTGTCCGCAGGGGAATCCAGCAGCGCGGTATCCACCCCGGCTGCGGTATCCACCCCGGCGTCGGCGGCGTTACGTGCAACGGCGCATGCGCGGGCGTGCGCGTACTGCACGTAGTAGACCGGGTTATCGTTACTTTTCTGCACCAGCAGGTCCAGGTCAATGTCGATAGTGCTGTCCACTGAGTAGCGGGTGAGCTCATAGCGTGCCGCATCCACCCCCACAGCCTCTACCAGGTCTTCGAGGGTGACGACATTACCGGCGCGTTTGACATGCGCACGGGTTTACCGTCTTTAACGAGGTTCACCAGCTGCCCAATCATGACCTCAATCTGCTCGGGCTGGTACCCAAGGATCTGGGCGATAGCTTTCAGCCGCCCCACATAGCCGCTATGGTCTGCGCCAAGCATATAAATAGCCACGTCGGCGGGGTTTTCGGAGCGGGTCATTTTGTTTTTATAGTAGGCGATATCGCCAGCCACATAGGCGTGGTTTCCGTCAGACTTAATGACCACACGGTCTTTGTCGTCGCCGTAGTCGGTGGTGCGCATCCACCAGGCGCCTTCAGCTTCAAAAAGCTGACCGTCCTGTTTCATCTGCTCAATGATGCGGTCGGCCTCGCCAGACTCAAATACCGAGTTTTCGTGGAAGAAGACATCAAAGTCGGTGCCGAAACGGTGCAGGGACTCTTTAATCTGCGCGAACATGAGCTCGGTTCCGATTTCACGGAAAATCTCTGCGGGATTCTCGGCATCAAGCGCATCTGGACGTTGGGCGAGGATCCGGTCTTTAATATCGGTAATATAGTCGCCCGCGTAGCCGTCTTCAGGGGTAGGCTCTCCCTTGGCGGCGGCCAATAGTGAGTTGACGAACCGGTCAATTTGGGTTCCGTGGTCGTTGAAGTAGTATTCACGCACCACGTTCGCCCCTTCGGCGTTGAGCATACGCGCCAACGCGTCACCCACAGCCGCCCAGCGGGTGCTGCCCAAGTGGATGGGGCCGGTGGGGTTAGCCGAAACGAACTCGAGGTTAATGGTTTTCCCCGCGAACTTATCGCTCGTACCGTAGGATTCGCCTGCTTCTACGATAGTTGCGGCTAGTGTGCCTGCCGCTGCCGCATCCAGGGTGATATTGAGGAAGCCGGGGCCAGCAATATCTACCGTTGAAACCCCCGGAATTGAGGCAATTTTATCGGCAAGAACGGTTGCTACTTCGCGAGGGTTCTTGCCAACTTTCTTGGCGAGCTGCAGCGCAATATTAGTCGCCCAGTCGCCGTGCTCACGCGATTTGGGGCGCTCCACACGAACCTGTGGCAGGTCGGCACCATCAACGAGGGTCAGCTGACCGGCGGCAATGGTGTCTTTAAGAACGTGAGTGATAGCGTCTGAGAGTTCTTCTGGAGTCATAAGTTAATAGTTTAGCAATACTCTGCTAGGATAGATGAGGTTCGCCCTTGTAACCGATGCGGATAGAGCACTTGATTCTCCGCTGCGGTACGAAATTCCGAGCGCGCAAGGAATTATATTTCGTGCCGAAGCAGACGAGCGTTAGTGAGTCTGAGAAGTCGAAGGTTTTTATCGTCTGCAGCTTTGCTGGGGCGTCTAAAATTTCATATGTTAGCCCTTGTAGCTCAGTGGATAGAGCGCTTGCCTCCGGAGCAAGAAGTCGAAGGTTCGAATCCTTTCAAGGGCACAAAAACGGTCTGTCTAAACAGTAATTTAGACAGACCGCATTTGTTTTAAGCGTTAAAAGCTGCCTGTCGTTAGGGCTTCCGCATCTAGCAGCATGGTTTCTTCAAGGGTTGCGGTGCCTTCTTGCAGATGAACCTGTTCCCCGAGCGGCTGAAGGGCCGTGGTGACGGGGCCGCGCCCAGCACCGGGTAGGCGTAGGGTGCGGCCGTCCAAGAGTGCGGGAATGCCTGCATCCTGAAGCAGTTTAAAGGCTTCTTCCCAGCGTTTGGCGCTCACCACAAGCGAGCTGTGCCCGGCGGTGATCTCGTCAACGGTTCCGGTGCCAGTTACCTTGCCGGCAGCAAGCATGACAAGGCGGTCACATTGGGCGGCTTCCTGCATGTAGTGGGTTGTCACCAGAATGCCCGTGCCGTTATCAGCCAGGGCACGCAGGTTTTCCCAGAGGCGGGCGCGGGTGAGCGCGTCCATACCGGAGGTGGGCTCATCAAGCACGAGAAGTTTGGGGTTGTGCCCAATGGCGGCAAGATACGCGAGAGTGCGTTTAGTGCCTAACGGCAGAGTAGCCACGGGAGCGTGGCCGTAGCGTTCTGCGAAGCTGCGGGCCTGTTTGCTCACGGCGACCCCTTGAACGGAAGCCGCGAATTCCAGGTTTTCCAGGGCCGACAGTGAGGGGTACAGCCCTAACCCCTGCGCCACATACCCGATGCGCCTGCGGCTGCCAAGTGATGGGCTCCGCCCAAAGAGTGTCGCTTCCCCCGCGGTGGCGGTTTCCAAACCGAGCAGAATCCGCATGAGCGTGGTTTTACCGGCTCCGTTACCCCCGAGGAGCCCGACAATTTCACCGGGACCTACATTCAGTGATACTCCGTTGAGCGCCCTGAAAGAGCCATAGTCGCGGACTATATGATCCGCCAGCACGAGGGTATCGCCGCTGTCGAAACTTTCTGCTATTTGGGGTTTTCCGCTGCGCTCAACCCCGGTAGGTAGGGTATTTACATCATGATCACCTGAAGTTTTCCCCAGCAGCAACGCAATGCTTGCGTTCTCTAAATCTTTAGGGGCGGGGGTGAAACCCTTAGGATGGGCGGGGTGTGCGTCTTCACTCCAACAGTAGACGGTATGTGCCCGGCGCCATGCGGATGGGTGGGCAAGTACTTGCTGCGCGGGCTCCAGGCTCACCGGTGCCTGCCAGATTGAGCCGGGTACATCTGCTATCACTTCGTCGGGGGTCCCAACACCCAGCAGGGTCCCATGATCCAGCAGGAACAGCCGTGTGGCGCGTTCGGCTTCATCAAGGTAGGTGGTGGCGAAGATGACGGTTGCCCCCTCCGCAGCCGTGGCCGCGATCAGGCTCCACAGTTCTGCCCTGCTGACGGGGTCCACGCCCGTAGTTGGTTCATCAAGCAGCACCAGGCCGGGCTGGTGCAGTGTTGCAAGCACCACCCCGAGTTTTTGCCGCATCCCGCCCGAGAGCCGCCCAGCCAGCCGGTTGGGTACGTGGTCTAGCCCGGCTTTTGTGAGCAGTTCTTCGGAGCGGGTGCGGGCCTTATCTGGGCTGAGCCCGTAGGTACGCGCTACGAACTCGATATTCTCGGCAACTGAGAGATGACGCCACACGCCAGAGTCTGCGGGCTGGTACCCCACGTTGTGCCGGTCAACGGCATACCCGCTGTTGTTCCCTGCTGTGCGTCCTCAGCCTTCCCGGCGAGCAGTTTTAAAGGAGCGTGGTTTTACCGGCACCGTCCCCGCCGATCAGCGCTGTTACCGTTCCGGGAGTGAACTCGCCCGTGAAATTATCAAGAGCTGTTTTGTCTCCAAAACGCACTGTGGCTTGTTCAAGGTTGATAGTCACGGGTTCCATTAGCGTGCCCTCCGTGGGTGAGAATGTACCGCATCCGGGCCGTTGCGGCACCGAAAACAACCACCGCCATAGCCGCCAGAATGACAAAAAGGTAGCCAAATACCTTCGAGGGTTACGGAGCGGAGCATAATGCCCTGGGCAATTTCACGGAACCAGGTCAGAGGCAGGGCGTAGCCTATCCACCGCACGCCTAGCGGCATGGAGGTCAAGGGAAAAAAATCAGTCCCGAGAGCAGCACCTGCGGGACCATAAAAAGAATCGCCATTTGGATGGCCTGCCCGGTGTTCTGGGAGATGGAGGAGATAAACACACCAATACCGAGCACCACGAAGAGGAATATGAGGGCGGCAAGGCTGAACAACCACAGGCTGCCGTTGAAGGGCACCCCGAAAAGCCACACACCGAGCATGGTCACCACCGCCATGTCAACTACGGCAACCATAAAGTAGGGGACGATTTTGCCCAGAATAATGGAGGAGGGCCGAAGCGGCATGACCGCCAGTTGTTCCAGTGTGCCGGTTTCTCGCTCACGCACTAACCCGATACTGGTAATGACCGTACCGATGAACAATAGAATCAGCCCAATAAGCCCCGGCACCATCACCCAAGATGTTTTTAGTTCCGGGTTGAACAGTACCGTCACGAGGTCATCTGGGTCTAGTTTAGGGCTCTCCATGCTCGTAAAGTCTGATGGTGCTGCCCCTGGCCCCGCTGGGGCTGCCGAGGATCCTTGTGCGGGTGAGGCTGTGTGGTCACGCTGCGCTTTTTGTGCTTGTGCGGCTGCATTGCGGTACGCGGATTTTGCTTCCGTTATGCGGTTTTGCGCATCCTCAGCCGATATCTGCACGAAGGCACCCTGCGCCGTCTGCGCAACAAAGAGGTTACTGCCGTCGGTGTAGACCCGCATCTGCTCCGAGATGGGTTTGTCCGAGGTGTCCGGCCGGTCGGCAACAACCACAACGTCGGCTTTTCGGTCGCGCAGTAATTGCTCTGCATCTTCCCCGCCGCGGGTGTGTTCTATCTGGGTGATGTCAAGCTTATCCCGTGCGGCACTGTAGGTGTCGAGTTTATGCGCGAAAGATTCTGCCTGCGAACCAATGACAGCCACCGACACCTTGTCGACGGATAGGTTTGCCGCGTAACCGAAAATAATCAGTAGGATTACCGGCAGAATCACCAGCATCGCCAGGGTGCGGCGGTCGCGCGCCAACTCCCGAAATTCTTTCACAATGAGGGCTGTCATTACCTCCACCTCCCTATTTCATCAGTTGATGAAATTAACCCTACAGCTGCCCCATCCCATTGCGCAAGTACCCTCGCAGTAATACCCAAACCACCAGAGCAGCAAAGAAGACAACATGTAAAACCACGGCTTGAGGCACAGAGCAGCACCCGCTGTCCCCTTCTCCCCCCGTGCGCCCATGGTTGTAGCATGAAATTACACGGGAAACTCGGGAGGCTGCAATGACTATTAGCGGTTTTGCTTTAATCACCCTTGTGCTGTTTATGGTGCACGAATTTGAAGAGATTATTTTTGTGCGCCGCTATATTGATAAACATGCCGATAATAACCAGTATCACGACGAGCTTTTCGTGGCAGGGCAAGATCATTACCCCTCAACCGCGGCTATTGCGGCCATGATCGCTGAAGAATTCGTTGTTGCCTGCCTCATCCTTTGTACCGGGATCATCCTTGATTCTGCTGAGGTCGTGGCAGCTATGTTTATCGCCTACACATTGCACCTCGTCATCCATATTCGTGAGGCAATAGTCTTCCCGGGGTGGGCGCCGGGCAGCAGGACCGCAGTATTTACCATGCCGTTTAACGCTATTACCTTATACGCTATCTTTGCTACCCAGCATATCGATTACCTCGCATTAGTTATTTTGACCGTGGTCTTGAGCGCTGTGGTTCTTATTAACCTACAGATGCTTTACCGGCTCTCAGGAAAGATTGAAACGTTAATCCAAAAAATTGCGTAATACGCTTAACCGCTCTTTCTGGTTGCGCAAGCACTCCCCCGCTGTTAGGCTCAAACCACCACACAAGAGCGGGAAGGTCAAGCCGTGAGTTCACCTAAGAAAAATCCCAAGCCCCGCCGCGGCCCCAGAGCGGGAGGGGTTGAACGAAAGCACATTCTGCAGGTCGCCACCGAGCTTTAGCGAACACGGGTACCAGGCCACCACTATGCGTAAAATCGGCACAGCCGCAGGTGTTGATGCGAAGCTCATCCACTACTATTTCGGCACCAAAGAAGACCTCTTCACAGCCGCTATTTCTGAGGTATTCCGCTCCCGCGGGCTACCCGATATTCTCTCGGAATACCGCCCGGAGGCAACCGACTCACCCGGCACGCACTATATACGCGCCGTACTCACCACCCTCGAAACCCCCACCATAGGGCCCGCCTTCACCGGGCTGCTACGCAGCCTTGGCACCCACGAAGAATCGCAAAAGGTTTTCCTCCGCTTTGTTAACGAAGAACTTTTAGAGCGCCTCGCCCCGCAGCTTCCGGTGGAAAACGCCACAACGCGACTTGCCCTCGCAGGGACCCAGATTTTTGGGCTGATTTACACCCGGTACATTTTAAAGATTCCGCCCCTGACCGAGCTCTCTATTGAGCAGACGGCGCGGCTCATTGGCCCCACTCTCGATACGTATATGCGCGGCCCCTTGGAATAGGTGGCTGTACCGCCACGAAGCACAGCTAGTGCCGCTTCGTGGCGGTTACCCTATTCTGTGTTTTCTATGCTTCTGCCGCAGCAGCCTCGTCAGCGGCAGCTATGAGGGAATCCGTAACATGCGGCTCAACGGCAGCAATAGTACGCAGGGCGGATACTGCAACACCACGTGCTTTCGGTGCGGGGATAAGATGCTCAGGAACCGGCACCGCCACCCCGTAATGCACGCAGAGCTTCCCCAGCAGATCAAGGAGCTGGTGGGCGGGCTTTGTCTCATTCAGCAGCTCAGCCAAAACGTGCAGCACCCGGTACCCGCTCAGGGCACTCATATGCGCCGCATCCTCAAGGGTTTTAGCGAGGCGCCCGGCCGTCAGCAGCTTCTCCGCCAGCAGCAGCCGCACCTGGTGCGCAAACCCGGCGGGGTCAAAAAGGTTCGAGGCGCATAAGCCCGCAATCGCCTCCGCCGCAGCCGCCCGGTCTTCGGCGCTCTTCGCACTGCAGGCAAGAGCCAACGCGGAGTACACCGGAGCCGTTGGCACTTGGCGGCTAGCTTCAAGCAGCCGCATGGTTCGCTGAACCTCTGGCACCCGGTTCTGGGTCAGGGCGCGCATTAAGCGAATGTGAGAGTGAGCGGCATAGGTATCCGGGTTATGCTGCATAAGCCAGGCGAACCATTCAGGCACGTGCTGGGTGTGCGTCCATTCTTCCCTCTCGTACATATCGCAGCTGCCGTCAATACGGGTGCACGGGCCGCCAAGGGCCGCCGACTGCATGGCTCCTGCCCCCTGCTCTTCGGTCATCATGGGGGCTTCCCAGACGGGCACCTCCTGTTCGTCCCGCATTGAATCCCACCCCATGTCCAGATGCGACTGCGGGTAGTGTGCCCGCGTCCAGGGACGGGACTGTGCGGGTATGGGGCGCATGAACGGGGCGGCTGCGGAGCCTGAGCGCATTTCGTCAATAAAACGCATCATCTCAAAGATCAGCAGCAGGCTCACCCGCCGGTTTTCAAGGCGGGAATTTCGGGTAATTGCCATGGTGCCGCCGGTAATAGTAGCAATAAGCTCCTGCCAGAGGGCGCCGTCATTATCTTTAACCTCAACCAGCTCGGCGAGGGCAAGCCCAAGAATCACGTTGTACCGGCAGAGAAACCCCCACGAGCTAACACTCCAGTTCGCCTCCGGGGTGTGGATACCCTGAATCTCACGTATTGTGCGGCGCATGAGCTCCCGGTTCTGCTTATCAATCGCCTCAGTTCCCAGGGTAATGATTCCGTCAAGGATACGCGCCAGCTCTTCACCTGCGCCCATGCCGTGTGTTTCCTCGGATACTTCGCTGAGGTGCTCCGCAAGAAGCCGGTTAAGTTCCACCGGGGTGGTAATAGGCTCACCGGGCGCATAGTTATCCGGTAACGGTACGGTGCGTGGGGCAGGAATAAGGGGGATTTCAGCGCCCCGTGGTGCCGCCTCGCACCTGCTCTGCGTATGATGCGGCACCTCCCCCGAAGGCTTCTCAAGTATGAGTTTTTGGGCACTCTGGGAAATATCCGTTGGGTACGACGAAAGAAACTCCCGCACCAGCTCAGACACTTTCTGAGGCACCTCTAAGTAACCATGCTTATTAGCATAATTATTCAGGGCACGGAGCAGACTCAGCTGGGCTTTGACGCTTTTCTTATCGGCACGGCTCAGCACGGCCCCGCTGGCGCTTATCAGCTCATACGGGTTATCGAGTGCACCCTCAGCTAGGAGGGTTTTATAGGCGGCTTGACCCCAGGCGACAGCTGCTCCAGGTTCGGTGCTGAGCAAGTTCAGGTACTGATCTTTACGGGCAAGTATCTCACCCACGGTGGGGGCAAGATGCTTCTGAATATTCAGGTACCAGGCAATATGACGTGCCGAGAAATCGCTGAGCATCCCCGTCAGTGTGGCGTCTAAGAGGCGGTCACGGAACCCCGGCAGCCTCGCGCAGAGACTATCGAAGGCAGCCATGAGCTGGCTTTCGAGCAGCTGGTTTTCTTGTGCATCGCCGGAGCGGGTGCCGGTGGAAGAGGTGAGTATTGCCTGCGTGTCCCCCATCCCTTCGGCGGTAAAGAATGCCCAGAATTCCTTCTCACGCAGCCCCTCATCCTCCGTGAGAATACGCACTATACGTTCCGCGTGTGATTCACGGGTGAACGGCTCACCCTGGTAGGGGCGGCACAGGTAGTACCTGATCTCACGCAGATACTCCGGGTGGTACTGCTCGGGCGGTACATCCCGCATGAGGCGGCGCATAATGTGCAGGCTCCACAGGTCGTGGCACCAGTGGATGTCCTCAAAAACTTTATTAACCCAGGTTCCGCCGCGGCTCATAATCCCCGCCGCAAACGCTTCACCCGCTTTCTGCCGTGCCGCTGCGTCGGCGTGAAAAGCTCTCCTGGGGGTAGAGCGGGTACCCGGGGTCTGGGTGGTGCTTTCACCCAACGGTCGTCTGCGTCTTCCTGCCCGGTAGAGTGCGCGAATATCCCTTTCGGGTATGTCACGTGGTCGCGGCGTGCAACGGCTGCACGCAGATAAACCATGCGCAGGGTTGGCCCTTCAGCCTCGTACACCGCAGCAAACCCGCCCTAGGGCACGCATGATGGCGGTGCGTTCTTTTCTCGTCTGCGTCAGCTAGGATGCTATCGAGCGTGTGCCAGTCTTCGGTGTTTTCTATTGGTTAGAGCGGTACGTAACGCCTCGAAGCGGTTCTGGCTAGGTGGGGTGACAAGACCCGGTTCTGCGGTGGTATTACCGACCATAATCTTCCTCATATTTATTCATTGGTATTTGGGGGCTGGGCTGGTGTTGGTTATAGCTTGTTCGCTGCCTCTGCTTGCTGCGCCGCCTCCGCCAATAGTTCGGTGGGGTGCGGTTCAAGAGTCAGAATAGTACGCAGCGCCGCTGCAGCCGTGCCGCGGGCTTTCGGCGCGGGAATCAGACGATCAGGTATTGGTACGCTCACACCGTACTGCGTACACAATTGAGCCAGCAGAACGGTCAGCTGATGCCCTCTAGGAATCGTGGTTTCCCCCGTTACTACCGCAGCTAGAGTCTGAAGCACCCGGTACCCGGCTAGGGCGCTCAGCTGCGCCGTATCGTCAAGGGTTTTCGCGATACGAGATGCAATAATCGCCTTCTCATCAAAAAGGAGTATCAGCTCTTTCGCGAGAAACTGCGGGTCAAACAGGTTCGAAGCACACAGCCCGGCAAGTGCCTCAGCAGCGGCGGCTCTTCCTTCGGCCTGCGCCGCCCCGCAGGCGTGCGCTAATGCAGAATAAACGGGTTCCTGCAGCACCCGCCCGGTGTGTTCAAGAGAGCGTAGAAACAATACCGGCTGCATACCGTGGGCCAGCTCCATGTGGGCGTGGGCCGCGTAGGTATCATTATTGTGCTGAAGCATCCACCCCGCCCATTCGCGCACCCGCTGGCGGCCATTAAAAACCATAGCGTCGTGGATCCCGAAGTTACCGTCTATACGATCTGCGGTACCCGCCAGGAGCGCACTCACGGCTGGGTCTTTGCGGTAGGCCTGCGGTACAGGGGCAAACCACCATGCGGCTTCACGGTTCTCATCCCTGCCGTATCCCAGTGAGGGGATCCGGTAGCGCCTGCGTTCCCACGACCGCTGTTGCGGGGGTACCGCAACCATTAACGGGGCGCCTTCTTCGCCTGCGATGCTGCATTCAACGAACCGGTTGAGCTCGTGGATGAGCACGGTGCTGAGGGCGCGGTTGGGCAGGAACAGCCCGGTGTCCCCGCCGACTGCCATATGGGCTATGAGCCTATCCCATGCGGTACCCGCTGGCTTGGGCAGCCCCGCGATTTTGGCGAAGGCAAGCGCCATTAGGGCGCTGTACGGAATGTTATCCCACAGGTGAGCTTCGGCCCTTCGTCTGTACGGTTGTTGTGCTCACGGTAGCTGCCCACGTATTCTTGGCGGGCCAGCTGCCGAATACGGTCAAAATTCTGCGCATCTACCGCGCCTATACCGTGCGTAATAACTCCGTCAATGATGCGCGGCAGATCCGCCCCGTTTCCGGCATCAATGAGGTGTTCAGCGATAAGCTCGTTCAGCTCGGCTATACATGGGACAGACGCCTTTTGCGCATAATAATGCAGTATTGGCGTGGTGCGTGGGGCGGGTATTTCCAGCGAATCAGCATCTGTTTTTATAGCACCCGTGATGCCTGCACTCTGCGCCTCCCCCGGTATTATAAGTTTTTGTGCCTTCTCGGCGAGGTCTACGGGAAATGTTGGCAGATGTTCTGCCACTAGTGCGCTGACTCTCTCAGGCACCTCTGCATAGCCGCACTTTGTTGCATAGTTATTCAGGGTGTGGAGCAGGCTCAGCTGGGTTGTGACGCTCTTTTTATCGGCTCGGCTCAGTACCGCTTCACTCGCTGTAAGAAGCCCGCTCATATTCTCTAGGCTCCCTGATTGTATGAGGCTCTTATAGGCGTTTTGTCCCACACTCACCGTTACCGCAGACGGTGCTGCTAAAAGCGCCGCATAGCTTCCTTCCCGACGGGAAAGCTCACGGCTATCGGGGTGCAGGTGCCGATGAATATTCACGTACCACGTGATGTTTCGCGCTGAGAAGTCACTGAGCATCCCGGCGAGCGCGGCATCTAAGAGACGGTCACGGAAACCCGACACCTGACGGCACAGAATATCGAATGCGGCGGTGAAGTCGTGCTCGACCCTGCTGCACGCCTCGGCGCGTTTTCGCGCGTTCATACCACGAACATCTGAACCGATCTCTGCGAACCGGCGCGTATCTCCCATACCTTCAACGGAGAAAAATTCCCAAAATTCCCGCTGGTACAGCCGCTCATCTGAGGTAAGGATGCGGGCGATACGTTCTGGGCGGGGCTCACGTTTTTTGGGTTCCCCATAGTAGGGGCGACGCAGATAATCGCGGATTGTTGGTAAATAGTTGGGGTGGTACCGTTCGGCTGGTACGTCCCGCATGAGCAGGCGCATGATGTGCAGTGCCCACAGGTTTCTCACACCGAGCATATCGTCCATTACTCGCTGAACCCACGCACCCCCACGATGCAGAATACCCGCAGCGAATGCTTCAGCCGCTGCTTCCCGTACTGACGCATCTGTGCATAGCTGTTCCCCGGAGTATACCGGGTAATTAGTGCCTGGGTGCCGGGCAATCCACGAAGTGCATGGGTCGTTGGCGGAGGGCCACACGAATATTTCGCCCACTTTCTTACGCCCCGCCAAAGCCGCCCGCAGATAGAACATACGCGGGGTTGGCCCTTCCCTCTCATACACTGCGGTAAAACCACCTAGGGTACGCAGCACAGCGGAGCGTTCTTTCTCGCCCGTCCCCACCAGAATCTCGTCTAGTCTCTGCCAGTTCCCGGTCTCTGGTGCAGTAAGGATTGCACGAATCATCTCGGCCAGGCTTTTTACTTGTGAGGTATGCGGCGGCAGATGCACAGGGTCGGTCATTTATTTGTCCTCATCATCGTATTGCAGCCTGTTCGCTGTCTCTGCTTGCTGCGCCGCTTTCGCCAATAGTTCGGTGGGGTGCGGTTCAAGAGCCAGAATGGTACGCAGCGCTGTTGCCACCGTGCCGCGGGCTTTCGGTCCGGGATCAGACGGTCGGGTATTGGCACGCTCACACCGTACTGCACGCACAACTGGGCCAGAAGAGCAACCAGCGGGTACTCATTTACCACGTCGGTGGATTCCTGCAGCATAGCGTGCAGAGTTTGAAGCACCCGATACCCGGCCAGCTCGTTCAGCTGCGCCGCATCGTCGAGAGTTTTGGCAAGGCGCCCCACAATCATCGCCCCATCAGCCATGAGCAGTTTGAGCTGTTCGGCAAACATGTGCGGGTCAAGCAGGTTCGAGGCGCACAGCCCAGCAATCGCCTCCGCGGCAGCAGCACGGTCGGCATCGTTTTTAGCCCGGCAGGCGTACCCCAAGGCCGAATATACAGGCTCACCCGGTATGCACCCGGTGCGTTCAAAAGTATTCAGAAAAAGCCGAATCTCAGGGCGGTGCGGGTAGTTCATCCCAGCGATGAGGCTCATATGTGCGTGCGCCGCGAGGGTGTCTAGGTTATGGCGCAGGACCCACACCATCCACTCATACACCCGCTGCTCGCCTTTAAAATCAACGTAGTCGGCCACCCCAAAATTGCCGTTGGTGCGGGTGAACGGGCCACCCAGAAGAGCGGACTCCACAGGGCTAATATTTTTTCCGGCTTTAATAGCCGGGGCAAACCACAGCGGGGCTTTCCACCCGTGCCCTTCCCAGGCACGCGCCAGTGACGATAATTTATACCGTTTACGCGTCCATTGGCGCTGCTGCTGGGGAACTGACCGCATGAACGGTACTGTTGCCCGCCCGCCAGCAACCTGACGGGTGAACCGGTCTAGTTCGCGGATAAGCAGGGTGCTTGCTGCACGATCCGGCAGGTGAGATGCGGCGGTTAGCGTCTTTCCCCGGCCTGAAGTCATGGCAGCTATTAGAGCATCCCAGCTAGCGTGTTCAGGTTCGCTAGCGTTCACGGTCACTGTAGCGAGCGCGCACGCTAGGAGCGTTCCGTACGGGGCAAGCTCCCACTGGCCTGTTGTCTGCCCGGTTCCTGCTAGGCGTTTAATGCGGGTCAGAGTTGGTGCGCTTATTGCGTCAATGCCTAAGGTGATGATCGCGTCGAGAATACGCGGCAGATCTGCCCCGTTGCCGGCATTAAGCAGGTGTTCAGTCATTAGTTTGTTGAGTTCGGCGGCGTCAGTAACAGGGGCTGAGGGCGCATAGTTATCCGGTAGCGGTACGGTGCGTGGTCCGGGAACAATAGGGGCTTCAGCTGGGGCATTCTCTGTGTCGAGGGCCTCTGTTCCGCTATCTGCGGGGCTATTATCGGCGGCTATGATGAGTCTTTTAGCGGACTCAGCCGTATCTACCGAAAACGATGGCAGAAACTCGTTCACTAGTGCAGATACTGTCTGGGGAACCTCAGAAAGCCCATTTTTCTTTGCATAATTATTAAGTGAGCGGAGCAGGCTCAGCTGCGCTTTAACGCTTTTCTTATCGGTGCGGGCAAGTACTGTTCGGCTTGCTTCTACCAGCCCGTTTACCTCCCCCAGCTCCCCGGTTTTCATGAGGGTTTTATAGGCGTTCTGCCCCAGGGCAACAGCCGCCCCGGAGGGCACAGTAAGAAGCGCCGCGTAGCGTGGTTCTCGCACCGAAATCTCAGTGCTGGTGGGCTTTAGGTAACGGTGAATATTTACGTACCACGCAACGTTGCGCGCCGAAAAGTCGCTGAGTGTTCCCGTGAGAGTGGCCTCCAGCAGGCGGTCACGGAACCCGGGGAATACGCTCACACAGCTCACTCAAACGCACACAGGTAGGCGTTTTTAATCTTCTCTCGGGCTTCTTTCGCACGCGCAGCATCCCAGATGAGTGCCGTATCGTTGCGATGCTCTAGGGACTGCTCATCGCCCATCCCTTCGACGGTAAAAACGCCCAGAATTCTTTCTTACGCAGCGCCTCATCGTCCGTGAGTATACGCACTATACGCTCCGTCATGGGCTGCGGCGGCAGGTTCAGCCCGTCACCAGATATATAGTTACGCACCATCCGCAAATAAGGCAGCGGGTACTGGTCCGGGGTGAGGTGCCCGGCGAGCGTGCGGCATACCCGCCACACCCATTCGCGTCTGTTCCACACAGACGCGCAGATTGTCTCTAATCGTTTCGCGATGTCCCCTCGCGATATAAGACCAGCAGTGTAGGCGCGTACCGCACGGTTGAGGGCTTGCTTATCGGCGCGCATGACGGCGGGCGTGTATACGGGGTAGGCGGTTTTTCTGCGTTGTTTCCCCCAGTAGTCCAGGGTATCTGCCCAACCGCCCCCGGCAAGATACTCGGGGTTGGAAGCCAGTGCCGCCCACAGGTAGAGCATCCGCAGGGTGGGGCCTTCGGCCTCATACAGCCCGTACATCCCACCAAGACTGCGGGCGATAGCGGTTCGGTCTTTTTCCGTTGTCTCAGTCAAGTAGGTCTCTAGCATATGCCAGTTCTCGGTATCTGAGCCGGTAAGAATCATACGGATCGCGGCAGTGCGCTCCTTAACACTCATAGCTGTTGCATTCGCCGTTTCAGATGGTCTTTCAGGCAATTCTCGCTCCCTGGTGGTTGGTTGTTGTACACCAATAGTACGGCCTTTTAGCTGCGGATGCGCCGGGTCTAGCTGCTACTGATTGCAACCCTTTCTAAAGCCCCTAGTCGGCGTATTATTGCTGCCTGTATCCGAGTGTTTAATACGCGACGGCGGCACGGCTCTTGTCTATTTTTCTCATGGTTCTGCTGGCTCTTACCGCTGTGACGCTGAGAGAATTGGGTAATAGGTTCAGTAACAGAACACTCTAGGGAGGTAACCGTGACAGATACCATGCAGCAGGTGCAGCTCGTGGAGTGGGGTGGGCCTGAGGTGCTGCACCTTGCGGAGGTTCCCGTCCCCGAGCCGGTGCGCGGGCATGTGGTGGTACGGGTTCAGGCGGCGGGTGTGAACCCGATTGATACCACCACCCGTAAAGGGCTGGGCCCCGCCGCGCAGCTGGCAGATACCAGCAAACCGGTAGTTCTGGGCTGGGATATTGCCGGGGTGGTAACCGCCGCTGCGGGTGACTACACCGGGTTCGCAGTGGGTGATCGGGTGTTCGGGATGGTGAATTTCCCGGTTCTGGGGAACGCCTACGCACAGTACGCCCTGGTTCCCGCCTACCAGCTGGCTCATGCCCCAGATAATGTTCCGATGGAGCAGCTGGGGGCCGCTCCCCTTGCCGCTCTCACCGCATACCAGGCGCTTTTTGAGGTGGCGCGCCTTGCTGCGGGCGAGCGCATCCTCATTCATGCTGGCGCTGGCGGGGTGGGCCATATGGCGATTCAGCTGGCGGCAGCTGCCGGGGCGCAGGTGTACGCCACCGCATCTGCGCGGAACCGTGAATTTGTGGAGTCCCTGGGTGCGGTGTGTATTGACTACACCTCGGGAGATTTTCGTGAGGCTCTTGCCGACGATGGTGAGCATATTGATGTGGTGCTGAATTCAACCGGCGCGCAGACGTTCCTGGACTCGTTGGATGTGCTGGCCCCCGCCGACCGTATTTTCGCACCGGCGGGGCGTATTGTGACGCTCACCAGCCCCGACCCTTTGGAGGCGGCTCGGGAGCGCGGTTTCACGGCACAGTGGCTGACGGTGCACCCTGATGCCGGGCAGCTTACTAAGATCGCGCATTATCTGCAGGAGGGCACGCTGCGGGTTCACCTTGACCGGGTGTTTCCGCTGGCTGAGGCTGCGGCGGCCCACGAGTATATTGAGCAGCGGCACGCGCGCGGTAAGGTGGTGCTCGTTCCGTAGGCGCTGCGGCTCGTGCTTGTACGCTTCGGTGTGGGTGAACGGTTGGGTGGTTAAGGCTTGGAGGCCGTTTAATGGTGGTATGCCTGATTATGTGACTGGTTTTTACCGCCCGGATTCGTTCCCTTTTGAGCAGCGGCAAGCGTTTGCCTACGATTTCTTTCCTGCTGTCTCACCCGCGGCTTCCGATGCTCGCTCTGCCCTTTTGGTGTGGGTGCACGGCGGCGCCTGGCGGTTTGGTGATAACCATGGTTTACGCGATATTTCTCGCGCCCAGGGTGCCATGAGGGCGCTGTTTCAGCGGGCGGGGTGGGCGGTTGCTTCGGTGAATTACCGGTATTCGCATCAGGGTTTGTTCCCTGCCCCGTTGCATGATGTGGCTGAGGCGGTTCGGTTTTTCCGGGCGAATGCGGCCCAGTTTGGGGTGGATGCTGGGCGTATCGCTATTGCTGGGGGCAGTGCGGGCGGGCATTTGGCGATGCTCTGCGCGTTCGCCGCCGATAGCGCCGCATCAGGTTCTCTGGACGCTGAGCTGGCCGAGTATTATCTGGGTTTTGGCTCTAGCGCCTACCCTGATGTTTCAGCGTCGGTGGTGTGCGCCGGGTCGTTCTACGGGGTCAGTGATGTGCGCACGATTTTTAGCGATAGGCCGTTGGCGGGGTGCCGACTGGCGCATCGTGATGATGATGGCGCTGAGTGGCGCCTGCTGGGTAGCGTGTACCCGGTTCCGGCTGATACTGCGGCGGATGCGCCAGCCCGGGTGAACTGGGCGCGGGCGCATCCTCTTGACATGGTGCGGGCTGAAGGCCAGCGGTGCCCGCGCGTGCCCCTGTTTTTGGCGCATGGCATAGCCGACTCGTGTGTGCCGTATCAGCAGTCGGTGCGCGTCTTTAACGCTTTAAAGGCGCACGGAATACCCACCGATCTGGTGTTAGTTCCCGGTGCGGAGCATGCGGACCCGAGCTGTTTCAGCCCGAGGATTACCGCACAGTTTTTAGAGTTTCTGCAACAGCATATGCCCACAGACAGTACCGAAACGTCCCACGGAGTCAGCGTAAGCCGCCTTAACCGGGTGAAATAATTAAGGTACGAGCAGGGTTATGCCCTACTTTTTATTCATCCGGTGCGCCCGGTATGTTTCTACGTCGGCAAACGCTACACGGCGGTGTTTTTCAGTTTTTCGAAGGGGATTTTCCCGTCTTCAAGAAGCCGAACAAGCGTGGGGCGTGACATTCCCAGATAATCGGCGGCTTCCTGGGTGGTCATCATTCTATCCTGTTGCACAAGCGTGACTGCTTTGTGTTCCAGCTGTGCCCGCAGAATGGTTTCCAGCGGCGCGTACATATCAGGACTCAGGGGTATTTTTTCCCCTTTGCTATTTGCAATGTAGAGGGTATCGGCTTCTTCTGTGTGGTGCTCAGCGTCCCGTTTACGCTGGGCGTTTAAAAGCATGTCGAATAGTTCGCTGGGTGTGCTGTGCTGGCCAGCCGGGTCGGGCTCCTCTTCGTAATATCGCCCCTGCCCTCTGGTGCTCATACGATCACACTCTCTCGCCAATTTACGATATTTCTGTGCCTCCACCTTATCATATATTCGAAATTTTCGAAATATGGGATGATACCTTCACTATTTATTATGCAGATGCTGCGTCCACTATTACCTCAGCACCCGAGTACCGGGGTCAACCTCCGGGTCGTGGTTAGCGTACATAGCGATACATCGCGGATCGGCACCGGCGGCACACGCCCAGTCGAGGGAACTAAACGCCGCCTTGGCATCGGTCACAACCCCAGGACGCAGGCGCTTTTTGAGGTGGCGTGCCTTGCTGCAGGCGAGCGCGTGCTGATCCATGCGGGCGCCGGCGGTGTTGGTCATCTCGCGATTCAGCTTGCCCTCAACGCTGGCGCTACAGTTTACGCCACGGCTTCTGAGAAAAACCGTGATTTTATACAGTCTTTGGGCGCAGAATTTATCGACTATACAACCCAGGATTTCCGGCAGGTTCTAGGTTCTACCCTTGATGTGGTACTGAATTCTACGGGTGCACAAACCTTCATAGATTCTTTGGATGTGCTGGTTCCGGGCGGTCGAATCGTGACCCTCACAAGCCCCGATCCTTTAGAGACTGCACGCGAGCGCGGGTTTACGGCAGAGTGGCTGACGGTGCATCCCGACCGTTATCAGCTGGGTGAGATTGCTCGACTCATGTCGCTGGGGATCGTGAAGGTTCACGTGGATCAGACTTTCCCGCTAGAGCAAGCGGCAAAGGCTCATGAACTTGTGGGTTCCCGTCATGTGCGCGGCAAAGTGGTGCTTGTTCCTTAGATTCCACGTGTTCTCTGGAAGAAGACGATCCTGAATCTTTATAGGGCTGCTGATGCTCCAGACGATGAGGTGGCTGCCAGCATATGGTCCACGTCTCTGTGAAGACGCGCGGCTATGGCGGCATCATAGAGCACGCCGTTGTAGCAGAACTTTTCACGTTCTACGCCTTCAACCACGAACCCCGTATGGCGCGCCACTGCCGCTGATGCCGGGTTATTGGTACGGTACCCAAGCTCTAAACGGCGAACACGTGGGGACCTCGCGGATGTAAGAGCTGAGAAATCGTAGCTGATCTTGGCTTGTTCTGCGGGTTTTCCAGGTGATACAGCGCTATCATCCGACGCGTCTATATTCTGTGCCCAGTCGCACGCCGCACGCACGCATCGACGTGTTATACCGAGCCCACGGGTTTCTGCCGACATCCAGTAATAAACCCAAGCTCTATCCCAGGTTCCAGAAGGCTGGCGCCCCATACATCTGAAACCTACGCACCCGGCAGCTTGGTTATCAGCTTCCAGACACCATGCTATGTGTTCAGAAGACGGAAGAAGCTCTTCGCAGATGAGAGTTCGCGCATCTTCTACACCACCGAGAGCTGGCATCTGATGTACAAGATCGGGCGTTGCACGGTATATGTCATAGAGTCTTGCGGCATCATCTTCCCGCCAAGCCCGCAGTTTTATTTTCATGACCTTCCTCCGCGTTTGAGGTTATTAGTATCTGCTCCAAGATTACACAAGACTTCGCCGAAAAAACGGGTTTCTTGGGTACCAAATACAGAAGAGTAAACTAGTAACGATATGTCTGAGCAGAAACCCACCGAACACACAGATACTCCTAAGACCGCTCGAACCGCGCCCAGTATGGCGAGTATGGCGGCTGCTATTCATGCAGCGCCGATGCGCGCACCCAAAAAGCCCGCGCGCGCTTCCCAAACATCTGGTGAGAAACCCGGCGATACTTCCACAACAGAGTCAGGTGCAACGCGGGATACTTCCCGTAAAAATTCTTCGCGTAAAAATAACGCTTCACGCCCCAAAAACCCGCAAAAACGCGAACGCCGCAAGAACCACCGGGACCGGGCCGAACAGCGCCCCTATAACCCGCTGATTCCCGCCGTAATCACCTATCCCGAAGAGCTGCCCGTCAGCGAGCGCCGCGAAGACATTAAGGCGGCTATTCGTGATCATCAGGTCATCATTGTCGCTGGCGAGACCGGCTCGGGTAAGACCACGCAGCTGCCCAAGATGTGCCTGGAACTAGGTCTTGCTGAAAAGGGAATGATTGGGCACACCCAGCCGCGACGCCTTGCCGCACGTTCGGTGGCGGAGCGCATCGCCGAAGAGCTGGGACAGAAAATTGGTGAGACCGTGGGCTACCAGGTGCGTTTCACCTCTGAGGTGGGCGAGAACAGCGCCATTAAACTCATGACCGACGGTATTCTGCTCGCCGAAATTCAGCACGATAAGCTGCTGCGCAAGTACTCCACGCTCATTATTGACGAGGCACATGAGCGCAGCCTAAATATTGATTTTATTCTGGGGTACCTGAAGCGGATTCTGCCGAAGCGCCCCGATTTGAAGGTCATTATTACCTCCGCAACCATTGATCCTGAACGGTTCGCGCGGCATTTCGCACCGAGTTTCGTGCCCGGTAAGGGTGTGGTAGACGATTCTCTCAGCGATGAGGAACGTGAGCTTGCCGAGCAGATTCTTCCCGATGATGCTCCCCCGATTATTGAGGTTTCGGGGCGCACCTACCCGGTGGAGATTCGCTACCGCCCGCTCGATGGGGACGGCTACGCTGATGAAGATGAAGGCGACGAAGACCGTGACCCAACCGATGGAATCCTTGCCGCCGTCGAGGAGCTGTCGAAGGAAGCACCTGGCGATATCCTGATTTTCTTCTCGGGCGAGCGTGAAATTCGCGATGCTCACGATGCTTTGGAGTCTTTGGTCGCCAAGTCCCCACGTATGAACTATGAGGTTTTGCCGCTGTATGCGCGTCTGTCTCTCGCGGAGCAGCATCGTGTGTTTACGCCGGGGAGTCGGCCGCGCATCGTGCTGGCGACGAACGTTGCGGAAACTTCGCTGACGGTGCCGGGTATCAAAGTATGTGATCGATACCGGTACCGCCCGCATTTCGCGGTATTCGGCGCGCACGAAGGTGCAGCGTCTGCCGATTGAGCGGATTTCGCAGGCGAGCGCGAACCAGCGCTCGGGGCGGTGCGGCCGTGTGAGCGATGGTATTGCGATTCGGCTGTATTCTGAGGAGGATTTCGCGTCGCGCAGCGAGTTTACCGATCCGGAGATTCTGCGCACGAACCTGGCGGCCGTTATTTTGCAGATGATTGCGATCGGCGTGGTGCGTGAGCCCGGCGATATTGCGCGTTTCCCGTTTGTGCAGCCGCCCGCATCGCGCGCGATTAATGACGGCGTGAATCTGCTGCGTGAGCTTGGGGCGCTTTCTGAAAAACCGGCGCGCACGGATAAGAGGGGGAAGCATCATCGTGCTGCCTCGACGCTGACCGCTACGGGGCGTGCAATGAGTGCGTTCCCGGTCGATCCGCGCTTGGCACGCATGATTATTGAGGGTTCGCGCCGTGACTGTGCTAAAGAGATGATGGTTCTTGCCGCTGCTTTGACGATTCAGGATCCGCGCGAACGCCCGGCTGAGGTGCGTGGCACCGCCGATGAGATGCATGCCCGTTTCACGGACGATACATCTGATTTTTCGTCATTCCTGCTGCTGTGGCAGTACATTAATGAGCGCCAGGCTGAGCTTTCCTCTTCACAGCTGCGAAAGATGTGCCACCGCGAGTTTATTAACTTTCTGCGTATTCGTGAGTGGCAGGATCTTTTCGCCCAGCTGCGTGAGATGGGGCGCACCGCGAATATCCGCGTGTCGAACGGGCGCGATATTGACGCGTCGGGGCGTGAGGTTGAGATTCATAAGAGCCTGCTTTCGGGTCTGCTCTCGCATGTGGGCGCTAAAGAGGAGCGTGAGAAAACCTACGGCAAAGCCCCGCGTGGTCCGCGCGAATATCTGGGCGCGCGCGGCACAAAATTCGCTATTTTCCCAGGTTCCGGGCTTTTCAAAGCAGAACCCCTGACTGGGTGCTTTCTGCCGAGCTTGTGGAGACTTCCCGGCTGTGGGCGCGCACAAACGCTGCGATTGAGCCGCAGTGGGTTGAAGAAGTGGGCGCGCACCTGCTGAAGAAGCAGTATTCCGAGCCGCATTGGTCGGCAAGCCGGGGTGCTGCCGTGGCGTATACGAAAGGTACCCTGTACGGACTGACGATTTATGCCGACCGTGCAGTGCAGTATTCCCGGGTAGATGCCGCCGCTGCACGTGAGATTTTTATTCGTTCCGCCCTGGTGGAGGGCGACTGGCGCACCCAGCACAAGTTCTACAAAGCGCAACCTGCGTGCCCTGGCTGAGGTTGAGGAGCTTGAGGCCCGCCTGCGCCGCCGCGATCTGCGAGTGGATGATGCCGTGCTTTTCGAGTTCTATAATGCGCGCATCCCCGAGCATGTGACGGACGTTCGTTCCTTCGATAAATGGTGGAAGCACGCGCGTTTAGAAAACGATAACCTGCTCGATTTCAACCCGGAAAACCTTATTAATGAGGATGCCGCCGATTATGACGATTCGCAGTTCCCGCGCCAGTGGGTACAGCGTACCGACGGCGGCGAACTCACCCTGGATTTGCGGTACGAATACGCCCCGGGGGCAGGGGTGGGCGGTACCCGCACAGATGCGGCAAAACGCGACGGCGTGGCGGTTCAGGTACCGATTCTGTTCTTGAACCAGCTGACCCCCGAGCCGTTCCGCTGGCAGATTCCGGGGATGCGCCACGAACTTTTAACGGCACTCATTAAATCGCTTCCGAAGGCGATTCGCCGTAATTTTGTGCCCGCCCCAGATGTTGCACGCATGGCGTTGGAGTCTCTGGAGGCGGACTACTCCCCCGCGACCGACGAGCTTTTGCCCTCGTTCGCACTGGTGCTGCGTCGTCTGCGCGGCGTGGTGGTTGAACCGGATGCCTTCGACTGGGACTCCGTGCCGGATCATCTGAAGTTCACGTTCCAGGTGCGCGATGCCCGCAATAAGATTCTGGGCGAAAGCAAAGATATTCGTGAGCTGCAGCAAAAACTCCATGCGCAGATTCGCTCAGCCCTGGCAGATTCGCTGGGTGCTTCGGAGGATACGGTGGCGAAGATGGCGGCGCTCGCGGGCGGGAACTCCGCACAGAGTGCCACATCGCAGACCGGTTCGGCGCAGCAGGGTGCGAAGAAAAACAGCGCAGGATCGGGCGCAAAACCTGGGAAAACCGCCGCTCAGGGTGCAGATTCTCAGGATTCTATCCGTGAAACCACGGGTCTGACCGACTTTTCCCGGCGAGGAGATTCCGCGTAAGGTGCAGCGCATTATTGCGACCCAGGCGGTCAGTGGATACCCGGCGCTGGTGGACGAAAAAACGAGCGTGGGCATCCGTATTTTCCCCACCGAGGCCGAGCAGGTGCATTCGCAGCGGCGCGGTATTATTCGTCTTCTGCAGCTGCAGGTGCCCTCACCCTGAGCGGTACGTGAGCGATCACCTGTCAAATAAAGAGAAGATTGTGTTCACGCAGAACCCGCACGGCTCGATTGACGAACTGATTCGGGACTGCACGGTTGCCGCGCTCGACAAGCTGGTGCCGCACACGCCCGTGTTCACGCGCGCCGAATACCGCGAGCTGTTCGAGCATGTGCGCGCCGAGCTGATCGATACTGTCTTTGAGGTCACCAAGCTGGTTGCCGAAATCCTCTCAGAGGCGGCGGCGCTGCGCAAAGCCATTAAGAAGGCGACCTCGCTGAGCACCATGCACGCCGTCTCAGACGTGAAGGGGCAGCTCGATAACCTGGTGTACCCCGGATTCGTGGCGGGCACCGGGTACGATCAGCTGGTTCACCTGCCGCGCTATCTGAAAGCCGCGCAGATACGCCTGACGAAGCTGGGACCGAACCTGAACCGAGATAATCAGCTCATGCTCACGGTGCAGGATTTGGAGGACTCCTACGATTCCGCTATCAAGTCGCTGCCCGAGGGGACTCTTATTCCCGATGCGCTCACCCGCGTGAACTGGATGCTTGAGGAGCTGCGTGTGAGCTTCTTCGCCCAGGAACTCGGCACGGCGTACACGGTCTCTGAGAAGCGCATCGCCAAGGCACAGCGCGAGGCGCTGGAGCAGGTGAAGAGGTAGGTTGTCGGCGGCTCTACCTGGGGTTTCGTGCTTAAAAAGGATTGCATGTTGTCACAAGGTTCAGAATCTTGTGACAATACGCCCTTCTAGGCTCCATAGTGATATCGGCATGAAGCTATAACGATAGAGTCGTCAGTAAGCTTGTATACGAGACGGTGTTCATCGGTAATTCTGCGTGACCACCAACCTGAGAATTGGTGTCTGAGAGCTTCAGGCTTCCCTATGCCTTCGTTACCGTTTCGCTCAACATCTTTAATGAGTAGATTAATACGTTTGAGAACCTTCCGATCCTGAGCCTGCCACCAGAGATAGTCGCTCCACGCTGAATCATCAAATATGATTCTCACGGCTATTCCTCAATCAGCTGCTGCTCAGTTCCAAGACCAGCTTCAAGACGAGAAATAGACTCCATAAGACGACGTGCGTTAGCCGGGGAACGCATAAGGTAAGCAGTCTCTTGAAGAGATTCGTACTCAGACAATGAGAGAATAACTGCAGGCTCATGCCCGGATCGAGTGATGACAACTTCTTCGCGGTGGTCTTCAACGTGATCAAGTACTTCAGCATACCGAGCCCGAGACTCAGTGTAAGACATGGTTTTCATAAGCGCTCTCCTTCTCTGTACAGTATACCGTACAGAAAACTTGACGGGAAAGCAATTAAGAAAACCGTATCTTCAAATATTCTAAGATCGATCCCCAAATATCTGGGCTCCCCTTTCTTAGTTTTTGAACACGTATGATGGGTATATGACTTTTATTACTACTGCCGTTCTGCTGGTGTGCATTGGTGCGATCAGCACTTACTTCTACAGAAAACATGCCGCCCGCATCAAGCCCCAACCCGATGGGACGATCAGGGCGAAAATGCCCGGCTGGTACAAATTTTGCGGCTACTTCCTCGTCGCGGTGGGAGCACTCTTCACTCTCATCACCCCTACCCTACTTTCAGGCAGTAATCCGATGCCGCCATATATGGCGTTTGGGATTATCGGGATCTGCCTAATATTTGGCATCTGGGCAATTCTCATGGGTCAGCGCCAGTATGTTGAGACCGGTCTAGATTATATTGAGCAGTGCACCTGGTACGGCAAGGTTACCCGTATACCCTTCCATGAGATTGACTCGTACGCCTATAGTTCAAGTCATCCCGGCGGATGGTTGGTTCTCAAAGCGCAGGATAAGCGCAAGATTGCTTTTACCTCCCGTTTTCTCAGGGGCGAGCGGGTGATGTGCACGCTAGTTTTCCGTCAGATTAATGGTCGCTGGCCTTCACCCACAAGCCCCGAAGATCAGCAGGTGTTAGCACCAGAAGCTTCACTAGCAGCCGCTCAGCAATACCTCACGGAGAACCCCATCGGTCAGAATCTAAGCGGACACCAGGTGTAACGTTCAGCAGAGACGTAGACATAGGGTTGTCACTAATGTATAGGAGTGGTTTCTTGATCCAAGAGCGTATGAGCTGCTCTTGAGATCAAGAAACCACTCCCGTTTTTTTATATGCTACTCAAGCCGAGCTATAGAATCCATGAGATGACGAAGCTTTATGTGTAAAGCGGGTCTAATTTACCAGTCACGCTCAGCGATGAGCTCTTCAATATCGAAGTCTTCCTCAAGCCCGTACTCTTTGAGGATGAGGTAGAAGGTCTCAGCGATAGACTCGCGTGCAACGGTCTCAATCTCGCTGTCTGCCTCATCGAACTCATCTGCGAGGGTGTTAATGTTCTTGGTGACTTCGTCGGCGCGGGCCTGGATTTTCTGCGGGTCACGCTCGCCCGCGTCCAGAAGCTCATCAAATTTCCGCAGCTCGTCAGCGACTTTCTGCACCAGGTGGGGCGGGTAATAGTCGTCGTCGCGCATATCGTAGACGTAGTCATCGTTTTTCAGCATAGTTTTTCCTTCAAAAATTGTGAGGTGTGGCCCCGGCGGTTACCGGGAGCTGAGCTTTATAATCCCACGCGCCAAAGACGGCGGGCAACCGGCTCGGTCATCGCGGGTTCTGTGAGGGGCGGGCCACCTACCAGTTGCGGTCTGTGACGAATGCGCGGATATCGAAATCGTCGTCAAGGTTGTGCTCTTCCAGGAAGAAGTAGACGGTGTCTGAAACGGAGTCACGCAGCAGCTCGGCGATAGCCTCCCCTTCTTCCCCAGACTCGCTAATAACCTTCTGGGTGGCGGCCACGATACGGTCGCACGCCTCCCCCAGCTTCTCGGGGTCGCGTTCCCCGTCCTGGAGCTTACGCTTGAGGGCCTGCAATGCGCCCATGCTGTGGATAATCTCATCTACTTTGATGATGTGCTCAATATTCGTATCCATAACAGCGCCTTCCTATCAACATATTTGGTGAATAATTTAGGCATGTTCGAGGCGGCAACCCAACGGATGGACGGCGCCACAGAACGTGTCTATTAAGGATACGGCACGCAGACGCAGAGGAAGCTTCTGCTCTGGGAGACCGAGTTCCTGATGGGTGGGAGAGGTACGTTAAGGCTGTTTGCACTCCTACGCCCGCATTGTTAGCAATACCCTGAACTGGGCCTTCAAAAAGTTACTGTATTGTACCCTTCTGCGTTTCAAAACGGGCAACAGAATCTACGAGATCGTTAAGTTTCCGATGAGCAAACCTGAGGATTACGGGATTTAATAGCTTTCCGATTTATAGTAATAATTTTCCCACTGGAACGTTCTTCAAGCCATTTTTTCACAACTTGACCTTCTTCATCTTTTGTCTCAGCAAACCTTTTAAATAATACCCCGTCAATAGTATCTTTATCTTCACGGGTAACAAAAATAGAAAATTTCTCCCCCTCTTCACCAAGCACAGACCAGGATTCTTTTAAAGATTCTCGAATTTTATTCTTTTGATCATCTGTAAGATTATTTTCAGGAATGTTTCTCAAAACTCTATCACTTACTGAATTATTTGAAACCTCAAAGCATTCAGACCCATAACCTTTATAGTATAAATGCACTGGCCACATAAATGATAGAATAATTACAATGCTACCGGAATAACAAATAATTTTTGAAAGATCTATAGGTTTATCAGATTGGTACGTTTTATCTTCAGATTCTAAATCTCCAAAAAACAAAGCATACATGACATACGCAGAAGAGAAAGGTATAGCTAGTAAACCAAAAGCTAGCAAGATTCTACCCCATGACGTTTCTAGATCCAAAATACCCTCTTTAAAAAAAGATTCGGTGTTTTTAAAAATATTCCAGCAACCAACAATATATTGAAGACTCCGCTTGCAAACCATAAGAAAAGGAGATTGGCCTTCAGGCCACGGTTACCATCTACACTCTTATTAAATAAATAAACATTTAGGAGAATAAATATAGTCGTAAGAGCAGGGAAGATAGCTATGGATTGAAAATTAAATGCGCCTCCAACACCTTTTGACAGTAGGTAAAAACTTGTATTTACATTAAACCCTGATGATATCAACGACCATACTGCAATATTTATAACTGAAATTACAGCAGACACTGCAATAAAAAGACCAGAAATTTTTCACCAACCTCTAAAATATCATTAACATTATATTTTTTTCTTCATAGACTTCTCAGGTGAATTATTTTCCTCATCCCTATCTTCATCTTTATTTTTCCTCACAATCTATTAGCTCTAAATAGGTATCTTGGTATCCCGAAGCACCTCTGATATTATCATTCATGTCTTTTAAAGTTCTAACAATCTCTGCTAACTGCTTCTCAGTTTCTCGGTTACGTCCAAACATTTCTCTCCTCATTTTCTTCTTAGGTTCTGTTCTTACCCTTCAAAGAAAAGCCTTTCGTAAACTTTCCTGGCATTTCGGGTAACTCGTAAATAGTCTTCTTCCAGTTGGCGGGCGTTGCCTGGGGTGTAGCCGCTCCAGCGGGCGACCGCCTCCAGGGCATCGCGCAGGGTAGGCAGCAGATCGGATTGGCGCACGCCGCGCAGCACGTTGCCGCCGCGAATCTTGGTCGCCAGCAGCCACGCGTCTCGCAGCACCTCGGCGTCCTCGGCAGCCACTAGGTTTGCTTCCACGGCGGCGTTCAGCGCTTCCAGGGTTGAGGTGGTGCGCAGTCCCTGCACCTCATGGGCGTGCTGCAGCTGAATCAGCTGCACTAACCACTCCACGTCAGAGAGCCCGCCGCGCCCCAGTTTCAGCTGCCGGGTGCGGTCTGCCCCGTGCGGCATGCGCTCATGCTCCACGCGCGCCTTCATGCGCCGCACCTGCTGCGCCTGCTCAGCCGTGAACTCACGCGGGTACCGGTACGGGTCAATCAGCTCAATAAACGCACGCCCCAGCTCCTCAGAACCAGCAATCGGGCGCGCCCGCAGAAGCGCCTGAAACTCCCAAGTCTCCGCCCAGCGCTCATAGTAGGCGCGGTACGAATCCAGCGAGCGCACCATCGCCCCCTGCTTACCTTCCGGGCGCAAATCTGCGTCTACCTCAAGCGGGCGTTCGGCACGGATTGCCGGGCGTACCGGCTGTTTAATCAGCTGCATCAGCCGGTTTACAATACGGTTCGCCTGCGACTGGGCTTCCTCTTCACCGGCTCCTTCCACGGGGCGGTGCACAAACATCACGTCCGCGTCGGAACCGAAGCCGTTCTCGGCGCCACCCAGGCGGCCCATGGCGATCACCGTGATCTCAGTCAGCAGCGGGTTCTCCGGTTCCTCCTCGGGGATTTCCCTAATCCCGGCGGCTTCTTCACGTTCTTTCGCCGTTATTTCCTCACGCTCGGCTAGGGCGAGCGCCGCGCCGATAGTGCACTCGTCCACGGTCGCCAGCCCGGTGCACACCTGCTGCACGCCCAGCAGGTTCAGGGCGTCCCCCATGGCGATGCGCAGAATTTCGCGGCGGCGCAGGTACCGTACGGCGCGCATCGCCTCCGCAGAGTCGTCATGCCGCGACAGCAGTGAGGCTATCTCGGCTTTGAGCGCGGCCGCACCCAGCGGCTGCAGGTCGGCAACCTTATCGAGCCAGGTGATGGAGGTGGGCGCATCCTCCAGCAGGTCGGTGATGTACCGGGAGCTTGAAAGTATGTGGCACAGCCGCTCCGCAGCGGCAGTGAATCGCGCAGCATGCGCAGGTACCAGCTGGTGGTTCCCAGCGACTCAGAAACAATGCGGAACCCCAGCAGCCCGGCGTCCGCGTCCACCCCGTCAGCAAACCACCCCAGGAGCACGGGCATCAGGTGCCGCTGAATTTCGGCGCGGCGGCTCACCCCGCTGGTGAGCGCCTGAATATGCCGCATAGCGCCGCGCGGGTCGCGGTACCCGAGCGCAGCCAGGCGGTCTTGGGCGGCTGATTCTGTGAGCACCACTTCGTCACGGCTCAAGGTTGAGACCGCCGCCAGCAGCGGGCGGAAGAAGACACGCTCATGGAGGGAACGCACGTTCCGTTTGAGCTTCTGCCACGCCTTATACATTTGCTCCGCCGAGAGAGTGCCCAGCCTCTCCGGGGAAACAAGCGAACGGGCCAGGGCACGCCTCTCGTGCTCTTTGGCGGGCATCAGGTGGGTGCGGCGCAGCTGGGACAGCTGGATGCGGTGCTCCAGCAGACGCAGTTTCTTGTAGTAGAGCGCGAATGTCTGCGCGTCGGCGCGGCTAATGTAGCTTGAACCGGTCAGCGCTTCTAAAGATTCGATGGTGGATTTGGTGCGTACCGTGGGGTCGGTGCGCCCGTGCACCAGCTGCAGCAGCTGAACCGTGAACTCAATATCACGCAGCCCGCCGGGGCCGAGCTTTATCTGCTGTTCCACCTGCGCTGAGGGGATATTGTCGGTCACGCGGGCGCGCATCGCCTGCACCGACTCAACGAAGGACTCCCGCGCCGCTGAGTCCCACACGAACGGGTCGATCGCGTGGGCGAAACGCCGCCCCAGGTGCGCCGAACCTGCAACCGGGCGGGCTTTCAGCAGCGCCTGGAACTCCCAGTTCTCCGCCCACCGCTTGTAGTAGCTCACGTAGGATTCGACGGTGCGCACCAGCGGCCCGTCCTTACCTTCGGGGCGCAGGTTTCGCGTCCACCTCCCACAGGGGCGGCTCCGGGGCTGGGGCCATGATTGCTTTCGTGAGGGCGTGCACCAGTTCCGTGCCGATCTGCGCGCACTCCTGCTCGGTGAGCGGCTCCAGCCCCCTCGGGCAGGTCGCTGGCGGGTGCGGGGGCGATCACGTACACCACGTCCACGTCAGAAATATAGTTCAGTTCACGTGCCCCGCACTTGCCCATGCCAATAATTGCCAGATCCAGGGCATCCACGGATGCGCCACGCGCGGGGGCGGCGCACAGCCCCCCGCCAGCGCCTTCAGCGACTTCGGTGCGGGCGATAGCGAGCGCCCCCTCTAGGGCGGCTGCGGCCAGGTCAGCAAGGTACCGCCCAATGGTGGGCATGAGCTCCACCGGGTCGGGTGAGCACACGTCAATCAGCGCTATTTTTGCCAGCTCCGCACGGTAGGCCACCCGTAAAGCCACGTACCCGTCTTTGCCGGTGAGCTCTGCACGGGCGCGCGGGCGTTCAGCGTCCGGGTCGGCACCGACGGCGTGTAGCAGACGGGACCGGTACGGGGTATTAAGCGGGGCGCTCTGGGGAAGGGGGCTCTTCTGCGCCCGTTCCGGTGTTTTATTCGGCGTGTCTGTTTCGGGGGTATCTAGTACCGTTTTCGGGTGTTCAGTCGCCACCAGCTCCGTCTCGCCGCGCACCGTATCAGTGTCAAAGAGCGGGTCGATCGTCTGCGGGTGGCGGTACAGAAAATCTCCCACCGCCTGGGATGCGCCCAGCAGCCGGAACAGGCCCATCTGTTTTTCGCCGCAATTAGCCCGTTCAGCAACCGGCGGGTGTTTCTCAATCAGCCGCACTAACGCTGGTAGGGCGGTATCCGGTGAAGGCGCGTACCGCAGCCCCGCGAACAGGTTTACCCGGTCCACGGAGGCAAGCTCAGGGGCCTCTAGCCAGCGTTCGCTTTTGCCGGAGTCGTAGAAACCCGCGCTGACCATTTGCGCCCGTAACCGTGTGCGGGTGCGGCGCTGCTCCTCAGCCTGCTCGGTATCAGCGGGTTTAGATACATCAGCGTCGGCTGCATCTGCTGCTCCCACCGCATGGGCAGCACCGGTGAGGTGGCTCTCGGTGCCAGATGCGGTGCCTCTGGGGTGCGTTTCCCGCCCGTTCTGGGGTGTATGCCCTGGTTCCGCTTGATTCATACTCACCTTCCCGGTACGTAGTACCCGCCGCTTCCCTCATAGCCTGCCCGCAAGCAGCGTTAGAGGATGCCCAGGTTGTGTTTAAGCTCGTACGGGGTCACCTGTGCCCGGTAGTCTTCCCAGTCAGCCCGCTTATTCCGCAGGAAATGCTCAAACACCTGCTCCCCCAGCACCTCAGCCATGAACTCGGAGTCCTCGGTCAGGTTAATGGCTTCCCGCAGCGACGCTGGCAGCGGGTGGTACCCCATGGCGCGGCGTTCAGCGGTTGTCATTGCCGCCAAATCTTCGGTCACCGCTGGCATCAGCTCATACTCGTTTTCAATGCCTTTCAGCCCGGCAGAAAGAATCACCGCATACGCCAGGTACGGGTTAGAGGCCGAGTCAAGGCCGCGGTATTCAATGCGGGCCGACTGCATCTTGTTTGGTTTATACAGCGGAACCCGCACCAGCGCAGACCGGTTATTGTGCCCCCACGAAACGTAGCTGGGTGCTTCCCCGCCGCCCCACAGGCGCTTATACGAGTTAATGAACTGGTTGGTGACCGCCGTGAATTCGGGGGCATGCTGAGTACCCCGGCAATAAAATGCCGCCCCGTTTTTGAGAGCCGGTATTCGGCACCCGCCTCGAAGAATGCGTTGGTGTCCCCCTCAAACAGGGAGAAATGGGTGTGCATCCCACTGCCAGCATATTTGGTGAAAGGTTTGGGCATGAATGTGGCGTACATGTTTCGGGTAAACGCCACCTCTTTAATGACGGTGCGGAATGTCATTACATTATCGGCGGTTTGCAGGGCGTCGGCGTGACGCAGGTCGATCTCGTTCTGCCCGGGGCCGGTTTCGTGGTGGCTGAACTCCACCGAAATGCCGACCTCTTCCAGCATGGTCACCGCATTACGGCGGAAATCCTGCACAATCCCGCCGGGTGTGTGGTCGAAATACGACTCGTAGTCCACCGGGACGGGGAACCCGTCAGCCCCCAGCTCCGTGGATTTAAGGAGGTAGAACTCGATCTCGGGTGAGGTGTAGCAGGTGAACCCCATTTCGGCGGCACGGTTCAGGGTGCGTTTAAGAACGCCGCGGGTGTCGGATGCGCTCGCTTCCCCATCTGGGGTGAGGATGTCGCAGAACATGCGGGAGGTGTGGGATTCGGCGCCGCGCCACGGCAGGATCTGGAATGTTGAGGGGTCAGGCTGCAGCAGCATGTCTGACTCGTACACCCGGGAGAGGCCCTCAATGGACGAGCCGTCAAACCCCAGCCCTTCCTCAAAGGCGCTTTCAACCTCGGCGGGGGCGAGCGCCACAGATTTGAGGGTGCCAACCACATCGGTGAACCAGAGGCGAATAAAGCGGATGTCACGCTCCTCAATGGTGCGCATCACGAATTCCTGCTGACGGTCCATATGTTTCTCCCTCGATCCGGGCGGTCGTTGAGTCGGCGGTGAGCGGTACCGGGCGCACACGCGTGCGCTGTCACGGTTTTGTCTCTCCTCTAGCCTATCGGGTTCTGCGGCGGAACGCCCAGGGTGCAGGTTTCGTTTATGTAAATTCTGTGCGCCCGTGTTGCCTCTGCGGTGTGCAGGTTCCCATCGTTGCGCAGGCAGCCACAGCCACCAGTTCACGTTTCTAATTCCCGCCACATCAATTCGTGCGCAACTGTCCGCCCCAGGTTTCTTCTCTGATGCGCATACAATAGGGCCTGTAGAATATGCGGAACGTGCGCGGAGCTCTAGGAAAACTCAGTCTGGAAAATGCGCTAAATCCTCATGCCCATACACTACTAAGCTCCCGCACTAAACGAGGGAAAAAGAGGGAACCCGTGGCTGACGAGCAGCGTATCTTAGATATTATTGATGGCCTAGAAGAGAACTTTACGGAGCAGGAAGCATACAGAATCTACATTGAGTTCTGCTTCCGTTTTATCCCCCGAATCGAGCATAAAATCCCCGAAAAAGCTCAGGGCACATCTTGAGGCTGCCGAAGGGTACTGGCACGCAGGAAACGTATCACCTCAAGCCCTTGAGAACGCCCGGGTGCTTATCTGGAAATATCTAGATTCACACAACCTAACATATGCTCCTCTCCGCAAATCAGCGGCCATCCGGTTCATGCACCAGCTCTTCTGGGATAAAGCAAATACGGATATTTGGGATCACTTTGACTGGTGCCGGGAGCTGCTGCCTCATTTGGGGTATAAGAACCATACGATCCTGCAAGAGCTGGAGTATGTGCTCTCCGAGGCCACACGAGAAGGTTTCGCCGCATAGCCACGCACTCATTTCTTCTAGGGGATAGCGGGAGGGTGCCGCCCGCCAGAGCTGCACCGCAGACCCAGTACTACACTTTGCAGACAGCATGCACGGGGTAACCCTCGCAACCAACGCAGAATCAACGTACTTTATACTTATTTAAAGTATTTATTCTCCGAACTTTTGTGAGGAACAGGCGCTAGTGAATACTTTCCCCACCCGCACGTGCACTGAGCGCATCCGCCGCACATTCCGCAGGACGCACCGCACCCTTTCTGGCAATGGCGCTCGCTGCCGCGTACTAGGTGTTGGGCATACCGTGGTGACCAGCGTTGTTGTTCCGCCTGCATCTTCTGCTGTAGTAGGCACCCGCACTTTTGACTCACAGCTGGATCCCGCGCATCCAGTCATTGATAAAACAGGTGCGCTCAGTACAGAACAAATCCAACAGATGAGTGTTCCTCTTGCGGATGTTTCCGCACGACGAGGAGTCTCGTTGCAGGTTGTGGTGATTGACAGGGCCGCCCCTGAATGGGCGGGTAACTGGGGGCATAAATTTTTGCGGCAGAATGGTGCAGGCCCCGATGATAAAACTGCGCTGCTTCTCATAGAACTAGACCCGCAGGGTACTGGTGATAAAAACGCCACCCCAGAAGCCAGTTTCCACTCTCTTAATATGCATTATCTGGGTGCCACTGAGGGCTCTGAAATAAGAAATAAAATAATAAACCCACTTCTTGAAAAACGTGATTTTACAGGTATAGCGCAAGCTATGGCTAAAGCTTTTGACAATAGCACAGGGTACCCAGATACATATAATATTCAGCCCGCTCCGCAAACATCCACACCCACCCCATCACCTACACCTTCGCCCACAGCAGCGGGCCAGTCTGTTATGAAAACAGAGCTTAATCCTGAAGACCCAGTCTTTAGTCTCACATCATACTCACTCGCCGACCCGAAATTATGGCCCGAACTTATAAGTTTTAATAAAAACAACGACGCCCAGCTGTATGTTGTGCTGCTGACCAAACCAGAAAACCCATCAGATTTACAGGAGTGGGGCAAAGAGTTCTTACGCGTTAATAATGCCCCCGCACGCACTGCGGTGCTTGTCTGCCAGGGAGACGGGACACGTGATGATCCGCGAAAATGCTTGGTAACCACTAATGACAGCGGCTTCATCAGCGATGACTCATTACATAAGATTAATAATGACTACGTTAAAGAGAAATCAAACTACAACGATTTCGGGGGCATTATAAGAGCCGCCTTAGAAGGCATCAGAAAAGAATCGCTGGACGCCAAGACAAAAGCCGCTCCTAAAGAAAGTAAAGGATTTTTAGATACCGTATTAGTATTTTTAATTATTGGTCTTTTTATCGCGTTTATATGCGCCGCTATTATAGGGTTCGGCAATTTTATTATTAAGGTATATCGCGGCTTATCCCGCATTTTTGCTGGCGCACCAAAAAAAGTAACACACTGGAAGATAGCAACAATCTCGACCAATCACGCACTAATATTCCGAATATCGACAAAGTTGGCCATAGAAAACTGGGAGAAATACAGTCTTAATGAGTAGCTTATTGAACAGAGTTATTGCTCACTATTCTTCCCACCGCAATCCGCAGGACGCCCCGCTCACATGTACGCGTGCGGGCGCGGGCAGCGTGTGCCGTTCCCGGTGGTCACAGCGAATCACTCAAATTGCCTTAGCTGTGGCTCTTGGGCTGGGTGGATCAGGCGCCCCACTGTTCCTCCCCTCTCCCGCAGCACCTGCCGCCCATGCTGAAAGCGTTTTCGAGCACCGGTTTGACCCCTCACACCCTATTGTTGATAAGGCGGACGTGCTGAGCCAGCAGCAGGTACAGGAGGCCTCACAAAAGCTGACAAATATTCATTCAAAACGCCCGTTCCGTTTTTATATTGTGTTCGTAAAAACTGCGGTGCCGGATGCTTCCCCTACAGAGGTTCCCTCGGCTCCCTCGAGTGCATCCCCCGATGCCGCCCCGAAGCCTGCGGGTCAAACCCCGGAAGATAAGAAACGGATGCTGTGGGCGTATCAGTTTACTCAGAAGAATCATCTTGACGCCTATGATGCGCTGCTGGTGGTAGAAACGGACACCCATCAAGCGAGCCTCTACCATTCTCCACACGGTCCTTTGCAGAATGATGAAGCTCAAAAACTATACTCCGAGCACCCGGCAGACGGGGTGCCCTCCATTGAGAGCACTGTACATGAGGGAAAGTGGGATGCAACTCTTACCAGCCTCGAAGCTGCACTTCAGAAAGACGGCCTGTACGACCGCATTATTGCGGCACGGCCCTCCCCGCACGCGTTCGGCCCCGCGTATAACCCGGGTTTCGGGGAGGGCCCGGGCGCGGGCGGTAAGTGGAGCCCCAACCCCAGTGCTGAGGCGGCGCAGAGAGAAGTTCTTCACAAGATTCACCAGACGGTGCAGTGATTCTTGCGGTTCTCGGCGCTGTAGCTGCGGCAGGGGTTATTGGCTACGTGTGGATGCGTCGCCGCAGGCGCAACAAACCGGAAGACTAGTATGCGGGTGGCCATAGCTATGTCTCGTATTCGTAGGTTTTGTAACCGCAGCCTGATAGTGAGGTACCCGTGGTAAGAACAGGGTTAAAGTTATTGCGTCTACTCTTTTCTGCTGTGCTCACAGTGCTTTTAGGTGCCACCTGTACTGTAGCCGCTGGTGTATTGTCCCCCGGTGTTGCACAGGCGACAGAGGTTTTCTCCACTCCGCTAGATTCTCAGCACGCAGTTATTGACCGCACCGGTCTTATTCTCACCGACAATGACCTTAAATATCTTGAGAGTATGACGCAAAAAATTGCCGCCAAGTACAACGGTCACCTGTATATTGTGGTGATCGATAATACTGACGGCGGCAGCCCCAAACAACAGTCCGGCCAGCAACGCAGTGATGAAGAGTTGCAGGCGGAACGCATACGGTGGGGGCGTGATTTTCTGCAGCGTAATAACGCCCCCGATCATGCAGTACTGCTGGTAGCGACCGCCGATAACTATCAGATCTCTCTGGTGGCTAAAGACCCCTCGTGGCTCAGTGATGAGGATGCGCAATACCTGTACAAGTATGCGGAGATCGATAAATCTGCCGCCGATTGGGCACGGCATCATAGAAATAGTGACGCCATCGAGCAGGCAGGGATAAATGCTTCAACTCTTTTTGGTTCCCCGGCAGGGAAGAGCCTCCCCAGCTCGCCCGTTATCAGAGGGATCAAGAGGCCTCCGCTAAAGCATCGGCTGAAGCCGATATCGGTGTAAAAACCAGGTACTTCCTCACAATCCTCCGGGAACGAATCCTGGAAGGTAGGGATTATCCTCACCGCACTAGCCATACTTTTTTTGCTCCCCTACGGCGCATGGATTATCTTCCGCTACCTCTGGGTGAGAAGAAAACAGCACACGCACAAGACTATGGGTACGTCAAAAGAACTCTCAAAGCGTGGGCCCACACCTAAAGATTCCGTAGTGAAGGATGAGGTAGATACCCTAGGCGCAGCTATTGCCGCAGCCCACAACCGCCGCACCCAAGCTGCTGCGCTCATAGAGCGTGCCCTGCTGGCGTACCGGGGCCTGCCGCTTAACGATCTGCAGGCCCTAAACAGCCGTGCTGAAAAGCTGCTGAAACGTGCCAGCAGCGAGCACACAGAATTGGCAGAAGCATCCTCCACAACCGACCAGCCGGTGAATACCCCCAAGACCCGGAAGAAGCTCAAAGAGCTACGCTCTTGGGTGGATGAGGCGAATGATCTTCTCGATTCTCTCTTTGAATCTCTGGAAGTTTTGGGGCGTTTGCCTCTGGCCGTGCGTGAATGTGAGACGGCGGCAAATACCCTGCTGGATGCTTTCTTATCTGAGGAAGTTTCCCATAATTTTTCGGTTGCCGAACAACAGCGGGCGGCGCTTCGCCGCACCCTGCGCGACCGTTTAGAAACCGAAGATTTCGCGCCGCTAGACTATATGTTCCGCGTTCTGGAGGACACCGCCTCCCTGCTGGCCCAGGAGAAGAAACTTATCGGTTCAAAGGCGCGCACAAAAACCCAGGAAAACCTAATAGGTGCACATGTGGCGCTGGCCGAGCAGTATATCGCATGCGCGCGCATAAGCACCAAAACGCAACCCGTGCAAGATAAGCAGAAGACAAAACCTGCCTCAGCAAACCGCTTGGAACGTGCTCAGTGGCTGTACCAGAGAGCTACTCAGCCTCTACCGACACGCAAGAAACCGCTGGCAGAACGATACCAGCGTTCTACCGACGCCCTAGAGGCGGCACGCGCGGCGTTCACTAAACGCTAACGCAGGTACCGGTGCCAGGGGTTAGGCAGGATAAACTATAGGCATGAGTGAGAACGAAAACGCACCCTATGCAACGTCCACTGTAACGAATACTGCCGAGACACCCGGCATGGCCCAAACGCCCTTTAGCCTTGATACGGTGAAAAAAATCCGCACCATCCACCTGGAGCGGGCTAAGGCTGAGGGTGAGAAGTTCTCAATGCTCACCTGCTACGACTTTTCCACAGCGCAGGTTTTTGACCGCGCAGGCATTGAGATGCTTCTTATTGGTGACTCGGCCGCGAATGTGATGCTTGGTTACGAATCAACCCTAGCCATCACCCTTGATGAGATAATCCCGATGGTGGCCGCAGTATCACGCGGGGCGAAACGGGCAATGGTGGTCGCCGATCTGCCGTTTGGCACCTACGAGCAGTCGCCGCAGCAGGCGGTTGCTTCTGCGGCGCGCCTCATGAAAGAAGGCGGGGCGCACGCCGTAAAAATTGAGGCCGATGCGCGCATGGCCGACTGGGTGCAAGCCCTCGTAACCGCTGGCATCCCGGTAGTTGCGCACGTGGGGTTCACCCCGCAGGCTGAGCATGCTCTGGGCGGTTTCAGGGTTCAGGGCCGTCACGGTACCGCCGACCGGGTAGTTGAGGACGCCCGGGCACTCGCCGCTGCTGGCGCTTTCTGCATCCTCATGGAGATGGTAACCGCAGAAACCGCTGAACGTGTTAACCAGGCAGTGGGTGCGGTACCCACCATCGGCATTGGTGCGGGTAATACTGCTGACGGGCAGGTGCTGGTGTGGCAGGACGCCATGGGCGTGCGTCAAGGGCGGATGCCTACTTTCGTGAAGCAGTTCGCCCAAGTGGGGCAGCTGCTGGAGGATGCAGCTCGCGCTTACCGTTCTGAGGTGCGGGCTGGCTCATTCCCAGCCGATGAGCACACGTTCGACTAGAAGAAAGCACCCACGCAGCTTATATGTCTCCGGCTGGTTCCGTACGCACCCGTGTATGAGCCAGCCGGAAATATTTAACGCATCATTGAGGGGCACCCCTACCGCTGGTGGGGTCTAGTCCTTCCACTGGTTATCCCATTCTTCGTTGCGTTTCTGGGCGGTTTCCATAGCGTGTTCCGCCTCTTCACGGGTCTTATAAGGGCCCCACAGGTGAGTGATCTTGCTCTGCTGCCCTTCTTCAACCTCCCCAGTGGAGGTGTTGTACCAGTATTCGGTCTCGTGGGGGCCGGGGGTCATATCATTTTTCAGGCTCACAGTCTCTCCTTAGTCTCACACCACATGAGTGTATCTATATGTACGGCATGTACCTTTCACGGTATCTTATCCGTGCTCGCTTCGCATGTGTTTACCCCCGCACCGCTGAAAACAGCGCGGAAAATAATACACCAGTTGGCAAAAGGTTCAGGATTTGGGTGTCTACCCAGTCCCAGTGCGGGCAGGCGCCGCTAAAATATTAGGTATGGCTACTTCTCACAATCTTCCCGCAGAACCGGGTACCGCACCCGTAGGGTGCTTGGCCCCCGGCACCATCACCCCCATGCGTAAAGTACCGGCAGACATTGTTCGTCCCGAGTACGTGGGGAAACCTACCGCCAATGAGGGCAACGATTCAAATATGTACACCCCTGAAGAGGTTGAGAGGGTGCGTGCAGCCGGTAAGGTCGCCGCCGGTGCCATTGTGGAAGCGGCGAAGATTGCCGTCCCGGGGACAACAACCGACCAGATTGATGTGCTGGTTCATGAGTATATTTGTGATCACGGCGCCTACCCCTCCACCGTGGACTACCGCGGCTACCCGAAGTCGGTGTGTACCTCGCTGAATGAGGTGATCTGCCACGGCATTCCCGATTCTACGGTGCTTGAGGACGGCGACATTCTGAATCTTGACGTCACCGCCTACCTTGACGGAATGCACGGCGATACCAATAAGACTTTGCTGGTGGGCAACGTTGATGAGGAGTCCCGCCTGTTGGTTGAACGCACCGAAGAGGCCCTTAACCGTGCGATGAAAGCAGTTAAACCGGGCCGTCAGATTAACGTTATTGGCCGCGTGATTGAAAAATATGCGGCGCGTTTTGGGTACGGTGTGGTGCGTGACTACACCGGGCACGGTGTGGGCCGCGAATTCCATTCAGGCCTTATTATTCCTCACTACGATGCGGCGCCCGCCTACGATACCGAGATTAAAGAAGGCATGATCTTCACTATTGAGCCCATGCTGACCCTAGGCACCATTGAGTGGGATTTGTGGGACGACAATTGGACCGTGGTCACCCGTGACCGTAAACGTACCGCCCAGTTTGAGCACACCATGGTTGTCACATCAGACGGCGTGGATGTTCTCACCCTGCCTTAATTCAGCATTCCCTTCATAACGCAGACACAACAAGGAAAGAGAAACCCATGAGCGAGAGTACAGCGGCAAATTCCGCAGCCGAAGAGTCAGTAGAGTATGTCGATATCCCGGCGCCCACGCCGAAAGACCTAATGATCGGTATTGATATTGGCGGCACCGGGATGAAAGGCGGGATCGTTGATCTGCGCACCGGCAACCTGGTGTCTGAGCGTTTCCGCATCCCCACCCCGCAACCGGCAACCCCGCAGGCCATTGCCCAGGTGGCGCGCCAGATTGTTGATGAGCTTCAATCCCGCGACTTTGGCTCCTGAACCTCACTCGGCTATTGGCGTTGATTTCCCCGCTGTTGTGAAGAACGGTGTGGTGTTCTCAGCCGCGAATGTTGATCCGACCTGGATTAACACTAACCTTGAGCAGCTCATCAGTGACGCCCTGGATTCAAGAGCTGTCTACGGCATTAATGATGCCGATGCTGCAGGTCTTGCCGAAGCCACCTACGGGCAGGGGCGAGATAAGATGGGGCTCATCGCCGTTATCACCCTGGGGACCGGCATTGGTTCCGCCCTCATTAATAACGGTGTGCTGGTGCCGAACACCGAACTTGGGCACCTTGAAATTGACGGGCACGATGCGGAATCCCGCGCATCCGCCCGAGCACGCGAAGTCCATGAACTCTCCTGGAAGAAGTACGCAAGTAAACGTCTGCGCCGGTACTTCCAGCATGTTGAGGCACTGTTCTCCCCCGACCTTTTCATTATCGGCGGTGGTATCTCGAAGAACCCCGAAAAGTTCATGCCTTATTTTGAGGACGAGATTCGCACCCCCATGGTCATGGCAACCCTGCGCAATAATGCCGGTATTGTGGGGGCGGCACTGTGGGCTGGCGGTATGCTGCCCGAACGTCAACGCCGCGGGGAGGCGTAAAGAACCCGCCGAGAAAACCTGCCAATAAGAAAGAGGTGTGCCCTACCGGTGTTCAGTTCCAACCGGTAGGGCACATTAGTATACGTGGTGCAGAGTGGCCCTATAACAGGGTGTCCTGCAGAGGGGCTTCTTTAGGTTTTTTGGTGCTGGCCGTCTCCGTCTTGGCCTTGCGAGGGTTTCGGAGCGGGCGCCTCAGCCTCGGGCAGCGCATCCCCCACAGCATCTTTACGGAGCAAAGCAATGGCCCCCTCAAAATCTTCAAGGTTTTCAAACGCCTGATACACACTGGCGAACCGCAGGTACGCCACCGCATCCAGCTTCGATAGCGGCTCTAGAATAGTCAGCCCCACCTCATGCGCGTTAATTTCGGCAAGCCCCTTGGCGCGGATACGTTCCTCTACCTCCTGGGCGAGCTTCGCCAGGTCATCCTCACCGACCGGCCTGCCCTGGCAGGCTTTACGCACACCCGAGGCGATTTTAGCGCGGTCGAACGGCTCGGTAACCCCGGAGCGTTTAATAACAGAAATACTGGTTGTTTCGACCGTGGTAAACCGGCGCCCGCAGTCGGTGCACTGGCGGCGGCGGCGGATTGCGGCACCGTCATCGGTGGTGCGGGAGTCAACCACTCGGGAATCGGTGTGTTTGCAGTAGGGGCAATACACAGGGAGCCTCCTCGGTCGGACGGGGTATAACCGCCCACTGTGAGCATACTTATTCCCAGTGTACCCCGCTACAGGGGACCCTAACCGCATAGTTTGCTGTATATATGCCCTGAACGCATCCGCTTGAGCAGAGCCAAGCCCCTGCCGACCTCATCTCACGTCAGCTGCCTCATGAGGGCTCAACAGCCTAGCGGCGGATGCACCCGGGGCCGAAAATCGTCTTAATCTCACCGAATAAACTGGGGTTTGGTTCCACCCGCAGCTTAGCCTCCAGCAGCACCAATTGTTCTTTCTCCCGACCGCGCAGGGCCAGGCGCACATCCGTCGAACCCCGATGATCAAGCAGCACATCCCGCAGGTGCACCAGGTTCGATTCGGTGGCACGATACTCGGGGATAGCGATCGTCACCGGGCCGGTACGCCCATCCTCGGTAAGCTCCAGGATCGTCAGCTCCTGGGCACTAATATTCACGCTGCCGTCGTCTCGACGTTGTACACGTCCACGCACTGAGCAGATCAGGTCATCAGCGAGCACCCCGCCCACCGTCTCATAGGTGCGGGCAAAGAACATGACGGTGATCGTCACCCCCGAGGGGTCTTCCAGCTCGGCAGTGGCGTACTGGTTACCGCTTGACTTAGCGATACGCCGTGACACGCCCGTGAGCATCCCGGCGATTGTGACGAACTCGCCGTCTTTAATGTGGGATTCTTCCTCCATAATGTCGTGAATCGAGGTGCTGGACGCGTCAGAAAGGGCGCGTTCCAGCCCGCGCAACGGGTGATCCGAGACGTACAGCCCCAGCATGTCACGCTCAAAGTTGAGCTTATCGCGCCGTTCCCACTCGGGAACATCAGGTACCGATACCGACAGATCCTCGCCCAGTTCCTCCCCCATCCCGAGGGAACCGAACAGGTCAAACTGCCCGGCGGCTTCCTTACGTTTCACCGAGACTGCCGCGTCAATTGCCTCCTCATGCATGAGCGCAAGAGAACGGCGGGTATGCCCTAGATCGTCAAACGCACCCGCTTTAATGAGCGAATCAATGGTGCGCTTATTGCACACGCTCAACGGCACTTTTTGCAGGAAATCGCTGAACGACTCATACCGGCCCTTCTCATTGCGGGCGGTGATCATACCATCCACCACGTTCGCGCCCACGTTACGGACTGCGCCCATGCCGAAGCGGATATCATCACCCACCGGGGCGAACGTTAGCTCCGATTCATTCACATCAGGCGGCAGCACGGTAATGCCCATGCGGTGGCACTCGTTCAGGTACATGGCAAGCTTATCTTTGTTATCGCCCACACTGGTCAGCAGCGCAGCCATGTACTCCTGCGGGTAGTGCGCTTTCAAGTATGCGGTCCAGTATGAAACCAGCCCGTAAGCAGCCGTGTGAGCCTTATTAAACGCGTAATCGGAGAACGGCAGCAGAATATCCCACAAGGCTTTTACCGCGCCCTCAGAGTATCCGTTCGAAATCATGCCATCATGGAACGTGGCGTACTGTTTATCCAGCTCAGCCTTTTTCTTCTTACCCATTGCGCGGCGCAAAAGATCTGCCTCACCAAGGGTGTAGTTCGCCACCTTCTGGGCGATCGCCATCACCTGCTCCTGGTACACGATCAAACCGTACGTGGTACCCAAAATATCGGAAAGAGGCTCCTCCAGCTCGGGATGGATCGCCGTAATCTCCTGCTTACCGTTCTTACGCAGCGCATAGTTCGTATGCGAGTTCGCCCCCATCGGCCCGGGACGGTAGAGAGCAAGCACAGCAGAAATATGCTCAAACTCTTCAGGCTCCATAAGCTTCAGAAGCGAGCGCATCGGCCCGCCATCGAGCTGGAACACGCCCAGCGTATCACCGCGCGCCAGCAGCTCGTAGGATGCTTTATCGCTCAGCTCAAGCGTCTCTAAGTCGAGGTCAAAATTACGGTTAGCTTTAATGTTTTCAATAGCGTCCGAGATGATGGTGAGGTTACGCAGCCCCAGAAAGTCCATCTTAATCAGACCCAGCCCCTCACAGGTGGGGTAATCAAACTGGGTGATCACCTGCCCATCTGCTTCACGGCGCATCACAGGGATGACTTCGGTGAGTACCTCCGAGGACATAATCACACCGGCGGCGTGCACGCCCCACTGGCGTTTTAGGCCTTCAAGGCCCTGAGCGGTTTTAAAAACCTTGCCCGAAACGTCGTCGGTTTCGATGAGCTCACGCAAATCTCCAGCTTCGGCGTAGCGTTTATCGTCTTTGTTGTAGACGTTCGCCAGGGCAATGTTCTTTCCCATCACATCCGGCGGCATTGCCTTGGTGAGCCGCTCCCCCACCGAGTAAGGGTACCCCATCACTCGAGAGGCGTCTTTGAGCGCCTGCTTCGCTTTAATGGTGCCGAAGGTGACGATCTGCGCGACCTTATCTTCACCGTACTTCTCAGTCACATAGTGGATCACCTCGGGGCGGCGGCGATCGTCAAAGTCCACGTCGAAGTCAGGCATTGAGACGCGGTCAGGGTTCAGGAACCGCTCAAAAATCAGTTCGTGCCGCAGCGGGTTCAGCTCGGTGATGCGCATAGCATACGCAACCATCGACCCCGCACCGGAGCCACGCCCCGGACCCACACGAATATTATTGCGTTTCGCCCAGTTAATGAAGTCCGCCACCACCAAGAAGTAGCCGGGGAAGCCCATTGAGGTAATAACCTCAACCTCATAATTCGCCTGTTTACGTACCTCATCAGGGATGCCGTTGGGGAACCGGTAATGCAGCCCCGCCTCAACTTCTTTCACGAACCATGATTCTTCGCTCTCCCCCTCAGGCACCGGGAAGTTCGGCATATAGTTCGCTTTGGTATTGAACTCAACGTTGCACCGCTCAGCGATTTCGAGGGTGTTCTCGCACGCCCCGGGAATATCGCCAAAGATGGAGTACATCTCCTCAGGTGAACGCAGGTAGAAGTTATCCGCATCAAATTTGAAGCGGTTGGGGTCTTCCAGGGTTGAGCCTGACTGTACGCACAGCAGCGCCGCGTGCGCATTGTAGTCTTCGTGTTTGGTGTAGTGCAGATCGTTAGTTGCCACAAACGGCAGGTCAAGTTCTTTAGCGAGGCGCATCAGATCAGCAGCCACATTTCTCAATAGACAGGCCGTGATCCATCACTTCACAATAGAAGTTACCCTTACCGAAAATATCGCGGAATTCTGCGGCGGCGGCAACCGCCTCCTGATACTGCCCCAGGCGTAGACGCGTCTGAATCTCACCTGAAGGGCACCCGGTGGTGGCAATCAAACCTTTGGAGTAAGTTTGCAGCACCTCACGGTCCATGCGCGGCTTATACAGCTGCCCTTCCAAGGAGGCGATAGAGGAAGCCCGGAATAGGTTGTGCATACCCTCGGTGGTTTCCGCCCACATGGTCATGTGTGTGTATGCGCCACCGCCAGAAACATCATCGCGGGAGCCGTCTCCCCACCGCACACGGGAACGGTCACTACGATGCGTTCCGGGAGTCAGGTACGCTTCCACCCCGATAATGGGTTTCACGTCATTAGCTTTTGCCTGCCGCCAGAAGTCGAAGGCGCCGAATAAGAAACCATGATCACTGGTGGCGATGGAGTCCATACCGAGCTCACGGGTGTGCGTAAAGAGGTCACTCAGTCGCGCGGCACCATCCAGCATGGAGTATTCGGTGTGCACATGCAGGTGTGCGAAGCCTTTTTTCGCCACGGTCTCTCCGTTCGTTCGCTATCTAGTACGTCACTGGTTGTTCGTGCGGTTCAGAGGCTGTTCCGCACTCGTCGCCTTATCCTCGCCGAATATTCCCCTCACGGAGCGCTTCTAACGCGTAGGTCAAATCACGCGGGTAGGGGCTCTCAAAGCTCATTCTCTCACCGCTGGCGGGGTGCGTAAAACCCAGCCGGTGGGCATGCAGCCACTGGCGGGTTAGCCCCAGCTCCGCGCTCAGTGTGGGGTCTGCCCCGTAGGTGAGATCCCCGCAGCAGGGGTGGTGGAGCGCTGAAAAATGCACACGGATCTGGTGGGTGCGTCCGGTTTCAAGGTGCACCTCAACCAGGGTGGCCGGCCCGAATGCCTCTTGCGTTTCGTAGTGGGTGATGGATTCTCGCCCGTCCTCTACCACCGCAAACCGCCATTCACTGCCTGGGTGCCGTCCAATCGGGGCGTCGATAGTTCCTCGCAGCGGGTCGGGCAGCCCCTGCACTAGCGTGTGGTACACCTTCTCCACTGTGCGTTCTTTAAAGGCACGTTTAAGCTCGGTGTAGGCGCGCTCGCTGCGGGCGAGTACCATAAGTCCGCTGGTTCCCACGTCCAGCCGGTGCACGATGCCCTGCCGCTCGGCGGCACCGGAGGTTGTTACGCTAATTCCTTCTCCCAGCAGGGCCGACGGTACGGTTGGCCCGTGCCATCCTGGCGAAGGGTGCGCCGCCACCCCGGCGGGTTTATCAACTACCACAATGTCGTCGTCGCAGTAGATGATGGAGAAGCCGTCTACTTTTTCGGGGCGAATATCCGCCAAATCACGCGGTGCGGGGGCGTTTACGCTCACCAGTTCCCCCACCGACAGTTTATGAGATTTGCCGATTTTAACTGGCTGGTGAGCCCGAGTGAGGCGCACATGCCCATCTCGGATCCATGCGGAGGCTCGGGTGCGGGGAACATCAAAGACCCCCGCAAGCGCCGCATCTAGGCGCATTCCAGCGATGGGTTCGCTCACTTCAAATTCAGCGTGAATGCCTTCTTCGTTCTCTCGCATATGCCCTGTACCGCTCATGCCGTTTCCTCCAGGTCGCTGGGGGTGTCATCGGTGTGGTGTTCCGGTGTGGTGCGCTGAGGGCTTTCGGCACGAGTTCCGGCGAGGGTCATCCCCCTAAAGTTCAAAAGCACGATCAATGCCATGCATACGCATATCGCGGAGTCAGCGATATTGAAAATAGCGAAGTTTGGTACCGAGATAAAATCCACTACATGCCCGGTACCAAAACCAGGCTCACGGAAAAGACGGTCAAAAAGATTTCCCAGGACCCCACCGAGCAGGCCTCCCAGTGCCAGTACCCACCCCAGAGCCCGGGTTTTACGAAGCGTATACACCACCACTACCGCTGCGATAGCCATAATAAGGGTGAACACCCAGGTGGCCCCTTCACCGAACGAGAATGCCGCACCGGAATTACGGATTGAGTACCACCACAGCAGCCCCTCAATAACGGGGATACGCTCCCCTATCTCCATGCGGGTTACCACTAAATATTTGGTCCCCTGGTCGATAATAAAAACGGTAGCTGCTAGAAGAAGGGCCAGCGTCCAAGCACTACGTGTACTAAAAACGCGGCGGGATATGACGTGCGGTCGCGGGCTGCCGGTAGATCCGCTGCCGGATTCTGCGGCTTGTTCTGTGGAGGTGGTTGCGGCGTGTGTGTGCTCGTCCTTCATGCGGCTCCTCGTTCAGTAACTGACGGGGGTGGCCCCGCACCCTCTAGCTTATCGCATCTTAACTACTGCACCAGTAACCTATAGAGTTCAGGGGTCCGGGTAGCAGCAATATAGATACTAACTGCAGATAGCTACTCCCCTATTAATTCTTTACAGACCTGCGAGCTATTCATAAGGTCTGGCACCAGCAGCATTCTCACAATGCATATAATACGGTTATTAAGAATAGTCTTTTCTCTTATTATCGTGCATTAAAAACGTTCGAACGTATCATTAAGCAACGATTAAGGTATACATAAAGGTTACATATAGAAGTAGGCGAAAAAATATTCACTATTGTGCGGCACAAAGAATGCTCAACCGCTTAAAACATTGACCAGAATATAACCGACCGCCCGCATCCCCAATTCATAAACTCGCCCGCCATAAGGCGGTTAGGGAACACAGGCGGCCGCCACGCGTCACAGTAAGAGGCGCGGGTACCATAGGTACCGTAACCAGTACCTCTTCTTTTAGTACCTCGCTTCAGCCTCGATGCTCTTCAGGTGACGCAGATCGTCTAGCTGCCTGTTCAGGTGCTCCTGGAGCTGAGTACGGTAGCGGGACTCAAAGCCACGTAGCGACTCAACGCTGCTCTTAAGATTTGCCTGCTCCTCCTTCAGAGCCGACAGAGCTTTCTCACGCTTAATCTCGGCCTCAACTACCAGCTGGTTAGCTTTCTTCTCGGCCTCAGCGATCAGTTCAGCCTTCGTGCGCTCACCCTGGCTCACGTAATCATCGTGAACCTTCTGAGCCATGGCCAGCAGGCCAGCAGCATCCTGAGAACCACCGCCGGCGGGGGCAGCCGCTGCTGCAGTGGTCTCGGAGGTCGATGCGCCGCCCTTACGCGACTCACAATCTTCAAGCTTGCGCCTGAGTGAATTATTCTCAGCATTCAGACGACGCAGCTCGCCTACCAGTTCGTCAAGAAATCGTCGACCTCATTCATGCTGTAGCTGGGTCCAACGTTAACGACCTTGAAACTCTTGTTAATCAGGTCTTCGGGGGTAATAGCCACTGGGGTTTCTCCTCGGAAGTTAAACAATGAATCCGCACGGATGGGCCGCACGAAATCGGTATACCGTAATTATTCTACCCCCCTTTGGGTGGCAAAATCGCCTTTAACGGGCCGATAAGCGAAAACCATTTACACCTAAAGCAAAACTTGACGCTATTCCAGGGTTTTTACTGACCCGCCAAAGAGAGGCATATCACCTTAAGATTTAGGAGTTTTAAGTCCAAAATTTCAAGATCCCTATCGGACTGGTATCCCCTACGACGTAATAGCCGTCAGATACTGTAGCCCATTCAACAAAAAACTCACCGCAATAATAAGAATCAAAAAACCCATATCAAGGGCCACGTTCCCCAGCCGAAGCGGAGGCACTACCTTCCTCAGAAGGTTCATTGGCCAGTCAGTCACCCCGTACACCGCAGAAGCCACGACCAACACTGGCCCGCGTGGGCGCCACGTGGGGGAAAAAATACGCACCCAATCAAACATCATGCGCAGCAGAAGCCCAATGTACAACACGTACAGGGCGATTGTCAGCACCGCAAAAAGATAACCCATCGGGCAAGATCCTCTAACCCTGGTCGAAGGGAACTAGTCCCTCATCGTCAAAGGCCTGCGGCATATCATCACTACTGGTAATACCGAGAACCTCCAGGTCAGAAGGAGTGAGCAGGAAGACTTTGGCAGTCACCCGCTCAATACGACCGTTAAGCGCGAACACCAGCCCCGAGGCAAAATCCACCAAGCGTTTCGCGTCCGCATCCGGCATATCATCAACGTTCATAATGACGGGGATATCCTCACGGAATGCCTCACCAATAATCTTGGCGTCATTATAGGATCGGGGGTGAATAGTAGTGATGCGACGCAATTCGTCCTCTTCTTCCTCACTGGGGTAATCGTCAGCACCGTAGTCCTCGGGATACTCCTCGGCCAGCTCGCCGTCTTCGTAGCCGTACTGATCCTGCGTGTACTCGACCTCTGCGTTGTCCTGCACCGTATCATCCTCCCAGTGGTTATCTGCGGAATTATCATACCCCCGATCCGCGGCCGCGGAAGACTCCTGACGCGCGTAGCGACGTTTATGCCCTCCATCTAACGGGGTGGGCAGAGCGTTCAGACGTGCCGACGACTCTTCAGGCTGGGCGGAAGTAGCAGCTCCCTCAGCCTCGCTATTCCCCTGATGTTCATGAGCACCTTCATACTCCGCAACACCAAAGAACGAGGTAATTCGGGCTATACCGCCGCCCTGTTTAGCCATACTATAAATCTCGCTTCGCAGTCAGTCAGATGGAAATAATCCCGTTTAAAACACATCCAGGAGGCGGATGCCGGGTGAGCACTCCGTCACGCGGGTGCGTTGCTGTTCACTATTCTATCAGTGGATGTGCCGCTAAACCTTATAGATTTGCGTATCTTACGCATAAATTGCGCCCAGACCTTGGTTTTTTCCAGTGATGCGCGCTACAACACCTCGCTGCAGGCTTCAGACACCTTCAAAACCATGGTTCCTGAATAGTTGGTACGGGAGCCCCTCAGCTGGTAACGAACGCATCACCAGGACTATGCGCTTGGGCGCGGCCCCATAATGCCAGACCCCACTCGAACGCATGTCGACCCCCAGCGGATAGCCGCTTCTAAATCCCCGCTCATTCCCGCCGAAATCTGGGTGGCCTGGGGAAAAGACTCTCGAAGTATCTGAGAAATATTCCATAGTTTCTCAAATACCATATCTGGCTCAGATCCTAAAGGCGCAACGGACATCACTCCCGCACAGTGTAGCTGTTCATAGTTTTCAATATGTTCGGCCAATGCCAACACCTGCTCAGGGTCAGCCCCGCCGCGGGCACCGGTTGAGGCGTGACCCGCTGTAGCCTGTCCCTGCGCCAGAGACACTTGAATAAGACATTCCAGTTTCCCAGCCTTATATGCTGCGGGGGCAGGAGCATGCTCAGTCTCAAAGCGCTCTACCTGCCGCGCATAGGCTTTCGCCAATGCATCCGCTAACGACGGGCGGTCCACTGACTGCACCTGCTGGGCGTACCGCACCACAGATTTCGCCTTATTGGTCTGCAGCTGGCCAATAAAAGCCCAACGAGCCGGGTCATGGGACGGGACGGATTCGCTCACCAGCGCCGCCTTTGGTGCAGCCTCCTGATCGCGGTTCTCCCCAAAAAGCCGCACACCAGCATCGTAGAGGGCCATCACGTCGGAGGCCGGGAAGAACTTTGTCACGGTCACCAATTGCACCGTTTCACTCTGGGCGGAGCGGGCACCGCTAGTATCTTGCTCAGCTGCCCGAATACGTTCAACCACCCGCTGGTAACCGCTGGCAAGCTGTTCCGCACGATCGGCAGTATATGTTAGAGAATTAGTGCTCATTATTTCCTCCCCAATGACCCGAAATAGATAGGCCGAAGATAGCCTACAGAAGGCACCTATACCTCTAGCAGCCTGCAAAGATACCCCTAAGAGACAGCTAGTTTGTGGTCTCTTCCTTCTCCTCCGATGCGGCGCTAAGCCACACTAGCCCTGCGATACGCCCTGCGGGTCGAGACCCGTGAGTGAACGCTCTGTGAGAATACAGCTCACCGGTCTCATAGGTGCACGCCGCAAGCCCGGTGGATACCTCAACCCCCATATCTTCTAGTATCGCAATAGCACCCGCAGGTAAATCAAGAGCTGGGGTTCCTGTGCGGGTCTGCGCAGCAACCTGTGGAATACGCTCAGCTGAGGCAGTGCGCATCTGCTCAGGAACCTCGTAGCAGCTCCCGCAGATGCTCGGCCCTAGCCATGCACATATATTCTCAGCTCCAGCCTCATGCATAGCCACAACAGTGCGTTGCAGCACTCCATCCAGCAGCCCTTTACGACCGGCATGGGCCACGGCCAGCACCAGCTCACCATCTTGACGCTGTCCCACCAGCACCACAGGGATACAATCAGCAACCATAATCGCCAACGGCCGACCGTTCGTACTATATGCCGCATCCGCTACGGGCGCCTGCTCCAACAGGTGCTGTGCGTGTGTATCGCTAAATCCGTCGGCTGAATCTTGCGGAGCATACTGTGCTGGCTCATAGTCTTCAGCGCATACCACAGTGGTACCGTGCACTTGGTTCAGGTACAGAAAGGGTAAACCTGTGCTCAGCATCCCCTCTAAACGTAACCTATGGCGTAGCGTCTGCGCCTGCGGTTCGCCCGTATCAACATGCAGTCTACATTGCCCGCAGCCACACTGGTAAAAGCAATATTTACCTCATGCGCTCCAGAGCGAAAAAGCTGATATGAGAACAATAGCGGTGCACTAGTATGGTAAACATGTTCGGTATTATCCATGATTTTGCGATATATCTTTAGTACATATTGACGGGGTGGAACATAACCAGCACCCCTTAGAAGTTATAAAGGTACAAAGGAAGGAGCCGGGCACGGCACTGTCACGTACCGCGCACCGACTCCCACATTCAAAATGCGGTTCTACACGCTCTACTTCAAAAAGTCAGGAACGTCTAGGGTATCGCGACGAGCCGGAGGCTCTTCCACCACCGGAGGCAGATCAACATCGAACCCGGCTGATGCGGGAACATCATTCTGCTGGTATGCCGGAGCTGCGGGAGCGTTGAACCCGTAATCAGGCTGAGCAGGAGCAGCCGTAGGTGCGTTCTGACCGCCGAAAGTCTGCTGAGTGCGCTGGGCCTGAGCCTGCACTGCGGCGGCAGCGGATGCATTTGAATTTGTCTCGGGGTTCACGGCATCAAAGCCAGCAGCAATCACGGTCACACGAGCTTCATCACCCAACGCGTCGTCAATCACAGCACCGAAGATAATGTTCGCATCCGGGTGGGCCACTTCCTGAACCAAACGTGCGGCCTCGTTAATCTCGAATAGGCCGAGGTCGGACCCGCCCTGAATGGAGAGCAGAACACCATGTGCACCGTCAATGGAAGCTTCCAGAAGAGGAGAGGCAATAGCGAGCTCGGCAGCCTTGACAGCACGGTCCTCCCCAGCAGCGGAGCCAATGCCCATAAGCGCGGAGCCAGCACCCTGCATCACAGACTTCACGTCCGCAAAGTCAAGGTTAATCAGACCCGGAAGTGGTAATCAGGTCGGTAATACCCTGCACACCGGACAGAAGCACCTGGTCTGCTGACTTAAAGGCATCAAGCATTGACACGTTACGGTCAGAGATAGACAGCAGTCGGTCGTTCGGAATAACAATGAGGGTATCAACCTCATCGCGCAGAGCGGAAATACCGGTCTCTGCCTGGTTTGAACGGCGGCGGCCCTCGAAGGTAAACGGACGGGTCACCACGCCAATGGTAAGAGCACCAAGCGAGCGAGCGATACGTGCCACCACGGGAGCGCCACCGGTACCGGTACCACCGCCCTCACCGGCAGTCACAAAGACCATGTCTGCACCCTTGAGGACTTCCTCAATCTCCTGCGCATGATCCTCTGCAGCCTGGCGGCCAACCTCGGGGTTAGCACCAGCACCAAGACCGCGGGTCAGCTCACGACCAACGTCAAGCTAACATCCGCATCAGACATCAATAGCGCCTGGGCATCGGTGTTGATTGCAATGAACTCAACGCCGCGCAGACCAACCTCAATCATTCGGTTGACTGCGTTGACACCACCGCCGCCGATACCGACGACCTTGATGACTGCCAAGTAGTTCTGGGGAGTTCCAGCGTCCATTTATCCCTCAATTGTTTCGTTGATTTATTGAGAAAAGTCCAAAGTTCGAGTTTAACCTTAGACATACTCGCTCTCAAATTGGCTTTATTTGCAAGGATACCAACAGATTCACCAGGTTCCTAGTTGCGGGGTGTACTGACACCCAAATTTGTGGGGATTTAGCCAAAAAATTACATCTGTCTAAACCCCAACTTGAAGATAGCACCTACCGAGTCACCGGCAGAAGCGGTGAAGAAACATCATACACAGAAATTTTCTTCCCCTGCCCCTGCACCCCGCTCGACTGCGAATCTTCAGACCGAGTAGCTTCCAGCAGCTTAGTTAAAACCTTAGCTTTAACTTCATTCTCCTGTGAGGTACCCCATAGCACTGTAACCTTATCCTTCAAGATGAGAGTTATGCTTGAGGTGGAGTCAGCTTTTACTTCAGAGACCTCCGCTAACAGCGACGTTGGTAAGGTCACCAACACATTCGAGATAATGCGGAACGCGGCGCTCTGCGACAGATTTTCATCTTCAACCTGAACTATAGGAACACCGGCTTGCTGTGCTGAATCAACCTCGCGCAGGGTCTGCCCCTCATTATCCACCAGCGCATATTTCTCGCCGCGTTTCACCGCAGCGATCGGCACACGCTCCTTTACCGTCACCACCAGCTCATGCGGGGGGGCGAATCTCCATCTGGACCCCGCGCAAAGCCCCGTCAGAGCCAACCAGCTCACGCACCCGGTCCTCGCTCACCCGTGATAACGGAACCCCCCGCAGCGAGCTCAGCTTCTGTTCAACCTGTGCGCTGTCCATCAAAGAGGCACCCCGCACCGTAATCTTCTCAACCGCTAACAACGGAGAGAAAAATACCACGCCAATATAGAGTGCCACCACCAGCACCAGAGCCAAAGCGGTATAAGCCAGCTTACGCATACGCGAGAGCGGAGCACGCTCCGGCTCAACCTTATCTTCAGCACGTAAACCGTCCAGAGCGGGATCGCGACGTATCTGCTCACGCCTGTTATGTTCCCGCACCCGCTCATTCTCACGCGCAATCTCAGCCTCGCGCTGCTGCTCCCGGTTTGCCCGCCAACGACCAAAACGACTCTGTCCCGAGCTTTTCTCCTCGGGTTGAGAGACGGCAGGCTCCCGTTTCCCGGTGGATTCATCTGCGGCGTCAGGTAAGGACGGGAGAGCATCACTTGGTTCATGCTTCTGAGACGACTGTGAAGCCTCCCTAGACGGCTTTTGTCGTCCAGAGGCTACATCGCTTACCGACGCCTCTGCAGGTGTCTCAGCTTCCTTTTGTGTGGCGCCCTCTTGCACCTCCGTAGCGATGACATGAGGAGGTAAAACACGAGCCCTAGGGTTACGGGGCTTTGGCATGGGCTCAGCCCGTCGTGCGGCTGGTTGCTGAGCCGCTGAACTTTCCGGTGCAGCAGGCTCAGATACCTTCCGCTTTTGAGCAACAGAATCTGCGGATGCAGCAGAGGCAGGGCGGGGATTATTCGCCTGTTGTTTCTGCTCGGCAGGTGCTGCAGGGGACGAACCGTCTGCCGCCGATTTCTTTTTTAGTCGGCGGTGGACAGGCACACGCGGAGCCCCCGCCGGGGCATTACGATGCTCCGGCGGTCCCTTCCGTTTCTGTTCTTCTTCGCCCATACCAGCCTTCCGCTACACTCTATCCGTTCTACTCGGTACCAGCATCACCTTCACCAGAGGCACCATGACGCGAGGTGAGAGCCTCCAAGAAACGCTCCCCGAGTGCGGTAACATCGCCCGCTCCCACCGTCATCACAATATCCCCCGCGCTAGCGCACGTCACAATGTCATCAATAGCTACCGTAGCATCAGAGGCGTAGTGCACCTCAGAGAACCCGGCACCGGTAATTAACTCGCTCGTTACACCTTCAATGGGTTCCTCACGCGCCGGGTAAATATCAAGCACATATGCCCTGTCCGCCAAGGACAGCGCCTGCGCGAACTCCTGAGCAAACTCCTTAGTGCGTGAAAATAGGTGCGGCTGGAATACAACATACAGATTATGTCCACCCGCAACAGTACGCCCCGTCTGCAAAGCGCACAACACCTCTGTAGGGTGGTGGGCGTAGTCGTCAAAAACCTTAATCCCGGCTATTTCTCCCCGCAGTGTGAACCGACGATCCGCACCCACAAAACCACCCAGTGCACTGGCAGCATCCGCAGGGCGTGCCCCAGCAACCAGCGCCGTCGCAAACGACGCCGCAGCATTAAGCTGATTATGGACACCGGGAACCTGCAGATTGAGCTCCTGCTCACCCGAATAGTGCTGCCCCGCAAGATCAAACGACCAGCTTAACACTGATGACGACTGTGAACCATGACTTGTAATCTGCGATAAACGCACATCGGCATCTTCAGATTCACCATATGTGAGCACCTGAAGGCCAGCCGCCCGACTGCGCTGAGCCAGCGAAACAGCGCCAGCATCATCCGCGCACGTAATTAGCACCCCATCAGGAACCATTGAGGCCACAAACCGGTTAAACGCCTCATACACCCGCTCAGCAGTGCCATAAAAATCAATATGGTCCGGTTCAATATTCGTCACCACCGCAACCTTCGGGCGGTAGCGTACAAATGAGCCGTCAGACTCGTCAGCTTCAGCTACGAACCACGATCCGGGGCCTGTGGCGCCCAGCCGTGCATTCGTACCAAACCCGGCGATCACAGTACCCACCGCAAACGACGGTTTCGCATTCAGCCCATCAAACATGACCGAAATCATGGAACTGGTGGTGCTCTTACCGTGCGTACCAGCAACCGCGACCACCTGGGAGTCCCCCATCACTGCGGCAAGCGCCTCAGAACGATGCAAAACCGGCAGCCCCAGCTCACGGGCCTTCACCAGTTCAGGGTTATCCTTATGGATAGCAGTCGAAATAACCACAGTATCCACGTCATGAATATTCACGGCATCCTGCGGAACCGATACACGCACCCCAGCCTGTCGCAACGACTGAAGGTTAGCCGACTCGGCACGGTCCGACCCACTGACCGGAACACCCAGCTGAGCCATTAGCAATGCGATAGCGCTCATCCCCGCGCCGCCAACACCCACAAAATGCACACGCCCTAAATCAGCAACCCGTGCCCGTTCAGGAAACGGCGGATTCAACGGTGCAGGAAGCACCAGATCAAGGTTCATTAACTCAGTCACTGTGTTTAACCGCTTTCAATGTCCGTTCAGCCATAACCCGCGCAGCATCGCGGATACCCAACTTATACGCCTTCTGCGCCATCCGCTCTAATAACGCCGAATCCGCCATTAAAGCCGGAATCTCGCTCGCAAACCACTCAGCGGTGGCATCCTGGTCCTCCACCAGGCGAGCTGCTCCTTCCTCAAGAAGAGGGCGAATATTTAAACTCTGCTCACCATTACCATGCGGCAACGGCACAAAAACAGCAGGAACCCCCACGGCAGCAACCTCACTCACGGTCGCCGCACCCGAACGCACCACCAAAAGATCAGCAGCGGCGTACACATCCTGCATGCTGGTGCAAAACTCCATCTGGTGATAATTCTTCGCGGTGCGCGGATTACCCTGCTCATCCAGGATAGCTTTGCCCTTACCCGTAATGTGCAACACCTGAAACCCCCAGTCGGCGAGAGCATCAATATTAGCCTCCACCGCTTTATTGAGCGTTAGTGCCCCCAGGGAACCACCAGTCACTATCACCGTCGGCAGCGACTCATCCAGCCCCAACCTGCGCATCGCCTCAGAACGCTGCGTCTTACGGTCTAAGTTCGCAATCTCATCACTCATGGGCATCCCCACCAGCTCAGCGCCGCGGAACGGCGTATTAGGAAACGCCACCCCCACAAACTCCGCAAAGCGCCCGCCCAGCTTATTAGCCCACCCCGGGGCCGCATTCGCCTCATGAATAATAATCGGGATACGTTCCTTAGCCGCACACATATAAGCTGGAGGGCACACATACCCGCCCACGCCCACCACGACATCCGCATCCACTTGTTTAAAAACCTCGTGCGCCTTACGAATACCACCCAAGAATCTTCCGGGGAATGCAAAAGCCTCTTTATTCAACGAACGCGGTAACGGAGCCTTGGGGATGAACTCAATATCGAAACCAGCTGCCGGAACCAGCTGGGCCTCCAATTTATCAGCCGTACCAAGCATCGTAATCTTCGCAGTTGGCTCTATCTTACGGATCTCGCGGGCGATAGCGAGCATCGGGTTAATGTGCCCTGCCGTGCCGCCCCCAGCAAAAACCACAGAAGGTGCCTTAGACATAAAAATCTCCCTAAAAATCGGTTCTTCCCCATTCTACGGCATCAGACACGGCACAAACCGTCCCCGTACAACATGCAATACACCCTCCTCATCCGGCAAAACAGACCTATATTTTAACGCGACGCTGCCCCTTACTGTCGGCTCTCAACGTACACAGAACCGGGTGTGAAAGCACCAACGCTGCTTTCTCTAGCGCCGAGGATTGGAACGATTGCCCTGTGCACTTTGGCCAGTATTTTTCGACCCGCCGGGTGACCCGCCACGCTTTTGGGGGCTGCTGCCCTGCCTTACGGTGCGCCGCTGGCCCGCCGCAGCTGAGCCTGACCCCCGTGGGGTTTTCCCCGGAACCATGACGGGGCTTTGACGCCGCATTCTTCGGAGCGCCCCCATGCAACGGACGCAGGCCCTCCGGGAGCGAACCAGTGCGTTGCGGACGGCGCGTACGCGCCGCCTGGGGACTGAGTTTTTGCCCTGAGTACGGTTACGCCCCTGAGCCTGCGAGCCGCGCACGGCAGTACGCCGCGCATCCTGACGACGAGGCGCCCCTTGCTTCGCTGTGCCTTGGGTCTTGGTCCGTGCAGCACCCGGCCGCTGCTCAGAAGCAGTGCGAGGGCGAGCCGCACCGCCTCCCGAAACAGTTGCAGCGGGGCGTTTTGACTCAGGCCGCTGCCGTTCTCCCCGACTCCTGTCAGCTGCCTGAGACTGCTTAGCTGGGCGGGCCTGGGCTGCGGGCCGTTGTTGCCCCGAAGTTGCCGCACTGGGCCGTCGGGTCGCTGTACGTTCTGCCCGCTGAGCCTGCTGTTTTTTGCGCCTGTTGAAGCCGCTGCCTCTCAAGAAGCTCACGTTCACGCTCCGCGGCCTGCTGTTTCTGTGCCTCACGGGCAGCTAGCTCCCGCTGCTGGACCCGACGCTGATGCGCACGCGCCCGCTGCTCACTGGATAGGCCCAACCATACGAGCAAACCATGTATCGCATCCCGCAGCTGGCTGCGCCAATGCCACACATCAAGCCCCAATGCGCCGCCTGCCTGCACCATACGCCGGTTCTCCTCAGCAACTGCCTGCCCTAAAACCAGGCGGCGCTGCCAATCCTCATTCTCACGGCGAATCTCACGCGGAGAAAGGTTACGGTTCGGGTCCCTCCGCAACGGGTACACCGGCGCCTGCCGCGAAAATGCAAATAATAACCCCGCCGCAAACATTGATGCAAGAAGAGACGAACCACCATAAGAAATAAACGGCAGAGGCACACCAATCACCGGGAGCACACCCGTGACCATGCCCATATTAATAAGCGCCTGCGCCGTAATCCACACCGTAATACCGCCCGCCGCCAAGCGCACAAAACGGTCCGAAGTGCGCACCATAATAGTGACAGAACAGTAGATAAGACCCAAATACAAAAGCACCACAGCGAGGGTGCCTACTAGACCCAGCTCCTCGCCGATAATCGCAAAAATATAGTCGTTATGTGCTTCCGGCAGGTAGTTGTATTTCTGGCGGGACTGCCCGAGCCCAACACCCCATAAACCGCCGGTTGCCAAGGCGACCTTACCCGCATTCGACTGGTCACAGGTGGCCCCATCACATACGCCAGCAGCACCAAACACACGCTGGATACGGTTCTCACTCATGACAACCGCAAAAATTGCGAGTACCAATGCGAACCCCACCAATACCCACATGGTGCGGTTACGGGTACCCGCCAGCCACAGCATCCCCATAAAGATGACACCGTAGACGATAGCGGTACCCAAGTCTCGGCCCAACATGATAGTGCCCACCAGCGGCAAAAAGCCAAAAAGCGCGGGGAGAAGAGCCCGCCAGCTGTTCTTCGAAACGTCCCCCTGCCTAGCCAGCATGAGGGCCATCCACAGGATAAGAATCGGTTTCGACAATTCAGAAGGCTGAAGCTGCACCGGGCCAAGCACAATCCAGTTACGGTTACCGCCAACCTCAACGCCCACCACAAGCACCGCAACCTGCAGCAGGATACCCAACACCACGGCCGTGTTCAGCACCCACCGACGCCGATACCACCCCACCGGCAGGAACCCCACCACCAGCATGAGGGCAAGACCCCCGACGGCGTACTGCAGCTGTCGTTCCCCCTGGTTAAACGGGGACATACCCTGCGAAATCATGCGCACCGACGAAGCGGACAGCACCATAATGCACCCGAAGAACGTCAGGCTCACACTCACCAGCAGGATCAGGCGGGACACATATGACAGTTCAGCGCGGGAAATACGCGCATAGGCGGAAGCATAGCGCCTGGCCAGCACGCCATCACGCCACACACGCCGCGTCTTACGATGGTCTGCCGCCGTGTTTTGCGTCTTGCCAGATGCACCGCTCACACTAATCTCCCCGTTTATTCCGTTACTCCCGTCCAGTTATTAGCTTAGCGTCTTGTGGTCTAGCTCAACACCGCACCTGCTCTTAGGTGGTTGAAATACCCTCACCAACGGCTCGTTGCACAGCCTCAACAAAAGCGTTACCGCGCTCTGCATAATTCTTAACTGATCCATGGAAGCCGCCGCAGGGGCCATGAGCACCACATCGCCAGGTTCAGCCACCTCGCGAGCCCTAATAACCGCAGCTTCCATCGCAGCCGCCCCATCCGTTGGGTTCGCCACACTCGCAGTGAGGTTATACACAGGAACCTGCCCCGCATGGGTGGCCAAGGCAGACATCAACGCCGCAGAATCAGTACCAATAATAAGCACCGCACGCAGGCGTTCAGCATGCTTCTTCACCAGCTCATCATAGGTGACACCCTTCGACAGGCCCCCCGCTATCCACACCAGCGACGGGTAGGCGCTCATGGAGGCGTTTGCAGCGTGCGGGTTCGTGGCCTTTTGAGTCATTCACCCACTGCACTCCGCCAGCTGAGGCCACCAACTGGTTACGATGCGCCCCTGGGGAATACGTACGCAACCCCTCACGCACATGCTCCGGGGCTATACCCGCCGCGCGAGTCAGCGCCGCCGCCGCCAACGCATTTTCAACCGTGTGCTGCGCGGGAACCTGACCGGGAGCCTGCGCTAAATCAGTTAGCACCCCCAGCTCAAGGGCCTGATGGTAACGGTCCTTCAAAAACGCCCGATCCACGAGGATATCCTCAGCCAGACCAAGCATAGAAACTCTCGGGATCTCGGTGCTGCTGATGCTCACCGCACGGGCACCCTCAACCACGTCAGCTTCTTCAACCATGCGACGCGTATCAGCATGGTCTTCGTTGAAGATGCAGGCCACCTGCGTATTCTCGTAGATACGTGCCTTCGCGGCCTTATACGCCTCAAAACTACCGTGCCAGTCCACGTGATCATCAGCAACGTTCAACACCACAGAAGCCAAGGGCGAAAGCGAATAGGTCCAGTGCAGCTGAAAACTTGAAAGCTCCACAGCGAAGAATTCGTACTCTTCGTCATCAGCCACAGCATACACAATAGGCAGGCCCACATTCCCCACCTGAGCGCTATGCCGCCCGGCTGCTTTGAGGATTGAATCGACCATACCAACAGTTGTGGTCTTCCCGTTTGTGCCGGTCAGGCACAGCCATTGGGTGCTGCGACGGCCAGCACGCGTGTTTAAGCGCCACGCCAACTCAACCTCGCTCCACACCTGAACGCCGCGCTCATAGGCGTCCAACATAATATCGCTATCAGGGCGGATCCCTGGGGACACCACCACTACGTCCGGCTCCTGCCCATCAACCAGGGGTAAAGAGCTCATGTGCTCCTGCCCGAAAAGGCCGCTCACATGACCGTATGCCTGATCATAAAGGCGGATACGCTCCCGTTTCTCTGCGGTGTCTTTAGCGTCAATAGCAACTACGTGCGCACCTTTCTGAGCCAGCACATCAGCTGCGGCATCGCCAGAGACCCCCAGACCGACCACGACCACGCGAAGTCCGGCCCAAGGAGCATCCCAACTGGTCAGCTCAGCAAGACGCGGATTATTCAATACGGGGTTGGTTGCTACCGCGTCCTTATTCGCCTCAATACGGGCCAGCTGCTCAGCAGTTTCATGTTCCGCTCCGTCACTAGTTAATCACCCCGGTATTCTGCGAGAACCAATCACCAAAGAACAGGGCTAAGGCGATGAGTACGCACAAAGCGTTCACCACCCACAGCCGGAACACCGAGTTTACCTCGCCGCTGCTGACGGTACCGGGTGCGATACCCTTCTTATCAATAGAATACATACCATTCACGCCGGTCTTCTCCATGTGATGGTGGAACGGTGTCATACGGAAGAAACGGTGTGCATGCGGAACTTTCTCACCGCGGGACACCGAGCCTTTACGGCTAAATTTAAAAACGAACTTCTGCACTATCACCGAGAAAACCTCTAGCACAGGCACCAACGCAATAATGGGTAGCAGCAGCTCGGTGCGGGTAAAAATTGCGAACGCTACAAGAGCCCCGCCTAAGGCCAGTGACCCGGAATCACCCATAAAGATCTGCGCCTTCGACACGTTCCACAGCAGGAACCCGCCCAGCGCCCCCACAAAAGCTGCAGCGATCATGGCTAGGGCACCAGCATCACGTACGTCGTAGCACCCGACCCCAGCAGCCGAAACACACCGGTGCGAGTACTGCCACACAGTCATTGCCAAATAGCCGGTGAAAATCGTCATCATCACCCCGCCGGCTAAGCCATCCAGGCCATCAGTGAAATTCACAGCATTAGTGCCGGAGAGAGCGATCAGGTTAATCCACGCCATCACCAGTAGGGTACCCACAATAGCCCCCGGGGCCATAAGATCCAGCGGCAAATCACGTACAAAAGAAACCGCTGTGGACGCGGGCGTAACTCCCTGCGGAGTTTGGGAACTGGAACGCCAAGTAAGAGAACGGCAGGGTTACGGCCAGCAGCCCGACCGTTTTCTGAATCTCCGTCAGCCCCTCATTGCCCTTATTGCGGAATTTCATAATGTCGTCTGCCGCTCCCACAGCGAGCATCCCTACCGTAAACCCCAGAGTCAGCCATGCTGATGCGCTGGGTGCTGGGGAGGTGCCGTAGAACCAGGCGCTCAGCAGCAGAGCTATGAAATAGGCGAGCACGGCGGCGGGGATGAAGACAAGCCCCGCCATGGTGGGGGTTCCCGCTTTATGCTGGTGCGCAGCAGGGCCTTCGTCACGGATAAGCTGACCCAGCTTCAGCTTCTGCATCTGGCGGATGAACAGGGGGATCGCCCCAAATGACAGGACAAAACCCAGAACTCCCGCAATGAGCACAGTAATCATTCTCTAGCGTGTGCCTTCCTGGCCGGTGAATGTGGTGGAAGCGGAGGCCGTAGTGGCCACCGGGCTGGAGGTGGTTGCAGGCTCACTCGCCGTGGGAGCGACAGAACCCGTCAAATCGGTCACTTCAACAAAGTCGCCAGCGCTCAACCAGGTAGGAGCAGGCTCAGAGCCGGACCCAAACCGGTCACTGCTGAATGCCACCTCATCTCCCAACTGCCCAAGTTTGGCGCCGTTGGAGGATTTAAACAGCACAATGTCGCCGGGGCGCAGCTCAGCGCGTAGCACCGACAATGCCTGCTGCGGGGTCTGTACCCAGGTGGCCTCATTACCCCAGGAACCTTCCAGGTGCGCGGCATTGTAGATTGGTTTGGCAGTGTCTCCCACCGCGATTAGCTTAGAAATATTGAGCCGCACTGCAAGCCGCCCAATATGGTCGTGCTCTTCGACGCTGCTTTCTCCCAGTTCCAGCATCGCCCCCAGCACGGCCCAGGTGCGGCGTGGCTCGCTGCCGCGGCCCAGCTGCGCCAGAGTTCGCAGCGCAGCTGACATTGACTCCGGGTTCGCGTTGTACGCATCGTTAATGATGCTCACCCCATCGGAGCGGTCGGTGCGGGCCATACGCCATTTAGACACAGCACCGCTGGTATTGAGCGCGTGAGCTATCCTGTCCCCCGCGATGCCAGCGTTATACGCAATAGTTGCGGCCGCCAGCAGGTTATGCACATGATGCTCACCAATTAATTGTGACGACACCAGGTGTTCCTGCCCGTTGGGCAGCCGCAGAGTGAATTCCGGGCACCCCGCATCATTCGTGCTCAAGTTCAGGGCCGCCACATACCGCTCGTACTGTGGCTTATCCCCCACCCCGAAATAGGTGACGGGAACACACGCACGCGCTGCCATGCGCAGCACACGCTCATCGTCAGCGTTGAGGGCGAGCGCCCCCCCGGCGCGGATGCCTTCGGCCAGTTCACCTTTGGTGCGTTCAATATTGTCTACCCCGCCGAACTCGCCTGCATGGGCGGTACCGACCTTTAAGATGACCCCGTAGTCCGGCTGTACAATATTCGCCAGGTACTCAATATTGCCTACATGGTCGGCACCCATTTCAATAACCAAGTACCGGGTGGTTTCATCCGCACGGAATACCGTCAGCGGCACCCCAACCTCACCGTTATAGGAGCCCACGGGAGCCACCGTAGCACCCTCGGCACCAAAAATAGCTGCCAGCAAATCTTTGGTGGTGGTTTTCCCTGCGGAACCAGTAATCCCAATGACTTCCACGGGACCAAGACTACGCATCTTCTCGATAGCGTATGCCGCCAAGCGCCCCATCGCCAGTACCGCATCATCCACCTGCACGGCAGGATACAGCTCACCTGAAGGCTCAGCGGTAACGGGCCGTTCAACAAGGGCTAAGGAAGCACCAGAGTTAAAAGCTGCGGGAACAAAACGGTGCCCGTCGGTACTTTCTCCCGGTTTCGCAATAAAAAGGGTACCGGGGACTACTTCCCGTGAATCAGTAGTGGCGAAGGTACAGAAGACCGTCTCGGGGTCTTGAAGCCCGAGCGCGGCACCTCCGGTCGCCTGGATAATATCGGCGGCACTTAGTTTAATCATTATTTCTTATCCTCAGCGTTTTCTTCCAGCATACGCCGATAATCTGGCAGAATCTCAAATCCGCGAGTAACCATGGCGCGGGCCACTTCAATACGGTCATCCAGCTGCACGTCTACCCCAGCTACATCTTGGGCTGTTTCATGGCCGCGGCCCGCAATGAGCACGGCATCGTCAGGGGTGGCCATATCAATAGCCTGCGCAATAGCCCTAGCACGCGGGGCAATATTATGTACTTCATGAGCCCGCGCCCCAGCGGCAATAGCTTGCTGTGCACCGGCAGCAACAGCCTCGCGAATGGGGGCCGGGTCTTCCCCATGCGGATCGTCATCGGTCACAATAACAATATCTGCGTAGCGGGCAGCGATCTCACCCATGATGGGGCGCTTTGCCTTGATCACGTTCACCGGTAGCGCCGAACACGATAATGACTCGGCCCTCACCGGGGCGATCCATCGCCTCTAACGCACGGATTAGCCCGTCAGGATTATGCGCAAAATCAACAATAGTGTGGGGGCTGTGCCCAATAAGCTGCATTCGACCAGGAACTACCGGGGTGAGTGCCTCCCCACTGGCGAGCGCAGCCGCCAACGGCTCTCTCTCTTCTTCGCTTGTGCTGAGCCAGGCCATAAGCGCCGCCAGGGCCGCATTGGAAACGTTAAAATCTGCGGGAAGTCCGGTACGAGCCTGAACACGCTCCCCAGCCCCGTTAGCAAGTACGAAGGTATGCCCTAACCCTTGAGCCATCACCTCAGTGACAGCCCAATCGTTGGCACCAAAAATCTGCCGGTACCGATTCTAACCCGGCACCGTGATTGGTCAGCAACCGAATTGTGTTTTGCGCACCCAGCTGCTGTTGTGCGTGCACAAGCATCCGCTGCCCCCATGGATCGTCTGCGGTGATCACGGCCCGTTCAGTACGTTCAGGGGTGAACAGCTGTGCTTTTGAGTCAAAGTATTCTTCCATCCCACCGTGTAGGTCTAGGTGGTCTTGGGTGAGGTTTGTGAAACCACTCATTGCATAACGCACCCCGTCAACGCGGCGATAATCAATGGCGTGGGAAGAGACTTCCATGGCTGCACAACGTACTCCACGCTGGCCCATGAGAGACAGCAGGGCGTGCACATGCACAGATTCGGGGGTGGTCATCGCGGAGGGAATCGACACACCGTCAATAAGGATCTGGATGGTACCGACCAACCCGGTTTTGACGCCCAGAGCGGCACGGAAAACGGATTCAAGCATATAGGTGGTGGTAGTTTTCCCGTTTGTTCCGGTCACCGCGAACCGCTGCAGTTGCGGGTAGTCGTTTGAACCGTAGATGAAAGCCGCCAAGGAACCCAGCACCCGGCGTAAATCTGTGCCAATAATAAGCGCAGTATCTGCTAAATCAAGGTGCGCCTCAGCAATAATGCACTGCCCCTGAGCGTCAGTAAGAATACCCGCTGCGCCTGCGGCTACAGCAGCTGCAGCGAAACTAGCTCCGTGTGTTTTAGCACCTGGCAGCGCTACATATAGATCACCCTCGCGTACGGAGCGTGAGTCCATACTGATACCGGTCACGTTTCGGGAACCGGATAGGGCTAGGCGCGGCTGTGCCTCAAGGTTTTGCAGCTTCTGAATGAGCGTATCTAGCGGGTAGCCTGTGGTTAGGCGGGGCCGTAAGTTCTGGGCATCTTTGCCGAACAGCTCTTCGCCGGGCATAGCTTCGTCTGAGAGTTTCTCACCGGGCTGTTCGCCGTTCATTGTCCTTCTTCCTTCGCGCATGGGGCGCCCTATTTATCGTCTTGTGATGTGCCACAGCTGGGCTGGGGCGATTGGTACCTTCTCATTGTAATGAGCCAACGGGTGCTCGGCACCCTCACGAGACTAGCCGCTGTTCTTACCATCCGCAAAAATGGGGATAATATGTGGCTCGGTGGTGGAGTGCGGAATATTGTAGGTGTGCAGAACTCGCTCCATGATTTGGGAGAATTGCCCGGTACCACCGATAGTTCCCACCTCACCTTTGGGGCGCTGCAGGGTGATACTCACCATAAACCGGGGGTTCTCAATGGGCGCCACACCAATGAAAGATGTGGTGTATCCCTCATAGCCGCCTTTTTCGCTGGGCGCCTCTGCGGTACCGGTTTTACCCCCGACACGGTACCCGTTGACCTGGGCAAGTTTCGCTTGCCCCTTAGTCACCACATTCTCCATGAGGGTCAGGCAGTCTCGGGCGGTTTTTTCACTCACCACACGCTGGGCGCCCTCTACGGGAACCTTATGCTCGGTGCCGTCGGGGTCGATAATCGCATCCACAATCCGTGGCTTCACTTTAACCCCCAGGTTACCTACGGCCTGAAAAACCATAGCGGTCTGAAGCGGGGTCTGTGCAAGGCCCTGGCCGAAAAACACCGTGAATTCCTGGCGTCCGTCCCAGGTTTTCCAATCGGAGACTAGGCCCTGCTGCTCTCCCGGCAATATCAATACCTGTGAACTCGCCCATACCGTATTTTTTCAGCCACTCATAGCGCTCTTCTTTGGGCATCTTCTGGCCAACCAGCACAGTTCCGGTGTTCATCGAATCGGTAATAATACCCGAGAACGTGCGGCGTTGCGCGGGGTGCTCAAAAGCATCTTTGAAGGTTTGCCCGTTAACGGTGAGGGTGGCGGGCACATCATATGTATCGGTGGGGGTGGTAATGCCTTTCTCAATGAGCGCTGATGCGGTGAGGATTTTCTCCGTCGATCCGGGCTCAATGATCTGAGAAATGGCACGTGGCACCATATCTTGTGTGTTCTCAACTTTTTCGGCGCCCGGGTCCATGGTTGTTGAATCAGCAAGTGCCAGGATTGAGCCGTCGCGCACATCCATCACAATGGCGCATCCCCATTCTGCTTTGAGTTCGTCTACACGGGCTTTCATAACCTGCTGGGCGTAGTACTGGATATCCCGGTTGAGGGTCAGACGCACGGTTTTACCGTTCACTGATTCGCTCACCTGCTCCTGGGTCACAGGAATACGCACACCGTCGGCCCCGATCTCGTACACGCGTTTACCGTTCACCCCAGCGAGTTCCTTCTCGAAGGTGCGCTCAATCCCTACCGAGAGGTTGCGTTCAACGGTTTCGTTTTCTTTACCCTCAACTGCTTCATCAACGATGCGGTAGCGACCTACCACAGAACCACCCACCGGCCCGTCGGGGTACAGGCGTTCGCTGATTACTTCCCCGAAGAGGAACGGCGCCCCTAATGCGTCGATACGATTGTAAATTTCGGGGGTTACGTTGGTTTTAATGACCGAATACCGGGAGTCTCCCTCAAGTTTTGACTTCACGAAGTCATCGGTGATGGTCGGGTCCACGGTGCGCAAAATATCGGTGACTTCGTACACCAGCTCGGTGGGGGTGACTGTCACACGCTCTTGGGAGTGGTCGTAGCGTTTAAATTCCGCCACGATCGTCTGGTCCGCGATAATATTGTACCTTTGCACGCTACGGGCCAGTACGTGCCCGTTCACATCGGTAATCTGCCCACGGACTGCGGGAACTTTCTGGGTTCGGGTTCGAGAATCCCGGGAGGTTGCAGCCAGGTTTTGCGGGTCAAGCCCCTGAACGTACAGTAGGCGTAAACTCAGCAGGCCCAGTAGCCCCGTGCTGCTGGCGCCTATCATGAATCCACGTCGGCTGAGTTTACGCTCGCTCTGTGAGGATACCGCTTTTTTCTTGTGGGCCACAGTGTTCCTTCCGGTACATTCCTGCGCTATTTCCTGGATTGTTGTTCCTATATCGCCGGGCTCTTCTGGCACCTGCCGGGGCAGCTTATAACTTGCTCCGAACAGAACACTACCCCGAGTAGATTAGGTGACACCAATCGGCGCCACCACCCCTACCCGGGGTGTGAACTGTATTAGCGATTCGCGGAGGCGCTAGGCGCAGCCTGTGACGGCTGAGCCTGCTGCGGGCTCTGTGAACCCTGCGGAGATGCAGAGGGTGAAGGCGAGGCGGCGGCACTTGCCTTCTCCTTTTCCTGCTTCTCTTTCTCTTCCCGCTCACGGTTCTGCTTCGCGGTTTTCTCCTGCGCCTGCTTTCTGGGCATCCGCAGCCTTCTGCCCGGAGGGGTCATTATCGCGGGTCGCGGGTGCTGGCACCAGATTCCCGCGGGTCCCATTAGCTGAGGTGGGCGAAGCAGCTGGGGTTGGGGTGCCCTGAATCGTACCGTTCTGCACGTCCAAAGTTGCCGGAGTGGTGCTGGGGAACATATTCAGCAGAGAAGCACGGATCGCTAGATCCTGCGGAGCTTCGTTGTACCCCAACTCCTGATGCAGAGCCTCGTTCTGCTGGGTGAGAGCCAGCTCCTGGGCGTGCATGTCTACCAGTTCGTACTGACGCTGAGCCACTAGGATATTCATCAGCAGGTTAAAGATGAGAAATAGCGGGATCACCAAAAACACCGCCCACATCAGAAGGCTCATGATGCCTCCCCGGCGGGTGGGTTTACGTAAAGAACGGGCCAGCGGCGCACGTTTTTTTACACCGGAGGCTTCGCGCACTTCAGCGCGCCCAGCTGTACCGCCCCGAGCAGGTTTAGGCCGCACCGAGGTGGTATTCGCTTCGAACTGCGCGGTTGAGGGCTTCTCAAATACTCCCGCTACCCCGCGCGTGTACGCCAAGAAACGGGCAGGAGCGTCTAGCAGGGTCGCCCCCCGTGAGGTGCGCGTGGCACCAGCACCCTGAGGCCGGGCTGTTTCGGTTGTTCGAGCCCGGCTGGGGGTGCTGGTTCGGGTGGTGCTGCCAGCGGTAGCAGCCCGAGATGATGCACCAACTTTTTCCTTCTGTGCGGTGCGGCGGGTGCTTGTCGAAGTTGTGGAGGCACGACGAGCCGACCCGGGGTGTGAGGAGCCTGCTCGGCCCGGCGCAGCAGCTGTCCCTTCCGGGCGTGTTTTACGACCCGGGGGTTTGGGCGTGTTCCTGCGCTCCCCCGTCATGGTGGTCTTCGTTGTTACGCTCATTTATGTAACCCTAATCTTCTCGCCAGCCCGCAATTTTGCGCTTGCGGCGCGTGAATTCTCTGCGATTTCAGCCTCAGTCGGTGGCTCTGCGCCACGCGTGATAACTTTCATCGTTGGCTTATGTTCGTCAAGCTCCACGGGGAACCCTTTGGGCGCCTTAGAGGTGGCGGCAGCACTCAGGCCCCGCTTGACGATCTTGTCTTCTAAACTGTGGTAGCTCATGGCCACGAACCGCCCGCCCAGGGAGAGCGAGTCGATTGCGACCGGCACAGCGCGTTCCAGTGCCTCCAGTTCGTGGTTCACCTCAATGCGTAGCGCCTGGAAAGTGCGTTTCGCAGGGTGCCCGCCCTTTGCGTTGTGCCGCTGCTGGCACCGCCTTTTGGATAACGGCTACCAGCTCACCGGTGGTCTCAAACGGCTGAACGGCCCGCTGAGCAACGATCTGTTCGGCAATCCGCGCGGCGAACTTCTCTTCGCCCCACGTGCGGATAATTCTCCGCAGCCGCTCCAGCGGATACTCGTTCACTACGGTGCGTGCTGTCAGCTCATCTTCACTATTCATCCGCATATCGAGCGGAGCGTCGTAAGAATAAGCAAACCCGCGTGAACGCTCATCCAGCTGCATGGAGGAGACACCCAAGTCGAATAGGACGCCATCGACGGCATTCACCCCGGCGACATCCATGGCGTATTCAATCTGGTCGTACACAGCGTGCACGGGGATGAACCGCTCGCCGAACCGCTCCAGCCGCTGCCCCGCAATAGTGTGCGCCTGCGGGTCTCGGTCGATACCGATCACCCGCAGTTTCGGGGAAACGTTCAAGCATTGCCTCGGTGTGCCCGCCCATTCCTAACGTCCCATCAATGACCACTGCCCCTTCACGTTCGAGGGCCGGGGCTAGCAGGTCAAGGCACCTGGTAAGCATGACCGGTACGTGGCGTTCTTTCGCTTCTTTCTTCGAAAGCCCCGCATCGGGAGTTTCAGTAAGCGTAAGGGTGTGTGCGGGAGCTACCGCTCCCTGAGCACCGGCGTGGGTGCTTTCCTTAGCGCTCATATTCGCTCCTTGAGGGTCACGTACTAGGATCTGCTCCCGCAGCGAATGCGCTAACAGATGGGGTGGTTTACAGGAAGGGGAAAGGCTCCTCATCCAGTTGTGCAAATTCAGCTTCGGTACGAGCAAGGTACTCGTCCCAAGCCTGAGCGTCCCAGATTTCGGCTCGGGAACCCGCGCCGATGACGACAAGCTCGCGGTCTAACCGAGCGTACTCACGCAACGCCGCCGGGATGGTGACCCGCCCCTGCTTATCGGGCACCTCATCAGATGCGCCCGACAGGAACACACGCATGTAGTCCCGAGCCTGCCGTGAAGACAGTGGCGCTGAACGCATCTGCTCGTGAATACGCTCAAACTCTTCCGCAGAGAACACGTACAAGCAACGTTCCTGTCCGCGGGTGAGCACTAGACCAGCAGAAAGTTCCTCACGAAATTTCGCGGGAAGAATGATGCGCCCTTTGGTGTCTAACCGAGGCGAATACGTCCCTAAAAACACGTACCCACCCCCCTCACAGCGCACTTGAACAATCTGCTACCCTCCACTTTACCCCACTTTCCACCACTTAACCCTTTTTAAGTACCCAAATTTTCCCGCAAATTTTAATAAACCTGCACGTCAAGCCCTTGAATCCCGCAGCTTCACCCCAGATAGGACCGTTATTGAGGAGTTCGCCACCCGCTGATTCGACGCACGAATAGCCAACATATTTTGAAAAACCACATCATTGCCCGTTCCACGCAGGTAGTTTTAGAGTTATTGGCGGCAGCAGATATAATCCCGCCGCTACACGGGTTATTGTGGGGCGGTGGAGGATTGTGGAGGGAAAAGTGGAGGAAACATCCTCAGTTTCAGCGTGAGTACCGCTTACGGTGGGGAAAATACCCATAATCAGAAGCTAACGCTAGCTTGGGATAAATACCGGCTCTTAGTACCACCACCCCGGTGTGGCGTGTACAGTAGCTGCAAGTACAGCGACCTTTAACGGACAGTGGGGCGGGGCCTCCCTTATGGAAGCCCCGCCCCATCACCAAGTCTGAGGTAGAACACGGTTTAAACGTACCAGCCTATTACCACGGTGGTACCTCACGCCAGCACTGACGTATCACAAGAAGAAAAATATACTAACGCCCCTGTTCGCGCTCATCCCAGCGCTCTTCCAGGCGCTCCATGAGCTTCGATTGTTTGCGCTGTTGCTGCGCCTTCTCAGCGGAGGCACCTTTAGCCTTACCACCTAAGAACGAATCAATAGGGGTTTTCTTACTGGTGGTCGCAAAATACACGCCCCCGGCGGCAACTATAAAGCCGACAATACCAAGCAGAATAATCTTTGAGGCAACCGCCCCAATAATAATGCCCAGCCCAGCAAGCACGCACAGGATACCCAGCACCATGTGGCGGGCGCTAAATACGGGCGCGGTATTGCCCGTCGAAGACATCGAACTTGCAAACTGCGGGTCTTCGGCGTGCATTAACTCCTCAAGCTGATCAAGGACTTTCTGTTCGCGCTCCGAAAGTGCCATAGCATTCTCCTTAAAACCGTGCCCAAAAGCCCTGCCGTCGGCACATATCCACCCCTGGGGCAAGACCATCACATGTAGCCTAGCGTACGTTCATCATAGTACCCCTTTTAGGCCCCCAATAGGTACTCTTTCTTGAGCTAAATCTCTGTGTATGTACTGAGAATAAAAGCCGCACTCACCACATCCCTGCGTTGCCGCGGATGCATCAGAGTACCCAGCGGCCCATGAACCTGCCTCAACGCTTAACACTCAGGGGATTTCTAGACCGTATATTCTTTAAAAGCTCGCACTTCTACGCCTCGCATCCTGCCTTACACCTGACGATGCTGCACCCTGTGCATATGTGTTCGCCCCGCCGTATACCCCATCAGAGAGGCCGGGCGCACCGCCTCTGCACTAAATCGCGTGTGGATGCCGTCAAGGGCACGCTCCCACACGACCCCAGTCAGCTTTCTCTGCACCGTCCCCTTCCTGTGGGTCCAAGGCAAAAAGCGTCTGCTGCACACCAGAGGCGCATTGTTGCAGCCGCTCGGCGCGTACCCCTATCAACCGTAAAGCCCGTGACGCTTGTTCCTTTTGACCATCGCGACTTTTGATCAAAAGCCCTATCGCCCTCAGGGCGGCGCAAGCAATACGATATATCTGCATCCCGGAATCTACAGGCTCAGTTAGGGGTATAGATTTAGTGTGTGTCTCAAAACCTTCATAACGATATTTAATGGTCAGCGCACCAGCGGTTTTCCCTGCTGCACGCAGCCGCCGCCCCAGCCGTAAAGCAATACCCTGCACCGCTCGCTCAATATCTGTGGCGCAGCGAGTATCGGCGGCAAAGGTATGTTCAGCTCCCATACTTTTCTCAACACGTTCAGTGACCACCGGACGATGATCAATACCACGAGCAAGAGCATAGAGATGGTTCCCTGCCGCATTACCAAAACGCCCGCACAGCCACTGGGTGTCAAACTCACGCAGCTGTGCCACCGTGTAGATTCCGTATTCGTTCAGCAAAGTGGCGCTTCGCGCCCCCACACCCCACAGTTTATTAACCGGCATAGGATCCAGGAACTCCTGCACCCTGTGGGGGTGGCACCACCCACAGCCCATTGGGTTTACTGCCAGTTGAGGCCATTTTGGCAAGAAACTTATTAATAGATATCCCCGCCGAGCAGGGTAGAGACAGCTCGTCTGCAATACGTTCTCGCACCCGCTGTGCTATCGCAACCGGGGATCCGCCGATGGCAGTGGCACCGGTGAGATCAATGAATGCCTCATCAACACTTACTTGTTCCACAAGCGGGCTTTCATCCCGCAGTATTCGCATGACCGCACGAGAGTAAAAGCCATAATCACCCCGCAGAGGCAGAATAGTTGCCTGTGGGCTCAAGCGTTTAGCACGTGCCAGCGGCATACCCGAATGAACACCCGAGTCTCGAGCCTCATAGGAAGCAGAACATACCACTGAGCGCGGGCCCTCATGCGCCACAATAATAGGAGTTCCGTGTAATTCTGGTTTATTCAGCAGCTCTACGTTGACAAAAAATGCGTCCATATCAAGATGCATCATGATGCGGGGCTTCTCGCTTCGGTCATCAGCGGTATTCCCCCGCTGGAAGCGAGATGTATTAAAGATGTTTTTTACGTTCTCAGACATTCCACCCCTTTGATAGAGGGAGGCCCTGGATGACTATTGTGCCTCAGCTTTGATGTATCTTCAGCCTCCCACCACCCCATAATAGCATATATATTCTATATAGTATTCTTGTTCTATAAAAAATCGAGTTGGCTAACCCCACGCGAAAATACCGGAAATTATGGGAGATAGCATAAGCTAGATGGGTATTGACCACCGCCAGATATATATCGACGGGAGCAACAATGGCTACGCAGAGCGCGTTTGAAACGCAAATTCAGGCCGAACAGCAGGCATATCTGCAAGAGGTTGAGGCCGAAATGGCGCGTTTTTTTACCCAACAGCGCGAGGTGCTCTCCAATATTTCACCAGATGCACTCAGCCTGCTAGAAGCCATTGAAGCGCTCTGCACAGGTGGTAAAAGGCTGCGTGCGCTACTGAGCTACTGGGGATGGCGCGGCGCAGGTGGGGTGAGTATTCTTGAGGACCCAAAGCCCCTGTCGGTGGTGCGTATAGGGGTGGCCATTGAACTGTTTCAATCCGCTGCGCTCATCCACGACGATATTATTGACCGTTCCGATACTCGGCGTGGAGCACCCGCCGTGCACAAACGTTTTGAGAACCAGCATAAAAGTAGTGCCTGGCGCGGCGATACTTTTAACTATGGTCTTACGGGGGGTATTATCGCCGGAGATCTGTGCCTATCGTGGTCGGAGACAATGTTTGCGCGCACGGGGGTGGGCTCCCTACCAAACCGCACCGCACGAACTGTTTTCGATACGATGCGCACCGAAGTCATGGCCGGGCAATACCTGGATGTGCTCTCGGGAAGTCATCGATTCCGAAGATTATGATGCGGCACTACAGCGTGCCCAGAACGTGATCCGTTATAAGTCAGCCAAATATTCATGCGAGCACCCGCTGACTCTTGGCGGCGCTCTAGCCCTTGATGCACAGCAGAACCAGCACCACCCCATTCTTAGTGCGTACCGCAGCTTCGGCTTACCCTGGGTGAAGGCTTTCAGCTGCGTGATGATCAGCTGGGGGTGTTCGGTGAGCCTGAAACCACTGGAAAACCTGCCGGGGATGATATTCGGGAAGGAAAACGCACCGTACTGGTGGCACTTACGGAAAAGAATGCGGATCAGGCGGGACGGTCCCTGCTTGAGACATGCTTGGGGAACCCGAACCTAGATGTTCACGATGTTCAGCGGGTGCGTGGTCTCATGCTTTCTTGTGGTGCAGTGGCGCAGCTTGAGGAGCTCATTGCCCGCAAGTCTGCTGCCATTGATACGGCGCTGGCTGCTTTACCGGTACCGGAGCAGGTACGGGAAGCCTTAGAAGCTATCGCAGCAAAAGCGCTGCATCGAGCCGCGTAACTGTAAAAGGTGGAGGGGACTACCCCATCATGCGGGTGGCCCCTCCACCGTCACTAGTTTGAGGAAAGCGCCCAAGTACTCAACGGCGCGCGGTTTTATCGGACTTGGGTTTTACCAGGCTAAGGCCTGTGCGCGGCGGCGGATTTCCGTCTTCTGCCCGTTAATGAGCGCATCAATGGGACGTCCCGGCAGAGAATCATCCGCAGTGTAGAGCCAGGTGATGGCTTCCTCGTCGCTAAAACCAGCGTCTTTGAGCACTACTAAGGTGCCTTTGAGAGATTCGAGCACATGATCGCCGTTGAGAAAAAGCGCGGGTACTTTACGCACATTCGTGTCTGGTTCGCGCAGGGCTACAAGAGTGCCATCTGAGATAAGGTTGTGCACTCGAGTAACTTTCAAATCAAGTGCCTCGGCAATATCGGGAATAGTGACCCAGTCACCTACAAGGGCAAAGGTCTGTACAGTTTTTTCGCTACTCACCTTTTAAGAGTGCCAGAATCTACCCAATTTTGCCTACTTATGCGCCGCCATTATTGCCGGTTCTGTTATGGTGTGTGGTCCGGGCTCTATTACTTGGCCGGTTTTACCCTCTTTACCTATGAATCCGCTGTATCTTTGCTCAGTGAGAGTTGTCCATGCGGCATGGACACCACATATCCCCTAGAATCGTAGATGATGAATCCTCCCCCATCTTCAACACCGTCTTCTTCCCCCGCGAGTTCTGCGACGCGGGGGCGTGACTGGTTAAACGGCATCATCTTCGATGAACACTACTTGGCTGGCCCGCTCATTGCTGGCGGCGGTATGGCCGAAGTGTACTACGCGACCGACACATGGCTCAACGATTCCCCGGTGGCTATTAAAATTCTGAAACCTGAACTTGCCGCTTCACCCGAGAATCAGCGCAAGTTTTACAGTGAAGAGTCATCGCTACGGCAGATGGGCGGCGGACATGTGATCGGCGTGCTTTCCTCAGGTGAACAGACGGTACGCGGGCAGAAGCTGCGGTACATTGTCATGGAGTACGTGCACGGGTGTACTCTAGGCCAGCTGCTGCGGGAGCGCGGTGCCCTATCTGTGGGGGAAGCCCTGCAGATTCTGCTGCCGGTAGTGGAGGGACTGTCTGAGGCTCATGCGCGACGGCTGGTACACAGCGATATTAAACCCGGCAATATTTTGTTGGACGTGACCGAAACGGTGAAACTGGCAGACTTCGGGTTGACGCGCCGCGACGACCAGGCGCTCACCGGTGAGATTATGGGCACCCCCGCATACGCCGCACCGGAACTGGTCAAAGGCCAGCAGACGGGTGCACCCGCCGATATTTTTGCCTTGGGCGTGATGATGTACCTCATGTTCGCCGGGCATCTGCCGTTTGATGGCATCGCCAACAGCAGCGAGGTTCACCGTTACAATGCAAACGTCGAAATCCCGCCCGTCGCGGAGGCTGCTCCCGGCCTAGATCCAGGGCTTGCGGGGCTCATTAGCTGGTGTACCCGTCAGCAGCCTGAAGACCGTCCAGAGAACGCGCTTGAAGTTCTAACCGATCTGCGGGATGTGACGGCCCACATGAGCGAGGAAGAGCTTGCCTGGCGCACTCCCCCCTCGTGGAGGAACCTGAAGTTCCGCTATGGGAGGCTGTGGAACACATCGCTGAGACTACGGGGTTGGCCCAGATGGTGCACAACAGCCCCATCAGTGGTATTGGCCGTGCTGAGGATCTGCTGGTGGGCACTAACCGGCGGGCCCAGCCTGCAAAACCTGTGCTGCCCATGGAAGAATACGTTCCGCTCTCGATCGGTATCGGCCCTGAAACCCGGCCGGTAAACCCTGCCTTAGCGCGTGGCGATATCCCCCTGGGCGGCCAGCGGTCTTTGGACGGTTCCTCGGCGCGGATGCATTATGGCGCGCTGCGCCCAGAGCTTGCTCAGCGTTCCCCGAATAATGTCTTTGGACTTCCACGCACCCCACCGGGCCCTAACCGTTCCCCACAGCGCAGGCCAGCATCGCATCCGCAAGCGCGGCCCGGCCCGCGTCCTTTCCCCCGTAACAGGAGGCTCCCGGCTGAACGGCTAGGTCCGCCGCCATCGCCGTTTACAGTAGTGACGGGAGTGGTCGTACTCTTGGTGGCCCTAGTTTTGGCAGGGTTCGTGGGGTGGCTGCTGGCCCAGTCGGTATTACAGAGCACGTGGTGGGCTAACCTGTCACAAATGTTTGGTGGGCTCTAATCCCCCACACCTCATACGTTCAAGGCCGATGGGCTGCCCTCTTTAGGACGGCTCATCGGCCTCATCATACGTTATGTGGGTGTGCTTAACGCATAGTATTACCCAGTTGGCGCACGTACTGGCTCTTCAGGTACTCAGATACCAAGAATGCGATCTCCAGAGACTGTGAATGGTTCAGTCGCGGATCGCACAGCGATTCGTAGCGGTTAGCCAGTGCTGCCTCATCCACGGGGTCTGAGCCGCCCAAACACTCGGTGACGTCATCCCCAGTCATTTCAACGTGGATGCCACCGGGGAAAGAGCCCAGGGACTCATGCACCTCAAAGAAGCCGCGCACCTCATCCAGGATATCGTCAAATCGGCGGGTTTTAATCCCCGATGGAACCGATATAGTGTTGCCGTGCATGGGGTCGGTAACCCACACGACCTTCGCCCCGGATGCATTAACCCCCTCAACGAGAGCGGGAAGTTTTTCACGAATGTTCTTTGCCCCCATGCGGGTGATAAAAGTAAGACGACCGGGCTCCCGTTCAGGGTCGAGCTTGTCGATAAGAGCTAGTGCGTCATCGGTGGTGGTGCTGGGGCCCAGCTTAACACCGATGGGGTTACGCACCTTAGAGAGGAAGTCTACGTGGGCGTCGTTAATTCCTCGGGTGCGTTCGCCAATCCACAAAAAGTGTGCGGACGTGTCATACGGTTGGTGGGTACGCGAATCGATGCGTGTGAGGGCACGTTCAAAATCAAGCACCAGTGCCTCGTGGCCCACGTACAGGTCGGTGGTGGTCAACGCGTTAAAGTCCACCCCGCAGGCTTCCATAAATTTGAGGGCACGGCCTATTTCACGCGCAGTTTCTTCATAGCGGGCATGCGCAGGGTTTTCGGTAAACCCGCGGTTCCACTGGTGTACGGAACGCAGATCGGCAAAACCACCCTTCGTGAAAGCCCGCACCAGGTTCAGGGTTGCCGAGGAGGTGTGGTACCCGCGCAGCATCCGCTTGGGGTCGTGAGTGCGCGCCTCTGCTGTGAACTCATGACCGTTAACGGTTTCTCCACGGAACGAAGGCAGGGTAACACCGTCACGGGTTTCCACATCCGAGGAGCGGGGTTTAGAGAACTGCCCGGCAATGCGGCCCATCTTAACCACAGGCATAGAGGCCCCATAGGTCAGCACCGCTGCCATCTGAAGGATGGTACGAACACGGCCTGAAATTTTATCGGCGGTGGCTCCCGCGAACGTTTCGGCGCAGTCTCCGCCCTGAAGCAGAAAAGCACGACCTTCAGCGACTTCAGCAAGTTGATGGCGCATCGAGTCCACTTCCCCCGCAAAGACCAGCGGGGGCAGCTTTTCGAGTTCTGCCACTGTGGGCGCGTAGTCGGGATGATCCGCCCAGGTAGGCTGCTGCTCAGCGTTAAGGGTGCGCCAAATATCCAGCCCATGGTCGCTGGGCTGTTGCGGGCGAATCGTGTTGCTCATGTATGTTGTCTCGCTCTATCACTCAGGTTGGGTTGTCTGCGGTTGCGGTACCCCATAGCTAAAACCATGAGGCAGTACTACGTTATTGTACTCCCGCTATGGGCAAGACGGTACGGAGCGGTCATGTTTTTATCTCGCTGCGTGAAATCACACGCCACAAAGCGGCCCGTACAACCGAAATGTGGCTGTTAGTGTGTGAGAAGACTAGCTACTGCGGTTTGGGCGCTCCACCCATGAGCCGCCATAAGCCGTTTAACTTTGTCGGCGGGCACAGGCACGTACTGCTGCCCCGAGAGGGCGCGAATAGCCTCAGCAATCTGATCGGTCACAGCCCTGAGCGTGGCGTGGTCATTAGCTTTATCCTGCAAATGCGCGAACTCCAACGGTTTACCAATAATAGTGCGTACCGTAATGGGTTTCCCATTATGCCGAAAACGTGGCCTGTTCGTCCCGGCTGGCTGTATTAGGTCGGTGCCCAGCTGACCCACAGGTACCACGGGCGCACCAGATTCCAGTGCAAGACGCGCCACCCCAATTTTAGGGCGGTAGTAGCGTCCGTCAGGACTGCGGGTTCCTTCAGGGTAGATGCCGAGCACTCCCCCTGCACGAAGTACCTTTAGACCCGCTTCTAAAGAAGCCCTGCTTTTCTCCCCACCCGAACGATCCATAGGAAGCTGGCCCACGCTGCGGAAGAAAGCTGCCATTGCACGCCCTTTAAAGCCGGGGGTAGTGAAATAGTCGCTTTTCGCTAAGAAATTTACGGTGGGTTTAACCGCAAGCGGAATAAACACCGAATCGCAGAAGGCTAAGTGGTTACTGGCAATAATGGCTGGACCATTGGGCATGTTTTCAGCACCTATGACTTCATGCGGCCAGATCCGCCGGACAGTGGGGTCGCTTATTGCTTTAAGTACCGCATATACGGGTGTTGTGGCGGGGTGTGTGACCACAGTTTTCTCCTGGAGTGTTTCCGGTTATTGAACGCGGCACGGTTCGATTAATTCACACCGGTGTGCGTCATCGGAGGGCGAGTGCCTTCCTAGTAGATTGTAGCCGGGTACCAGGGGGTCCATTGGGTGTTATACAGCCCATTTTCACCTGCCAGTTACCTGTGAATCGCACGAAATCACGCTCACAGCTCAATAGCGTGAGTTTTTATCTCACCTTGAAAGCAATAATAGTGCTAGATATTAAGTGTGGGGTTACACAGCTTCCTGGGGGATGTATGAATATTTTTTTGAGAACTCGTTAGAGCCAGTGCGTCGGATACGCCGCAAAGTACACGAGAGGCAACAGACAGGGTGGGGTGCCTGCAGCAGCCGGACTTTAACCACGAACCGCTGTCGTCCCCCGCAGACCCCAAAAAGTATGCGGGTGACTTAGGTATCCTCATCGTGCACGGGTTCACAGGCTCTCCGCACAGCTTGCACCCGTTAGCAGCGTATTTAGCAGAGAAAGGGTACCCGGTGGAGTTACCCCGCTTACCCGGCCACGGAACTCACTGGCGTGATATGGCAGTCACCCACTACACCGATTGGATAGATAGTGTTGAGCAGGCGTACGAGCGGCTCACTGGTGCGGGATATCGAGTAATTGTTATCGGTATGTCTATGGGTGGATGCCTTGCCGCGCACCTTGCGGCACGCCGCCCGGTTGCTGGCACAGTGCTTATTAACCCGTTCTTTGTTGATGTCAACCCGCTCATGCGCATTGCCCACCGGGTGGCACCAGTGCTGCCGGTAATGCGCTCAATAGGGTCCGATATTGCCGTGCCGGGTGTAGATGAAGGGGCATATGCACGCACTCCCACCGCGTCTATCCGGCAGCTGCACCTGCTGGGGGTAGAAACCCGCGAGCTACTGCCGAAACTGCATGCACCTGTACTGTACTTGCGCTCCGTATCAGACCACACCGTTACTGACGCGTCACACCACTATTTTCTGCAACATGTCTCGGCATCGGTAGAATTTAAATGGCTCACCCGTAGCTACCATGTGGCGACCCTTGATTACGATGCCGAGCTTGTTAAAGAATTCACACACAAATTTGTACAGTCCTTAAGCTAGGGCGTGGAAGGCGTAACTCATGAAGGTTTTCTCTGTTCCAGCAGAGGTAATGTGCGACCCGCAGCTGAATATCACCAGCATCTTAGAACGCCGTTGCGCTGACACTACCAACCCGTTGTTGTATCGCTGGCAGATGTCACCGGGGAATTGGCAGCCGGTGCGGGCCCGCGAATTTCGGGCCATGGTGGTAGCGGTGGCTAAAGGGCTGATCGCCTCCGGTATTGTTCCCGGAGATCGTATCGGCATTATGAGCCGCACCCGGTTCGAATGGACTCTCATTGACTTCGCTATCTGGTATGCGGGAGCCGTCTCTGTTCCCGTGTATGAGACGAGCGCGCCCGCCCAGGCGGCGTGGGCTCTTTCTCACTCCGAAGCGAAAGCAGTTTTCGTTGAGGACGATAAGCTGGCTGGTGTTATCGAACAGGCAAACAGCATTGAGCCGTTGCACCTTGAAAACACCTGGGTTATTAATAACGGGGCCCTGGATGCACTCATTACGGCCGGGCTCAACGTGCCGGAAGAAGCAGTGTATACGGCACGTGACACCGCCACCTGCAGCTCCCTGGCAACTATTGTGTACACCTCAGGTACCACCGGCAGGCCGAAGGGGTGCCCGCTAACACACGGGCATTTCCTGAACCTGAGCGTAAACACCAAACTGGCGGAACCAGAGATTGCGAATCCCCATAATTCCTCTATTATTTTTCTGCCGTTGGCGCATGTGCTCGCCAGGCTGATTCAGATATTGGCGATGGACGCGGGCGTACAGATTGGGCACTCCCCCAATATTAAAAACCTCGCTGCCGATCTGGACAGTTTTAAACCGACTATGCTGCTGGTGGTGCCCCGCGTGTTTGAGAAAATCTATGAGGGGGCGAAGGCTAAAGCAGCTAAAGGCGGAACGCTCAACAAAGCCCTATTTGACCGCTCAGTGAAGGTTGCTGTTGAGTGGTCGCGCGCTAAAATTTCCGGGCGGGTTCCCCTCGCGTTGGCGGCCCAGTACACGTTCTACGATAGGCTCGTGTACGCGAAGCTGCGAGCGGCGATGGGCGGGCAGCTAAAGTACGCCGTCTCGGGCGGTGGCCCGTTATCCGATACTCTAGGCCACTTCTTCCACGCTGTAGGTATCCGGGTGGTTGAAGGGTACGGTCTCACGGAGACTTGCGCGCCGATTGCAGCGGGGCGTATTAGCGAGTTCCAGATCGGGGCCATCGGCCCGCTCTTACCGGGAGCGCAGGGGCGTATTGCCGAAGACGGTGAACTGCAGGTGCGCGGCGTGGGTGTGATCGATGGATACTATAAGAACCCTCAGGAAGACGCCACCGCATTTACTGAAGACGGCTGGTTTAAAACCGGAGACCTGGCCCGCTTTGATGAACGCGGCAACCTGACGATTGTGGGCCGTAAGAAAGAAATTATTGTGACTGCGGGCGGTAAGAATGTGGTACCGTCTGTGGCGGAAGATCACATCCGCACCTCCCCCTTGGTATCTCAGGCAATGTTGGTGGGAGATCAGAAACCGTTTATTGCCGCGCTGGTGACGCTTGACCCGGATACGCTGCCGGAGCAGCTGGAACACCTGGGCTTACCGCGTGCCATGAGCATCCCCGAGGCAGCGGTGCACCCGAAGGTGCGTGAGGCAGTGCAGATGTTTATTGACGAGGCAAACCTGCTGGTGTCTCGGGCAGAGGCAGTGCGTGAATTTCGCATCATGAACAAAGACCTGACGGAAGCCGACGGTTACCTGACGCCATCGCAGAAGCTTAAACGCTCAAAGATTCTGAAAGATTTCTCCGCATATGTGGACGATATGTACAGCCGGGTCTCCGGCGATATGGGTGTGCGTCTAGAGCGGCTGCAGGAGATAAAAGAGCAGGCGTCCGAGAAACTGCACGAATACGCGGAGCAGGCCAGCGAACGCATTGAGGAGCTCAGGGAACAGGCCAGTGAGAGGCTGCAGGGGTATCAGGCTGCGCGAGCGCAGAAAACCGAAAGTACCGAGCAGGTTGAGGCGACTGCTGTGACCTCTGACGGCCCCAAGGATACCGCTGTGATCGAAGCAGCAGAGGATGACACTTCTCGCTCCCACGAGCAATAAGTTCGGCCTTGGGCCGGAACAGTCGGGTGCCGCATGTACGCAATGTGCGCTGACGGCTGCCAGGTATATGTTTCCCAGAAGATGCATGCCGCAGGGCAGGCTTTCCCACCGAGTCTCCTCAAACCGGGAAAACTTGCCCTGCGGCATATTTTGCAGCTATAGCTATGCGTTGATTTCAAGCCCCAGCAGAGCGTTCTCAACAACTTCAGTCAGTGCGGGGTGAATCCAGTACTGGCCGCGGGCCATCTCGCGCACCCCCAGCCCGAAGCTCATCGCTTGAATGAGCGGCTGAATGAGCACGGATGACTCCTCGCCCACCAGCGCCGCCCCCAGCAGCTGACCGGTGTCTTTACGGGCGATCAGCTTGCACAGCCCCACTTTATCCTCCATCGCCCAGCCATAGGCGGTATCCCCAAACTCCTGGCTTTTAACGGTCACCTCAAAGCCTTCACGTTCACCGGCGGCACGCGCCTGCTCCTCGGTGAGGCCCACATACGCCAGCTGCGGGTGGCTGAACACAGCCGCGGGCACAAAGCGGTGGTCGCTGGCGCGTAGCTCGTTCGGGTGGGACAGGTTATGCTGCACGATGCGCGCCTCGTGGTTAGCAACATGTTTAAGCTGATATGGGGAGGAGATATCCCCCAGCGCAAAAACGCCTTCAACGGGGGCGCCGTTGTACAGTACCCGCTGATACTCGTCCACACCAATAAGGCCGCGGGCATCTACATCAAAGAACTTCTCAGCATGCAGGCTATCACTATTTGGACGCCGCCCGGTAGCCACCAGCACCTTATCGGCAACCACATCAACTAGTTCGCCGTCGTTCTCAAGAACCACGGTTACTGAGTCGTCATCGTTTTGACGGATCTCGATGAGAGCGTGCTCCAGCAGCAGATTCCACTGTTGAGATGCGGCTTGGGCGAAACGGTTCACAACCTCCTCATCCACGCCGCGCAGCAGGCGGGCTGACCGGTTCGCCTGGGTTACCTCAACGCCCAGCGCTGAGAAAACATGTGCGAACTCTGCGGCCACTACCCCGCCGCCAAGCACCACCATACGCTGCGGTAGGTGTTCCATGCGCATCACGGTATCATTTGTGAGCACCTGCGGCAGGTTAATTCCGGGCACGTCGGGGCGCGTGGCGCGTGAACCGGCGGCGATAACCACCTGCTTACCGTGGACCTTCCGGCCCGATGCAGTCTGCAGGGTGTGCCGGCCGGTAAAGTGCGCATACTCTGGGTAGAAGTCAACGTTCGGCAGGTTAGCACGCCATTGGCGGCCAGCCTCAGAAATCTTATCGATTCGGTGTGGGAAAATGCGGTCGCGCATGTTCTGCCACGAAATGTTTTGCACGGATGCTTCAACGCCAAGCTCAGCAACTTCTTGCGTTTTAACTGCCACGGTGGCCGGATACACAAACATTTTTGTGGGGATACACCCCACGTTTAGGCAGGTGCCGCCAAATATACCGCCGTCAATAATGGCGACTGTCTTATCATCCCACTCGGGTCCAATAATGCTATTGCCCGACCCAGAGCCGATCACTACAAGGTCGTACTGTGCCACCCCGTCAATGACTTCGAGGTCTTTAATGCTCATGCGCTCCTACCTTTATCATGTGGTGGTCCCGGGCCTGCCGGTTCTCTGGTTTGCCAGTTTCTAGGGCCTCAGGTGCCCTTCGTATCATTCTAACGGTAGCTATAACACGGGGACTTAGGTTTTATTCCGGCACTATAGTCAGTAGCAGCTGCCCGCCAGTTACGTATGAGCCATCGGTGTGGGTAATACGCCCAACCCGACCGTGCGTCCGAGCCGTTACCAGAGTTTCCACTTTAAGGGCTTCGACGATAGCGAGCTTCTGTCCCGCGTCCACATGCTCGCCCTGACCCACGAGCAGAGTCAGGTACCCGGCGAACGGTGCACACACTATAGTGGGCCCCAGATCATCCTGGTTTGAGTGTAGAGTATGTTCGTTTGGGTGCTGCGGCGAGTTGCTGTTCTGCGGCATGAAGAAGTCCTTTACTTTCTGCGGCTCTTTCATATCCAACGGCTACAGGGCGGCGACAAGCCCCGTGAGCAGGCGGGTGAAACGGGTTGCCGGGTCCACGGCTTCCTCATCGGGCCAGTAATGGATAGGAAAAGCCGCGCCTTGGGCTCGTTGCACCGCTGAGCTTTCCCACAGGGTTGGCTCAACCACGAGACCACCGAAGAGGGTACGCATTTCTTCGCGGCGGTACAGGTGCTCAGGGTCGTTAGGGCGCATCCTATTAATGATGACCGCAACCCCCTCAATATCTTGTTCGTTATTGTCCTTAAAACGGGCGATACCGCGTAGCGTGCGTTCGGTTCCGGCAACCGAAAAAGGGAAGGTTCCGCGATAGAAAGTATCCGCTGGCTGGCAGCCCACCCCACCGAGGTGAGGGTTCCCATAAAAGGAGGGCAGTCAATGAGCACCAGATCGTAGGTAGCGTCAGTCGCGCGGATAAGTTTCCGCACCCGCTCACTGTAGGAGACATGCTGCCGGGTATCGAAGAGGATTGACCGGGCAGAGCCGCGCGCCACCTGTATCTCGCCGGTAGTGGCGGGGTGGCTGGTTAAGAGCGTAGTGGCACCGGCGTGGCGGTTCCACCCAGATGGGCCGACTGAGGCCGTGAACGCGTCCTCATCGTCTCCATCCATGATGGAGGCAATATCGGGGGTGGTAGGGGCAACGTCCAACCCTGTGCTGGCGTCTGCGTGTGGTCAAGGTCTATTACGAGGGTCTTGAGCCCACCATGTAGCGCGGCAGATGCCAAACCGAGTGTTATGGAAGTTTTGCCTACGCCGCCTTTGAGGCTACTGATACTGACGATTCTAGGCATTGAGAGTATATTTCCGTTGAGTATTCCAATGAATGAGTGCTTACAACTTATTCTAGCGAAATAACTGCACCCTCACCGAATGGTGAGGCTTTTTGCAGGGTACGCTTGAAACCCACGATTCAAAAATACTATGGGTACCTGCTAGTGTGTAGGTTTCTTTCTCAGGGACTGCCTCCCTGCCGCCTCTTGTATCGTGGGTTAGGGCAGCCTGCAAGGCAGGGCCGGGACTTAGTTCCCGGCCTTGCGGGCACGTCTAGCCGCCAACTGGTCCACGTGCTCATGCGCCCCGCCGAGAGTGTCTTCTCCCGGCTCGCCGTTAAGGTTCTGCTCAATCTCACGCCAGACACGACCAATGGCGATACCGAACACACCCTGCCCCGCCTGTACCAGGTCAATCACTTCGCTCGGGGATGTGCACTCATATACTGTTGTGCCATCACTCATAAGGGTCACTCCCGCCAGGTCTTCCACGCCTCGGGTGCGTAAGTGCTCGATGGAGGTACGGATCTGCTGGAGGGAAACACCAGTATCAAGCAGGTGCTTTACGATCTTAAGCACCAACACGTCCCTAAAACTATAGAGACGTTGGGTACCAGACCCGGAGGCTGAACGAACTGTGGGGACCACTAGCTCGGTGCGCGCCCAATAATCCAGCTGGCGGTAGCTTATACCCGCCGCTTTGCGGGCTACCGACCCACGATACCCCAGGTTCTCATCTACCAGGGACAGAGGGTCTGCGAAAAGCACCCCCTGTTCTCCTCGCGGAGGTGGCGTTGTGGGAAAAAGAGAGCCGAACCCTTCAAGCGGCTGATCCATCGGGTGCGAAAGGGTAGAGTCTGCTGCATCCGCAGCGGATGCGGTGCCTTTCGCGTTCTGCCCACGGCTGGATTGCTGCGCCACTGAGGTTACTTCCTATTCTTTGTGTTCTCTTACGTTCTCCCCACGGTGAGGGTACGAGGTGGGGCCGTCCGGTTAGGACATGCACCATGAGAATCCTACTTAGCTATCGTACCGGCTGAAGGATACGTTTGCACGGGACAACGCACCTAAATAAGAACGTATTTCAGCAAAAAATTTTATAACTTAAATGAGGATGCGCGCCTCGCCCAGTGGGCGAGGCGCGCATCCTCATGCTGAGTGAGTGAATCCACTATAAACCCATCGGCGGGGTTATTGATTGTGTCTCGGATTCTGGGGAAAACGCCCCGTCCCGGTCCCGGTGCCGGAATAACAGAGTGTTTTCGATAATGCCGAATTATTCGTAACTGGGCATTGCCGATTCGACCAGAGTCGCATGCAGCTGCAGGCACAGCTTGCGGATCTTATCCGCACGCTCCTGAGCCTGAGACTGCGATGAAGGGTCGCGGCGGGAAGCCAGTGGAGCTACCGCGATTTCTACCAGAGAAATCTCGCGTTCTGCAGCAGACTTGAAGGAACGCAGGTGACGGGGCTGAATACCGTGCTGAGTCAGTTCAGCACTGGTGCGGGCGGTCAGCACATCATACTCGGTGTATTCGCCGTCCTTAGCCTCGATCAGGCCGTATTCAACCAGGTCATCAATAAGTTCGGTTGAGGCCCCTGAGTACTCTGCCAGCTCGCGCAGGGTGTACTTACGGCTTGCGTTATCGGAGGATCCGAGTACTTGGTCCAGCACCTCGTCAGAGACTGGCGCAGGGATTGCGTTAATAGCGCGTCCGGCTTCAAGGTCGTCAAGGTGCTGGCGGATGACCTTCAGGGGCATATAGTAGTCACGCTGCATGGTGAGGATGTACCGCAGGCGTTCAATATCGGTCTGGGAGTACTTGCGGTACCCAGTGTCAGTACGCTTGGGGTACACCAGTCCGCGTTCTTCGAGGAAACGAATCTTCGAAGCGCTAATGCCGGGGAAGTCCAGGTCTAGCTGACTAAGAACCTGACCGATGGTACGGCTTTTAATGTCGCGGGGGTCGCGGCTGTTTTCGCCACGCCCGACGCTTTCTACGAGAGCCTCGGCCCTTGCGAGGTTTTCATCAATGAGTGAGCTCATGAGAACAACTTTCGGGTTTATAGATTTTCGCTAAATACACGCTGGGGTACGCTCAAGGTACCCCAGCGCCTGACACGTACATGACCGGGAGGCTTGCACGGTAGCCAGCTATTTAGCGCCTGTGTTTGAGTGTGAGAGCAGGCCTTCGTGAATTATCACGAAATGATAAACACTTAACCTGCTGTTCAATCTTATAGCTTTAAGCGAGAGAATGCCATTTCTCCCGAAGATTCTGGGTAAATTTTATGATTTTTACGGAGAAAGTACTTTATTAAGCGCTGGGAGAAAGAATACCAATTAGCCCCCTCAACGCCCGAATATGAAGCCGGGGTTGAAGCCAATACACCGTTTTACCCGTGAAATAACGCCGAACTAAGGGGGACCTACCCTGTTTGAAAAACGGAGGTGCTGGCAAGTTCAAAACTCACCAGCACCTCTACAAATTCGCTGCAACCGAGATTAAGCTCTCATTTTTGAATCGAGGGCTTAAACCATCGTACTCACCCTAGTCCAACTCTGCTTTGTAAGCCTCAGCAGAGAGCAAACCAGAGAGATCATCAGCGTTTGCAGGGCGCAGCTCAACGAGCCAACCCTCCCCGTAAGGGTCGCTGTTGACCAAGGACGAATCGTCGTTCACAGCCTCGTTAACGGCCACAACCTCGCCAGCAACCGGGGCAAGCACATCCGAAACGGACTTAGTGGATTCAATCTCGCCGAAAGAATCGTTAGCTTCGACAGTATCGCCTTCCGAGGGAAGATCAACATACACGACGTCGCCCAGAGCATCCTGTGCGTGGTCGGTAATGCCAATACGAACGGTGCCCTCATCGGTGAGAGCCGAAACCCACTCGTGGTCGGAGGTGTACAAAAGTTCTGCGGGAACATTGCTCATAACGGTGGTTTCCTTTCACTGTGTTCCTTGCAGGCCGCGTGAGCCACGCGAGCCACGTTCGCGCCGTGGGGAACGCGCACGATATACCTTAGATTATCGCATATAACGTAACCGAGAGCACGTTGATTACCAGTATGACGAGGCTGTTTTAAAGGCGGATGCGCCCCACCTCCACGAAGGAGGCAAGGCGCATCCTATGAGTTACCTACAGCTTCTAGCGAGAAGCAATGACCTTCTCAGAGAAGGGGTTCGGGTTACCGAAACGGTGTGCGGTAATCGAGACGGCCTGCTCACGCAGGAACGGCAGCATCTCGATACGCCCGGCTTCGGTTACCGGCTGGAAGTACACAGCCACGTCCGGGCGGCCACCCAGAGCGGTGTACACGGACTTTACATCGCTACCAATGTAGCGGATACGAGTACCTTCCAGAGGGGTGCCAGCCAGGGCACGAACTGGGGTCTTAGCGTTGGACTTGAGCCAGTTACGCCATGCTTCATCAGACTCGATCGAGTACTTCACGCCCTTGTTCTCCAGCACACCGCGGACGGCGACCGGCAGATCCCGTGCAGTTGACAGAGCGATCGGGGCACCGGCTGCCAAACCAGCCAGTACAACACGTACGACCTCTGCCGCAGGTGCCGACTCATCGGCACGCACCAGCACCTGGGTGGGTAGATAGCGCAGAATATTACGCTCAACACCCAGCTTCGAGGGATCGTGGCCGTAACCAAACTCAGTCTCCCAAGCGTGAGCGTCGGAGGATGCCGAGCGCTTAATGAACTCGAAGTCCTTTGCGCCGCACAGGCTAGCGCCCTCAGCAGTGGCCAATACCTCGCGTACCGCCACAGACTGCGGAACGGTAGTAGCGGTTGCGTGATCCGGCTCCCAGTCGGTAAGTGCGACCAGGTAGTTGGGGCCACCAGCTTTGGTACCGGAACCGACGGTAGACTTCTTCCAGCCACCGAAGGGCTGGCGGCGAACAATTGCACCGGTGATACCACGGTTCACGTATACGTTACCCGCCTGCACCTTGGAGAGCCACAGCTCAAGGTCATCAGCATCAAGCGAGTGCAGACCAGCAGTCAGGCCGTAGTCGGGAGCGTTCTGCAGCTCAATAGCCTCTTCAAGGGTGTCAGCAGTCATAATACCCAGGATCGGACCGAAGTACTCGGTCATATGGTACTCAGAGCCAGGCTTGACGCCTTCACGAACGCCGGGGCTCCACAGGCGGCCGGTCTCATCCAGTTCCTTAGGCTGAATCAGCCAACGCTCACCCGGACCAAGGGTGGTCAGACCGCGGAGTAGCTTCTCCTCAGGCTTCTGCGCCACCGGGCCCATCTGAGACTCAATGTCCTGCGGGTGCGCCACGTGCAGGGAGTTCACGGAGTCAAGCAGCTGACGACGGAACCGCTCAGACTGAGCCACGGAACCAACCAGGATAACAGTTGAACCGGCAGAGCACTTCTGACCTGCGTGGCCGAACGCCGAGTATACGACGTCCTTCACAGCCAAGTCGATGTCAGCGTTCGGGGTAACAATAATGGAGTTCTTACCTGAGGTCTCACCGAACAGCGGCAGGTCATCGCGCCAGGAGCGGAACAGCTCAGCGGTCTCGTAGCCGCCGGTAAGAATCAGACGATCCACCTCGGGGTGGGAAATGAGTACCTTACCTGCCTCACGGTCAACAACCTTGACAAGCTTCAGAACTTCCTTCGGCACGCCAGCGTCCCACATAATATCTGCAATCAGAGCACCGGTGCGGGCGGTAATGGTCGCGGGCTTGAAGATAACAGCAGAACCTGCGGCCAAACCGGCAAGCACACCACCGGCGGGAATAGCAGTCAGGGAAGTTCCACGGCGGAACGACCAGGGTCAGGTCTACAGACTTGGCCCGAGCACCGTCCATCTTATCGAGGTCCTCAGCCAGCATTGCATAGTAGTACGCAAAGTCGATAGCCTCAGATACCTCGGTATCACCCTGCTCAAGAGTCTTGCCAGCTTCGGCAGCCATAACCTCCAGCAGGTCTGCACGGTGCAGAGCAATACCCTTACCCACGTGGCGCAGAATCTTAGCCCGCTCAGCACCGGAGAGACGACCCCAAGCCTTGCCAGCCTGCTCGGTCTCCTCAATAAGTGCCTCCGCCTCAGCAACAGAGGTCAGCTCATTCTCCTTGAGGATGTCAATACCCAACTGGGTGCTCTTGGAACGCTCAAGGATCGCACGACCCCATGCACGGTTACCTGCCAGTGAGGGGTCGGTATCGGGGGTGTTCTCGAAGCGACCCGCGGGGACGAAGACGTTCTCAGCGTTCTCGTGGGAACGGTCCTGGGTACGCTTAGCGGAGGGAATCTCGTCAGTGACAGAGTTCAGTGAGCGCAGGAAGCGTTCTTCCTCACGCTTGAAGATAGCCTCGTCAGTTGCCAGGTCAAAGATGCCCGACATGAAGTTCTCGCTTGATGCGTTTTCTTCCAGACGACGGATCAGGTAGGCGATAGCAACATCGAATTCCTTGGGGTTTACCACGGGGGTGTACAGGAGCAGGTGGCCCACACGCTTCTGAATAACCTTTGCTTGCTGCTCGGCCATACCGATCAGCATCTCAAATTCGACACGGTCGGCAACGCCGCGGTCCTCAGCCAGCAGCAGTGCAAACGCCACATCGAAGAGGTTATGGCCAGCAACACCCAAGCGGATGTTCTTGGCATGTTCGGGGCGCAGGGCGTAATCAAGGATACGCTTGTAGTTAGTATCCGCTGCCTGCTTGGTGTCCCAGGTGGTGACGGGCCAACCGTGCATCACACCTTCAACAATCTCCATGGAGAGGTTGGCGCCCTAACGAGGCGAACCTTAATACCTGCGCCACCGTTCTCAACGCGGCGTGCGGCCCACTCCTGCAAGCGGATCATAGCGGCAAGAGTATCAGGCAGGTACGCCTGCAGCACGATACCCGCTTCGAGGTTCTTCAGCTGCGGCTGATCCAGGATCTTGGTGAACACGTCAATGGTCATGTCCAGATCCTTGTACTCCTCCATGTCCAGGTTAATGAACTTGGTGGGGCTGGTGGAGGCAGCCAGTTCGTACAGCGGGGTCAGGCGGCGGACTGATTCATTAACAACTTCGTCAAACGCCCAGTGCTGGTGCGGGCCGGAGACAGCCGATACCTTAATGGAGACATAATCAACGTCGTCACGTGCCAACAGTCGCTTGGTCTCGGAAAGGCGGTGCTCTGCTTCGTTATCACCCAGCACAGCCTCACCCAGAAGGTTCACGTTTAGCGGTTGCCAGTCTTAGTGAGCTCTGCAATTGCGCCACCTAGCTTCTCGTCGGAGGCATCAACGATCAGGTGCCCAACCATCTCGCGGAGCACTCGGCGTGCTACGGGAACGGTCGGCCAGGCGAGCTTACCCGCCATCTTACCGCCGATACCAACAGCGGACTTCATGTACCACGGCAGGAAGGAAGGAACAAGAGATGCAATATGGGAGAGGTTACGACCCGAGACATTATCGTCTTCGGGGCGGATCACGCCGTCGACAAAACCGACAGTAAAAGGCAGGCCATTCGGATCCTTGAGCACCCCAGCGAGTTGCTCAGCGGCAAAGGTTGATTTCTCGTTCTGCGCCTCAGTGACCCACTGACGGACGAGCTTACGAGCCTCGTTCGCCATGTTCTGGTAGTGCTCAGATGCGAAAGGATGCGTCATCCTTGACTCCTAACTAACTACGGTGCGCGCGATGCGCACGAAGCTTAATGATGTCTCTATTTCACCACAAAAGGGTGGGAAATACCTCATTAGAAAAAATAAATGTTTGTGCCATATATTGTTTAAAATTTCTAAATAATTGCTGTGGCATCGTTTTCCCCCGAAAATCCGCCACATCTCAGGAGTGCAGGAGGTTTCAGCCGCTTACTTTACTCCCCCAAATACCCCAAAATAGTGGGGTTCATCACCCCAGAGTAGATGTGAGGCTAATCTCTATATACTAATCTTGAAATCATAGTAGAGACACCGCAACCCCACCTCACCCAGCAGAAGGACAGCCATGTACGACATCCGCCGCATGCAGATGCTCCTTGAAATCCACGAGCGAGGCACCATTATCTCTGCCGCTCATGCACTTAATCTCACCCCATCAGCTGTCTCCCAGCAGATCACTAACCTCGAAAAAGAAGCAGGAACCGCCCTGCTCCAACGCGTAGGCAGGCGTGTGCAGCTTACCAGCGCCGGGCTAGTAGTCATCGAAACAGCCCGACGTATTCTGCGGGAAGTGGACCGCATGCAAACCAGCGTAGCTACCCTCGCCGGAGAGCCAGCCGGAACTGTACGTCTAGCAATTTTCCAGTCCGCATCATTCGCCTTATTGCCACGCACCCTCGCCTACCTTCACGACCACGCCCCACGTCTAGTGCTGCAGGTTCTTCAGATCGATCCCGGAAACCGGCATCTCAATGACCAGAAGCCGCGAATACGACATGGTAATCGCCGAATCCTATCCACACCATTACATCCCTGAATACCCCGAACTTCACTCCGAGCTGCTGGTTGAAGACCCTCTGAGCCTCATCGTTCCAGCGGACTCCCCCATCCGCTCCCTACACGAGGCACGACACATCCCGTGGGTTCTTGAAAGGGAAGAAAATACCTCCCGCCGGTGGGCCGTCAACCAATGCCGAGCCGCCGGGTTCGAACCCGAGATCCGATACAGCGCCAACGACATGATCACTAACGTGAACTTGGTACGTGCCGGTTTTGCCGCCAGTATTGTGCCCGGCTTTATTCTCGCTTCACTCTCCAACTCTGAAGGGTTACGGGTAGTGGATCTGCCAGGGAGCCCCCTACCGCAGTATTTTTTTACCGCGGTACGCGCCGATGCGGTCACAACCCCCGCCCTTGCCATGGTACGTGAAGCCATGCGGTATGCGGTGAGTGAAGCGTTCTACTCTTAGCAGCTGCCCTCCACACCGAAACGCCCTCGCTCTTACTTCTCAATGAGAGCCCGCCCCAACTGCTCATCCAGCACCAGGTCAGTGATGGCCCCCGTGCGCAATGCTGCCCGCAGCACAGCTGCCCGATGCACCCCAGATGCCACACACAACCTTCGTGGAATATGGGTTAGCTCTGCCGGGGTGGGGCCAGAGGCCCGGCGGTTCATCTCCAGGTCCTTCCACGAGCCGTCTTCTCGCAACAGGATAGTACATATATCCCCCACCACCCCCTGCTCACGCAGTGTACGTTGCGCGGCGGCATCGAAATACCCTCCAGAGTACACATGCGATGGGATTGCCCCACCAAAAGCGCCAATACCAAAGAGCGCCACGTCAACCTGGCGTTGGGCCCGCAGAGTTGCCTGCACGCTCCTTTCCCGCCACATAGCGTCTTTCGTGTCGGCATAGTCAAAAAACGCTGGAACGGGGAAATGCACTATATATGCGTCATAGGCTGTAACAAGTCGTCCTAGCAGGGTGTCCAGGTACGGTATTCCGGTGTGGTGGGCGTTTCCCGCTCCGTTGAGCTGCACTATTTTTACCCCATTGAGGGGGCGGCGCGGCAGATGCCGAGACACCTCAGTGACGGTCGCACCCCATGCCACCCCAACACTTGTTCCGTCGTCGATCAAAGAGTCTAGAAGCTGGGCGGCAGTACGGGCCACCTGTCCCATCACCGCGATAGGCGTAGCATCTGCCCGAGTGTTTACTAGGCTTACACGGGTCTTATATTGTTCGCTAATGCGCCGCTCAAGTTCGCTGCGAACCCGGAAAGAATCATCCAGACGAATCTGCACCATGCCAGTTTCACGAGCGCTTTTGAGAAGTCGTGAGACGGTAGCGCGGGAAACCCCAAGCCGATTAGCGATACCGTCCATAGTCATATCTTGTACGTAATACAGTTGTGCGGCCTCATAGGCTTGATTGATTCGTCCGTTCACATGCACCCTCCCCCGCATGAAAATCCGTTCATAATACTTGGTAAATATTTCACCACCAGGTTTTACTGAGTGCAACCTCAAAACGGTGTAAGCACACAGTTTGCTGGCTTTGGCGCCGGTTCCCACCCGGCACAGGTGGGCCTATTCCCTCCCCAACCACAGACGACAAAGACGCCCCTGAAGAAAAGGATTAGAACACAAATGGGCTCTCAGCAGTTCAATAAACTTTCTCACCTCACCGCTTCCTCTCGTGCACGCGCACTGGCTGATATGGCGGAAGGACCCGAACTCGACGTTCTTGTCATTGGCGGCGGTATTACCGGTGCCGGTATCGCCCTTGATGCGGCGACTCGCGGCCTGCGTACGGGTATTGTGGAAGCGGGAGACTGGGCAGCAGGTACCAGTGCCTGGTCCTCAAAACTTATTCACGGCGGCCTACGTTACCTCTACAACCTGGATTTCAAACTCGTAGCTGAGGCCCTCAAGGAACGCGGTCTGCTGCTCGAGAAAATTGCCCCTCACCTCGTGCACGCGCAGCCCTTTTTGTGGCCATTGAAGACTCCGGTTATTGAGCGCTCCTATTCCGCTATCGGCATTGGCATGTACGATGCCCTCGCGTACATCGGTTCGCGCGGCAAAAAGGGAGTTCCTTCGCAGCGTCACTTCACGAAGAAGGGCACTAAAACGGTTTTCCCCGATATCAAAGATTCTGCATTTACCGGCGCTATTCAGTTCTATGATGCACGCGTAGATGATGCCCGCCTAGTCGTTGATGTTGTTCGCACCGCCAGCGGTTATGGTGCCCTGGCTGCTTCACGTACCCAGGTAGTAGGTATCGATAAAGACACCTCCGGCAAGGTGGTGGGTGCGAGGCTGGCCGATCTGGAAAGCGGGCAGGAGCTCACGGTCAAAGCGAAACACATTATTAATGCCACCGGAGTCTGGACCGAAGAGTCCGAATCTCTGGCAAACCCGAATGCCGGCCTTGAGGTACTCGCGTCTAAGGGTATTCACATTGTCGTGCCGCGTGATCGCATTCAGGCTACTAGCGGTATTTTCACAAAGACCGAAAAATCGGTACTTTTCATTATCCCGTGGCAGCGTTACTGGATTATTGGTACGACCGATACCCCGTATACCGAGGATCGCGAGCGTCCTGTGGCAACGCGTCAAGATATTGATTACGTGCTGGAGCAGGCGAACAAGCTGATTGCTGACCCGTTGACCCATGATGACATCATCGGCACCTATTCGGGGCTGCGTCCTCTCTTGCAGCCGAAGGTTAAGGGTGATGGTGCCCAGTCCACTAAGGTGTCTCGTGAGCATACTGTCACAGAGGTTGCCCCCGGTATGAGCGCTATTGCTGGCGGCAAGCTGACTACCTACCGTGTAATGGCGGCGGATGCGGTTGATTTTGCACTCGGTGATCGTGCGCAGGAACGTCCATCGGTAACGGAGACGATCGCACTGGTGGGTGCTGCTGGGTATCGCGCTATTGAGGCGGGCCGTGGCCGTTACGCACAACGCTATGGTTGGGATGAAGACCGTATTACCCATCTGCTGGAACGCTACGGCGCGCAGATTGAGGATCTTGGTGCACTTATTGATGCTGATCCGGACCTTGGTGCGCCTCTTAAACACGCACCGCAGTTCCTACGCGCCGACGTTGTATTCGCTGTTCGCTACGAAGGTGCCCTGCACCTGGAGGATGTACTGGTTCGCCGCGTGCGTCTTGACCTTGAACAGCGTGATCGCGGGTTGGCTGCAGCCCCCGAGATTCTTGAGATTATGCGTTCCGAACTCGGTTGGTCGCCGGAACAAGCCCAAAAAGAATTCGATCTCTACGCGGCCCGTGTAGCGGCTATTCGTCAGGCAGAGACAGCCTCGACCGACGCCGAAGCATCCGCTAAGATTGAGGCCGTTGAGCCTGTGGCCCCCCGCCGCACACTCAATGTGCACCACAGCTAACTGCCGCAGGTTTTTAGCTGCCCGTATAGTTATGTGAAGTTCACAATGCAGTGCTGAAAGGACGATTATGTCAATTCCTCTAGCTGCCGCCGTCGGCACGCTTCTCGCAGATGGCGGTAGCGCCCTTGCGGATACCGCCGGTAAGGCCAACACGTTAGGCCTGTTTGTCTCTGAATTTTTCGGGACATTCATCCTGATTCTGCTCGGTGCTGGTGTGTGCGCCGCAGTCAACCTGCCCAAGTCATACGCTAAGAACGCTGGCTGGGTTGTTATTACCTTTGGCTGGGGTTTTGCAGTGTTCACCGCCGTGTACCTGTCTTTCCCTTCGGGCGCCCATCTCAACCCCGCTGTGACTCTCGGGCTGGCCTCAGCCGGGCGTGACCTTGCCGAGAATGTACCCGCTTCGGCTGCTAATATTGCGATCTATATTGCCGGGCAGATGCTCGGCGGGTTCTTTGGTGCTGTGGCGGCTTTCCTCGCGTACAAAAAACATTTTGATGAGGAGGAAGGCGACCGCCTAGGTATCTTCGCAACCGGCCCCGCTATTAAGTCATACGGCTGGAACCTGGTGACGGAGATCCTCGGTACGTTCGTGCTGGTAGGTTGGATTATTGCCTCGGGCAAGACCCCTGCACAGATTGGCCCGCTGGGTGTGGCCCTAGTGGTGGTTGTGATTGGTATGAGCCTTGGTGGTGCAACCGGGTATGCCATTAACCCGGCACGTGACTTGGCCCCGCGTTTCGCTCACTTTGTGCTTCCGATCCGCGGCAAGGGCGGCTCTAACTGGTCGTACTCCTGGGTGCCGGTGCTTGGCCCCACCATCGGTGGTGTGCTCGCTGGCCTGATTGTTCCGGCGCTGTTGGCGCTCTAATTGTTAAGGCGTGATACGCCGCCCGGCACCGTTATGTAAGAGACGGGCGGCGTATCCTCTGCCGTTTCTACTCCTAAAAGTTTTATTCCGTGTCAGATAACAGGTTTGGCGTATTTCAGGCCGCCTGTCTCCCACAACAGTGAGGAAATCACTATGACTAACCCCCTACACAGCGCCACCCTGAATGTTGAGCGCAAGTACATTATGTCTATCGACCAGGGCACCACCAGCTCCCGGGCTATCCTTTTCGATAAGGCGGGCAAGATCGTTTCTGTGGGGTCAGCTTGAGCACGAGCAGATTTTCCCCAAGGCAGGTTGGGTTGAACACAACCCCGTTGAGATTTGGGATAACGTGCGTAAAGCCGTTGCAATGGCGATGGCAAACGGTGAGGTAAACCATCACGAGATTGCCGCAGTGGGCATCACCAATCAGCGTGAGACCACGGTGGTGTGGGATAAGAACACTGGTGAGCCGGTCTATAACGCAATTGTTTGGCAGGACACCCGCACCCAAGAAGTTGTTGATGAGCTCGCTGGCGATGACGGTGTGGGCAAGTACCACGATGTTGTGGGCCTGAATCTTTCAACCTACTTCTCAGGACCCAAGATTAAGTGGATTCTCGATAATGTTCCCGGCGCCCGTGAGCGTGCCGAACGCGGTGATCTGCTTTTTCGGCAACACCGACAGCTGGGTGGTGTGGAACCTGACCGGCGGTGTTGATGGCGGCGTGCACGTGACTGACGTGACGAACGCATCCCGCACTCTGCTCATGAACATTCGTACTCTTGAGTGGGATCCGCAGATCGCTGCCGATATGGGTATTCCCATGAGCATGCTCCCCGAGATTAAGTCCTCTTCTGAGATCTACGGTTATGGGCGCCCGACCGGCCTGATGCGCGGCACACCCATTGCCGGTATCCTGGGCGATCAGCAGGCGGCAACCTTCGGGCAGGCTTGCTTTGAGAAGGGCATGGCGAAGAACACCTACGGCACCGGTAACTTCATGCTGATGAACACCGGAAATGAGCCCGTGTTCTCAGATAACGGCCTTCTGACGACCGTGGCGTACAAGATTGGTGACAGCTGACCCCGTTTATGCCCTAGAGGGCTCGGTTGCGATGAGTGGTTCGCTGATTCAGTGGCTCCGCGATAACCTGGGCATGCTCACCAACGCCTCTGAGTCTGAGGCGCTGGCGACCTCTGTTGAGGATTCGGGTGGCTGCTATGTGGTTCCTGCGTTCTCGGGCCTGTTTGCACCGCACTGGCGTTCCGATGCGCGCGGCGTGATTGTGGGCTTGACCCGCTACGTGAACAAGGCGCACATTGTGCGCGCGGCACTGGAGGCGACCGCTTTCCAGACCCGCGAGGTGCTGGATGCGATGAACGCCGATTCCGGCGTGAAGCTTTCCGAGCTGCGTGTGGATGGCGGTATGACCGCGAACGAGTTCCTGATGCAGTTCCAGGCGGATATTCTGGGGGTCCCGGTGATCCGCCCGAAGGTTATTGAGACTACTGCGTTGGGGGCCGCCTACGCAGCCGGTATTGCGGTCGGTTTCTGGGACGGCGAGAAAGACGTTGTCGAAAACTGGGCTGAGGATAAGCGGTGGCTGCCTGCCATGGAACAGTCCGAAGTAGACCGCCAGTACCGCCTCTGGAAGAAGGCTGTGGCGCGCACCCTCGACTGGGTGGATGAGGACGTGCCGACAGCATAAAATGCAGATACACACCGTAGATGAGGTGTGACCATTGGCTATGCCAACTAGCAGGTGCCCGAGCTAATAGCTCAGGCACCTGCTGCGTTATTGTTGTGGTTTCCAATAAACACAGAATAAACAGTTTGAGGGAGTGTCCGGCCTACAGGGTGTTTTGCCAACGTACGACTGAGATACCCAGCCCACCGCATAGTCAGGAATCACACCGCAGAGCACAGTTTTACCGCGGTAGGAGAACCCCCGCCTTACGGGCTTTTGAGCGGCTAATCTTATAGCCTTTAGGGAAGAAGAAAATAAACCCCAGCAGTAGCGGGATACCCAGCAGCACGAGTACTGCAAATACCGTTCCGAAGATCTCTGTAAAGGTCGGGGTTTTCAGGATACCTGCCACTGCCCCATGCAGCACACCATATTCGAAAGGAATGAGGAAGAGCAGGAACAGGCCGATAATGATCATCTGCCACCATTCGCGCCAAACGAAGTGCCTCTTGAGCGCATATTCTGCGGCGGTTTGAAGGTTCTCGTAGCGTTCCCGCAGGTGGGCTGAGGCAGTTCTGACGCTTTCAAGCGGCTCGGGTTTACGCAGTATTTCTAGGGCGTTTTTCGCAGCCTCGGCGGTAAGGTAAGCGGGCTTTCTGGTTAATATTAACAGTGTCTTTTTCTGCGGTTGCTACGGCGGCTGCAACTCCTGAGTCGTGTAGGGCCTGGTCGTATTGAAAGAAATCGCGACCTTTGCGGAGTTCTTTATCGGCTTCTTCGGTGTGGCCGCTGAGCCTGAGTGCGTCGGCGCGGGCTGTGACGTAACCAGGTTCAAGAGGATTAAGAGCAATGAGCTCAGCGTACCGGTCTGCGGCGACAGCATGTTGGTTGAGCTGCTGGGCGAGCTGTGCCTCCAGCAACAGCATCCCCTCAACAGGGTTCTGCGGAGCGCTGGCGCGCCTGGGTGATGTTAAAGTAGGCGGGCTCAAGCTCCCCTCTGTGCCGCTGGGCCTTGGCAAGACCGAACAGCCCGAGCGGATCGGCGGGGGCTAGTCGGTTCAGGTTCTGCGCAGCGATATACAGGTTAATGTCATCATTGCGGCTCATGTAGTCCTGCACTGAGGAACGCCAGTGCTGTAGTTCGTCGTCGGGCTGTTGAGTATTCATATTCGTAGTCATAGGGCGTCCTTGCTGAAATTTACCGCGCGCGGGCGTGGTGATGCCGCCCGGCGTTTGTCTGTGATTAGACAATATTTTAGCCGCATACCGCACCCTCTGAACTCTGCCAGTTGGCCCCTGAAGACTTTCAAATCATACTCCCAGGTTTTGCCTGTCGCGGGGCAGGGTCGATACGTTCAAGGTATCGCTTGATTGAGAATACCGATACGCTAACCGCAGGAAACATAACGGTAAGAAACGCTACACAGCCCGCATGTTTTATCACCTGTTTGCCCCTTTATATCCCCGCTATCGGTTATGCAATCGCCTCAACCAGATCTTCTGCTAACCGATATGATGGTTAATTATGATGCGGGCACGCCATAGCGCTCTCCCCTGTTATAGGCGGGTTCGCAGTAACCTCACGATCAGGGAGCGACCATGAGCGTCAAACCGAGGGCCTTTCAGGGGCAGTACCCGCCGCGTTGGCATAGTATTATCAACAGCCCAGTGGGACGTCTGTATGTGGCGGCCAGTGATAACGCCCTGACCGGCATTTGGTATGAAGAGCAAGCCCATTTTCCGCTCCCCCATGAGCTGGGCGAACGTATCACCGACCCCGCTGGTCTAGTCGCTGAGGCCGACGAGGTGGCTCAGGCAATAGGTGCCGATGCCGAACGCAGTGGCGAACACATCTATGTGGCCCCGGCGCGTATCCTCGCTCAAACGGAGCGGGAACTTGACGAATATTTTAGGGGTCGGCGCACAGATTTTGAGGTACCGCTGGATCCCGACGGCACCGATTTTCAGCTGGCTGTGTGGGACTATCTCAAAACAGTTCCGTACGGGTACACGGTTACCTACGGTGAAATCTCGCGGATGGTTGGCCCTGGTGCGCCCGCCCAGGCTGTTGGGCAGGCAGTTGGTCATAATAAAATCGCGATCATTATTCCTTGCCACCGGGTGCTCGGTGCGGGTGGGAAGCTCACCGGATACGCTGGAGGCCTTGACCGTAAACGTTGGTTATTGGATCGTGAAGAGCCTAAAGATATACGTAGCGGGCGGTTGTTTTAGTGTTGTGCTCACCAATTTTCCACCATATTTTTCCGATAAAGACTGGTATATTTGAGAGCTACGCGCTGTTCCAATAGATACTTTCGATGATGGGGAGAGTCATGGCTATAGGCACCGGGGATCACGCGCCCCGTGAGAAGTACCCCGCGTGGGTTCGTAACGATCTGGAACGTGACTACTACGATACCGAGTGGGGTGTGCCCGTTACCGATGAACGCGGAATGCTTGAACGGGTCTGCCTTGAAGGCTTCCAGTCGGGTCTCTCGTGGTACACGGTTCTTGTGAAGCGCCCGGCGTTCCGTGAACTGTTCGCAAATTTTGTCCCGGACGCTCTGGTAAAGTTCACTAACGACGATGTGGAACGACTGTTGCAGGATGAGCGCATTATCCGCAACCGCCTGAAAATACAGGCTACTATTTCTAACGCGCTATTAACCATCGAACTGCGTGACCGTGCGGCTGCTGGGGACACCTCGCTGGCTGGCTTTTATCTGCCAAATGGTCAGTGGGTTGAGCCCGGGCTGCCAGCCTTCATTTGGTCTTTCCTCCCCGAACGCACCATTACCCCGCGTGAACTCAGCGAGGTCCCCGCCCAGGACGACGTGTCCGCTGCTATGGCGAAGGCTTTTAAGAAACTGGGCGGAAAATTTTTAGGACCCACCAGCTGTTACGCGCTCATGTGCGCTATCGGTATGGTGGATGCGCACCTGCTGGATTCTCATCGCAGGGGCGTCATGGGGCTTTTCGACGAAAACGGCAGGCTCCTGCCCTCCCCCGAGACACTTTAACCCCTCTCATTTTAGGGTTATGTTGCCTCTCCCTACCGGGCGCCTCACACTTTTCTCAGAAAACACCACACAATAGAATGACGTAAACAGTAAGATGCACCCGCACCGGCGCATTACAATACGCGGGTGCGGGCGCATCCTATTAAAAACCTCTGAGGCTAGATCACCACCAGCAGGAAGATCAGCGCCAGCAGCGGCGGGGTAAATTGGATGAGCGCGGGCTTACGCTTATCTTTTGAGGTGAGAAACAGGTAAATACCAGCTACAGCCATCGACCCCAAACCAGCAAACATGAGGGCGATACCCACCTGCGGGAGCCCACCAAACCAGAAAGCGAGCAGGCCGGTGGCAGCAACCCAAGCCAGCATCAGGTTATACAGTCCCTGGTTTGCCGCCATATCTTTTGTAGACTCCGCGAATTCCTCGCTCATGTTGAACACTTCACGGCCTTTTTCGGCTTTGGTCCACAGAAACGATTCAAGAATCCAGATATACACGTGAATGGCAATTGCCACAAACGCGAACACGGTGACTACGGTCAGCATAGCTGGCATAAAGTTCTTCTCCTTGCTGTAGTGTCAATCGGTAAACAGGAACAATTTTACTCCCTTCAGACCAGTGAAGATACATGCCCGTAACTTATACACATACTTCGCCTCACCACGTGCCTGTTCGGTTTCTCGCTGTACCGATGAGCCGGACAACGGGTATTGGACGAAGAGCAAGGAGCTCTTTAGCGGGCCATCACCAGTGAGGTAGGTACACCCACACGCATACCAAAACCAGCAGAATAGCACTGTATTTAATAGACATGGAGGTAATCTTCGATTCCCTGCCCGGCACTATTCACAGCAGCCGCAGCAATAGCAATCGATTGAGGCGAAACGATCTTACCCATCACACCGCCCGCAGTGTTCGAGGCTACCAGCAGAGTGGGATTCACATTAATCTGATGCGCGGTCGCAGACTGCAAACCGGCGAACAGCACGTTATTGTTTGTTACTGATCCGGTCACGAACACACCAATCCAGCCGATTACTGGCGAAATAAGCGGGAAGAACGCGCCCGCAGCTGAGGCCGCAAGTGCGATAGAGGAAATCATCCCGGCGTAGTTCATCACATTCGCTAGGGACATCACCAAGCAGATCATGAGGATAGGAAGCCATAACTGTTTCCAGGTGCCGCTAAGCTCCTCAAACGCGGCCTTCCAACTAATCTTGGAGAACAACACGGTCACCAGCACCGCCACTAGAATCGCGGTGCCGGAGGCCCCCAAAATATTCCAGGTAAACACAGCCTTCACAGGGGTGAGCTTAGTGACGATAGGGGCAGCCTGCTCAATTGCCCCATGCACGCCGGGGATGTTAAACAGGATGGTGGAGAACCCCAATAGCCCGTCGTTCTCCCCCGGTTTGGTGGCTTTAGCAAATACCGGTTTGAGGGCGGTAGACCACAGCAGGATGGCAACGGATAAGTACACGAACGGACTCCAGGCGTTCAGGATCTCCCCGGCAGTATGCTTAACTGCCCCCTGCTCTTGCACCTCTTCGAGGGTGGGAGCGGTAGGCTCACGGTAAATATTTTTGGGCTGCCACACACGCATTATTAGTGCGAGCGCCACAAGCGCCAGCAGCGGCGGAATAATATCCACCAGCTCGGGGCTGCCGAGGAAGAATAGAATCGCTGACTGCCCGCCAGAAAACACTGCACCAATAAGCAAGGCAACAGGCCCAACTTCACGCACACCACGCACCCCGTCTTGAATGGCGACCATGAGTACGGGGATAAGCATTGAGAAAATCTGCAGTACCGGAACAATATCTATGGATAGACCTGCTAGATCAATGTTTCCGTAGTTGGCGGCAGTAGTGACCGGGATACCAATAGCGCCATAAGCCCCTGAGGCGGCGTTAGCGATAAGTGCGAACATGGAGGCTTTGAGCGGGTTGAAGCCCAGGTTCACCAGTAGTGCCGCCGCAATGGCAATGGGAATACCGAACCCAGCAGCCCCTTCCAAGAACCCGCCAAAGCAGAACGCTATCAGCAGCATCTGGATGCGCTGGTCGGTGGATATTGCCGACACCGATGAGCGCACAATATCGAAATTCCCGGCGCGCACGCTAATGCGGTACAGCCACACAGCCATGAGCACAATCCACCCAATAGGCCACATGCCAGCTAAGAAACCGTAAAGGATCGAACCCGCCCCGGCGCTGGCAGGTAGGCCAAACACGAAGATACCGATACCCAACGCAGCCGCCAACGAGAGGAGCGCGGATTTAATGCCGGTGAGTTTGAAAACGGTAAGGCTCAGTAGGAAAAGGATGATGGGCGCCGCCGCGACCAGTGCCGAAAGCACAGTCGAGTGGAGTGGGTCATAGACCTGTTGCCACATAAGTTTTTAGTCCTTCCCGGCGGTGCTGTGTGTGCTCCCGCTCGGTATTTCACGATGTGATGCCGCCACGGTTCCTGCTACTGGTGTGGCAGGTGTGTGGGCGGCATCGTGCGTTTTATCTGTATTTGTGTGTATATAACAGTGGTGTGTACCGGTGTTATTCCTGCTCTGTACCCATTGCTGTAGTGAGACGTGGACATGTGAGACTAATAAGGGTACACACAACCTTTTCTTTTCAAAAGTACCATGAGTGCGGGGAGTGACTCATATGAGGCGGCACTGACTTGCGGTGTAGACGCATGAAACAGGCGGGTTCCGCTCGGTTATTTCCGTTGCGGAACCCGCCAGTTGTAGTGGCTGCTATGGTGGCATGTGAGTTGAAGCCGCCCGAGGTGATTAGTGCGTCATCACCAGTGAGAGTAGGTACACCCACACGCACAGAACGATCAGCAGCCCTGCACTGTATTTAATGGACATGGAGGTAATCTTCGATTCCTGCCCGGCGCTGTTCACTGCGGCCGCAGCGATAGCAATTGACTGGGGCGAAACAATTTTTGCCATCACACCACCAGAGGTGTTGGCAGCCACCAACAGAGTGGGGTTCACACCGATCTGGTGTGCGGTGGTTGATTGCAGACCGGCGAAGAGGATGTTGTTGTTCACCACGGAGCCGGTCACGAACACACCAATCCAGCCAATAATGGGTGATAGGAGCGGGAACACGGCACCTGCGGCCGCCACCGCCAGCGCGATGGAAGAGATCATTCCGGCGTAGTTCATCACATTCGCTAAGGACATGACCAGGCAAATCATAATGATGGGGGTTTGCAGCTGTTTCCAGGTGCCGCCGAGTTCTTCGAACGCGGCCTTCCAACTGATCTTGGAGAACAGCACGGTAATAACGACGGCCACCAGAATCGCGGTGCCGGATGCCCCCAAAATGTTCCAGGTAAACACAGCCTTCACTGGGGTGGGTTCATGAACGATAGGGGCTGCCTGCGCTATTGCCTTGTGCACGCCGGGAATATTAACAGGGATATTGGTGAATCCTAGCAGCCCGTCGCTCTCCCCCGGTTTGGTGGCTTTAACAAATACCGGCTTGAGGACGGTGGACCACAAGAGAATAACGACGGAGAGGTATACGAACGGGCTCCAGGCGTTTAGGATCTCCCCGGCGGTGTGCTAACTGCCCCCTGTTCTTGTACCTCTTCGAGTGTGGGAGCGGTAGGTTCACGGTAAGTATTTTTGGGCTGCCACACACGCATCATTAACGCAAGTGCCACAAGCGCCAGCAGCGGCGGGATCACATCGACCAGTTCGGGGTTGCCCAGCACCTGTAGCAGTAGCGACTGTCCGCCGGAGTACACGGCGCCGACAATGAGCGCTACCAGACCTGTTTCGCGTAAACCGCGCAGCCCGTCTTGGATTACCACAAGGAGCACAGGGGTAAGAAGCGCAAAAATCTGCAGCACAGGGATCATATCTGCCGATAGTTCAGCAAGGGGAATACTGCCTTTCTCAGCACCGGTGCTGACAGGAATACCGATGGCCCCGTACGCCCCGGAGGAAACGTTTGCAACCAACGCCAGCATGGAGGCTTTGAGCGGGTTGAACCCCAGGCTTACCAGCAGCGCGGCGCAGATGGCGATAGGAATACCGAACCCGGCGGCCCCTTCCAAGAACCCACCAAAGCAAAACGCAATCAGCAGCATCTGGATGCGCTGGTCTGTTGAGATAGCTGAGATGGAGGAACGGACGATGTCGAAGTTCCCGGCGCGCACGCTAATGCGGTAGAGCCACACGGCCATGAGCACAATCCACCCAATAGGCCACATGCCAGCTAAGAAACCGTAAAGGATCGAACCCGCCCCGGCACCTGCTGGCAGCCCGAAGACGAGGATTCCGATGCCCAGAGCGAGAGCGAGAGAAACTATAGCCGCTTTAATGCCGCTCATTTTGAGAACGGTAAGCCCTAGGAGGAAGAAAATAATGGGTATGGCCGCAACGAGGGCTGATAGCACGGTGGAATGTAACGGGTCGTATACCTGTTGCCACATGAGGGTGTGTCCTTCCGGCAGTGCGCCCGCAGTGGTTCTATGCGGGCTGTGCCGTCGTTCCCTCAGCGAGCGCCTTACCGGTAGTATTGCGTTTCTGTGGGTTTGGCGGCAGCATATTGATGTGTTTTCAAACGGAGAAAACGCTAAACCTGCCTGCCAGATGGTTACGGTGGCTTATGTGTTCCCCGTCCCACTTATGAATGTACCACTTCATAACAACTTGTTCGCAAATATCCCCACCTAAAGACTGAAACATCATAGTTGCATCACAACCTGAAGATTTCACTACGCTCCGCACTATTATTCCACTACCCGCCTCAACACGTTGGATATCCAGACAGCTCAACGGCCTTTAGGGCTATTACTTGGGGGCAGATTCCGTGCGCCTAAAACATTTATCTTCTACATGAACTTTACTACCATTGTTAAGTAAACTCGCAGATGTTGTCAGAGCGCGCCTATACCGCCTGGGAGGAATAATTATGAATATCCTTTTACTTGGAGCCAGCGGCCCCACCGGACAACAAGTGCTTCAGCAAGCCCTGGAACATGGGGATACCGTCACCGCCTTAGCCCGGCACCCCGAAACGTTGGAACAGTTCGGGCAGCAAGTGAAGGTTGTTCGCGGTGATGCCACCTCAGCTGAGGATCTAACGAAAGCTATGGACGGGCAGGACGTCATCATCTCCACTCTAGGGCCGTGGTAAAGCCCTGCGGGCGGAGAACCTTTTACGGACGCCATCTTGGCGATTCTGCAGGCGGCATCTGCCACCGGTGTTCACCGCCTGGTGTGGTTATCGTCTTTCGGTGTTGCGCACACCTACGATTCGGCCACCTTCAGCCAGAAAGCGGTGTATAAGACAATACTGCGCAATATTTATGAGAATAAGGCTGAGGCAGAAAAGCTGCTCCGCGCCAGCGACCTGGACTACACCATCGTGTACCCTACCGCTCTAACAAACGGCCCAGCCACCGACACTTACCGGGTGGGAGAGAATATTTCCATGAAATCCGCGGTACTAAAGGTGAGCCGCGCCGATGTGGGCCATTTTATGTACCGTGCCGCCCAAGATGCTGAGTGGATTGGCCGCGATGCTGTTATTACCAGCGGCGGCAACTAACTCACCATTACGCGGTGCCACCGGCGAGACAACGATGAGGGCTTAAGCGGCATCCGCTCACGTGAGGCTGCTAAAGTTGCTGCCTTCCGGTCATAGCTAGCCTGCGGTCACGTACATTGTGTCAACCGCCAAAACCAGTAACTTATGATGCACAATACCAGATACAACAAAACGCCCCAACCGATAGTTCTACCGATTAGAGCGTTTTCTGCGTCGGGTTGACAGGATTTGAACCTGCGACCCCTTGACCCCCAGTCAAGTGCGCTACCAAGCTGCGCCACAACCCGATGATTCCGGGGAACCCTCCCCTGAACACTCGATAAACTATACCCCAGGTTTTTACCCCGTGCAACTTGGCACAGACTAAGGAACAGAAATTTTTGCGCTACCGTTCTCAGCTGCTCACATAAGGGGTCACCATGCCAGCACGGGCGCCTCGCAGCGGCTTCTTCAAGACCACCACAAGGCACCCAGTACACCACGGGGCAGGGGACTACCGTTTGCGGGTGCTCTTCCCCTTCTTCTTCGTCTTACCGCCCTGACGTTCCCCCAAGGAGCGGCGTTCACGCACGCGCATCGAAATTTCGATCGGCGTGCCTGTGAACTCGAAAGTTTCACGCAGGCGGCGCGTAATAAAACGCCGATACCCCGGGTCTAAGAACCCGGTTGTGAAAAGCACAAACTTCGGCGGGCGCGACGACACCTGCGTGCCGAAAAGAATACGCGGCTGCTTACCACCACGCAAAGGATGAGGATGCGCCGCAGCCAGCTCCCCTAAGAAAGCGTTCAGCCGCCCCGTTGGGATACGCGAATCCCAGGACTCCAGCGAGCGTTCCAGGGCGGGCACCAGTTTATCTTTATGCCAACCGGTTTTCGCCGAAATATTCACGCGCGGAGCCCACTTCACGTGCGCCAGGTCGCGGTCAATTTCACGTTCGAGCATCTCGCGGCGTTCCTCATCAAGGGTGTCCCACTTGTTGAAAGCCAGCACCATTGCACGACCGGAATCGATAGCGGTCTGAATAATACGCACGTCCTGCTCACTCAGCGGCTCAGACACGTCCAGAAGCACAACCGCGACCTCGGAGCGTTCCAGGGCTGTCTGAGTGCGAAGCGAAGAATAAAACTCTGCCCCCTTCGCCATATGCTGGCGGCGGCGAATACCCGCCGTATCAATAAACCGCCACGGGTAGCCGCCCAGCTCAATAACCTCATCAATAGGGTCACGCGTAGTACCCGCAAGGTCATTCACAACTGCACGTTCAGAGCCCGCTAGCTTATTCAGCAGCGAGGATTTGCCCACGTTGGGGCGACCAATCAGCGCCACACGGCGCGGCCCACCTGGCGCATCCGGCTGCGCATACTGGGAGTGCTCGGGCATGACCTCTAGAAGCTCATCAAGGGCATCTGCAAGGCCACGACCGTGCAAACCCGAAACTGGGAAAGGCTGCCCCATCCCCAGCGACCACAGGTTATAAATCTCCGGTTCCAGGTGAGCGTCATCAATCTTATTGGCCATCAGGATAATGGGTTTCTTCACGCGCCGGAGCATGCGCACAATCTGCTCATCCGAGGCGGTAATACCCACGCGCGCATCCACCACAAGAATAACAACGTCGGCCTGCTCAACTGCGATTTCCGCCTGATCCGCCACCTGGGCGTCAATACCGCGTGCATCAGATTCCCAGCCGCCAGTATCAACAAGGGTGAAACGTTTATCCAACCATTCAGCTTTATAGGAGACACGGTCGCGGGTCACCCCCGGCTTATCCTCCACCACGGCCTCACGCCGACCCAAAATACGGTTAATAATCGTGGACTTCCCCACATTGGGGCGCCCCACGATCGCTACCACCGGGTCAGCAAGCTGCTCTTCTTCCTCATCAAGCTCAAAACCCCAGGCGCCCAAGAGCGCACGATCTTCCTCATCAAGGTCATAATCCTCAAGCCCCTCCAGAAGAGCCTGCGCACGCGCCTCAGCGGTCTCATCGTCAATATCAGCTAGACGCTCGGTGACATCATCCTCACCGCCGCCTAAATATTTGTCTTCGTAGTCATCGCGGATAGCATCGTTCTCAGCCATGCGCGTCCCCTTTCTACACTGCAAACACCCGAACCACCTCCCAATAAACATCCCACTAAGGAACCTGAGAGTCGGGCGGTTCGCACATTACGTACTGCTGCGTGGGTTATCCCCCGCGTTTTGCTTTCACCTGCGCGTTGACCGCATTAATCACAGCCGAAACGGTGGCGTTAAAGTCCAGTTCGGAGCTATCAATCAGCTCAACACCAGCTGCGGCCTGCATAAAATTATTAACCTTCGAGTCTTTGGCGTCACGCTCAGAGATCTGCTGCGTCAAATCGCCCGCAGAACCCGACTTCTCAGTATTTTCCAGGCCGCGGCGGGCCATACGCACCTCTTCTGAAGCAGTCAGCAAGATACGCGCGTCCGCGTCCGGGGCCACCACAGTGGTAATATCACGCCCCTCGACGACAATACCGTTCACGGCGTGCCCAATGGCCCATCTCTGTAACCCGATCAGGTGCTCACGTACCGCCGGGACGGACGCCACAGCTGAGACCGCCGCCGAAACCCGCTCAGAGCGGATCTGCTCACGCACATCGGTAGAGCCAATCAGGATCTCTTCTTCCTTAATATTGGTGCCAAACACCAACGGCATCTCAACCACCGCCTGGGAGATAGCCTCAGCGTCAGCCAGGTCAATCCCCCGCTCCTGCACATACCAGGTTGCCGCACGGTACATGGCGCCGGTGTCAAGATACGCCAGCCCAAAATGACGCGCCACCTCTTTTGAGACTGAAGACTTTCCAGACCCGGAAGGGCCATCAATAGCAATCGTTAACTTAGGTTTCTCATGCATGCTTATTCGCTTTCATATGGTGATGCGCAGGTACTTACCTGCTTTTAGCATACGGGATTGGGGCGTCTATTCCTCCCCGCAAACATTGGGACGCCCCACCCACTAGGTGACGACCTTCCAGCCCCGCTCGGTCAGTCCGGTCACCAGCTCATCATGTTTAGCGGGGCTCACCGACAACTCGGCCATGCCTACATCTGCCCCGGTTGAATGTTCCAGACGCAGATCTTCCACATTCACACCCAGCTCACCAATATCGGCCAGCAGCCGCGCCAAAGACCCAGGGGTATCATCCACCAACACCGTGAGCGTGGCAAATGCGGTCGGCACCGTACCATGTTTACCGGGGATGCGAGCCACCCCCGCGTTCCCCTCACTCATTAGCTGCGCCAAATCCAGGCGAGCGCCGGGGGCGGTAGGGTTCTCAAGTGTAGCAATCAGACGGTCCAGATCCTGCCGCATACCATAGAGTGTACGCACCATAGGCTCCGCATTCGCCGCGAAAATCTGCACCCACAGACGCGGGTCACTCCCCGCGATACGCACCGTATCACGCAGGCCCTGCCCCGCCAGCGACAGCGCATATAACGGTGTGTGCTGCAGGCGGGTGGCAAGTAAAGAACTCACCGCCTGCGGCACATGCGAGATGAGCGCCACCGTCTCATCATGCTCAGACGCACTCAAGGCGGTCACAATAGCCCCCAGCTCAACCGCTAAAGCCCGCACCAGTTTCACGCACTCAGTGCGGGCAGCCTCATGCTCACAAATAATCCAGGGTCGGGCCTGAAACAGCTCTCCGCGTGCAGCAACCGGACCGGACTTCTCCCGCCCCGCCATCGGGTGCGACCCCACATAACGTGAAGCATCAGCCCCCGACTCAAGCACCTGCCGCAGCGGCAAAGACTTCACCGAAGCAATATCAGTGACGGTGGCCCCCGGGTAATCCCCGTGCGGCGCATATGTATTGAGTGCCTGCACGCACAGGTCACCAGCCACGTCCGGCGGGGCCGCCACCAGCACCAGCTGCGGTGCGCATGAGGCACGTTTGGCTTCCCCAAGAGAGGACCAACGGGTACCCGCACCAATATCCTCAGCGACCGCCTCCACGGTAGGCGAAATATCCTGCAAGTACACCGGCACTCCTGCGGCACGCAAGCCCAACCCGATAGATGCCCCCAACAAGCCCGTGCCGATCACCAGCACCGGGCCGGTAAGCACCGGGGAAATATCCTGAGAACCCATTACATGTCCACGCTTGCCAGTAGATGCCCGATCTCAACCTTCGACAGGTTACGCACCGTACCCTGCTTCTGCGACCCAATACGTACCGGGCCCATCTCAACACGCACCAGCTTCTCCACCGGGTACCCCACAGCCTCAAACAGGCGGCGCACAATACGGTTCTTCCCCGAATGGATACTCACCTCAATCAGCACATGCCCCGGGGCCGAATCCACCAGCTTAAACGAATCAACACGAGACACGCCATCCTCAAGACGCACACCCTTTTTCAGCTGCGCACCCACGCCCGACTCAACCGGGCCACGCACCTGCACCAGGTATGTTTTAGGCACCTCGTAGGAGGGGTGCGTCAGCCGATTCGCCAGCTCACCATCATTCGTCAGCAGCAGCAGCCCCTCAGTCTCAACATCCAAACGACCCACATGGAACACCCGCTCCGTCATTGAAGACCGCAAAAAATCTTTAATGCAGGGGCGGCCATCGGGGTCTTCCATTGTTGAAACAACCCCGGCAGGCTTATTAAATGCCATGTACACGAGCTTATCGTTCGTCTGCACGGTCATACCATCCACCTGAACCACAACATCCGCAGGGTTCACACGCACCCCCTAGCTCGGTCACGGCCTCACCATTAACAGTGACCCGCCCTTCGGTGATCATCTGCTCACACACACGGCGTGATGCCACCCCGGCCTGGGCCATTAGCTTCTGCAGACGCACACCGTTCTCGTCATAAAAATCGAAATGATCCACCGGCGCAGCACGCGGACGTCGTGGGCGATGCGGCCCCGCCCATTTGTTGGCCCGGTACTCGCCGCGCTCATGCGCAAACGCCTCCCCCGAACGGTACGGGCGGCCCGGTGCCCGGCGTTCACGCTTAGGTAGCTCAGAGTACTTACCTTTCCCCTTGCCTTTGCCCCTGGAAGCGCCAGCCTGTGAGGCGCCATACTTCGAGTTTTTGGGGGCGCCCCCCTTAGCCTTGCGGCCACCGCCTTGCGGGCCCGCGCCCTTGGAACCGCCCGTATGTCCGGGGCGGGAATTATTCTTTCCGTATGCCATCAGTTTTCCTAATATCCTGTCAGTATTTTCTACAATTTATCTGTTATATCCCGAGCTCACTGCCCGCACGTTCAGCAGCACTCCCCTGGGCCTGAAGTATTACACGCATTACCCATCTGCGGAGCCCGTTATAAGTATCTACGCATCATCTGCCAAAAGTGCCGCCTCCGTATCATCCGGCAAAAACGGGGCAAGCTCCGGCAGCTCATCCAACGAGTCCAACCCCAGTTTCGCCAGCAGAAGCTCAGTCGTCTCATACAGGGCCGCCCCTGTACCTTCTTCCTTACCAGCCTCACGCACCAACTGGCGGTGCACCAGCTGCCGCACCGCGGCATCAGCATTCACGCCGCGCACCGCTGCAACACGAGCCCGGGTAACCGGCTGCTGATACGCGATCACAGCCAACGTCTCAAACGCCGATTTGCTCAATGTGGCGCTCTGGCTGCGGGTCACAAACCGGGCCACCCAGGGCGCAAAATCGGCACGAGAGTACAAACGCCAGCCGCCCCCTACCCGGCGCAGTTCAAAACCTCTCGGCTCCCGAGAAGGCCCATCATCACCGTAGTCTGATTCGTCCCCGTTATATTCACGGTACAGTTCGTCTAAGGCAGCCTCCACCGCCCGCTCATTCACGATCAGCGCAGCCGATAGCTCACGCACACTCACCGGGGCGTCAGCGACCGCTAAGACAGCCTCAATCGCTGCTTTCACCCCGCCCGGTATACGCTCCACGCGGGAAAACTCGTCCTCAGCATCAACAGCAGCAGCACCCATGGTTCGGCCGCTGGGGCGCCGGGGCGCTCGCTGCCCTGACGGGGTCTTGTTTGCGTCCTTATCGGGGAGGCTAGATACTGTAAGCCCTTTGCTCTGGGGCGGTGTCTCCACAGTGTTGTTGGGTTCTGGGGCGTCAGCATCGCTCGCTGCGCCTTCTTGCCCGGCGTCCCGACGCTATTTCCGTATCGGATCCGGGGGTCCCAATACCCAAGGTTCACAATACTCAGGTCTGATTCGGTAAATTCGTCCTCAAAACGGTTACCGCCGGTGGCGCCAGTGTTCATGCTTCCCCTTTCCCAGGGTGTGCCTGCAGCTCAGGCGCCGCTACGGCGGGTACAGTATCGCTGCCTGCCATTGTAGAGTCGGCCGGGTCGTGGGGCACAAAAATCGCGGGACAATGCGGTTGTGCTCACCGAAATCTCTCCCAGAGGCGCGTCCTGGTTGAGGGTCACCGCCCCCTCTTTATAGAGTTCCAGTAATGCCAAAAAACGCACTACTGCCGTCTCAAGCTCACCGGCCCCGCGCACAAGCTCGCTGAACCGCACCGACCGTACCGCAGGCGCACCCGCTAGGAGCGCATCTAAAATAGTGCGTTCCTCAGCGGCTATAGTGGTGGTGGAAACGTGCAGGTGTTCGTTGAGTTCTTCAACAATTACCTCTGGCTCCGGTTCAGCGGGACTAGCTTTAGGTGCGAACGCCGCCGCAGCGATACGTGCGAATTCCTCGGGCCCTTCCTCAAACACAAGCTCCGGAAGTGCCTTCGCAAAAACCGGCTCTAGGGCCACGGTGCGGGCAAACCGCTGATTTTCCGCCTGCCAGCGTGCAGCAAAAATAGCGGCAACTTCACGGTAGGCGCGGTACTGCAGAAGCCGTGCGAACAGTAAGTCACGGGCCTCTAAAAGCGCAACATCCTGTTGCAGCGGATCATTATGGTGCGGCAGCAGACGCGCAGCCTTTAACTCAAGCAGTGTTGCGGCAGTCACCATAAAGTCACTCGCCTCATCCAGCGCCTCGGCGGTGCCATGCTCGTAGAGGGCATGCAGGTAGGCGATGAACTCGTCGGTAACTTCAGCGAGCGCGATATCTGTAATATCGAGTTTACGGCGCGATATGAGGGTCAACAGCAGATCAAAGGGGCCCTCAAAATTAGTGAGTGTGAGAGTGAACCCGGCACCTGGCACCGGGGGTGTAGGGCTGTTTGGCCCAGTCGGTGTCGGTACCCTCTCGGCAGCGACGGTTTCGGTCATGGGTGACCTATGCTCCATTCTTGGATGCTTCAAAATACTTAGGGCAGGTGCACGCCACCTGTAACTACAGGGGCAAACCTAACGTCACATATTTTACCGGGTCCAGCGGAGGCTAAACAACACGGCACTGCGACAGGCGGCCCCAGCCTCAACAGCGGTCCGCCGGTACCCCGATGAAAACGCGGACGCCGTACCCGGTGCAGTCCCGCACCGTGCTACAGCATCCGCGTACGTATTGGGGAAACCACATCGGGGCTAGGGTGCGCCGCCCTTATAGATCAGCTCACGCGCCACCTGCCGGTACGCCTGTGCGCCTGGGTGGTTGGTGGCGTAGTTCAGGATCGGCTCAAATGAGACGGTCGCATCCGGGAATTTAACGGTGCGTTTAATGACGGTGTCGAACACCTTATCGCCGAATGCGTCGATAATGCGGGCCAGTACCTCTTTGGAGTGGGTGGTGCGTGCATCAAACATGGTGGCAAGTACGCCAACAATGTCCAGGTCGGGGTTGAGCCTATCCTGCACTTTCTGGATTGAGTCGTTCAGCAACGCGACAGCACGCAGGGCGAAAAACTCGCAGATGAGGGGAATAATCACGCCGTCGGAGGCGGTGAGAGCGTTCACAGTAAGCAGTCCCCAGGGAAGGCTGGCAGTCAATGAGGATTACGTCGTACTCGTCGCGAACTTTACGGAGCGCAGAGGCCAGCACCTGCTCACGAGCCACCTCGTTCACCAGCAGCACCTCAGCTGCGGACAAGTCAATATTCGCCGGGAGCAGGTCTACGTTCTCAACACCGGTGCCTTGGATGACGTCTTTAATGTCTACCTTGCGGTCCATCATGACGTTATAGACGGTCAAGTCCAGCTCGTGCGGGTTCGCGCCGAATCCCGCAGAGAGCGCGCCCTGCGGATCAAAATCCACGAGTAAAACTTTACGCCCGCATTCAGCAAGGGCCGCGCCAAGATTAATGGTTGAGGTGGTCTTGCCCACCCCACCCTTCTGGTTCACCATCGAGATGATGCGCGCGGGACCGTGCTGTTGTATGGGCGCGGGATCGGGGTATTCGCGGAGGGGGCGGCCGGTGGGCCCGAGTTCTTGTTCCGGTGCTTCAGTCAACTATGTCACCTTCGTGTGCGAAATTTACTGTTGATTATAAGGTTACAGTATTTGCCCCGTATCCCAGAGCCTAAACGTGAGGTGGAACTCAGGGGTACAGGGGCGGTTGAGGTTGAACGGATGCGTTCAAAGCTCTCTGCTACTGCCCAGAGTCGATATGCGTGCGTGGCTTTTATGTTCTCGGGCGGCACAACGGGAATCTGTTTGGTTGGCGATTTCTGAGCCACTGCATCATCCACGTACTGGTCGCCGTGTAAGGCATCCCCCATGGTGTTCTCGTCAAAGGGAAGTTCGCCTTTTAGGACGGAATGCACCCTGTCCATGTCGATCTCTTTAACGGCTTTACCCATGAGCACAGTCGCCACGGCGTTGCCGGTAAAGTTCGTAACGGCGCGCGCCTCAGACATGAAAACGGTCAATACCCACAATCAGCCCCACACCGTTCACAAGGTCAGGGCGGTGCGACTGCAGACCACCAGCCAGGGTAGCGATACCCGCACCCGAGACCCCAGCGGCGCCCTTTGAAGCAATAATCATGAAAACCAACAGAGAAAGCTGTTCACCCAGCGCCAGTGGGGTGCCCATCGCCTCAGCCACGAATAGTGCACTCATGGTCAGGTAGATAGCGGTACCGTCCAGGTTAAAGGAGTACCCGGTGGGTACAACCACACCCACTACGGGTTTTGAGACGCCAAGGTGCTCCATTTTAGCGATCAGCCGCGGCAAAGGCCGCCTCGGAGGAGGAGGTGGAGAAAGATCAGCAGGTATTCCCGCGCCAAATATTTCAGCAGGCTAAAAAAATGTTCACCCCTGCGAACAGTTTAAGGATGCTGCCCAGCACCACCACGACAAATAGGATGCAGGTGATATAGAAAGCGGCCATGAGCACGAACATGGACGAGATTGCCTGCAGCCCGGTGGACCCAACAACCGCTGCAATAGCACCCAACGCCCCCAGCGGTGCCAGCCACATAATCATCATGAGCAGGCGGAACACCAGCGCTTGGCAGTAGGTGAGGAATTTTAGGATGGGCTGGCCGACCGGGCCCATTTTCTGCAGCGCAAAACCCATCAGCAGAGCCACAAACAGGGTCTGCAGAATGTTGTCGTTTGTCAGTGCAGAAAGCAGGGAGGTGGGGATAATGCCCAGCAGGAAGCTCACGGTATCTCCCCCGCCATGGCTCCCGCTGCTGTTGTTGGGGAGGGTGTATTTAGTGGTGGCAGGGTCGTAGTGCAGGGCGCTGCCGGGCTCAATAATATTGCCAACCACTAGACCAATACCGAGCGCAAAGGTGCTCATGAGCACAAAATACAGCAGCGCCATACCGCCCACTTTCCCCACGGTCGCAGCTTTTGCAATGGAGCCAACCCCGAGGACGATGGTGCAGAAAATGACGGGGGCGATCATCATTTTAATGAGCGCGATAAACCCGGTACCGATGGGCGCCAGACCTTTAGCGAAGCCCGGCGCGGTCAGCCCCAGCACGCAGCCGATAATGACGGCAGCAATCACCGAGAGGTACAGCATGTGGGTGGGGTCTTTATAGAACGGCTTCTTTTCTACCGTGTTTTTGGGTGATGAGTTGTGGGCTGATGCCGTGCTCATAACATGTATCCCTTCCGTTCGGGGCACGCACGATACTGTGCGTCTGCACCGCCTGAGATAGCCTTTAATCTCATGAACAGCCACGCTCTGGGATAGTTGCGGTTGGGCGCGGCCGATTCGGCGATAGTCACGATACTACCGGGCCACCCTAGTGGGTTTGGTGGGTTTTACACGGAGAAACACATTTTTTACATTTTTGTAACACGAAGAATAAATATTACACATGATTTTGCGCACCGCAGAATCTTTCGGTAGCCTTGCGCGCGAACCGGCGCAGCGGATGGGTACAGTGCACCAAGGCGCACGCATACATTTCCTACCGTGTGGGGTAGTTGGCTCGCGGATGCGCCATCCGGTACACCTCCATCATCCCCTCGGGGCTCACCCGGGTATACACCTGGGTGGTGGCAATAGAAGCGTGGCCCAAAAGTTCCTGCACCACCCGAATATCGGCCCCGCCCTGCAGCAGGTGTGTAGCAAAAGAATGCCGCATTGAGTGAGGCGAAAAATCCTGGGTCAGCCCCGCCTGCTCGGCGGCGCTTTTAAGAATCAGCCACGCACCCTGCCGACCCAGGCGGCTACCGCGCCCATTGAGGAATAGCGCGGCGGTACCTTTACCATGTGCGGCAAATACGGGGCGGGCACGCACCAGATAGTTCTGAAGGGCCCGCTGCGCATACGACCCCACCGGAACCAGCCGCTCTTTCCCCCCTTTACCGAATAGCCGCACATACCCGGGTAGAGTAACAGTTTCACCGTGCTCATCGGTGGTGCTCTCCCCCCAGGTGCACATCGTCTATATCAGCGGCTAGCATCTCACTGACGCGCGCACCCGTGGCATACAAAAATTCCAAGATCGCCCGGTCCCGCAAACCGGTAGGGGTCTCCAGGGACGGAACCGCAAGAAGCCGCTGCATCTGCTCAACAGTGACAGCCTTAGGTAACCGTTTGACGTTTTTGGGAGGCTTCACCGCCGCCGCCGGGTCGGTGTCAGTGGTGCGGGAACTATGCCAGAAAGCGTGCGCGCCCCGCACCGCTGCCATAGTGCGGGCAATAGAGTTAGACCCAGCGGAACTGGCAGAATTTGCCCCGCTGGTGCACTGAGCGAATTGTGCGGCGGGGGCGCAGCAGATGCTTTATCACCCGCATAAATCGTTGCGGCAAGAGCATCATGCGCGTCCTGCTCAGCGGCTTTACGGTCTTGCGCTGTCTGCGGCTCAGGTAGTGGAACGGTGGGGTTAGCGAGTTCCCGCATAAACGCACGCACATCAGCGGTGCGGATGCGCTCGGGAGCGATAATACCGCGCGTGGCAAGGTACGCACTGTAGCGGCGCAAATCGCGCGTGTATGAAAGTATCGTATTGTCGCTGCTGCCTTTTTCAACACGTAAATAGGTAAGGTACTGTTCTACACCAGCCTGCAGCGGGGTGGGCCGGGTGTGGCTGTGGGAAGAGCGCCCAGTCACAGGAGACACCATCGCACAGTTTTAGTGAACATTCCGGTACCGGGTGCGCCGCCCGCCCAGATAAGGGTGAAAATCCCAGCTATCGGTGGCCGAGCGCAGGTTGGCAAACCCCACCTGGGATGCAACGTAAGCCGCCATAATCGCCTGGTTCGCTAACCCGTTATGGATGTGCCCTGCCAGCACCAGCTGTACGGCAGCGTCAAGAGGAACCCACCGGTAGGTGATCTCGGCTTCTTCTTCCCCACGCGGGATGCGTTGCCCTTCTGGGATACGGCGCAGACCCCGAGCCAGGTAGATGCGGCCCGCCTCGTCGGCCCCACCCGGGGTGGTGTAGTAGTCGATAAGAGTGTGCCAGGTCTTAGCTTCTAAGTCGGCTTCCTCTGCAAGCTCACGTTGGGCCGCCGCCAGCGGGTCTTCCCCCTCAATGTCGAGAAGCCCAGCGGGTACCTCCCACAGGTTCATGCGCACCGGGTGGCGGTACTGGTTAAGCAGCAGAATACGGTCGTGTTCATCAAGGGTGGCCACGGCAACAGCACCCGGCATACCCACAACGTCGCGGGTCAGTTCCGGCCCGTGGGGACTCAGCAAGTATTTTTCAACGGTCACATCGAGCACATGCCCGCAGTATTTATGTTCGCGGGAGGTAACTTCCCGCAAAGAGGGAGTGTCAACAATATCTGCGTATTCTGGGTTAAGCGATGATGCCGCCGGTTTGGTGCTCATATCCCCCATTCTAACGTGGATTCCAGGCGGGTACCCGGTGCAGCGTCAGGGCACAGAAAGTCGGCGGTTTAGCGAATGACACTGAACATCCCTGCATCACACGCCCACACAGTTATCCGCACCAGACCAGCACGAGGCGAAGCCTTCACCAAAGTATGTAACAGGCCCCGCCTCGTGGTGTTGCTGCCTTAGCCGTTACATATCGCGTTGTGCCAGTGCTGCCTCAATAAGGCCCGCAAAGAGCGGGTGCGGGCGGGTCGGGCGGGAACGGTATTCGGGGTGCGCCTGAGTCGCCACATAGTAGGGGTGCGTCTCGGCGGGCAGTTCCACATACTCCACCAGTGAGGAGTCGGGTGAGGTGCCCGAGATCATCAGCCCCGCGTCTTCAAGCCGTTCACGGTACTCATTGTTTACCTCATAGCGGTGGCGGTGCCGCTCAGCAACCTCAGTAGCACCGTACGCCTTAGCAACCTGAGAGCCGGGAACCAGGTTCGCAGGGTACAGGCCCAGACGCATGGTACCGCCAAGATCCCCAGCACCGTGCACGAACTGTTTCTGCTCCTCAATGGTGGCGATCACCGGCTCGGTGGTGTCCGGATCGAACTCAGTCGAGGACGCCTCAGATAGCCCAAGCACATTACGCGCATACTCGATCACCATAGATTGCAGCCCCAGGCAGATTCCTAGCGTGGGAATTTTATGCTCACGAGCGTATTTGAGCGCACCGATCTTGCCGTCAAGGCCGCGGATGCCAAACCCGCCAGGTACCAGGATAGCGTCCATGTCGCCCAAGTGCTTTTCGGCGTCCTCATCGGTGGAGCACAAATCTGCCGCCACCCAGTTAATCTTGACCTTCACATTATTGGCGAAGCCGCCAGCGCGCAGGGCCTCAGAGACGGAAAGGTAGGCATCGGGCAGGTCAATATATTTGCCAACGAGCGCGACCTTCACATCAGTATTAGGGTTGTGCACGGCGCCTAACACACGATCCCACTGGGTGAAATCGGGGTCGGGGGCCTCAAGCCCAAAGTAATCAAGGATGTAGTCGTCCAGCTTCTGCCCGTGCAGAGTTTTGGGGATATCGTAGATGCTCGGCGCGTCGGGGCACGAAATGACGGCGTCCACATCCACGTCGCAGGCGTTGCCGATCTTCGCCCGGTGTGAGGCTGGCACGTCACGCTCGCAGCGGAGAATCAGTCCGTCGGGTTGAATCCCCAAACCCCGCAGAGAGGCGACTGAATGCTGGGTGGGCTTGGTTTTAAGCTCGCCAGATGGACCAATAAACGGCACCAGAGAGACGTGCAGGAAAAACACGTTCTGACGCCCCACATCGCGGCGCACCTGCCGCGCGGCTTCCATAAATGGCAGGGACTCAATATCACCAACGGTACCGCCGATTTCGGTAATAATAATGTCCGGGGCGTTATCAATCTCGGCAGCGTAACGCATACGCGCCTTAATCTCGTTGGTGATGTGCGGAATCACCTGCACCGTATCACCCAAGTATTCGCCGCGGCGTTCTTTGGCGATCACCGACGAGTACACCTGACCGGTAGTCACGTTCGCGGACTGGTCAAGGTTCTCGTCAAGGAAACGCTCGTAGTGCCCAATGTCGAGGTCGGTTTCCGCCCCATCATCAGTCACGAATACCTCACCGTGCTGGAAAGGGTTCATGGTTCCGGGGTCAACGTTTAGGTAGGGGTCGAACTTCTGCATAGTCACAGAAAGACCGCGTGAGCGCAGAAGCTGCCCCAGAGAAGATGCTGAAAGGCCTTTGCCTAGAGAAGACGCAACACCGCCGGTTACGAAGATTTGACGGGTTACTTGCCGTTGGAAGACGCGCCGGATGCGCTCATATTTTCATTCACCACGGAATTCAAGCTTACCATTTTCTTCTTTCTTATCCAATAGGGCGCAGCGTAATAACCCGCCAATAATACCCACACAACCGCCCAAATACTGGGTGGTCAAACGCCGCCTGCCGAACCTACGCTATGGGTGCATGGTTCTTCTTTACAGCTGGCCGCCAGCGTGCAATAGTTCGCGGGCGTGCTCTTGAGCCGCCTCCGATTGGTCGTGTCCGGCGAGCATCCGGGCAAGTTCAACTACCCTCTGCTCATCGGTGAGCACCTGCACTTTTGAGAGTGAAGCGTCATCGTTTTTGAGCACCAGAATATGCTGGTCAGCGAACGCAGCCACCTGCGGCAGGTGGGTTACCACCAGCACCTGCACGTGTTGGGCGAGCATCGCAAGGCGCCTGCCGATTTCAATGGCCGCTTTACCGCCCACCCCGGAGTCTACCTCATCAAAGATGAAGGTGGGTACAGGGTCCACCTCAGCCAGCACCACCTCAAGGGCCAGCATCACGCGGGAAAGCTCACCACCGGAGGCGCCTTTACCCAGCGGACGCGGGGCTGCGTTTTTGTGCGGGGCGAGCATGAAGGTGACGGTGTCCTTACCGTAGGGTGAGAACTTCTCTGCCTCTGAAACCTCCACGATGAGGGAGGCGTTGGGCATGGCGAGTGCAGTAAGTTCTTCGCTGACAGCCTCGGCCAGTATTCGGGCGGCGCCCCGGCGGGCTTCCAGAAGCGCCTGCGACTGTTCCCCAAGTTTCTGGCGTAAAGTGACCAGCTCGGCTTCCAAGTTTTCTTGACGGGTGGGGTCGTCGATAAGAGTATTCAGGCGGGCGCGGGATGCCTGCGCCCAGTCAAGTACCTCGGTAATATCTGCACCGTATTTTCGGGTGAGGTTTTTCAGCTGCGCCAGGCGGTTCTGCACGTGTGCAAGCCGTTCAGGGCTTTCTCCGTCGAGAGAAGCCGTGTAAGAGGCGAGATCAGATGAAATGTCGGTGCTAAGGATTAGCACTTCATTCAAACGGTGAGCGAGTGAGGCCAATTCTTCGTCGGCCTCGGCTTGGTGCTGCAGGGCGCCTCGGGCAGTATCAAGCAGACCCAGCACGTTCGTCTCATCCCCTTCAGCGTATTCGCTGCCTGCCAGCGCCGCCGAAGCCGTGGCGGCGGCGGTACGCAGCGCCTCAACGTTCATGAGCTTAAGACTTTCAGCCTTAAGAGCAGTATCTTCACCCTCCTGCGGGTCTACACTATCGATTTCTTCAAGCGCCCCGCGCAGAGTTTGTGCCTCCAAGGCGCGGGCGCGAGAGTTTTCGCGTACTTCTTTAAGCTCGGCAGCAGCAGCGCGGTAACGGTCATAGGTGGTGCGGTACTCCCCCAGCAGACGTGTGAGGGCCTCGCCCGCATACGAGTCAAGGGCGTGCCGTTGAGCGGCAGCAGATTTGAGGCGCAGCTGGTCGGATTGTCCATGCACCGCAACGAGGGTGTGCCCAATATCTGCAAGGGTGCCGATAGGGGCGGAGCACCCACCAATGTGGGCACGTGAACGCCCCGAAGCGTTCACGGTGCGCGCCAGCAGCAGCTCGCTTTGCTCACCGTCAAGTTCTTCTACCGACCCACCGGCATCCTGCGCGAGAGTAAGGGCCGGATGGCTATTGGGAAGGCGCACCACAGCCTCTGCGAGGGCACTCTTAGCGCCGCTGCGCACACTAGAGGCGTCGCTTCGGGCTCCGAGAAGCATCCCAAGAGCGGTCACAACCATCGTTTTACCGGCCCCTGTCTCACCTGTAAGTACTGACAGCCCGGGCTGCAGGGGCAGGCGCGCATCGGTGATAACGCCCAAGTCACGAATATGGATTTCTTCAATCACGCAAGGTCCTCATCTACTCAGGTTCTGGGATTCACCGTGGTATTCCGGCGCTGGGCGCAACAGTAAAAATGGCGAGGGGTTTAGCTTTGATGCTGGGGGCCACGCCAGCCGCGGATAGGCAGCTCAAATTTACGGACAATCCGTTCAGAGAACGGAGCCGGGTGAATACGGGCCAGCAGCACCGGTTTCTCTGATTTGCGTACCTCAATCCGCGAGCCGGGGCGTAAATCCACGGTACGGCGCCCATCGCACCACAGCACCCCGGATGCGCCGTTACCAGGCATCATCTCGACTGCAACCATTGAGGTGGGGGCCGCGACGAGTGGCCTGGCGAATAGGGCGTGTGCTGAAAGCGGCACCATGAGTATTGCTTCTACCTCCGGCCAGACAACAGGTCCGCCCCCCGAGAATGCGTACGCGGTGGAACCGGTGGGGGTGCCCATTACCACCCCGTCACATCCGAAGGTGCTCAGGGGTTTTCGGTCCACTTCAATGATGACTTCGATCATTTTTTCGCGGTTGCCTTTTTCGACGCTGACCTCGTTTAACGCCCAGTCGGTGTGCACCCGTTTGCTCTCATGCCAGACTTCAACGTCGATCGCCATGCGCTCTTCAACGGTGTACTCTCCGCTTACGATACGCTCAACGGTCTCCCCTAGGTCGCTTTCTTCAGATTCTGCGAGGAATCCCACGTGTCCGAGATTCACCCCGACCAGCGGAATAGTGGTGCGGCGTACCATCTCTGCCGCACGCAGAATCGACCCGTCACCCCCAAGCACTACCCCCAGCTCAATATCAATGAGCGGTACGCTTTCGTGTACCACTTGCACGGGCACGGGATCCGCCCAGTTTTCGGTAAGGGTCTCAAGATCTGAACGGTTCATGACCGGGGTGAGCCCCGCACGATACAGCTGTGTGCACGCTTGGCGGGCAGCCTCACGTGCCTCTTTACGTCCGGTGTGGGCGAACACCAGGATTTTACGGCTTTCTGCCTCTGCCATGTACATCCCTTTCAGATATTTTGCCCTGCGCGGTGTCTTTCCTAAGTCTACCCGAAAAAATAATGATACGAACACAAATTCTAGAAAATTTTTTCGATAAGAGTTGTTGTTTTTAGCGCATCGGTTTGGTGCACCACAGAAAGTATTCTTTATTTCCATCCTGCCCGGGTAACGGGCTCGGGGAGGTGGCACACACCGTTAAACCGCACTCGCGCGCCGAGTTCTGCACAGCCTGCACAGCCTCCGCACGGGCCTGTGCATCAACTACTACCCCGCCCTTACCAATACGGTGTTTTCCTACCTCAAATTGGGGTTTCACCATTAGCAGCAGGTCTCCGCCGGGTACTGTTGCCTCCGCTAAGGGGCGCATGACGAGAGTGAGGGAAATAAACGACAGGTCTCCAACTGTCACATCAACCTGCCCGCCAATATCAGCAGGCTTCAGGTAGCGCACGTTCAGCCCTTCATAGACGCTTACCCGTGCGTCATCCCGCAGCTGCTGCACCAGCTGATTATGGCCCACATCTACTGCGGCAACGTGAGCAGCACCGGCACGTAAGAGTACATCAGTGAATCCACCGGTTGAGGCCCCTGCATCTAAGCAGCGTTTACCGCTCACCTGCACCTGCGGGAATGCATTCAGGGCCCCCGCCAGTTTGTGCCCCGCCCGGCTTACATATTCAGTGAGTTCGCTACGGTGCACCTGTACGTTATCGCCTGGCGTCACGTCCAGGGATGCTTTACGAACGGGTTTGACCGTTGAGGCTCACAGCACCGGCAGCAATAAGTTTTGCAGCAAGTGTGCGGGAGGTTGCTAGCCCGTTGTGGGCGAGGTACTTGTCTAACCGCACGCTGCTCAGCTTTCGAGTTCAGCGGTGAGTTTTTCCACGAGTTTCCCATAGGCGTTAATGCGTTCCAAAGGATCTAGGGCGAGTGCTGCGGCCAGCTTCTCTTCGAAGGCTTCATACTCCGCGCGTTCCTCATCACTCAACAGTGTTTCAGGGCCGTCTTCCAGGGTTAGTTCAGCGCCGGTGCTTTTTTCGCTCATGAGGCTCCCTCGGCACCGCTCGCATTGGGTAACCCGTGTACTTCGGGCACCCCTCCCCGATCGGGATGGGCAGCCCACCACGCGGCACATGCTACACGCCAGGCTTCTGCTTCATCGTCGCTTCCAGCAAAGTTTTTATGCGCAGCAGTCGTGCTGAATCCTTCAGGGGCCGTGAGCTGAATGTGTTCTCCACGAACATTTGCCTGCCAGCGGGGGCCGTAGGCTACGGTCTCGTACCCTTCAAACACCACCTCAATATTCGGGTAGGGAGCAAAGAAGTCGTCAAGGGTGCGCAGGATGTAGACTGGCCGCTGGTCAGGTACAGCTGCAATCACATCGGCATAGGTTTGTACCCCGGTGAGTACTATAGCCCCGTGCATACCGGCGCGGTTCGCGCCCAGAATATCGGTATCAAGCCGGTCGCCGACCACCACTGGTTTCTGAGCTTTAACCGATGCGGCCGCTGTTTCAAAAATTGCTGCCTCAGGCTTACCCGCCACCTGTGGAGTACGTCCTGTAGCGGTCGCTACAGCAGCGACGAGAGTCCCGTTTCCGGGCGCTTGGCCGCGTTCTTTGGGGATGGTTTTATCGGTATTAGTCGCCACCCATAGCACCTGTTCGTCGACAAGAGTGTAGGATGCCTCTGCCAGATCTTCCCAGATGAGGCGTGGGTTGAATCCTTGAACAACCGCTACCGGGTTTTCGTGCTGTGACCGTACGGGGGTGAGCCCGGCCTCCCGCACGCAGTTGGCGAGGGCGTCTGTGCCTGTCACGAGCACATTCGCCCCTGCGGGTAGCTGCTGCGCGAGAAGAGCTGCACTAGCTTGAGCGGAGCTGACCACACGGTCGGCACGGGTTTTCACGCCTAATTCGCGTAGGTGTTCAGCGACTGAGTCCACAGAACGGGATGCATTATTAGTCACGAATACCACGGGGGTACCGCTGTCTTCGGCACGGTTGAGCGCTTCGGGGGCGCCGGGTATGGCGAAAGGACCAGCGTACACCACGCCGTCTAGGTCAGATAGTAGCGCATCGTAGCCGCTGAGCAGGGTTTCACTCATAGTGCACCTTTCAGGGGTTTCCCTCCGGAGTACTGTAGGCGGGTTGGGGATAGGTTCTACAGCTATTTTGCAGGGTTAGTTGAAGAGCCGGTTTCTTACTGAGGTTCCGTTTGTTGCTGTGCTCGCACAGAGTTGAGGGTATCCTGGTTGGTCTTTACCTTGTTCTCCGCAGGTTCCGCAACGTCAATGATGCTGTCTTCTCCGGACTCCTCGTCCGCAACATTTGGGGCATTCTCCCCATGCAGCTCATCAGTACCAGCCTCTGTTTCTTTTACACCGGTATTTTCTGAGGTGGTTTCCGCTTCCTCTTGTTCGGAAAGATCAGCTGTTTCTACGCTATCTGGTTGTTCGTCAGTTGCGGGGTTTTCTTCGGGTTCCAGAAGATCCGATTCCCCATAGATGTCGAAAATTTCGGGTTCGGCATAGTCGCCTTGTCCCAGAGCTGCTTCAGCCATGTGGGCCAGTCGTTCCCACCGCTGTGCTTCCTGTTTTTTCCCTGCATTAGCGAGGGCAGCCGCATAAGCAGTGAATAGGCGGGGGCTATAGTGATAGGCACGTTTAGGGTCAAGCTGAGGGATACGTAATACAGCAATGGCCTGAGATTTTTTGCCTTGATCGATGTAGATGCCCGATTCGACGATTGCCAATTCCACCCGTACCGCTGTTGGTAGGTCTTCGCGTTGTGCTTCGTTAAGCATTTCAAGTGCTTTAGGGAGCCTATTCAGAGCGCGTTCGCAGTCGACCAGCAGTGCAAGATGCTCATTGGATCCGCTGATTCGGCGGTGGGTGCGCAGCTCCCGCAGCGCGGTCTCGTACTCTTCGGCCACATATGCAGTAACACCCACGGCTTCGCGTACTGCGGCGATGCGCCCAGCACTCCGTGAGGCTGCAATAGCGTGCTCAAGGGCGAACTGAGGGTCAATATCAAGGTAGCGCCCGGCCATAACAAGGTGCTTTGCCACAGTTTCGGCATTACGAGGTTCTAGGGCTCGCAGCTGGCGGTTGGTGGCCCCATCTAGTTCCCGCCCAGTAACATCATTATCAATTTCAGGGGCTTTCGCTTTTGAGGGCCGGTACCCTGCGCGCCCTCCAATAGTGCGCACATCTTCTTGAGGCATGTCTTCTGAACCGTGCTGCCTGCGAGTGCTGGAACGCTGGCTTGATTGGTGATTTCGGTTGAATTTTTTATCGCCGCGGCCGGAGGCTCCATTACGATCGTATCCGTTACCATCCCGGCGGTTGTCTTTAAACCCTTTACCTTTGTAGCCACCTTTTTTACCGCGTGATTTTTCAGTACGGTTACCTTTGTACATGGGACGATTATCGCCAGACGCGTTGGATGTGTGGCGGGGTTTCTCAGACATGAAGCTCCTTGGGGCGGGATACGCCATTTCAGGGTTATAGGCGCATTATTACTCCGTTATAGTCTATTACAGACTGGGTGAATGTGCACCTGAGGTCCCATAAGGTGAATACTTCTTCGAGATACACCCCGTCAACAACCTACTCGGGCTGCCTAGTGCATAGTATGGTTCAAGCACTGAACCACCAAAATGCTCTGGCTTTTTTGTGTAGACCCCCAAACACCCCCACGCACGCAGCACACCCACACTAAAACCAAAACCCCACACACGAACACCCCCCCCTTAGGGGCGCACAAAAAGAGAGGGCCCCCACACAGGGGACCCCCACTCACAAAAAAATTGCGGCAGCCATCTACTCTCCCACACCCACCAAGATGCAGTACCATCAACACCACAGGGCTTAGCAACCAGGTTCGAAAAGGAGACTGAGCGTTTCCCCCCGGCTATCACCACCGCAAAACCACACAACAACACCTTCACGGGGTTCACTCCCCGTAAAAAAGTGGCTTGTTGCCTCAAAACTGTACAGTGAACACAAACACACAAAACAAATATGACTATAATGTAAGCCTTCGGTCTATTAGTACCAGTCAACTCCACACCTTACAGCGCTTCCATACCCGGCCTATCAACCCCGTCATCTACAGGGAACCTCACACACCCAAAAGGGTGCCAGGAGAACTCATCACGAAACAAGCTTCCCGCTTAGATGCTTTCAGCGGTTATCCCTCCCGAACGTAGCCAATCAGCCATGCACCTGGCGGTACAACTGACATACCAGAGGTTCGTCCGTCCCGGTCCTCTCGTACTAAGGACAGCCTTTCTCAATTCTCCAACGCACGCAGCGGATAGGGACCGAACTGTCTCACGACGTTCTGAACCCAGCTCGCGTACCGCTTTAATGGGCGAACAGCCCAACCCTTGGGACCGACTCCAGCCCCAGGATGCGACGAGCCGACATCGAGGTGCCAAACCATGCCGTCGATATGGACTCTTGGGCAAGATCAGCCTGTTATCCCCGAGGTACCTTTATCCGTTGAGCGACAGCGCTTCCACACGCCACTGCCGGATCACTAGTCCCTGCTTTCGCACCTGCTCGAGCCGCCACTCTCACAGTCAAGCTCCCTTGTGCACTTACACTCAACACCTGATTGCCAACCAGGCTGAGGGAACCTTTGGGCGCCTCCGTTACACTTTAGGAGGCAACCGCCCCAGTTAAACTACCCATCAGGCACTGTCCCTGAACCAGATCATGGCCCGAAGTTAGACGCTCAGATTGACCAGAGTGGTATTTCAACAACGACTCCACCACCACTAGCGTGACGGCTTCACAGTCTCCCACCTATCCTACACAAGCCAACCCAAACACCAATACCAAACTATAGTAAAGGTCACGGGGTCTTTCCGTCCTGCTGCGCGAAACGAGCATCTTTACTCGTACTGCAATTTCACCGAGTTCATGGTTGAGACAGTAGGGAAGTCGTTACTCCATTCGTGCAGGTCGGAACTTACCCGACAAGGAATTTCGCTACCTTAGGATGGTTATAGTTACCACCGCCGTTTACTGGGGCTTAAATTCGCAGCTTCGCCCCCAAAAGGGCTAACCACTCCTCTTAACCTTCCAGCACCGGGCAGGAGTCAGTCCGTATACCTCGTCTTACGACTTCGCACGGACCTGTGTTTTTGATAAACAGTCGCTTCCCCCTGGTCTCTGCGACCCCTACACGCTCCCCACCGCACGGGCAGATCACGCTCAGGGCCCCCCTTCTCCCGAAGTTACGGGGGCATTTTGCCGAGTTCCTTAACCATGATTCTCTCGATCGCCTTAGTATTCTCTACCTGATCACCTGTGTCGGTTTCGGGTACGGGCAGCTCAAACCTCACGCCGATGCTTTTCTCGACAGCATAGGATCACCAAATCCCCCAACAACGGGGTCCCATCACGTCTCAGACACACAGCTGGCGCATTTAACAACCAACCATCCTACACGCTTAGACCACGACAACCACCGCGTGGCTTGGCTACCTTCCTGCGTCACACCTGTTAACACGCTTACCTCCAAAGCCTGGGTCCCACACACCCCACAACACCACAAAGAAAACTTCATGACACCGTGTTCGGCATGGTTAGCATCACAATATCAGTATGGACGGTTCTTCACTGGTACGGGAATATCAACCCGTTATCCATCGACTACGCCTGTCGGCCTCGCCTTAGGCCCCGACTAACCCAGGGCAGATTAACTTGACCCTGGAACCCTTGATCATCCGGCGCACGGGTTTCTCACCCGTGATTCGCTACTCATGCCTGCATTCTCACTCCCACACAATCCACCACACACTCCCGTGGCAGCTTCACCTCATGCAGGACGCTCCCCTACCCAACCAGCCACAAGGACTGATTGCCACAACTTCGGCGGTGTACTTGAGCCCCGCTACATTATCGGCGCAGAATCACTTGACCAGTGAGCTATTACGCACTCTTTCAAGGATGGCTGCTTCTAAGCCAACCTCCTGGTTGTCTCAGCAACTCCACATCCTTTCCCACTTAGCACACGCTTAGGGGCCTTAGTTGATGGTCTGGGCTGTTTCCCTCTCGACAATGAAGCTTATCCCCACTGTCTCACTGCTACACCTCACTTACCGGCATTCGGAGTTTAGCTAACGTCAGTAACCCTCGCGGGCCCATCAGCCATCCAGTCGCTCTACCTCCGGCAAGAAACATGCAACGCTGCACCTAAATGCATTTCGGGGAGAACCAGCTATCACAGAGTTTGATTGGCCTTTCACCCCTATCCACAGCTCATCCCCCAGTTTTTCAACCCTAGGTGGGTTCGGTCCTCCACACGCTCTTACACGTGCTTCAACCTGGCCATGGATAGATCACTCCGCTTCGGGTCTAGATCCTGCCACTACAACGCCCTGTTCAGACTCGCTTTCGCTACGACTACCCCACACGGGTTAACCTCGCGACAAAACACTAACTCGCAGGCTCATTCTTCAAAAGGCACGCCACCACCCCACACAACGGGGGCTATAACGGCTTGTAAGCACACGGTTTCAGGTACTCTTTTCACTCCCTCCCGGGGTACTTTTCACCATTCCCTCACGGTACTGATCCACTATCGGTCACTAGAAAGTATTTAGACTTACCAGGTGGTCCTGGCAGATTCACACGAGATTCCACGAGCCCCGTGCTACTCGGGACAAACGCCACGCGGTCAGAACAATTTCAGCTACGGGACTCTCACCCACTCCGGTCGGCCTTCCCAGACCATTCACCTACCATCCTGAACATCACGCCAACAGCCGGTCAGAACTGCCACGACGCCTCCCACAACCCCCATGATGCAACCCCCGACCGGTATCACACACCACAGGTTTAGTCTCTTCCGCTTTCGCTCGCCACTACTGACAGAATCATTATTATTTTCTCTTCCTGCGGGTACTGAGATGTTTCACTTCCCCGCGTTCCCCCCAACTGGCCTATACATTCAACCAGCGGTCACTCACCATAACAATGAGCAAGGTTTCCCCATTCGGACATCCTCGGATCAACGCCCAGTTATCGGCTCCCCGAGGCTTATCGCAGATTCACACGTCCTTCATCGGCTTCTAGTGCCAAGGCATCCACCGTGTGCCCTTAACAACTTACAAACAATCAAAGAAAAAATCACAGAAAACTCACCACACACCCACACACAAAACAGGCGGGTGCACAGCACAGCTTCCAGAAGATGCTCGCGTCCACTATACAGTTCTCAAACAACAAACCACACCACCACCAGCACCAGAGAAAACCCCCAGCACCAGCACCAGCCAGTCACACAGACCACACAGCGTGCAGCCCGAAAACCCAACAGCGCACCTCAATGGCCCCACCACAAACCAGGAAACATGACATTCCACCCATGAGCAAACCACCCATCCGACACTCGCAGATGGCATGGCCAACCAATATAGTTGAGCTCCTTAGAAAGGAGGTGATCCAGCCGCACCTTCCGGTACGGCTACCTTGTTACGACTTAGTCCCAATCGCCAATCCCACCTTCGACGGCTCCCCCCACAAGGGTTAGGCCACCGGCTTCGGGTGTTACCAACTTTCGTGACTTGACGGGCGGTGTGTACAAGGCCCGGGAACGTATTCACCGCAGCGTTGCTGATCTGCGATTACTAGCGACTCCGACTTCATGGGGTCGAGTTGCAGACCCCTAATCCGAACTGAGACCGGCTTTAGGGATTAGCTCCACCTCACAGTATCGCAACCCTCTGTACCGGCCATTGTAGCATGCGTGAAGCCCAAGACATAAGGGGCATGATGATTTGACGTCATCCCCACCTTCCTCCGAGTTGACCCCGGCAGTCTCCTATGAGTCCCCGGCCGAACCGCTGGCAACATAGAACGAGGGTTGCGCTCGTTGCGGGACTTAACCCAACATCTCACGACACGAGCTGACGACAACCATGCACCACCTGTACACCAGCCCCGAAGGGAAACGCCATCTCTGACGCGATCTAATGCATGTCAAGCCTTGGTAAGGTTCTTCGCGTTGCATCGAATTAATCCGCATGCTCCGCCGCTTGTGCGGGCCCCCGTCAATTCCTTTGAGTTTTTAGCCTTGCGGCCGTACTCCCCAGGCGGGGCACTTAATGCGTTAGCTACGGCGCGGAAAACGTGGAATGTCCCCCACACCTAGTGCCCAACGTTTACGGCATGGACTACCAGGGTATCTAATCCTGTTCGCTCCCCATGCTTTCGCTTCTCAGCGTCAGTTACAGCCCAGAGACCTGCCTTCGCCATCGGTGTTCCTCCTGATATCTGTGCATTCCACCGCTACACCAGGAATTCCAGTCTCCCCTACTGCACTCTAGTTAGCCCGTACCCACTGCAAAACCGGAGTTAAGCCCCGGCCTTTCACAGCAGACGCGACCAACCGCCTACAAGCTCTTTACGCCCAATAATTCCGGACAACGCTCGCGCCCTACGTATTACCGCGGCTGCTGGCACGTAGTTAGCCGGCGCTTTCTCTGCACCTACCGTCACTTTCGCTTCTTCGATGCTAACAGAGGTTTACAACCCGAAGGCCGTCATCCCTCACGCGGCGTCGCTGCATCAGGCTTGCGCCCATTGTGCAATATTCCCCACTGCTGCCTCCCGTAGGAGTCTGGGCCGTGTCTCAGTCCCAGTGTGGCCGGTCACCCTCTCAGGCCGGCTACCCGTCGTCGCCTTGGTGAGCCGTTACCTCACCAACAAGCTGATAGGCCGTGAGCCCATCTATAACCACTACATAACGCTTTCCACCAACACCCCATGCGGAGATTGGTCGTATCCGGTATTAGACCCAGTTTCCCAGGCTTATCCCAGAGTCAAAGGTAGGTCACTCACGTATTACTCACCCGTTCGCCACTAATCCACGGTGCAAGCACCGCTTCATCGTTCGACTTGCATGTGTTAAGCACGCCGCCAGCGTTCGTCCTGAGCCAGGATCAAACTCTCCGTTACAAAACAAAAAGCCTGACAACCCGATCTCAAACACCAACACAAACCGTACACGGGGGTGCACGATCCACGCTGACACAATTGAAACCACAAACGGTCATCAATCAAAAAATAAATAAAATAATTGGTATCACATTTCCAAACAAAAACAATTTGCTCGAAACCAAAAAAGCACACTATTGAGTTCTCAAACAACACACCACCCCAGGACACCACCACACACCCACAACAGGCACGCAGAAGCCCCCCAGACAGTCATCATTCAGAGCCAACCACAACATCAACAGCACCCCTTCAGGGCCCCTCGCCGCGGCGACTCATACAACTATACACACCCCCCACACGGCATGCAACCCGAATCAGAGTGTTCTGCAACACAAATAGGCCTGTATTGGGGGGTAAACAAGCTATACGGAGGCCCTCACACCTCAGAGTTCCTTGAAAACACGCGGAACTGCTGGCCTGTTGGACCGTTAAAAATTCTCACAAAAATTTTTCAGCACTCTGGTATCTGGGTGCGGCAGGGGGTAATTACCGGTATGGCAGCGCATTCGCGCCTATGGCGTTCCCACCCACGTTGCAAATAAGAAGGGGGTTTACTGCACAAGCTGTGCAGTAAACCCCCTTCAATGTCTACAGTCAAATCTCTATACGACCGTAATAGCACCCTGGTTTTTCTTACCACGACGCACAATCGCGTACTTACCGTGAAGCAACTGCTCAGCTGTAATTACGGCATCCTCCCCCTGAACCTTTGCCCCGTTAACCGAGGCACCGCCTTCTTTCAAAATGCGGCGTGCTTCAGATTTGGAAGAAGCAAAACCAAGTTCTGTAAGCACCGTAATCAGATCCAGCTGATCTGAAGAGAGCTCAACTGAAGGCAGTTCACTCATCACCGCTTGAAGAGTGCTTTCATCCAAAGCCGCAAAATCACCTTTACCAAAAAGAGCTTCCGAAGCCGCAATAGCCTGATGTGTAGCCTCAACACCATGCACAAGAGCTGTCACCTCATAGGCGAGTCGTTTCTGAGCCTCACGTTTATACGCTTCCGTTTCAACCTTATGCTCGTATTCGCCAATCTCGGCACGAGTCAAGAAAGTAAAGACCTTCAAACGGTCCACGACATCAGCATCAGCGGTATTAAGCCAGAACTGGTAGAAGGCATAGGGTGAGCACATCTGAGGATTCAGCCAAATTGCGTTGCCTTCGCTCTTACCAAACTTCGTGCCATCGGAATTGGTAATCAGCGGAGTTCCAATAGCGTGAACGGTTTACCCTCAACCTTACGGATCAGCTCGGTGCCACTGGTGAGATTACCCCACTGATCAGAGCCACCGGTTTGCAGGGCGCACCCGTACTGGCGATTAAGCTCAAGGTAATCCAGCCCCTGCAAAATCTGGTATGAAAACTCGGTGTAAGAAATACCCTCTTCCGAGTTCAGGCGTTTAGCAACGATTTCCTTCTTCACCATAGTTCCCACGCGGAAATGCTTACCAACATCACGCAAGAAATCAATAGCGGAAAGCTGCCCGCCCCAGTCCAAGTTATTCACCATCCGGGCGCCGTTCTCTCCCTCAAACGAGAGAAACCGCTCAATCTGGGAACGCAACGAATCAACCCACCCAGCAACAACTTCACGGGAATTAAGCACACGCTCTGACGTCTGACGAGGATCACCAATCAATCCCGTAAAACCGCCCACCAAACCAATCGGATTATGCCCCGCAAGCTGCAAACGACGCATCACCAATAGCTGCACGAGGTGCCCCAGATGCAAGATGCGGCGGTAGGATCGTAACCGGTATAGAACGTTACAGTCTCGCTGCTCAGCGCTTTCTCCAGCGCCTCCTCATCAGTGCTCACGTGCACAAGACCGCGCCACTTGAGCTCCTGCCAAATGTTCTCAAAAGTATCGTCATTATGCTGCGCATTGAGGATGTCGGCAGACATGGTTCTCCGTTTCATACGGGTCGAGGTTGCGTGCCACAGGTAGCGGATGCAACACAAGAGGATTTACACAGGGTTAAGCCTAGCAGGTAGCAACCGAGCGCGCGCTTTCTCAACATCCCGCTTACCCAGCCTCACAGCTGCTGCTACGCGCAGACTTTTAAGCAGTTCAGACCCAAGCGGGTTCTATTCAAGCCCCTCAGGCATACGATCACCTACCAGATGCAAACGCTGAGTGGGCCGAGTCATCGACACATATAAATCCCCCACAGCCCCGAGCGCATCATCAATAAGACGCTGCGGCTCAACAATAACCACAACATCAAATTCAAGCCCCTTTGCCTCCCACGGGGTGAGCACTAGAACCTGATTCTCAAGAGCGTCCTGCGCGGTACCGGTACGCCCGGCGTGTGCCCGCCCCACAGCCTGTGCCACCGCAATATACTCATCTGGTGGGCAGATAACCCCAATCAGTGCCCCGCCGCTGTGCTCAACCTCGCGGTTCACAACAGACACCGTCTCAGCCACCACGCGCTCCGCAGGAACATGGTGAACCTGCGGCCCCCAGTCACCCTGACGCACCGCACGCGGGGCTGACACCTCATAACCAGCCGATCGGGCCACAGCAACAGCAGCATCAGAAATCTGTGCCGGGGTGCGGTAGTTAATCGTCAGCTCATCAAGCGTAAAACGCTCCCCCACAAATGGCTCAAGTGCCTGTTCCCAGGAAGAAGCCGCGGCTGCTGAAGAAGCCTGAGCGATATCCCCCACTACCGTCAAAGACTTCATGGGGCACCGGCGCATTAGCAGACGCCACTGCATGGGTGAAAGTTCCTGAGCCTCATCCACCACAATATGCCCATACGCCCACGTACGATCAGACTGGGCTGCAGCCGCAGCTGTCATGCGCTCACGCACCGTCTCATTCATCGCTGCAATCTGCTCCGCAGTGACCACTCCGTCAGCCCCGACATCGGCAAGAGACTGATGCACATTCTCCAGTGCCTTAGCGGCGTTCTCCAGGTTCGCCTGATGCTCAGCCGCCGCGCGAGCTGCCGCCGCTGCGCCTGTCACCTTCGAAAAATCGCCCAGCAGTTCGGCTGCTTCATCCAGCAGCGGTACATCCGCCTCGGTGAAAGGAGCATCAGCCTCACGTGCTAGAAGGGCCCGCTCCTGTTCCGTAAAATCAGGTGTCGCAGATATCAGATAGTGCTGTTTCGAAAAAAGCGAGCGCACCAATGTTTCGGGAGAAAGCGGCATCCACGCCAGATTAAGGGCACGGCGCACATCCAAGCTGCCGCGCACATCATCCTGCAAATATGGGCGTTCCACTACCCTGCCCGCCGCCTTATTCAACTGCTCATCCAATGCAGTGGTCAGCTCACGAAGCAGTATTTTTACGAATGTCTCACGTGCCTCATTATGCGGCTTACCTGTGGCCCTAGCCCGAGCACGGGCAGAACGCACCATCTCAGGAGTCAGCTCAACATCAGTACCCTCAACGTTAAGCTGCTGCGCCTCTTGCGGCACCTTCTGCCGATCAGCAACCGCACGCTCAATCACTTTCACCATACGCAGCTCACCTTTTAAAGCAGCAGCTTTACGGCTCTTCTCGGCCACAGCCTGTAAGCCCGGGTACAAGGTCGCTAACGATGCCATCACCACGCCTGTCTCCCCCAAGGAAGGCAGCACACGTTCGATATACCACATAAACGAATTCGAGGGGCCCACTACCAGCACGCCTGCCTTAGCGAGACGCTCACGATTCGTGTATAGCAGGTATGCGGCACGATGCAGGGCAACTGCCGTTTTACCTGTTCCCGGCCCGCCCTGCACCACGCGCACGCCCGCCAGGTCCGAGCGGATAATCGCATCCTGCTCAGCCTGAATAGTCGCCACAATATCATTCATGCGCCCCGTACGCTTCTGATTGAGCGCAGCCAGCAGTGCACCCTCGCCATGTAACTCACCTGAATCCTGCAGCATGGCTGGGTCAAATACTTCATCTTCAAGGTTCACCACGGTGCGGCCTTCAAGCATGAGATGGCGACGACGACGCACCCCCATTGGCGTGAACGCTGTTGCCTGGTAAAAAGTTCCCGCTTCGGGGCACGCCAATCCATTAACAGGCGGTTCTGCTGCTCATCAGTAATCCCCAGCCGCCCAATATAGCGGGTCACGTCCTCGCCCCCGCGGCTCATATCTAAACGACCAAACGCCAACCGCGCATCTACCGCGTTAAGCTGCGCTAGACGGTCCTCATAGTGGGCCGCAAATGAGTCCCGTTCCGACCGGTTCTGGTGCCCACCCACTGCCTGGTTCTTCCGCACCTGCGCGAGCTTCTGCTCAGTCTCTTGCCGCAAAGTATCAAGACGAGAATACAGGCGTGAAACATAGTCACGCTCAAGGTTGAGCTGCTCCGCGAAAACCCGCTCCCTGCGGCGTTCCGCCTCTTCTACATTCGCGTACTGCTGGTCATCTGCGGACAAATGCGGCTCCTTAGAACAGTAATACCGCCCGGGCGAGAACCGCCGGGCGGTATCGAAAATACGGTGAACTATTTCTACAGGGTTCACACAGGGTGGGAAACTTACCCTAAGCTAAAACCCAAAAAAATGTGAGTGAAGAATTACTCAGTGACCGCGCTAAGGCTCTCAACATGGTACGACTCAAGCGCGGTACGACCGCCCAAGCCATCAAGCTCAAGGAGCACACCAATACCAGCCACCTGCAGCTGTGCCCTGCTCCACCAGCTTCGCTGCAGCTACCAGGGTACCTCCGGTAGCTAAAATATCATCCAATAAAAGCACCCGAGTACCCGTTGGGAAATCATTGCAGTGAATCTCAACGGCCGCCGTACCATACTCTAGGGAGTACTCTTCGCGGAATGTCTCGCGCGGCAGTTTACCCTGCCTTACGCACCGTCATAATCCCTTTACCCGTGGCGTAGGCAAGCGCTGACGCTAACAAAAAAACCACGCGCCTCAACACCGGCCACCACATCATAGGTACCTTCAAACCGGCGGGCCAGCTCATCAATGCATTGTTTGAATACCTTGGCATTGGCAAAAAGCGTGGTCACATCGTAGAAAAGGATACCCTCGTGCGGATAATTCTCAATGGTTGTGCACGCATCAGGTACGATCTGCTGCATGGGGGCAGGCTCGGTGACGCTCATATATCTCGCTTTCCGGTGGCGGATGCTGTGCATCCAAGGTGTCTGTGCAACCCCATTTAGTCGGGGGCATGGTGCTAATGTAGCCTACAGAATTCTACTCTGTTTTAGCGGCACCTCGCTTTTATTCGGTGAGTCCCAAGGCGGCCCGCAACTCACGTTTGAGTATTTTACCGGTTGGCCCTAACGGTAACTCGTTCACAAAAAGGTAGCGGCGTGGGTGCTTATACGCTGCTAAGTGGGTGCGGGCCAAGCTGTCTAACTCATGTTCCAGCTGAGAGGTATTTGTGGCCTCACGCGGAAGAATGACCGCTAGGATTTCTTCTCCCACCCGCTCGTCGGGGACCCCCACCACGGCGGCGGTACGCACTTGAGGGTGTGCGTAGAGCACATCTTCAATTTCTCGCGGGTACACCGAGTAACCGTTGCGCAGCACCATATCTTTAATACGGTCAAGAATATAAATATTGTTATCTGCGTCGATACTGGCAATATCGCCGGAGGCGAACCACGAACCGTCGAAAGCCTGTTCTGTGGCTTCTGGGTTTTCCCAGTACCCTGCCATCACGTTTTCTCCCGAGATCCAGAGCTGCCCGGCCTCTCCGGTGGGCGCTGGGGTTCCGTCCTGCTTGCGTACCTGCATCCCGCACCCCGGGCAACACACGCCCCACCGACCCGATGATCAGGCCAAACTGCGACCGATTAAAGCAGACCACCGGCGACGTTTCGCTCAGTCCGTACCCCTCATAGATGGGGCAGGAGATCAGTTTCTCAAATCTCCGATGCGCCGGTTCCGGCAGAGGTGACCCACCGGATATACCGAAACGGATACGCCCCCTCAAGCACGCTGAGCTTTCGGGATTAGACTCAAGAACATCGGCGAGCGCTAGGTACATGCTGGGTACCGCCGCGAGCACGCTCACGCGGGCCTGTTCAATGAGATACAGCGCGTCAGCGGGAGTGAACCGAGGCAAAGGGCAACGGCGGCTCCTGCACTAAATGTGGCGTTCATGGACACGGTTTGTCCGAAGGCATGAAAAAGCGGCAGCCCACCAAAGATGATGTCTGCGTTAGTGAACCCGAAAACCTCCGCGCAGCTATGTGCGTTACTGAGGATATTTGCGTGAGTTAAAGTGGCGCCTTTAGGCTTTCCGGTGGTTCCTGAGGTGTAGAGGATAAGCGCGGGATCTGCCCCACAGACCGGTAATGGAGTGAGTACCGCTTGGGTGCTATCAGGTGGGCTCATATGAAAGGGAGCGAAACAGGTTTCTGGACCTTGGCCTGTGACCGCGCGAAGTATTTCAAGGCGCAGAGTGCCTCGCTCAATGTGGGGAATACGCGGGGCTTCTTCGGCTAGCCTTGTGCCCTCCCAGGCGAAGAGGACTTTTGCTGTGCTGTCTTGAATGTGGTGTTCCAGCTCGGCCGCGCTCAGTAACGGATTCAGCGGTACACAGATAGCGCCTGCGGCTAGGACACCATAGTAGATAGCGGGCATAAGGGGAACGTTGGGAAGTGAAAGTGCGACGCGGTCGCCTTCACGTACACCAATACCCTGCAGGTAGTCTTGTACGCGGGCGGCTGCCTGAGCTAGTTCACGGTAGCTAATATGGGTTACCCCACCGGCAGCGCTGGGGACAATGAGTGCCGTGTCGTTATTGTGGGCTTTGTCGGCTAAAAGGGCAGCGATATTATTGCGTGGCTGTGGCGCGACTGCGGGAAGGTGCGTGTGTGAGTCTTTCCGCGTCTCGGCGGGTGCAGCGAAGTGTTGTTGGTGTTGGGGTTCGCTAGTTGGCATGTAATGTCCTTGCGGGCAGGGGTCGTGAGATGCACCTGATGGGGGCGCATAAGATAGTGCAGCACGTTCTCACTATTTTAGTCCTTTACATGGCTCGTTTGGGAGGCTGCGGCTGGCCCCGAGACACCTCCCCATTCTTCTTATTATGATAAAATCATTTTTTAATATTTTTAGTAATTCACAATAAGTACTTTGAGCACAGACTCCCCCGTACCACACCGATAAATCGCCCTATTAGGGAAGAGAAACCATGAACACACAAATACCCCAACCTTCTCAAGATACACACCTCACCAGTCAAGACCTTGATTTTCTCAACTCAATCTTTGACCTTGTGCGCGACAATAAGCCCCTAGCGCTCACCTCGCTCCTTGACCAGGGCATACCCGTGAATCTCACCAACTCCAACGGCGATACCCTACTTATTCTCGCCGCGTATCACGAACACGAAGACATGGTACGCATCCTCATTGATGCCGGAGCTGATCTGAACCGCCTCAACGACAGGGGACAAACCGCGCTTGTATGCGCCGTATTCCGCGATAATGAGCCCATCGCACAGGCGTTGCTAAAAGCAGGTGCTGACCCTCACCTCGGCACACAAACCCCTGCCCAGGTGGCACAGTTCTTTGATCTGCCAAACATGCAGAAGTTACTTGCTAATTAGCCTATTCACAAGAGCCAGTCCCTCAAAGTGCACCGGAGCCGCCGAACACCCATTGTTCGGCGGCTCCGCTGATACTACTAGCTCTCTACCTGAAACTCTTAAAGCTACTGACCTGCCGACCAGGCAAGGAAGCTTTCAGCAAGTTCCTGACCGCCCGAGGGGTCACGTGTTACCACCATAACGGTATCGTCCCCAGCGATGGTCCCTAAAATAGCTTCTAAACCGCTCTGATCAATGGAGGAAGCCAAAAACTGTGCCGCCCCCGGTGGTGTACGAAGGATAGTTGTATTACCAGATCCTTCAGCTGTAATCAGCAGTTCTTTGAACAGAGAAATCATACGCGCATCCGGGGTTTCTCCCCCACCGCGCCGGGCAGGGTAATTCGGAACTGCGTAAATTAGCCCGGAGCCTTCATCACGGATGCGCTCGGCACCGATCTCAACAAGGTCACGGGATAGAGTAGCTTGGGTGACTTTCATACCATCATCAATGAGGTACTGCGCCAATTCGGCCTGAGAACGTACGCGTCGGGTTTGCAGCAGCTCAACGATGCGAGCCTGACGCGCGATTTTGGTCGAGGGGAAAGGCATGTCTCTTCTTCTTCCTTCGGTCATTATCGTGGAGGTACAGCCGTCGGAACACCGGAAGGTTACCGGGCGGCAAAATCTCCTCCATAAAGATAATACACGCACACATAAATATTCGCTCAAAATAGGTATTATGCGAAGAATAATTTAAAAAGATTTAGGGTGAAAAACTCAAATATTTTCTATTTTCTCCTTGTCAATCCACACTAACAAAATTTATGTGTTATTCACCACCATTATTGATAGGGGTAACGAAAAGAGGCGGATATCAGCGGCATTCAACAGCCGCAGATACCCGCCTCTAAAACTCAATATGAGCCAACTCTAAAGGTTAATCGAGTTCAAGATCTTCTTCACCCTCATATTCACTTTCAAGAGCTTGCTGTCGAGCGCGTCGAGTCAAAATAACACCCACATAACCGCCACCAATGAGAACAAGCAAAGCACCAATAAAGCTGGCCCACCCAATTAGTTTCTGTCGGCCCACGGTACCCTCATCTACTTCATGCAGGCTGCCCTTTTCACCAGTGCGAATTACCTCAAGCTGGTTATCTCCAGTTTCGACCAACAACGCGCTCACTTCACGCGGGAAGTCAGAGGAAACCATACCGGTCTGAGAGCCACGGAATTCAATCTCCTCACCCCGGCTTACTTTCTGACGGTCTTTCAGATTCGAACGATATGTTTTCCCATCAATACGCTCATCAACCGGCAAAGTGCCCTTATAACGGGCCACATTATCTTTCGTTTCCAGGTCGGGGGTAACATCGACAAAAGAACCCTCTATCACCCACGTTTTACCGGTAATACCGGTATCCTGCTGCGCCGCAAACAACGCCCGACCACCCACAACGCACAGAGCAACAGCCAGGATAAGAGCCGCAACAACACTCAGCACCGCGCCCCAGCTCACGCTAGCGCGGTTCTCTGAATATTCCTCGTATTCCTCATCCCCGTGCATCTCGAAGAATTCCGAGTCTACTTCCTCGACTTCATCATCCTCATCAAAAAAAAAAATCTTCGTCAACGACTTCTTCGCCGCCGTCGATATCTTCGATGTATTCGCCGTCTACTTCGTCGTATTCTTCGTGCTCGTATTCTCGTTCAGCCATGAATGTGTCTCCTAGTATTTTCTCTACGGTCTAGGGTACCGGTCTACAACGCATTTGAGAAAGCCGACGCGGCCCAAAACTTTAATTCCACCAAAGGTATAAATTATGCATATCTAACAACAAATATACGTTGTAACGACCCTGCACCAGACAATGGGGCGGGTGAGCAACCGCTCCCCCGCCCCGTCAGCAGCACCGAAATCAGTCCTATACGCGCGCTACAGCACCGAAACGTTCCGTCGCAACAGCTACCGCCGCCTCACGGGACGCACTTGCCTCTTCAGCCGTTAGAGTGCGGTCAGGAGCGCGGAACCGAAGCGCAAATGCTAAGGACTTCTTCCCCGGCTCAATACCCGCACCGCGGTAATCGTCAAACACCCTAATATCCTCCAAAAGCTCGCCAGCGCCCTCACGCAGCGCACGAGAAACCTCGGCGACAGGTACCGACGCATCCACCAGCAGAGCAACGTCCTGGGTGGCGGCGGGGGAAGCCGTATATCGGGGCTGCCTGCGGCGCAGGGGCTTTCACATCCAAAAGGGCAGTGAAATCCAGCTCGAACGCACAGGTACGTTCAGGTAAGTTCTCAGTCTGCAAAAGCTTAGGATGAAGCTCACCAGCAAACCCGACCGTCTCACCTTCAACGGTGCACAGGCGCGCAGTACGCCCTGGATGGAACGCCTGGTGTGTGCCCTGCACGATCACCAGTTCCACGCCCACAGCATCAGCAATCAGACGCACCGCATCCAATGCATCGCGCCAATCATAGGGGCGTGCCTGCGTGCCTGGCATCGGGTCGTGTTCAGCGCCGGTGAACAAGCCACCCATATGAATTGGTTGTTCGGGAATACCGGCGTTTAGCTCAGCCAATACTTCATCACTGGGGCGCTGCCCCAAGGGCGGGTTCAATGCCGAGCCGTGCTGGGGGCGCGGAATAAACACACGTCCAGCCTCGAAAATCGCCAGGTTCTTAAACCCTCGCGAAAGATTACGCTTCAGCACCCCTACCAGCCCCGGCAGCAGCGAGCGGCGCATCCACCCCTGCGCTGAAGAAATCGGGTTTACCAGACGCACCGAAGCGACCTGTTCCCCCGCCACAGGTGCAACCCAGCGGGCGTTTTCATCCGCTGAAACAAACGGGTACGCAAAAACTTCAGTCATACCGGACGCGGCAAGTGCGTCCACAACACGGCGGCGCATCGACTGCTCGGGAGTGTACCCGCGCCCGGCTGGTGCCACCGGCAAAGACGAAGGAATCTTATCGTACCCGTCGATCCGGGCGATCTCCTCCGTCAAGTCCTCTTTCGCCAGCAGGTCGGTACGCCACGAAGGAACCGTCACAGAATAACCGTTCTCAGTTTTTTCAACGTCGCACCCGATCTCACTCAGGCACGCAACAATCTGCTCCTGTGAGTAGTCCACACCGATACGGCCAGCGGTGTACTCGGAAGGCAGATCAATTACCACGGGATGATACGGCAGAGCCGCATCGGTCACCCCAGCATCAGCTGTACCACCTGCCAGCTGAGTCAGTAGCTCGACCGCCCGCTGCGCTGCCGCCTGCTGAATCTGTGGGTCTACCCCACGCTCAAACCGCTTCGAAGCCTCAGAAATCAGCTTATGGCGGCGGGCAGTACGCGCGATAGATACTTCATCGAAACGCGCCGCCTCGATCAGGATATTCTTCGTCTCAGCCGTAACCTCGGTAGAAGCACCGCCCATGACACCAGCAAGACCGATAACGCCGGAATCATCGGTAATCACGATGTCCTCTGGATGCAGGTCGCGTTCAACGCCGTCCAAAGTCGTCAGCTTCTCCCCTGCGACTGCTCGGCGCACCACGATTTCTCCCTGTACCTTATCGGCATCATAGAAGTGCAGCGGCTGACCGGTCTCAAGCATCACGTAATTGGAAATATCTACCGGCAGCGAGATAGAACGCACGCCCGCTAAACGCAAACGCGAAGCCATCCACGTGGGTACAGGCGCGGTCGCATCCACACCATTAACCCGGCGCATGACGAAGCGTATGGTTGCAGGGTTCTCGTGAATTGGTGCAGAGTCTTCCAGGCGTACCGGAATGCCTTCGGAGTTCGCTTTGGGGGCGCGAGCGCCGTATTCCAGAACAAAATCGTTGAAAGAAGTTCCGGTCGCATGCGCGTATTCACGGGCAATACCGCGAATCGAAAACGCATATCCGCGATCAGGAGTCACATTAACCTCGGCTGCTTCGTCATACAGACCCAAAAGCTCCAGCGCATCTGACCCAAGTTCCGGATCGAGTCCCAGGGTGGAGAGCACCAAAATACCGCCGTGGTCCTCACCAATACCCAGCTCGCGGGTGGAGGCAATCATACCGGCAGACTTGTGCCCGTAGGTTTTACGGGCGGTAATAGCGAAATTTCCGGGTAGGACGGCACCGGGGAGGGTCACCACGACTTTGTCGCCGACCTTGAAGTTGTGGGCGCCGCAGATAATGCCCTGCACACCGGATTCTTCGATACCTTTACCGGTGAGAGTCTGCTGCTGCCCCCTCAGGAACAACACGCACCTGGCACCAGTTCACAGTCTTACCGTTAGAATGCGTCTCAGGTTCTATCGAGAGCACCTGACCGACCACAATAGGGCCAGAGATCTCATCGGCCGGACGGTGCACAGCCTCCTCTTCCAGCCCAACCTTCACGAGGGTGTCCAGTACGTCTTCAGCCGTCGCGTCCTCAGGAACAGGCGCGAACTCACGCAACCATGATAGGGGTACTCGCATTGTTTTAAATCTCCATCCCGAACTGCTCAGAGAAACGAATGTCGCCCTCAATCATGTCATGCATATCGGGGACGTTATTACGGAACATAAGGGTACGTTCAATACCCATGCCGAAGGCGAACCCCGAATATACTTCGGGGTTGATCCCGGCCGCACGCAACACATTGGGGTTTACCATGCCGCAACCGCCCCACTCAATCCATTGCGGACCACCCTTGGCGTTCGGATGCCACAAATCTAGCTCAGCGGAAGGCTCGGTGAAGGGGAAGAAGTTCGGACGCAAACGAATCCTAGCTTCCTCACCAAACATGGCGCGGGCCATATACTCCAGGGTGCCTTTCATATCAGCCATCGTCAGGCCTTTATCAACCGCAAGCCCCTCAATCTGATGGAATACGGGGGTGTGTGTGGCGTCCAGCTCATCTGTACGGTACACCTGACCGGGGCACACAACGTATAACGGCAGCTCACGGGTAAGCATGGCGCGCATCTGCACCGGGGAGGTGTGGGTGCGCAGTACCAAATGTGCCTCTCGCGGCTCAACGTAGAAGGTGTCTTGCATATCGCGTGCCGGGTGGTCAGGCTTAATGTTCAGGGCATCAAAGTTGTACCACTCAGATTCCAGCTCCGGCCCGTCAGCGACTTCCCAGCCCATGCCTACGAAGATATCGGTGAGTTTTTCCTGCATGAGCGCCACAGGATGCCGCCCACCCAGCGAACGCCGCGCTGAAGCCGCTGTCACATCAACTGCTTCTTCCTCTAGGATGCGTGCCTCGCGCTCGGCCTCCAGTTCAGCAGTACGCGCCTCAATAGCCTCGGTGAGCGCCGCACGTGCCTGCCCCAGCAGTTTCCCCACGGGTCCCTTGTGCTGATTCTGAAGGTCACGCATTTGCTTGTTTGCCAAGCTCATGCTCCCCTTATCGCCGAAAAAGCCTAGGCGCACCGTTTTAAGCGATTCAAAATCTTTGGCACGTTCGCGGAGGGCGGTCAGTGCGCGCTCGCGCTCAGCGTCAAAGGCGGCGCGCACAATCTCAAGCCCACTTTCGGGGTTTTCATTGAGAATCTGTGCGATGCTGGCGAGGGTTTGCGCCGATTCAGGCACGTTCTCGGTCTCCTGCACGGGATCGGTCATTGCTACTCTTCTCTGCGTTCTTCCTGAGGTTAGGGGCGCACCCTACAATTTTGAGGGGCCTGCCCATCCTTACTATTTTAGTGCAGTCGGAGGGCTCTTTCACCGTTTGCCCCTCTCACGTTTCTGCTTTGCAGCACGAAGAGTACATATAGGAACCGGCCGCATCCCAGTTGGCGGGGTGCGGCCGGTTTTGCAGGCTACTTTCACGGTGCAGCCGAAAAGTTACGGAAACCTACTTGAGAGCAGCTTTCACTGCCGGGTCGAAAGCGGCGCGAATCCACAGAACATTGGCAATAAACCAGCCAGCATAGAGCGGCACAAAACCATAGCGTTGAGTATCAAGAATGTTACCTAGAAGGGACATAATAGCGATCAGCCCGCCCAAAATTGCGAAGATAAGCCCAATTGTCAGGCCCAGCCGGTTACCGTTTTGCACCATGAAATAGACGGTGAGGTAAACGGCAGCCGAAACAACAAGCAACCCAATGCCGCCAGCAACCCCGAATTCAGGCAGTCCCTCAAGAGGTTTAGCGTTACCCGGCGCAAATGCCGAGATGAGCCCATGAATAAAACAGATAATCGCCGACACAATCATAATTTCTTGTAGACGAAGAATTTTAGGATGTTTAGAAGGCAGATTAAAAAGGTTGCTTGCAGAGTCTCCGCCTTCTTGAATATAAATGGCTTGCGTATCAGAAGGAACGGCGTCGCTCCTAAAATTCTGCGGGTCGTACGAGGGGGGTTGAGCAGTCATCATTGTCTCCCATATGTATGTGATTTTTAACTCAATAGTACCGTTGGCGGTGTGGCAGTCAAATTAGACGCGCACCGCCGAAGGTTTTCAGCCGAACATCACAATAAACCGCGCCGCCAAGGCATACCACATCACTGTTTTAAAATGCCTTAGTACGAAGTTTCTCCCCTTTCCCATGCCCGATAAAGTCCTGAAGAACCCAATAGTTCAGACCACGGTTATCGAAACACCGCTGACCCCTAAGCGCCCGGATACCGTCTTGGTACCGGGCGCCCATCAGAAGCATACTCAGCGGTTTAGAACAACCCAGAAGCGATAAAATCGTTCTCGTCTTTGATACCGGGAGGTACCGCAAAAACGGCGCTGCCGGTGTGTTTAAGATACTCACTGAGCGCATCGGACTGGGTCATGGTATCCAGAAGCGGGATGAAGTGGGTGCGCGGGTCACAGACGAACGCTATAAAGAACAGCCCAGCATCCAGGTGTCCAAGTCCGTCGGAGCCATCCGTGTAGTTAAACCCGCGGCGTAGCATCTGAACACCATTATTTTGGTTCGGGTGCATGAGCCGCATATGCGAATCATCGGGAATGATAGGGCCGTTTTTACCCTTCATATTGAAATCTGGGGTGGTAAATTCCTCTCCTCCTGAGAGCGGCGCGCCTGATACTTTAGTGCGCCCAATAATATCTTCTTGCTCATGCAGGCGGGACCGGTCCCACGTTTCAATAATCATGCGGATGCGGCGTGCTGCGAGGTAGGTGCCGCCGTTCATCCAGTCGGGGTTTCCCTCAGAGTTCTCGGAGGAAGCCCACACATGTTTCTTCAGCAGCTCCGGCTCTTGGATTTTGAGGTTGTTCGTACCATCTTTGAAACCGAAAAGGTTACGTGCCGTCACCTGACTCGTAGAAGTCGATGCGGTGCGCCCAAACCCTAGCTGGCTCCAGTGCACCACGGCCCGGCCCGCAGCAATACGGATTAAGTTACGGATGGCGTGGAAGGCCACCTGTGGGTCATCGGCACACGCCTGAATGCACAGGTCCCCGCCGCTGCGTTTATCATCAAGGGCATCACCGGACATTTTAGGGATATTGACGAGCGCAGCAGGCAGCTTGTCTTTGAACCCAAAACGGTCTTTATTATCCTTATCGACAAAGAACGACCGGCCGAGTCCAAAGGTGAGAGTCAGATGCGCGGCAGAAAGATCGTAGGCTTCTCCCGTGTCCTTCGGCGGGGCCTCATAAGTGGAGACATCACCCACAACTTCACCAGCCATGAGCTTTTGGGAAGCGGCAGTCCAGTCTTTAAAAAGTTTCTTGATTTCTTCTTTATCGGTTGTTTTGAGGGTGAGAGCCACAAAGTACATACGATCCTGCACTTCGGTGGAAATGCCGCTCTGGTGCTCCCCGAAGAAAGAGTGGGCATCTTTCACCTCCTGACTCTTATTATCTTTACTGTCGTTCTGCTTCTGCTCGGTAGCGCAGCTGGCGAGTGTACCTGCTGTGGCAATACCAACAGCAGTCAGTGCGGTACCGGTTAGGAGGGCACGACGGTTAGTTCCGTGCGGTGTGGTGCCCTGATCTGTTGGGGGCACCGGGTAATTTTCTTCGCGCATGTGGTTTCTCCCTAATGGGTTTGTTATGGAATACGGGCCATGCGTGTGTGTTGATGCGGTGTTTACCCCAGCGGGGTGCGGTGTGGGATTTTCTGCACCCCCGCTGGGGCCGTCAGTGCTGGCTCTACCTAGACTGCGTGCCCGTTGTTGTTACTGGGCTGAGCCTGCCGCGCTGGCGCTTGAATCGTCTGAGGTAGACCCAGCTGATGCCGAGGACCCTGCTGATGCGCCAGAGCTACCGGTAGCTGAGGCTGAACCTGATGCCCCAGCAGACGCCGCACCTGAGGCACCCGCGCTATTTGATGCCCCCGCCGAGGCTGAAGCCGATGCAGAAGCACCCGCTGATTCATCTCGGTGGACGTGTCATTGCCGGTTTCGTCAACAACAGCAGCCGTCAGCTCGGAGAGCGGCTCAGCGAGTGCACCCACCGCGTCAGAAAGCTCACGTACCTCAGCCTCGCTGAGCTCCTTGTAGGATTTGAAGTCGTCACCGCTCTTGTGCTTATCGAGCAGAGTCTGCACAGCCGCGAACTTGCTCTCAATATTCTTGGAGAGCTTGCCGTTCTTCTTCTCAAGGATGGGGCGTACGTTTTCGTAGGCAACCTTAGCGCCGTCAATATTGCCTTGGAAATCGTAGAGGTCGGTGTGCGACCAGTTTTCTTCCTCACCGGTGGTCTTGGTGTGTACGATCTCGTCCAACAGTTCTTTCGCGCCGTTGGTGATGTCATCAACCTTCAGCTCTTGCGCGAACTTCTCGGAGTGCACGTGGTCGTACAGTTCTTTGGTGTCCTTGACCAGCTGGTCTGCGACTTTCTTCCGCTCATCCTGCGTGAGGGGGGTGTACTCCTTACCGTCATTCTTATCGGCCTTGGGCTGCCACAGATCCTTCTCGATCTTGTGCCAGCCGCTCCACTCGCTGATCTTGCCTTCCTGCAGGTCAGCCTCGCGGGCGTCCAGGTTCTGGTCAAGGGAGGTGCCGTACTTTTCCGCTACAGGTTCGATACGTTCGTAGTGAAGACGGGCGAGAGCGTACTTGGCTTTAGCTTCTTCGGTCTTGCCCTCTGCGTAGAGCTTTGCGAACTCTTCGGTCTTGGTTTGCAGAGACTCAACCTGGTCTTTCACATACGAGGCGTACTGGGTGGAGGCGGTATCGCGTAGCTTCTGTATGTCCTCAGCCACGGGTTTAGCGTTCTCGTTCTTGGTGACCTTAAAGTCTCCCTGAATGCCGTCACCGACCATACCCGGTTTGCAGGCGGTCTTGTAGGAGCCCTCGGGCAGATCAACCACCAGCTCACGGGTGAGGTTGGGGCCGATGTTCTCGACCTCTGAGATAATACGCAATCCGTCAGAACCAAGCACATAGAACTCAGTAACCTTGGTACCTTCGTTCTTAACCTTAAAGGTGACCTTACCGGCCTTGGTTTCGGTGGCTGATAGTTTGCAGGCGGTATCAGTTGAGGTAACAGAAATATTACCGTCGTTTGAGGTGCCGCCTGAGGAGTTCGAGGAACTAGCGTTATTCTTTGGGTTGTCGGTGCAACCAGTCAGCAGGATGGCGCTAACCGACAGCAGGGCGCCTGCGGAAACAAGTGACTTTCGCATAGTGTGTTTTCCTTTGTTTGGGGACAGGGGAAAATCTAGGGGGTACCGTTAGATAGCGGCTGTGTTGTGGTAGTACCACCATTTTCAGGGGTACTGTTTGCCGCAGCGGCAACATTCTTAGGCGCACTGCTTTGGCGCACGCGACGGTGGCGCAATTGCACCCGGAAGAAAAGGGTCATGATAATACTGACGTACAGCACCCAGGCAATGGCTTCAATCCAGGTGGTAGTGCTTGAGAGGTTAAAGACCGCTTTTAGCATAGTGCCGAGGAAACTGCCGGGGTCAATGTATTTGTAGGATTCAAAAACAACGTTGTTTAGTCCGGGAAGAATATTTGCTTCCTGCAGGTCATGCAGCCCGTAGGAAAGTACACCTGCGGCAATAATAATGAGGAACGCACCAGTCCAGGTGAAGAATTTGGCGAGGTTAATTTTCATAATGCCGCGCATCATAGCCCACGCGAGGAGTACTGCAACGATGATTCCAGTAAGCGCCCCATAAACGGGCAGTGCGGAATCAGCAGAGCCCTGCTCTGCGGTTGCGGCTTGTGTTGCCGACCAGATAAATAGGGTGGTTTCCAGCCCTTCACGCCCAACGGAGAGGGCTGCGAGAAGAACGACCGCCCAGGTGCTGCCCTGCACCGCGTCGAGCTTAGTGTGCAGTTCTGCGGAAAGCGCGCGGGCATTCTCTGCCATCCAGAAAATCATCCAGGTGACGAAACCGACCGCGATGATTGAGAGCGAACCGCCAATTGCTTCTTTGGCTTCGAAGGTGAGGGTTTTAGGCCCGTAGGTGAGAAGTGCCCCAAATCCTAGTGATACCACGACCGCAAAGGCTACTCCCGCCCAGACTTTGGGAAGGAGGTGGGTTCGTTGAGTTTTATGGATATACGCGATGAGGATACCGACCACAAGTGCAGCCTCTAAGCCTTCGCGCAGCCCGATAAGGAAGTTGCCTGTAAATGCGGCCCAAAAGTTCATAGCTTTATCACCATAACGTTAGAGTTTCCTTCTCTAATTAACACTCTAGAGTATCCGTGTGCCACGACTCCCAAGCTGAGATGTGTCACTACACACACTTTTTTGCCTCCGGTGACAGATTCGGCTGTGACTGTCTTTTAGCTACATTCCGCCAGCATAATAATTCATACTATCTTTAATAATCCCCTTTTAAAAGTAAAGGGAAAGTTACCTATAGAAAGATGTATTTTTGAATACTGTTACGTTTCCGTTCCCCAGCTGAGGGCAAGCTTGCTGACCGCAGTTTCGCAGGAAAAACAGCTAACCGACGTAACAATTTGACAGAACACACCAGCTCGCTGGAATAAAAACCTAACCAACGGCATGTACCGCCGCCAATAAAGCCTCCACAATCGGATAATCTGCAGGAATCCACTCCAAACTCAGCACTGCTGAGGCATTATGGTCAGACCCCAGCGGAAGCCACCGCAGCTCGCTATGGTCCTGTAAAGGGTGAGGCTCACCCAACGTGAGTTCTGCAAAGAAAACCCTCATCGCCGCCTTATTGTTCAGCACCCAGCCCTGGGGGTGCGGCCCCGTAAGTTCCTGCCCCAGCTGAACCTGCACGCCCAGCTCTTCCGCAAGCTCACGGGCGAGCGCTTTTTTCGCAGGACTCCCCCGGCTCAACCTTCCCGCCGGGGAATTCCCACAACCCGGCTAATGCCTCAGGCGCTGACCGCCTGGCAACCAACAGCCGGGTAGGAGACTGAAGCGAATCGAAAATTGCCGCGCCCACCACCTGCACAGGGTAATGCGTCATCATGCTTCTATGCCTCCGCAGGACGATAAACATCCGGTTCCAAATAAATTACCCGTGCCGCCGGAACAGCCTCACGGATCCGTGCCTCCGCCTCGTCAATCTCGTTTGCCACAGTAATACCAGTATCAGCATCGTGGATGCGGATCTTAGCCGCCACCAAAATTTCCTCGGGCCCCAAATGAACGGTCTTAATATGGATTAGTCGGTCAGAATCACCGTTCTCAATAGCCGCGCGGATCTTCGCCAGATCCTCGGGAGTTGCGGCCTCCCCTAGGATCAGCGACTTCATTTCGGAAGCCAAAAACACGGCAATAACCACCAGCAGCACCCCGATCGACAGAGTACCGGCAGCATCCCACAGCCCGTTACCAGTCAGCAGGGTCATGCTCACCCCAAGAAGCGCCAGAATCAGGCCCAAAAGGGCACCTGCATCCTCCAACAAAAGCACTGGAAGCTCTGGGTTTTTTGAGGTGCGCAAAAACCGGAACCACCCTTGTGTTACCTTCAGTTCGCGGGATTCTTTGACCGCTACACGGAATGAGTTGCCTTCAAGAAGAATGGCGCCCACCAGCACAGCCACCGGAACCCATTGCCACTCGGTAATGCCATGCGGGTCGTGCCATTTCTCGTACCCCTCATACAGGGCAAACAGCCCACCTAGGGCAAAGATAATAATCGACACAATAAACGCGTAAATATAGCGGTTACGGCCATACCCGAATGGGTGCTCTTCGTCAGCGGCACGCTGGGATACTTTCCCACCCACTAGCAGAAGAAGCTGGTTCCCTGAATCTGCCACCGAGTGAATGGCTTCGGCGAGCATTGAAGAAGAACGAGTTAGAATAAACGCCACAAATTTCAGCACCGCAATGCCCAGGTTTGCCACGAGCGCCGCAATAATCGCGCCGGAACCGGAATGACTAGAATTGGCAGACATAGCTCTCCATCTATCGGTCAGTCAGAACAAAACTTAAATACATGCCGCTCACTAGGGGCGGTTCTGCGCCATCGCCGAGGCGTACAGGCACACGGCCGCCGCTGTGCCCACGTTCAAAGATTCAGCCGCCCCGTAGACGGGAACCGCCACGCGCATTGACGACGCCGCTTTTTTTCCTCGCTGCTAAGCCCCTGTGCCTCATTCCCAAACAACCACACAGTTGGTTTCGATAAGTCGAATGAGCCTTTTCACCCCAGCCGGAACGGGCGTCTCGATATTAGCGGGGACGTGCCAGAGAGTACTCCACCAGTTGCTGCAGATCCACCGTACCGTACCCGTCAGCGGCCAAAACCGTCATTCCCTGAGATTTGGCGTCCTCCGCAAAATCTTCAAGATCAACACCCTGAATCAGCGGCACATGGAATAGCGAACCGGCTGTTGCCCGCACTGTCTTCGGGTTATATAAATCCACTGTGCCCTTTGACGCCACCACCAAATCAGCCCCCGCGGCATCAGCCACCCGCAGGATCGTACCAGCGTTTCCCGGATCTTGTACACGTGAAAGCACCGCAATAAGACGCGGGTTCAGCGCCCCCTCACCCCACAGTCGTCCGGCAGGGGCATCCAGTTTAAACGACACCGCAATAATGCCCTGAGGAGTGAGAGCATCGGCCATCGCTTGTAGTACCTCGTCCGTCACCACACGCATAAAAACACGGCGCCCCTGCTCGGGTGTGGGTGTGCCGTGCACCTCTTCTAATAGCTCGGCAATGTCGGGGTGGCGGTCGAACGCCTCTTCCGTCACGTATACTGCATCCAGCACCGGGCGGCGCAGGTGCGCATGCAGCGCTTCACGAACAGCCTGCGGGCCCTCAACCAAAAACTGTCCCCGTTTACGGCCAGCACGGGTGCGTAGCTTCGCAATATCACGCACACGATCGGCCTGAGGGTTCGACATAATCACTGGGGAACTGATTCGTTCAAGAAAACTCACTCTTCAAGAGTACAGGCAAAGCCCTCCCAATGCCCGTCACTTCCGCGATGCTTTCGGGAAGGCACCGTACAGCAAAACGGCTGCCGCATACAACATGCGGCAGCCGTTCAAGCTCTTAATTACCCCGCACATGACGGGGGTAACAACCGTTCTTATGCAGCCTTCGGCGCGGAGGTGTCCTCAGGCAGGTTGTTCTTGGCAATCTCAACCAGGGCGTTAAACGCTGCGGTATCGTTTACGGCCAGCTCAGCGAGCATACGACGGTCAACCTCAACACCAGCAGCTTTGAGCCCCTGAATGAAACGGTTGTAGGTCAACCCCTGCGCACGGGATGCAGCGTTAATGCGCTGAATCCAGAGACGGCGGAAATCGCCCTTCTTCTTACGACGGTGGTCGTAGCTGTAAACGAGCGAGTGAGTGACCTGTTCCTTAGCCTTACGGTACAGGCGCGAACGCTGACCGCGGTAGCCGGATGCTCGGTCGAGAATAGTACGGCGCTTCTTGTGCGCGTTAACCGCGCGCTTCACACGTGCCACGTGTGTCTCCTTCGTCTTATGTCCTACAAGGCCTCAGAACCAGCCTGTAGGAGCGAGTCTTTCATCGTCGGTGCGGGAATGCACCCGCCTCTAGCGAGAAGTAAGCGGTAGCCTACTTACCCAGCATCTTCTTGACAACCTTTGCCTGACCACCGGTCACGATCTGGTCGGATGCCAGACGACGGGTCAGACGGGAGGACTTGTGCTCCAGGTAGTGGCGGCGGTTCGCCTGCTGGCGCTTAACCTTGCCGCTGCCGGTGAGCTTGAAGCGCTTCTTAGCACCAGAGTGGGTCTTCTGCTTCGGCATAGCTGCCGTTCTCCTTACAATCACCCCCGCGCATACGCACAGGGTAGTTTTACTGGGGAAAGGGACGCTTTCCCCACGGTACGGAAATAGTGAGGATTCATACCTCAGAACCCGCAGGACTATAGCCCCGCCGCATGTATGCGCCAGCGGGGTGTTCCCACCGAATTCTATTCTGCGGAAGCCTGCGCTTTCAACTCGGCGGGCATTGCGTCCGCCAGCGAGTTCGTTACAGGCTCTGCCTTGGTCGTATCAATACGTTCACGACCCTTGCGTCCACCGCCGCCCTGTCCACGGCGTACTTCTGCCTTACCGCGTAGCGGAGCCAGCACCATCACCATGTTACGGCCGTCTTGGCGGGGGCGAGACTCAACAGTACTCACCTCAGCCAGTTCTTCGGCCAAGCGTTCCAGTAGACGCACACCCATCTCGGGGCGCTGCTGTTCACGACCGCGGAACTGAATCATTGCCTTGACTTTGTCACCGCCAGAAAGGAAACGACGTGCGTGCCCCACTTTGGTTTCGTAGTCATGGGTATCAATCTTCAGCCGGAAACGGATTTCCTTCAGAACGGCTTTAACCTGCTTTCTTGCGGGACTCACGGGCTTTAACAGCCGCTTCGTACTTGTATTTGCCGTAGTCCATCAGCTTGCATACTGGCGGTTTTGCGTTCGGCGCTACCTCGACCAAGTCAAGTTCAGCATCCTCTGCAAGGCGCAGGGCATCGGCCAAAGGCACGACGCCTACCTGTTCACCGCCGGGGCCAACAAGTCGGACCTCCGGAACACGGATTCGATCATTAATGCGCGGTTCGCTAATGACTAACTCCTGTACATAGTGGGTTTCCCCGTGAATATATCCGTTGACGGGAACTAAAAAGCCCCCGCATGTTACAAGCGGAGGCTACACTTACGACCGGTTGGTCGTTCTAAAACCCGACCACCATAGTCTTAGAGACCTTTGTCCCTTTAGCCACGCTACGGTGACTGTAACGAAACTGGTGAATGCGGGTGGGAGTACAATCCACTTGCAAACAGTACAAGAGTTTACCCCATGCTGCCGCCTAATACAAGGGAACCGCTGGTTGCTTTCGTGCGCAACACCCTGATTCCCCTAAGTACCAGTTCTGCCCCGCATCACCTGCCATCACAGCGCAGAGCTGTAGAGACCTATGTTTCTTTTATAAACCCTGTGAACTATGAGATTCTTAGAGGCATGACTAACGAAACACAGAAGTTTACATTCGAGGCGGAGCACGGCAAACCGGTACACGGACACACAGATTTGGACGCCGAACAGCTTGAAGCCCTCAACGCCCAAATGCGCGACATCGCGGATGTTCCAGCCATCGAAATTATTGGCGCCGCAGCCGTTCACCTGATGAGCGCCGCTGCTATCAAATGCGGATTAGGTGCCGAACAGAACGCTGAGGACCTCAAAGATCTTGACGAGGCTCGGAAACTCATCACAGCACTTGCAGGCTTATTACAGCCGCTGCACCCGAAATAGGCTCACAGCACGCCGCACCTCTACGCGACGGGCTACGCACATTACAGTTGGCATTCCGTGAAGCGTCCCCTATCCCTGACGAACCTGGCCAGGGCCCTGGAGAAAAGTTCACTGGACCGGTCTGCTAAGTCTGCGCAGCATGTTATAACACCTCAACCCAGAACCAGCAGTCGCTGCGTTACCTATATCTCTAAGCGCGGGGCATTCCACACGAGCGGTTGCCCCGCACAAGTATCTCTTCAGCAACAAGTGCAATCCATAAAGATTATTTATCGTGGAATTTAAGACAACTTCAGACTCTCCTTCTTGGACTCATGTTTCACAGCTCAGGGAAGAACTAGAAGAAATAGAAAAGATAATCAATAAATTTAGTAATTTTCCCGTAAATATAGGGATTTGCGTGAGATGTTTAGACAGCTGGAGCGGGTGGAAATCCGGTGCCAGATACTATTCAAGTGATAATTTTATATACATAGACATTGTCACACAAGAAATAGATTACAAACCCTATATAAACAACGTTCCTGCACAGCGTAAAATAATAGGTCAAGAGTTTTATAATTTTTTCCCAAAAGCCATGAAAAAATATGAAAAAAGATTTCCATCCCTAAAGGACATAAACCCTTATTTCATGGATGATTTAAAACATTGGTTAATTAAAAATCACTGGATTGATTCTCAATAAATTATGAGTGATATATTACGGATAATATGTAGCTCAAACGGCCTATCGTTCAAAACGTCACCAGACTATTCATAGAATGTGCAGCGATAGTACACCCTGTACCGCCAGTTACTACAGCTGGATAGACTTAACGGGCAACACCAGAGCTCTGCACTTCCTGGTAAAATTTAATAAATAGTTCCAACATATCAAATCAGAGGATAATAAAATGAATAAATTAGAAATAATTAAGAAATACATCAGAGTAAATGAGATAGGAAAGGCACAGAACCTAATCTTTAAAAGTATTACAGACTCAAATATCAGTATATTAGAAAAAAGAGAAATAATTGATTTATTCGTATCACTAGTTCCCAACCGGCGATCAGGCCTGATCGTAGAAATGAACAGCCTGCTGGATAACCACACCCAGCTTCTCACATATTTTTCACAGAGTATTAAGAACCTTCCCCTTAAAGAAGAGGGTGACGTAAAGGAAAATGGCATAGAGTATATTGAAAATATTTTCCTGACTCTCGATCTAGAAAAACCCGTTGAAGGTATTAAACTCTCAGAGCGTCTACTTGATAAGAAATATTATGGGAATTTAAAAGATAAATATATGAAAAAAATATTAATAAAATATATTTTTCTTCAAGCGATAAGGACAAAATAGGCCTGTCTCTTGACAAAACATTTGCTTCGATAGATAAAAAGCTTACTGGTTTAGGTGCAGAAAATAATATTTATACTTATTTTATAGACGAGGTAATGCGTGATGCAGAAATACTCATAAAACATTATGCCTTTGATAAAGTTGACTATTTTATTGATTCACTGGCAAAGTGTTACCTAAAAGGTTATTTCCCCTATACGTGGGAAGGTAAATACCCAGAAGGTTATATTAAATATTTAGCCTAAACAGCAAGTTGCCGATCTACAGAACGGGGTTAGTCGTCAGCTCGCAATATCACTGCTGATACCACATATGGACTTCTGAAGGTTTCAGGCTGTAACAACAACAAAACTTTTAGGGAATGACTTCGTTCAAGAGCAGACGATATGCAAGAATGGGTCTATGCATGTGAAACGGTGACTACACATTAGGGATTTAAAGAATGAAAAAATCTATAGAGCATAAAATAGCAACATTTAATAATCATATAAAAACAAATTTTGACTGGCTGGATTTTCAAGTCACTTCACTTGATTTTACCAAATTAAATATTATTGCCAGCTACGACCCAAGTTACTATCTCAATTATAATATTGACCTATACAGCACCAAATACTTGTCTGGAAATTTAACATGGACTATAGATATCGACAAAAACACTACTGCTGCAGAAATTATTAGCAGTAAAGAATATACCCTATCTGCCCAGGGAACAAGAAAATCATTTTTTTCCTAAGATTTAATAATACCGATTTAGAGTCTTCTCCTTTTTACTATTATGGCAAATGACATAAGTATTTCTTATGAGAAGAAATATTTTAATATTTGAATTAAATATTTAGAGGAGGGGAATTATTGATATCTACATAAATTCCAGAATTAACGATGTAAAATTATTTCTTCACGGTAGATTGAAAATTAATATCTTTACACCGAGGCGACGCTGAGTTATAATTTTATTATTATACGATAAACGTAATCAGGTCAAAGATCGCCTTTGAAGCATTACTGGTATACAGATGCTTCACCCCGGTGTTGCAGTATTTATCTTTGAGTATAATCATCGAAAGAGATACTAAAATGAGGATTAAGAATTTAGTTGAAGAAATGGGTGGAGTCGCAAGGTTTACATCTGAACCGCTAGCCCCTACCCTTCGAGAAACAATGTCTGAATTTTTAGACATTACTAGAGAAGAATTTGCTGACTATTTAGATTACCTTGAGTTATATGGTGGGGAAACAGGACTTATAAAAGAATATAGATTAACACCATACAGCAACCTTCCTGAATATTGTTATCCAGATGATGCTATTCCTCCTGTTGGAGGTAATATTGCATGGGGTGGCGGAGGTTTAGGATTTTTTATAGCACCTGTGAAGGATGGTGAACAATCCTCCCCGATGAGTGAAAGACTTAAAAAATATAAAAATAGAATACCGGATAACTTTCTACCAATATCAAGTAATGAGTTCGGTGACTTAATATGCCTATGCACCCAAGGGGAAAGAATCGGGCAAATTTTCTACTGGGATCATGAAAATGAGTGGGATGAAGAGGATTATATTGATGATTTATGGTGTGCCGATGCCTGAAGAAGTAAAATTACAAAATATCTATCTAATCGGTAAAAACTTATATGACTGCTTTAGCAGGATGACTCCAGATTTATCGGATTAGCAAGTGCCGCCTATACGTACCCAACTCCCTTGTTTCACTCATTAATTATTTAATTAGGTAATAAATATATCCACCCTTGTGAGCTGTGGAGCACCACTATACGTGAATCTCACCCGGCAGTGCTATCGGGCAGAGGCCATTGTTTTTCTCACCAGAATACGGGATGGCTCGTGCTGGCTTATTATTTTTGCTAGGAAAAAACCTTGCTCACCGTTAGAGAGGTAATACAGGTTCAGCCCGTTTCTCAGAAAAATCACATACTCGTCCCCATCCGAATACTCCTCAATGGCTGCATGTTTTAAAGGGCTGAGGTTAAATTTTTCAACCGTTAGGATGGAGCACAAAGCCGCATCTAGCACCAGCTCCGGAGCATACACCTCAATCTGCTCGCCTTTAGGACGATAAGTATTTTCATCACAGATGAAACGCAATACTGTACCCTGCATAATCGAAATAGTACATGGGTACACCAGTCCCAAATGAGCGGTCACACTGTTGCTGTAGAAGCCTAACAACATGTGTTTCCGAACTAACGCCACGGAAGAATGTGCCACACGCCAAGAATTCTGAAACACTAAACACTGGTAATGATGTAACGCCGCTCACCTTACCCAACACAGCAGCCACTATCTATGAAGCCTGTGAAAGTTTTATCTGCACCGAATCCACTAGCTCCGAGATAACCTCGCTAGCGGCAAGCCGCTGCTGAAAATCAGTGATAGTAGCGTCCAGTTGTTCCCGGGTCATGCCTGGTTTCAGCACCAGCGTTATCTCAAGTTCTGGCCCATGACCGCCCCCTGCCAGAATGCGCCCCTTAGCAGAACGAGAGTCAACCCCCGCCGCTGCCGCTAACTGCACATCCTCAACCTGAGGCATCAGGCGAATAAGTTGGCGCACATCCTGGGAGACCGCCTCGTGGTTGTATGACGGCACCCACGGTTGTTCTTTAGCAATAGCCCAAATCGCCGGTCGACGCACCACAAATGTGGGGTCCTGCCCCGGGTTCACCACGATCAGCTGATTATTATCTTCCACCGCGCTCAACGATGTTTTACGCATCGAAGCAGCCACAGGACGCGCCTGGGCGTGCCACTGCGTCAAATAGTCCACACAGGTAAAAACAGGCAATGCCCTACGGCCATCTGGTGATTGAATACTCACCAGCGCCATATCTGCTTCTTTGTCTGAGACCAGCCCCTCAGCTGTAAGATGTGCCTGAGATAGCTGTGCTACCACAGGAACAAATACCCGGGCCTCACGAAGAGCATCCACCACTGTTGTTTCATTCGCCTCACCCGCTGCAAATGCTTTCAATGCTGCACCAAGGGCAGGTTCTGTCAGCCCATTATCCCCATAAAACTGGTGGGTCTGCGAGGTACCCTCGCCAAGGTTGCGACCTTTCCATGGCTGGCCCCCGGTATCTGTCTTACGACCGGCACTACGTAACTGCGCGGCAATATGAGCAGGGAGCTTGCCGTGAAGACTCTGGGGACCGTGGTGTTGGTTATTCCCTCCGTCGCTCATTCGCCGCTGCTTTCTGCCTGCTCTGTTGGCGGTTTCCACGCCAGTTGTTCCTGCACACTAACACCTTCCGCAGTACCGTGTGCCACCTGTAGCGCCTGCTCAAGGGTAAAGCGTCCTGTGTAAAGGGCTTTGCCCAGCACCAAGGCCTCCAGACCCTGGGCTGTCATACAACGCAGCACACGAATATCATTAAGGTTTGCCACCCCGCCAGAAGCTATCACCGGTTTCCCGGTCAGCGCCAACACGTGTTGCAGCGGCTCAAGGCCTGGCCCAGATAACGCCCCGTCACGGCTCACGTCAGTAACAACATACCGTTGAGCTCCCGCACGCTCAAGCCACATGATACTCGCATCCAATGCGTCTCCCCGCCAATCGGTGCCGCGGGCAACCACCACACCATCACGGACATCAACCCCAAGGGCCAGTAGTTCGCCATGTTCCTCAAGAACTTGTTCAAGCCAACTGGGCTGTGCCAGTGCCGCTGAGGTGACATTAATACGATCTGGTCTCAAGCTAAGAGCCAACTCAATGCTGCGGTGATCTTTAATGCCGCCGCTTACCTGAATCTTTATACGGTTGGAGGTTCTGTCCCGCACCTCATCTATGACCTGTTCCAGCACAGAAGTATTAGTGCCGCGGCCAAAAGCCAAATCAAGATCTACCAGGTGAATCCACTCAGCACCGGCCTCACACCAGGTAATGGCGGCTGCCACGGGATCAACGCTCTGCGAAGTGCCCAACAGCTGCCCGCCCACCGGACGTACAGCCCGCCCTTCAGAAATATCAACAGCGGGAAGCAGCTGAAGCTTCCCCAAATGCTGAGAGTGCATGAGCAGCCCCTTATGACCCAAAAGTAAAAGCTACATACGCCCCGTACCCAAAAAGCGCCAGAGCGATAAGCCACATAATAACCTGCGCAACTAACGGTAATTTCTGCTTACGAAACGATATTCCCCCACCCGCAAAGAAGGCTCCCACAGTCATGAGTATCAGACCGGAATACATCGGGTTCATGGACGACTAATTCTCCTCAACGTTGTTCTCAACCACTACTGACATCCGCCCCGTCACAGGTAATGAGGCAACCCACCGGCGCATGAACTCCTCACCAGGCTCTCCCGATGCAATAGGACAAAACTGCACTGCTGTTAGCGGGCCATTCTCAACCGCCGCAATGTACGGCGGCGTAGTCTGTGTCCAACTCACCGCAGGAGCTCTCATATAGTCAATATTTTGCTCAAACTCCCACCGCAGCACGCCGTCTTCAGCCTTGTACCGCAGCGCTCCAGGCAGATTATGAAGCAGGGAACTTTCTTGTGCGGGCACCAGCTGTTGTACACCGAGAGGGGCGCCAACAGCAGCGAGCTTACAGGCATGCCCGGGCCACTCCCCCATACCTTTAACTTCGACGGTACCGGCTGAAGTCGTATCGTCCATTGTCTCGAACAACATGCCAAAAGCTGCCCCCGCAAAAAGCACTGGACGTCCCCCAGCCACACGACGCCCCACCACACGTTCAGCATCGAAAGACTGCACCGTGCGATAAGTCTCAATAGAGCTTGTATGGCCGGGAATAATCATGCCATCAGCGTCCAACAATTCATTAGAGGTTTTAGTGACAAGAACCTGCGCCCCTGCGCGTCCAAGAGCCTGTGCTAGTTCCCCGAACGTGCCAGGCTCCCCCAAGATCGCAACGACCGGTTGTTCCTGCGCCATCATTCCTCCGATTCATCGCTTTGTACCATAGGCACTGAACCCACAACTTCTAGGGTACAGGGTCTTTTGAGACGGTGCTATTGCACACCCGACCCACAAAATATGTTTCGCATAGCCACTATTTACCGTGCAGGAACCTCCAGCCGTTGACCAGCCTGAAGCTTGGTGTTCTGTAAATCATTCAGTTTAATGATGCGCACAATCGTGTCCCGAGGGTCTGTCTCAGGGTCCGCCTCATGAGCAATATCCCATAGGGTTTGCTCTGCTTTGACAGTAACCACCTTAGTAACTGCCGTAGTCTGTTGTGATGTTCCAGCCTGTGCGCCCTGGGGCGCTAATAGGGTGATGGCGCCAAGCACAATGAGGGCCGCAAGTGTGAGCAACGGCAGCCCCAGCAGGAGCATACCCCTGCGGCCCAAACGACTGTGAATATATTTAATGGGCGAAAAGATGCGCCCGCCAGACTGCTGCTGAGGTACTCGAGTGTCACGCGGTGATTGAGTCACTGAGATCTGTTGAGCCGGGTTCTCAGCCGAACCGCCGCGGTGCGTGGAACGTGCCCGTTCAGCCTGTTGGCGTTCCCGAGCCAGCCGTCGCACGGCCGCCGATGATTTACGTCGGGCGGGGTGAATAACCGTTAGACCGGAAGGAATAGCGGGGCTTGCCTGGGTATCCATAACGAGTCCTTTCACTGGCTGGTTGTCATAAAGGTGTTGATGTGGTGATGGGACGAGTAACGAATCATCCCGTTTCTTCGGACGCGGGCTATCAGCAAGACTCTGCACACATGCACTGGATGTATGAGCAATCATGAGCAAACCTCTGCTTTCGAAGATGTGTTCCTTAGGTAGAACCGAGTATATCGAATCTCTATTCCAAATTCTAGTAGATGTGTACTAAAAATTTCTTCGAAGTTTCACGGGAAATCTAGAATAAATGTTTGGTTTTTGAGGAAGTTTGTTCTAAAATAGGAGCAACGATCGTTCCATTGGCGCTACGCCGCACGTACTAGTCGCTTCAGCAGGCGCCGCAGTCTAGGAAAGAAGGCACCCATGGCACCCGAGACCCCACGCCCGGCCCTAACTCCGCGCCAACAGAAGATTTTGGACGCTATTCGCACCGAGATTGAGCAGAAAGGGTATCCCCCATCAATGCGCCAAATCGGCGATATGGTGGGCCTTGCATCCCTCTCGTCGGTGACGCACCAGCTGGGGCGACTTGAGAAAATGGGTTATATTCGCCGTGACCCTAAGCTGCCGCGAGCAATTGAGGTACTGGACGCCTCAGGAAACTCCGAACAACGTGCCAATACCCAAGCACCCAAAATTCCGGAACTGCCTACCTTTGAAGTCAGCGACGAGGATATGGTGCCTATCCCCCTGGTAGGTCGCATAGCGGCGGGCGGGCCCATCACGGCAGAGCAATCCGTTGAGGATGTGCTTTCCCTCCCCAAACAGCTGGTTGGCAGCGGCAAGCTCTTTATGCTGCGCGTCAAAGGAGATTCGATGATCGACGCCGCCATCTGTGACGGCGATTGGGTGGTGGTTCGCGAACAGCACACCGCCGATAACGGGGACATCGTGGCGGCCCTGCTGGATGAAGAAGCCACCGTGAAAGTTTTCCGTCAGGTAGACGGGCACACGTGGCTGATGCCCCGCAATTCCCAGTACGAGCCGATTATGGGAGATAAAGCAACTGTTATGGGTAAGGTCGTCTCGGTGCTGCGGAGCCTGTAATTTCATCCTGCGTGTTGTCCTCATGGCTACAGGATGCGCCCCCACCCTGACGGTTTAAGAACATCTGCACTAATCAGTAACCTCAGATACGCGTGAAATAAAACACTAGGGTGGGGCGACAGTTCTTTGGAACTGCCGCCCCACCCTAGTGTTCCCCAGTACGTACCGCGGCTACCGGACACCCGCCCCACAGCCCAGCCCGAAACAAATGCATCTGCTATCCGTTACGGATACTTTGCGACAGGCGAGTCAGTGCCCCCAGCACCACTTCCCTCTTCTGGGTAGCCCATAGGGGCGGCATCGAACGCATAATATACCCGCCATAGCTTTGAGTCGCTAAACGCGAATCAAGCACAGCAACCACGCCCCTATCCGTCACAGAACGAATCAGGCGCCCAGCCCCCTGCGCCATACGAATCGCCGCATGATACGCCGAAACCGCCATAAAACCATTACCTCGGTTCGCCTGAACAGCCTCAGTACGGGCCTGCACCAACGGGTCGTTTCGGGCGTGGGAACGGGATCCGGTCCATCACCACCAACCGGCACGAATCTCCGGGAACGTCAACACCCTGCCAGAGGCTCATCGTGCCGAACAGGCACGCATCCATATCCTCCGTGAACTCGTCAACAAGCGCCCGCAGGGACGACTCCCCCTGCAGAAGCACCGTCAAGTCGCTGTGCTGACGCACATACTCTGCGGCCTGCTCGGCCCCTCTCTCTTCGACGAAAACAAACCCAACGCGCCGCCATTAGCTGCTTCACACAATTCGAGAAGCCGCCGAAGCTGCGGGGTGCTCACCCCAAAACCAGGTTTAGGCAGATCCGCAGCAACATACATGACCCCCTGCTTGGGGTAGTCGAAAGGAGATCCAACATCAATCCCCTCCCAGCGCGGAGCACCCGTACCCATCAGCCCAAGCGCACCGGCAGCAGCGTCAAACGACTCGCCCACCGCAAGTGTGGCACTCGTAAGAATCACCGTGCGATCCTCAAACAAGCCCTCCCGCAGACGAGAACCAATACTCAAAGGCGCAATATGCAAAGTTGCCGGGTCCGTATCATTCGCATCATGGTAACGGCCGTTCTCAAACACCCGGGGGCGAGAAACCCACAGAACCTCCCGGTTCTCGAAAGCTTCAAGGATACGCCCGCTTTCCTCATGCACCTCAGAAACACGCGAACGTGCCATTTGCAGGCCAGCGTCCACCTCTTTCGAATCCGTTTTAGAGTCCGACAGTGCACCTCGGGCGGCGTCATTCACCGCCGACACGGCAGTGAGCAGGCGCCCGTCAAGGCCCTTCAGCAAACCTTCCGGAACCCCCAGAAACGCTTCTTCAAGGGATGAAGCCGCGTTCTCCAAAGCGGACGGGCTAGCTTTTGAGTTCTTACGAATACCCTGAGCGGCACGGCGCACCATCGCCGCCGACAGGGATCCGGTGACTGCGCCAGTCACCCGATCGGCAAGCTCATGCGCCTCATCAATAATGACAATGTCATGCTCAGGCAGCACGCCCAGCCCTTCAAACGAATTAATGGCCAGCAGCGCGTGATTGGTGATAACAATATCCGATTCGTTGGCGCGGGTACGCGCCATTTCGCTGAAGCACTCCTCAACCATTGGGCAGCGCCGTCCCAAGCATTCTGAGGCGCTCACAGACACCTGCGCCCAGGCCCTATCTGAGACACCGGGGCGCACTTCATCACGATCACCAGTCTCGGTGCGTCCCGCCCAGACACGCAAACGCTGCACCTCCTCGCTCAGGCGAGACGACGCCCCAGAAGATCCAGGGGCATCGAAGAGAGCCTCAGGCTCCTCTTCAGGGTACCCGCCTTCTAGCTTATGCAGGCACAGGTAATTATTGCGGCCTTTAAGAATCGCCACCTGGGCCTGCGACTCGGGGCGCGGTTCAAGTGCCGCAAGCAGACGCGGAATATCGCGGTTCACGATCTGCGATTGCAAAGCAAGGGTTGCGGTCGCCACAATAATGGGTTTGTTACTGTCGCCAACCTTGTGAAGTGCGGGAATGAGATACCCCAAAGATTTACCGGTTCCCGTGCCAGCCTGCACCAGCAGATGCCGCTCAAGCTCGAAAGCTTGAGCAACATAGGCTGCCATAAGTCGCTGCCCCTCACGTCGCTGACCACCCGTTGCCTCAATCACCTCGTCAAGCAGACAAAGCACAGGCTGGGCCCCCGGTAGGGTCTCGGGTTCAGCACCGGTGGGGGCGCTCACGCTCTCTTGCACTTTAACCCCTAGCTGCCCGAAGCGGCCACCGGTGTTGCGGCAGCATCCGCAAGCTCCGACTCAAGCACCTCTAGCAGTTCCCCGCTAATAACGTATTCTGAAAGCTCAGCGGCGACGTCCTCACGTACCAGTGCGGTGATAAAAGTGCCATCGGAGACAAACTCGGTGCGTTTAATCTCGGCATCCCACGAATGCAGGCGGGAGATGACCTCCCCATGGTCATAAGGGACGAGAAGCTTCACCAGGATGGAAGGGCGCGGAATCGTATCCGCAATCTTCTGTTTGAGTTCGTCAATGCCCTCCCCTGTGCGCGCCGAGACAATGATGTGGTTTGGTTCACGCTGGCGCATGCGTTCGAGGATAAAAGGATCAGCCGCATCCGCTTTATTGAGCACAATAATCTCGGGTATACGGCGAGCATCTAAATCCGCGATAACCTCACGCACGGCGCGAATCTGCCCCTCAGGGTCTGGGTGAGATGCGTCTACCACATGCAGAATCACGTCTGCATCGGCTACCTCTTCGAGCGTGGAACGGAATGCTTCCACGAGCTGGGTGGGTAGCGAGCGCACGAACCCCACAGTGTCCGAAAGTGTATAGCCGATGCCATCCGGAGTCTGTGCTTTGCGCACGGTCGGATCCAGGGTTGCGAAGAGTGCGTTCTCCACTAGAACACCGGCATCGGTCAGGCGATTTAGCAACGACGACTTACCGGCGTTCGTATACCCCGCGATAGCGACCGAGGGTACCCTGTTGCGTTTACGGTTCAGACGTTTTGTTTCACGGGCGGGCGCCATAGCGGCTATTTCGCGCTTGAGTTTTGCCATGCGGGCACGCAGACGGCGGCGGTCCATCTCGATTTTGGTTTCACCGGGTCCGCGTGAACCAATGCCTTCACCGGATGCGGCACGCCCACCTGCCTGGCGTGACAGGGACGCGCCCCAGCCGCGCAGACGCGGGAGCATGTATTCGAGTTGGGCAAGTTCGACCTGTGCTTTGCCTTCACGAGACTTCGCGTGTTGAGCGAAGATATCCAGAATCAGGGCGGTACGATCGATCACTTTGACCTTGACGATATCTTCGAGGGCTCGTCGTTGTGAGGGCGCTAATTCAGAATCGACGATCACGGTATCGGCACCGGTCGCCTGCACAATGTCTTTGAGTTCGAGGGCTTTTCCGGACCCAAGAAAAGTTCCGGGATCTGGTTTGAGGCGGCGCTGAACTAGCCCGTCCAGCACTTCAGATCCTGCGGTTTCGGCGAGCGCGGCGAGTTCTCGTAGGGAGTTCTCGGCGTCTTCGACGGTTCCTTCGGTCCACAGCCCGGCGAGAACCACGCGTTCTAGGCGCAGCTGACGGTATTCGACTTCGGTCACGTCGTCGAGTTCGGTGGAGAGCCCGGCGACTCGGCGTAGTGCGCGGCGTTCGGCGAGGTCTTCCTGTTCGCCGTCAAATTCTGAGTGTTCCCGCTGATTATCGGAAATTTCTCGGGCACGGGTGTCGAGCACGCGGCGTTGTGCGGGGCTGCCGGTGCTTTCGGGGTAGATAGTGGTCTGGGCCGCTGCGTCTGCACGGCCGAGGACTCGTTCTACGGTTTGGCGTAGCTGCTCATCACTGGGCAGTTTTTCGCCGGGGTTATTTGTGGTGTTCTCAGTGTTTTGCATTGAATTCATAGGTGGTTTCTATTCTACCGGGCGGATGCGGGGCTGTCGCGGTGTTCAGTTACCTCATGCCTGCAGCGCAGTCAGTGCGCTGGACTCGGTGGCTGGTAGGAGCGGGCTGCTGCGGGGCGTGGGCGTAATACGTCCCGTACACTGGTAGGCATGAGCGAACAGCATTATTTTTCCTCGTCCCCTGAAACCGAGTTCAAGCCGCGCACAGTTCAGGTTGAGCTGGCGGGCCGTGAAGTTTCTGTAACGACCGCTAACGGTATTTTTAGTCCTTCGGGAATAGACAAAGGGACCGCTGTCCTTCTGGGGCAGGCACCTGCCCCGCACGGGAAATATATGCTCGATATTGGGTGTGGCTGGGGGCCCATCGCGCTATCTTTAGCGATGCTCGCCCCGCAGGCTGAGGTTTATGCGGTAGATGTGAATTCCCGTTCGCTCTCGCTCACCGAACAGAATGCCCGAGCTTTGGGGCTGCAGAACGTCTCGGTGAGCACCCCTGATGAGGTAGATCCCACGTTACGTTTCGATACTATCTGGTCTAATCCTCCAATTCGCGTGGGTAAAGAGGTTCTGCACAATATTCTGCTCACGTGGCTTCCGCGGCTAGCCCCCTGTGGTGCAGCCTATCTGGTGGTTCAAAAGAATTTGGGGTCTGATTCTTTGCAGAAATGGCTGGATGCGCACTTCTTAGAGCGGTTCGAGGGAGAGTTCACGGTAAGCAGGTACGCTACTTCTAAAGGGTTCCGTGTGCTGGAGGTTCTTCGCTCCTAACCCGCTTCCGTCCCCGGCGCATACAGGCGCACGGGGCGTGGGGGTACGGCTAGCTCAGCTGCGCCGTATACACCATCTGTGCGCCCCCAGCGAGTACCACGTGCTCTAGGTCGTCGGGGCCCAGGACGAAGGTCACCGCGAGGGTGCCTCCAGGAACATGTACGAGCCACTCGTCGGGTGCGTCCTCCCCTCCCCAGAAGCGGGTGGCTGCGGCAGCTGCGCACGCGCCTGTGCCGCAGGAGAGGGTCTCCCCCACACCACGCTCGTGCACACGCAGACGAATAGCTCCCACTTCAGACTGCTCCCCTAAGACCCCAATATCGCCGGAGTCATGCTCCAGTTCGAGAGGTACCACGAACTCCACATTCGTGCCGTTCTCCGGGGCGGGGGTGATCACCGGGGCGACGCCTAGGTCTAGGCCGTCGAGTTTCCCGTCGCTGCCGAGCATGACCACGGTGTGCGGGTTGCCCATAGAGATGGATAAAGCCGGGCGCGGGGTCTTAAGCCCGCGTGCGGAAACCTGCGAGTCTTCACCGCCCTCACGCGCGGCATCACCGTGGATAAAGCTCCAGGGGCCCATATCTACGGCATACCCGGTGTCGGTGCGGGCCACAGTTTTTACCCCGGCGCGGGTGCCAATACTCACGTGCTCTCCCACTTCAAGGCTGATCAGCCCCTCGGTGCGCAGATACTCAACGAAGGCGCGCACACCGTTCCCGCACATTTCTGAGATCGTGCCATCGGCGTTGCGGTAATCCATGAACCAGGTGGCCTCGGGGTGTTTTCCAGGATTTTCTGCCCCGTAGAGAACGTTTCGGTGTGCGCAGCGCGAATAAACCCATCGGCGCCCAGCCCGAAATGACGGTCGCACACACGCGCCACCAGATCGGCATCAAGCACCGCCTCGGCTTTGGGGTCAGTGATGAAAATAAAGTCGTTACCGGTGCCCTGCCCTTTGGTGAGGGCGCGCCCGGTAAGGTCTGCCCAGGCTGATGCGTTCTCGCTCATGCGTTCGTTGCCCCTTCGTAGTTGTGCGGTGTCTCTGTGAGAATTCTACCGCTTCTGGGGTGTGCTTACCTGCACCAGCACGGGGTGTGCCTCGGTGCCGCCCGCTTCCGTCTGGCGGTCAACGGGCTTAGTGGGCATAAGCTGCCAGTGTTTCAACGCCATAGCCGGTTTTTCGATATACCGCCACGAGAACCAGGCAATAGGCACGGTCACGACAATGGTCAGCAGCGCATTGAGCACCCACCCCAACGGCTCGCTGCCAAGCATGAGAAGGATCACCTGCACCGGCCACGCGTAAATATACATGCCGTAAGAGATGTCATTCCGGCGGCACCACGGGACACGGATAAGCGCCCCCAACGCTAAGATACCGTACGCGTAGGCGGGCTGGATAAGCTGTAACACCAGGCTAGGGGCCACGAACTGCAGGGCAAAAGGAACCAAGAAACATGCTAAGGCTACCTGCGGGTGGAGCCTGATTTTATTCCCCCAAACGTACAGGAGCGTGCCCGCGAAAAACATGGGGTACAGGCGTGCCACCTCCCAAAACGTATTGTTTGTCACCCCAGCGGCGGTAAAAATGAAAAACGGCAGCAGGCTCAACAGGTACACCGTGGGTACTACCCTGTGAGGATTTCGTTTCAACGCGGGCAGGTAGAAGATTGGGATGAGCACCAAGTACCCCAAGAACTCGTAGCTGAGTGTCCATGCCGAGCCGTTCCAGGAGTTTTCGTAGGGCAGATGGGAGGGGTCCGTCAAAAAGCGAATACTGCAGGAAGAATAAGTCGAAGTTGTGCCCCACATACTCCAACGCCCCCTGTGCTGTCCACGGGCTACCTGAGTGCGCGGTGTAGTTCGCCAGTGGTGCACCAATGCATACAACAAACAGGATTGAGGCCCAGTAGGCCGGGAAAATACGGAGTATACGCCGTTTCAGGTAGCCGCCGAAGGTGCCGCGCTGGGCACTGTGGGCGATCAGAAAACCAGAGATGCAGAAAAACATGTTCACCGCATAGTCACCCAATAGGTGGCTGAGGTTCAGCACAGGTATTGCGCTGGTTGCCTCCACCCCAAGAACCAGGTATGGGGCGTGCGAGATAATCACCGCAACCGCCAGCATTAATCGTATGAAATTTAGGGAGTTCTCACGGCTCAGTAGTGCGTCACGCAGGGTGGGCGGCGAGTGGGCTTCCAGTGTGGTCATAAGTCTTCTTAGGGTTTATTGAGTTGAGCTGCTTCCTAAATTCTAATGTGCCGACGGGCTCCTGTAACAAACCCTACAGGTTGAGTAGTGGTTTAGGCTAGGTTAGCAGAACCTGCAATATGGCCCTGTATGAGCGTGAGCGTATCCTCAAGGAGGGTCGGGGATTCGGCGTCGAACCAGTGCACGCGCGGGTCGGCCCGGAACCAGGTGAGCTGGCGGCGGGCAAACTGGCGGGTAGCAACAGTTGTGTCTTCGATCGCCTGCGCCACCGTGTATCGTTGATCTGCCCCGGATGTTTGGGCTTCAAGGGCGCGTAAAAACTGGGCGTACCCGATGGCGCGGGAGGCTGTTTTACCCTGACGTAGCCCCCGAGCAGCAAGCTGCTCAACTTCCGCCAGAAGCCCCGCCTTTTCCATGGCCACCACACGGTTGTGGAGCCGTTCGTGCAGACGAGCACGGTCCATGTTCAGCCCGATCTGCAAAGTGTCGCTCACGTACTCGCGGGTGGGCATAAACGCAGAGAAAGGGCGCCCCGTCACCTCATACACCTCAAGTGCCCGAATAATGCGCCGTTCATCGTTCAGTTTGGCGGCCGAGTCCGGGTCTACGTCCGCCAGGCGTGCCCGAAGCGCCCCGATGCCGTGGACCCTGCTTTCTTCTTCAAGGCGGGCACGCACCGCAGGGTTGGTACCGGGCAGTTCAAGTTTATCGAGGGCAGCACGCACATAAAGCCCCGATCCCCCCACCAGGATGGGGTATTTTCCGCGGCTGGTAATGTCGGTAATAACTTCACGAGCGTGTGCCTGAAACTCGGCAACGGACGCCTCTTCGGTGAGGTCCATAATATCGATCAGATGATGCGCAACACCTTGGGTTTCGGCGGGAGTAATTTTTGCGGTGCCGATGTTCATACCCCTATAGAACTGCATGGAATCGGCGTTAATGCATTCACCCCCCAGTTTTTTGGCGAGCGCAACGGCCAGAGCGCTTTTCCCGGTGCCGGTGGGGCCAACGACAGCGAGAATGGGACGAGACGGGGTTTTAGCCGGTGCTGGTGAGGTCATGGGCACCATTCTACCGGCGGGTTCATTGGCTATTGCGAGAATGTACTGCCGCTAGGCAAGTTCTTTAAGGTGGGGCTGGGAAAGTTCCTTCCCCACCGGGAAACCATTATGAGTGATATAAAACACAAGGTGGAGCAGATTAGGCTCCACCTCGTGAACAGAAAGGATGTACTTATATACTACCGGCAGTTCGGCCACCGGATCAGGAACGACACTCCCACAATGTGGGGGCTGAGCCGCCTTTACTTTCGGGCCGATAGTGGGCATACCAAGCCCCACCGGGCCGCCCGAAACCTGGGTAGTTCCGGCACCGCAGGATTCGGCCTGTGAACGGTCCCAGGCGTCCCCGGCTCGGGTGCGGCGAAGCTGATACTGCTCAGCGGTGGGATCTGAAATCAGATGGAATGACCCTGCCTCAGTGATAGGAACGGTCACCATGTCTCCAGGGCGAGGCTCTTCGCACCCAGCGGGCACCGAAAAATGTACGAGGCGCTGATCCGGTCCGCGACCCGCCAGACGATGCGTCTGCTGCGCTTTACGTCCCAGACTCGGCGACAACCATCAGCTCGACGGTCTTGCCCCAACTGTTTACGGTTCTCTTCGCCCGCGATCCGGTCCTGCAGAGCCACTAGGCGTTCGTAGCGCTCCTGCACAACATCTTTTGGAATCTGGTTTTCCATAGTCGCCGCCGGGTGCCGGGGCGAATTGAGTACTGGAAGGTAAACGCTGATGAGAACCGCGCCTGCTCCACCACGCGCAGCGTATCCTGGAAGTCTTCTTCACTCTCACCGGGGAACCCCACGATAATATCGGTGGTAATGACAGCGTGCGGGAATGCGCTCGCGCACCTTCTCTAAAATGCCCAAGAATTTCTTGGATCGGTATGAGCGGCGCATGTCTTTGAGCACCTTATCCGATCCCGATTGAAGCGGCATATGCAGAACAGGCATGACGTTCGGGGTTTCTGCCATCGCTTCTATCACGTCGTCGGTGAACATAGCCGGATGCGGTGAGGTGAACCGTACTCGTTCCAGTCCCCTCAATATCACCGCAGGCGCGCAATAGTTTGGAGAATGCCTGACGGTCTCCCAAATTCCACGCCGTAGGAGTTCACGTTCTGCCCCAGCAGAGTTACTTCGATCGCGCCGTCATCGACGAGCGCCTGAACTTCAGCGAGAATATCGCCGGGTCGACGATCTTTCTCTTTACCGCGCAGTGACGGCACGATGCAGAAGGTACAGGTGTTGTTGCATCCTACGGAGATTGACACCCAGCCCGAGTACACATGGTCGCGTTTCGTGGGCAGGGTCGAGGGGAACACCTCAAGCGATTCAAGCAGTTCCGCCTGCGCCTCATGATTGTGGCGGGCGCGTTCAAGGAGCGTGGGGAGCGAGCCAATATTGTGGGTGCCGAACACGACATCCACCCAGGGGCTTTTTCGATAATGGTGTTCTGGTCTTTTTGAGCCAGGCACCCGCCCACGGCAATCTGCATGCCTTCGTGGCGTCGCTTCACGGAGGCCAACTGCCCCAAATGCCCGTAGAGACGGTTCGATGCGTTCTCGCGCACCGCGCAAGTGTTAAACACCACGAGGTCAGGCTCTTCACCCTCAGCGGCACGCACATACCCGCTCGCCTCCAAAAGGCCCGCCATCCGCTCGGAATCGTGCACATTCATCTGACAGCCAAATGTGCGCACTTCGTAGGTGCGTAGGCTGGTTTGAGGGGATTCTGTGGTTTCGCTGATGGTCATGCTCACGCCTTTAGGGTAACGGATGGGGGATAATGGCTCTATGCAGGTACCCCTTAGTAATTCTTCAACCGGTGACTCAATGGCCCCCGACTCTATAGAAAGTATAGTGACCGGGCTGATCGAATCAGCCATCGACACCTACTCCCCCGCCAAAAATCACGCCCCCGCCGATTCCGGTACCTTCCGCGAGGACGCCGCACAAGCCATCCTCTGGGCCTGTTCCCTGACAGCCTTCACAGGCAGGGAGCCGCTCGCCGTGACCATTTTGGGCACCGGTATGCGTTCGGTGGTGCTGCGGGTGCAGTACGAGGCAGCGGGTGACGCCCCCTCCACCATGATTCTAAAATGGTACCGGCGGCAGGATTCGGCGAAAAACTCGGGTGGTTTCGGGTACCTGCGGGAACGCCACGGGCTGGTGGCTCTTGGGGAGCTGGCCCCTGGGGTGTTCCCCCACCTCTACGGCGCCGACGATGCCCTGCGGTGCGTGGCTCTCGAAGACGTGGCGTTTGCCGACGCCCGTGCCGTGGGTGATGCGCTCCTGCCAAGCACAACCCAAGCCCCACCCGGATATCTCGCGTTCGCAGTAGACTCATACCTGTCCGTGTGGAACGCACTAGCGGAAGCGGGAGTCATGCCCCGCGCCGTTGAACGGTACCGTAAAGCACTGGCGAAGGCAGACCGGAAAGCTCAGCACCCCGGTGCTATGCCCTCCCCCGCGCTCGCTGAGAACGGGTTAGCGTCGCTATACCCCGAGGCTGACGGGTTGCAGGTCCCCGAAGACGTTGAGCTTGAGGAACTGGGTGAACAGCAGCAGACGCTCATCGAAATGGCATACCGGTTTCGCCGCGTGGTTCAGCCGTTTTTTACGAAACGCCCCCCGGTGCCTGAGCAGTTCACGCTGAACCGCGGGCAGGTGTACATGTTCTCTTCGGGAGATTTTTCCCCTCACAATGTGCTGTTTGGTTCGGCGCGGGATACGGTGCGGGCTTTCGACGCGGAAGGGGCGTGCATCCACCACCGGGGGTTCCCCTTTGTGGAGGCGATGCTGGGGTTCCCGTCCTCACCGGGGTACCCGAATTATGAGGTGAACCGGGAACGTACCGTACCCCGCCTCTTCGCGGCGCTCTTTGGGGACACCCCATTGGATACGCACCTAGCGGAAGATCTGGCGGTATGCGCCGCCGTGACAGCCTGCACCCTCATGGAGCTGTACTCTCACGGCGAGCGCGCCCATCTGCTGGGGCGTATCCGGCGGCAAAGTGCCGAGCTGATGATGCTGCTCCTACGCACCGGAGATTCGAAGGATACGGCGCTGGTTGATCTGGCCAAGCGCCTGGGGAATGTCAAATAGGCAGAAGATGCTGCTGGACCTCTGAGGCTGATGGCACTTATGTGCTGGCTCGCCCGGTTGCTTCACCGGCGGCAAGCGTAAAATCCCAGCTCATTCCGTTCCAGGTGAGAACCTGCGGACGCAGTTCCTCACGCAATGCAAAACTCTTATCGGCGTACCCCAGCAGGTACTCGTCGAAGGCCGGGAGGCTAAGCTCTCGGTTGAGTGCATCTCTGAGCTCCGAACGGGTAACGCCTTCTTGCCAGGAACCTACCGCATATTCTTGTCCACCCAGCACAATAGTCTGGGTACGGCGAGCATGTTCAAATGCATACCGGGCATCGGTTATTGTAATCCCAGCCCACCAGCGCAGATCCTCCGCGGTCACCGGCCCGTGACCGCATATATAACGTGTACCCAGTTCAGCCAGTGCCTGTTTTCGCTCGTATTTTGTGCGGGGCACAGGTATGGAGTCACGGTGCACGAAGCTTTCTTCTTTTTCCCGAAGCGGCCCCTGGAGAACCGTGCCCTCACCGCCGTAGAGTCGAATGAGGTGGCTGCGCCGCGATCTTGGCCCGCTATAGCCGTATTCGCACAGAATGGTGTAGAGATCAGTGCGGGTGAGCGGCTCAAGATGTCCCCTGGTTTGTAAAGCGTCATGAAGGTGCTCACGCCACCGTTCGAAGTCTTTGAGCGTAAAGTTACATTGACGCATATAGGCGGGCTGAGGCTTCGCGCCTCGGCCGGCGACAGCAGCATACAGCGAATCTGCACTATTGAGAGTCAAAAAGTGGAGTGTCCCGCGCATGGGCCACGAACGCACAATGCTGTAGTCGTGAATGCCTTCAAGAACTGTGTCAGTACTGCACCCAGCTCGTAGCGCAATGGCGCGCACACCGGCGTTATAGTTTTGCCCCTGAACAGCGTAGAGATGGTCTAAGGCATATACCGCAGCGTTCGTCTCTTGCCGCAGAGTGTCAGCGTCTACCCCTATATCGCGATGCGCTGCGCTTGGGGCGAGGAGCTGGGCGATCATACGCCTGGCACGAAGTTCTTGTAACGGCTGCATAGATGATCTCGTATCGGTCACGGCTCTTGTGAGACAGCTCAGCTGTCTTCTTCCCACTCGCTGCAGTACCTCTCGATTTCTTCTTTCACCACCGAGAAAGCCACCGACGAAGAATACCCGCGGCGGGCTAGCATCCCACCAGGCGACGCATGATTTTCTCCTTCTCGGTACGGTCTGAGAAGTTCATGGCGGGCCGCAGTTTTTTGCGCACTAATTCGGCGGCGTCACGGCGTTCGTCCTCATCGGTGCGTGCAGCAAGTGCCTCTTCGGCAAGGTCGCCGGTAATTCCTCGCTCTTTGAGCTCACGGCGCAGGGCACTTCGGGAAAGCTTTTTGCCCGTGCCCCGCTGGGTTACGAAGGAACGCGCGTACTCGGCGTCATCAATCAGGTGCGCCGCCTCAAATTTGTCAAGGAGTGGTTCGATCAGCTCAGCCTCAAACCCTTTAGATTCCAGTTTTTTGTGCAGCTGCGCGCGGGATTTCGCCGAATACGCCAGCTGGTTATAGACAATGGTTTTCGCCCGCGTATATGGGTCTGTTTCTTCTCGACGTGCTTGAGTGCTCGCGGCGCGCCCACGAGTCCCAGGGATTTTCTGGTTTTCTTCGGCCGCGATACCCCGAATAAGCGTCTCCTCTTCGGGGGTGAGGGCATCGTTTAAGGCGCTCCCTTCACGGAAAAGACGCCGGGTTCCAGCTTTTCGTTGCGGGGTGTGGGTGCGTGAATTTTCCTGTTCTGACGAACGCTGAGCCCCGATCGCTGGGGCGAACGGAGAATTATTATTGCGGGGGCGACGGAACCCTTTTTTCCTGTCGGGATTATAACGGCGGGCCGTGCGTGCCGACTGGCCGGTATTTTCTGCCTTGTGCGTCCTGCCCGCAGAACGTGCCGCAGGGCGTGAGGTATTGTCTGTTCCCACCCCCGGTGCTGTCTCTTCTGCTGGGGTAGTATGCGGAGGTGTTGCGTCAGCAGATAATGCGCTTGGGCCGATACCCGAACCTATACCCAGTGCATCTTCGTCAATTCCAAGGGCGGCCGGGTGCCACTCAGGAAAGTCTGTGCTTTGGTGAGCCCTCTGGCTGTTCGGTTTCTCTTCCCGCTGCTTTTCGCTATCGTTCTGGCGGAGACCCGGAGTGTCTAAGGGAGGCTCCGGAGTGTTTTCCACCTCAGCATTCCCCCACCATTGGGCAGGAGGGGTGGGTTCTGAATGCTGCTGCGGCCGCTGCTTCTGTGCACGGTCGGAGGCCAGCAGAGGGTTCTCGCCCCAGGCGTCCGCTAACCAGTCGCTCATTCGTTTCCCTTTCCCACGCCCTGTAATGTTTAGTTCCTGCTGAATACCATGATGTCTTTACAGCACTTATGCGGCGTGTGCCGCGTACCCTGATGCGGGTTACGCGGCACACGCTCGGCATACTTATTAGATTTCCTCAGCGATTTCGTCCAACGGGATCAACCTCGGGGGCGGCACCGGCCTCCTCAGCGGTTTCCTCTTCCTCAGGCTCGATAACTCCCAGTTTCACCAGTACCTTGTACTGCAGTTCTTCGGTGAGCTCGGGGTTGTCCTTAAGCAGTTTACGCACGTTCTCACGTCCCTGCCCCAGCTGCTCCCCTTCATAGGTGAACCAGGCACCGGATTTCTTCACAATATCGTGTTCCACCGCCAAGTCAAGAATGCCGCCTTCAACCGAGATACCTTCACCGTAGAGAATGTCGAACTCAGCCTGTTTGAAGGGCGGGGCCATCTTATTCTTCACAATCTTGGCACGCGTGCGGTTACCAATCGGGTTTGCGCCATCTTTGAGGGTCTCGATACGGCGAATATCAATACGTACTGAAGCATAGAACTTCAAGGCTTTACCGCCGGTGGTGGTCTCGGGGGACCCAAAGAACACGCCGATTTTTTCACGGAGCTGGTTAATGAAGATGGCGGTGGTGCCGGTTGCTGACAGGCGCCCGGTAATCTTGCGCAGCGCCTGGCTCATGAGGCGTGCCTGCAGACCTACATGCGAGTCACCCATATCGCCTTCAATCTCGGCGCGCGGGACCAATGCTGCAACAGAGTCCACCACAATAATGTCGATGGCGCCGGAGCCAACCAGCATATCCATAATCTCAAGCGCCTGCTCACCGGTATCCGGCTGGGAGACCAGCAAGGCATCAGTATCAACACCCAATTTTGCTGCGTACACCGGGTCAAGTGCGTGCTCGGCGTCAATAAACGCGGCCACCCCGCCAGCTTTCTGCGCGTTCGCTACAGCGTGAAGTGCCACAGTGGTTTTACCGGAGGATTCAGGGCCGTACACCTCAATAACGCGCCCGCGCGGCAGACCACCAATGCCCAGGGCCGCATCTAGAGCGATGGCGCCGGTGGGGATTACTTCAGTCTTAGTGGTTTCTTTATCCCCTAGGCGCATCACGGCACCCTTACCGTAGTTCTTATCGATTTTCGCCATGACGGCTTCGATAGCCTTGGCGCGGCCCTCCTCGGGAACGCGGGATACGCTCTCAGCTTTGCTGTTCTTTGCCACGGTTGTTACCTCGTTTTTCTCTGCGTGGTTCTAACACTTATGGGGATGCTGGTTATCCCCTTCGTGCACCACTGTAGGGGCCGCCCCTGACGGTTTTAAGACCGGTTTGCGAATTTTGTGGATAAGTCCGCCAAAAGGTCTGCAAAAAAATTTCTTCGTGGATAAGCCTACCATGTATCGAACAAAATTTCTAGAAAATAGCACAGGCTTTCGATAAGGAGTACAGTACCCTATATTGCGCCACATTCAGCCCGCCCAACAAATACCAACAAAGCGCCGCCTCACCTCTAACTACTTGGCTTTAATATCCGGCCCCAGCCTGCGCTCTAAGGGAATGTCTTGCGTATCGCAAATCGCCAGCCACACACGGCGCGTATCAACGCCTTTTTCCAGAGCCTCCAAGGCGGTCAGCTGCCCCAACTGCCCCAACACCAGATCTGCAGCAAGCACCCGGGCGTACCCCCGGCCGAATTCATGCTCCATACACAGCCAAAATTCACTCAGCTTCACGCGGATCTCCTCATCCCACCGTCTACATGACAGACTATGACGCTTATAACCAGCACGCAGTGCCCAAAACCCACACCTGCTCGCGCACCCCACCTGCAAAACGGACACAAAGCGGGCGGGCCGCACACCCACCGGTGTACGACCCGCCCACAAGAGCCTCGTTTAGAGGGAAGCCATTGCGTAATCATTCCTGTACTGCTCGGCCAGCTCGGCGGGAACAGTATCGGGAACATGAACGCCCTCAAGAATAGCCATGCGGTCAGCGACCTCACGGAGCATCTGGTACATAGGGGTCTCCAAAGCCTGGCAAATCCACGCTAGAAGCTCGGATGACGCCTCCTTCTGACCGCGCTCTACCTCACTGAGGTAGCCAAGAGAAACACGTGCACGCTGGGACACCTCACGCAGGGTACGGCCCTGGCGCTGACGGATATCACGCAAAACCTCACCAATAGCCTGACGGAGGGGAACCACCTTCGCCTCCTCAACGGCGGGAGCCGCTTTCTTAGGTGTGGTGTCTACTTCCTTCCACCTAGTAATACCATTGATTGAAACGCGCTGCTTGGTCATGCCTTGTTCTCCTATTGCGTAGTTGCACCCGACACGCGGGTATGTACTCGATTAAGCCTAACCTATTTTTCGCTTCAAGGCTAGAGAACCTCTCTCATTTGGCTTGTAACTATTCAAACTCATAAAACTGTGCGGTTATTCCCACTGAGCTGAATAGCAGCTGAGAGCCCCCTAAAGCTTTACTTAGAAAGTTTACACTCCGCCTTATCCTACCCCACGAACACCAGAAATAGCTACCCGAATACCGCAGCTAGGCCGATGCCACCGCCTGCAGAAGCAGGATCGCATCATAGGTGGCCTGGGCCCGAATCTGCGCTCGATCCCCCGTATAATGCCGTTCATGCGCCGCCGACCCGGCGGGGCCGAACACCCCAATAAATACCGTCCCCACCGGTTTACCATCATGAGGCTCAGGACCCGCCACCCCGGTTGTTGACACCCCGTAATCGGCCCCGCACACTCGAGCCGTACCGGCGGCCATCTGCACGGCGACCTCAGCATCCACCGAACCGCACCGCTCTAACAGCTCCCTATCCACCCCAAGCACAGCTGCTTTGACTGCACTCGCATACGAAATAACACCGCCCAAATAATACTCGGAAGCCCCCGCAATAGTGCAGATAGCCCCGCCTACGTCCCCACCTGTTAGGGACTCAGCGGTGGCAACTGTTCGCCCGGTTCCTGCCAAAGCATCATGCAGAGAACGGGCAGCCTCCTCAACTTCAGTTGGCCCCACCATGCGAATACCCTCACCCATCATGCACCTTTCTCTGCCTATGTTCTGCTGACTGCACCCCTGATGCCGCAGCAGCCCGTACTGCCCCTTTTAGTCCTTACTCTGCCGAGCCAACCAGTTTTTACGCAGCTCGTGCGCATCACGAACATACACCAGCCCGGTCCACACGGTAATCGCAGTGACCGCCGCCATCAGCGCCCACCCGGGGATTAACCACGCCGTGCCCCACAGCCCCAGCGGCACAAGCATCACCACTAGCGCCACGGTCTGCAGCACAGTCTTCACCTTACCGCCCTTACTCGCAGCCATCACGCCATACTTAATCACGAACAGGCGCATCACGGTAATACCCCACTCACGAACCAGAATCACCGCAGTCACCCACCACCACAGCTCCCCCAGCCATGAAAGCGTTATAAAAGCCGCACCGGTGAGTAGCTTATCGGCGATAGGGTCCGCGATCTTCCCGAAACTGGTAATGAGCTGACGCGAACGTGCCAAGTAGCCATCCGCCCAGTCCGTAATCATTGCGGCAACAAAAAGTGCCAGCGCCGCCCACCGCGCACCTAAACTATCGACGCCATAGACGCCTCCCGCAATAAGAGCCACTACGAAAAACGGCACCATCACAATACGAACCACCGTCAACGCATTCGGCAAATTCCAGTTAGATGCGGTAGGTGCGGCACCACCGGCCTGTTCGCTCATGCTCTATCGCTCCGTACTCGTCGTGTTCCCGGCCCCATACCGGGCAAGTCCCTCCATTATAGAATGCACCCGCCCCACAGGAACTGCGCGAAAAACCGCACGCAAGAAACCGTGCGCACCGTAAACCTGCTGGTCACGGTGCGCACGGCGCATGCACTCTATAGGTTTTCACGGCAAAACAACGGCTCAACGCCCGCCGGACCCCTACCGCCCGGTCAGCTGCCAGGCGTCCTCAGATTGTTCATCCTCACCGTCGAAATAGTCAGCAGCCGGCTCACCGGCATCCACCGCATTGGCGTACGGGTCGGTGCTGACCTCCGGCTCGGCGGCCGGTTCTGGAACATCCTCGCCACGGATACGCGCCAACGTCAGCTGCAGGTCGTCCGGACGCACCAGTACGTCACGCGCCTTCGAACCCTCTGAGGGACCCACCACGCCCTGGGATTCCAGCAGGTCCATAATGCGCCCCGCCTTCGCAAATCCCATACGCAGTTTACGCTGCAGCATAGAGGTAGAACCGAACTGGGTGCTAATCACCAGCTCCGCTGCGCGCAGCAGATCGTCCAGGTCGTCACCGATCTCCTCATCAATCTGACGTTTCGATGCGGCAGAGACCACGTCCTCACGGTACACGGTCGGGGCCTGCTGCTTCACGTGCTCAACCACCTCGTGAATCTCCGACTCGGACACCCAAGCACCCTGCACACGCAGCGGCTTTGAGGCACCCATCGGCAAGAACAGGGCGTCGCCCTGGCCGATCAGCTTCTCCGCACCGGGCTGATCCAGCACCACACGCGAATCCGTCACCGAAGAGGTCGCAAACGCCATACGTGAAGGGACGTTCGCCTTAATTAGACCCGTCACCACATCCACTGAAGGCCGCTGGGTGGCCAGCACCAGGTGAATACCGGCGGCGCGAGCCAGCTGGGTAATACGCACGATTGCCTCTTCAACATCGCGCGGGGCGACCATCATCAAATCGGCGAGCTCGTCCACAATCACCAGCAGGTACGGGTACTCGTGGATGGTACGTTTACTGCCGGGCTCAGGCTGAACCTTGCCCTCACGCACCGCCTTATTGAAATCATCCACATGTTAAACCCGTAATGCGCCAGGTCATCGTAGCGGGCATCCATCTCACGAACCACCCACTGCAGGGCCTCAGCAGCCTTCTTTGGGTTCGTAATAATGGGGGTAATCAGGTGCGGGATACCCTCATAGGCGGTCAGCTCCACACGTTTAGGATCCACCATCACCAGGCGCACCTGGTCCGGGGTGGAACGCATCAAAATAGAGGTGATCATTGAGTTCACAAACGAAGACTTACCGGCACCGGTTGCACCCGCCACCAGCATATGCGGCATCTTCGCCAAATTCGCCAGCACAAAACCGCCCTCAACGTCCTTACCCACGCCCATCACCATCGGATGCGGGTTCGAGTGCGCCTGCGGGCAGCGGAGCACATCGCCTAACGCAACCGTCTCACGGTCGGTATTGGGAATCTCAATACCGATCGCCGATTTACCGGGGATGGGTGAGAGGATACGTACCTCTTCACTAGCCACCGCATAGGCAATGTTCTTGCTCAACGCCGTCACACGCTCAACTTTCGTGCCGGGGCTCAGCTCAATCTCATAACGGGTCACGGTCGGCCCGCGCGAGAACCCGGTAACCTGCGCATCCACCTTGAACTGCTCCAACACACTTGTGAGCGCCTGAACCACCTGCTCGTTCACTTCGGAGGATTCCTTCGCGGGCGGGCCTGCGATCAGCATCTGCTCAGACGGTAAGGTGTAGTTACCTCGCGAAGATTCCACAGTCTGCGCTGGGCGGGCCTGCTCAGTCTGCGCCACACGGGTGTTGTTCTGCAGCGGGCGGGATACGCCCGTCCTGCCGGATGCAGGCTTCGCGGGTGCGCTCGCTGCGGCGGCAGGGACCGCGCCTTCAGGTGCAGGCCCCTGGCTAGGCCGCTCCTGCACGGAAGGTTGGGGCTTCGTCTGGGCCGCTGGCTTCTGCGGCTGCTCGTACGCCTCCACATCAAAGAGGGTGGCCTCATTCGGGTTCACTCGCCCATGCTCCACGGCCGCCTGCTGCACCTGGTTCAGGCGCGTAGCGGGGGCGTTTGAGGCCTCCACATCGAACGGGTCTGCTGAGGGCTGCTCACCCCCATGCGGGTAACCGGGCAGGCGGCTGAGCCGACCATTACCGTTACCGCGCTGTTTTTTCGTGGTCTGCTGCACCGGGTGCACGGCAGTAGCATCCGAATCGTGCGCCTCACCAGCACGGTCGGATGAGACCACGGGGCTCACAAACGCCTCATCGCCCGCATACTCGTCAAGCGAAGCATCCGTATCATTCTCGTTGCGGATAATCCCCCAACGCACCCAGCATCCGGGTCAAGAAACCCTGCTTCTTCTGGGGTGCGGTAGGCTCATCCCCGTACAGGTAACTGCGGTCATGCTCCGCAGCCCCCAAATCAACAGTACGGGTCTCGGCGGTTCCAGAGCCCTCAGCGCGGGCAGATTCCCACGCAGGCCCGGGAGATTTCTCCCCCAGCACCAACCGCACCAGGTACACGATACGCGGTATCAGCTGACGCACCGTCGTGCCGGTCAGTACCATCAGCCCCGCCACAAACAGCACAAACAGCAGCAGCCACTCAAGGAACGGCACCTGGCCCACCACGCGCGAGCTAAAACCCCCACGGTTGCGCCAATCACCCCACCGCCTGACCAGACTTTCTCGAAGCCGTCAGCGAAACTGGGGTACCCGGCAATATGGGCGAAGAAAAGTGAGGCTGTCACCAAGAGAACGAACAGCCCGAAAGTAACCCGGTTATTGCGCTGAACCCGCTCAGGGTCACGAAACACGCACCACGCCAGCACAAAACACAGCACTGGAACCAGCAGCGCCCCCTGCCCAAAAATACCGCCCAGCATCACGTGCCAGGCCGATAGCGGCCAGTGAATAATAGCCGGACCGGTCATGACCCTCCAGCTGTACCACTCCACCCCAGCAGTTATCAGGCCAAAAAGGGCGATAAAAAGAGCGCCGCCATCACGCCGCAGCTGCGGGTCAGAATCGGTACGTGCGGTTCCGATAGAACGCACAATACCGCCGAGGGCGTGCGCAATGCTCAACCACACCGTAGAGACGAAACGGGTGAAAGCATTGGCGGGAACCTGATTCTGGCGCGCCGATGAGCTCCGGGAACGTGAAGAACCCGAAGTTTTCTTTTTGGCTGAGGTCGAGCGACCTTTAGAAGTCCGTGAAGCCATACCTACTAGAGTAACAACCTTCTCTCATTCATAGATTAACCGGCCGAAAAACCGCTGTACCATGCGGAACAACCCACCGCATCAGGAACCTGAAAGCGTAACGGGGCCAACCGAACACAGCGGTTGACCCCATCACGGCGCATACACCGGCTACTTAGCGGCTTCCGGGCCGCTCTTGTGCTCCACCACAACGGGCACAATCATTGGCTTGCGGCGCAACCGGCGCGAAACCCAGGCGCCCAAAGTACGGCGCACAATCTGCTGCAGCTGCTGGGTGGTGTGAACCTTCTGCGGTGCGCGGTGAAGCGCATCCTCAAGGGCGGCGGTGATCTTCGGGGTAATTTCGTCAAACACCGAGTCGTCCTCAGCAATACCGCGCGCGTGAACATCCGGGCCGGTCACCACACGCTTTCGCGGCACGGTCAATAACGCTCACCACCGAAACGAAAACCTTCCTCACCGAGCACACGGCGGTCTTTCAGATCGTCCTCGGTGACTGCGCCCACGGAACGGCCGTCCACGTACAGGTACTCGCAGGGCACCTCGCCCACAATGCGGGCCACCCCATCCTTCATATCGACCACAGTGCCGGATTCGCACAGCAGCACGTTCTCCGCAGGAACGCCGGTCTCCTGGGCCAGCTCGCCGTTAGCGATCAGGTGGCGTACCTCCCCGTGTACCGGCATCACATTCTTGGGTTTGAGGATGTTGTAGCAGTACAGCAGCTCCCCCGCGGCAGCATGCCCCGAAACGTGCACCTTCGCGTTACCCTTATGCACCACGTTCGCCCCCAGCTTCAGCAAGGCGTTAATAATACGGTACACACTGGTCTCGTTCCCCGGGATGAGGGAGGAAGCGAGCACAATCGTATCCCCTGGCTCAACCTGCACCTTATGGTCACCATTTGCCATACGGGACAGGGCAGCCATAGGCTCACCCTGCGAGCCGGTGCACATCATCACAATCTCGTCGGGACGGTACTCGTCTACCTTTTTCAGGTCCACCAGGATACCCTCGGGAACCTTCAAATAACCAAGCTTCTCGGCGATCGTCATATTACGAACCATCGAGCGGCCCACCAGCACCACCTTGCGGCCGCGCTCGGCAGCAGCATCCAGAACCTGCTGCACACGGTGCACATGAGACGAGAACGATGCCACAATAATACGCCCGGTTGCGTCCCGGAACACGTTGGAAATAACGGGGCCAATATTCTTCTCGGTCGGGGTGAACCCGGGCACCTCGGCATTGGTGGAATCAGGCAGGAACAGGTCAATGCCTTCTTCACCCAACTTAGCGAAGTGGCGCAGATCGGTGATGCGCCCATCCAGCGGCAGCTGATCCATCTTAAAGTCGCCGGTGTGCAGCACGGTGCCAGCACCGGTGCGAATAAAGACCGCAAGGGCATCCGGGATAGAGTGATTCACCGCAATGAAATTCGCACTCATACGGGCCGAAACGCTCCACCTGGTGTTCTTTCACCGCCAGCGTGTACGGCTTAATGCGGTGCTCGGCAAGTTTCGCCTCCACAAGGGCCAGGGTCAGCTCCGAGCCGATGAGGGGAATATCCGGGCGTTTTTTCAGCAGGTAAGGTACTGCACCGATATGGTCTTCATGCCCGTGAGTGAGCACCATGGCCACCACGTCGTCGATGCGCCCCACCACGTAACTCAAATCGGGCAGGATCAGATCAACACCGGGCTGTGACTCTTCGGGGAAAAGCACACCGCAGTCCACAATCAGCAGTTTGCCGTTAATTTCGTACACGGTCATATTGCGGCCGACCTCTCCCAGACCGCCAAGCGGCACCACTCGCAGGGTGTCTTTCTGCAACGGCGGAGGGGCGGGCAGATCCGCCTCGAATACGCTCAATCTATTCTCCTTTATAGGTTTTTACTGTTTTCTATTGTCTGTACTCATAGTTGCTTTGCTGCCTCTCTAACCTGTGCTGGCGGCCCGCTATCTTGGACACACCTGAATGCATCGAAACGGACCCGGCGTTCGCACCCCAATAGTGCAGGGTACTCACGCGGGCCCGTGAAGGAGACAGAATCAGCTAAGAATTCTGAATGCTGTGCGCAATGACCGAGTCACGCAAATCCGAACGCATCGCTTCCACCACGGCGGGTTCAGAAAGCACATGCGGCAGGCGCACCACAGGGGTGCCAAGAACGCCCTGCCACGACAAAATCTGCTTAGCGGAGACGCACCCGGGGGCACGGCTCATTGTCGCACGCACGATCGGGGTCAGCAGGAGGTGAACACGCTGGGCAGTCACCAGATCCTGGGCTATGACCGCATCAATAAGTTCACGGAATAGCTGCGGGGCAACGTGCGCTGTAACAGATACCAGCCCGACGGCCCCCACCGACATCCAGGGCAGAGTTAAACCATCATCACCGCTGTAGTACTGCAAGTCTGTAGTTGCCATAACCTCGGACGCGGCGCCAAAGTCAGCTTTCGCGTCTTTGACCGCTACAATACTATCAATTTCTGCCATGCGGCGGTAGGTATCCGGCTCAATCGGAATGGCGGAGCGCCCGGGAATATCGTACACCATAATGGGCGTGTCAGAGGTTTTCGCCACCGCCTGATAGTGTGCAAACACGCCCGCCTGGGTGGGTTTATTGTAGTAGGGGGTAACTACCAGCAGCCCGTCCACGCCCACCTTATCGGCACGGCGAGCCAGCTCAATGGTGTGCGCAGTGTCATTCGAGCCAACACCCGCGACGATCTTAGCCCGGTGCCCCACGGCATCTTTGACGATCTGGAACACGCGTTCATTTTCATCATCAGTCATGGTCGAGTACTCGCCGGTGGTGCCGCACACCACTAGCCCGTCATGCCCATTGTCGACAAGGTACTCGGCTAACTTCACGGTCTGCGCCTCGTCCACGGAGCCGTCGGCGGCAAATGGGGTAACCATGGCGGTCAGCAGACGGCCAAAAATCGGTGTGGCGAACGTACCCTGGTTATGCGGGGTTTTCAGCCCGCCAGCACTGTTCACGGGACGGTTGGAGGTTTCGGTGTTCACTGCGCTATCAGACATACTAACTACCCTACTACTCCCAGCTTTATTTGTCGCGCGTCACGCCCACTTTTCTTATCCGTTACGGCAGGCGGGCTAAACCATAGGCTTGGCGGGCCGCCCCCGGTGCAGACTCACCGCGTTACGCATGGCGGCCCGGGCGCGTTTGCGCTCGCCGCACGCATCGTACATGCAGGAGAGGTTAAACCAGCTGGCCCAGTCGTCTGGGGCGTCTTCAACGGCAAGCGCAAATTTCTCGAACTCCTGTGCGGCAGCGGACTTGTCCACCCGCCCCGAGGGGCTGCGCGGCAGGGTGTCTTCAGGGAGTTTACCGGCAGCAGCCAGCTCATCGGCGAGCTTCTGGATGCGTGCACCAAAAATAATTTCACGTACCAACGCCCACGCCCCCACTGCGGGCAGCAGCAGCAGCCCAACCCCCAGAACAGTTCCCGCAATATTGCTTGAGACGATCAGCATCACCCCACGCTGTGCGGTAAAGAGCAGATACAACCCCAGTAGCGCTACGGTGAGAGCCGCGAAGGTTTTCCCTTTACCGCCAGCATCGACAACCAAGAATACACCGCTAAAGAGCAACACTCCCAGTATGAAAGCGCGGGCACCAAACGGCACGGGCAGCAACAGCACTGTAGCCGCTAAGAGGATGCAGGCGAGCGCACTCCAGAGCCGCAACGATAAAAAAAGTGAGCGGCGAGAGGACTCCATGCTGGAAGAGGGCACAGGGGTGCTCATGAAAGCTCCAGGTAGTTATCCAGGCCCACGCTCAGCCCCGGGTGGGGAGGCAACCTCTCGCACACCCAGCAGCACCCCGGGCATGAAGGAGGCACGGTCAAACGAGTCATGCCGGATCGTCAAAAGCTGCCCGGTGTCTCCCAACAGGATTTCCTGGTGAGCGACCATGCCCCGCAGCCGCACCGCGTGCACACTAATACCATCAATTTTTGCCCCGCGTGATCCTAGCGGGTCAGTTTCGGTCGCGTCGGGGGACGCCCCTACCCCGGCTGCTTCTCGAGCGGCAGCCACTTTCCGGGCGGTGTGTGCGGCGGTGCCGGAGGGTGCATCCACTTTATTTGGGTGGTGGATTTCAATGATTTCAGCCGATTCAAAATACCGGGCGGCTTTGGCCGCAAATTCGGTGGCGAGAATCGAGCCGATAGCGAAGTTAGGGGCGATGAGCACGCCCACGCCGGGGTGCTCGCCCAGAAGCTGCTTCAGTGAGCTGAGCCGTTCTTCATCCCAACCGGTGGTTCCCACCACTGCGTGTATGCCGTGTTCCACAGCGAAACGCACATTTGCTTCAGTTGCGGTGGGCACGGTGAGGTCGATGATGACGTCGGCTTTAACATCAAGTAGTTTCGTGAGCGGGTCTGCGCTGCCCAGCGCTGCCACGAGGTCCATATCGGCGGCAGTATTAACCGCCCGCACGGCCTCAGACCCCATGCGTCCTTTCGCGCCGAGTACGGCCACGCGCCATATTTATTGGTCGTCATCTCACCGGTATGTTGTACCACTGTCTACCTGCCTTGTTCTTTCTCTCACAGTATTTATGGGCGTTACCCAGGAAATACTGCACCCGTACCCTTAATATTTTTAATATTAGCCGTTAAAGCCGGTCTAAACTTGCGGGAAGTGCAAAGAACCGCACGAACCGACCCTATAATTAAGCAGTAATTTATTGCGCCATCACCTGACCCGGAGTAGTCACCGTCAATGAAGCAGCTTTTCGCCTCCGCTATTGCCCCCGAAGAGGGGAATCAAAAGTTCATACTACCTGGGCTAGATGGTTTACGCGCCATCGCAGTGTCTTTGGTAATCGTGTATCACCTATGGCCCACGGTAGTCCCCGGGGGCATGATTGGTGTAGACATTTTTTTCGTCATCTCCGGGTATTTGATCACGGCCCTGCTGCTGCGTGAGGGAGCCACCACCGGGCGTATTAACCTGCTGGAGTTCTGGAAACGCCGTGCCAGACGTCTGCTCCCGGCTATTGCACTAGTAATTCTTCTCATTGGCCCCATTACCCAGATTATGCAGGGCGATATTCGGGTGGCCCTTGACCGTCAGGTGCTGGGCGCGGCCACATTCTCCTCTAATTGGCTCTCTATCCTTTCAGGCAACGACTACTTTACGCAGACTTCCCCGCAGCTGTTCACGAACTTCTGGTCGCTGGCGGTTGAAGAACAATTCTATGTAATCTGGCCGCTATTACTGGTGGCTGTGGCCCTTATCCTTCAGCGCAGGTGGCGCTTATTCGCCATTGCTGTGGGGGTTCTGGTGGTTTTTTCGCTGACAATCAGCACGGTGCTGGCTGCTGGCGAAGCGCCATTGAGTCGCGTGTACTACGGCACTGACACCCACATGTACGGTCTGCTCAGCGGCGTTCTGCTGGCGTTTGCGGTGCCCTGGTCGCTGTACCCGCCCACGGATAAGCACGTGCTCTACACGGTGTCCCGCCCCTACGGCATGGTCACGTTTGCGCGGGTGCTCATCAGCTGGGTGTGCCTATTTGCGCTCATCCCCTATGCTGTGCTCGCTCACGAGTCGGCGAAGTTCTTCATCCCTTGGGGGCTGTTTGGTGCTTCTTTGCTGACGATCGGTGTGATTCAGGGGATGCTGCCTGATATGGTGGTGGGCGCCTCTGAGCTGCTGCGTAAGGTGCTGTCTTTTCCGCCGCTTCTGTGGATTGGCCAGCGTTCGTACGGGCTGTACCTGTGGCATTGGCCGCTGGCGGTCATTGCTCATTACTTGTATGGGCCCGATCGTTCTCCCCTGATTAATCTGCTGGTGCTGGCGTTGACCTTAGCGGTGGCAGAGCTGTCATACCGTTTTGTTGAGACACCGGTACGCCGCTACGGGTTCCGCGGGTGTGCACGCATGGTGTGGCAGTGGCTACGCACCGACCGGATGAAACTTGTACCGCTCTCTATTACTGTGGCCGTGATCGGAGCGTGCTTTGCCAGCACCGCAATGGCGGTGCACAGTGCACCGCAGATGACCAGTGCACAAACCGCTGTGGAGAACGGTAAGAAGGCCGCCCAGGAGCGGCTGCAGGCTAAAAAGGAGGCCCGTGCGTCTGCCTCCGCCAGCGCCGCGGCCGACCCGCAGCAGTCGCAGGATCCTTCCGCGGCGCCCTCCCCCCGGGCCTTCCGGGGATTCGCAGCCGAAGGTTGATTCTTCACAGGTCACCATTATTGGTGATTCGATTGTGGTGGCAACCCAACCCGACCTGTACGATACGATGCCCGATGCTCAGGTGGACGCTGAAGAAGGCCGCACCATTGATAAGGTGATCCCGATAGTGAAGTCAATGGCCTCCAACGGTCAGCTGCGCAAGACCGTGGTAATTTCTGTGGCCGCTAACTCAACGTTCGCCCCGGGGCAGCTGGAGCAGATTCTTGAGACCCTGCCGCAGGACAGCAAACTGGTGGTGGTGACAGGGTTCGGCCCGAGTAATCTGACGTGGATTGAAAACTCGAACAGTATCATTCGTGAGTTTGCCCAGAAGAACTCTTCGCGTGTGGTGCTGGCCGACTGGAACAGCACGATCCGTGAGGAGCTGCAGAAAAACCCGACGCTCATGACCTCCGACGGGGTGCATCCGGATTTGTCGGGGCAGGTTATCTATGCGCGCGTGATAACTGAGGCGGTAGCAAAAGCACAGTCTTAAAGGACAAGCTTAAAGGTGTGGGCGGTTCGGCTTTACTGATCGGATGTATCAGGGGCCGCACCGCCCACCGTAGTATGGGGCTTCACCGGCAGGTGATGGCAGGCAACGCCGCCGCTACTGGTCAATGATGCTGCGCACCAGCTCTTTCGCGGCGGGAATCACTTCGTCTTCGAACCAGGGGTTGCGTTTGCGCCAGCCAATGGTCAGTGGCGAGGGGTGCACCAGCGGCAGCTGGGCGGGGAGGTACTGTTCATAGTCGGCGACGGTTTCGGTCAGGTTTTTCTTAGCGCCGGTACCAAGGTAGTAGCGCTGCGCGTACGAGCCGACGAGAATGGTGAGCCGCACCTGCGGCATGAGCTCACGCAGCCGCGGGTGCCAGGTGGGGGCAAAATCTTTGCGCGGCGGTTTGTCCCCATGTTTGCCTTTACCCGGATAGTAGAAATCCATGGGGGTAAGCGCGAAAAGGTCCGGGTTGTAGAACTCGTTATCAGTAACACCCAGCCATTGCCTCAGCAGCCGCCCGCTGGCGTCATTCCAGGGTTTGTGGGTTTGTTGCGCAATCCTGCCGGGTGCTTGCCCCACCAGCATAATGCGTGCTGCTGCGGTAGCGGTGTACACCGGCGTGTACCCTTTGGCGCGCATCTCAGCGTTCGTTGTGGCGTCGTTGATTTCCTGGTATAGCAGGTTAGCTTCTGGCAACAGGTTCATGCTGCCCCAGTATACGCGGTGGGTATTGTGTGTAGTGTGGGGCGGTGAAAATAGGGTGCCTAGCCGCGCACGGCGTGAAGTGCACTAAGCATCAGGTGATCGGTGCCGGTCTCCTGTGAGAAGGAGTATTCGTAGAGCAGATAATCCAGGCTTTTATCCTCCGTAAGAGCGTCTTGAGCATACGATAAAGAGGCGGCAAACCGGGCACGGTAGAAAAGCGGTTGTACAATATCGTACGGTTTATCGGCGTCGAGCTCCTCAAGGTACATCTCGTCCATGTGCTCTGCCCATTGCCGGAGACGTTCGGGGTGGGAGAAGATTTCTTGCTCACGCACTATACGCACAATATCCTCAGCCACCTCAAGCGCTGAAAGGTGCTGCTGTTTCCAGTCAAGCCACGCCAGGGCTAAAAGGCTGATGAGTTTCTCACGTTGTGATGCATCTAGAGTGCAGATTTGCTGTAGTTCTTCGGCGTAGTCGGGAGGGACAACGATAGTGAACATAGCGGGGTTCCTTTCGCGAATTCCCTCAACTTTAGCACAAGGGTAAAGTAAAACTGGGAGGAATCTCCTCAGAGAAACTCGTGAAAGCTGCACACGATACTCTCTGCAAAGCACCACCCCTACACCCGATATCAGAAGGATTCTATGGAGCCACAGCAGAAAACATCACACGATATATTAGAGTCTCTTCTTCAAGAGCTTGTAGAGCGTGAAGAAGACTTTAGCTTCTACATAAGTCTCTGTCTTCGTCTGCTTGCGCGGTCTCCACAGCACGGTTGGGATGTTAAGGCTTTTATGCGGGGTTTAGAACCCGAAGATATGGCAGCCCCACGCGATCCTGCCAAGCTCCGCACAAACCCAAAGTTTCTGGAGAGCGAATGGCTCATGGGCAAATATTCCATCCTTCTGGAAGCTTTCGATGAGGCAGGAACTTCCCGCCACATATCTACTGCCACTCCAAGAGATACGACCCTGGCAGGATACGATCTTCGCATCCTGTGGAAAATCGTTCATGCCCACTACAGCTCATATTTTGAGCCAGACCCGCGCAGGCGTGTTACCTGTGCGGTTGAGGGGCTTGTGGGAAAAGATTATTCGGTTGAAGACCTCACAGGTGATCTTCAAGATTACCTTGATCGGCATGCGTGTCTGCTTAAACTACCGGACCTCTGCCGCGAGCTGGCGGATCGGGGTAAAGATCTGGCGTTCTTCACAGACCTTGGTGTACGTCTTCTTGAACCCGTCACCTGGCCCGTGGATGATCTGCGTTCTTTCCTTCAGGAAATAGGCTCAGAGACCGTAGTGGAGCCGGTTGCTCTCCCTCGGCTGGGGTGGCACCAGGTGTACCGTACCCACGAGAATGATGTGTTCAGCGACAGCGAGCAGCTCCTGCAGAAGTACAGCATTCTCGCAGACACGTTTGGTGAATTAAGCAGTCCCGCATACTCTCAAGTTGATCTTGCTGCCCGCATCGCCCGCGCACAGTACGAGCTGTTCTTTAGTCGAAAGCCGCAGGAACGCATCCTTGCCGCCTTACGGCACCTCATCTCAGATGAATACCCCGCCGAGACGCTGCACCGGCAGCTTTTGGATTTCTTAGCCACACCATAGCCTGCTGACATCCGGTCTTTCCAGCAGGTGAGGCTGACCCGCTATCGGCTATCGGTCGGGATGCTCCGCGCCCTGCGGCGAGCGCGCCACCGAGAAAATAGCGGCCAGCGCCCTACAGAATTCCGGCAGGTGCCGGTCGTCAAGATTCACCAGCACCTCCAAGACAGGCCCAACCTGCAGCGCCTGCTGAATATCCTCCCCCATGGTGAACACCACCGTGTTGCCGCTGAGCGTGTAGGACACGTTATTGCTCTCAAGAGCGAGCGACTGGTCATTACGCTCTAAATAGATGACGGGTTCCTCCTCAGGAGTACGTGCAAGCGTGAAGTACTCGTGCTGCCCATACGAGAAATAAACGTACGCCAACCCGTCCTCATTTGAGGGGCTGTATTCTATGGAGTGAGGCTCAATCATGACACCAGCTGCTCCTGCCAAACTCTCGCTACCCAAAAAATTATAGGCGTCCTTCAACCAACCGGAACAGCAAAATCTGTCAGCGCACAATTGTGGTGATCATCTGCTGCTGCCCCAGATACCTGGCGAGGCCGTGCACATCCTCAAGGGTGACCGCGCGGATCTTCTGAAGTAACTCATCAGTGCTCGTAAACCGGCCCGACTCCAGTTCCGCGTGCCCCAGACGGGACATGCGGGAGCCCGAGTCCTCACTGCCCAGAACAGTTGAACCGGCCAGCTGCCCGCGTACTTTGCTGAGTTCTTCTGCGGTAATTCCGGCAGCCACCAACTTATCAAACTCATACTGCAAGAGCTCACACACCTGCTCGGTTTTAGCGGGCAGGCACCCGGCGTACATGCCGAAATACCCCGCATCGGAGTAGGCACCTGAGAACGCGAACGTGCTGTACGCCAGCCCGCGTTTCTCGCGGATCTCCTGGAAAAGCCGTGAAGACATACCCGACCCAAAAGCACTCGACAACACGCTCATCGCGTAGCGTCGCTCATCCCCCGCAATAATACTCGGGCAGCCCATCACAATATTTGTCTGCTCGAAGCCCTTCTGGACTTCACGCAGCTCAGAGAACGGAACGATACCGCTTTCGGTGCGCACACGGCGCGGCGCCGGAGCCACACCCTCGCGAAGGTTCCAGCCGGAGTGGGTGAGCGCATCCAGTACCAGGTTCACAATACGCGAGTGCTCCAGCGACCCAGCCGCTGAAACAACCAGTCGATCCGGCGTGTAATACTGCTTGTAATGCTCCCACACCGCTTCCCTCGGAACCTGCATAATCTCCTGCGGAGTGCCACCAATCGGGCGGCCCAGCGGGTTATCACCCATCAGCTGTTCCACAAAATTCTCGAAGGCAACATCGGTCGGGTCGTCCTGATCCATCGCCAGCTCTTCCAGAATCACCCCGCGCTCCTGCTCCAAATGCTCAGGATCCAGCAGGGCGTTACTGACCATGTCCGCCAGCACGTCAATCGCCATTGGCACGTCGTCGTCAAGTACGCGCGCATAGTAGCAGGTGTGTTCCTTCGCGGTGAGGGCGTTTGACTCGCCGCCCACCTCATCAAACGCCTGTGCAATATCCAGCGCCGTGCGCGAAGCCGTGCCTTTAAAGAGCAGGTGCTCCAAAAAATGGGTAGACCCCAACATGCCCGGGGCCTCGTCCCGAGAACCAACCCCCGCCCAGAAACCGATCGAAACGCCCCGAGTGCCCGGCATACGTTCGGTGATGACACGCACCCCGCCGGGCAGGATAGAACGGCGCACCTCATTCGAATCAGCACCAGCAAAAATCAGGCGGCCACGCTCATAATCAAGCTCCTCAGCGATTTCACCGGGCGCCACAGGAAGGCTAATAGCCATGAAAAAGTCAGTCCTTACCTCACGAACAATATGAACCACACACAAATATACGCGAAGGATGCGCCTCCCACCGGGCCCCGAACCCGGGGCGCCGTGCGGAAGACGCATCCTCGCCAGTTAGAGTGCCGCAGCGGGCATACTACTGGGCGTCATCAACCACTGGGGAGAGCGAAAGCTTGCCGCGGTCGTCAATCTTAGTGATCTCAACCTGCACCTTCTGCCCCACCGACAGCACATCCTCGGTGTCTACCACGCGCTTACCGCCGTTGAGCTTACGCATCTCAGAAATGTGCATCAGCCCGTCCTTGCCGGGGGTGAGAGAGATGAACGCACCAAAATCAGTCAGCTTCACCACGGTGCCCAGGTAGCGCTCACCCATCTCGGGAACCTGCGGGTTCGCGATGGCGTTAATCGCCGTGCGGGCGGCCTCAGCAGAGGGCCCATCGGTCGCGCCAATAAACACAGTACCGTCGTCCTCAATGGAAATATCGGCACCGGTATCTTCCTGAATCTGGTTAATGGTCTTACCCTTCGGGCCGATCACCTCACCAATCTTAGCGACCGGAACCTTCACCGAAATGATGCGCGGCGCGAACTCGCTCATCTCATCGGGTGCATCAATAGCTGCGGTGAGCACCTCCAGAATATGCAGGCGAGCCTCGCGTGCCTGGGTCAGTGCACCTGCCAGCACCGATGCAGGAATACCATCAAGCTTGGTGTCCAGCTGAATAGCGGTCACGAACTCGCTGGTACCGGCGACCTTGAAAGTCCATATCACCCAGGGCATCTTCAGCACCCAGAATATCGGTCAGCGCGGCGTAACGGGTTTCGCCATCAACCTCGTCAGAGACAAGACCCATTGCGATACCCGCAACAGGTGCGCGCAGAGGCACACCGGCATTGAGCAGCGACAGGGTTGAGGCGCAGACCGAACCCATCGACGTGGAGCCGTTCGAGCCCAAAGCCTCAGAGACCTGGCGGATCGCGTAGGGGAATTCCTCACGCGAGGGCAGCACCGGGGTCAGTGCGCGTTCTGCGAGCGCACCGTGGCCGATTTCACGGCGCTTGGGCGAACCAACACGGCCGGTCTCACCAGTGGAGTACGGCGGGAAGTTGTAGTGGTGAATGTACCGCTTGGACTTGACCGGGTGCAGCGAATCGAGCTGCTGCTCCAGCTTGAGCATATTCAAGGTGGTCACGCCCATAATCTGGGTTTCGCCGCGCTCGAAAATTGCCGAACCGTGCACGCGCGGCAGCACCTCAACTTCGGCGGTCAGCTGGCGAATATCGGTGAGCCCGCGACCGTCAATGCGCACCTGTTCGGTGAGGATGCGCTGGCGCACGGTGTGTTTGGTGAGAGCCGCAAACGCTACTGAAACCTCGTTAGCGCGCTCCTCAAACTCTTTGCCTTCCCCGGTGAGGGATTCCATCAGCTCGGATTCAAGCTCCGCAGCAGCGGCTTCACGCTCCTGCTTACCCGCGATGGAGTAAACCTCCACGAGGCGCTTGCCCGCGAAGTCCTTCACGGCGGTATCAACGTCTTCACCGTGTCCGCCGAAGTAGGGAAGCTCCAGGGCGGGTTTACCGGCGCGCTCCACAAGGTCAGCCTGAGCCTTGCACAGAGCAGCAATAAAGGGCTTCGCAGCCTCCAAACCTTCGGCTACGATCTCTTCGGTGGGGGCAGCATGGCCGTCTTCCTTAATGAGCTTCCAGGAGTTATCGGTTGCCTCTGCCTCTACCATCATGATCGCAACGTCTTCGCTGCCGTCGGCCTTGGTCACGATGCGACCGGCCACAGCCATATCGAATACGGCGTTTTCCAGCTGAGAGTACTTGGGGAAGCACACCCACTGCCCGTCAATAAGAGCCATACGCACACCGCCGATAGGCCCGGTAAACGGTGCGCCCGAAAGCGAGGTTGAGGCGGAAGCAGCGTTAATGGCGAAGGTGTTGTAGATTTCGTCCGGTTCAACGGTCAGAACGGTTACGACAACCTGCACCTCATTGCGGATACCCTTGGTAAAGGCGGGGCGCAGCGGGCGGTCAATCAGACGTGCAGCGAGCACGGCCTCAGTTGCGGGGCGCCCTTCACGGCGGAAGAACGAGCCGGGAATCTTACCGGCAGCATACATGCGCTCTTCAACATCCACAGTCAGCGGGAAGAAGTCAAAGCCTTCACGCGGTGACTTCCCCCACAGCGGTTGCAGAGAGCAGGGTGGTTTCGTCGTCAATGGTGACAAGCACGGAGCCCGCCGCCTGCTTGGCGAGGCGTCCAGTTTCAAAACGCACATGACGCTTACCGTACACACCGTTGTCGATTTCGACCTCGGAAAATTGGATTTCGGGACCTTCCACGGTTCCTTCTTTCTGTGTTGGTGAGGTCGGCACACCGTGCGTTCTAACTATCGGCCTTCGATAGGAAACCACGGCCGCACCCGCTCCCGGGCGGGGGCCCGTAATTCGCTACCGAGGACCGCACCTAAACGCGCGGGGCGCTCCCTCAGGTTAATATTTCACTGTGTTCGATGCGTGGCACATTTGCGGGGCACTCCCCTGTGGCTCATTGCATCATGAGGCAACCGGGGTCGGCCAAGTGTTGCTGCTTGCCGTCCCATGCCCCTCCCCAGGTTGCAGTTACGGGCGTGCCCGCCTCTGTGGAGAGACTGACACGCCCGCACTATAAGCCCTTTATCGACGCAGGCCCAGACGCTCAATGAGCGAACGGTAACGCTCGATGTCGATGCTCTGAGGTAACCCAACAAGTTGCGACGACGACCAACGAGCATCATCAGACCACGACGTGAGTGGTGGTCATGCTTGTGGAATTTCAGGTGCTCGGTCAGGTCGGAGATACGACGAGACAGAACAGCAATCTGCACCTCAGGCGAACCAGTGTCGCCCTCGTGGGTTGCGTATTCCTTGATGATTTCCTGCTTGATTGCCGGATCTAGTGCCATGAAAGTTAACTCCTGGAGTTAGTGCCGCGTACCTCCCGCACAATAGTGTTGTTGCGCGGGGTTTGGGCGAAAGCCCTCAGCGTGTCAACCGCGGACCGCAGACACGCATCCTTACTATTCTACTGCACAAGCCGTGTTTTTGGGGAATATACCCGCTATTTGACGGTAACGCCGGGCTGCTTACCCCGCAAGACCAGAAGGTAGTACCCCAGCAGGAACACGCACCAGACACCCCCAACCACCAGCGCCAAACGGGTGCTCTCAAAGAGCCCCAGAAGCACCACCACGAACGCCATGAACACCAACGTGAGGTAGCTGACCCACAGGGGCAGGCGCACAGGCTGCTTCTCGGTGTCATACCCGCCGCGCTTATAGGCGATGTGCGCCAGCAGAATCATCACCCACACCAGCACCGTGGCGAAGGTGGCCAGCGAGGCAACCACCTCAAAAGCATCCTTAAAGAGCACGTTCACAATCACACCCACCGCCATGACCACGATCATGAGCAAAGTGGTCATCCACGGCGCGCCGTTACGGCTCACCCTACGGAACGATGCGGGGGCCAGCCCGCGCTGCGCCAAACCGTACAGCATACGCCCGGCACCGTACACATCTGCGTTCATGGCCGAAACAGCGGCGGTAATCACCACAATATTCAAAATGCCAGCTGCCGCAGGTATACCCAAAGAACTAAAAATCTGCACGAACGGCGAGTTCTCTTTACTGACCGAATACCAGGGGTACAGGGACATAATCACACCCAGGGTAAGCACATAGAAAATCATGATGCGGGCCGGCACGGTGCGGATTGCCTTAGGGATGGAAACACGCGGGTTTCGTCTCACCCGCCGCAATACCAATAGTCTCAATACCGCCAAAAGAAAACATCACCACGGTAAAGCAGGCCAAGAAGCCGGTGAACTGGTTCGGCATGAAACCGCCGTCCAGCGACCACAGGTTGGTAACCGACGGTGCGACAGAATCGTGCGCCTGAACCCCAACAAACAACAGAATCACGCCACCAATAATCATGGCGATAATAGCCGAAACCTTCACCAGGGTGAACCAGAACTCTGCCTCCCCGAACGCTTTTACCTTCGTGAGATTAATGGCGAGCAGAATCAGAAGCACCGACACAATCCACACCCAGGCGGGGCTATTAGGGAACCAGAACTGCATATAGACGGCGAACGCCGTCACATCCGCAATAGCGACCAGCGCCATCTCCAGGGCGTAACTCCAGCCGGTCACAAAACCCGCCCAGCGCCCCAAGTAACGGGTAGCGTACTCCGAAAATGCCCCCGAAACCGGGTTGGCAAGCGCTAACTCTCCCATAGCGCGCATCACCATGAACACCGCTGCGCCGCCAACCATGTAGGCGACCAGCACCGAAGGCCCAGCCAACTGGATAGCAGATGCTGAACCGTAGAAAAGGCCCGTACCAATCGCCGAACCAAGGGCAATGAACATGATGTGACGCAGGGTCAGGACACGCTGAAGGTGCGGGGTGCCCGGCTGCACCTTAGCGGTATCCACCGGTGTGGGGTTACGGTCCGTTGAGTCCGTGTTTTTCATACTGTCCTCACTGGGTTGGGGTGCCAGGCGCCTGCTACGCGGGGCCCGGCGGGACGGTGGGCTAAGCGGATTGGATAGGCTAGGCCCGTTTCCCCAGGGGAATAAGCCAACGCCGGAGGCTGCCGCACCCGCCGTATACCGTGATGCCCGCAACCCCCGGTGCGTGAGGGACGCAAGCAAACGGCGGGCTGGCAACGAAGCCAACCCGCCGTCTTGTCTAAGACTTATTTCTTACGCTTACGACCAATAAGGATCGAAGCGAGAGCGGTTATTCCGGTCACTGTGTAAACCGAAGGCCACGCGCCAATCTTCTTGGCGAGCGGATGAGATGCGCCGAAAGCACCCAGGTACAGGCCGGTCAGGAAGGTAGCACGGGGTGCCCCGGCCTTACGTTTCCAGTTCATAAAGGCAATAATGCCGCACACACCCAGCACAGCACCGCCGAGGGGACGGTTACCGGTGGTGGAAGCCACCTTATAGCCACCGAGCAGACCGGTGACAGATGCGAGGGTGGGGCAAACCTTCATGGGGTTTCTCCTGGGGTTCGAAAAATCTCTTGCCTAATAACCATACTGCATGTGCGCCACAAATGCATCCTCACCCCGTTGCGAACCGCCACTAGGCAGGGTCTACGGGGAGCAAGTGGTGCGCCCGCAGCACCGGCAGAGCCGCAGCTGCAGCCCGTATTACGCCTTAGATTCCTGTTCTGTGTCTTCGGCATCATCCGTGTACCCGCGCAGGAACCACAGGTGCGCGGCAACCCGCAAGGCGTATTGGGCTGAGCGGGCAGCAGCCACCTCCACACCAAGGTGGAAATCTTGCCCCGCGGCGGGGCCGCACAAATCAGAGACGCACCGCACCGCCACAAACGGCACCTCATAGTTATGGCACACCTGGGCGATAGCTGTGGTTTCCATATCGGTACTTAACGCGGCGGGGAACGCCTCACGGGTGTCTTTGACATTATGGGCGGTCACGAATGAATGTCCGGCAAGCATCAGCCCCCGGCACACCTGCCAGCCGCCTTCTGCCTGCTCAGCATCAAGAGCTTCGACGGCGGCGGCAACCGCATCATCCACGTCGGAATCCGGGCCGCCATAGGTTTCGGGCATGCCGGGGATTTGCCCACGTACATACCCGAAAGCGCTCGCATCAGCATCGGTGTAGGTGTACTCTGTACCGACTATCACATCCCCCACGTTCGTTGTGGCGGCAAGCCCGCCAGCGGTGCCTGCACTTATCACGCCAGAACAGTCGGTGGCGTAGCTCAATGCCTCAGTCACGGCGGATGCGGCGTTCACCAGCCCAATCTTGGAACGCACCAGCAGCAGAGGCACCTCACGCTGGTTAACGGTCAGGGTGCGCGGATGAAAGACCGCCGCGCCCTCATCAATAGGTTCCTGCGCCCAGGCGGTGGCGTTAAGAAGCGGCGCGATTTCTTCGTCCATAGCCACCTGAATAATGACGGCGTTGGAGAAGTTCAGCATCAGATCGTTAAGGTTTTCGAGGTCAGCAAGCATGGCAGTGTAAACCTCGTCAGGATTCATCTGCGCCGCGGCAAAAGGAGAATCGCTCACGCCATCACCTGCTCCCATTCGCTGCGGGCGGCTAGGAAACCGCGGGCGGCCTCTTGAGCAGCACCCAGAGAATGGTGTGCCCCCCAGCCGCACTGCACCTCGTTTGCGGCGGGAACTTCGGTAGCCTCTAGAATATCGCGCATCGTTGCTTCAAGGATGGGCATAAATTCTTTGCGGCTCAATACCTAGAGTGAGAGCGTAGAAGCCGGTCTGGCAGCCCATGGGAGAGAAATCAATGAGCTTATCGGTGTGGTTGCGCATCAGTTCGGCGCTCAAATGCTCAATAGAGTGCACAGCAGGCATGTCAAGATGCGCAGTATTTGGCTGAGTGAAACGGACATCATACTTAATGAGAGTGTCCCCGCCCGGCAGTATCTTACGGTCCGCAATGCGCACATAGGGAGCAGCAACAGCGCGGTGGTCCAGGTTAAAGGACTCAACGTTCATTTTTTCCATGGTTCCATTCTCGCTTAAAACCTGAGTAATGTAACCCAAAAAACTGCACGCATAGACGCCCACACCTTTGGCGGTGCAGACGGGTACCGGGCGCGTCCCTTAACACGGTGCGCCCGGTTCGCAGGGACTACGCGGCGGCCAGCACCTCCCGAGTCTGCACCACATCCTGGTTAATCTGCTCCACCAGGGCCTCCACCCCGTGGTACGCCACCATCGGGCGCAGATGCTTCACAAACTCCACCACCACATGCTGACCGTACAGGTCAAAGTCCTCGACACGCTCCTGCGGCCGGTCAATCACATGCGCCTCAACCTGCCGGTTCTCAAGACCATCGAACGTTGGGTTCGTTCCCACCGAAATAGCCGCCGGGTGGCGTGTTCCCGACTCGTCCGTCAGCCACCCGGCGTACACTCCATCCACCGAATAAAACCGCGCGCCTCCAGCTCTAGGTTTGCGGTGGGGAACCCCAGCTCACGCCCGCGAGCCAACCCGTGCACCACCTCCCCGTACATGAGGTGAGGGCGGCCCAACAATCTGGCGGCACCCTCCATATCCCCCATATTCAGCAGTTTACGGATACGCGTAGAAGAGCACCTGGTGCCGTCATCAGCCATGAGATCATCAACCACCACAACCTCAAACCCGTACTGTTCGCCCAGCTCACGCATGGTGTTAAGGTCACCAGAGTTGCGGTGCCCGAAACGCACATCATCGCCAATCACCACGTAACGGGCGTGCAGAGTATCCACAAAAACGCTCTTCACAAACTCTTCGGGGCTCTGCTTCGCAAACTCCAGGTCGTAGTGAAGCAGCACATAATTCTGCAGGCCCAGCTGACACATAAAATAGCGGCGTGAGCCCTGCCCCATAATCTCCTGGTGCATCAGCTCAGGGTGGTGAACCTGCATTGGGTGCGGGTCGAATGAGACCGCGACAGAGGCCAGCCCGTGCTCCCCAGCCAACTCGACAACGCGCGAAATCACGCGGGTGTGACCAATATGCACACCATCAAAGTTGCCGATAGTCACCACCGACGGCCCAAAATCCGCCGGAATATCGCTCAGCTCGGTATAGAGGGTCACGTGCTCTCCTGCATAAAAAATACTGTACCTATACATCCTAGACCAGCGCGGGCATAGATGCTGAATCCTAAAACGGGGTGCACCCCAGTACGGCGAGCCCGGCCAAAACCCCGATTAAACGCGGGATGCGCTGAGCATCTGCTGACGGATCGTATTCGACTTATTAATCCAGGCGTACCACACCAGAAGACACGGCGGGATCACCAAATCCGTCACCATCAGCACAATAAGCGACCAGTGCGGGGTACCGTGCGAAGCCCACGAAATAATGCGCCCCACACCGCCAAGGAACACCACCAGGCACGCCAGTACCAGCATATTCGCCCACTTAAACTTCCAGGCGATAAACAAGAACGCGATGCCCACCCCCGCATACACGGCGGCAAGAAACGCATAGTTCGACTCGATTGACGGGTTCACCGCAACCGCAGCGGAGTCCGGGGCAGCCTGCGTACCCGCCATCACCTGCCACGCCGCGTAGGCAATAATCGCCACGCCATACAGCCCCACCACCGAACGGAACAGCCCACGGTTTTGGGGTTTTGCCGCATCCTCAAGGGTCTGCGGCTTCTGCTCCAGTTTCGTTTTCTGCTCGGGTTTCTTCGGTGCAGGCTGCTTTACCGTCTCACCGTTCTCTGGTGTGGTTCGGGCCGGTTTCAGGGCCTGGGGCTCTTTTTCAGGCCGACCCGCAGTACCCGCTTCACTGGCGGGGAAACCCGCAGATTCCTCACGGTCGCCCTGACTCGCAGCCTCGTTTTTTGAGGTCTCTTCATTCATATATTCTCTCCTCACATAATGTGTACAATTCAATAATTTGCGCCACGGCTACCCAGCGCCTAGGCACGCCTGGAGTGGAACAGCCACCACAGGCCCACAACGGGCAAAACCAGCGGAATAAACCCGTACCCCTGTCCAAAACGCGACCACACTGAGGCCAGCGGGAACAGGTGCGGGGCAGCCAGAGACAACGCCCCCACCCCCAGCACGCCCGCAAGCTCAGCTGAAATAGTCACAAGGGCAACTCGCCGTGCCCGCTCCCCGCGCCGTGCCAAGGCAACCGCGGCCACAGCATAAATAACAGCCGACAACAAAGACAGCAGGATTGCCAGCGGAGCCTCATCAAATTTACGCACCAGCTGGTACCCCGCCCGCGCCCCAGCCGACAACGTAAAAACACCGTACAAAACGGCGATCAGCTTCCCCGGGCCCGAGGCGTGGTAGGAGCCCATGCTGCGGTTTTGAGACCGCCCACCGGAGGCAGATTGAAGATTATTACCCATGTTTCCTTCCAAAGTGTGTGCGGCAGAAGGTCACTGCGACCGGCTCAGTAGTAGTACCACAACATATTCATCCGATGCACCATCACAATCAGCACCGGGCCGGGAACCGCCAACAGAAGCGTAGCCCACCGGGTGCGTTCACTCAACGAGTAGAAAAACGCACCCGCCGGGATCACCATAGCCGTCAGCAAATACCCGTAGTACTCTAGCCAGTCACCGCGAGGTCCCGGGCCAACCGCCTGCATAATAATCGACCCTATCAGGTACACCACCAGGTACGCCTCAAGCAGCAGCACCGGGCCCTGCGAATAATCATCCGGGGCGTAGCCGCGCACATACTGCACCAGTGCTGCAGCCGCTGAGAGGGAGCCCAGTACGGCAGTTACCCAAAACCACCAGTCCAGCCCAGCAATCATGAGCTCTTCTCCAATGCTCCGGAAAAATCAGTCCCAGCCTCGAACACCAGGGTCGGTGCAGCCACCACGCTACCGCGCTGTTTTAAGTTCTCCAGCAACGCCACCAGCGTGCCATCCGGCGCAAAAGCCGCGTACACGCCCTCGGTAGTTGCGTGTTGCTTTTCCCCTCCGTCACCGGTACTTGCGTGGGCCTGCCGCGGAGTCACCGTCCCGTCCCCGTTCGGGCTAATGCGGCGGCCAAAAGACACATCTGTGGCCTGCTGCGCCGATAGCTCACGAACCTTAAAGAGACGGCGCGCAGCCTCCTCTAAACTCAGCAGCGGCATATCCGTCAACGGTTGCCCCGCCGTCTGCCGGCGTTCCAGCAGTTCCGGCAAAGCAGCGGCGTCTGCAAGGGTGGTTTCTCCCACCCGGGTGCGGCGTAAACGTATGAGGTGCCCGCCGGTGCCCAGCATCTGACCCAGATCCCGCGCCAAGGCACGAATATAGGTGCCTGAGGAGCAGGATACCGTCACCTCACAGTTGATCACCGGCACCGAGGTGATCGCAGTAGTGGGATCTGACAGCTCACCGTGTGTTCCAGCCGCGTCGATCCCCGCCTCGGCAAGTTCCTGCTGAGAAACGAGAACACACCAACTGGTCATAGTGCGTTGTGTGGAATGCACCGTGAACTCATTCACCCGCACCGGGCGGGCAGCTAGTTCTACCTGTTCACCGCTGCGCACCCGAGTGTAGGAGCGGACCCCATTAACCTTGATGGCAGATACCGCAGAAGGCACCTGCATAATATCGCCGGTTAGCTTGCGACCGCCTCAAGAATGCGCTGCTCAGTCAGTGCCTCCACAGCCTCCGGGCAAGTTCCGGTCTGTCGGCCCTGAGCATCGTCCGTTTCTGTGCTAATACCCAGCTGAATCGTGGCCTGATACGTCTTATCCTGCCCTACCAGGTAGGTCAGCAGTTTCGTCGCCTTATTCAGCCCCAGAATCAGCACCCCGGTGGCCGCCGGGTCAAGGGTGCCCGCATGACCAACGCGACGGGTGCCCGCAATCCAGCGGAGTTTCGACACCACATCATGGCTGGTTATCCCCTCGGGCTTATCGATCACTACCAGCCCGCTGGGTCCGTCCCCTTTCGTTTTAGCCACTTATTCGGTGTCCTCACCGGTGGTGTCTTCGCCGAACTCGTTATCGTCGGCGGATTTCTTATAGGGGTCGGCCTCCCCCCGCATACTGCGCGCCCGTGGCGGCGGCGGCCAGCTGAGCGTCGCGTTCACGGGTCTTACGGAGCAAATCCTCCAGGTGGTAGGCGTTTACGGGGACTTCATCAGGCACAAAGGTGAGGGTTGGGGTCAGGCGGGCGGTAATGTTCTTCCCCACCTCCGACCGCAGGATACCTTTGGCGGATTCCAAGGCAGCCTTTGTCGAAGCCTGCTCCTGTTCGGAACCGTACACCGTGTAGTACACGGTTGCGTGCTGCAGATCGTTGGTGACGCGGGCGTCTGTGACGGTCACGAACCCGAGCCTGGGGTCTTTGACACGACGCTCTAACGCCTGTGCCACAATCACTTTAATGCGGTCGGCTAGGCGAGCCGCGCGGGCTGCATCAGCCATGCTGTTCTCCTCTGTAGGTGATACGCGGCGCGGGGGCGACGCGATAGTTCTTCCGTATATTTTCTGCTCGCAAGGTACGATGCCGCTGGTGCATCGCTGACACTGGCCCCGCAACGGGGCGGGCCGGCCCTTATAAACTCCCGTTCATAAGGACCGGCCCGCACGGTATGTGAGGTGCCCGCTTCCCTACTGCGGCTGGGAAGCAGACGGCCTTAGTGCCTTAGACGCGCTTCTTCTCGCGCATCTCCCACGTTTCAATAACGTCGCCTTCCTTAATGTCGTTGAAGGAACCGAGCCCAATACCGCACTCGTAGCCTTCACGAACCTCGGTGGCGTCGTCCTTGAAGCGGCGTAGCGACTCAATGGTGAGGTCTTCAGCCACCACGGACCCGTCACGTACCAGGCGTGCCTTGGAGTTACGCTTGATAATACCGTTCTTAACCAGCGAACCGGCAATATTGCCCCACTTGGAGGAGCGGAACACTTCGCGGATCTCAGCTGAACCAAGCTCAACTTCTTCATACTCAGGCTTGAGCATACCCTTAACGGCCTGCTCGATTTCCTCAATCGCCCGGTAGATAACCGAGTAGAACTTCATCTCGACGCCCTCGCGGTCAGCAAGCTCCGAGACGCGCTCTGCGGGGCGAACGTTGAAGCCAATGATCACCGCGTTGTCCACGGTTGCCAGGTTCACGTCGTTCTGGGTAATAGCACCCACACCGCGGTGGATCACACGCAGCTGAACCTCGTCGCCGCCCACGTCGATCTTCATGAGCGACTCTTCCAGAGCCTCAACAGCACCGGAGACGTCACCCTTAATAATCAGGTTCAGCGTGTCCATCTTGCCCTCAGCCACGGCGGCATCGAAGGATTCAAGGGTTACGCGCTTACGACGCTTCGCAAGCTGTGCGTTACGGTCCGCTGCCTCACGCTTCTCAGCGATCTGGCGTGCAGTGCGTTCTTCCTCCGTCGAGAGGAAGGTATCACCCGCACGGGGCACCGTCGAAAGGCCCAGAACCTGCACGGGACGGGACGGGCCGGCTTCTTTCACTGCCTGGCCGTTTTCATCGAACATTGCACGCACGCGACCGTGTGCCACGCCGGCAACAATCGCATCCCCCACATGCAGGGTACCGGACTGCACCAGGACGGTGGAGACCGCACCGCGACCCTTGTCCAGGTTCGCTTCAATGGCAACGCCGCGAGCTTCCTTATTCGGGTTAGCACGCAGTTCCAGGACGTCGGCGGTGAGGGTCACAGCCTCCAGCAGTTCGTCAATATTGGTGCCGTTGCGGGCAGAAACATTCACGAACATGGTGTCTCCGCCGTAGTCTTCGGGTACCAGACCGTACTCGGTCAGCTGGCCCTTGACCTTATCGGGCGAGGCACCTTCCTTATCGATCTTGTTAACCGCAACCACGATCGGCACGTTAGCCGCCTGGGCATGGTTCAGGGCCTCAACGGTCTGCGGCATCACGCCGTCATCCGCTGCGACCACAAGAATAGCGACGTCGGTAACCTTCGCACCGCGGGCACGCATAGCGGTAAACGCCTCGTGACCGGGGGTATCGATGAAGGTAATCGCACGGTCTTCTCCCTCAACGGTGGTGTGTACCTGGTACGCACCGATGTGCTGGGTAATGCCGCCGGCCTCGCCCTCAATGACGTTGGTGTTACGGATGGCATCCAGCAGGCGGGTTTTACCGTGGTCAACGTGACCCATCACGGTCACAACCGGCGGGCGCATCTCAAGCTCTTTATCGCCTTCAGCAGCCGCTTCGGCCTCAAGGTCAATGTCGAAGGACTCCAGCAGTTCGCGCTCTTCGTCTTCGGGGGAAACGATCTTAATAACGTACCCCAGCTCGGCGCCCAGCAGCTCAAACGTGTCCTCGTCCAGGGACTGGGTTTGAGTTGCCATCTCACCCAAGTGGAAGAGCACCGTAATCAGGGCTGCGGGGTTCGCGCCAATCTTCTCGGCAAAGTCCATGATGGAGGCGCCGCGGCGCATACGGATTTCGGTTGAGCCGTCGCCGCGAGGCACGACCACGCCGCCGGGTGCTGGTGCGTTAAAAGCTGCTCCTGCTCGCTGCGGCGTGCCGCCTTTGACTTGCGGTTTTTACGTTTGGAACCGCCGCGTCCGAAAGCGCCCTGGGCGTTACCGCGACCGCCGGGGCCGGGGCGGCCCGGGCCACGGTTAAAACCACCGCCGCCGCGACGGGAGCCACCGCCGCCACCGGAGTTACCGCCGCCTGAAGGCGATCCGGGCCCAACATTGGATACCTTCGGCATCATTGACGGGGTGGGGCGTGAACCGCCGCCTGAGCCTGAACGGGGGCCGCCACCGGGGCGTGAGCCCGCTGCGGGGCGGGGGCCGCCGGAACCAGCACCACGCTGTCCACCACGCGGCGGGCGCGGCCCGCCGGAACGCTGCTCACCACGCTCGGGGCGTTTCATGCCCTGCTGCGATGAGAACGGGTTATTACCCGGGCGCGGGCCGGGTTTCGGACCGGGCTTAGGAGCCGCAGGCTTTGGCGCGGCAGGCTTGGGGGCGCCGGGTTTCGGTGCTGCGGACTGCGCATCGGGGCGTTTCATGCCCTGCTGCGATGAGAACGGGTTATTACCCGGGCGCGGGCCGGGTTTCGGACCGGGCTTAGGAGCTGCAGGCTTCGGCGCAGCAGCAGCCTTCCCTGCCGACGGAGCGGCCTTTGTACCGCTCTGTTTCTGAGCGGCAGATTTAGGCCCAGGTTTCGGAGCCGCAGGCTTTTGCTGCAGATTTCGGCGCGGCAGAGGCACCGGAGGCTGCTTTCTGGGATGCGGCAGGTTTCTGAGCTGCTTCAGCTGCAGGTTTTGCAGCGGGAAACGCCTCACGCAGCTTTTTGACAACCATGGGGTTTAGGGTCGAGGAAGGACCCTTAACAAATTCATTCATCTCGCCGAGTTTGGCGATAACTTCTTTAGAGGTGACGCCAAACTCTTTAGCGAGCTCGTGTACACGAGGCTTAGCCAATTTCTCCTGTCCTGGCTCGCGCCAGGACGGCGCGGGCTCTAGTGATGTATGGGTGTGCGCACTACGGCGCACGGTGGCATTAGACAGCCGTTTTCTGAGCACAGGTAAGTACTCATTCTGCGGCACTCATTAGATATCCATCAGTTTTCTGACTCGCTTTCATACAGTGTTAAGAAGCCGTCAAACTTGTTTGACTTACATGGGGCCTGCGGTTCTCTCCTCCGCCTCCAGACGCTGTTGAAGCTGCTCGGCAAAAGCCTGCACCTGCGAAGCGCCACAGACAGTTTTGAAGGCGCGGGCGAAAGCATTCCTGCGTACTGCCTGCTGCAGGCACTGCACGCTGGGGTGTAGCCACGCTCCGCGCCCGGGCATATCTCTTCGCGCATCCACAAGAATACGCTGGGAGGTAGGCCCGTCACCGCCGCAGGATCGTACGATCCTGAGCATGTTCCGCTGGGTATCGCGGTCACGGCAACCGATGCAGGTTCTCAGGGGTAGGCTCATAAGTTTCCCCCTTTATCGTCCCAACATCAATTACCCTCGTTTGAGGGCGCACTAAGGCACGCGATCACAAACGCACATTTATATTCTATACGGTATGCCGGTATTTTCAGAGCCGCCATTGCGGCTATGAACGAATATTACTCGTTGTCAGCATGCAAAGCGCGAGAAACCCGCTCCGCCACTTCCTCTTCAGCCTTTAGCTGCGCATACTTTCGATTCCGAGAGAATGTCGATACGCCACCCGGTGAGTTTAGCGGCAAGCCGGGCGTTCTGCCCCTCACGACCAATAGCCAACGACAGCTGGTCATCGGGTACAACGGCTCGGGCCGAATACTCACGCGCATCCAAAATAATGACCTCAGTCACCTTCGCGGGGGAAAGCGCTGCGGCAATAAACTCGGCGGGGTCTGAGGAATAATCGACAATGTCAATTTTCTCGTCATTCAGTTCCGCGGCAACAGCACGAACACGCGCGCCCATATCACCAATACAGGCACCTTTTGCATTAATAGACGGGTCGGTGGCGTGCACCGCGATCTTCGAACGATGCCCCGCTTCACGGGCAATCGAGGCGATCTTCACCAGCCCGTCAGAAATCTCGGGAACCTCATGCTCAAATAAACGCAGCACTAGGTTCGGGTGGGAACGGGAAAGCACAATTGAGGGGCCTTTCTGGCCTCGGCGTGCCTCCACCAAATATGCGCGGATGCGCGCGCCATGCGGGTATTTCTCTCCCGGCACCTGCTCATTAGCTGGCAGCACCGCCTCAACAGTTCCCAGATCGACCTGCACCATGCGCGGATTATTGCCCTGCTGCACCACACCAGAGACGAGGGTGCCCTCACGGTCACGGAACTCCCCCAGCACGCTGGCGTCCTCGGCGTCTCGCAGGCGCTGCGCCAGCACCTGACGCACAGTCGCGGCGGCGATACGGCCAAAGTTATTGGGGGTATCATCAAACTCGGCGATCTTCTGGTTATCGTCGTCAAGTTCGGGGGCTAAAATGACGAACTGACCGCTCTTACGGTCAATCTCTGCACGGGAACCTTTAATAGCGCCCGGCTGCTTCATGTACGCCAGCAGCAGCGCATTCTCGACGAGCGCAAACAGTTCTTCCAGAGCGATCCCGCGTTCCTTCTCAAGCGTGCTCAGAACGCTTAGGTCAATCGTCATATTATTGTCCACGCTCATCAGCCTTTCCCTGTAGCACAGCGCCGGGACGCTCTGGGCGCCCCGGCTACCGGACGGTATGCCCTTCACCACCTAAAAATAGGCAACAACGGTGAAGAGCCCACTTTGATTCCTATTCTACCGAATCGGCTGTGGAATTGAAATCAATCTGAAGATGAGCACTGGCGATACGCTCCCACGGCAGGGTCTGCGGCTCATGGTACGAAGGTTTCTGCCCTTTCTTAGTCTGCTTCTTCCGCCGCAGAACTGGGCCGTCATCCGTAACTTCATCAAGGCGCCCCACATACTCGGAGCCATCAGTCTCGGTAATGGCCACGAGTCGGGTTCGGGCTCGCACCCAGTGGCGGCGTTCAGACAGTTCACGCGTTGCCCCCGGCGAGGAGACCTCCAGTAAATACGGGAAGAACTCATCGTTCGCATCAGCACGATCCAGGGCCGCAGAGAATACCCCCGAAATCTCGGCGATCGTATCCAAAGAAAGCGAATCGGTGCGGTCTTCCGTGTAATCCACGGTAATTTCAACGGTGCAGTTCTGTGCCGGGCCGGTAATTTTAATGCTCTCCACCACAAGGGAGAATTCCGCTAGGGTTGGTTCGATCGCAGCCCGCACCTCATCGGCATGAAGAGGGCGGGTACCCACCGGAGCCTGCGGAGCCTTCTCGGCGGGTGCGCGTGAGACGCCGCTTGCGGCTCGTGAGGCGGCACGCCGGGCACGAGCGTTGGAGGCACCGCCTTTCTTACCGCCCGAACGTTTAGGTTTGTACGCCATAGATATCCCTTCTTTCCTGCTATCCCACACCCAGAACAGTTAAGGGCGAGTTTCAGCCAGGACCTCGCGTACCGCATCCGATACGGCAATATCGCGTGCTTCGCCGCTTCGCCGGTCTTTGAGCTCCAACATTCCGTCTTTGAACCCGCGGCCAATCACTAGGATGGTGGGTACGCCCAGAAGCTCTGCATCGCCGAATTTCACGCCCGGGCTGGTTTTCAGACGGTCGTCCAACAGCACCTGCACCCCGGCGCCTTCAAGCTCCGCACTCAAGGTTTCTGCGTACTCACGGGAGTGGGCGTCTTTATTCGTGATGACGATATGCACATCGGCGGGTGCCAAGTTACGCGGCCAGATCAGACCCTTCTCGTCGTGATTGCCCTCAGCAATTGCGGCAAGCGCGCGGGTTACGCCAATGCCGTAAGATCCCATCGTCACGGTCTGGAGTTTACCGTTCTGATCGAGTACTTTCAGTCCCAGCGCCTCGGCGTATTTACGGCCAAGCTGGAAGATATGTCCCATCTCAATGCCGCGTGCGGCAATAAGCGGTCCGGAACCATCCGGTGCTGGGTCGCCTTCGCGTACTTCACACGCTTCCAAAGTACCGTCTGCGCTAAAGTCCCGCCCGTACACGAGATTTGCCACGTGTTTGCCGTGCTCGTTAGCGCCGGTCACCCATGAGGTTCCGCGAACCACGCGCGGATCAACGAAGAACGGAATACCGGTAGCGGTGTGGCGCTCTTCGGTATTCTCACCCAGCATGGGCTGATCGAAGGTAAGACCCGGGCCAATATAGCCCTTGACGAGCTGCGGGAATTTCTTTAGGTCCTCCTCGGAGGCAGCCTCAACCTCGATCTCGCCGCCGATACCCAGGAGTGCACCAACGTTAACCTCGACGCGCCCCAGATCGACTTCGCGGTCACCGGGCACGCCCACGGCAAAGAGCTTACGCTCCCCGGCGGGGGTAATGACTGCGCCCACAAAACATTTGAGCGTTTGCTCTGCGGTGAGTTCACCACCGGTCACCTGCGGGTGCAGGTCGTTCATCTGGGCTACGAGGGTTTCAATCGTGGGAGATTCGGGGGTATCGAGCACGATAGCTGCGGGCGTATCCGTGAAATCAATGTCTGCGGGCACAACGGTGGTGACTGCCTCCACGTTTGCGGCGTAGCCACCGGCGGAACGCACAAAAGTGTCTTCCCCTACAGGGGTCGGATGCAGGAATTCTTCACTGCGTGAACCACCCATAGCGCCCGATTGTGCAGTCACAATGACGGTGTCTAATCCCAAACGGTCAAAGATACGCTGGTAGGCGGCACGGTGGGCCTCGTAGGCTTCAGTCAAGCCTTCGTCGTCCACGGTAAAAGAGTAGGAATCCTTCATGATGAATTCGCGCCCACGCAGCAAACCGGCGCGGGGTCGCGCCTCGTCACGGTACTTATTCTGGATCTGGTAAATATACAGCGGCAGATCCTTGTAGGAGGAATACAGGTCTTTCACCAGCAGGGTAAACATTTCCTCATGGGTGGGCGCCAGCAGCATATCGGCGCCTTTGCGGTCCTGCAGGCGGAAGAGATTATCACCGTATTCTTCCCACCGGTTAGTTGCCTCATAGGGTTCTCGCGGCAGCAGTGCCGGGAAAAGTACTTCTTGGGCTCCAATCGCGTTCATTTCCTCACGCACCACATTCTCAACCTTGCGCAGGACCCGCAGCCCCAGAGGCAGCCACGTGTACACGCCAGGGGCGGCACGGCGAATATAACCTGCGCGCACCAGCAGCTTGTGACTGGCCACCTCAGCGTCTACAGGGTCTTCGCGCAAAGTTCGCACGAAGAGGTTGGACAGTCGAAGTACCACGGGAAGCCTCCTGCAATCGGTTGAAATAGTCTTGTTCGCGCACGAAGGCGCGTAAACGGTGCGGGCACACAAAAACCAGGCACAGGCTGTGCCATCTTTCTAGTCTATCTGTTCGCAGGGTTAACGCGCGAAGATGACGGTGGCGTATTCACCCACCGGCTCCCACCCCAGGCGTGCGTACAGGGCACGGGCGCGGGCATTATAGTCGTTCACATACAGGCTCAGATGCCGGTAGCGGCGGCGTAACAGGGCGCACGCCGCGGCGGTCAGTGAAGCCGCCAACCCCAGACCCCGGTAATCTGGGTGCACCCACAACCCTTGTATTTGGGCAGTGTCCAGGCTGGTAAGGCCCGCGTCTGCCTTATACACTACCGCCCCCTCAACATTAGTAGCGACCACGGTTCGCTGCTGCGCGCTGAGGGTATGCACACGGTTACGGTACCCCTGCCCATACCGCTCCAGCGGGTCAAGGCCCACCTCCTCACGGAACATGGCGGCCGCTGCGGGCAGCAACGCATTATAGTCGGCGCTATTAGCAAACCGCACGTAATGCCCCACCTGCTGGTCATACAGGTCGGTGGTAGCAAGCGGAGGCAGGTGCATAGGGATACGCGGTAGTGTCGCATCAATATGCTCAGTGAGATCGACCTCAGGCGACAGGTACAGCAGAGGCTGAATCGGACGGTACGAAGACGGCGCGGGCATACGGCTCTCAAGGGTGTGCCACAACGGGTTCACCATATCCGCAGGCCCAAAAATAGAGTCAAGGCGGCGCTTGCTGCGGTGGATGCATTTTGCCAATACAGCGTAATCACTATTAGCCACAACCACAGGAACCGTATTGTTCCCCAGCAGGATAATGCTGCTCAAATTCGGCTGCTGCGCACCGTCTCTTTCGTCTCCCTCAGCCGGGATACCCACAAAACCGGCGTAACCAGACGGTACTTTATCACCCACCGACCCGGCCATGGGCAGCCCGACCTGCTCGTAAAAATCAACGGCATACAGGTTACCCACAATACTCGAATACAATGCTTCTTCTAACGCATCCGCGTGCCGCATATCCAGCGGGATAGCGCGACGGGGCGCCGACTGCGATGCGCTTGCGGCAGTGAAGAGCTTAGGTAACACTGTGACGTCCAAAGGTTGTAAGGTGCTGGGCGGCGAGTGGGCGAAACGCCCCGCACACGGGTGCGGGGCGCTGAAAACTATTTGACGGTGACGGCGGGGGCGGCTCCTTCGGGAACATATTCACCGCGTGCCTCCATTTCGGCGGCGATACGGTTCGCCTCCTCAATGAGGGTTTCCACGATCTGGTCCTCAGGCACAGTCTTAATGACCTCACCCTTCACAAAAATTTGGCCTTTACCGTTGCCGGATGCCACCCCAAGGTCGGCCTCACGCGCCTCACCGGGGCCGTTCACCACGCACCCCATCACGGCCACACGCAGCGGAACTTTCATGCCTTCCAGGCCCTTGGTCACGTTCTCGGCCAGCTCCCACACGTTCACCTGGGCGCGCCCGCACGAGGGGCACGAAACAATATCAAGTTTACGTTCGCGCAGGTTCAGCGATTCAAGGATTTTTGTACCAACTTTTACCTCTTCAACCGGCGGGGCGGAAAGAGACACGCGGATAGTATCACCAATCCCCTGTGAGAGCAGGGTGCCGAACGCGACGGAGCTTTTAATGGTGCCTTGGAATGCGGGGCCAGCTTCGGTCACTCCCAGGTGCAGGGGCCAGTCGCCGCTGGCGGCAAGCTGCCGGTACGCCTCGACCATAATCACCGGGTCGTTGTGTTTAACGGAGATTTTAAAGTCCCGGAAGCCGTGCTCTTCAAACAGGGAAGCCTCCCAGACGGCTGATTCGACCAGTGCTTCAGGGGTTGCTTTACCGTACTTCTCAAGCAGCCGTTTATCGAGTGAACCGGCGTTCACACCAATACGTATAGAGGTGCCGTGGTCGGATGCCATCTCGGCGATCTCTTTCACCTGGTCGTCAAACTTACGAATGTTACCGGGGTTCACTCGCACCGCACCGCAGCCAGCTTTAATGGCGGCGTACACGTATTTCGGCTGGAAGTGGATATCGGCAATCACCGGTATATTGGACTGCTTGGCGATAATCGGCAGCGCCTCAGCATCCTTATCGGTGGGGCACGCAACACGCACAATATCGCACCCGGCGGCGGTGAGCTCGGCAATCTGCTGCAGGGTAGAACCAATATCGTGGGTCTTGGTGGTGGTCATGGATTGCACCGAGACGGGCGATTCGGAACCGATGCCTACAGTACCAACCTTGAACTGGCGGGTTTTGCGGCGCGGCGCAAGAACCTGGGGTGCGGGCTTAAGTACGGGCATGCCGAGGCTAACCGACAAGGTATTCCTCCAAAAGGGTTGAGGTGGCGCTGGGTGCGCCGTTCAGCTTCTTATTGTGCCACCGCCGCGCGGCGATTCACTAATACGGATACCCTAACCGCGTGATAAATCACAGGGCGTTAAGGATGGGGCGTCCAAACCGTAGGTTGCGGCTCTCACGAGCCGCCCATTTAGAACAACCTAATCGGTTTAATAATATCTGCGGCAATAAGGATAACGGACATGAGGATGAATGCTCCAGCCACCACGTAGGTAAGCGGCATGAGCTTAATGGGATCGAAGGGACCCGGGTCTTCACGGCGGGTAAGTTTGGCGAAGGCACGGCGGGTAGCCTCCCATAGTGCCCCAAACACGTGCCCGCCATCCAGGGGCAGCAGCGGGATAAGGTTGAACGCGAAAAGCATCAAGTTCATGCTGGCCACCAGGGAGACGAGAGTTGCTTCCTTAGAGGTGCGGTCAATCTGATCGGTAGAGGCGACCTCCCCCGCAATACGGCTCACCCCCACCACGGAAACCGGCGAGTTCGCGTCGCGGTCACCATTGGTAACGAGAGTTACCCCAAGATCCCAGACCCGTTGCGGCAACGACCACATGGACCCGGCAATACGAGCCAGGGTATGCCCCACATTCGGCGGCACATCGGATAGGTTACCAGGCTTCAGTTCGGAGGTGGGAGAAATACCCACAAACCCGCCGCTGACTGTTTTAAATGACCCGTCCTCATTGCGGGCGTACTGGCCGGTCTGCTCATCAACCACGGGCCGCACCAGCTGCACCGGGGTGATGGTGAGGGTCTGTTCACGCCCGTCCCGCATGATCTTTATCTCACTGGGGGTGGTCCCTGCCGCGCGGATAGCGCTTGAGACCGCCGTCCAGCTGCTGGTTTCAGTACCGTTCACCGCCAGCACCGTGTCACCTGAACGCAGCCCGGCAGTTTTCGCGGGGGACGGCTGAGAAGAAGCGCTGCACTCCTCATAGGTGATGGAATCTGTGTTCATGCTGACCGTCGGCACGCACTCCGACACGGAGCTGACCTTATTCGTGGCGGTGGGCAGCCCAAACCCATAAATTAGGATTGCGGTGCACACAACCCCAATCAGCAGGTTCATGAACGGCCCGCCGAGCATAATGATAATGCGCTTATACACCGGCAGCTTATAGAAGAGACGGTTCTCATCGCCAGGCTGGATACGTTCGGCATCCGCCTCACGGGCGGCAGCAGAGAGCGATGCCAGCAGGCTGGTGTTCCCGGAACGCACCTGCCGCTGGGGTACAGCATGTTTTTCGGCTGGTTCTGCAGTATCACCGGTGAGTTCAGCGGTTTCAGATGCTGCCCGCCCCGCCACGGTACCTGCGGCCGCGGACGCTGTGACCTTCTCACGTTCAGTCGAAGTATCCTCTTCGGCTGAGGCATCAGTATTTTTTTTTTCGTGGGCGGCGGGCGGGTACATGCCAATCATAGAGATGTACCCACCGAGCGGGATGGCTTTAAAACCCGTACTCGGTCTCGCCCCGGCGGAACGAGAAAATGGTTTTTCCGAAGCCGATCATATACTGGGGTACGCGCACGCCGAAGAGTTTAGCGGGCACCAAGTGCCCCACCTCGTGCAGAGCAATGGATACCGCGATGGCAAACGCCATAATAATCACGCCAGCGGCGTAGTACAGAATCTCCACGTCTCTCCTTCAGAGCGGACTGCTTGTGTGTGCGGGATACCGCAAAGCCTTTAGGATACTCCTGTTATCTGTGAACCTGCTGAAGGCAGCACCGAACAAACACCACACCCAGACACCCTCGTGTGGTAGTAACGGGGCAAATTATCTGTGTTCCCTGGCCCGGAACCGTGAGTAACGCTAATCTACGGGCCCAGTAGTTCACGGGCTTGTGCCCGCGCCCAGGTTTCGGCGTTAAGCACCGCGTCTAGGGTCATCTCGGTGTCTGTCACGGCTTCGCCGCTAGCGGTGTGCGCCTCCAAAACACGCGCCACGGAATCCACAATATCGGTAAACCGAATTTTACCGGCGTGGAAAGCACTAACCGCTTCCTCATTAGCAGCGTTAAAAACGGTGGGAAAAGTTCCGCCCCGCTTGCCCGCCTCTTTAATCATCTGCACAGCAGGGAAAGCCGTCGCATCAAGCGGCTCAAAGGTCCATGTTTGCGCCTGAGTCCAATCGCAGGGGGCTGCTACCTGCGGAATACGATGCGGCCACGTCAGCCCCAAAGCAATAGGCAGAAGCATGGTCGGCGGGGATGCCTGGGCGATAGTCGCGCCGTCTACGAACTGAACCATCGAATGCACAATCGACTGCGGGTGCACTGCAACATCAATGCGGTCAAGATCAACCCCAAAAAGATGGTGTGCCTCTAATACCTCAAGGGCCTTATTCACCATGGTCGCCGAATTGGTTGTGACCACCAGCCCCATATCCCAGGTAGGATGCGCCAGCGCCTGCCGTGGGGTAACGTCGTGAAGCATCTCACGCGTGTACCCGCGAAAGGGCCCGCCTGAGGCCGTGAGAATCAGCCGGTCTATCTCGGCGTCGGTGCCACTGGCTAATGCTTGGGCAAGAGCCGAATGCTCTGAATCCACGGGAACCATCGGGGTTTCTAACGGTGAGGCATCGACGGCGGCACGCACAAGCGGTCCACCCGCAATCAGAGATTCTTTATTCGCAAGGGCAACCCGGTGCCCCGCTTTGAGGGCGGCCAGTGTGGGTTCTAAACCGATGGACCCGGTAATGCCGTTGAGCACCACATCCGCCGGATGCGCCGCCGCCTCAACGCTGGCACGTTCTCCCCAGACGATGCGCGGGCTGTACCCGCTAATGCCCGTGCTGCGGGCGGCCGCATCGAGGTATTCTCGCAACCGTTGTGCATCCTGCGCCGTGCCGCTGGTGGCAACAAGCTCGGCCCGTACCAGCACCGCCTGCTGTGCTAATAATTCGAGGGAGCGTGAACCGGCGCTGAGGGCTGCAACCTTCAGCGGTGCATCCTCAGCATCGACGGTGGTGCCCTGCAAGACGCGCAAGATGCTCAATAACCTGTATTGCCTGGGTGCCGATAGAACCGGTGGAACCTAGAAGAGTGACACGTGAGGGTGTGCGCACAAGGCTTTCTCAACGTATCAGTAAGGGTGGGGGACGTGGCATCTAAGCGGGCGGAGGAACCAAATTTCATAGTTATAAGTATCCCCTATCCGAGGCTAGAACCAGAAGCGGACTACTCCCGCCCGTCAACAGCTGCGAACCCCAGTATCGCCTGCGGAAAGTCAGCGGCTACGCACGGACCCGTAACGTTGGCGCCTCAGAGAGAAAACACGCCGCCTTAGGCTAAGTCCTGCAGCAGCTCAATGCAGCGGTCCAAAAACGCGTCCACCTGAGTTTCGTCGTAGCAGACAGACCCGGTGGCAGGCCGGAACGAGGCGCGCTGCACTACACCAGCATCCAGCGGCTCCTCACTGTTGAGCTGGGCGAGCACCCGGTCACACAGTTCATCCACGTCACTAATGAAGTAGCCAACCGTTTTGCGTTTAGTAGGGCGGCGGAATTTCTCACCCCGAGGACGCTCTAAACGCCCCGCCAGCAGCTCACCGGTGGACCGTAAAGAACGCTCCCATTCGGTCAGTCCGTACCGCTGAATATAGCGGCTGCGTTCCAGTTTGGCGAACCTCTCCCCCACCTGCTCCAAGGCACGGTCCACTTCCACGGGATTGTATCCGCCGGGCTCAGCCTGAAAAATCACCTGCCGGATGGAACGTGACGTGTATATGTCTGAAGGCACTTCTGCTCCGCTGCTGAGGTGCTCGTAGTCGTTGGCAAGGCGGGTAAATAGGCGGTCTACCTCCACACGGCGGTACCCGGCAACGGTCTCAGCGGTACGGGAGAAGCCCCCGTCACGGGCGGGCCTAATTTTTTTCCTTGCCAAAAGGACGCTCCTTCGTGTACTGGCGTTCAATAACCTGCAGCGCGGCTAAACATCTAGTGTACGGTATTCGTTACAGCGGCATCACGGTCCCAAAAATCAGGCACCCGGCGGCAGCCGCGAAAAGAATTGAGTCTAAACGGTCCATCATGCCGCCGTGACCGGGCAGGATGTTCGACATGTCTTTCACACCCAGCCGACGTTTTACTACCGACTCCATCAAATCCCCAGCCGTGGATGCGACCACCATCACAGGGGCTACGAGCAGCCCGTACCACCACGGCTGTCCCACAATAATGAGGGTGACAATGGCTACCAGGGCCGACCCGATAATAGAGCCAGCCAGCCCTTCCCAGCTTTTCTTGGGTGAAATTTTCGGGGCCATGGGGTGCCTCCCCCAGTTTACCCCGGCAATATAGCCGAACGTGTCGTTGCTAATGGCCATAAGGAGGATCATCAGGATTCCCAGCCAGCCACGCTCAGCACTCCCCAGGTAGACAATGGGGATGCTCATCAGCACCGGTACCCACAGTAGGGTCCCAAGAATCCCGAGGGTGGCCGCCGGGATGTTTGCGGTGCGCCTATGTCCGCTCAGAAGCAGGGTCCACACCAGCAGAATAACTGCCGATACCGCAGTACATATAACCAGCCCAAGCACCCCATGAATATATGAGGCGACAACGGTCATCACCGTCAGCACCCCGGTCGCGACGGCGGGGATGCCGTGCCCGCGCTTATCGTTCAAAACATGAGCGACTTCCCATGCACCCACCCCAGCGGTTAGCGCGGCAGTAAAAACCATCACGGGCGGGAAGAACAGCCCCAAGAGAAGAAGCACCCCGAAAGCCACCCCCACGCCAATGGCGGCGGGCAGGTCCCGCCCAGCCTTTGACGTGGGCTTTACCTGCGGTAGTGAGGGGGGATTCCCCGGTGCTTTCGGGTTCTGCTGTCATCGTTGGTACCGGCTCCCGCTAAACCTCTAGCAGTTCGGATTCCTTGTGCTTGTACAGCTCGTCAATGGTATCAACATGTTTCTTGGTGAGGGCATCCAGTTCCTTCTCGGCACGTGCCCCATCATCTTCACCGATTTCACCGTCCTTAACGTACTTATCGATGGTGGTCTTGGCGTGACGGCGGATATTACGCACCGAAATGCGGGCCTCTTCGGCCTTATGGTTCACCAGTTTCGTGTATTCTTTACGGCGCTCAGCGGTCATTTCTGGCATCACCACGCGGATAGCCGCCCCATCGTTGCTGGGGTTAACACCCAAATCCGAGTCACGCAGCGCCTTCTCGATAGCGGCGAGGGCGGTCACGTCAAACGGCACGATTTTCACGGTGCGGGCGTCCTCAACATTGAACGAAACAAGCTGCTGCAGCGGGGTGGGTGCCCCGTAATAATCGGCGGTGAGCGAGCTGAACAGGCCCGGGTTTACGCGGCCCGTACGCACCTTAGCGAACTCAGCCTTAGCAGCTTCAACAGTCTTGTCCATCTTCTCGCCGGCTTCGGCAAGGGTTTCTTCGATCACTTCGGATCTCCTTCTGGGGGTGAAGTCGGCGCGAGCCGAATCTGAACATTATTTTCGTGGCGGCTTCCAGCGGTACGGGCGGGCTCTACGATGGTGCCCGGGTACTTGAGCAATGCCTGTAGTTATAGTTTAGTCGCCCCACGGCCTTCGCGGCGACTCTTTGCGCCTGTGTGTCGGTGCGATGGGGCAAGACGCCGCTGTATAATAGCGCGGCACCTAGCGAGTCACCAGAGTGCCCATCTTCTCACCCTTAATGGCGCGAGTCACGTTATCTTCACCCTGCATGCCAAACACGCGCATCGTCACGTTATTATCGCGGCACAAGGAAAACGCGGTCTGATCCAGCACCCGGATATTACGCTGCATCGCCTCATCGTAGGTGAGGTTGTACAGACGTTCAGCATTTGGGTCTTTATTCGGGTCGGCGGTGTAAATCCCGTCCACACCGTTCTTAGCGACCAGCACCTCATCCGCGTGGATTTCCAGGGCGCGCTGGGCGGCTACGGTGTCAGTTGAGAAGTACGGCAAGCCCGCACCAGCACCAAATAACCACGCGATCCTTCTGCATGTGACGAATCGCGCGGCGTGGAATGTAAGTTTCGGCAACCTGCGGCATAGTGATAGCAGACTGCACACGGGTATCAATACCCTCCTGCTCCAGAAAATCCTGAAGTGCCAAAGAGTTCATGACGGTACCCAACATGCCCATGTAGTCGGCACGGGAACGGTCCATCCCCGCTTGGGAAAGTTCGGCGCCACGGAAAAAGTTGCCGCCACCGATCACGATGGAGGTCTCTACCTCACCCACGGTTGCCGCGATCTGCCGAGCAATATTGCGCACCACCTCGGTGGAAATACCCACTTCACCGCCACCAAAAACTTCGCCGGAAAGTTTGAGTAAAACACGGCGTCGATGCCGGTTGCTGTCCTCATACAGGGGGTGTGCGATCGATTCTTTCATAGAACCCTCCAACGGTTAGCTAGTAGTGGTCAGGGTATACCCCATCAGTCTTTATCAAGGATACGTTAAAGGGAGGCCGCCGTGTGACGACCTCCCCCTCGTTTTCTCGCCCCCGCCGCCAGGTTTCACCGGGTTAGGGGAGCACCAAAATTAGTGGCTGCGTATTTTTATGCGCCCACACGGAAACGTGCGAAACCGGTTGCGGTTGCGCCTGCCTCAGAGAGCACCTGGGCAACGGACTTCTTGGGATCCTTAGCAAAGTCCTGATCCAGCAGAGTGTTCTCCTTGTAGAAGCCCTTCAGGCGCCCCTCAACGATCTTGTCCAGAATCTGCTCGGGCTTGCCCTCAGCGATCGCGGTCTCACGGGCCACACGCTTCTCAGTCTCAACCTGGTCAGCAGGGATGGACGCCGAATCCAGGTACTTGGGGCTCATAGCGGCAATGTGCACAGCAACATCGTGTGCGATTTCCTCGGTGTTAGCACCGGATACAGCCAGCAGAACACCGACCTGTGCGGGCAGGTCCTTGGAGGTTTTGTGCAGGTACACTGCCACGTTCTCGCCTTCCACACGGGCCACGCGGCGCACCACAATCTTCTCACCCAGCAGCGCACCTGCGTCAGTGGTCAGCTCCTCAACGGTCTTCCCTTCGTAAGAGGCAGCCTGCAGCTCTTCCAAGGTGGAAGCGTTAGCTGCAATAGCAGCCTCCAGCACATTCTGACCGAACGCAATGAACGGGTCGGACTTCGCCACGAAGTCAGTCTCGGAGTTAACCTCAACCATGTAGCCAACGCCATTCTCCACGCGGGCAGCAACCAGACCTTCAGCGGTCGCACGACCTTCACGCTTGGTGATGCCCTTCAGGCCCTTAACACGGATGATCTCCGCGGCCTTCTGCTGGTCGCCGTTTGCCTCGTCCAGGGCTTTCTTAACGTCGAGCATACCTGCGCCGGTCTTCTCACGCAGTGCCTTAATGTCGGCTGCGGTGTAGTTCGCCATGTGAACTCCTCTTTATCCTTTATAAGATGTGGGCGCGATAACGCCCATGAGTTATGAGCAGACGGCACCCGCCCTGAGCGGGTGGGTACCGTCCGTGAGCTCCCCGTTACCGGGTGAGCTAAAGCTTACTTAGCTTCTTCTGCGGATTCCTCGGTCTTAGCGGCCTCGTGCTGTTCCAGAAGCTCACGCTCCCAAGCAGCCATGGGCTCCTCGGTGGTCTCCGCCTTGCCGCTCTTCTTAGCGTTACGCTCAAGCAGACCAGCTGCCACCGCATCCGCCACCACGCGGGTAAGCAGGTTCACGGAGCGAATTGCGTCGTCGTTGCCGGGGATGGGGAATGCCACCTCGTCGGGGTCGCAGTTGGTGTCGAGAATAGCCACCACGGGGATGCCCAGCTTCTGAGCCTCGTTAACCGCCAGGTGCTCCTTCTTGGTGTCAACAACCCACACCAGGGAGGGAACCTTGGTCAGGTTACGGATACCGCCCAGGGTCTTTTCGAGCTTCTCAAACTCGCGACGCATCAGCAGCAGTTCCTTCTTGGTGTAGCGTGAACCTGCGACGTCGTCGAAGTCGATCTGCTCCAGCTCTTTCATGCGCTCAATGCTCTTAGCGATGGTGGAGAAGTTGGTGAGCATACCACCGAGCCAGCGGTGGTTCACGTACGGCATGTTCACGCGGGTAGCCTGCTCAGCGATAGCTTCCTGGGCCTGCTTCTTGGTGCCCACGAACAGGATATTACCGCCGTGTGCGACGGTTGCCTTCACAGCCTCAAAAGCCTTGTCGATAAATTCGAGGGACTGCTGCAGGTCAATAATGTAGATGCCGTTGCGCTCGGTGAGGATGAAACGCTTCATCTTGGGGTTCCAGCGACGGGTCTGGTGGCCGAAGTGAACGCCGGAATCCAGCATCTCACGCATAGTTACGACGGGCATGTCGTCTCCTTTTTCTGGGTGCCGCGCCGACCTCCCGTCTCGGGCTAGCCGCACGCGCGCATAGTAGTTATCGGTTTCTCCTAGCGGCGCTTAAGCCAGGGGTAGCCCCGGGCCTCAGACCCTCACCGCCTAGTTTTATGGGGCGGACCGAAGGTTCCTTATCGTCCGGCTTGTGACACCGGACGCTCACGCCGCGCGTAGTCAGAGTACGCAAAAGCGCACACTGCAATACGAAATTGTACCCTATTGGCGCAGGTTTTTCTGCTTCGGCTCTCTCACCGTGCCCGCGCCCCTGCCCTCAATACCTCACCCCAGTGGCAGTTCCAGCTTATTGAGGCAGTTTGTTTCTGTCCCTACTGGGCAGTCACCATGCTCCAGGCACTAATACGCTTTCCCTCACCTCGTTGACTCAGATACAGACAACACCGCCACATGATCGTACTACGAAAAGAACTGTCGCTGCGCATCTGTGGATAGCACCATTAGGTGACTGCGCCCCGTCTTTATCCACAGTTCTGGCAGACGACGCCCCAAGACTGAGAATTTTCTGGTTTCCTCAAAAGAACCACGTATTATCCCCGATCCCAAGAAAATCGCTTAAGGAGAAAACATAATGCCTCTCTCCCTTACCGCGCATGCGTCGAAGACCTTACCAACAATAGCTGCGTGTGTTGCGTTTATATTGTTCACCCCGCCCATTATCGTCTCTGCCGCCGAACCCACCCAGGCCATCACTGTGCAGCAGGTATCGGCATCTCGCAGTAAATGGCGGTCACCCGCCTCCGGCAAAGTGCGCGTGCTCAAACCGTTCAGTAAACCAGCCCAAGCGGTGGAGCGCGGGACACCGTGGTGTTGATTTAGCTACCGACAGCGACAATGCGCAGGTGCAGGCCCCCGCTGCTGGAACCGTCGTCTTCTCCGGCAAAGTTGTCGATCGCACCGTGATCGTGCTGGAACATCCAGGAGGCTTAAGGTCTAGCTTTGAACCAGTAAAAGACCCTCTTCCCTGAAGGGACACAGGTATCCGCCGGGCAGACTATCGCAACGTTAGACCCCGATATACACCACTGTGAGCAGGGGCCGTGCCTGCACTGGGGCGTGCGACGCGGCGGAGATAGAGAAGACGGAAGCGGCAAAAATGCCGAGTACATTAACCCGCTCACCCTGCTGGGGCGCGAACGGCCCAGCATCCTGTTGCCTGTTGATGGGAGCTTTACCGCAGGTTAGCGTGTAGTGGGCGTACAGCAAAGCCGCTGGCTCCACCGCAGAAGCGGTGTAAGCCAGCGGCTTATTCGCGCGCAGAGGCACCCAGGTTATTTCAGGTAGTCCTGTTCGCGCTGTGAAGAGCTGCCCGAACGGGGCGGTTCAGAGACCGGTCGAGTCGGAGGCTCATGCTGAGCTGCACCGTTCCCGGAAATCGCCTGAGTAGGTTCCTCATACGTTACCTGCTGGTAAGACATGGGCACTGTGGGTTCTCCCTATGCCTTCCTGCGGTGCATACTGGGGCATCGGGTGGGTCTCATCGTCCCAGGCACCGTTTGAGCCCATATCGTTAATAGGAACAGTTGGCGGTTCGCCATACCCCGACTTCTGTGGGGGATACTGATCCTGCTGGTAGGTCCCTTCCTCCGAGTAGGGAGGCTGGGCTGGGCTATACCCCTGGGCCTGGTGGCCTCCGCCAGAGCGGCTCATAAAGTATGTTTCAGGGTTGCCGCCGTGACCGTACCCCTGCGCCTGCTGGGCAGCTGCGAGGGCTGCCCGTTGCTCGCGGGAGTTACGAAGTGAGGAGCTGATGCGCCTGCGGAACAGCAACAGGATCATGACGATCAGCAGCACCAGAAGCACGATGACGCCGTCAATCACCATATCGCTCATTGTTAGGCCAGCGGCCGGAATCCTCAGAGTGAATGTTCCGTGCTCGTTGCTGACCGTCAGGTTACGCCCTTCAGCCTCAGTTCTCGCCCCCTCAGGCAGAGAGTTCTGCGTCTCAAACTTTTTCTGATCCACCGTGCTCATAAACGGTGCGTTGAATGAGAAACTGTAGCTGCCTGAGTAGCCATCCCCCACTCGTGATTTGAGATTAAACGCTGGTTCCACCGTGTATGAGGTACCGAAAGGGTTATAACCGCCGGGGTGAGTGATAGTGAATGTCGACCCGGGCAGGTAGCCTTCTAAACGATTGTTAAAATCAGCCGAGTCTTTCCCCTTAATAACAGTGGAGTAGACGGTATTGTCGCCATCGTTCCTTTCCTCTAAGGTTCCAATATCATCGCCGGGAGAGAACTTCTTTTTAAGAGCCTCTGATGCTAAAGCCGCATCGGAGTTCTTCACTGAGTACTCGAAACGAGCCTCAACGGAGCCGTCCATGCCCAAAGATACAGAAGTCCTGGCATCCTGAACCTTAATTTCCTGGGTGGAGCTAAGGTCCACATTCTGCACGATGTTCTTAGACGATCCGCTATTTGAGGAGCTGCCCTGCTCGGTGTATGCACCGTTACTGCCGGAGAGCTTGAAAAGGGTTCCGTTACCTTCCGGTGAGCATACAATCGAGCAGTCCACCTGGCCGCTGACATGATTTTTCACCATGAGCTTGCCGGAGGTATCGTTCACTTCCTGCTCGTGCTTCAGTTCGGTGTTTTTATTCCCGAAGATTTTCTGCAGCTTCGAGTTCATGTCTTCTAAGTTGCTGGCTTCAAAGGTGAGGGTACGCCCCAGTTCTTCTTTCCCAGCGGAGGTGCTGGCTTTGGAAGAGACGGTGTAGTAGCTCTTAATGCTCGCCTCATCCACGCCCTTAGATACCTGTCCGCCCTCGGGGGTGGCCGACTGCAGGTAAGAGTCTACAGCCTTAGCTTTATCAGGCTCCATAATATCTTTTGCAACAAAAAATATTTTTGCAGTGTACGAGCCATTCTGCTGCACCTGCGCATCCACCAGAACAAAGCCGAACCCGTTATCTTTAATATCTTTCACTGAGATCGGGGTCGATGAGGAGGAGTTTTTCAGCTCCCTATCGCCCATTTTGACGGTGGTTTTATCTTCTGTTCCAAGCACACTACTTTTGCGCTTCGACTCGATAACACCATCGACTACCAAGCTCTCGGGAACCCATCCCCAGCAGTTCTTTGGAGCTGAAGTTCTCCGACACCTGTACACCCTGGACCAGCCCCGTGGTGCTGTCTGAGATGCTGATAGTGGGGGTTGTGGAGGATCCTGAAAGCTTCAGAAGGTTCTCAACTTTTGTGCGGTATTCGCTGATACTCGTAAACGAGAGTTTGAAGGTGGCACGCGCCTTATCACCGTCGGTCTGTATACCCTCATAAGACAGTTCAGAAGGCAGATGCTTCTTAATCGACGAATCAATCGAGTTAATGTCGCCCTTCACGTAGTCCTTATTATCCTTCATATTGAAGGAGATGGACATCGTTCGGGAGCCTTTCTCGGCGTTCTCCAACCCCAGATCCGTCTCAACCCTGGCGCCGCACGCTGAAAGTACGAGCGCCACCAAAACCAGTAGGACGCCCAGGTAACGCACACGCATGGGGGTGCGCGTCGCCTGAGCGCCGTCACGTGTCATGTTCATCAGAGATGTTCCACTAGTGGGCGGAGGAGGAGGGGTTCGGGGCCAATACGCTGAAGCCGAAGTACAGCACCAGAATCCCAGCAAGCACGAATGCGGTGCTCAACACCACGTACATGAAGAACACCGATTTTTCGGTGTTGGCAACTTTCGCCTGTCCCAGGTACAGCAGGGATTCACCAACGATTACGCTAAATACCGCGAAGACTATCATCATCACCAAGATGGGGCGCTGCGACGCGGCGTACGTATCGGTCATAGTACTTGCATGTGGCAGCAAGAATGAGAGGAAGAACAGAACTAGGAAAGCGGGGTCTGCGGTAGCACAGCAGTACCCACAATATCCATCGCGGAGTTAAACCCCATCTGCGACTTGCCGATGCGTGCGGTAAGCATCAGCCCCACCCCGCGTAGCACGAGCACGCCAAAAATCACAATCAGGAAAATAAGAAATAATAGGAACCCCTCAGCGGCGGTGTACGCGCCCGAAGTGTACTTCGCTGTATCTTTTGTAACAACAAACACGACACGGAAAATTTGCCCGGCATAGGTGTTCAAAAACGCCATAACGAACAGGGCACCCACAACCGACTGTAATGTGCAGGCAATAAGCCAGCCCCACAGGGGGTGCTGCTGCATACGGTCGTGCGCGCCGGTGGGGTTGCTCTTAAAAATATCTAGGAAAGCCCCCCACACCCCCTTAAACGCCAACGCAAAATGATTAGGGGCGGCCGGAGCCTGGCTCTGCTGATTCTGCTGGTACTGATCCTGCTGGTTCTGTGGGGGCATGTACTGCTGCTGTTGCTGACCATAGCCCTGCTGAGGGTTCTGCTGGTACTGGTTCTGCTGATAGGGTACGTTCTGCTGGCCCTGCTGCCCGTAACCTTGCTGCATTCCCTGTTGAGGGTTTTGCTGGTACTGATTCTGCTGATAGGGAGTATTTTGTTGCCCCTGCTGCTGGGGTATGCCGTAGGGCTGTGTGTGGTCCTGCTGATCATACCCGTTGTGCCCGGGCTGCTGCGGAAGGTTATCGCTCATCATCGGTCCTTGTCTCAAGGGGGGTAGACGCATCAGTTGCGCCATGCATTCAAACCTTCTGCGGTGCTAAGACTAGACCGCCAGAAGACTACCCTTTACAGTACCTTAAAACTGCGTCCAAGGGGCATGTATTCAGTCATGTTTTGACGAAGATTGACCCGGCTTATTTTTTTATTTCTGCCGCACTGAGCTACACCACTATGAACATACTAAAACCCGCTCGGCGACTACTAGACAGAGTCATACCGAGCGGGGGTATGTAGGGAGTGTGGGACTTGAACCCACGACCAAAGGATTATGAGTCCTCTGCTCTAACCGGCTGAGCTAACCCCCCACGGCTTGTGCGGCTTATGTGCTACACGAACCTTAACCAGAGTACCTGACGAACCGGGTTTAGGAAAATAGGGGCGTCAGCTGTGGCGGAAGCGGTCGTAGGGGGCATCGCTTACGTATAGCTCTTCGAAGGTGCGCCACGTGTTATCAGCCCGGTGGAAGTCGACGATGCGGCGGCTTTCACGCCCCATCTGCTCACGTTCAGCGGCGGGAAGTGAAAGGATCGCCGCGAGTTTGTGGGCGAGGTCGCGGGCATTGTTCGGCTCGAAGAGGTAACCGTTCACTCCATCTTCCACAAGGTGCGGTAGCGCGAGAGCGTTCGCAAGCACCACAGGTTTTGAGGCACTCATTGCTTCCAGGGAGACGAGAGACTGCAGTTCGGCGGTGCCGGGCTGGCAGAAAATATCGGCCCGCTGGTACACCCCGGGTAGGTCTTCATCAGGCACGTAGCCGCGGAATACGACCCGTTCGCTTACCCCACAGTCATGGGCTTTTTTCTCTAGTTCTTCCCGCAGCTCTCCCCCACCTGCTATATCAAGAATCACGTGGTTCAGGTGCTCCGGCAGTAGAGAGAGGGCCTCAATGAGCACATCAATATTTTTTTCTTGGGCAAGGCGCCCCACGAAGGTGATGCGAAGTTCACCGGGGGCCTTATCAATGGTGGCCCCTTCGGCAAGTTCGTAGTCCCCGATTTCAATACCGTTGGAGACAGGCATGACAGGACGGGTGAAGCCGCCAAGGTCCCTCATGGCGTCAGCCCCAATCTGGGTGGGGGTGGTGACGACTGCGGCCCGTGAGAAAGCAGCGGCGCATATCGATCCAGGTGGCTTTTGAGATGACGCGTTTAATAGGCGTGGGGACCGGCAGGAAAGGATCGAGATTCGCCGGCATGAAGTGGTTGGTGGCGATCACCCGGATACCGCGTTTATGGGCTTGGGTGATGAGGGCCCGCCCAATAATGTAGTGGCATTGTACGTGCACAACGTCTGGTTTCACTTCGTCAAGAATATGCCCCACTTCGAAGTGGATTTCCCAGGGGATGCAGATGCGGTTGGTGTCATGGGTAGGGGGTAAGTGTGAGCGCAGCCGGTGCTCGACAATACCGCCCTCAACAGTGGTGCGGTAGCTGGGTCCACGCATGGGGCTGGCCGCGACCACATGCACTTCGTGCCCGCGCCCAAGCATTGCGGTGGCAAGGCGATGACCGAACTGGGCGGCCCCATTAATGTCTGGCGGGTAGGTTTCGGCGCCGATGAGGATGGTGTGGGCCTGCTTCATCGCGGTTCTACTCCTTGGTCATTATGAGCCTCGTAGGGTGATACGGGGCACAGGGTGTGAGGTGATTTTTCCAATTCAACTATTTTATCGGTTTGGGTGCGTTACTTGAGCCTAACGAGAAGGTAGGTAGCCTTAGAGTTCTCTGAGAATCAGTGAGTTTGCGGCGTATTGGTGATGGGTGGGGGTGTTGGGGTGATGCGACTTGGCCCGCCACCTTCGAAGGTGGCGGGCCAAGTCGCGGTGTTTCGCATCGCCGTACGGCGGGGGTGGTGTTTAGCGGCGCAGGAACCTGCGGAGGAACACCAGGGCTGCGGGTAGTGCAGCGCCGAGTGCGGCGAATGATTTCCAGCGTGCTTTGACGACGTTGGGCTGGGTGATGTTCTCAGCCAAGCCGCGACCAACATTGACGGCCTCTGTGGGGGCCTGCTGCGCTTTAGCTTTGGCAGAGCCAATGATGCCCTGCGCGTTTGCCTGTACGCCTTCACTGTATTTCTGCATGTCATCGCGCAGAGCGGCCAGGTGCTCGCGGCGTTCTTTGGTGCGCTGCCTAAGCTGCTCTTCAGTGAGTGGCTGCGGTTCGGCTTCTCCGCGTGCTTTGCGTTCTTCGGCCTCTTGGCGAGCTTGCTCAGCAGCAGCTTCGCGCTCTGCCTGTTTGCGGGCGGCGCGTTCTGCTTGTTCTTTTTTTCAGCCGGGACGCGGTCATAGCGCTGCCTTCACGCAGTACACCCAGGTCGAAGAGCAGCCCGAAGACTGCCGATTCGGGGGCGAACGGCATTTGTGCTTTGACTTTCTTGTACCCGATGAGGCCGGTGATGAGGATTACGATAGCGAAGATGAGTGCTACTACGAGCGCGGCGAGCCAGGGCCTCATGATTTCGCCGAGACCCAGGATAATAGCGCCGACGATGGCGATAATGAATAGGGCCGCGAAGAACGCTGCGATGGCTAGGAATGCCGCGCCTTTACCAACGGCGATGCCTTTGGTTTTGAGCTCGTGTTTAGCAATCTGGATTTCGTCTTTGACCTGGTTGATACCCAAGGTTGAGAAGACTTTACCAGCGTCAATGACGCTCATGACGCCGTTCTTAATCCCCACTAGGCTGGCGCGAATGCCTTTGGGATTAGTGTTAGTGGCCATGCCCACCTCTCAAGACTTTGATGCGTGGAGTTTACTTCACTCCGTAAAGTACTATTCTATCTCTATTATCCACTGAATCGCGTAGTTTTGAATTTGAACCTTTGGTTCCGAGTGTTTCTGCGGGTTTTCGCTGGTGGGCGCGGGTGCGGGCGGGCTTACCGGGAGGAGGATAGCGCACCTGTATTCACTGTTGAGCAAGGGCGGCTGCGGCAAGAGCCCTCAAGACGACACAGCCAGACACCCTACAGATGGAGCCTAAGAAATCTTTAGGGATACTCCCCGACTGGATCGAACTAGACGAAGCCCGATAGGAGGCGCCCCAGCGCCTCCGCAGGGCGAAGTGGGTTACTGGTTCAGGGTCCAGTCACCATATAAAAAAAGCCTCAGGGTGAAACTCTGAGGGCTTTTAAATGCTCCCCGACTGGACTCGAACCAGTAACCCTTCGATTAACAGTCGAATGCTCTGCCAATTGAGCTACGGGGGATTATGTTGTTTTTTTGTGTTGTTTGCAACGAATAATAACTATACCGGCGGTTTGTGGGGTTCGCAAATCCCCATCTTGTGATATATCACACTTTCTGCTTTTAGTGGCGCGTCATGGTGCGGCGGCGCACTTCTAAGTCGAGCAGTTCTCGTTGGATGCGCCCGTATTCTTCAGAGTCAGGAGTGGAGCTGAGCTGTTCAAGGCGCATCATAAGGTCAGATTTTTGGCGTGAGATCTGGTGCTCAAAGAGGCTGTTCAGCACTCCTTCAATGTAGTACGGCAGTTTCTCGGCAGTGGCAACAGGGAGCTGGGCTACGCTCAGCTCGGCAATACTGTGGTGGACTTCCTCAGCGGATCCGGCACGCACATAGTTGAGCCATGCGACTCCGGGGGCCGGGGCTATCTGAGAGGCTGCGTGGATAATACCTCGGGCGATTTCTTGGTGGGTGCGGTAGCGGAAGCTTACACGCGCAAATTCTTGCCATTGCGGCACACTCATGAGGTTGGGGTGCTGCAGCGCTATTTCCAGGCAGGTGCGTTCAAGGCGGGCAATGGGGTCTGCGGGGTTGGGGGTGAAGAACTCGGGCTGGGGAGCTTCCTGCTGAGGTTCTGTTGTGGGTGCGTTCTGCGCCGACTGCTGGGCGTGAGCGGCACCAATGGGCCCAGGCTGGTGTCGGGCCTGCGTCTCGCCGTTCTGGTAGGGAGAGTCGTTTCTGCGTTGATTGTAGTTGGAACGCCTGCCGCTGGGGTTACGCTGGGCGTAGGCGACCGCACGCTGTATTTCCTCAAGTTCCATACCGAGCTGTCCGGAGACTTTACGCATATAGGCCGGGCGCAGGTCGCGGTCCCTGATTCCGGCGATAATGGGCGCGATGGCGCGCATCGCCAGCACACGCCCCTCTAGGGTTGTCAGGTCGAAGCGTTTGAGGGTTGTGTCGATGACGAATTCAAAGAGCGGGCGGCGAGAGGCGATGAGGGATCGTACCGCCGCATCGCCCCTGTGCAGGCGAAGGTCGCACGGGTCCATACCTTCTTGGGCGACCGCCACGTATGTTTGTGCCACGAAACGCTGATCCTCTTCAAACGCTGCGAGCGCGGCTTTCTGCCCCGCGGCGTCGCCATCGAAGGTAAAGATAATTTCTCCGCCGGAGCCGTCATCGGTGATCATGCGGCGTACCACTTTGATGTGCCCCGCGCCGAAGGCGGTACCGCAGGTTGCTACGGCGGTTTTAATGCCTGCTAGGTGTGCCGCCATAACATCGGTATAGCCCTTCGACGATGACGACCTGTTTGGTTTTGGTCATCTCACGTTTGGCGAGGTCGATGCCGTAGAGCACCTGCGATTTTTTGTACAGCGGCGTTTCGGGGGTGTTGAGATATTTGGGGCCTTGGTCGTCGTCGAAGAGACGGCGTGCCCCGAATCCGATGGTTTCGCCCGCTACGGTGCGGATGGGCCAGATGATGCGCCCACGAAAACGGTCGTAGAGGCCGCGGTTTCCCTTCAGAGAACATACCGGTAGCGCGCAGTTCCTCGTCGGTAAATCCTTGGGAACGCAGATGTTTGAGCAGATTGTCCCAGCCGCGGGGGGCGTATCCAACCCCGAAGGTTTTGGTGGCGGCTGGGTCGAACCCGCGAGCGCCGAGAAAGCGTTGTGCTTCCCCTGCGTTCGCTGAGTAGAGGCTGCGTTCAAAGAACTCTGCGGCGATTTTGTGCGCGTCGAGAAGTCGACGACGCAGGCTTGCCTCGTACCTGTCTCGCGGGTTTCCGCCTTCATAGTGCAGGGTGTAGCCGATACGCGCCGCTAAGCGTTCAACGGTTTCGGTAAACCCGGTGTGTTCCATCGCCATGACGAAGGAGTAGACGTCACCGGATTCTCCGCATCCCGAAGCAGTGGTAGGTTCCCATTTGCGGGCGCACATTGAAGGAGGGCGTGCGTTCGTCGTGGAATGGGCACAGCCCTTTGTACGCGCCGATACCTGCACCTTTGAGGGTTACGTATCCCTCAATGATTTCGCGGATGTCGGTACGGGCGCGTACTTCATCAATGTCTTCTTTGCGGATTAGTCCAGCCATCGTCTCATTTCTGCTGCACCGTGCTGTAATAGCAGTTTTAGAAGGTATTTCATGCCCGTCTATCACGGGATTTCTGTCTCTGCCGTGTGGAAAGGCTGCGCTACCACAGGGGCTTCTCCCCCAGCATCCAGGGGGTTCCGTTAATGCGTTTATAGAGCGCAACCGCCGACCTGTCGGTTAGGGATGCCACCTGATCAATGACGAGGCGCAGGCGCGCGTCGTCGTCATGAGTCCCCAGCTGCGCGTAGTCCGTTCTGAAGATGCTGTCGATGTATTGCGGGTTTGCGCGCTGGGAATCTTCGTAGAGCGCTTCGACGAGGATGCCCAGTATTTCGTGCTGGTGTTCGTAGTGGGGTTGGGCGTCGCGCACCGTCATAACGAATGCGGTTGCGATCCCCTTCATGACGGCGATTTCGTCTCGGGTATCTTCCGGTACGATCAGTTCGGCGCTGTAGCGGGTTAGCGGGGTGTTTCGCCCGTAACGTTCGCGGGTTGCTTCCACGGCGCTCCAGGCGAAGCGACCGATAAGTTTACTGGTGAGCCCCTTGAACTGTGCCAGGGAAGCGCGCGAACCGGTCATGCACGGAACCCACCGGTTCAGGGTCTCTAACCGGCTGAGTGCCGCATCCAGTTGTTCGTCAGTAGCGGCTGGAAGATACCATTGGCGGGTCATGTCAAAGACGGCCTGCCGGTGCTTTGCTTCGCGCAGCTGTTCTAACTGCACATGCCCGCCGAAGACTGCATCTTCGACGTCGTGCACCGAGTATGAAATATCGTCGGCTAGGTCCATAACCTGCGCTTCCAGGCATTTGCGCTGAGGGCTCTACCCCGGCGTCGTGTGCGCCCTCACGGAACCATTCGAAGACCGGCAGGTCATCCTCGTAAACACCGAATTTGTGGGTTTGGGTGCCGTCTGCGCGACGTGGTGCGTCTGTGCGCGTCCACGGATATTTGCAGGTTGCGTCCAGGGATGCGCGGGTCAGGTTCAGACCCCGCAGATACGTCATGTTCGGCGATCACTTTCGGTTCAAGGCGGCTGAGCAGCCTCAGGGTTTGGGCGTTGCCCTCGAACCCGCCCATATGGGCGGCGAGCTTGTTTCAGGGCACGTTCGCCGTTATGCCCAAAGGGCGGATGCCCCAGGTCATGAGAGAGGCAGGCAGTATCAACTACGTCTGGATCGCATCCGAGCATCCGGCCCACTTCGCGCCCGACCTGGGCGACTTCAAGGGAGTGTGTGAGCCGGGTACGCACGAAATCGTCCGTATCCGGGTTCATGACCTGGGTTTTAGCACCTAGACGCCGCAACGCGGAGGAATGAAGCACACGGGCACGATCGCGTTCAAAGGGGGTGCGGTCCTGGAAGGGATGTATTTCGGGCACCCAGCGTTCTGAGTCGTCGGGGGTGTACCCTGCGGGCAGGTTCCATTCCCAGCGTTCCTGCCCCTCCTCGGCAAGGCGAGTCATCACTCCTCCGTTCCTGCTTCCGGTGCGGTTGGTGTCTTTCTACTACCTATATAAGCACTATTTTGCCCAGACGCAATGTTTTTATCAGACTACGATAAACCTCGCCCGATTATCCGCCCGAGATATCCAGTTCTGCCTCCACGAGCCCAAGCCGTTCAGCGTCCCCCAAAATACGGGAGTTAAGCCACCCATCCGGCAAATGGGGTTTCTTCGGGCTCCCGGCTCGGCCGCGGGAACCTTCAACCGCAGCCCCCGGATACCCAATACTGTGATCAAGCTGCCCCAGCAGCTCACGGAAAGTCTCTAAATCGGGTACGGTCGCCATTTTGGCACGCAGCTCACCGCCCACCGGGTAACCCTTGAAATACCAGGCAACATGTTTACGGATCTCACGCAGTCCCTTGTACTCATCCGCAAAGGTCTCAACAAGCAGCTCGGCATGCCGGTAAATCATTGCGGCAACCTCACTCAGAGTAGGTCGGATACGCTCGGTGCTACCCTCAAAAGCATTCTGCAGATCACCGAAAAGCCACGGGCGCCCTTGGCAGCCGCGCCCAATCACCACACCGTCCACACCGGTCTGCTCGACCATGCGCACGGCATCTTCGGCGGCAAAAATATCGCCGTTGCCCAAGATGGGAACGTCCGGAATCGCCTCGCGAAGCTGCGCGATGGAGTCCCAATCCGCTGTTCCCGAATAGTGTTGGGCAGCGGTACGCCCGTGCAGGGCTATGGCAGAGACACCCGCATCCCGGGCGATCTTAGCGGATTCAAGGAACGTGATGTGGTCATCATCGATGCCCTTACGCATTTTGACGGTCAGGGGAATATCGTTGCGCGATGCTTCTTTGACCGCCGTATGCACAATCGCAGTGAAGAGATCGGTTTTCCACGGAAGCGCCGCACCGCCGCCGCGTTTTGTGACTTTCGGCGCCGGGCACCCAAAGTTCAGGTCGATATGATCCGCACGATCTTCTTCTACGACCAGCCGAATAGCCTTACCCACGTTAACCGCGTCTACCCCGTAGATCTGGATGGAGCGAATCTGCTCGTCCGCGTCGTGTTCGATAATGCGCATCGACTCGGGTTTGCGTTCCACGAGGGCGCGCGCCGTCACCATCTCGGTCACATATAATCCGCCGCCGTACTCGCGGCACAGACGACGGAACGCCTTATTCGTCACACCCGCCATCGGGGCGAGCACCACAGGCGTTTCAACGGTCAGTTTACCGAGTTTCAGCGGCGGTAATTTCAGGTGGGAGGCTTCAGAATTCACCTCTATATTGTGGCATACACACGCAAATCGGCACGGATGCACCTACCCCGGTTCACGACAGGCGCACCGGTCAGCGTTCGGCAAGGTTGTCACGCCCTCACGCTGCGAGTTTTCTGGGGCCTCTTCTGGGCACTTTGTTCTTTAGGAAGCGGCACCCGGATAATCGCTGGCGTAAATATAGGCGGGGTCGCCTTCCACGCTCGCGGTTCCGGCACGCAGAAGAACGTCGGTCACCTCTACGAGAGCGGTCATCGAGTCGTCTACCTCAACCACCACCGGGTACTGCGCCGTCAACAGCGAAAGAAGCTGCATAATGGCCTCGACCGCGCCTTCGTTCTGCATGTCATATCCGAGCAAAATCTCAGTCGCGGTATTCTCATCGACCAGCGCGGCGGCAGGGTCGGTCTCAAAGGGGTGATAACTCACCGCAAAGGCAATGATTTCGCCTTTCTTCCCCTCTTTCTCAGCCTGCTGAATGTTATCGCGCAGTACCAGCGCCCCGAAGGCGCGTGCCTCATCCGAGAGGAAATACCGGTTTACGGTCCCTAACCCGACCTCGGCAGGAACATCCCACTCATGCGAATCGCGGTAGAACTCCCAGAGCTTCGAGGTCAGCTCAACCGAGCCGGTCGCCAAATCCTCAATCGCCTGAGTGGGTTTGCCGTTCTCATCCTCACGCAGGGAAACCGGCGGAATCGCGCCCGCATCAATATGGATCAGACGCGAGCGCTGAATCATTTTCATGCCCTTCGCTTGGGCAAATTCCTCGCCGGTGCTAAACGGTGCAAGCTTCACGCGGACGTTCGGGACCTGCCCATTTTCGGCGGCGATCTCACGCAGCCGGTCTAAAAGCTCGGTACCTAACCCGGCGCGGCGGTGCCCTTCGGCAACCTCAAGATAAGCCCACAGGCGTTGGGGATGCAGGAGCGAGGCGGTCACCACGCCAGCGGCGATCGGCACACCCGAATCGGTGACCACAAGGGTTCGGCTAAAAGGGGCATCCGAGGCCTCTCCGAACGATGCGCGCTGCTGTGCCTCCTGCTCGCTTCGCGGATCTCCCCACACCTGCAGAAGTTCCAAATCGTCGCCTTCGCGCCAGGGACGAAATTCGTAGGTGTTCATGGGGTGCCTTTCTTCCGCAGAATGCGCGGGTTTTACCGCGAGGATAGGGTTCTCACTATTGTACGTATCGGCTAGGTTCTGCACCAGATCCTAGTGACTGCGTGAAAATACCGGCGGGGTTCTCCATTGCAGAGAACCCCGCCCATGTACATGGTGAAAAAGGGCTTAGGCAACCAGACGCGCCGCCAGGTATGCCTTCACCTGATCGAGTGCCACGCGCTCCTGGCTCATGGTGTCACGCTCGCGGATGGTAACCGCCTGGTCCTCTAAAGTATCGAAGTCTACGGTAATGCAGAACGGGGTGCCGATTTCGTCTTGGCGGCGGTAGCGGCGGCCGATAGCCCCCGCCTCATCGTAGTCGATATTCCAGACGCCACGCAGTTCCTCTGCCAGCTTGTGGGCGGGCCCGGAAAGTTCGGGTTTCTTCGACAGGGGCAGAACGGCGGCCTTCACGGGCGCCAGGCGCGGATCAAGTTTGAGAACCACGCGTTTATCGACGCCGCCCTTAGTGTTCGGGGCTTCATCCTCAACGTAGGCATCGACGAGGAACGCCATCATGGAGCGGGTCAGGCCGAAGGAAGGCTCGATGACGTAGGGTACGTAGCGTTCGCCGCTGGCCTGATCAAAGTATTCGAGCTTCGCATTCGAGTGCTCATTGTGCACACCTAGGTCGTAGTCGGTGCGGTTTGCCACACCCATGAGTTCGCCCCATTCGCCGCCTTGGAAACCAAAACGGTACTCAATGTCGATGGTGCCCGCCGAGTAGTGCGCGCGGTCGTCCTCAGGAACATCGAACTGGCGCATGTTCTCGGGGTTAATGCCCAAGTCAACGAACCAGTTCCAGCAGTCTTCAACCCATGCGTCGAAGTGTTTATCTGCTTCGTTGGGGTGCACGAAGTATTCGATCTCCATCTGCTCGAATTCGCGGGTGCGGAAGATGAAGTTGCCGGGGGTGATCTCGTTACGGAACGCCTTACCGATCTGCCCGATACCGAAGGGCGGGCGTTTACGGGCCGCAGTCACCACGTTGTTGAAGTTCACGAAGATGCCCTGCGCGGTTTCGGGGCGCAGAAAGTGCAGCCCTTCCTCGTTATCGACAGGCCCCAGGTAGGTTTTCAACAGGCCTGAGAAGTTCTGCGGTTCGGTCCATTCGCCGCGGGTGCCGCAGTTCGGGCAGACAACCTCACCCATATTTTCGGGTGCACGCCCCTTTTTAGCTTCGAAAGCCTCAATCAGGTGGTCTTGGCGCTGACGCCTGTGGCACGAGAGGCATTCCACCAGCGGATCCATAAAGGTTGCCACGTGCCCAGATGCTTCCCACACCGGGCGAGGCAGGATTACCGAAGAGTCCAGCCCGACCATATCCGCGCGTGAACGCACGAAACGCTGCCACCACTGCTGACGGATGTTCTCTTTCAGTTCCACGCCAAGGGGACCGTAATCCCATGCGGAGCGGGAACCGCCGTAGATTTCACCCGCCTGGAAGACGAAGCCGCGGCGCTTAGCGAGCGCAATAACGTTGTCGAGAGTGGACTTTTCTGCCATGTTTACTCCTTTATGCCCCGCCACCGGCTGTGGCGTGCGTGAGTTCAGTGTTCTTCCGCGCGCGGTAAGCGCCGGGATATACGGTCACAAGTACAAGATACTAGGGTATCATTGCGTACCCGTCTTGCCGTGTAGTTTCTGGGCGCCGATACACTGGTGACATGGAGAAAATCTATATTCGTGACGAGATGATTCGTCTGGGACAGTTTTTGAAGCTGGCTAATCTGGTCGAAGACGGTGCGCAGGCGCGCGAGGTGATCCAGCATGGGCTGGTGAAGGTCAATGGGCAGATTGAGGAGGCGCGGGGCAAACAGCTGCATCCGGGCGATACGGTGAGTTTCAACGGGGTGAGTGTGCAGGTGGCTCGGGACTAGGGTCCCGCCCTCTCTCCTCTTAAAGCATCTTGGGTTGTATACCGTACCGTCAGATGGTGCGGTATACAACCCAAGATGCATTATTCAGGTTCTTTTAGTCGGCAGACTCTTGCTCTGACACCCCAGCATTATCTGCGGCATCCGCAACCTTCTCGGCACGGATGCGCGGCGCGTTTCCCAGCACCTTCACGTCGATGAACTCGCCCACATGGCGAATTTCCAGGGCGCTTACCCCGTGCCCGGCACCCGCATACAGAACTTTGATGCCGTCGGTATACGCGCGAATCCACTCGTAGGTGTAATCCACGAAGGGCTGCGGAATAATAGGGTCTTCCTGGTCCCTGCCGAAGAAAACGGGCAGCTCGGTGGCTTTGAGCTCGTCGTCCTTGAAGTAAGGAGAGTCTGATTCGACCGCGTATCCGGAGAGCCCCACCAGTGCAGCAAATTTTCCTGGGCGATGCCGCACCATAGAAGTCGCCACCGCCATGCCTTGCGAGAACCCCACCAGCGCGACTGAAGCGTAGTGTGATTCGTGCTGCTCGACCCACTCCAGCACGTAGTCGCTGGCCTGTTCTATGGTCCGCACATCCGCGTTGAGCTGTTGGTCCAGCGGGTACCACTGGTAACCTATGGCCTCGTCGGGAATGTGGGCACCGGTTGCGTCCGCCGAAAACTGGGTGCCTACCGGCTGCGGGGCGCGCATCCCCGCATAGGTGATGCCCTCCTGCGGCAGATGTTCAGCCAGTGACAGCAGGTCTTTCTCATGCGAACCGTACCCGTGCAGCAGAAGCACTAGGTGGGTTCCGGCGCGTTCATTCTCGGGCCGGGAATATTCGACAATGTACGTATTTTCGCTCATACACCCCATATTACCGATGTCGCCTCCTGCGGGTTTACGCCATTGGGCGCGCAGAAAGTGACTTTCCAGCCGAAAGCGCATGCTGTCTTCCGTGCCGAAAAGTCACTTTCTGCGCACAATAACTTTGTGTGTGAGCGCTGAGGCTCTGCTGAGCGTGTGTGGGTGCTGCAGCTTCCCCAGACGCTACCCCCAGGTAACGGTTTCAGGGTTCACCCCGTAAGCTCGGGCGTTCTCGGTAATAATGTCCCGCAGCCACGGGGCCAGCCCTTCAACCAGTTTCTCGTAGTGCTCAGCGAAACGCGCATCCTCAACATAGCCGCGCGCCAGAATCACATGTTTTGCTGGGGTGACGTCGAAGTAAAACAGGGAGGCCCGGTGCCGGTCAGCCAGCGCGTTCGCCTCTGCACTGCCGGGCTTCACCCCTTGGGTGAACGCCTCAACGAGCGCGTGTTCAACATCGTCAAGGTTCTGTTTGGCGGCTGCCCAGTCGGCGCGGCTCATGGAGTCGGTGCGGCGCCTTGAGGTGTCGGCCGATACGTGCCGTTTACAGGGTAGCTAGAGGACGAGCGAGCTGGCTGCAGGTAGCGGCTCTTTATCGCCTATAGCGCTCAGGTTGGCTGGGGTGCTCTGCGGTTTCTCTCCCAAGGCGTGCGCGAGAATACGTTCTACCTGCGCCGCCTCAATCAGGAACCCGTCGTGCCCATGCTCGGATTCAATGATTTGAACCTCAGCCGGTACGGGGAGGGAATCGGCCAGCAGCTGCGCCTCATGCGGGAAAAACAGCCGGTCGGAGTCTACAGCGGCAATGGTCCACTCGCAGTTGCTGAACGCCAGCGCGTGGGTGAGGCACCCGCGCCCGCGCGCAACATCGTGGGAGATAAGCGCCTCATTCACGGCAAGGTAGCTGTTGGCGTCGAAACGTTCTATGAGCTTATCCCCGTGGTGGTCTAGGTAGCTTTCGACGGCGTACCGGCCGCGTGGGGCCCCGAGCGTGCCGCCGGTAACAGTTTCATGGGGGTTTTCGCTGCGCCCAAAACGATGCTCCAGTTCTGCGGGGCTGCGGTAGGTGGTGTGGGCGATACGCCGCGCAAGTGCCAGCCCTGCCGTAGGCGCGGGCCCGTCATAGTAGTCGCCTGAGGCGAAATTAGCGTCGGATCGGATAGCCACGTTCTGGGTGTGCGCCCACGCGATCTGTTCGGCGGTGGCGGCTGGCCCGGAGGCGATCACTGCGCATCCGCGCACCAGGTGCGGGTAGGTGGCTGCCCATTCGAGGGCGCGGGCCCCGCCGAGTGAGCCGCCAATCACGTAACGGAAGCTGGTGATTCCCAGGGTTTGAGCTAGTCGCGCCTCGGCGTGCACCGAGTCGCGGATGCTCACCTGTGGGAACGCCCCGCCCCACGGCTGCCCTTCACCGGGGTACCCGGCAGGGATGAGGCTGGCAGGCCCGGTTGAGCCGTAGCATCCGCCGAGGATATTGGGGGCGACCACATAGTATTTGTTGGTGTCTACTACGGCGCCGGGGCCAACGATGCCTTCCCACCAGCCGTCACGTTCAATTTCGGCGGCCACATCGGCGGGGGTGCCTTCGGGGGCGCTCCCCGCGGGAGACGTGAGTGTCCCCGGTGAGGGCGTGCAGGATCAGGATGGCGTTGTCGCCGTCTTCGTTGAGGGTGCCCCAGGTTTCGTAGCTGATGCGCACCTCCGGCAGGGTGATACCGTTCTCTAGGCGCAAATCACCAATGCTGTGGTGGCGCAGGATACCCTGGGCGGTCTCGGGGGTGCCGGTCATGGTTCTCCTTAGCGTTGCGGGCGGGGCACCGGTGGGTGCAGCGGGGTTCGCCCCGCCCCGGCTGGTTCACGGGGCGGGGCTTGCACCGTATCTACTGTTGCAGGGTTGCAAAGCCCAATTCTAGGTCTGCAATAATATCGTCAATATTCTCGATTCCCTACGGCGAGGCGCACAAAGTTTTTTGCTCACACCGATTGCCTCTAGTTCTTCTTCAGAAAGCTGTGAGTGGGTGGTGGATGCGGGGTGAATCACGAGCGAGCGCACATCACCGATATTCGCCACATTGGAGTGCAGCTGCAGGGCGTCCACAAAGGTGCGGGTCTGTTCCAGGTCGGCGTCTTTAAGGGTGAATCCCACAACGGCACCCGGCCCCTTCGGCAGGTATTTCTGGGCTCGCTCGTACCAGGGTGAGGAAGGCAGACCAGCCCAAATTACTCGATCAACCAGCGGGTGTTCCTCCAGCCAGTTCGCGACCTTGGTGGCGTTTTCGATATGGCGTTCGATGCGCAGGGAAAGGGTCTCCAGCCCAATACCAATATTGAAGGCGTTGGTTGGCGAGATTGCCGCCCCGGTATCGCGCAGAAGCGAAACTCGCGCCTTGAGGATATAGGAGAGGTTCGCACCGAACGCGGAGTCTTTACCCAAATCACGTGCGTAGACTAGGCCGTGGTAGCTGGGTGCTGGTTCGTTGAATTTGGGGAACTTTTTGGGGTCTGCCCCATAATCGAAATTCCCGGAGTCTACGATAACGCCGCCAATGGAGGTGCCGTGCCCGCCCAGGTATTTCGTGGCGGAGTGCACCACCACGTCCGCGCCGAATTCGATGGGGCGCACCAGGTATGGGGTGGGTACCGTGTTATCGACGATCAGCGGCACACCTGCCTCGTGCGCAATCCGGGCGATGGGCTCAATATCGAGCACATCGTTGCGGGGGTTGGGGACGGTTTCGCCGAAGAAGAGCTTGGTATTGGGGCGCACCGCCTCACGCCACTGCTGCACATCGTCCGGGTTCTCAATAAACGTGGTTTCAACGCCGAGGTCGGCAAGCGTGTATTTGAGGAGGTTATAGGTGCCACCATAGATGGAGGGGGAGGCAACAATGTGGTCGCCCGCCCCAGCGATGTTCAGAATTGCGTAGGTGATGGCAGACTGTCCCGAAGCCACCAGCAGCGCCCCCACTCCCCCTTCAAGGGATGCGATGCGGTTCTCAATCACCTCTTGGGTGGGGTTGTTCAGGCGGGTGTAAATAGGCCCAAGCTCGGCGAGAGCAAAACGGTTAGCAGCCTGTTCCGCGTTCTCAAAAACGAACGAGGTGGTTTGGTAGATGGGTAACGCCCGTGCTCCCGTTGCGGCATCCGGTGCCTGCCCCGCGTGAATCTGGCGGGTTTCAAATTTCCACCCTGCGGGGTTGGCGGGAGTCGGGACGGTGTTGTTGCTCATGCGAGGCTCCTAGGTTTGTAACTATGGGGCCGCATGCCGATTTCGGTACAGAGTTCTTGTGTTTTCTTCTCTGCAAACGAAAAAACGATGTACCGGGTATCGGGCACATCGGTCCCGCGCTTGCGCTGCACTTGTGTGTAACGCCTGGTCCTCACCCAGGGCACCCCACCGCGGAGGAGGGTTGCCGACCAGCTAGCTGGGGCTTATCACTGGCTCTCATGACCTGCATCTAGAGTTTCACAGGAGGCGCGCGCGGTCAAGCGGGACGCATGTTTTCGGCGCATTGTTGCAAAGATGACGTTTTGTGAATTGTTTCCATCCCTGTCTCGACTATGACCTCTACTTCGTCTGAGGGCTTCTGCGCATCATACAGTCTTTGATCCTCGACGAGACCAGAGTCAGGCACCTGTAACATCCGCAGCGGCATCTTCCCATTGACCTCGACCTGGTGGCAGTCCAACAGAGTCTAAAAGACCGGGGAAAAGACTCTCAATCACGCTGTCTCGGCGGGTAATTTTACGGTGCGTTCCCAGTACTTCGGTGTGCATGAGCCCTGATTCTCGGAGCACTTTGAAATGATAAGACATCGTGGATTTGGCGATTCCATAGTCAAAATCACCGCAGAACTGCGGCCCGTGGTCTGCAATGTGTGCGAGAACATCTCGTCGAATGGGGTCTGACAATGCACCAAGGACACGATCCAACGTCACGTCATCAGGGGTGGGGTGATGCAGCCGTTCCTTACCCATAACCAGCCTTTCCGGGTGCTTCCCATAACGTATTGAGCCTGCGGACTCTGTGACAGAATATTACCTCTTGAGCTTGCCCTTTAGCATAATGCGGATTTATTCTAATTTCGACGAACATAGAAATAATACTAGGGAGGTACGCCTTGGATTCTCGCAGTACATCACATCAGCTACCCAAGACTTCTGAGGCAACTATGCGGATTGTCTCATTCAGCACTCTCTTTGTCATCGGTACAGATACTCTGCTCACTGCCCCTCTGTTGCCGCTACTCAGCAAAGAGTTCAATACCAGCACAGAACAATCAGGGTGGTTCGTCTCTGCATACGCTTTAGGGTATGCAGTTTTCGCGCTCATTGCAGGCCCATTATCAGACCGCATTGATCGCAGGCGCATTATTCTTACTGGTTCCATCGGCTTTACGCTTTTTACGGGTTTATGCGGTTTAGCATGGGGGTTTTGGTCTCTTTTTACCGCCCGGTTTCTTGCGGGAGTGTTCGCTTCTTTGATTTCACCGCAGATTTGGGCATCTATCCCCATGACGGTGCCGAAACAAGCCATTATTAAAACTATGGGGTACGCAACGGCTGGACTTGCCATAGCCCAAATCGCAGGTATTCCTGTAGGTTCCTTTCTCTCTACTTATGGCTGGCAGATACCGTTTTTGCAATCGCCACAGCATCTCTTCTTCTCTGGGTTATACTCTATTCACGTTTTCCCAGCATTCCCCCTGTGGCTGCGGCGCAAGATGGAAATTTTCTGACTCCCTACCTGCACGTTTTAAAAGCCCCTTCACTTTTACTGTCCCTCCTGGCGTACCTGATTTTCCAGACGGGAGTATTTGCATCCCTATCTTTCATAGGTTCATGGTTTGCGCGAGACTTTGGGGCATCGCAGACGACAATCGGTTTCGCCATGCTTGTAATCGGATGCGGCAACGCTCTAGGCTCCCTCACAGGGTCACGATTCGTCGCATATATAGGTATGCAAAAGACTATGCTCGTGGGGCTTATTGCACTCAGTATTGTGTATCTCTCAGTGTCATTGACAGCTACTTTCTGGACTGCTTTAGGTATTTTTACTCTTGCACTTTTCCTGGGCGGAATTATGCTCCCCGTCCTCATGGGAGAGCTACAAAGCCATACCGCTATAGCTCGCGGTACTGTATCATCCCTCTCAAACACGGCAATGTACGCTGGAACAACTATCAGCGGTGCCGTTGGCGGTACATTACTCACACAGTTTCCTGGATATAGCGGTATAGCCGTCATGAGTGCATGTGCAATCGCAATTTCTCTTGGTGTCTATGCACTTGGCGGAGCGTTCCGGCCGAAAAACGGGGAATCGTTTTAACTTCTTCGAATAAAATCAAAAAAATTTAATCACAGCATTCCGTGAGCCATGCTACACTGATGGAAACCTTGAATCTAGGAGTGATGAGGTATGACCTCCCGCTAAAGTCGCACCGGCTCGCGGAATGCCCGCCCAGATGGTGGGCTCTAAAAATTTTAGAAATAACCCTGCTTTGGTTTGATACATTTCAGGGGCGCATAGTGAGCGCTTGGGACACCAAAGTTCTGAGGGTTTTATTGTTATACCTTCCGCATCTGCAGTCGGTGACTTGGGATTATTCAGGCACTACGAAGTGCCTCTCTCACGACTATTCATCTCACCCCTCACCGCATACCGCAGGCGTGCAAACACCATGCTCAAGCGGCTTCGGGTGACTAAGCACCGCAAGGTTTTATCACAATGTCTACAATTCTTGACGCGGCGCAGCTATGCCGCACCTTTGGCAAAGGTGAACACGCTTTCACCGCTGTCGATAATGTTTCGCTCAGTATAAGCTCCGGCGAAATTCATGCTCTGCTCGGTCCCAACGGGGCGGGAAAAACAACAATTGTGCAGATGTGCGCAACACTGCTGACCCCCACGAGCGGTACTGTTCGCATCGACGGGGTGGATGCACTTGCGCACCCCCAGCGTGCGCGCGCATCCCTGGGGCTTGCGCTCGGCGGGGATACCGGGTTCTATCCGCGAGCATCCGCCCGCGATAATCTTCTCTTCTTCGCTGACCTTGCCGGGGTTAGCGCGCGCAAACGCCGCGCCCAGGTGGCGAGCGCTTTGGAACGGGTTGATCTTGCCGATGTTGCCGCGAAGAAAGTACAAGAGTTTTCCCGCGGCATGAAACAACGTCTGCACATCGCGCGGGCACTGCTGGGCGAGCCGAAACTGCTGCTTTTGGATGAGCCGACGAACGGGCTTGACCCAGATATTTCGCTGACGATACGCCAGCTAATTCGCTCCCTCGCTGATGACGGCACCGCCATTTTACTCACGAGCCATCTGCTGGGCGAGATTGAGGAGTTAGCGCATCGAGTGACAGTCATCGGTGCCGGTCGTGTAGCGGTTTCGGGCACGGTGGCAGATGTTGCCGCGCATGCCGGGATCTCCGCTACCACCGTTGGGCGTGTGGGCGCGAATGCCGGGCCGGTGCTTCAAGAACTTACCCGGTCTTTGGGCGATGCGGGAACACTGTTACTGACCCCGCACGGTAGCGAGTGGGAGATCACCGTGTACTGGAATGAACGTTCTGTTTCAGAAGGGCCGCGCCCCCTTCAGCACCGAACACGCCGAGGCTCTACTGACCCGTATTCTCACTGAGCGTGAGGTTCAGATGCTCACACCGCTGTATACTCGCCCAGCCACCCTCGAAGAGGCATATCTAGCCATGGCGGAAGGACTGAAACGATGAACCGGCAGCTTCGCCTAATGTCCTTTTCCCTGCGCCAATTCCTCACGGTTCCCTACTTCCTGCAGTTACTGCTGCTGAGCACCTTCGGAGCAACGGCCCTGCAGGCGCTCGCCGCCGGTGCCTGGCCAGTGGATGCGACCCTCGCCTGGACTCGCGCAGGCATTATCGGCAGCTGGAACATGTGCATCGTTGCCGCCGGGATCCTCAACTTTGAGCGCTACCGGGGAACGTTCGTGTATCTGCTCAATGGTGCCGTGAACCCGTTGCGGGCGCTCGCAGCGGTGGTCTCAACTGCCTCCACTTTTGGGCTTGCCGCCCTGCCATTGGCCTGGGTTTTCTGGGCGCTGTGCACCTTCTCGGTAGATTTTACGGACTTTACTCAGGTGGGTGCACGCTATCTGGTGGGTCTTCCGCTGCTGTGGGTTTCCTGTCTGGCGGTGACCTTCGTGATTGCAGGGTTCTTTGTGGCGACCCCGAACGCTATCGCCTATGAGGAGCTGCTGCTCGTGCCGGTTTTCGTGGCTTCCGGGGTGCTTTTTACCGAGAGTTCCGCGCCTGCCTGGCTTGATGCGCTCGGCACGCTGATTCCGATTCAGGCACCCGTGAAGGTTCTGCTTGGGCAGATGCCTGTGAACTCATTCGGTGATTTTCTGGGCGTGGTACTGCAAACCTGTGTGGTCACAGCCTTCTGGATGCTCGCGGGGTATCTGTTGGGTAGGCGAGCGCTGCGTGCGGCAACGGTGCATGGCACTCTGGGCGCAATCTAGGAGGCTGCGGTGTTTAAACGAACGAACTTTCTCTATCGCCTGAACAGTACCGCCAAGGTTGGGTGGTCTTCATCCATCACCTTCGCCACGGTTGGTACGGCGCTCAGCACCCTTGTGATCGTGCCGGGGTTGAGCGTGCTGTTCAGCGTTCTACTAGGACGTGATCTTTCCGCACCTGATCCTGTGCGGATCGCATGCGCCTCTGCCCTGGCAAGCGTGGTACTCAGCGTGGCGGTCGGCGTTGTGGCACGCGCGGCGACCGATCGCTGGCTAGGGGTGTTTGAGCAGGTGTGCACGGCCCGACGGTTTGATGCGGCTTATTGGCTGGGAGTCTCTGCAATGCCCGTGCTTTTAGCTCTGATCACTGGCATCACGAACCTGGGTGTTGCAGCTGCCTATGCCGGTTTCGGTGGTTCCCTTGACGGCAGCCTGTCCATGTTTGTGCGTTCTGTGACGCTCTTACCCCTGGCTCTCATGGCAGGGCGTATGTCTGGGTGTTTTCGCCGCTGGGCTGGGGCTGTATCTTTCCGACCCATACCTGGGAGGAACTATCTTAGGAGCGCTTCTGCCTATCAGTGCGGGCGTGATCGTGCCGGTAGATGCATACCCGGCGTGGCTGGCGGCATTGTGTACATTGGTTCCCGGCGGACGAACGATTGCTTTGGTGAGCGGCTCTTCTGAAATGGTGGATTCAACAGTTGTGACTGAGGTGCTAGTCTGCGTACTTTGGGCACTTGCGGGGCTTGTCCTAGTGCATGCCGCTGCGCAACGCATCCGCTCCGGTGCACGCACGAACCTGCTCTGAGGTCTTATGTCTCCCGCGAGCAGCGGATTTTTGGTTGAGAAGGTGAGAAAATCACCTTCTCAACCAAAAATCCGCTGCTTGTGTGCACCCGGAATAACCCCACCCTTGACAGGTGACTATATAGTCACATATTCTCGTGTTATGGATGATGACGCAGTTTTCAAAGCTCTCGCAGACCCCACCCGCAGAAAACTGCTCGATAAGCTCTACACCACCGGCGGCCTCACCCAGGGACAGCTTGAAGAAGGTCTGGGAATGACTCGCTTCGGAGTGGCCAAGCATCTGCGCATCCTCGAAGAAGCAAACCTTGTGATCACACAGCGCTCAGGCCGCCAAAAGCTCCACTACCTCAACGCTGTGCCGATTCGCCGCATCCACGACCGTTGGATCGATAAATACACCGCCCACCAAAGTTCAGCACTTCTTGACCTGCAGAAGAATTTAGAGGAGGAAGAATCATGAGCACCGCCGATAACCCAAACACTCCCCCACGTCCCCAGAGGATTATCAGCTCGGTAATTATTCAAAACACCCCGCCGCAGCGCGTGTGGGAGGCGATCACCCAGCCCGAATTCACTTCCCAGTATTTCTTTGGCTCACGAGTTGAAATCACCGAGGACGAGCCGGGTCGCCTGCGCTACCTTTCCCCAGATGGGCAGGGAAGTTTGGGGAGACGGCGCGATTCTGGAGTCTGACCCACCGCGGCTTCTCGTCGTAGAGTGGCGCTCGCTTTATCTTCCCGATGCGGCACACGAACCGGCAAGCCGCGTTACCTGGCAGCTTGAGCCGTGGACGGATGGCGCCACAAAACTCACGGTCACCCACGACCGCCTAGAAGACTCTCCCGTTACGGCGCAGAATGTGGCCTCACCTCGCGGCTGGTCGTTTGTACTGGCAGGCCTCAAACGAGTTCTGGAAACTGGCGAATAAAACCCGTCATAACCCCGCGAGCAGGTGGTTTTTGGTACGAGCAGGCAGGTTTTTTCTACCTGCTCGGCCAAAGTTCCTACCTGCTCGGGAGGGTATAGACACCGCGCACAGCTGGATACGCAAAAGTACTGAGAGATGCTAGAAAGCCTCAGGCGTCTGCCAGGAGATCGTGCGGGGAACATCCTCGAAAAAGAAGAAAGAAATATTAAATTCCGGCAGTTCCACCGTCACGGAACCAATCTCTGCCGCTATGCCCCGTTCTCTCAGCTGAGCCACGAGTTCTTCGGCAGAAAGCCCAGCCAGAGGCAGCCCCTCAAAAGAGAATTCATCGCCATCAGCCCATGAAATTTCAATCAGAGAAACAAGGTCGTCTTCTCCAAGTTGGCATGCGATACTACTATGTTCTGAGCCTTCAAGAGCGAGACGACTATGAAGTGTACGGATGCTCCTGTCTGCGCCCGGCAGATCGGTAACTACCATCCTCGGCTCCGGGAGTTTCTGCCCGTAGAATTCAATCTTCTGCCCTAGAGGAAAACCGGGAAAGCCCTCGCGTTTAAAGTCGTACATGTGTGGATCCTCAAGATGTGTGCTTCTCACACCATAAAGTTTTGCCGCGAGCAGGTGGTTTTCGGTACGAACAGGCAGGATTTTTCTACCTGCTCGGTCAAATCCTACCCGCTCGCGGGCGTCAGGATTTAGAGCTTATCGCCCATCGAGACGTCGATAATCTGCCCGGTAATTGTTTGCGATGCGTTCTGAGTCAGCAGACCAATTACTTCTGCTACGTCCTCAGGCTGGGTAACCTTCTTCATCGCGTTGCCGGATTTCACGAATTCGGCTGCCTCCGCATTATCGCGCAGCCAGGCAGCGTTAATATCGGTATCGACCACGCCGGGCGCCACAAGGTTCACCGTAATCCCCTGAGGTCCAAGCTCAACCGCCATATTACGCACCAGGTACTCCAGTGCAATCTTACTCATGCCGTAGCCCGTCATGGCAGGGAACGCGTAGCGAGTCAGCACCGACCCGGTAAAAATATAACGCCCGCCCGGTGCGCTCATAAGCGGCACCAGCCCGGCGGCAAGTTCGTAGGGGGCAACCGTATTGATCTGCAGCAGATTGCGCAGAGCCTCTCCATTGAGCTCCTGGAAGGTTCCCTGCGTGCCAACACCTGCGTTGAGCACAGCAACGTCGAGGGTATCCCCACCCAGCGCATCCTTCACGTGAGTCAGGAAGGCAGAAACGGACTGCGGATCTGAGAAATCAGCTTGTACAGGTGTTACTTTTACCCCGTGCTCGGATGCGGCAGCCTCTACCTCACTGAAAGTCCGGGTTCTCCGCGCGGTGCTGTGCAATCACGTGATACCCCAGCTGCGCCAGTCGAACCGCGGTGGCTTTACCAATACCGCGGCTTGCGCCGGTGACGAGAGCAATCTGTGCCATTTTTCCTCCTTGTATGAGCTGTGAAAGACGCTGAAAGTTCAGCATCACCTTTCAGCATAGTGAAACGAAAGTTGAGCTGTCTATCAAGGGGCACTGCACACATCCCCAGAATGGCATCGACAGATACGCCGCTGCACTATAATTCTGTTTTCTCGTCGCAGAACAATAATGAATTCCATCTCTCCCACATGGTGGTAATAAATTTTTCTCAGAATTCTCTTGAGATATATAACTACACGTCGTATATTCATGTATGTACATGAATTAAAAGTACTGTTGGCGAGTACAGCCAAGAGCTCAAGGAGGTTCGCATGGCACACAGTAACCAATCGCCGCTTCTAAAGACATCCTGGGAGCAAGTCGCGGCAGCGGTCAGTGCTATTGATGCCTCCATCGGTAAATGGCTTGCAGCGCAGCACAACATTGGACTAACCGAATATCGTGCACTTGAGCATATCAACGCTTCCCCCACGCACGAGTTGCGCATTACAGAACTCGCTCAGAAACTTGGTCTCAATCAAAGCTCTGTCACCCGCCTTGTGGGACGCATGGAGGATACAAAAATCTAGCATTTCGAGACACCTGTCCTGATGACGCACGCGGCATCTTTGCAGTTATCACCGACCACGGGACTTGAGACTGTAGCACGCATCCAAACGGCTTACGAAGCGAAAATTCAAGAAATTTTGAAGGATGCCACCCAGCAATTCCCTCATCTAGAGGGTCCGTCCCTAAGCTCAGCTTTCCAAAAAGTTGGCAGATTGATCGCCTAGATACACCTCTTTTACTGAGTGAGATAATTTTTATCTAAATACATGCATGTGCATACATCTACAAGAGTGTTTCTACGAAAGGAGCTGCTATGAGTACCACCGTCGAAGTCTTCATAGACTATGTGTGCCCATTCTGTTTTCTGGTGGAAGGCACAATTGATGAACTCAAACGTGAATGCGATGTGAACCTGGTTATTCGCCCATTTGAGCTTCGCCCGAAGCCCATTCCCACGCTGCGCCCGGAAGACGATTATCTACCGCGAATATGGAAGGACTCCGTCTATCCGATGTCGCATCAGGTGGGCATTCCAATTTCTCTTCCCAGCGTATCGCCGCAGCCACGAACACAGAAGGCTTTCATGGTTCTTCAGCTCGCCCAAGAACATGGCCTTGGCGAAGAATACTCGCACGCAATATTCAAGGCTTTCTTCCAAGAGGACCGAAAATATTGGTGACGATGCGGTCATTATCGATGCTGCCGTATCGGTCGGACTCACCGCCCATGAGGCACAACAGGCTCTGCTGAGTGAGGCACGCCGGATCCAACACGCCGCTGATCAGAACTACGCTTCACAAGTGGTTGGTATTACGTCGGTTCCTAGTTTTCGAGTTAACGACCATCTTGTGGTCGGTGTTCCAAGCGCCACCCAGCTTAAGAAAACCGTCAGTATATTGAGTAGCCGCGACCCCGCGCAGGAGAAACGCAATGACTAAACCTACAACGCTACACACCATCATGGTTGAGGCGGTTCACCAATGCATTCAGCACGTTGATTCCGGAGGTCTGCCCTTTGTGGGCGTCGTTGTTCAGAGCGGAGTCGCTGTTTCTAACTTTGGGTTTAACCGTGTCTACGAAACCGGTGATGCGAGCGCACACGCCGAGGTTGTTGCCATGCGCGATGCCATGTCACGACTCAAATGTTCCGATCTTTCAGGGAACCGTTCTTCTTGCCACGGGTGAGCCCTGCGGGCTGTGTTACCGTTTCGCGCAAAACTGCGAGGGTTGATGCCATATACGTTGCGGCAGACCGTGAAGAGGCTGCCAGCTGGGGGTTCGATTACCGCTCCAGTTACGCTCTTTTCGGCATCACCGATGATATGCGAGCACAGTTTTTACCGTGCTCTGCCGGTTCCGGATAGGTATGAACCTTTTGCGCGGTATTTAGAGATTTCGGGCGGGCACATCCGACCTCGAATAATTTTTTTATCTGTTATATCTGAAAGGACTGATCCATGAGCTGGATTTTTTTATCGCCATTGCTGTGGTTTTTGAGGTGACGGTAGGTATCGCAGCTGGCAAGGCGCAGGGTTTTTAAAAACATTCCCTGGACCGCTACGACTCTTATTGCTGGCGCATTAGGGAACCTATTTTTCTGAGTCTAGCTCTTCTGAGCTTTCGACGTGGGGGTAGGATACGCCATCTGGACCTCCGTATCTGGGGTGGGAATTGTGATCGTAGGGGCTCTATTTTTTTGGGTCAGCAGCTCACATGGAGCAAACTCCTGGGCATCTTGGTTGTCATTGCTGGCGTCATCGGACTTAACCTCGCTGGTTCTCTCTAAAATTTTTTTAGACTTTGAAGGGAAGTGTTCTCATGACTTCACGAAATTCAGATGATTCTGTACAGAATCGGCAGAAAAAGTCGAGCCTGGGGCGCTCTGATACTGGCTGGCGGTTTTGAGGTTGGCTACGCCCTGAGCGTGAACGGCAGCCAAGGATTTACGAATCTTGCGTGGTCGCTCATTGCTTTAGTGTTCTTCTTGTGCACGCTATTCTTCCTGAGCGTCGCGTTAAAGAAGGTCGATGTTGGAATCGGCTACGCGGTTTGGGCAGGTATCGGTTCCGTGGGAGCCGCCCTGCTGGGACCTGTGTTCTTTGATGAAGTGCTCACTCCAGCGAAAGCCTTCTGGCTCGCCGTCATTATCGCGGGAGTTATCTGGCTCAAACTGGCTGACAGCCCGACGCTGAGGAAACGGAACTCACACGGCTAAAACCGACGGGGCACAAAAGATTCAGCCTGCTCGTAGCGTGTACTGCCAAGGCAGGCTGACTGACTACATACACCCCATGTTGGTTACTGAGATATTACGCCAAAACTCTATAGATCTAGGCAGTAATTCACCTCTCAAGTCGCTACACTAGAGAACAAGCTAAAAAGGATTCATTTCCTATAATCAAGCCTGAATCAAGGAGCCCCATGAGCGACGCATCGAACACCACACCGGCAGAAGAAGTTCCCCTCGTCCCCGTCCCTAAAAAGGTTGAGCATATTCGTGAGTATCACGGTGATACTTTTATCGACCATTACGAGTGGATGCGCGATAAAGAAAATCAGGAAGTCCTCGACTACCTGAACGCGGAGGCAGACTACACCGCCGCCGTCACAGCGGATCAGCAGCCTCTACGCGAGCGCATCTTTGAGGAGATCAAGTCCCGCACCCTGCTGACGGATTTGACGGTTCCGAATCGCATCGGCGATTGGTGGTATTACAGCCGCATGGTTCCCGGCGGTCAGTACCCGATTTTCTACCGTTATCCTGCCCTGCATGAGGGCGACGAGGTGGTGCGCTACACTCCCCCGGTTATTAAGCCCGGCGAGCCGCTGGAAGGCGAATCGGTGGTGCTTGACTGCAATGAGTACGCCAAAGACATGGAGTTCTTCGCACTCGGCGTGTTCCAGCCTTCACGTAACGGTAAGCTCCTGAGCATTTCTGTGGACGAGAAAGGCGACGAACGTTACGAGCAGCGCTTCCTTAACCTGGAAACGGGCGAGTTCCTGCCCGATACCATCCCGAATATTAGCGGTGGGTCGTTCTTCATTAACCATGCGCAGCAGCTCGTGTACACGGTGCCGGACGATTCGTGGCGGCCCTACCGTGTGTATGTGCACGATATTGGGGCGGAGTACCGAAGACCACCTGATCTACGAGGAAACTGACCCCACCATGTGGCTGGGCTCTGCAATGAGCGCCGACCGTTCATCCATTGTACTCTCCAGCGGCAACTCCGAGTTTACCGAGGTTAGTCTGGTGCCTATTGCCGAGCCGAAGAGCACACCGCGCGTGATCATTCCGAGGGATGCGCGCATCGAGTACCAGGCGGAGCCGATCACGATTGCCGGTGAAACCCATCTGCTGATTCAGCACGACTATAAGGCGCTGAACTCGGAGCTGGTGCTCGCCGATATGCCGAAGGACGGCGAATCTTTAGAGGAGTATTCGAAGCGTTGGGTTCCGGTAATTCGCCACAGCGAAAATGTTCGCCTTGAAGGGTTCACACTCTCTGCGACCCACCTGGTGGTGACCGCCCGCGCGGATACAACCACCCGCCTGTTCCTTGCCCCGCGGGAGCAGCTGCCCGTGCAGTGGCGCCGCAAGAAGCCCGCAGGTATCACGTTCATGGAGCCTGCCGGGTTCGATGAGGAACTGTACACCGCTGGCGTGCTGCGTGCCGAGAACTATTCCCCGGTTATCCGCATCGCCTATACCTCATTCCTAACTCCGCGCCGCGTATACGATTACTTCCCCATGTCGCAGACCCTGCTTCTGCGCCGCGAGACCCCGGTGCTTGGGGGTTATCAGCGTGAGGATTATCGTGCCTACCGTGACTGGGCACCCGCCGCCGATGGAACCCTCATCCCCATCTCGGTGATTCACCGCGCCGATCTTGACCTGACACAGCCGCATCCGGTGCTTCAGTATGCTTACGGCTCCTACGAAATTTCGATGGACCCCATGTTCTCTATCCCCACACTGTCGATTCTGGACCGCGGAGTGGTGTACGTGATTGCGCATATTCGCGGTGGCGGCGAGATGGGGCGCACCTGGTACCTCAACGGCAAGAAGCTTCACAAGAAGAACTCATTCACTGATTTTGTGGATGTCACCGATTACCTGGCGACCAAGCCGTGGGCGGATCCTGCGCGTATCGCCTGCTACGGTGGTTCCGCGGGCGGGCTGCTCATGGGTGCCGTGCTGAACCTGGCTCCTGAGAAATATGCGGTCTCAATAGCCCAGGTCCCCTTCGTGGATGCGCTCACCACCATCCTTGACCCTGACCTGCCGCTTTCTGCTTTGGAATGGGAAGAATGGGGCAACCCCATTGAGGATAAGGAAGTGTACGAGTACATGAAGTCCTACACCCCCTACGAGAACATCCGCCCCGTGCGCTACCCCGCTATCGCGGCGGTGACCAGCCTGCACGATACACGCGTGTTCTATGTGGAGCCCGCCAAATGGATTGCGAAACTGCGCGAAATCATCGGCCCGTCATCCCCCACCCCACTGTTGAAGATCGATATGACTGGCGGACATGGAGGCGGTTCCGGGCGGTATACCCGCTGGCGTGAGATTGCGTGGGATTACGCCTTCATCCTCACACACCTAGGGATTACCAAATAAGCGGGTATACCCTTCCAATGTGTCCTCTTCCTGGGGACACAAAAAGGCTCTTTATTCCAATAAAGCGGCGAATAATACGCTTTATTCGAATAAAGAGCCTTTTTAGCAGGTTGTCAGGAATGCCCCACAAGCCCGCGTTCTAGGGCGGCCGCGCGCACATCATCCCAGGTTCCGGAGGCTACAAGCTCGCCGTCTTCCATGACAAGCACCTCATCGACCGCCGCCAAAACCTCGGGAACCGTACGGTGCGTAATGTAAACAAACCCTTCCATGCTCTCGAAAAGAGCACGCTCAACCCGTCCCGCCGTAGCGTGGTCCAACCCAGTGGTAAGCTCATCCACAATGTAGAAAGAGCGTTCGTGCAGGAGCATACGCGCAAGCAAGATACGCTGTTTCTCCCCGCCGGAAAGCGACCTCAAATCGTCGCTCAGCATATAATCAAGACCCTTCGCGGAAACCCACTCGCCCAGACCTGCGCGCTCACAAGCCCTGAGAATCTGCACATCCGGCACCGACGGATCGTACAGGCGAATATTTTCGCGCAGGCTATCGTGCAGCAGATGGCTGTCCTGCGCAAGCAGACCCAAGGAAGCGTGCATATCCTGTTCGGCAATCTCACGCAGATCGCGCACTTGCGCCGATTCGTGCACCTCAATAGTTCCGCTGTATTCGGGGTGATTTCCAAAAAGAGGTTTGAAAAGCGTAGATTTGCCCGAGCCGGATGCGCCAATCACCAGATACTTTTTACCCGTCTCAAACATGAAACTCACGCCACACCCCGCCGACTTTTCGCCCAACGGCTTGACGTCACGATAGGTAAATGCGTCCAGTGTGAGAGGCTCGCCCGGTCGGTCATCTTCCGCAGCGGGTACTTCCGCGTCAATCTTGTGAATAATCTCACGACCTGCATAATACTGGGTCAGCAAACCTGTAGACATAAACAGCGGCATACAGATCATACCGGTCAGCTGGGCAAAAGCGACCACCTCGCCCACGCTCGATAGCCCCGAGAGCACCAACGCCCCACCGGCAAGCCACGTCCCCAAATACAGAAGTTTCGTGAACATACTATTGACGGCGTCTACACGCTCCTGCGTGCGCTGATAGCTCCGCGCCGCCACGTACCATTCACTCAATTCTTCAGAAAAGCGTTTAGCCACGAATGAGTATGCGCCCAGAATCTTCCACCCCAAAGCGCTGCGGAGCGTATCACCGCTGACCTCGTTCAACGCGTCGGTCTGAGAGGCATAAGCTTTTTCGTCACGGCACCAATACGTTTTCGAGTCAGCACCGGCATCAACCCCACCGGCAGGCTCAGCGCAAGAACGGCGCACGCCATGAACGGGTTCAGAATAAAAGCAGCCACAATGGCGAAGATAAGCTGCGCGGTGAGGTACCCGCCCCAGAAAATAACGTCAATATAGTTGGTTTTAATGCTTTCAAGCTGACTCGTGAACTGCGAAAAATAGTATTCGGAGCTCCTGCCCGTCAGCCGCGCTACGGGAGAAAGCCCGATGCGGCGGAACAGCTCTGCACGCAGATTATTCTGAATCTGCACCCCGGCAAGAGCGGCACGGTACTGGCGTACATAATGGAGAAACGCGTCAACAACAAGATATGTGGGGACAGCCGCAAGCATCCACGCTAAAGAGGACGCGGTCATAAGATGTGACCGCATCAGTCAAGTATTTGATGATGACGCTCTCAAGAACCGAACTGGCCGACAAGATAAGGGTCAACGCTGTAAGCATGACAAGGGTTCTGGGTCTTAGGCTGCGCATAACCTTCATTGGTGTTCCTCTCCCTCACCCACTATGTTGTTCATCACTACTTTACCGTATAGGGTTAACGCACCGCATATCTGCTATTGCCCCATGCTGCAACGTAAAAAGGCTCTTTATGTGAATACAGCGGAGTTTCAAACGCTTGATTCACATAAAGAGCCTTTTTAGCCCTCAAACAGAGAGCCTTATCTGGGTTGGATCGGTTTTAGCCTTCCACGCCGCAGGCCTGCAGAATAAGCTCACGCACGCGAGCCGCATCCGCCTGGCCCCGGGTAGCCTTCATCACCTGGCCAACGATCGCACCAGCCGCCTGAACCTTACCGGCACGAATCTTATCGGCAACATCCGGCATGGCCGCCAAAGCCTCCTCAACGGCGGCGGTGAGCGCACCGTCGTCAGAAACCACGGCAAGACCGCGAGCCTCAACGATCTCGGCAGGCTTACCTTCGCCAGCGAGCACATGCTCCAGCACCTTACGGGCAATCTTGTCGTTAATCTTACCCTCGGCGATCAGGGTCTCAAGCTCCACCACGGTTACAGGTTCAATACCCAGCGCGGTCAGCTCAACCTCGGCCTGCTTGGCTTGGCGGGCAATCTCGCCCATCCACCACTTGCGGGCAGCGGATGCACTCGCCCCGGCGGCAATAGTCTGCTCAATAACGTCAAGAGCGCCAGCGTTGACCACGTCACGGAACTCTTCATCCGAGTACCCCCACTCGTTCTTCAAGCGGCGGCGGCGCTCCGCAGGAGGCTCGGGCAGGCTTGCGCGTAGCTTCTCAATCCACTCGGTATTCGTCACGATCGGAACCAGGTCGGGCTCCGGGAAATACCGGTAGTCGTCGGCATCCGACTTGGGGCGGCCCGATGAGGTTTCGCGGGTATCCTCATGCCAGTGGCGGGTCTCCTGCAGAACCTTCTCGCCACGCTCCAAATAGCGGCGTGGCGGCGAATCTCATAGCGTACCGCACGCTCTACCGAGCGCAGGGAGTTCACGTTCTTCGTCTCTGAGCGTATACCGAATTTCTCGGCTCCCTTAGGCATGAGAGACACGTTCGCGTCGCATCGCACGTTACCGCGTTCCATGCGAGCGTCCGAAATGCCCAGGCTTTTCACAATGTCACGGATCGCCGCAACATAGGCGCGTGCCAGCTCGGGGGCGCGCTCGCCCGCGCCCACAATCGGGCGGGTCACAATCTCAATCAGCGGCACACCGGCACGGTTGTAGTCCACCAGCGAGAACGCCGCGCCCTGGATACGCCCGTCGGCACCGCCCACGTGGGTGAGCTTACCGGCGTCTTCCTCCATGTGGGCGCGCTCAATCTCGACGGTGAACACGGTGCCGTCTTCCAGCTCAACATCTAGCTTGCCGTTCTCAGCAATGGGGTCACGATGCTGGGAGGTTTGGAAGTTCTTCGGGGTGTCCGGGTAGAAGTAGTTCTTCCGGGCAAAATATGACAGCGGCGCAATATCGCATCCCAGAGCCAGGCCCAGTTTAATGCCTGACTCGACCGCTGCCTTATTCACCACCGGCAACACACCCGGCAGCCCCAGCGAGACGGGGGAAATATTCGTGTTGGGTTCATCGCCAAACTCATTCGGGGCGGCGTCGAACATTTTGGTTTTGGTATTCAGTTCAACGTGCACCTCGAACCCGAGCACCGGGTCATACTTCGATTGCTTCTTCGAAGCTGAGGATTTCTTCGCTCATTACTTGGTACCCCCAAAGTCAAAGTCGCGGATCAGGGTTTCGGTGTCGGGAACACGAGTGTAGAGCGGGGCGCCCCACTTCTCGGTCAGAAGCGTCTCAAGGCCCGCAGCCACTCCGTACAGGCGCGCATCCTGCCGAGCCGCAGCGGTGAACTGTATACCCACGGGCAGCCCGTCCTGGTGGTCAAGTCCAGCGGGTAGGGAAATAGCGGGAACACCCGCAAGGTTCACGGGGACGGTGGCAATATCACCCAGGTACATTGCCATGGGGTCGTCGGATTTCGTTTTCTCCCCCAGCCTAAACGCGGTAGAGGGGGAGGTCGGGGACACCAGCACATCGCACTTTTCGAATGCGGCGGCGTAATCACGCTGGATGAGGGTGCGCACCCGCAGAGCCGCCCCATAGTAGGCATCGTAGTTACCGGCTGATAGGGCGTAGGTTCCCAGAATAATACGGCGTTTGGTCTCATCGCCGAACCCGGCCTCACGGGTTGCCGCCATGACTCGCTCAATGGTGACGGGGCCGTCTTCAGGCACCACACGCAGGCCGTAGCGCACACCGTCGTACTTCGCCAAGTTTGAAGACACTTCGGATGACATAATCAGGTAGTAGGCGCTGATTGCCTCACGCACCGAGGGCAGGGAGACCTCAACGATTTCGGCACCAGCCTCCTCCAGAAGCCGCAACGAATCGGTAAAGCTGCCAATCACACGGTCCTGGAACCCTTCACCGGATCCGCCGCCCAGCTCTTTAATAACGCCCACACGCAGCCCTTTGAGGGAGGTGGGGTTCGCCCCGGCACGTGCCGCATCAGCGTAGGCTCCCACAGGCTCGTTCAAGGACGTGGAATCCATGGGGTCATGCCCGGCGATAACCTCGTGAAGCATCGCGGTGTCGAGTACGGTGCGGGCGCAGGGGCCCACCTGGTCTAGAGACGAGGCCATGGCGATTACACCATAGCGGGAAACCGAACCGTACGTCGGTTTCATGCCTACAGAGCCGGTGAAGGAGGCTGGCTGACGGATAGAACCGCCCGTGTCAGTACCAAGCGCCAGGGGTGCCTGGAAAGAAGCCACAGCGGCCGCTGAGCCGCCCCCAGAACCGCCCGGGGCACGGGTTAGGTCCCAAGGGTTACGCACCACACCGAACGCGGAGTGCTCGTTGGATGAGCCCATCGCGAACTCATCTAGGTTAGTTTTACCCAAAATTGGCATACGCGCCTGGCGCACCTTTGCGGGTTACGGTGCCGTCGTAGGGGCTCATCCAGCCTTCCAGCATACGGGATGCTGCGGTGGTGGGCTGTCCTTTGGTCACGATCAGGTCTTTCACGCCGATCGGCACACCAGCCAGCGGCGGGAGGGTTTCACCGGCCGAGCGGTCCGCGTCCACGGCGGCTGCTTCGGCAAGCGCCTGCTCAGCGTTAATGTGCAGAAAAGCATTCAGGCCGCTTTTGCCGTCCGCGCGGTTATCGCTCAATGCCTTACCGTCGGTTGCTTCAATACGGTCCAGGTGTGCCTGCGTGAGCTCTACCGCGCTGACCTCGCCCGAGGCTACCTTCTGGGCGGCTTCAGCGGCGGTAAGTTGAATCAGTTCGTTCACTTATTTTCCCTTAGTCTTCGTCGAGGATTGCGGGCACGCGGAACTTGCCGTCCTGCGCATCGGGTGCGCCCGAGAGCGCCTCTTCTTGGGTGAGGGTTTCCCCCACTACGTCTTCACGGAAAACGTTTGTCAGAGGGATGGGGTGGCTGGTTGCCGGGGTGTCAGAGGTAACGATCTCTGAGAGGTTTTCCACCGAACTAACGATAATATCGAGCTCCGTAGCCATAGCCGTGAGCTCGTCGTGGGTCATTTCGATGCGTGCCAGCTCAGCCAGGTGCTTAACCTGCTCAAAGGTGATGGCAGACATAGTTCTCCAAATAGGGGTTGGGGTTTATTCTCTTCTCTAGTGTAGTGTAGCCCGGCGGGGTGCAGGTGTTTAATCGGGCACATTATGCGAGGGTTTACAGCAGAAAAATTGGCCCCCACCTTCCACAGGGGAAGATGAGAGCCAATTTAATGCTTGGGGCTTAGCCCCTGAAGCTTATTGAGTGTCCCTGCCTTATGCGGGGATGTTCAGCACCTGGCCGGGGTAGATCAGGTCTACGTTCACAATGGTGCCGGGGTTAGCGGCAGCAATTGCGGTGTAGCCACCCTGCACACCGTATGCTGCTGCGATACCCGAGAGGGTGTCGCCAGCCTGAACGGTGTAGGTACCTGCTGCTGCAGCGGGTGCTGCGGGAGCGGTGTAGGTTGCTGCGGGTGCCTGAGCGGCAGGAGCCTGTGCAGCCGGTGCCTCAGCAGCAGCGGGTGCTGCGGGAGCCTGCTGAGCAGGTGCCTGGGTTGCCGGAGCCTGCGCAGCGGGAGCGGTGTAGCTCTCCTGTGCCTGTGCCTGGGTGTTTACCTGGCTCTGAGCTGCGGGTGCTTCGTAGTTCTGTGCAGTAGCGGATGCGCCAGCCTTGCCGTAGAGGCCCAGCTTAGCCGAGCATGCGGGCCATGCGCCCCAACCCTGGACAGCGAGCAGACGCTCTGCTGCCTGAATCTGCTGCTCACGGGAAGCGCCGTTGGGGGAGCCGGCCATGCCGACACCGTTCCAGGACTGCTGGGTGAACTGCAGACCGCCGTAGAAGCCGTTACCGGTATTGATGGACCAGTTACCACCGGACTCGCACTGTGCCAGTGCGTCCCAGGTAGCGGAATCTGCTGCGTTTGCTGCGGGAACAGACATGGTTGCTGCAACTGCACCGCCAACGGCAAGAGCGGCAGCGGTACGGCGTACGGTGGAAGTGTTCTTCATAATGCTCCAAGAGGGCCACCCACGCTCACTCCGTCCCCGGAGTTCTAACGCGTTGCCATTCACCCTTGATTAACGTCGGTTACTCATTGTGCGGTCCTACCCGTGAATGGCGTTCCATCGTTTCCATGCGCCCGGATGCCCGTATGGGCCTGTGGGTCGGACGCATTTCCCCGATGGGGGTGTGCGGTAGAACCTAGCATCAGTTCGGGAATGTATCCCGAAAAGAATCTTTCTGATAAACAAAGATAACGGAGAAACCTTAAGATGCCAACCTCAGAACGATGATCTGAGCGCTTTCAGCGAACATTTCAGATTCTTTCAGCAAACTCCCAGGTTCTTATTTACTCGTTTCAATTAGACATTTACCTCTCCCCTGCCCCCGGGTTTTGAACTGCTATGGCAGGGAAGTGCTATAGAAAGATTCTTCTTTTAAATCGTTGCTGGGCACCCCACCTATCCTCTTATATACCCGCCAAAAAAATTTTTAAAAATTTTTTAAGGCCCTTCGCCCTGAGCATGTTTTTAACGTTTTTAAGTGCAAAATACGGTATGGGTTACCTAAGTTTAAGGGGATTTTTGCCCTGTTTTACCGTTCGGGGACCGTACCAATTTAATGGGACGTTTTAGCACCAGCATAAAGCCGCCGGGACCCGCACAATGACAGCTCACAAGCTATCCACTGCACAGGTACCCGACGGCTCAACCGCGATAAAGAGGCGTCTGTCTTAACCGCCGCCGTTACGATTGTTCAGTATCCGGGTTCAAAAGCACTCGGGCCCTGCGTTAGCAGTTTCTTAAACCCGTCCTCATCAAGCACAGTAATCCCCAGCGATTCCGCCTTATCAAGCTTTGGAGCCTGCCGAGGCTCCGGCGACTACAAAATGAGTTTTCTTTGATACAGAGCCTGAAGCGCGGCCGCCGCGAACAATAATTGCCTCCTTAGCGCTATCGCGCGTGAAATCATTCAGCGTTCCGGTGACCACCACAGTCACACCCTCAAGGGTGCGTTCGATGGACTCATCACGTTCGTCCTGCATGCGCACCCCGGCCTGTGCCCAACGGTTCACTACTTCGGCGTGCCAGTCCACCGCGAACCAGTTAATAATCGAGTCGGCGATCGTACCGCCCACACCATCCACGGCCGCTAGACGGTCGCGGTCAGCCGCACGGATCGCATCCATTGACCCAAACTCGGTGGCAAGCGCGCGTGCCGCTGTGGGGCCCACATGCCGGATCGACAGGGCAACAAGCACACGCCACAGCGGCTGCTGCTTAGCTTTCTGAAGCTCAACAAACAGGTTGCGGGTGTTCTTCGTCGGTGCGGAGGGCCTTTTCGCGGTCCCTTTACTCCAGAAGTAAGGCACCAGCTCAGTTTTGCCGGTTCCTACCCCCTTCACTTTTTTCTCCCGCTCAATCTTGACCTCACGCAGGTCCTCTTCGGTCAGGTCGAAGAGGAACGCCTCACTGCGCAGCGGCGGCTCCGCTGGCTCTGCGGGAGCGGTGAGTGCTTTAGCTGCCTCAAACCCCAGTGCCTCAATATCAAAAGCCGCGCGGGAGGCAGCATAGTAGATACGCTCGGTCAGCTGCGCCGGGCAAGACTGCGGGTTGGTGCACCGCAAATCCACGTCTCCCTCTTTACCCGGGGCAAGAGGTGAACCGCAGGAAGGGCAGAGCGTGGGCATCACGAACTCTCGTTCGCTGCCGTCGCGTAAGGCCACTACCGGGCCCACAATCTCGGGGATAACATCGCCAGCTTTGCGCAGCACCACGGTATCACCAATGAGCACCCCCTTAGCCTTCACCACATCCTGGTTGTGTAAGGTGGCGTGCTCGACGGTTGAGCCTGACACGAGCACAGGTTCCATCACACCGTAAGAGGGGTAACCCTGCCGGTGCGTCCCACATCCACCCGGATATCCAGCAGCTTAGTATTTACCTCTTCCGGCGGATATTTATACGCCACCGCCCAGCGCGGCACACGCGAGGTGTACCCCAGCTGCCGCTGGGTAGCGAAATCATTAATCTTAATGACGATACCGTCAATCTCGTGCACCAGTGAGTGACGCTGCTGCCCGTACCGTTCAATATAGGCAAAAATATCCTCCACTGCCGTAAAGGTCTCGGTGTACGGGCTCACTGGAAGCCCCCACGAAGCAAGCAGCTCATACACCTCAGACTGGGTCTCAATCCCCAGCCCTTGGGAGGACCCGATGCCGTGCACATACATGCTCAGCGGTCGCTGGGCGGTAACCGCCGCGTCTTTCTGCCGCAAAGAGCCCGCCGCCGCATTACGCGGGTTGGCAAACGGGTTCTTGCCCTCAGCCACAATCTTTTCGTTCAGCGCTTTAAAATCGGCGGACGAGATGAACACTTCTCCGCGTATCTCGATCTCCTCGGGGTGGTTCTGCCCAGAAAGCCGCTGCGGGATGGTGGCGATGGTTCGCACATTGTGCGTCACGTCCTCGCCCGTGGTGCCGTCCCCGCGAGTTGCTGCGCGTACTAGGGCACCATTGCGGTACAGCAGGTTCACCGCGAGCCCATCAATTTTCAGCTCGGTCAGCCAGGTGGGGTTCTTGCCCGAAATAGCTTGCGAGTTTTCCTGCGCCTTTGTGAGCCAGGCACGCAGTTCCTCGTCTGAGAACACATCCTCCAGCGAGTACATGCGGGCGCGGTGAGTCACCGGTGCAAACGCTGAGGATGCCTCCCCGCCCACTTCCTGGGTGGGAGAGTCATTCGCCACCAGTTCGGGGTAGAGCGCCTCAACTTCTTCAAGACGACGGTAGAGGGCATCGTACGCGGCATCAGAAATCGTGGGGGCATCATCCGTGTAGTAGGCGCGGCGGGCATCGCGCACATCATCAATAAGCTGCGCATACTCATCACGGATTTCGGGGGTGAGAGACACCTCAGCGGACGCGGATTCTGGGCTAATAGAAGAGTTTTTTTCAGTCACACCAACAAGTCTAGCCGTTGGATTCAGCCTGTGAGAGGCCCGCGGTCATGCGACCACGTTCTCAGGCTATAAGCGTTGAGTGCGTAAGCGCTGGCAGGTTGTGCTCACCGAACCACAAACCCACCGGCGCCGTGCGATAGCGTAGTTTATCAGTCTTCATCCGGGACGATCGCGTCAGCCACGATTACCGTAATATTGTCCCGCCCGCCCGAACGTAGTGCCTCATACTGCAGCACATCCGCAGCATCCTGAGGGTGCCGCACCGACGTGAGCACCCGCGCCATATACTCATGCGAGAGCTCACCCGATAATCCCATCCGAGCACAGCATCACGCGGTCGCCCTCATGCGCCGGGAAAACCCAGAAGTCAGGCTCCCAATAGTTGCCTGTACCCAACGCTCGGGTAATCACATTACGACGCGGGTGGGTTAGTGCCTCAAGCTGCGTAATCTGTCCCCTCATCCACCAGGTACTGAACCTCCGAATGATCGGCAGTCACCTGCTCCAGCGAGGCGCTGCCAGCATTACCGGGCAGCATTTCCATCTCGGAGTGGTGGAACCCCTCCTGCTCACGCACCAGCCGGTAGGTACGGGAATCCCCCACGTTAAAGATCACCCAAAGCTGCTGAGACCCGATACGTGTGAGCCAGGCGCCTGTAACCGTGGTGCCCCCAGCCTTAGAGAGTGCACCCTTAATCTGATCATTTGCCTCACCAATCAGGCTGCGTAGCCGCTCTAAGGTACGCAAAATCTCATTGTTCAGTTCGCTGGTTTTACGGCGGTTAGATTTACCCTTGTTCTCATCGTGAACGCGGCGCTCATAGTCTTCTTGCTCTTCGGGGCTCATGCCCCCAGGCAAGGTAAAAAAAGAAGAGTACGCCAGCTGCCGCACACACAGGCGCGAAGCGACTTCACCTGCCTCATGCCCGCCCATACCATCGGCCACCACGCACAGCGTCCCGGCCACAATCATGGAATCTTCGTTATTCTCCCGGTACACGCCGCGATGAGTAGCGCTGCCTGTGCGCATGTGAAGATTAGTGCTCATTACTGTGTACTCTCCATCGTATTATTGCTACCGAGACTAACACTTACGGTACCAATATTTCCAAAACTTCGTACATTTTTGGTGCCCTGTTCCGTAAGCCTAAAATAAGTCTCTGATTCGCGTAATACGTCAGCGGTTACCGAATCTGTCAGGGCCGTGCCAGGTTCCGCGATGGACACGAGCCGTGAGGCAAGGTTTACACTCGAACCGTACACATCGCCACGGCTGGCCAGCACCTCACCCCAAATAAACCCCACACGCACCCCGGGGATCTGTGGGTCACGGTCAAATGAGCGCACCAGTTCGCAACTGATCTCGGCAGCCGATTCGGGGGACTCTGTGAGGAAAAACGCCTCGTCCCCCAGGGTTTTAATAATGCGCCCGCGGCGGGGCACAATCACATCCAGGCAGCTCTGCTCAAAATGGTTAATAAGACGCGACAACTCGCCTTTATCAAGCGAGCGCACTAACGAAGTGTACGAGACCATATCGACGAACCCCACCCCGCGCATGAGCGGCAGTTTGTGTGATTCACCGGGGTCACGGTTTCCCGCAGGGCCAGACGCAGCACACCAGAGTACATCTGACGACGATACCCGTACATGGCGAGCTCTTCGAGGGCGGGCATCAGCTTAGGCAGTTTAAAGAGCAGGGTGCGGCGTGCCTGCGCGTCGCTGACGCCTTCGCGGGCGACAATATCGTCAACAAGGCTTTCGATCTGCCAGGCCACAATCCGGTCGGTCAGCTGCCCTACTGAGCGCACGATCGACTGGGCGCTTTCAAAAGTAACTTCGCCTTCACGTTCTAGTTCAACAATGGTACGCAGCAGCTGCACATCGCGGTCTGAGAAGTAGTGTTCTTCTGCGGGGGTGTCTGAGAACCCCATATTACGCCAGATTTTTCGGGCTTTCTGCGGGTCCATGCCGGCGGCTAAGGCGGCCTGCCGGTGGGTGTATCGAGGGCCTTCACCCAGAAGAGTTTTTTCGAGGGAACGCACGCCTTCTTTGGATTTTTCGTCCCGGTAAATATTGCTCTGTGATAGGTTCTGCAGAATTTTCAGGTTAAGCATCTGTGTTTCTGGTCCGTGGGTTACGGGCAGAGAGCTGGTGCTAGCGCTCCTATCGACCATTGCATCCCCTCCTTTCGGCGATGTACTGGTGGTTGACACCCAGTAAAACCGGTGTCACGTGCCTTATTTCACACTATAGGATACTCGGTTTATGCGGCAACCGCCTTAATAGACCCGCAGAACGATGGATATTTTCTTGTTGCTTGCGGGCCTGCACCCGCCCCCTGAACGGCGGGCGCCTTCAACTACCCGGGAGATAGCTCCCGTTTAGCCGTGGCGCATATACCCTGCTCGCAGCGGATAGTAGGTGCGCACTGAATGCTCCATAATGCGCAAAAACTTGTCGGGTTCGGGGACGTAGGTCAGCGGGATGCTGGTGCCCAGCAGCTCAACCTGCACCGACCCGTATCCCAGCCATTTGCCCATTTGCCCCTGCCTCTTCCAGCGGCGGCCCATCTGGTCGAGCCGCATGCCTTGGGTGGCGCGCATGCTCAGCAGCCCGTTGGTCATCATAAGCCGGTGGGTGGTGACAATGTACCGCCGACCCAGCCAGTACAGCAGCTTACGCACCGCCACAATAATGCTTATGAAGCTGAGAATAACGCCCAGCCACGCCAGCAGGTTCGATGAACGTGCGGCCGAGCCGAAGCTCCAGGCGCAGGCTGCGAGCATAGCGTACCCCAGCACGGGAAGCAGCTTAATGGGGTGGGTTCGGGTGATGACGATCGTTCGTTCTGCCGGTAGTAGTTTTCCCCTGAATTTCATGGGTTGTCCTCTCGGGCGGTGATGTTCTCGAAAGCGTAACGGGGCGGTGGTAAAGGGCTAGGCCTGAGGTGGTCGGGTCGCCAGGTATGATCCGTCGGCGGCGCGTAGATGCTCTATATCGCCCACCGAGTAGGCGGTCAGAGCCCCGTCTGAACGCACCAGGATACGCCCCTGATCGTCAATATCTTCCGCCGTACCGGTAATGACCCGTCCATCCGGCAGGTGCATGGCCACGTGCGCTCCCAGGGTGAGGGTGTGCTCGCGGGCTTGCTGCAGCAGTGACGGCTCGCCGCCACCGGGGCTTTCGGGGTCTCCGCCTGCACTGCAGAAGGCACGGTAACGACGGGCGAAAACCTCCAGCAGGTGGGTGAGTACCTGTTCGGTGTCTACTGTGTGCCCCAGCAGCACGCGAGTGCTTGTTGCGGTTTCGGTGGGCAGCTGCTCTTCGAGCATGTTCAGGTTTATTCCGGCGCCCACCAGCACGCTCATTGATGTTGCTGCGGTACCGGCCGGGTTCGTCCCCGCGGGCTCAAGGATGAGCTGGGCGAGCACCCCGCAGCATTTTTTACCCCCGGCGATGAGGTCATTTGGCCACTTCAGGTCGCAGTCTACGCCGAGTTCACGCAGCACCTCGCGCACGCTTAGCCCCATTATGAGGGTGAGCCAGTGGTAGTTTTCGGGGGCCAGCCCCTGCCCTATCCCGGCGTGGGGGCGCACCACAACGGTGGCCGCAAGCGCGGTACCTGGAGGGGTTACCCAGGATCGGTCTAGCCGACCGTGCCCGGCGCGCTGATCGTCCGTGGCAAAGACGGAGAGCTCCCCCCCAGCTGCTCCCGTACGCTGGGGTTTGGGTCGGTGAGCACTTGGCGCGCGTCATCATTCGTTGATCCGGTGTGCTCCAACACGCGCACGGTACGGTACCCGTGCTGTGCGGCCGCGTTGTGTACGCGTTCTTGGTTCATGGTGTTATTACCCATTATTCTCACCCTAGAATTTGTTCTTTCACCGCCAGTTACGCCCAAGGGCAGGCGGGTGCTACCGGTGCTGCGTCCCTTAGACCGCCCCATTGTGTGATGGTGTTGAGCACGGGCAGCCCTCCTACTATAGGGTAATACGGATGCACCCCGGTTTCTTCCCGGATGTGCCTGCTGTTGGCTGTGTATTCACTGTAATTTTTATTCCTTGGGGGCCGATTATATAGATGTGCAGCCGGTGTGGAACGGTGCGGGTGCGGTAGATTTAAGGGGAACGGGAGGTGACTCCCACCCCCGATACCCGTCCGGAAGGAGCCGACGAATGGCTTATTACGCAATCACCTATGTTTATGCCGCGCCCGAGCAGCAGGATGCGCACCGCCCGGCACACCGGCAGTACCTGGCCGAGCAGGCCGAGTCGGGGCCGCTGGTTGTCTCCGGCCCGCTCATGCGGGACGGTTCTGCCGCTGGGGCGCTTCTGATTGTGAACGCAGACTCCGCTGATGCTGCCGAGGCTCTGGTGCGGGAAGATCCTATGAACACTGGCGGGGCGGTGCTCTCGTACACAGTGCAGGAGTGGAACCCGGTGATTGGCAGCATCCGCTAACCGTTTCGCTTGGTGCGGCGCCCGGTGGTTAGGGTGAGCTGCCGCGGGTAAGGCGATACGTTTTCCCTACAGCGGGTGCCGCACCATTAGCACACTGCCAATCAGCTAACGGGGCGTGGAGACCACACCCGAATATGACGCCGCGCCGGAACCTATCTGGCACCGGATACTCGTTCACACTATAGTTGTAAGGTAAGGTTCGCCGTAGCTTGGGTGAGCCTGCTGCGCCTGTGCGCACACCCAGAACCGCAGAAGACCTCTCTGCGCGCCGCCCGAAATTGAGGAACACATGTCTGAGCAGACTCAGCAGGAATTTGACCTGAGCACCACATCCGGTAAACTCGCCGATTTCTTTGCCCGGCGCGAGCAGACCATTAACCCCGGCGGTGAGGCAGCCGTCGAAAAACAGCATGCGCGCGGGAAGCAGACGGCGCGTGAGCGTATTGACATGCTTCTGGACGAGGGATCTTTTGTGGAGTTCGACGCAATGGCGCGGCACCGCACCACCGCCTTCGGCATGGATAAGAAGAAGCCGCTGGGGGATGGCCTGGTTTCGGGCTACGGCACTATTGATGGGCGGCTTGTTGCCGTGTACTCGCAGGATTTTACGGTGTACGGCGGTTCCCTCTCGCAGGTGAACGGCGAGAAGATCGTGAAGGTGCAGAAGTTCGCGTTGAAGAACGGGTGCCCCGTCATCGGTATTAATGACGGCGGCGGCGCACGCATCCAGGAGGGTGTGGCGTCGCTGGCAATGTTTGCCGATATTTTCCGCATGAATGTGCGTTCCTCCGGGGTGATTCCGCAGATCTCGGTGATTATGGGTCCTTGTGCCGGCGGTGCCGCCTACTCCCCCGCCCTGACCGACTATATTGTGATGGTCGATAAGTCGTCGCATATGTTCATTACCGGCCCGGACGTCATTAAAGCTGTCACCGGTGAGCAGGTGGATATGGAAACTCTTGGTGGTGCCCGCCAGCATAATGCGGTGACCGGCACCAGCACCTACCTGGCCGAAGATGAGGAAGACGCCTTCGACTTTGTGCGGGAACTACTGGAGTTTTTGCCGTCAAATAACCTATCTGAGGCGCTGCCGCTGGATCACGACCAAGAGCCGACGGTCACCGTGGACGACCTTGATTTAGATACCCTCATCCCCGACTCCGCAAACCAGCCCTACGATATGCGGGCTGTTATCGAGTCGGTGGTGGATAACGGGCATTTCCTTGAGATGCAGGCACTGTACGCCCCGAACGCCATGATCGGGTACGCCCGCGTTGAGGGGCGCACCGTGGGAATCGTAGCAAACCAGCCCATGCAGTTTGCCGGGTGCCTTGATATTGCCGCCTCCGAAAAGGTGGCACGGTTTGTGCGTCACTGCGACGCCTTTAACGTGCCGATTCTGACGTTTGTGGATGTGCCTGGGTTCCTGCCGGGCACCGATCAGGAGTTCAACGGCATTATTCGCCGCGGCGCCAAACTGTTATACGCCTACGCTGAAGCAACCGTGCCGCTGGTGACTGTTATTACCCGTAAAGCGTACGGTGGGGCGTACATTGTGATGGGTTCTAAAAAGCTCGGTGCCGACATTAACCTGGCCTGGCCCACCGCTCAGATCGGTGTGCTGGGCGGCCAGGGCGCGGTGAACATTCTGTACCGTCGAGATTTGGCGGCCGCAGCGGAGGCGGGCCAAGATGTTGATGCGCACCGCGCCGAACTGATTGAGCAGTATGAGGCTGAGGTGCTGAACCCGTACCAGGCTGCGGAGCTGGGGTACGTGGATGAGGTGATCGCCCCGCACGAGACGCGTGTGCGTATTATTTCATCCCTGCGGGCGCTGCACGATAAGCGCGCGGCCACCCCCGCGAAGAAACACGGGAATATTCCGCTGTAGGTGTTGTGCACTGGTACGGTTTGAGATGATCCGTGCCTTCTAAGCCGGGTATTAAGTGACGACTTGTATGAAGGAGGGCCCATGGCGGCCTATAACCCGTTGAGCTACTTCTCGTTCGGTAAGAAAAAGGAGGAGGGTGCATCCCTTTCCATCCCCAACACCGAACCCGAAACTGCGGCGGCGGGCAGCACCGAGCAGGGGCTACCGGGTGGATCTGAGGCAGCCGGTACGGCGGCACCGGCTGTGCACCAGCAGGCTGAGGATGCTGCACAGCAGAGCCCTGCACCGCTGCTGCGGGTCGTAAAGGGTAACCCCACAGATGAGGAAGTCGCCGCGCTGACCGCCCTGGTGTATGCAATGCAGGCGGGCGCATCCGCCCAGGAGCAGAACCCGATTTTGGCTACGGCTTCCCGCCTGCTTAACCGCCGCCAGTGGCTGGGCGCCTCCCTTAAACCGGGGCCGGGGTCATGGCGTCGGGCACGGCCTATGTAACAGCAACGTCCCTTCAGCCTGTATCGTTGCACGCGCTCTGGCGGCAGTACAGTAAGCAGATTCGAGCTTGCCCCGGTTCTTTCTTAAATGACTCTTCCCAGATGAACCTCGTACCGGTGTGCGGGCCATTTTCAGCAGCAGTACATGACATCTGTCAGAGTATTTCGGGGTATCCAGTGGATATTCTAGAGGGTAAGACTCGGCGCTGGCGGGTGATTACGGCCCTGAGTACTGCCAAATGCAACGCCTGCTAAATGCGACAGAAAACACATTCTGGGATAGGATTAGACCATGACCATCTACGACGAACTTCCGGCTATCTATCGCATTAAAGCGAGCGCAGACCGACGTTGATCGCATCGCTAATGAATTCTATGAAGCATCCCTTGATTTAGACCCAGTTCTTGCCACCGAGCACGGCCGTACAGGTGTTGAAACACTCTTTGGTGACTATTCCCCCGCTGGTGAAGAAGCATATGCGAAGCTCGTCAAAAAAACCCTGAAAAAGCTGGATAAGGTCATCCCCATTGATGACACAGACCTGGTGACTCTAGATGCCATGCAGGAGCGGCTCACGCTTACCCGTCAAATGCGTCGTGCAGGGTTGGGGCAATGGCAGCTGAATAATATCTTCAGTGCACCCCAGCGGATCCGTACCTCATTCGACCTTATGAGCCGTGAGAACGAGCGGGACTGGGCGCACATTGCCGGGCGTTTAGCGAACGTTCCGGGCGCTATCGACGGGTTTATTCAGACTCTTGAGGCGGCACGTGCGGAGGGCAAAGTTTCCCCACGCCGCCAGGTGCAGATCGTGATCGAGCAGGCCGAAGCGTACATTGCCGACGGCGGGTTCTTTGATGCTTTGGCCGCGGAGATCACCGCCGCAGCACCCGCTATCACGGAGCAAGCCCGCGAAGGCGCCCAGGCCGCTAAGGATGGTTACCGTGCCCTCATCACATACCTGCGCGACACCCTGCTGCCCGAAGCCCCCAGCAAAGATGCGGTGGGCCGGGAACTCTACACCCTGTATTCGCGTGAATCACTGGGGGCTAGCATCGACCTGGATGAGACGTACGCCTGGGGTGTGCAGGAGCTGGAGCGGATTATTACTGAGCAGCACACTGTGGCCTCAGAGATCGAACCGGGCGCCAGCATAGAACGTGCCAAAGAGCTGCTGGATATGGACCCGGTGCGTGCCCTGCACGGCACCGAGGCGCTGCAGGAGTGGATGCAGACCCACGCTGATACCGCCGTTGAGGCGCTGGCGGGCACCCATTTCGATATTGGCGGCCCGATGCTGAACATTGAGTGCCGAATCGCCCCCACCCACGAGGGCGGCATCTATTACACCGGGCCCTCCCCCGATTTTTCTCGCCCGGGCCGCATGTGGTGGTCCGTGCCGGAAGGGGATGACACCTTCGCCACCTGGCGTGAAACATCCACCGTGTACCATGAGGGCGTGCCGGGGCACCACCTGCAGATTTCGGTGGCTACGGCGATGGCGAACACCATGAACAAGTGGCGGGCGAGCATGATGTGGACCTCAGGCCACGGTGAAGGCTGGGCCCTATACGCCGAGCGGCTCATGGACGAGCTGGGTTTCTTACAGGACCCCGGGGACCGGATGGGGATGCTGGACGCTCAGCGGATGCGCGCAGCCCGCGTGGTGTTCGATATCGGTGTGCACTGTGAACTGCCGGTACCCGATGAGTGGGCGCCGCGTCTGGGTGTTGAACCGGGAACCGTGTGGACCCCCGAACTGGGGTACGAGTTTTTGGTGCAGAACCTGGAAGGCTCCGAAGGCACTATCCGGTTTCGAGTTCATCCGCTACCTGGGCTGGCCCGGTCAGGCGCCCAGCTATAAGGTGGGTGAGCGTATCTGGCTGCAGCTGCGGCAGGCGGCGCTGGCTCAGGGCGATACGCTGCGGGAGTTCCACACGCGGGCGCTCATGCTCGGCTCGGTGGGGCTCGATACGCTCCGCCGCGCGCTCAGCGACGAGGTCATGGCCGATGACGAAGAGGACGACGAAGACGACTAAACCCAGCGAAACAGCACAGGGCGCACCGCACAGCATATGCAGTTTTGAGGTGCGCCCTGTACCATCAGCCCCGTACCGTTGCTCTACTCTTTGACGAGGTGTGGGGCGAAACGGCAGTAGTAGTCGGTGACCGGCCCGTCTGATTCGCGGATGCCCATGCCCACGGCCCGCCCGTTCACCATCCACACACCCAGCATCGGGTGGTTGGTGGGCTGCATGAGGCCAGAATACAGGGGCGCGGGAATGTACTGCTGGTACACGAACTCGCTCTCGGGGGCATGAATGAAATGCTCATCCTCCTCATCGCGGGAGAAAATGCCGTGGTCGGGGGCATGCACTTCAATGCCGTCGCCTTCACGCCCGAAAATGGGTTTACGCACCCAGTTCGTCAGTCCGCCTGAGCGTCCGGCGTAGGCGGGCACCAGGTTGGGGTGGTTGGGGTACATCTCCCACAGGGCGGCCAGCAGCAGCTTATTTGAGAGGAACATTTTCCAGGCTGGCTCAACCCAGCGGCGGATCGAGCCGTGGTAGGCGAAGAGCAGCTTATCGTACCCGGACTCCGAATCCGTCACCAGGTCCTCCCACGGGTACAGCTAAAGAGGTTATTAATGGGCTTACCGTCCGCGTCAGACCACGATTTGGTGTCCTCATTAAAAATGATCTCGTCAATGGGAATGAGCTTGGTCTTAACCCCGGCCAGCTGGGCGGCGTGGGCGATAAGCCACACGTTATTGTAGTCCTCCTGGTAGGGGTCAATACTCTCGTTCACGTGTGCAAGGTGAAGCTGCGGGGTGGTCTCAGCCGCGAAGATCTGCCGCCACCGTTCGGTAAACGCCTCCCCTATCTCGCCCCAGTGCCCGTAGCCTTGCGCGTCAAGACGCTGCTGCTGATACCAGGTTTTCTGACAGATAGCCGCCTCAATAATGCCGGTGGGGGTGTCTGCATTGTATTCGAGCAGTTTCAGGGGGTCCCCGGGGATACCGGAGTATGTGAAATCGAACCTGCCGTAAAAATCGGGGTCCTGCTGGTTCCACGACTCAATAGCCAGCTGAAACGCAGGTTCGGGTAGCCCCAGGGTGCCGAATGCCCCGGAGGCCATGTATTCTACGGCGTTCAGGCACATCTTATGTATCTGTTCCGACTGGGCCCTGATGCTGTCCATCTCGTCGGGGGTGAACACGTAGGCGGCGTACTCGTTCCAGTAATGGGTGTCGCCTGGGAAATCGATGCTGTAGGTGAGGCCTTCCTCATCAATTGTCTGTTCCCACCCCGGGCGGTGGGCAGGGAATTCTTCGCGTCGCATGGTGTCCGTTCGCTCATGAAGGGATAATGGTGGGTTTGCGCAGGGGCCGGGTCCTAGCCGCCGGAGGTGCCTCCGCCCGATTTGGATCCTCCGCCAAAGCCGCCTTTAGAGCCACCTGATTTGGACCCGGAATTGCTTCCTGACTTGGAGCCGCCGGAGTTACTGCCCGACTTATTACTGCCCACACGCGAACCGGGGTTCGACCCAGACTTTGCGCTGCTGCTCTTACCGCCGCTAGTGGTGGACGTGACCTTACCGCCAGCGACCGTGCTGGTCTTCTTGGCGCTGCGGTAAGACGACTCAAACCCGCCGCCCTTAGAAGATACACCGCTATAGACCGTGCCGGACGACGGGCGGGAGGTGCTGCCGCCCGTCAGCGACGACCCTACTGCGGGAATGCTCCCGTTCCGGCCAGCCTGACTGCCAATGTAGTACCACAGGAACGCGTTGGTGACATGGGACTGGTTATTGTGCGTACCAGAGTTTGAGTTTGACCCGCTGTTATTGTGGCTGCTGTTATTACTATTCGAGCTGGATGAGGAGTCACTGGAGTTAGCGGCTTCACCTGCCTTCTCACATTCGGAGTCTTCAACCCGACGCCCAGTTTTTGCGTCTTGGCAAACCTGCGCAAACTCTTCACCACCGTCAGCGGTAAACGCCTCTTCTTCTTTATGCAATGAGTTATAGGCAAACACACTGCCGCTGACAATTAGGGCACCCGCCCCAATAATAGCCAGCCACCGTTTACCGCTAACACCTGTTCTGGGGATATTAGCAGCAGCCTCACCAGCCGTATTCGCTAGTTTTGAGGTGGCACTCTCGTTACCTGGGGTACTGCTCATGAGGTGTCTCCTTCAGGGCTATACACCCTACAGTCGCGGATTTACGGGGCACACCCCATCATACCAAGGCGGAATGGGAGCCTGAAGGACCACTCGAAACTTTATCACCGCAATACTTCGTCATCTAAATTCGACCGCCCCGCCCAACAGGTCTACAGTAAGCGCCATGGCTAACACACGAACATTTAGATTTCCCTCCTGGGCGGCCTCTTTTGGCAACCAGATTATTGCTTCCCTCCTTATTGGCATTGGGTTAGGGTTTGCCGCCACAGCTCTTGGCGGCGACGCGAAAAACAACCCCAACTGGCTCATGGCCACTCTAGACGCCATCGGCACATCCTATGTGACTCTCCTTAAAGCCGCGGTGATCCCGCTGGTGTTTACCGCCGTCGTTGCCTCAATCTCGAATCTCTCGCAGGTGACGAATGCGGCGCGCTTAGCGGTTAAGACTCTTATCTGGTTTGCTATTACAGCATTTTTTGCGGTCTCCATCGGTATCGTACTGGGGCTGCTCGTTCAGCCTGGTGTGGGTGCCGAGGTTAGCCCCTCGGGCAGCACCAGCACCCGGGGATCATGGACAGCATTTCTGACCGGGATTATCCCCTCCAATTTCTTAGGGCTTGAGGTCACCACGAAAACCACCGACTCCGGTATAACATCTTCGGTCTCCTTTAACGTGCTCCAAATGCTCGTGATTTCGGGGGCTATCGGTATTGCGGCCCTGAAGGTGGGCGATGCGGCTAAGCCTTTTATCGATATCGTCAAGAGCGCGCTCGCCATTATTCAGAAGGTGCTGTGGTGGATTATTCGCCTCGCTCCGCTGGGCACGATCGGGCTGATCGGGCATGCCGTCTATGCCTACGGCTGGACATCCATGGGCTCGCTGGTGAAGTTCATTGCGGCACTGTATGCGGGTCTGCTCCTCGTGTTCCTGGTGGTGTATCCCCTGATCGTGAAGTTCAACGGGCTCTCTGTGAAACAGTACTTCTCGGGCGTATGGCCCGCAGTGCAGCTTGGTTTCGTATCGCGGTCTTCGATGGGCACTATGCCCATGACTGAGGCCGTTACCGAACGTAACCTCGGCGTGCCGCGTGCATACGCATCCTTCGCGGTGCCGCTGGGTTCTACCACCAAAATGGATGGATGCGCCTCCGTCTACCCCGCGCTGGCGGCTATTTTTGTGGCGCAATTCTACGGAGTGCACCTGGATATTTCGCAGTACCTGCTGATTATTCTGGTGTCGGTGTTGGGTTCTGCCGCTACGGCAGGTACGACGGGCGCTATCGTGATGCTCACTCTGACCCTTTCGACTGTGGGTCTTCCCCTTGACGGGGTGGGCCTGCTGCTGGCGATTGACCCGATTATTGATATGGGACGTACCGCCTTGAACGTGGCCGGGCAGGCCCTGGTTCCCGCGATTGTCTCTAAACGTGAGGGCATTCTGAACGAGCAGCTTTATAACGCCCCGCGCGGCGCTGACGGGTTCGTCGACCAAGCGCTGGTGGACACCGTCCACACCGAACCGGTTCCTTCCGCTGCCTCACAGCAGCCAACCGGAGCCTAAAAAGCCCCCTGGATAACTCGTCCCGCCCCGTGTAGTTACGGGGCGGGACGAATGTTTATCCCACACATTAATGGCCGCCGCATCAGCTGACGTCGGCGGTGTCCTCAACACTTTTATGGTCTTCGGTGGCGCGCGAGGGAACCGGCTGGTAGAGCACCAGCAGAGTCACAAGCATCACCACGGTCAGGGCAATAAAGATGAACGGGAACGGCAGGAACCCCTCAAGCACAATGAGCACACCGGCCACAGGCAGGGAAATACTCACTGGAAGCGGCGCGTGTTCCCGAAGCACCGCAAGCCAGGCCGCCACCACAAAAACCCCCACAGGAACAGACAGGGTCAGCCCCGCCTGATGTTCCATCAGGTAGTTATCGTGCGCCAATAGGTCAATAATTACCTCAACGGCCGCAGCAAAAGCACCCGCCGCAGTGAATATGAAATAGTGCAGGTACCCGTATTTGAGCGGGGAAAGGTAGCGTTTGGGGTTTATCACATCCCGGTGGGGTGCCCAGAAATAGATCCACCACATACCCCCGGCCACCAGCACCGATAGAACCGCGACCCCGAAGAGTGCCGGCACATGATCACCCAGAGCACGGGAGACCGCGATAGCTGCGGCCCTGAGCGAGCCACCCAATACGATGAGGGTCAGCAGCCCGTACCGTTCGGTAATATGCGGCGCATGCCAGGGGGTGTGCCCAATACGTTCGGCAATAATGGGCACAGCCAGTTCCCCAACAACCAGGGGAAGCGCTAAGAATGGAACCCACAGTGCGCACACAACCCACAGCACCGCCAGCACGGCAATACCCACTGCGTAGATAAGCGCCGCACGGCCGGCCGGCCCGCCGCACCGGGAGGCCCGCGCCCACTGGCCAATCTGTGCCGCGCGTATGGTGATATAGCCGATGAGGGCCACATTGACGGTGCCCCCGAAAGTCTGCTCCACTCCCCCCGGCGACCACCAGCACACCGAGCATCTGGATGGCGGCTAGGGAACGGTAGAGCCAGTCGTCAACCTCAAACGATGAGGACAGCCACGCGAAATTCACCCACGTCCACCAGATGAAGAACATAACCAGCAGATAGCTGACCACACCATGGCCGAAGTTACCCTGCCCAAGCACATGGTGTATTTGTGAACCGGCGAACAGGATTGCGGTGGCAAAAACTAGGTCTAAAAAAAGCTCCACGGCTGATGCCGCGCGCGCTTTATCCCCCGGAGTTCGCGGGTGCATAGGCCGCAGGTAGAGGCGGCCAATAGGTTCAGATAATGATGACATATTGGGGCCTTTCAAAGTCTGTGTCTGTCTCCATCCTACGGGGTCAAACTGAAAATGTGTGTGAGCCCACCCCTTAGTTTTAGCGGCATTGTTCGTTGCCTCCCAGCCGAACCCAGCACGCATGCGGTAACCCGTTTTAGGGCGGTACGGAGCAGACGGCTAGAATGGTGGGTATGACTTCCGCACCACCCGATGCTTCCGCTGCTAAGGCATGCACCCCACGCCTGGTTTTGGCTTCGGCTTCCCCTGCCCGCAAAAAGCTTCTAGAAGACTCCGGTATTGTCTTTGAGGTACGCGTCTCCCATATTGATGAGGACGCGGTTCTTGCCCGCGCCACAAAAACCGATGGGGACCAGCACACCCCGGCGCAGGCTGCGCAGCTGCTGGCCCAAGCAAAAGCGCGGGCTGTTGCGCACGAGTTAGAAGACGAAGGCGTTGTGGATGCACTGGTGTTGGGGTGCGATTCAGTGTTCGAGTTCGAGGGCACCGCCTACGGTAAACCGTACACCCCGCAGAAGGCACGTGAACGGATTACGGCGATGAGCGGCAAAATGGGAACTTTACACACCGGGCATTATCTGGTGGATCTGCGGCCCGCCCCTGAAGACGCCGACCCGTGTGAGGCGTGTATGATCCCCCACGAATCTGAGCTTCGCAGCGCACGAGTACATTTTGCGCAGATGAGCGAGCAGGAGATTGAGGACTATGTGGCTACCGGTGAGCCGTTACAGGTAGCAGGCTCATTCACTTTAGACGGCTACGGGGCGGCGTTTATTCGCGGTGTCTACGGTGAACCGCATGCGGTGATCGGCCTGTCAGTGAACGCGCTCAAAGACATGCTCTCTCGGCTTGGGGTACCGCTGAGCGCCCTCTGGGCCGAACCTGCGGGGTAGGCACCTGTGCCCGTGTTCCTTTCACTCCATGATTTTCTAACGTTTTTCGCGTCAAGGCGCACAATATATTCGCTATCCCAGCCGTTTCTCGCTATGCTTTCGGCAGGATAAATAAGGAGAAGCTCACCCCCATGACCACTAATCCGGCAGACGATAAGAAGAAATTTACGGCGGTACCGAATCGCCACACGGGCCCGGTCAGCAAAGTCCTGATTGCCAACCGCGGGGAGATCGCGGTGCGAGTGATCCGTGCCGCCCGCGATGAGGGCATAGAGACCGTCGCCATCTACGCCGAGCCTGATCGTGACGCCCAGCATGTGAAACTTGCTGATGAGGCGTACGCCCTTAACGGTGCTACAGCGGGCACCTCGTACCTGGTCATGGAGAAAGTTCTTGAGATTGCGATCCGTGCCGGTGCGGATGCGGTGCACCCGGGGTACGGTTTTCTCTCGAAAATGCGCAGTTCGCCCAGATGGTTATTGATGCGGGGCTAACCTGGATTGGCCCCTCCCCGAATCAATCACGCAGCTCGGCGATAAAGTAGCCGCACGCCATATTGCGCAGAAAGTAGGGGCGCCGCTAGTGCCCGGCACAAAAGATCCGGTGGAATCCGCTGATGAGGTGCTGAAATTCGCGGACGAGTTCGGCCTGCCCATCGCCATTAAAGCAGCATTCGGCGGCGGCGGGCGCGGCATTAAGGTGGTGCGTGATCGTAACGACGTGATCGAGCTGTATGAGTCGGCGGTACGTGAGGCGGTTGCCGCCTATGGCCGCGGCGAGTGCTTTATTGAACGTTTCTTGGATTCCCCGCGCCACGTTGAGACCCAGTGTTTGGCGGATGCCCACGGAAACGTCCAGGTGGTTTCCACCCGCGACTGTTCGCTTCAGCGCCGCAACCAGAAACTCATTGAGGAGGCTCCCGCCCCGTTCTTGAGTGAGGAGCAGACACAACGGTTGTATGAGGCATCCCGCGCGATCCTCACCGAAGCTGGCTACCAGGGCGCGGGCACCTGCGAGTTTTTGCTCGCCCCGGACGGCACCATCTCGTTCCTGGAGGTGAATACGCGTCTGCAGGTTGAGCACCCGGTCTCCGAGGAGGTCGCCGGTATTGATCTGGTGCGTGAGCAGTTCCGTATTGCCCGCGGTGAGCAGATCAGCCCCGACAGCCCGCAGCTGCGCGGACATTCGATTGAGTTCCGTATTAACGGTGAGGACGCGGGCCGCTCGTTCATGCCCGCCCCCGGCACTATAGAGAAGCTGCGGGTGCCCTCCGGTCCCGGTGTGCGCTGGGATTCGGGGTTTGTCGAGGGGGATGTGATTGGTGGCAACTTCGATTCGATGCTCGCTAAGCTGATTGTCACCGGCGCAGACCGTGAACAGGCGATTGAGCGTGCCCGCCGCGCCCTGCAGGAACTGCAGATTGAGGGGATGCCCACAGTGGTTCCGTTCCACCGCGTAGTGTTGGATGACCCCGCTTACGCCCCCGCCCCGGGCGGTGATTTCACGGTTCATACCCGCTGGATTGAGGCTGACTTTAAGAACACCATTGAACCCTATGAGGGTGCCCCCGGCAATGTGGATGATGATGAGGCACAGCGCCAGAGCGTGGTGGTAGAGGTGAACGGCAAACGGCTGGAGGTTGTACTGCCCGATCTGGGGGCCGCATCCGGTAAGTCCGCTGCGAAGACTTCCACGAAGCCGCGTAAATCCCGTTCCTCGCGTGCAGGTGGCGCAGCTGGCGGTAATGACCTGAGCAGCCCCATGCAGGGCACGATCGTGAAGGTTGCCGTGGCTGATGGGGATACTGTCGCTGAGGGTGATTTGGTGCTGGTGCTTGAGGCCATGAAGATGGAGCAGCCGATTACCGCGCATAAGGCGGGTAAGGTATCGGGCCTCTCGTTGAAGGCTGGAGACACGGTCACTGCCGGTCAGGTGCTGGCAACCATTAAGTAACGGCTGCCTCGGGCAAATGGCCACATTTTCTCAGCCGGTGCGGCTTGCTCCCCATGGGGCGGCCGCACCGGCTATTCATGTGCTGTGGGCAGCACCACCGCCACCAGCAGGCCACTGTGATGGTCCGAATACTGGTCGCGCCTAGCCAAGGTAACCACCACAGGCGTACAGTAAAAAGTTGAGTTTATCACACACCCGCAGTATTTGGGTGTGGCTCGTTCACAGTACTAAGGAGTACAGCTTTGAGCGCGCAAGCACACGCTGCCTCCGGCGAGCCCGTCAAAAGGACACCGGATACCACCTCGTTAGCTAACGCTACACCACGCAGTCGCGTTATTTTGGCGTCCCTGGTGGGCACCACTATCGAGTTCTACGATTTTTATATTTATGCAACCGCCGCAGTCGCGGTGTTCCCGGCACTGTTTTTCGCCTCGAAAGACCCCACCACCGAGCTTTTGGCCTCCTTCGCCACTTTCGGTGTTGCCTTCATCGCCCGGCCTCTCGGGTCGGTTGTTTTCGGGCATTTCGGCGATAAGATCGGCCGTAAAGCAACCCTCGTGGGCGCACTGCTGACGATGGGTCTGGCAACCTTCCTCATTGGGCTGCTCCCCACCTACCACCAGATCGGGTTGTGGGCGCCAACAATGCTGACGATTATGCGCTTCTGCCAGGGCCTTGGGCTGGGCGGTGAATGGTCGGGTGCTGCCCTGCTCGCCAGCGAGTACGCGGAGGAAGGCAAACGTGCCCGCGCCGCCATGTGGCCCCAGCTGGGTGCACCTATCGGCTTTGTTTTCGCCAATGGGTTCATGCTGCTGCTGACCAGCTGGATCACGTTCAACTCCACTGTGGACGGCAAAAACCTGAACCACCCCTTTGGTGTGGGGCTGGCGTATCCCGTTCTTGCTCTCCATCGTGATGGTCGCAGTGGGCCTGTACGTGCGGTTCAAGCTTGAAGAGACCCCCGTGTTCGCTAAGGCCGTGGAGAACGACGAGAAAGTGAAGGCGCCCCTGGTTGAGGCGTTCAAGGTGGCCTGGTGGCCCATGATCCAAGGCACCTTCATTATGGTGGCCTGCTATGTGCTGTTCTACCTGATGACCGCCTGGATCCTCTCATACGGTATCGGCAAGGTCGAAAACGGTGGCCTGGGGATCGCGTACCGTGATTTCCTGGTTATTCAGCTGATCTCCATTACCGGTTTCGCCCTTTTCATTCCGCTCTCGGGATGGTTGGCTGATAGGTTCGGACGCCGCCAGCAGCAGCTGTGGACCACGATCGGCATGGCGCTTTTCGGGTGCATGTTCACGCTCATGATCGCCCCTTCTGTGGTGGGCACCGGGGCATCAGCTAATACTACTGCGGTCACCGTATTCATGTTTATCGGCATGTGCCTGATGGGCCTCTCGTTCGGTTCGATGAGCGCTTACCTGCCTGAGCTGTACCCCACCAACGTGCGGTACACTGCCAGCGGGATTGCCTACAATATGGCATCTATTCTGGGTGCGGCACTTACCCCGTTCGTGGCGGTATGGCTGAACCAGCTCGGCGGCGTGGGCGCCGTTGGGGTTTACCTGGCAGTAGCTTCGGCATTGAGCGTCGTCTTCATTCTGCTCACCCACGAGACCCGCGACGTTGATATGAACGCGGTGGGTTCCAAGAAATAACGGCTCTCCCCACAGTTTAGGGGCACGGTTCTTACATGAGAGCCGTGCCCCTAAACCGTTAAACGGTCGCAGCTGTTACAGAGCTAACCACGGGTGTGCAGTTTACGTGCCGCCTCAGACACCGACCCGGATAGGGAGGGGTACACGGTGAATGTCTCAGCCAGATCGTCCACCGTTAGTTTCTTTTCCACAGCCAGCGAGATCGGGAAAATCAGTTCGGAGGCACGCGGGCCCACCACTACCCCACCGATAACAGTGCCTGAGTGTTTACGCGCGAAAACCTTCACGAACCCGTCACTGACCGCCATCATCTTAGCGCGCGGGTTGGTAGTGAGAGAAAGCATCACCGTGTCACCCCGGTACAGGCCCTCCTCAATGTCTTTCTCGCTCACACCCACGGTGGCGATTTCGGGGGTGGTGAAAATATTGCCCGCTACCCGGTCGGTGCGCAGCGGCTTGACCGCATCCCCCAGAATATGCGCCATAGCGATGCGTCCTGCATCGCGGCAACCGAGGCGAGCGGGTACACGCCTGTGCAGTCCCCCGCAGCGTAAATATTGTTGACGCAGGTGCGGGACACCCCATCGACCACCACATGCCCGGAGTCGCTCACTTCAACACCGGCGGCATCCAGCCCAAGCCCTTCCGTGTTGGGGATAGACCCGATAGCGACAAGGCAGTGGGTTCCGGCCACTTTACGCCCGTCCGAGAGGGTGACGACCACCCCGTCCTCGCTGCGTTCCACAGCGCTTGCGCGCGAGCGCGGCATCACCCGCACCCCGCGCCGTTCAAAAACGTCCTCCAGCACACGGGCGGCGTCTTCATCCTCACCGGGCAGCACCCTGTCGCGGGATGAGATGAGGGTGACCTGCGACCCCAGCCCTTCGTAGGCGGAGGCGAATTCGGCACCGGTCACACCAGAGCCAATAACGATGAGTTCTTTCGGGACTTCTTGCAGGTTATATAGCTGCGTCCAGGTGAGGATACGTTCCCCGTCGGGACGCCCGGTCGCCATTTCGCGCGGGTGTGTACCGACGGAGAGGAGGATGAAGTCGGCGTGCAGGTTGTAGGTCAGGCCCGCCTCGTCGGTCACTTCAACGGTGTGCCTGTCAAGGAGTTTCCCGGTGCCCTGCACGATTTTTACACCAGCGGCCGAGAGTGCCCGTTTAATATCGGCGGATTGCTGCTGGGCCAGCTCAAGGACTCGGGCGTTGAGCCGTTTCATGTCCACTTGCAGAATGGGGGCTTTGCCTTTGGTGTTTTCAATGCCTAGACGCCCGGCGTCTGAGAAGCGGGTCATCATATCTGCGGTGGCAATGAGAGTTTTTGAGGGTACGACGTCGGTAAGGACTGCGGAGCCGCCAATGGAATTCCGCTCAATGAGGGTTACGTCTGCTCCGGAAGATGCCGCGACTTGGGCGGCCTCGTAGCCACCTGGTCCCGCGCCGAGTATCACGATTCGCTGCGATGCGTAATTTACTGATGAAGTCACACTTTCATTGTGAGCTATATCCCTGGCAGACTCAAGCGGAAAAGCTCACACTGTGTGCCGTAAACTTCCCACATTCACAAGGGCAGCACCGATATGGCCGTGCATTTGTCGGTGCACCGAACTATACTTGGAGGCAGGAAATCCTTAAGCACACACCAGCGGTCGGTGCTAACCGCCAACTATAAGGAAGATAATGTCTGAGAAAAAAACTGTGCATACCTATTCGGGGCAGGGTAAACATCTTGAAAACGCGGTCCTTTTCATCGGGTGTTTCGTGTTCCTGCTGCTGGGTCTCTACCTGCTGGGCACCTATCCGGATGGCTTGGGTATTCTTAGCGAACATGACGGCTGGTTCTGGTATGCCGGTGCACTAGTGTGCTACGGGCTGTTTTTCGGGCTTGTTTTTCACGTGTTGCCGTCAAAGACCACCCGCGTCATTAAAGACGTGAACAAGGTTCAGGACTAGCTCCTTTTACACCGCCAGGCTCTGCATTGCTATGCGTAGCCTCTGAGAGTCTGATGGGGCGGGCAGCTGCCGGGGGTTCCCGCAGCTGCCCGCCCTTTATTGTTATCTCAAACATATTCTTTAGCGGGAGAGCTGCCCCAACTACCTACCCCGCCGGAACTGTACTGGGCCGCTCATGCCGTATTCTCCTTTCCGCACCTTGGTGCGGTGGGCGAGGAAGAATACCGCCGCGTAGGTACCGCACCCGGCGGCAATTAAAGCAAAAACCGCTACTGCCAGGTACGCCATGAAGGCGTCCTGCCCGAAGAAAGCCCACACGCACGCACCCAACGTCACCAGTACCAGCAGCACAGCGGCGGCGATACGCCCTATAAACAGTGCCCAGCCGCCGGGGGTGCGCGGGGTGAGTACCCGGCGAGATAACGGAATCATCACTACCTCTTTCTACGCATTGTCAGCTATGTCTGCGCACCGCCACGCGGGTGGGCGCTGCCAGCACAGCCCGTTTCTTTTACCCTACTCCGGTGCGGAGCGCGATGCACCCGGTACGTCCGCGAAAATCGTGTCGATCAGCTGCTGGCACCATTCAAGCATCGCCGCGTCTACCAGTTCTATGCCGCCCACTGGGCTGCTCTTTGGGCGCGGCAGCAGGGTCAGCCACGTCTGCAGTCCTTTCGGCTGGGTGTGCGAGGATCCCGGGTACACGCGCCCCAGCCGCATCTGCCGCGAATCCGGCAGCTGCTCGTCGGTTACTACGCGCACCTTCGGGCCCATCACCACGATCTCCCGAATACCTGCCGCACGCGCACGCTGGCGCAGCGCCGTCACAGCTAAGAGGTTCTGCACCGGCTCAGGCAGCTCACCGTAACGGTCGGTGAGCTCTTCGCGGGCTTCAGCCATTTTCTGCTCGGTGTCGGCAGCAGCAATCTGCCGGTATGCCTGCAGCCGTAGCCGCTCAGCATCAATATAGGAGTGCGGGATGTGTGCGTTTACCGGAAGGTCCACCTTCACTTCAACGTCACGCTCGTCTTTCTCTCCCCTGAAGTCTGCCACGGCTTCCCCCACGAGGCGCAGGTACAAGTCAAACCCCACACCGGCGATATGTCCAGACTGCTCCCCGCCAAGAAGGTTCCCCGCACCGCGAATCTCAAGGTCTTTCATGGCCAGCTGCAAACCCGCGCCTAGCTCGTTATGGGTTGCCACCGCTTTCAGGCGCTCCAGCGCGACCTCCCCCAACGGCTTACCCGGCGGGTACAGGAAATAGGCGTAGGCGCGTTCACGCCCTCGCCCCACACGCCCACGCAGCTGGTGCAGCTGGCTCAGCCCGTAATTCTGGGCGTTATCAACAATGAGGGTGTTTGCGTTCGAAATATCCAGGCCTGTCTCGACGATTGTGGTGCATACCAGCACATCGAAGCGGCGTTCCCAAAAATCTACAATAATCTGCTCCAGCCGGGCCTCGCTCATACGCCCATGGGCGGTGGCGATGCGCGCCTCCGGCACTAGTTTGGCGAGTTCGGCAGCCACATTATCAATGTTTGCCACCCGGTTGTGGACGAAGAACACCTGCCCCTCACGCATCAGTTCCCGGCGGATAGCGGCGGTAATCTGTGCATCGGTACGGGCCCCCACAAAGGTGAGTACCGGGTGCCGCTCCTCCGGGGCCGTTGCCAGAGTCGAGGTCTCCCGAATACCCGTCAGCGACATCTCTAGGGTCCGCGGAATGGGGGTGGCGCTCATTGCCAGCACATCCACATTCGTGCGCATCTGTTTCAGTTTCTCTTTATGCTCCACCCCGAAACGCTGTTCTTCATCAATAATGACCAGGCCCAGGTCCTTAAAACTAATGCTCTCCGAGAGGATACGGTGGGTACCAATCACCACATCCACCGCGCCGGAGGCTATTTCTTCGGTGATCTGGCGTGATTCCTTCGGTTTCTGGAAACGTGAGAGCACTTTAATTTTGATCGGGAAACCAGAGAACCGTTCGGTGAATGTCTCGTAGTGCTGTTGTGCCAGGAGTGTGGTAGGGAACCAGTACCGCCACCTGTTTACCGTCCTGTACGGCTTTAAAGCGGCACGCACCGCCACCTCGGTCTTACCGAACCCAACGTCGCCGGAGATTAGCCGGTCCATGGGGAGTTCTTTCTCCATGTCGGCCTTTTACTTCGTAGATGGCGTTCAGTTGGTCGGGGGTTTCGTTGTAGGGGAATGATTCTTCCAGTTCCCGCTGCCACGGGGTGTCTTCGGTGAAGGCGTGCCCGCGCGAGGCCTGCCGTGCCGAGTACAGTTTAATCAGGTCGGCCGCGATTTCTTTGACGGCCTTGCGCGCGCGGCTTTTTGTTTTCGCCCAGTCACTGCCGCCCATCTTCGACAGGGTGGGTTTTTCACTGCCCACATAGTGTGAGATCATATCCAGCTGTTCGGAGGGCACGAACAGCCTGTCGGGGGCTCCTCCACGTTTGGAGGGGGCATATTCCAGCACCAGGTATTCGCGCATGGGCACGTTCTGCCCGGCGGCGGGTTTTACCCCCGCCACTGGCCGTGAGGTCATCTCAATGAACCGTCCAATGCCGTGCCGTTCGTGCACCACGTAGTCGCCCGGGGTGAGTGAGAGTGGGTCTACCGCGTTGCGGCGCCTGCGGGCTTTGAGTTTTGATCCGGTTACCCCGCGCGGGGCGTAGGTGCCGCGCCTGCCCAGGATTTCACCTTCGGTAAAGACCGCCAACTGTTCCTGAGGCAGCAGGAACCCGGCAGATGCAGGGGCCTCGCACACCTCAATAATGCCGGGTTCAATTCCCGTATCCAGGGTATCGCGGCGTGATGCTGGCACTTCACTATCGTTAAAGAGCTCAATAAGCCGATCGGTGGAGCCCCGCCCGTTGGTGAGCGCCAGCACCCGCCAGCCGTCTTTGACCAGTGCCCCTACTTCTTCAAGCATCCGCTGCACCGAGCCGGTAAACGATGCAGCCGCAGATGCGCGCACCACCAGGGTGTCTACCCCATCCGCTATGGCGTCTGCGAGCGCACAATGAGCGCTCGTTTTTTCGGTTGCAGTATCGGTTTCCGCAGGGTCATCCGGTACGGATGCGGCAAGCTCGGCGTTGGCGATCAGTTCGGTGATTTCCCACCAGCCGATGCCCGCATCGAGTGCTTCTGTGCGGGTGGCGGTGATGGTGCGGAACCCTGCCTCACTCATGCGCAGCTGCCCAAGGTCGATGGGGGCTGCTGAGTTCTCTTCAGCGGCGGTGTCCCATGCGGCGGTGAGAAATTCTTCGTTGGTTGCTACGAGGTCTTCTGCCCGGGCGGCGATTCGTTCAGGTTCTACACTCAACGCCAGTGAACCGCTCGGGAGGAGAGAGATGAGCGTGTTCATGCGCTCAACCAGTAGTGGGGTGAGGGATTCCATGCCTTCAACGTAGATGCCTCCAGCAATTTTTTTCGAGCATGGCGGAGGCGGTCGGGTAGTCCCCAACGAGGCGGGCGGCACGGCTCATGACCTCGGGGGTGATGAGCAGTTCCCGGCAGGGCGGCAGGGTGATGCGGTCGGGCTGGGAGCCTTCGCCGGTGAGCGTGCGCTGATCGGCGGCTGAGAAGTAGCGGATCTCATCAAGTTCGTCACCGAAGAATTCCAGGCGCACCGGATTGGTTGCGGTGGGTGAGAAGACGTCAATGATGCCGCCGCGTACCGCGTATTCACCGCGTTTAGCCACAAGGTCTACGCGCGAGTAGGCGGCGTTGGTGAGGCCTTTAATGACTTCTTTGAAGGAGTATTCTTCACCCCTGGTGAGGGTGACGGGCACCAGTTTTTCGATGCCCGCCACGATGGGTTGGATCACGGCGCGTACAGGTGCAACAAGCACGAGCGGGGTGCGTTCCCCTGCCTGTGTGATGGCGCGCAGTACACCGAGACGGCGGCCGACGGTGTCGCTGCGGGGTGAGAGCCGCTCATGGGGCAGAGTTTCCCAGGCGGGCAGGAGCGCGATGTCGTTATCGGGCAGATAAGCGCCGAGGGCGTGGGCTGTATCTTCGGCTTGCCGCTCGGTGGGGGTAATAACGAGAGTCAGGGGCTCTTTGCCGGCTCCCTCGCGGCGGGTGGAGTTACGGATTGCGGCGGCAATGTCTGCGATGAGCGGGGCGTGCAGCCCTGGAACCGCCCCGATGAGGGTCTGGGCGCTGCGTTCGGTAGCGGGCAGCTGCGCGGCGGCAACTACGTTCCGGTAGGAGGGGTACCCCAAGAGCGTCCTGCTCAGGCCGGTTAGTTTCACTGTGGCTCCTTCTACCTTGATGTGATGAGTATCTACGTACTGGCGCGTGCAGAGGGCCCGGCTATAGGGCCTCCCATTATTTTAGTACCAGCACGGGGCGACTAAGCGGTATTTGACGTGGGTTAAGGGGTGTGCGCAGCGGCACTCAGCAACTTTTAGACATATTCCCAGGTTTATGCTGGATGCGGTGTGCTTTTCAGGTAAGCACATAAAAAGTCGCGGATATAACAGTATTTTTCGGCCTATACCCCCGAATATTAAAACCTTTTCGTGGTAACCTTTCACTAACACCGATATATCACTTTTCATATAGCTTCCGGGGGTGAAACCCCAAGGTTTTACCTCCCTTATCTCATACGATAGTGGTTTTATCGAGTGGTACCTCAGTATTCACCACAATCTTTGGCACCCACCGTTGGGGGCCGGTTTTGGAAAGAACATATGAAAAAACCAATGAGAACCACTTCACACAAAACCCGCTGGGCTTCTATAGCCCTAGCCCTAAGCACCGTTTTGACGATGTCTTCCTTCCCGGCGGCTTCAGCTGCCGACACCTCCCACGACGGTACCAGTAGCGATAAAGCGGCAGCTAGTTGCTACGAGGTTAAACAGGTGAATCCCAACGCGAAGTCGGGTGCCTACTGGCTGTACACCCCGCAGATGAGTGCACCCCAGCAGTTCTACTGCGACCAGGAAACTGATGGCGGCGGCTGGGTAATGGTCGGTCGCGGCCGTGAGGGCTGGACCGAATCCTACGGTGGCGTTGGTAACGCTGACCAGCTGCACAAGAATCCCACCGGTTCTGCGGCGTTTAAACCGGTTCAGCTTTCCTCAAATACTGTGGATGCTCTGCTGAACGGCACGAAACCGCAGGATCTTCCCTGATGGTATGCGTCTGCGCCGTGCCTACGATCCCAGCGGCACGCAGTGGCAGGAGGTTCGTACCCCGCGCCTGCAGACCGCACAGTGGTCGTGGGCCATGAGCTACGCCCAGCACTGGGGCCCTTTCACCTTCTCGGGTGCGGGCGGCAACAACTCATACACCCCTCGGGATCAGCCGAGCCAGATGGCCCCCGGATACGGCACCTCGGCGGTACGTTTCTTCGCTAACCGCGACCAGGGGCTGGCGTATTGGTTTCGCCTATGGTGCTGATGTGACCCGCGGTAATGAGAGCTCCAGCTCGTATATTTACCAGAAGAACGGCAGCTACGGTAATGCGATCCCCTTCACCCAGGTGTATCTGCGACCTAAACTGACCCAGCGTGATTTGAACTTCGGCCAGGTTGGTGCGACAGCAAGTAACCGTCGCGCCCTGCCGAACAGCTACTCCATGCCGGTACGTTGGCGCACCAGCGAGCAGACCGCATCCGGTAAGGTGGGCGAGATGAACACCTACGTGCAGGCTATTACTCAGGTGGGTGACACCGTCTTCACCGGCGGCGACTTCGCCTATGTTGAGTCTGCCAATGGTGAGCGTGTAAACCAGCAGTACCTTGCTGGTTATAACGTTGATAGCGGCGAGCTGGTACGTTCGTTTGCGCCCAAGTTCAACGGCCAGATTAAGGCTATTGAGGCTCTGCCGGGTAACCGCCTGGCCGTGGGTGGCGAATTCACCCAGGTGAACGGGCAGCCCGCTAACCACTTCGTGATCCTGAATGCGACCACCGGCGAGATTGACAAGACCTGGGATATCCAGATCGAACGTCGCAGCTCCGCCGCAGCACAGGTGAAGACCTTGCAGGTGCAGGACGGTTACCTGTACATCGGCGGTAACTTCACCCACGTGAAGGGTAATACGTCTAAGAACCCCGCCTACGCTCGTGGCGGTGCTCGCATTAAGCTCAGCGACGGCTCCGTCGACTGGAAGTGGCGTCCGAAGTTCAACGGCACTGTGAACGGCATTAACGCCGCCGCCGATAACTCGACGGTGCACGCAGCTGGTTACTTCTCCGAGGTGAGCGGTTCCAGCGCTTTCCGGCTTGCAGCCCTGAACGGTGCTGACGCAACCCCCATTAACTGGGAGTGGAAGCCGTCTCTGGAGGCACAGCCCTGGTGCCCGCTACATGTGGGGTTTCCAGTTCGATGTTCAGGATACCGGTGCTGATGTGTGGACCGGCGGTACTGAGCACATGATCGCCCAGTACAGCAAGAACGGTTACGCCCGTAAGAGCAGCGCAATTACCCGTGAAGGCGGCGACTTCCAGGATCTGCACCTGAACGGTGATGTGGTCTACGGTGCCTGCCACTGCGGCGACTCCATCTTTGAGGGCTCGCAGAGCTACTACGGCTACTGGCAGGATTACTCTCAGGTGCACAATATCCGCCTCGTAGCTGCTTTCGACCGGGAGAGCGGCAAGATGCTGGGCGAGTTCAACCCCATTCTGAAGGGTGCCCGCGGTTTCGGTGTGTGGGAGTCCTTCGTGGATTCCCGCGGCAACCTGTGGGTTGGCGGCGATATTAACCGCTCCCTGGGCGAGAAAGGCGAGCAGCGTACCGTCGGCTTCGCACGTTACGCACCGCGCGATGTGACTCCTCCCGCAGCCCCTTCGGGCTTGAGGGCACAGCGTTCGGGCAATAACGACAAGCTCAGCTGGTCGGGTGCCGAGCAGGGTGCACGCTACCAGGTGATCCGTAACGGCCGCGTCATTGCGACTGTGACGGGCACCAACTACTCGGTAGCACACCAGGATGGCGCACGTTACTCTGTGCGTGCGGTTGACGCCTCGGATAACTACTCGGCTGGTAGCCCTGAAGCCCGCGTCTAATCAGGGTTCACGCGCCACTGTGTGCAGGTAAGATCGCCCCGCCCGTCGCTTTGGCGGGCGGGGTGGTTTTTACCGTCGGCGGCACCCATACAGCTGTGTTAGGCTGGGGGCATCCGCCGCATAATTTCATACTGTATTCACTCACTAGGCGCCCCGTCAGGGCGTTATCCCAGTCACCGATGTAAGGTTTACTATGCCCACCACAAATCTATCCGCTCGCCGTGCGCTCACCAGTGTGCTTGTATCTGGTTCACTTTTGCTTGCGTTGGCGGCGTGCTCCAACACAGACAATAACAACAATGAGGCGCAGAGCTCTTCTTCCTCAGCCAGTGCCAGCACCTCCTCCAGCTCATCGTCAGCCGCTTCAACCTCTCAGAGCCCTTCGCAGTCCCTACCGAGTCCGCCACTACTACGTCGGCGGAGCCTACCCCGTCGGCAGAGCCGGAAGATAACGGGCCCAAGCCGGACGAGAACTATGCAGGCGCTGAGAAGGTTAAGGATGCCCCCACCGTTGCGGCTGATTCCCCTGAGGTGAAAGAGCTCGATAATCTGCGTTCCTCCTACGAAAATACCCTCGCGAAGGTAAAACCTGCCCCTGAGCCGCAGCGGCAGCAGGGCGATGAAGAGGGCAGCAATGATGAGAACGGCAAGAAGGAACAGGCCCGCCAGGCCCTTGATGACGACACCATTAAAGCCATTGAAGAGATGTCTACTGGTGCTGCCGCTGGTGAGTACACCTCCTCAGCTGCCGAGCATGCAATGACCGGCACGCACACCGAAGGCACGAGTACTGTGGTGGGTAACCCGCGCATGACCGAAACCACCTACAAGGGTCAGCCTGCACGCCTCTTGGAAGTGTGCGTGGACTCTTCCAACGTGAAAACAGTTGATAAAGACGGCAAGGAACTTCCTTCCGACAATACGCCCTAAACGGTCTCTGAATATTTACACGCTGGTACAGGTGGACGGCAAGTGGAAAATTGCCGAACATGACTGGCCAAATAACGCTAACTGCTAGGTGTTATAACACTGTTGCAGGCGGGTTATACCCCATTAATGAATGGCTTATAGAGTTCCTTTTATGGAATATCTATAAGCCATTCGTTGTATAGTGAAGTTTTTTTGACGACACACTCTCTTGCCGTCAGACGGGGGTAAGGGTAAGGCACTTCCTCAGGCATGTATCAATAACCACAAGACTAATATTTTTACACTCACCCTATCATTGATGTGATTCCGGTTATCTAAGCCTCTTTTCTTTGTTCCACGCGTCCTTTATCTATATAGTTGGATTAGTAGTTTGTGCCTTCCCCGGCCGCACTGTGCTTTTATTATGTGCGTATTAGCGTACCGTTGATGCGCACATAAGGGCGTGCCGTGTGACCGCCCATAGCTACAATGTCACACCGATATAGAGGAACACTTACACATGTCTACGCCGGCTCGCCCTGCAACCAGGCCGGGTTTCGCTGAAACCCTCACCGCGCTTGAGCGCGCCCAGAAGCCGGGGCACGGCGTACCCGCCTACACCCGCTGGGTTAATCGCCGCGTTGCTCGTTACTTTGCAGCCGCGGCCGTCGCAATGGGTATTACGCCGAACGGTGTGACGGCTATTAGTGCCGTATGCTCGGCTGCGGGTATTCTCACTCTCCTACTGGCGCCTCCCACAGCGCTAACAGCACTAGCGGTGGCGCTGCTCTTTGCCCTTGGGTACGGCCTGGATTCCGCCGATGGGCAGGTTGCCCGCGTAACCGGGGCGTCCTCCCCCGCCGGGGAATGGCTTGACCATGTGGTTGATTCAATCCGTGTACCCTGCATCCACCTTGCCGCCTTGGTAGGGTTCATTCGTTACCCCCAGCATTTTTCCCTGACCGGAGCTGCCGATGGTTTCCCCTCCGGCTGGAGCCTATGGTGGCTGCCCATGGCGTTCACCGTGCTGACCGCAGGGCATTTCATGAGCCAGATCCTTGCCGAACAGCTGCGGAACAACCGTAAAACTGCTGCCCCTTCAACCGGTGGCACAATGCGTTCTTTCATTAACCTGCACATGGACGCGGGTACCCTCTGCTGGATTTTTATCGTGTGGGGCTTCGGGCCGCTTTTCGTGGTCGTCTACGCCCTGCTTTTCGCCGCGAACGCCGCAACCGTGCTGCTCTCAATGCGCCGCAAGTACGTTACTCTCTCAACCCCAACCACACCCGCCCAGTAGGAGTCACTATGCTTCAATTTGAATCCCGCATCCCCTCCGTCAGCGTTGTGATCGCCACCAATGGAAAACGCATGCAAAGCTTACGCACCGCAGTCACCGCAATTCTCGATCAGCAGTACCCGGGCCCCGTTGAGGTGGTGATCGTCTACGACCGTGCCACCCCTGACCCGCTCTCCGATATTGAAATCAGCGAGAATCGGTCACTACGTATCATTGAAAACACACGTACCGGCGGGCTAGCTGGCGCACGCAATAGCGGCATTCTGGAGGCCACAGGAATAATCCTGGGATTCTGTGACGATGACGACACCTGGATGCCGGGCAAACTCACCGAACAGGTGGCATTGTGGCGAGCTAACCCGGATGCGGTGGGTATCTCATCTGGTATTACGGTGCGCTCGGACGGGCGGAACATCGTGCGCCCTAGCCCCCGAACGCGCTACTTTCGATGACTTCCTGCGTTCACGGATCACCGAGGTTCACCCCTCCGCAATGCTGTACTCCCGCTCTGACTTGGTGGATGGCCCCGTCGGTCTGGTGGATGAGCAGCTGCCTGCCTCCTACGGGGAAGACTATGACCTGCTGCTGCGCGCTACCAAGCACGGCGATATTCTTTCCGTGCCCCAACCGCTGGTTAGGGTGCTGTGGGATCGGCCGTCCTTTTTTGCCGGTCAGTGGCAGTACATTGCTGATGGCCTCACCTACCTGCTGCGTAAGTTCCCCGAATTTGAGCGCTACCCCAAGGGTGTGGCGCGCGTGGCCGGGCAGGTGGCGTTCGCGCACGCAGCGCTGGGTCATAAGAAAGAGGCATTTGCGTTTGCCCGTTCTTCCCTGCACCGCGATAAGACGCAGCTGCGTGCCTGGGCCGCATACCCGGTTGCTCTTGGTGTTGTAAAACCGCAGACCCTGCTGGATGCGGTGCAGAAAACAGGCAGGGGCCTTTAGACCGTGCCCAACACAGTTACGGCCGCCCTGACGATTCTGAAAAAGGCGGACATTGAGACGATGTCCGCCGGGCGTGGCCTACCCAATAACCAGAACGCCCCGGCTCTGCCAGCGTGGCCGCTGCTCACCCTACTGTATGGGTTCCCAATCATCTGGGCACTTGGGCTGCTGCAGATTGCCCCGATTATCCTTGCCTTTGTGATGCTCGGCTATATGCTGGTGCGCGGGTCGGTACGTATCTACCCTGCCCTGTGGGTGTGGGGTGCTCTCACGTTCTGGGTGGTTGTCTGTGCGGTGTCGCTGGTAGAGCCCACAGACCTTATTGCGTGGGGGTTCCGGTTCTCGGGTGTTTTTTGCGCGGGTGTTTTTACGCTTTACTACTTCAATGCGCGCGCCGCGATCACTCCGGATCGTTTGCTGGGCGGGTTGGTGACCCTCTGGGTCACTCTTGTGATCCTCGGCTGGGGTGGGGTGCTTTTTCTAATTTTAGGCTGCAAACCCCCATGAGTTTCATCATGCCCGCCTCAATTCTGCAGAACCCTCTGGCGCGTGATTACATGCTTCCCCCACTTGCGGAGGTGCAGCGCCCGTGGGGTGCCCCCGAAGCATATAACCGCCCCTCCGCACCGTTTCCCTACGCGAATAGCTGGGGCCTAGCGTACACACTACTGACCCCAATCATGCTGGCGTACCTGCTGCGTCTGCGGAACCGGTGGGCCCAGGTGGGGCTCGTGGTTGCTTTGCTGCTCTCAACCGTCCCAGCGGTGAAGACCAGTAACCGAGGCATGTTCATTGGTTTAGGAATTGTTGTTGCCTATGTTCTGCTGCGGCAGCTGTTTGCTCGTAACTGGCGTGCTGTGGCATTCGGCGTAGGCGTGGTTGCTGTGGGGGTCATTGGGCTTTTTGCTACCGGTACTGTCGCCGAAATTCTGGGCCGCCAAAACTATTCCGACTCCACCGGTGGGCGTGCCGCACTGTATAAATCCACGTGGGAGGCCACCCTGCAATCCCCCATCGTGGGGTACGGTACCCCCCGTATGGAACCCAGTGTGGGGGTTTCGATGGGCACCCAGGGCTACCTGTGGACACTCATGTTCTGCTTTGGCTTTGTGGGCCTGGGCCTGTTCCTTGTTTTCTTATCAAGCGCAGTGTTCTCAGGTCTTCGGGTGGGCACTGCCTCCGGGTACTGGCTTCATGCTGTGCCGGTTAGCTGCTTTGTAGTGCTCATTTTCTACAGTTTTGATATTACTCAGCTGAGCGTGCTGCTGCTGAGTTCAGCGCTGTGTGTGCGCTCGAATTATTACGGGGAGGGACTGTGACGGCGACTAAGCCCAAGTCCTTGGCCCGCAGCGGCTCTCTGTCCTCGCTGTGCGTCATGTATGGCGCCGCGATCGCGTTTGGGACGACCCTGGTGGTATCAAACGGTATTGGTCCGGCTGGGGCAGGCGAGTTTTTTCGCCTCATGGCGCTGTTTGCTATTGCTACCTCAACGGCTGTTTTCGGTGCCGACACGGGGCTGGTGCGTACTATCTCGGCGCAGAACGCACTGGGCAGGTACTCCGCTATTCCCCGGCTGATCCGCTACGCGGTGCTGCCGCCTCTGGCGCTGTCGCTGGGCATCACCGCCGTGGCGTGCATCTACTCGGTGGCGGTGCCGATGCCGCACGAGTATGCAGTGGCGCTTCGGATGAGTGCCCTGTTCGTGATCGTCGCGGCCGTAATGTCGGTGTATTTTGGGGCGCTGCGCGGGCTGAACCATGTGGTCACGTTTACCGTCATGCAGAACGTTCTGCTGCCGACCCTACGCTTCGGTGCAATCGCGCTGGTGGTATTCGCCTCGGGGCACCTGCTGGATCTGGTGTTTGCGTGGACCCTTCCGGTGGCGGCTACGGCGCTGCTGACTCTGTGGGTAGTTGAATCCTATATGCCGCGCAGTAAAGATCGTCCGCAGTCTGAGGCTGCCGCGACCACCCCGCAGGAGAGCGCCCACTCATTTTGGACGTTCAGTTCTGCGCGCGGAGTGGCAACCATTGTTGAGACCATCCTCGAATGGATTGACGTACTCACCGTCACCACCGTTCTGGGGCCTGCCGCCGGTGGTGTTTACGGCGCGGTGAACCGGTGTGTACGCGTGGGTACGATGGTTGAGCACACGGGCCGCATCGTTACCGGGCCGTCCATTAGCGCAGCGCTGGCCACCCAGAACATTGATCGGGCGCGGCAGATCTTCCTGGCTACCACCCGCGTACTCACCGCCATTTCCTGGCCGTTTTACCTGACATTGGCGGCGTTTGGCCCCACCCTGCTGGGGTTCTTCGGGAAGGGCTTCGAAGAGGGGGCCGGCATCCTGTGGGTTATCTGCCCCGCCGCGATGCTTTCAATGAGCGCTGGCGGTGTGCAGTCTATTCTGCTGATGAGCGGTAAAAGCCGTTGGCAGCTGCTCAATAAGCTGTCTTCGCTGGCGGTGGCGATCATTCTCAACGTTGCGTTGGTTCCGCTCTGGGGCCTGTACGGCGCGGTGACGGCGTGGGCTTCAGCGCTTCTGATTGATACTTTCTTGGCGAGCTACCAGGTGTTTCGCCTGGTGGGCATCCGCACCAGCCTGACGGAGATGGCACCTGCCCTCACCCTAGGGGCTTTGGTGCCGCTGGGATGCTCATTTGTGGTGCTAACGGTTGTGGGCCAGGGCCTGTTGGGGCTTGTCCTCTATGTGATATTGTTGGCCCCTTCATACGTCGCGCTTCTGTACTATTTTCGAACCCAGCTGGGCATTGAACGGTTCCTGGCCTCCCGCAAGGGCGGGGGTAAGGGCGCTGGGACGCGTTCCGCGCTGGCACATCAACTATCGATACAGGGAGAGAACACTATGAGTAAACTGTCCGCAACTACGGACGCCCCCGCGGTGTCCCTGCGGGAGCAGCTACACCGGGTGTGGCGCCACAAGATGATTGTGATTATCACCATTGTGGTCTGCACCCTCATAGCGGTGGCGTTTAGCTTCCTCGCTCCGCCTAAGTACACCGCTAAGTCGAGCGTGCTGGTGAACCCGCTGGTGACCGATCCCGCTGCCGGTGGTAACGCAAATTCTCTGAAGGTGGATATCTCTACCGAGTCCCGCGCGGCTGGGTCGCGTGAGGTGGCTGATAAGGCCGCAGATAATCTGCGCTCTGAGGGCGTTGATAATGACTCCAAGCTTACCGACAAGCTGATGAACTCAACTAAGGTGGTTCCCACCTCGCAGACTGCGGTGCTTGACATTGAGGTGAGCGATTCCAACGCTAAGCGTTCCGCACAGTACGCGAATGCTATCGCCAAGGCCTACCTGGAGGTTCGTCAGAATAACCTGAAGGAAACCATCACCGATAGCGTGAAGAAGCTTGACGCTCAGATCAAGCAGCTTGAAGATGAGGATAAGAATAATAACGGAAACGCGAACTCTGCGAAAATTTCGCAGATGCGGGAGCGCCGTAACCAGATCCAGCTGACCTCCACGGTCGGCGGGCGTGTGCTGACTGAGGCTCAGCCGCCGAAGAAAGCCACCGGGCTGGGGCACAGGAAGACTGCCTTGGCGGGCGTGGGTACGGGTCTGCTGCTGGGCGTACTCATCGCGTACGTGTACGACCGTATGATGCGTACCGTGGGGTACTCAGATCGTTTGAAGGATCTGGGGATTCCGGTGCAAACGGTGCGCCCGCGGTCCTCTGATGAGGATACGCTGCTACTGATGCGCCGTATCGGATCGCCTGACGGCAACCTGCGGGCTTCTAATATTTCGGGCATTGTGATTGTCTCGGATTCTCCTGCGTTGGCGGATCAGCTGCACCGGCAGCTATACCGTACTATCCCCAGCGGTAAGGCGTACTTTACGGACTACCCGGCTTTGAGCAAGGTGCTTGAGCATTACTCGCCCGAGCAAGTTATTGAGAGTAATGAGATTCCGATGGTCATTAACTTTGGCCGATGAGGCGCCCCTGTCTACTTTGCTGCGTTTATCCGAAGCATGCCGCGTGTGCTTAGTGCCGGTGGGTGAGCTGAGCTCCCGGGCACAGGTTCGTGAGCTGTTCTCGCACCTGCGGACCCTGGAAAACACCGTGAGCATCGCCATCTTTATGGACACCGACCCTGAGAAGGAGAAGGTTGATGGAGCGACTGCGTAAGAAGCCCTCGAAGCTGCTGCTTGTTTCCAGCAGCGGTGGGCATCTGAAGCATCTGACGGCCACGTTTGATGCGTGGCAGAACTATGAGCGTGTGTGGGTAAGTTTTAGCAGCCCGATGTTGAGTCTGCGCTGGCGGAGGAGAAGGTGTACTGGGCCTACTACCCCACCACCCGCAACGTGAAGAATGCCATCCGTAACCTGTTTTTGGCGTTCAAGATTTTCCCCCGGGAGAGGCCCGATGTGGTGGTCTCTGCCGGGGCGGGGGTGGCGGTTCCGTTCTTTGTGGCGGCTAAGCTCTTCCGGGCTAAGACCCTCTACATTGAGTGCTACGACCGCCCCACCCTGCCGACGATGACGGGAAAAATGCTGTACGTGCTCGCGGATGATTTCAATGTTCAAAGCGATGAGCAGCAGAAGAATTTTCCCGATTCACGGGTGATTCACCCGATCTTTTAAGGGGTTGGCGCGTCTCACACGTTGAACCGCCGCTAATCCGCGTCCTCGTTCCTTTTTAGGGGTATATTTAAAGGACGCTACACATATACCGTAGCTGTGGGGTACTTGCCTCACCCGGTTTTATTTTCCGCCTCGGCTAAACCGGCGCATTTTCCGGATGTGCTTGCTGAGTACCCTCACCGATAAAAGCATAGAGAGGAATAGGCTATGTCTATTCACAATTTCCCGGATGTTAGCGTCAACGACGCTAATTCTGGCGTGCCCGTTCTCACACCTAATACAGATCCGGTTAATATTCCCACTAAAACATATGACCTTGTCATCTCTTTAGGTACTGATTACCACAGGTTTGATAGGCTTCTGCGTTGGGTTGATGCGTATCTTAAGGAGAAACCCGCATCTTAGCTGCCTGGTGCAGCACGGTCATACCGCACCTATTGAGCGTGGCGAGAATGTAAGGCTCATGCCTGCTGGGGATCTCATGGGCTACTATGCTACGGCCTCTGTGGTGGTTGTTCAGGGCGGCCCCGGTTCGATTCAGGATGCACGCCGTACCGGTGCTATTCCGCTGGTGGTACCACGCCGCGCGGAGTTTGATGAGGTGGTCGATAACCACCAGGTTCCCTTTGCTGATCTGATGGAAAAACGTGGCCACGCGGTGGTGGTCAATAGCCGCGCGGAGCTGTTCGATAAGCTTAATTTGGCGTTGGCTAATCCTTCTCTGTTCCGTTCTGCTGAACCGTATGTTGCCGCCCCTGAGGTCTCGGCTGAGCAGCTTTCTGAGGCTCTTCATGACCTTCTTACGGGTCATTCGCACCGTACCGAGGGTTATGTGACTCGTTTTAAAAATGCTGCCCGGGCGCATTTTTTGGGTAAACGTGAAATGGCTCGGATTAGCTCTTTAACTCCTAATGCTTAGGATTGTGTTTTTAAGTTCACACCGCCCTGGTTTGCCGTGCCCAAAATAAGCAGTATTCTAAATTTATAGCCTACGAAGCTCACAGGATATTCTCAGCTATTTTTACCGCCGCCGGTCTCTTTTGACTTCCGAGGCGCGGTAGCCTTGTATATGGTTTGTGCGTTTTGGGATAACCCGCGCACTGTTGGAAAGGAAAACTATGTCAGTTCAGGAATCCACCGTAGTTAACGTGACCGTTGAGCAGATCGCTACCGCTTACGCGAGCGAGGACTTTGCGCGATTCGTGTGCTCTGAGGTCGGCGTTGAGTTTGAAAGCTTCTCCCTTGAGGGCGACGCTTCCGGTGAGTTCACCGCAACTACTGTGCGCACCATCCCCTCGGACCGTGTGCCCGATATTGCCCGTAAATTTGTGTCCAATGGCGTTAATATGACTCAGGTTGACCGCGTAAGCGCCCCCGCCGCTGATGGTTCCCGTACCGTGGATACCGAGGTGAAGGTGAACGGCATGCCGGTGAATGCTAAGGCTTCGCAGGCTCTGGTATCCCAGGGCGAGCAGACCCGTGTGGATGTGAACGGCGAGGTTTCCTGCTCGATCCCGCTGGTGGGCAAGAAGATTGCTGCCTCCGCTGAGCCGCAGGTTGGCCGCGTACTGAAGGTGCTGGGCACCTCGGCTGAGAAGTGGACCGCACAGCAGTAACACTAGTTCTGTGACGGTGTTCGGGCGGTTACCGCCCCAGATCGGCTTACCCCGTGTAGCACCGTAAAGCGGCAGGTGCACCCCTTGCGTGGTGCATCTGCCGCTTAGTTTTTAGAGAAGCCCTCCCCCAACAGGTGAGGGCTTTCAACTGCTAGTTTAGTCGTTCTCCTGAGCGATGAGACCCCTTTTGATGCTGGCCCCGTGCTGCTGTTCGTCGTCCAGCAGGCGCATAATGCGCCCAAGAGCTTCAATTGCGTCGTGTTCTGCCTCCAACAGGTCTACAACTTTACGAAGCTTGGTGCTTGAGGTGTGCTCGGTGTACGGGAAGTAGTGTACGCGCACCCCCACTTCGGCGAAGCGGTTTTCTAAGGCTATGCCTTTTTCGGTGCCTTTCCAGTCATCGCCTTTGAAAAACACATCAAAGGGCTTCTGAGACCAGGTATGTAGTTTATCCGGGTTAGTCTCAATATGCACCTCGTCCACGTAGCTAATGTGGCTGACGATTTCGGCGCGTTCTTCAATCGGGATGACGGGTCGGCGGCCTTTGGTTTGTTCCAGCACGTCGTCGTGAACCACCCCGGCGATGAGGTGGTCGCAGTTCGCTTTTGCTTGGCGCAGGATGTTCAGGTGGCCGACGTGGAAAAGGTCGTAGGCGCCGGCGGCGTATCCGATGGTCATGGGGTTCTCTCGTGGGTGACTGAATAATGAAATTTTTGGTGGCACCTCTAGCGCTTGTCCGTTCCCTGTTTCTTGATGAAAACAAGGGGCATTTAGGGAGGGAAAAGCCGTGATCTGCAGGCACCAGCCTAATTCTAGCACCGCCCAGTTCCGCGGCAGGCTTATCGTGAAAGTCGCGCCAATCACCCCGGAAGGATAGCCGCTCTTCAGTGGCCTCTGTTAGTCAGAAGTCACAGCACAAGCAGCAGGAAGTTAGGGTAATCTTTTGCCGACTCACCTCATAAAAACTAAGAATTATGATAATAATGAAGGGGATAGTGTGAATAACTTCGATATGCAATCGGCATACTATATGCGTGAGAATTTTCCAAAAATCCTTAGGCTATTCTCCCCTAAACGGCACCTTAAAAGTTTTCTCGGATAATCACCATTTACCCATGAGTAGTTTATGAACCTAGGACTTCTACAATGAAAAAGAATCGTATAAATACCTTCTACGCGCTTAATATACTCACTATACTTGACGGGGAAATTCTGGAATGCGCGGGTACATCCACAACTCAGTATGCTGACTTGGATATATCCACGGAGAAAGACAGAAATATCATTCTCGAAGATCTGCTACGGCCTGAGCTATTGCACTATTCACCTGAAAACCAGCATAAGATACGGCTAAGTTTTCTGTACTGTACTAAGAACTGCGGTGAGACGCAGCTGGAAGATTTACTAAATTTTTATAGCGGAAGTATTTTTCCAACCCCCAACAGTAAAATCACCTATAAAGAGTTTTTTGAAATTATGTACACCAGTTTATTTTCCCAAAATATAGAGGTGGAAGAATTAGATCATTTTATGTTCTACGACGATCCCTCACCCTCACGCGTGGAATTTATTCAACGGGTAGGTACTTTCGACTGCCGTACTGCTCCTATCGTCCGGGTATGAAAACCGCCAAAGCATAAGCAACAGTTTGGTACGTGCCCACGAGATACGCCACTGATACAGCGGGGCAGAAATTCCCCGCTGACCAGTTGGCATCGCCAGAACGTACTACGCGTGTTTTCCTGCAGCCTCCCGGGCTGCTTCTTCGGCGGCAACCCAGGAGAGCATTGCGCATTTGACGCGGGCCATGAATTTTGAGACCCCCGAGAATGCCGCCATATCGCCGTACTCTTCTTCATCCAGGGTGATCTGACCGCGTGAACGCAGCATCTGGCGGAACGCATCCACGTGGTGCTGCAGTTCCCCCACGGTCATGCCCGGCGCCATCTCTGAGAGCACCGATGCCGCAGCCATTGAGATAGAGCAGCCATCACCTTCCCAAGAGACTGACTCGATCACCTGCTCGCCGTCTTGAGGCTCCTGGGCAAGCACCAGGCGCAGGTTAATCTCGTCCCCACAGGTGGGGTTGTACTGGTGGTTATCGGCGCTGCAACGCCCGTTAGGGACCTCCACGAGGTGCTCACCCGAACGCTGTTTGGAGTGCTCCAGGATAATTTCTTGGTACAACGATTCTAAAGACATAATCCATCCATTTCTGCGGCAGTGTGTAGAGGTAGATACGGTGCGCGTTCGGCGCGGTTACAGGCCAAAAATAGGGGCGCACCTTCGCCAAAGCAGCCAGGAACGCCTCAATATCGTCAGTGGTGTTATACAGGGTAGGCGGAGGCGCGGGTGGAGGCGGTGACCCCTGAGAGCTTATGCAGCGGCTGGGCGCAATGGTGCCCCACTCGCACCGCAATACCCCAGGTGTCCAGAAGCTGACCCACATCGTGCGGGATGCACCCCATCAATCGCCAAAGACACAAGCCCGGCGCGGCGGGCAGGGTCGGCGGGCCCGAGCAGGCGCACCCCCTCAATCTGCTGCACACCCGCAGCAAGGCGCTGCCCCAGCTCATGCTCCCACGCCTGCACATTGGCCATCCCCACATGCTCAAGGTAACGCACGGCGGCGGCAAAAGCCACAGTCTGCGAAACCCGCTGGGTGCCCGCCTCAAACTTAATGGGAGCGGGCATGTACTCGGCATCTTCCAGGCCCACACGGGTGATCATAGAACCGCCAGTAAGGAATGGCGGTAACGCATCCAGCAGCTCGGCACGGCCATAGAGCGCGCCAATACCGGTGGGTGCGAGCATCTTATGCCCCGAAAATGCGGCGAAATCCACCCCAAGACCCGGAAAATCAACGGGCATATGCGGTACTGACTGGCAGGCATCAAGAACAGTGAGTGCGCCCGCTTTCCGTGCGAGCGCCACCATATACGGCACGTCCGTGATCGCACCAGTCACATTAGAGACATGCGTAAACGCTAAGATACGGGTGTTCTGCCCCACGATCTGTTCAGCAGCCTCGTAGTCGAGTTGGCCGTCGGAGGTCACCGGAATGTGGCGCAAGGTTGCGCCGGTGCGCTGGGCTAGGATCTGCCAGGGAATCAGGTTGGCGTGGTGTTCCACCTCGGTGGTGACAATCTCATCACCCTCACCTAGGGCGAACTGTTCGGCTTTTTCCCCGCCAATCCCTTGAGAGGCGTTCCCGATAGCGTAGGCGATAAGGTTCAATGCCTCAGTAGCGTTGGAGGTCCACACGAGTTCCTTATCAGTGGCGCCCACAAAACGAGCAACGGTAGCTCGCGCATCCTCGAACAAGTCGGTGGCTTCAACTGCGAGCGTGTGCGCCCCCCGGTGTACCGCAGAGTTCGCGTGCAGGTAGAAGTCACGTTCGGCATCAAGCACCTGCAGGGGTTTCTGGCTGGTGGCCCCCGAATCCAGATACACCAGCGGGTGCCCATTCACCTGCGTACCGAGGATAGGGAAATCGGCGCGCAGATCACGCACCAGCTGGTCATTCAACGGCGTGTTCGCTGGGGTCGAGTATTCTGCCACGGTAACCTTCTTCTCTCGTGTGGGGCACGCCCAGTTTAAGGATGCTAAGCGTCTAGGACGCCCAAAACCGGGCGTGGCGCACAGCGCGCAAGCACCCGGCAGGGCATAACGTCATACTTTTCTAGCTTATTCCTCCACCCGGGGTGAAGGATAGTTAGGTGTGTGCAACCACGCGCCCCAAAGCACCGCCGCAGTACCCGGCAGCTAGGCGGAGTGGTAGTGCTGCTGCGCCGCAACTAGGCCTTTCTCAACGAGCATACGCACCGCATCCGCCGCATTAGAGATCAGGAAAGGCAGTTTTTCACCTCGGTCGTGGAGAACGGTTTGAGCACAAAATCTGCGGTGTTCATGCGACCAGGCGGGCGGCCAATACCAGCACGCACACGGTAGTACTCTTTAGTGCCGAACGCTTTAGTAATGTCACGCAGGCCGTTGTGCCCGCCTTCTCCCCCACCGCGTTTAAGTTTGATGGTGTCAAAGGGGATGTCCAGCTCGTCATGCACCACCACCACATGGTCGGGCTCAATCCCGTAGAACTTTGCGACCGCTGAGACAGGACCGCCCGAAACGTTCATGTACCCGAGCGATTTCATGAGCACAACCTTGGGCCCGCCCATACCAAGACGGCCCGTAGCCACGACAGCGGACGCTTTAGGATGTTTTTTGAAGGTTCCGCCCACCTCACGCGCCAGCTCGTCAAGCACCATCTGCCCAATATTGTGGCGTGTTGCGGCATATTGCGGGCCGGGGTTTCCCAAACCGACGATGAGCCACGCATCAGACATATCAGCCCGCCCCTTCAAGAATCGTGTGAGTAGTGACAAATCAGCCCCCTTGTGGGTGTGAAATGTTCCGGCAGATACGGTGCGACCCGCACCGAGCCCGGTAGGTTCGTGTGCGGGTCGCGCCCAATACGGTTATCTGCCGCTTATTGGATTAGTCCACAAACAGCAGGTCGATGTGCTGCAGCTCGGGGCGGATCGGGTGACGCTGAATATCCTGCACGCGAGCCTTGAACTGCTCGCCGTCAACCTCAATCACCAGAACGGCATCCTTGTTGCGCACAGCCAGGGTGGTCTCGTGGCCCGGCAGGATCACGTGCTTAGCTCTTTGCCGTTGCCGTAGATAACGGCGGGAATGTTGCCTGCTGCGCGGATGCGGCGTGCGTAGCCCTTCCCAAAATCGGGGCGGGGCTCAGCGGTAATCTTAATTTCTGACATGGTAATCTCCACTCTATACATAATGGGTAATGCGCCAAGAGAATAATGGCGCGAATCATGGGATTCCATGCGCCACCTCGTCGATAACGGCAGAGTCTGCCCTCGCCTTGGCTAACACTATATTCTTACAAATTTTCCAGATGCGAGCAAGAGTGCTCACACGCCAGCCTGACGGCTAGCTACAGGGTGCACAGGTACTCAGCGAGCGCATCGCGGTGATCGCGCGGGGTGAATCCGGCAGCGATAAGCTTTGAAAGATCCAGGGCAGAGTTGGCGGGGCGCGGGGCGAAGACCTGGGCGTTGGCGAAGTATTCTTCAGTGGTGGTGTTGCTTACTCGGGCGGCATCGTGACCGATTCCGGTGTAGACGGCTCGGGCCAGGTCTGCCCAGGTGATGACCTCACCGCTGTTTGACACATGGTAGGTGCCGTAGGGTGCGCCGGTAAACAGCAGATGCAGTGCTGCCCCCGCCAAGTCTTGGGTGAAGGTGGGGCGCCCCCACTGATCCGCCACGACGGCAGGATCCACGCCGCGTTCGGCCAGCGATGCCATAGTTGCCACAAAATTTTTTGCCCTCGCCAACCACCCAGCTGGTGCGCAGCAGGTAGTGTTTGCGCCACGCGGTCGCGGCGCTCTCCCCGCCGCCTTGGAGGCGCCATACACGCTCAGCGGGGAGATGGGATGCTCCACCGAGTATTCCTGCCCTACCGGCAGAGTTCCGTCGAAGACATAGTCGGTGGAAACGTGCACGAGAGGAAGATTCGCTTCTTCGCAGACGCTCGCTAGGGCGGCGACTCCGTGGGCGTTGGCGGCCCAGGCTTCGCGGCGCCCCTCGGGGGTTTCGGCGTTATCCACTGCGGTGTAGGCGGCGGCATTGATGACCGCACGGTATGACCGCCAGCGGAAAGCGTTTCGCCATTTTTCGGGGGTACCGAGATCGAGCCGGTCACGGTCCACCGCCTCGAAAGGGATGTTCTTCGCGGTCAGCTGGCGAACGAGTTCACGCCCGAGCTGCCCACTTGCACCCACGATCAGAAGAGGGTCGGGGGTAAGCGGGGTGATCTCATGTAGGCGCGGGTGTTTGCGGTCCTTCTCTGAAAGCTCAGCCTGCGCCAGGTCGATAGGCCAGTCGATGGCGGCGCTTTCGTCCGCGAGGTTCAGGAAGCTGTATGCGGTCAGAGCATCCGCCGACCAGTGGTCGTTCACCAGGTAGGTGTAGGCGGTGTTTTCCTCCAGGGTTTGGAAGGCGTTGCCAACCCCGCGCGGAACGAAAGATAGCGGTGTCGGGGCCGAGTTCGACGGTCACGACCCGTCCGAAGCTCTCCCCGCACGCAAGTCTACCCAGGCACCGAAAAATTCGGCCGCTCGCCACCGAAACGTATTTGTCCCAGGGTTCGGCGTGAATACCGCGTGTGGTGCCTACCGAGGTGTTAAAAGAAATATTATTCTGCACCGGGTCAAAATCGGGCAGACCGGCGGCACGCATTTTCTCACGCTGCCAGTTTTCCTTAAACCAGCCGCGATTATCGCCGTGCACGGGCAGATCGATGACGAGCAGCCCCGGTATATCGGTTGCCCTTACGTTCAGTTCTTTCGTCATTTACTGCCCCGCCTTCGCGTATTTAGCCTCAACTTCTGCCTTGAGCGGTTCCCACCAGGAACGGTTATCGGTGTACCACGCGATGGTATCGGCAAGACCCGCCTCAAAGTCGGTGAACTGCGGTTCCCACCCGAGCTCTTCGCGCAGACGGGTGCCGTCAATGGCATACCGCATATCGTGCCCGGGCCGGTCTATCACGTGCTCAAAGTCGTTCTCGTCTTTACCCATGAGGCGAAGAATAGTGCGCAGCACGGTAATATTATTCTCCTCACCGTCTGCACCGATAAGGTAGGTCTCGCCAATTTTCCCGGATTCAAGGATGCGCAGCACCGCCGAAGAATGATCGGATGCGTGAATCCAGTCGCGCACGTTCAGGCCCTCGCCGTAGAGCTTAGGGGTCAGCCCCGAGAGGATATTCGTAATCTGCCGGGGAATAAATTTTTCGATGTGCTGATACGGCCCGTAGTTATTCGAGCAGTTCGAGATAGTCGCCTCAATCCCGAAAGAACGCACCCAGGCGCGCACCAGCAGATCCGAACCTGCCTTGGTAGAGGAGTACGGGGAGGAAGGGTTGTAGGGAGTAGTTTCGGTGAACTTTGCGGGGTCATCCAGCGCCAAATCGCCGAAAACTTCATCGGTTGAGATGTGGTGATAGCGGGTTCCGTGCCTGCGCACCGCCTCCAGCAGGGTAAACGTGCCGATCAGGTTGGTGTGAATAAAAGGTTCTGGGTTTGCCAGGGAGTTATCGTTATGGGACTCTGCGGCGTAATGGATGACTGCATCCGCCTGCGCTACGAGTTCGTCGGTGAGTTCACGGTCTGCAATATCGCCAACCACTAGTTTAAAGCGGGATTCATCAAGCCCCGCAAGGGAAGCCGCGTTCGCGGCGTACGTCATTTTGTCGAGAACTGTGACAGTGTGCTGAGTGCGCTCCAACAGGTGATGAACAAAGTTTGAGCCAATAAAACCGGCGCCGCCGGTAACAAGAATGTGAGCCATACGTTAGATTTTAGCGCCCGACACCCGTATTTTTATGCATACAAACGGCGAGAATCGTGACACAATATAGAAACTATGAAAGGAATCATTCTAGCTGGCGGCACCGGCAGCCGCCTTCACCCCATCACTCAGGGCATTAGCAAACAGCTCACCCCGGTCTATGACAAGCCGATGATCTATTACCCGCTCTCAACACTCATGTTGGCGGGTATCCGGGATATCCTCATTATCACCACCCCTGCCGACCAGGAGCAGTTCCAAAGGCTGCTCGGGGACGGCTCAAGATTCGGGGTTCACTTCGAATACAAGGTGCAGCCCTCCCCTGACGGGCTGGCTCAAGCATTTATTCTTGGTGCAGATTTTATTGGTAATAGCCCCGTTGCCCTCGTGCTTGGCGACAATATTTTCTACGGGCACGGGCTCGGCACCCAGTTGGCCAAATACGAACAGAAGGACGGCGCAACTGTCTTCGCCTACCAGGTGGCTGACCCGCGCGCCTACGGTGTGGTCGAATTCGATGAGAACAACAACGCCCTCTCCATTGAGGAAAGCCCGAAAAACCCAAGAGCGACTACGTAATCCCCGGCCTGTATTTCTACGACCGGGATGTGGTTAACTATGCACAAGAACTTGAACCTTCACCGCGTGGTGAACTGGAAATCACCGACCTTAACCGTGTATACCTAAAACAGGGTAAACTGAAAGTGGAGGTTCTTCCGCGCGGCACTGCGTGGCTCGACACCGGCACCTTCGATTCACTCGCGGATGCCACGAACTTCATCCGCACCGTGCAAAAACGTCAGGGTCTTTCCATTGGATGCCCCGAAGAAATTGCGTGGCGCGCAGGCTGGCTCAGCGATCAGGAACTCAGCAAGATTGCAAGCCCCCTCGTTAAGAGCGGTTACGGCGAATACCTTCTCAACCTGCTACGGTAAGGTGGCGTCTTCGCTCAACTGTGCCCGGGCACGGGTCGACTACACTCAGCTCAAATACATCACATACGCATTCTGGAGTAATCACAGACCATGACCATACTGGACTTTGTGCGCACCACGAGGGCAAACCTCGTGTTGCTTATCCTCGGCATCATTATTGGTGCCCTCTTAGGTGTTGGCTATTCCCTCACCCAGCCCAAGGTGTATGCGGCCAGCGCATCCGGGTACGTCACCATTGGCAGCGGCGGCACCATTGACGTGCTCTCGGGCTCATCGGCTGCGAAAGACCGCGCCCGTTCCTACTCCGCTATCGTCTCCTCCGAGGCTGTGGCGAAAATCATTCAAGAGAAAAACCCCAATATGGGGATGACCGTCAGCGGTATCCGCGGCAGTGTTACCGCGTCCACTGACGAAAACAGCTCGCTGATTAAAGTCAGCGCCCACGCCTCCACACCGGAGCAGGCACAGGTTCTGGCGAACTCGGCGCTACACGCCACCGCTGAATACATTAAAAATATTGAAGGCAATAACGGCGGTAGCGGCAACGCCGCCAGCAGCAATGGGGGGAATAACGCCACCCCCAATGCTGAGAACGGCAACACTGCAGGTGCTAGTGCTAGCGCGAACACCGCTGTTAGCGGTAACGCCGCGAATAATATCCGCGTGATCCCTCTCGATAACGCAAGTATTAACCCCCCGCTGGTATCCCCCAACTACACCCGTAACACCCTCATCGGTGCAGTCGCCGGGCTCGTTCTTGTGTACGTTGTGATCTTCCTGCGCCGCTCCGTGGACCAGCGCATCCGTACCCGTGATGACGCCGTGAAAGCCACCGGCAGCAGCATCCTTGGTGTTCTGCCCACCAGTGATGACCTCACTGAAGAAAACATTGTTACCGGCTCCTCCAGCGACCATATCGCTCAAGAGTCGATCCGTCAGCTGCGCACCAACCTGCGTTTCGTCAATATTGACGAGCCGCCGCGTTCGTTCCTGGTCACCTCCGCGGTTCCCAGCGAAGGTAAGTCCACCGTGTCGCTGTCACTGGCGCGTTCCATGGCTGAGTCTGGTCAGGCTGTCATCCTCATCGATGCTGACCTGCGCCGCCCCACCCTGGCGAAGAAACTCAATGTTGATGCGAAGGTCGGTCTCACCCAGGTGCTGGCCGGTCAGGTCGATATTGCTGAGGCCGTGTACCAGTTGGAGGAATCCAACCTGTTCGTGCTCACCGCCGGGCGTATCCCCCCGAACCCCTCAGAACTGCTGGGCTCCGATAAGATGCGCCAGCTGGTCAGGGAACTATCCGAAGAGTTCGTAGTGGTTCTGGATGCCCCACCGCTGCTGCCCGTCACCGATGCCTCACTGCTCTCCTACGCGGTAGACGGCGTGATTATGGTTGGTTCGATCGGTAAGAGCCACCGCGAGCAGATGACCGAGGCAACCAATAACCTGAACAAGGTGAATGCTAACCTCTTCGGTCTGGTGCTGAACCGCGCGCCGCGTAAGGGCCTGGGTAACTCCTACTACGGCTTCGGCTACGCCAACAGCTACGTGGGGTACGCAACCTACTACGGCTACTCAAAAGACGGCACGAAGAAAAAAGTGAAGTCTCGGAAGAAAGCCAAGAAATAGGTTTACCGCCCGCAGCAGTAAACCGGGGCGGGGATAAGACATTGTGCCTTGTCCCCGCCCTATACTGTAGCTACAGCACACGCTTCAAAAACTAACTGGAAGACACCCCTGTGGAAAAAACTGAACGGCAGGCCGCCTCAGCGCCGCTCAAAGCACGCATTATGCTGGCGCACGCCTACTTTCAGCGCGTCGCCAACGCCAACGGCATAGATATTTTGCACGTTAAAGGGTACGCATTCGGCCCGGAGGTGTACCGTTCCGAGCGGCACAGCACCGACGTGGATTTGCTGGTACGCCCCTCCCATGTGGACCGGTTCGTGCAGGCGCTTATAGCTCAGGGGTGGAGTATCCAAGCGCACTTTGAAACCGGCTCAGTATTTGAGCACGCCATGACCCTTCACCATGATGCGTGGGGGCTAACCGACATACACCGGTTCTTCCCCGGCCTGGGTGAGAACCATGAACGGGTTTTTGAGCAGCTGTGGCTGGCCCGAACCACACGCGATATAGCGCACCGGCCCTGCACCGTACCGTCTGTGCTGGATGCGCGAGTTATTGTGGTGCTGCACCGTGCACGAGCCGCCGCGAAATACAGCAGCGACCTCAAATACCTTAACGAAATCATGAGCTACAGCGAATGGGAACGGGTACACGATAGGGCCTTAGAGCTGCACTCCGGCATCGCCTACGCGGCGGCGATGGGGCATCTAGCGGCCTACAGGGGGCACCGCGACTACCTGCTGTGGAAGGCTGTCTCGACGAAAGTTCCCCCCTACCTGCTGTGGTTTGCGCGGGTGCGCTCAGCACGCGGTATTGCCGAGAAGGCACGAGTTATCAGGAATATTGCGCTGGTAAACGAAGACCACCTGGCAATGACGCTGGGGCATAAACCCAGCCGGAGCGAAATATGGCGGCAGTTCTTCAGCCGTTTCGGCATTAAATTTCCGGAAGGCGGCAAATAATGGCTGAGCTTCGTTACCGCATCCCCGAACATATCGCCTATGTGCACACTGACGAATTCGCCAAGTACAGCCCCACCGCCAGCTATCTTGCTGATTTGCGCACCAGCAGCATCGCGGTCTTAGAGGGGTCAGCATCCATTATTTGGGGCGTGTTTGAGGTTCCGCTGACTCTCCCGGAGGCTATTGAGGAGATCGCGGAGCTTGCGGAGCAGGACCCTGCGGCTATCGCCGAGCAGGTGCAGGATTTTGTGGCCGATTTAGTCTCCCGCGAGTACCTGGAAGAACTGTAAACAGGCGGTATGTTCCGGGAAACTTCCCCCCACCTGCCCTTACCCGCAATACTGCGTGAATACAGCCAAAGCGTGCAGCGTTAGCGTTATCCCAGCTGGGCCACATACTCGTGCAGCTGGGAGATAAACCTCTCTTCAGAGAACTTTTCAACATGGGCGCGAATCTGCTGGGGGTCCCACTGTGCCGGGTCAAATGAGGACACGGCAGACTCAATCAACTCAGGGGTTGGCTCATCAATAAACACACCGGTACGCCCTTCCACGACGGTGTCAAGGAAACCGCCGGCACGGAACGCAATCACAGGTTTACCGCTTGCACCTGCCTCCAGGGGGGTAATCCCGAAATCCTCGTGTGAAATCGCCAGCAGCGCCACACAGTTGCGGTAGGCGTAACATAGCTGCGCATCCGGCAGATCTGAGGCGATACGCACCGTCGGCCCGGCATGTTTTGAGAAGGCTATCTTTCTCAGGGCCCCCGGCCGATAATCAGTAGTTTCTTTCCCATGCGCGTGAACGCCTCCACCGCATGTTCTATGTTCTTATACGGCAACAGGCGTGAGACGATCAGGAAATAGTCGCCGTCGGCCATGAACTTCTCCAAACCAGGAATCGGCTCGGCCGGGGAGTCCATATCTACCGAATGCGGCGGGAAAAAAATCGGTACATCCTCTTTACCGTAAACGTTCTGATCCGCTTCCCTAATGATGGTGGAGTTACCCACATAGTTCTCGGATTTTGCGGCGGCCCGCTGATCCCACAGCTTCAGTGCGGGACTGAGCGTGCGCAAAGCAATCCCCGCAACACCGTCTTTTTTCTTCCCCAAATACTGGTCGCTCAGGTACAGCCAGCGTGCCGGGGAGTGGCAGTAGACGAAGCTCTGCCCGGCGTACCTGAACCCGTGCGCCCAGCCGGTGGTTGAGATAATCGCCTTCCGGGCGGGCACCTTCAACAGAGACGAAGCGAACGGCAGCAGCGGCAGCGCGAAACGGTGTTTATGGCGGAACAGCCCAATGCGGTTAATGCCGCTGGTGACAATTTTTGCATCTTTAAACTCGGGGAAAGTACCTTCGGGGTCGTAAAGGGTGGTGTATATTGTCGCCTCGGGGAAGGCCTTGTGCATGGCAAGTACCACCCGCTCGGCCCCTCCTCTTTGAGTGAGGTAGTCGTGCGCGATAGCGATTTCTTCGGTAGCTTGCACCCGCCAGAACGGCAGGCATTTTTTAGCGGTTTTCTGTGCTCCGCTGAGCAGATGATGTGCGTGTGCGAACATGATGTGGTTCCTAGAATACTTTCTGGGCGCGGCGCGGGTATTTCACACCCGCGTAGGAGGCTGCTTCAACCTGTAGCGCCACAATTTTCTCGGCGAGCTTTACCGGGAGTTTGAGCAGGATTCTATCGCTGGCGTCCCCCACTGTTTTGATGGTTCGTTCGGTGGTGAATAATGCGAGTGTTTTGACCGCTGCGCCCCACACCCCGCCCGGGTTTGGGGCGGTGTGTGCCTGTTCGCCGTGTTTTCGCACGAAAATGGAGCGCGCCGCCCCAGAGTGCAGGGCACGTAGAGCGCGTACGGAGGTGGTGGTTGCTTCTGCGTGGTGTTTCGCCTCTACCTCGGAAGAGATAAGGATTTTTCCCGCAGCGTCGGCGATCATTTTCCCCATATCGACGTCTTCCCAGCCGTAGAGGCGGTAGGCGGGGTCGAATCCCCCTACTTTGTGGAAGAACTCGGCTGATACGGACGAGTTACCGTTCCAGTAATGCCAGCGCTCATGTGGGGGTACACTGAGCGCTCCCTGCTTGAACTTTTTATCTCGGTAGTTGCCATAAACCAGCGAGTAGGGGGTCTGAGGAAATACGTTGTTAAGGGTGCCGATAACCCCGTCGTACTCTTGGTGCAGGCGAAGGTGGTTCGCTACGTAATGTTCGTCCGGCTGCAGGTCATCATCACAGCGGATGAGTACCTTGGCATTAGCGGCCCGGTGCCCGGCGTTCAGGGCTGCTACCCTCCCCCGGTTTTCGGGGAAAATAATGGTGCTTAGGTTCAGCCCGCCCTCGGCAGCATATTTTTTCAGGACAGCCTCGCTATTGTCGATATCGCCATCGAGCACAACGATTACCTGAAAGTCTTTTTCTGTTTGGGCCACGTAAAGCCTCCAGTGGGTAGTGCAGCAGGTGTGCACCGCCTCTGGAGGGGATAATGACGGCCGCTTTGTAGTAGTGGTCGGCGTTATGCGAGTGAGCTTCGTGATGTGTAAGGTGAGTCATAACGATATGCTTTTATGATGTGATTCTGTTGTGTTCCGGTCGGCTCGCGCCGCCGTAGAGGGACATTATGCGGGTGAAATATGCTGTTCCAGGATTTCACGCACGCGTTCTTTACCGGCCTCAGGAGAGTACAGCTCCTGCCAGCGCCAGAAAGCGTCAGATACGGTGTTGGTGAGCTTCTCAGAGTCTGAGCTCAGCTGTTCTGCGACGATGCTGATCGTACGCGCCAGCTCGGCCTCATCCCCCTTGGGGACGATATACGGATAGTTTTCACCCACGATCTCGGGCAGTGCCCCCGAATCGGAGACAATAAGAGGCACGCGGGCGCTCATTGCTTCAGCAGCAACAAGCCCGAAAAGACTCGGCAACTAGTGAGGGAACTACCAGCATATCGACGTTGTTAAACAACGCCTCAGGGGTGGCCCATCCCAGACGCTCGGTGTGCTCTGCAATACGGCTAAGGGAACGTTCAACCTGTTCCTGTTCCACCTCAGAGGTGAAAACGGGTTCCCCTGCTACCACTAGGCGGTACGCGCCGCCTCCCTGGGTGAGGGTAGCAATAGCCTTACACAGCGGAACTATACCTTTAATGGGGCTCAGCCGTCCAATAAATCCCACACGTATGACATCAGTATTGTCATGTTTAAGGTCTGTAGGTACCTCAGAGACCCAGTTGCTCAAAACCTGTGCACCGTTTATCTGCCGGGCCATAAAGTTGCTCGGGCACCAGGGTCGCACTCGCCTTACGACGCGCAAAGGGGACTAGTTTTGCGTTGAGTCCCTCTGGAATCTGGTGCAGGTGCACAATCCGGTTCTTACGCCCGCCGGTAGCGGCAGCGGGCACCAGCCCATTGCACCACAGCAGTACTTTCTTATGGGCGGAGTGCCAGGCGCGAAGCTGCATCATGTACTGGGAACGGGTACGGGCGGGAAGCACCACACGGGCGAATCCCCTCATCGGCGGCAGCCTCAACCAGCTGCGGCGGATGCGCCGGGCCAATAACAGTGACTCGGTAGCCAAGGGAACGGGCGGCACGTGCAATATTGAGCAGCATGACCTCGCCGCCGCCCATATCACCATTATTGGTTGCAATATACAATTCCTGCGCCATGACCTTGAACCCTTCTGTTTGAATTTACCGAGTAACCTCTAGTGTGCCCGCTGCCGGTGGGGTAAGAAGCGTTGTTTTCTTTGTGAGAGGAATACGTCCGTCAATCCCATCTTTATCCCCCGGCTGCTCATGAATGGTACCCGCCGCCCGTGAAATAATGATGGCCCGGATCGCGTATCCCACGCAGACGGCCCACATCCAGGTGTAGAACACCTCACCCAGGCGTTGGGCACAAATCAGCAAAGCGACGCCTGCACCCTGAATATAGGCCTCATCACGGCTCCACCGTGAAGCATTACTGAAAGGACGCACCAGACAAAAAACAGTGATGCCAACTACGAGCAGCATCCAGGGCCAGCCGCCTTCCACCAGTGCAGACCAGTAAGAGTTGTGGAACAGCCAGACTTTACTATCGTGATGAAGATACACGTAGGCCTCGCCCAAACCACGACCGAAAATACCGGTATTTTCTACTTTTATTTGGGAGGCCGCATCGATTTGGGCTCGGAACCAGTCACTGCCAGCACGGTCTCCGAACCGTGATGACTGCGAATAATCCTCGGTGAGAATACCAAGGGCCAGGTAGATGAGCAAGCCAAGGACAAGGCGCCCCCACACCGGAAGACGTTTAGCCAGTACAATCCAAATAATCCCCATTGCGAAGGCGGCCATTGACGTGCGGGAGCCGGTCAGCCACAGGATAGCCGCGAATACAATAATCGTAAGGATGATCTCGGCACGGCGACGCGCAAGGGTGAGGGCAAGAAGACCAAAAATACAGTACGCAAGACCGGCAACATTCTTATCAAGCAAATAACCAGTCAGATAACCCTTATAGTTATTAGGAGTGAGCCCCACATAGTAGAGAGGAACATTTACTAATAGGGCAGTGACGTATCCAGCAATCGCCGAACGTATGTGGATACGGCCGGAAGCAATAATCCAGATCAAAATAGTCGCTAATAGTAGACGCAGCAGGCGGCGCTGCCAGTCAAAAGCGCCAGAACTAGACTCATGTGTGAGGGATACGAACGCCAAATAGCCCAGCGCCGCAAAGGTAGCAAACGCCAGGTTCTGAAATTTTCCCAGCTCGTACACCGGTTGTTTAATGAGGGCATATAGCACAACCACGATAATGACAACCTGGTTATAGGGAAGCCCTATACCCGGCGCAGATTCTCCGAAGATCATGAGGAAAAACATAATAAACTCGGGAAGGCGTATCTTCCCCGCCCCCTGCCGCAAATATTCGGTTCCCTGGCCCAGATGGTTCTGGATCCGCTCGGCGGCAGATGCGGGTTGGCCGTTAGCGGCTTTAGAGCTTGTGACGCTCACCGGGTACCTCCTCGCGGTAGCTTGTTCGTGTATAGGGCGGCTGTCTGTTGTGCCATTGTTGCATTATTAGGCCAGGTAAACTGTTCGCTGGGACTTTCCAAGAGCAGGGCGTGTATCCGGTTAAACACCTGCTCGGTCAGGTTCGGGGATGAGCGCTCTACCAGTTCCCTAGCAGAGACGACCTCGGGGTTGCCTCCCACAGCGGTTGCCACGACTTTTAGCCCAGCAGATTTGGCGTCCAGCAGCGTGTAAGAGCAGTTCTCCCATACGGAGAGCTGCACCACCATATCGCTGCGCCCCATCGCCCGATGAGGATCTACAAAACCACTGAACGTGACTGAGTCCCCCAGATTGAGGCGTTGTGCCTGTTCCCTCAAAGCTGCGGATAGCTCACCGTCACCAGCGATTTCTAGGCGGGCCTTCGGGTAGTGTTCATGCAGCCTGGCGAAGGCGTCAATGAGCACGTCGATCCCTTTCTCGGGTGAGAGCCGTGAGAGGGATAGGATGCGTGGCGCATCCGGTTCGGCGGGTACGCGGTAGGCGTCAACCTGCGCGTGAACCGCATCAATATCCACACCATTGTATACGAGTTCGACGGTTCGGGCACCCCATTTGCGGTGCATTTGCTCCGCAGTGGAGGCTGAGACTGCGATTGCTGTATCTGTGCCCCACAGGCGTACCCGGTGTACCTGCTCCATGAGTTTAGAGCGCCATGAGGTGCCGTGATACACGGAATCGTCACCAGCGATGCCGTGTTCTGTCGTGAATAGTTTGGGGGTGAGCCGCGAACGGTTTTAACGCTCGCCGTATTTTTGAGCGAGTTCACCACGGCTGCGGAAAGAACATCCGCGTAGGCAAGGTGGCTGTGCACGATTGCGGGGTTTTTCGTCCTCAATCGCGCGTAGTAGCGAGGTGAATGAGCGTTTTAAAACCCGGCGTGTGGGCCGAACTCAGCTTCTATAACGCGCACGCCCAGTTCTTTAAAGCCGCTTGGTGAGCACCCCCGCAGGGGCGAGCACCACCAGCTCATACCCTGGAATACCGGCACGCGCCATATCGAGAGTGTGCCGCGCTACTCCCCGAAGTCGGGAACTGGAACGACCCAGAGAACTTTAAAAAAATACACTTGCTCATATTTTTTTACTCTATTCGCAGCTTTTCTTTCGTCCAGTTACCAGAACACGTGTTAGCAACTTGCGGAATGCTACAGAAACATTCGTTTCAATTGTGATATGAACTATATAAGCCCAAACAATTACCAATATTATAGTAAAACCGCGAGCTCCCCAATCTCCTAAATATGGGTTTAATATATTAATAATCATATAACCCAACATAGCATGGCCTAAATACAATGGATAAGATATGACTCCCACAAAATGAATAGGCCCGTGGGCTAAAAAAGGCACTCTGGGACAGTGCACAACAATAAAAAATATCACACAGATACCCAGCATTGTCACAGCATGTAACATATCACGCATAATATATGTATTGATGGATGCCATGATAGTCAGCACCGGTATCAACCATGTAAATCTACGATCATGGCTATACATAAAGAGGACCATCCCTAAGCAGAAAAGCGGGGCATGTTCAGCAAGCACAGACCATAATATAATCTTACTGAGAGTATTGTGTGGTACCCCAACAACTATACACAATATAGTGCCCAGTACACTCCAGATAATAATACCAATGGTAAGTTCACGGCGATAGATTTTTCCACGTCGGTACAGCATATATGTAGCCATCAGAAGGTAGAATTGCATCTCTACAGCTAAAGTCCAGTAGACCTTGTCTACATCTTCAACCATAATAAAACGTTGCATCATGGTGGTATTCAGCAATACCTGCAGCTGCGTAATATGCCGCCCAGGGTTACCGTACAGCACGTACACCAGTGTAGCGACTATAATTCCAAACCAATATGTAGGATATAGACGTGCCACTCGAGAAATCATAAATTTCAGAGATGAACCACTTTTAATTGCCGTTAGCAAAATCACATATCCTGATATAATGAAAAATAGCTGCACCCCCATCTCCCCCAGCGGAAAAGTATATGGGGATTGTGGGGAATGTATGTAGTTCTGGTTGAAAGTCGCCCCAAAATGTCCTACGACCACTGCTAGCGCCGCAATTCCGCGCAGCCCATCAAGTTCACGGAACCGTCCGGGGGTGATAAAGCTATTATCAAGTATTTCGTTATGCTCTTGGGTGCGCCGAATTGTTTTTGTCTTCTTCATAACCGGCCTACAACCACTTTTCGAGGCGGTCTAGGGCGGTGAAGAAGCCTTCGCCGTTATTGATATGCCCCTGCCAGATTTCGGGGATGAACGATGCTTTTGGCGCAAGTTCGCGCAGCTGCTTGCCTAGTGCAGCCCAATCGACATCGCCTTCGCCTACCTGCACGCCTTCGCCGTCTACGCCGATACCGTCGACGAGGTGCAGGTGGATGGAGTGCGGTGCCAGCTGTGCTACTGCCTCTGACAGCGGAATTTTGAGGAAGTTGCATGCGAGCATGGTGTGTGAAATGTCCAGGCAGAGAGCGCTGTCGTAGGCGCGCGCGAATTCGGCGGTGTCCTGCGGGTCAAGGAAGAGGTTGTGGTACTGCTGCCCGCCCATCAGCCAGGGGTAGGGCGGCAGAGTCTGTGCCGCTAGACGCACCCCGGCGGTATCCAGCCGTCCCAGGGCTTCGCCGATGCGCTCGTACTTTGCGGTACGGGCGCTCGCCGGGATGTGCTTATCTTTGGTGAAGCCGCCCATCGTGACGACCATAATGGGGTCTTCGTCCACCGTGAAGTAGCGGGTCAGATCGCGGGTAATGTCGATGGTGCGCTGCACCTCGGCGATGGAGCGTTCCCAGACTTCGGGGTCGCGGGAGGCCAGATCGACTAGGAAGTCCCCGGCGAAGAGGTCGGGCAAGTGGGTCGTGAAGCTCATAGGCAGTTTCTTCTCAAAGACCTCGTCAATATTGATGTCAAGGTCTTTGTAGGAGAAGTGGAATTCGAGGAAATCCGGTGTTGCCTCTTCGATCAGAGGTTTATAGTCGTGGTACCGCACCGGCAGACCCCAGGGGCGTTCAAAGGTGAAGTCGCGCCGGGTTACGAGGTCATCCTTCAGATCGCCCTCAAAAAAGAACGACCCTTCTTCAACGTCGCGTTGGATGGTACGCCCGAGCAGCTGCGGCAGATAGTTCGGTTGCAGGCCCCGGCCGGGCGACTTGACGGTCACATCCGCCTCGGTGATTACCTCACCTTTGGCTATGCTGCGGGTCGCAACCAGCGATTTGGCTAGGTTCACGCGGTTCATCAGCTCACCGGTGGAAACTTCACGGGGCGCGGCCGTGCCGATGGATTCCTCAATGTCACGAATCTGCCGCACCATCGCCGCGAACTCTTCGGGCAACAACGATACAGTGTGATCGTTGCCTTCCAGGGTTTTATCGGTCGTGAAATGCTTCTCGATAATCTTCGCACCGCGCGCAACAGCGGCCACGGGCACATGGTAGCCGCGTTCATGCCCGGAATAGCCAACCAGACATTGGCCGATCTCGGCGAGACGGTCCATATACGCCAGATTCACGTCTTTGAAGGGTGCCGGGTAGGTGGATTGGCATTGCAGCAGGGCATAGGATGCGCCCGCCTTGCGCAGCAAGTTCACCGAGTCCAGGATTTCTTCTTCGCGGCTCATACCGGTGGATACCAGCATGGGCAGCCCGCGCGATGCAACATCACGCAGCAGTTCGTGGTTCGTCAGGTCTGCAGAGGCAATCTTCATGCCCGCAATACCGTAATCGACGAGCGCCTGCACGGATGGAGCATCCCAGGGGGGTGCACAAAATATCCAGGCCATGCTCCTTGACGTGGTCGAATACCTCGTACATCTGCTCAACACTCAGCGAGAACCGTGAGAGCAGATCCAAGGTGTACTGCACGCCCAAGTCTTCGCCCGCAGTGGCGCCGCCGCGCTGGCGGTAGAGCGCATCCAGATCGCGCAGCTGGAATTTCACGGCGTCCGCACCGGATTCCACCGCGAGGTCCACCAGCTCTTTCGCGAAGTCCACGCTCCCCTGATGGTTATTGCCGATCTCGGCGATGATGAAGGCGGGCGCATCCTCGCTGATGGTGTGCTTTCCAATACGCAGCACGTTCTGTTCGTCCATTGCCAACGCCACCAGGTGGCCGCGTTCGTCGATAAGCGGAATATGCTCGATACCGCGCGCGAAATAGCTGCGCAAAGATTCGGGGTCGCTATCGGCGGGGGCGGTCTGCGGGTTCGTATTCGCCGCCGCCAGTGCGCTGGTCTCTAGGGATGCGGTGGGGTTGGCAATCAGCCAGCGTCTGAAGTCCCCGTCCGAAAGCGAACCGCGCAAATGCCGGATTCGTTGACGAGAAAGATAATACGCTGACCGTTGGCAGAAATTTTGTGAAGCGCAGTCAGAATCGGGTCTTCAGCGAAGACCACATAGGGCGCGATATTGCGTTCGATAATCACGGTATGTAGTTCCTATTAAATTGCGATGTGTTGTGTTTGAGTGAGTTGAGTGAGCTAGATTTTAAGATTCTAGAATCTGCGCCAGCTGATGCTCGGCAACTGAGAAATCGATGGGGGCATCAATATCGACGCCTTCAATCTCATCGAGAATAAACAGATCAATGCTACCTCCAGGATACCCCGCCAAGCGGTTGTGATGCTCGGTATACACACGGGTTTTAGTGATATACATGGAGCCGTTCTCCCGGTAACGGTAGGTTTCTTTCGTGAGCTCCTGCCTACGTGGGCGAGCCATAACCTCAAATTCGGCGGTGGGCTCAGCATCCGGGTACCATCTCCACACGAACGGCCCCATGGGGATCACCCCCACCATTGAGTCTTTGCCGTTCTCAACAAACTGACGTACCGCCCGCGCGAGAGTGCCCGGCAGACGCACCGGGCTGGTGGCCTGCAGCAGCATGACCGCCTCCGGTGCCCAGCCCTCCCCTGTGTAGAAGTCGATGGCGTGCTCGATCACCGGTTCGGTGGCGGTGGTATCTTCAGCAAGATGCTCAGGGCGCATAAACGGAACCTCGGCACCGTATTGGCGGGCGATGGCGGAGAGTTCTTGGTCATCAGTCGATACCACAACCCGAAGCTCATGCTCCCCCTCCAGCTCGTCACGGGCGGCAAGCGCCTGCAGAATAGTCCACGCGACCAGCGGTTTTCCGGCGATCTCACGCAGGTTTTTACGCGGTATGCCTTTGGATCCGCCGCGCACGGGGATAACGCACAGAATACGCATTACGCCTCCAGACTGTGTTCAATAATGAGCTCGGCAATGCGGCGAGCTGGCTCAATATCGGGTTGCGGCGGTGCTGGGGTGCGGTCTTCACCCCAGCGGCCCATGCCGTAACGGTTCCAGAATTCTTCAAGCCAGCCGGGCGGGTTCGGGTGGTACACCCAGGCAGGAATACCGCGGATCGCGGCTTCAAGCACGCCGGTTGAGAAGATCGACACCACCGGATTGGGCAGCTCGTTCAAAGGCACCCCGGAACGGTCAATGGGGATGCCCTGGCGCTCCCACAGTGCATGAGTGAGGGTTGAGAGCTTATCGGTTTCGCTGGGGTGCGGCCGGTAGATGGCGTTGTGTTTTTTAATGAATCTGTAGGAGACGTTAACGTATGATGAGCGCGGTAACTCTGCGCCGTGCATCTGCCCTAAGAAAATGGGGGCGCCGGAGGATTCGACGGGTACGCCGAGGCTTTTCTGGTTTGCGTTATAGAGCAGCTGGGAGCCGACGGTGAAGGCCCGCACATCGCGACGTCCGGACATCCAAAATTGGGCGTCTGCGTCGCTAAAAGCGAGCAGGGTGCACCCCACGGGCAGGGGCGGCGCAGCAGGCACGAGCAGCCCGTGTTGAACTACCCAGTATTCTGCACCAACAGTATGCGCATGCTGGTAGGCGGCACGCCCCAGCTGAAGGTAGTGTCCCAAAGACAGTACAATGCGCACCCCAGGCAGGGTTTTGGTTAGTTCGGTGGCGGATAGCTGCGCTCTTCCCACTCATCCGTTAAGTATTCGGCGAGTGCGGCAGGTGTGCCGTTAGTATTCGGGCACCAGATGGCCAGCCCGATAATGCTCAGGTATTTGAGGGGTTCCAGCAGGGCGCTGCAGCTGGTGGGTGAGAACGAGTCGAGCACAATCAATACGCGCGGCACGGAGCCTCGAACGTATAGGCGCCCGCTGGCTGGGCCCTGCTGAGTATTGCCGCGGTTTCTGCGGAAAAACCCTGCAGCCTCAGTTTTAGCCCAGCGCAGGGCGTTCTGTTTCTTTTGCCACGCCGCCCAGGCATCAATGTCTAGCGGATAGTTTAGGCCCATAGCTGCTCCAGAATTTTTACGCGCTGATCGAAGGTGTGCTCGGCGAGGGTACGCCGGTGTCCGGCTTCGCGGATAGCGTGCGCCCACCGCGGGTCGCGGAAAACGCGGGTGCAAATATCGATAAGCTCTTCAACACTCTCATATACGAGAACTTCTTTACCGACTTCATAGTAGCGTGACACGTCGGGACGGTCGATAATCTGTAATGCTCCCACACCGGGGGCTTCAAAAGTGCGCATGGTGAAACCGTCCTGATCCCCATGAATATTCAGGGTGGCTGGTGAGGATGCCATTACCCCGTAGGCGACAGACCGTTCAATATCGCCTGCTGAAGGCACACCGGGGTCTTTGAACTGGTAGGTACGGGCCATGTCCCACGGATGGCGGGACCAAGCCCGCCCGTATGCGCGCACGGGAAGACCAGCAGCGTACAGTTCCCGCAAGGTTTGTTCCCGCCCAGGGTAGCGGGCCCCCACAAAACTGATAGCATCTTCTGGGGTGGGAGTCACCTGGCAGTGAGAGTCGTAAGCGTTAGGCATATCTAGCACGTCAAACCCTTTAGACCGCAGATGTTCAGCATCTAACGGGCTGTAGCTTGCCAAGGCACCTAGCCGGTGCAGATCGTCGTCGGTATATTCCATACGGCGTAACTCGTCGTAAAGCCATGTGCCGTAGCGTACCCCGGATTCTTCCAGAACCTGCCACCAGCGGCTGCCCAGTTTGTCGCCTTTGATCACAAGCACAATATCAGGCCGGTAATCATTAAACACAGCGATCGCTTTATCTGTAGCCTGTGCGGCTAGAGATTCAGGGCGGAACCGCTCAGGCAGCTCATGAGCAAGTTTATTGAGGATACGTGCGCCCACACCGCCAGGGGCGTCATAGATGTGGGTGCGAACCTGGTAACCGCTGATTTCCAAGGAGGATTCAATAGCTTTCCAGTACCCGTGGAAAGCTGGTGATAGGAGCAGAAGCTTAGGGTTAGTCATATGGTTTATTCGTGTTCTATCCAGCGTGTGGTCACACAGCATGTCTGTGACCGTACGCCGGTTCTTTGGCGTGGCTTGAGCAGAGATAACGGCTCCGGGGAGTCGTAAGAATGTGTGAATGCTAGGTCATCGCAGTATGCCCTATGCACTTACAGTGTACTAGAGAGCTCAGAACAACACACCTTATGGTTGATGTGTCGCTACATACTTTCTTTCATGAAACGTACCGCAAAAGCTCTAATTCTCGCCGTTTTCGCCGCGTTTGACGTATGCAAGCTCTTCACGCAGTGTGCGTTGCGCATTCACCTCTTTATTCCGGGCGGCCCGCACAGTGTTAACCAGAAAGTTAGCGTAGCTGGTGGCTTTAAGAGTGCGTCCGAGCGTGGTTTTATCCCCCCACTTATCGGCGTAGGTGAACCGTGCTGTGGTGAGCCACTGGCGGCGGCGTGCCGAGGGCGATGAGCCTCCGCCTTCATGCTCTACCCGAACCTGGGGTACGAGGAGGCGAGGCACACCAGCCTCAGCTAGCCGGCGTTGGAAATCCACCTCTTCGCTGTTCATATAGAAGCGTTCATCCATGCCTCCAACCCGGTTGTAGATGTCGCGGGGAACCACCATGGCGGCACCTATCACCCAGTCGGTTTCCACAGTGTTTCGAGACGTGCAGGCGGCAACATCATGCCCCACTCCCCTGTGCCACCAGCCGGAGGGTTTAAACCGGGCCAGCGGTGTGAACCATTCCCAAGCGATATGGGCGGTGGTGGGGAATTTGCGGGCAACCCACTGCTGTTTACCGTCATGCCCCACCACCTGGGGGCTGGCCAGGGCCGGGGTGCGGTGCTCAATATGTGAGAGCATATCGGCCACGAACGTGTCCGTAATAGACAGGTCGCTATTGAGAATAAACAACCATTTCCCGGTAGCCACGGCAACACCGGAATTTACGGCGCTGCCGAACCCGCCGTTAGTTTCACGGCGCACCACGCGCACACCCGTGGTATCGGGGAAAGGCACAGGAGACTGATCATCTGAGACGATAATCTCCAATTCATCTGGGGCAATACCCTGCTGGGCGCGCAGAGCCTCAATGAGGGTGAGCGTGGGCGCAGGGTCGCCGTAGTGGGGAATAACAGCTGATACTTTCATCGTGCGAGACACGAAAACCCGCTTTCTGCTGGGGCGTACACCGCCCCGGTTGGAGTGCTGAGAGGTAGATACTGATATATATGTGTATGAATGTAATATTTTAAGCTAATCTTACTATGGATCCTCGCCACTGAGGCGCAAGCTCCACTCAGCTCTCAAAACTTCTATATTGGAACTAACCTTCACTCATGAACTCTTCTCCACCCTTATCAGAGCAACAACGTATCGCCCAGTTTGTGGGCTCCGACCCTTTGCCCTGCCGTCTTAAAACCAGGTTTATAAAGACCCTACGTCCCCTTATGAGCCACGCTTTTTCCCTGGTACGCCGTAACCCCGAGCTCATCTACATCTCTGATAATATCGCTCGCGGCGGTAACTGGCTGTACCTGTGGGCACGTGCCTACACAGACCGTGCAGAAACCCCTTCATGCCCTTCATACCTTCTCCATGCTCAAGGCATGCAGCCTTGGATTGAAGAATTTCCCGCCCTAGCTGACCTCACCACCATGCCCACGGAAAAATTTAGTTTCTTCCAGCGGCGTGCTTCAGGCTTACCTAACGATGTTGAGAACCATTTCTTCCCTGGGCAGCTTAATGCTTTCATCAAAGATTGCCTGCTGAGTTCAGAAGTATTCAACCACCGTCTTGAAAACATCCGCTCAAACGTTATGGAGAATACGGTGGTGTTAAGTATTCGCCGCGGTGACTACTATTCGGTGCCTTTCATTAATGCGCGGTACGGGATCGATACTGTAGGGTATGTACGCCAAGCAGTACATCTGCTGCAACAGGAGGTTACACCTAGCAATTTTGTGGTGGTCTCCGACGAGCCGCAGTGGTGCGCCGAAAACTTGGCGTTTCTTGCCGACATCGCCCCGGTATCATTCGATAAAGGCCCTGGAGGTATGTTTGAGGATTTGGCGAAAATGGCGACGGCGCGATGGTTGATTCTAACAAACACCACTTTCGGGTACTGGGGCGGCTATATAGCGCAGGCCCGTTCTCAGGCTCAGGTTTTCGTACCGGATATTCACGAGTATGACCCTGTAGCAGATATTTCCGTCACTGCTCTGGGAAGTGCACGGCCAAGACCGCACAGTGCCTCCTTCACAGCCGTGCATCACCCCGAGGGAAAAAATTGGATTACAGGACAGACACAGTAATGAATCGCTCTATGGTTAGTTTCCTTAAACAGGTCAAGCACCGCATTTTTATGGCTCAGAGAAACATCCGCACCACCCGAACAGCGCGCAGTACATTAGGGATCTACCGAGTTTTCGGGTATTTATTCACGTCTGACCAATACATTCGATATACCGCCGCTGCCTCAGGTACAGGGTATTTGGGGCGTGGCAATGGTCAAAAATGAGGCCGATATTATCGAAAGTTCACTACGGCACCTAGTCCGCCAAGGGGTGAAGCATATTCTGGTCGTCGATAACGGATCAACCGACGGCACCTACGCACTGCTGCAGCAATTAAAGGAAGAGCTTCCCCCTCAGCATAGGTAACGACCGAGAGCCCGCATACTATCAAAGCGAAAAAATGACGTGGCTGGCGCACCAGGCCCAAAAGTCTGGAGCAACATGGGTGATACCATTCGACGCAGACGAGTTTTGGTATGGCATTGACGGTTCCCTGGCGCAGGCTTTAGAAGAGGCCAAAACACAGGTAGAAGTCGCACACCTCTACAATGCCTTCCCAGCCCGAACGGGTGGGTATGTGCTCGATACGTGCAGGCACGCCGACTCTAAAGTATGTTTCCGTTCCTGGGATAACGCAGTACTGGGGATGGGAAACCATACGGTGCTACGCCCCGGCGATTCAGGGCAAACGCAGGTAGCCATTGTGCACCTGCCGTGGCGCTCGCAAGAGCAATTACACCGCAAATTAGCTCAGGGTGCTAAGGCGTTAGAGTTAACTAACCTACCCGAAGATCTGGGGTATCACTGGAGAGCAAACGGACAGCTCAGCTCTGAAGATATTGAGTGTATCTGGGATGCTTTGGTTGAAGGTCACGCCGTGCCGGATAGCCTATCGTGGCGCCCTGTTGGTAAGCTGCTTCCTCTGGGTGAGAATATCCCCCCTCAGATTTCGCTCAGGTTCGCGCGCTTCTGAGTATATAGCGGTAAAAATACCTGGTGCTGCTGGGGGCCGTGTGCAGTATACAGATTGCACACGGCCCCCAGCATAGTTGTGTCAAATATCATTCAGGCAGTTGCCCCAGCCGCACGAGGTTCGCGAATTCTTCGTTCTGCTGCTGCACCTCGGTAAAGGTGCCGCAGCTTACGATCTCACCGTGCGACAGGTACACCAGCTGGTCCACGTGGCGTACAGTTGAGAGGCGATGCGCCACAATAATCACCGTAATATCTTTCGAGATCTTCTCAATCGCCTTGGTGATCTTGTGCTCGGTCTCATTATCAAGGGCGCTGGTTGCCTCGTCCATAATGAGCACGCTGGGGTTGCGGTAAAGGGCGCGGGCAATACCTAAACGCTGGCGCTGTCCTCCTGAGAGTCGCACCGCGTTGTGCCCGATCATGGTCATAATCCCCTCGTCCAGGGATTCCACCACTTCGGTGAGCTCTGCGACCTCTAGGCAGTAACGCACCCGTTCCTCATCAATCTCGTGTGGTTCAAGACCAAATGCGACTGCCTCAAGAACCGTTGAGTCCGCAATAAAAACATCCTGCGGCACATATCCGATACTTTGAAACCACCCCGGCAGATCGTCCTGCACCGGCTTACCGTTGCGCAGAACCCGCCCGCTTGACGGGGCGAAGAGGCCCAGGATTAAGTCTATGAGAGTTGTTTTCCCGGAGCCGGAGCCGCCCACGAATGCCACGGAGGTGCCCATGGGGATATCCAGGTTAATATTTTTTAGCACCGGCGAATCACTGTCTGGGTAGCTGAACGTGAGGTTCTCCAGCTGGATGCGCACAGGCTCGATAGTCTTATTAACATACTCAGGATTCTTAGGAACTGCAGGAGCAGATGGCATCTGCAGTTTACGTCCTTGCTCATCCATCTCAGAGATCTCCCGCAGAAGCTCATTGCTGGATTTTTCACCGGACCGAATGTTCCCCAGGGAAGCAACCATACGGGTATAACTAGGCAGAATACGGATACACGCTCCACAGAAAAGAAGAAGGTACGGGGCGCTCTGGGCACCCGAAGTGATACTCATAAAAGCGAGTAGTCCGGCAATGCCAATAATGAAAATAATCTCAAGGGTGTACTTGGGGAAGTCCTGCAAAAAGGTACTACGCATGCTAGCGTTCACCGCATCCATGCGTTTGGTCTGGTACCGATACAGATACCGGTCGGTGACATTGTGCATGCGAATTTCCCGAAACCCCTCGATGGCGTCCAGGGTAGCATTGGTTGCGCCTCGGTTTGCTTCCACCACAATCACGCCTTGTTCTCGGTTTCTTGCGAAGCATATGCTGCAAACCGTACGAGACCAGACCAAAGTAGGAAAAAGCAAGCAACGCAGGAATAGGCATAATGACAAGAAGCATCACCATAAGCACCGCAATAGAGAGCATTTCACCAATAAAGTTAATGACCCCATTGACAAAAGCGGCGTAAGCCTGGTGGGCATAATCATTAACAGAAACTAATATGTTTGCGGTTCCTCGTTTACGGTGGGCGAGGTAAGGTTCACGCATATACCGGTTCAGCAGATTAACCGAAGTGGTACTCTGCTGTGTTGCAACAAACCCCAGGCTCCAGCGTTTAATAATGAGCGAGAACGCTCCTTTAAGGATGAATGCCAGCACAAGTACCACACCGAAGATAATGATGAGGGCGGTGCGGTCGGGATTACCAAAAAGCTCTGCAACTTGCTTCAGGTAACCCTCAATGGGGGCGCCCATAGCGAGGTTCACAATCGGCAACACTGCAGCTACCCCCAGCATCTCGAAAAGAGACACTGTAAAAAGACCCACCACGTTAAGGATTAGTAGGTTAAATTTCTTACCGGGGAAGAAGACTCTCAGTTTATGGTAGGCCTCTTTCATGACGACGCTCCCCTCAGATAGTTCTGGGGTCGGTCAAGGCTTCTGAGGGGTGCTCCTGCAGCGAACATTCCATAGAATTCTGCGGAGATGCGGGCCTTAAACGAGTAACTGAGTTGCCCAAGTTCAGTTCGTAGAGCTGAGAGGATTTTCATGAATGTGCTTTCAAGATACGGCGCAACAGATACCGCGCCGGTTAACTACAGATAGTAGACAGTGTAAGATTCTACCACGCAGGCCCTCGTAACAGGCGGAGGCTGGTATCTGAGTCTTGCCCCTGCCCTTCGACGGTAAACGTGAGGTTGCTCTTCATCAAAGGTGTACGCGAAACTATCACGGTTTACCCTGTAAAGTGGGTAGAATAAAGGATGGACACATCAGCTAAAGGTCACTACTTCCGGCGCGGGAAGGTCAGGAAGGCTCAAACATGGGAATTTTTAACATTAAATCGCTCAAAGACAGGTATCTGTCTAATGGGCCGACTGAGTCTACCCAGAAGCGGCAAGGGCAAGAGCCCTCGGCGAACGAGCAGGACCCAACTATTAAAGGCGGCGTGTCGCGCCTAGCAGCGATCCGTGATTCAAGTTTCCACCAGGAGACGTCGCCTGATCGTCCTCCGCAGGATCTGAAGAACCCGAAGAAAAGGGTCGGGGAGGATGTGCAAACCCTGCTGGAGCAAAGCACCGCCGCTGGTACCGACCTCATTGAGGTGGTGACCGTTAAACCTACGGGTGATACCGCCCCCGTACCCACCGCAGCTGACCATAATACCGCCGCCGGACAAGAGCCCGCCCCGCAGGATGAGCCTGCAGATGCCCCAGCCCATGCTGCGTCCGAGAATCAGCACCACAGCTCAAACGAACCCCAGCCACCGCGCAAGACTTCTTCGAAGGATAATGCTCAGAAAGCTCAGGGTGATTCTCAGCATCAGGCACCGGCTGCTGGTGGCGATGTTCCCGTGCTGGGCGCCATAGTTTCCTCCGAGCCATCCACCGAAGATGGTGAACCCGATAAGCGGGTGGTTCTGGTGCCTAGTGCGTACGGGTTGGATGTTCCCCCAACAGATACCGACTCTGTTGATCTTCCCGACGATACAGCGTCTAAAGCCAAAGCCGCTGGTCAGGAGGCTGCACCTCATCAGGGCCCCGCACGTGATGACTTCTGAGATGGCGACTAATCATTACACCTCACAGATACCCTGCCAAAGCGCCTGAGACTCCCGTAACAGCCTGGGACGGGGAAAGCCCGGAAAAAGTCACCCTGGTGCAGGGGGTATACGGGATAGACGTTCCGCAAGAAGCCGGGGAGAACCTGGACACTCCCACCCGCGGCGTTCCTCCCCACCGCATCTGCGACCTCCAGTCCCAATAATCGACACGCAGGTCAGAAGGACGATAGCGATACACCCGATCCAGCGCTGGTGCGTGGCGTCTACGGTTTAGATGTGCCCGAAACCCCCGCAGAAACCGCTGACAGTTCCGCTGCCCGGCAGGATTTCCCAGGCCAGCATGCTCAGCCTGCGGCAGCCCATCAGCAGCAAACCGGAGTGCCTCAGCTCTCATCACAAGAGCGTGAGTACGACATGCTCGCGGGAGAAGAAACCGTTGAGCTGGCCCCCATCCACGTTCGGGAGGCTCTGGAAGCTCAACGAGCGGCGCAGAAAGCAGCAGCCGAAAAAAAAACCACCGGTGAGGCTGAGTCTGAGCCTGCTGATGCTACCCCGGTGCCCCCCGTTCAGGAGAAGGACGACCGACCAGCAGGAGCCCCGTAAGGTGACCACCGCGTCGTTCAGCTTATCTCCCGAGTCCGTGGGTGAGGCGAAGAACCGGGTCTCGGCACCGGCACAGGGCGCTGGCCCTCTTGAGGCCGTGTTCGTGTGCACCGGCAATGTGGCACGCAGCGCCAGCGCCGAAGTGATCGCACAGTCTCTCGCTTCACAATACGGGCTGGAGGATAACTGGGTGTTTACCAGTGCAGGGACAGCAGCTCTGGCTGGCTCCCCTATTTATAAGTACATTGGCAACGAACTTGAAGGGCGCGGGTATGACCCTTCACAATTCCGGGCCAAGCAGCTTACCGCTGACATGATTGAGCGGGCCACCTTGCTGCTGGTGGCTGAGCAGGATCACGCGGACTGGATTCTGCGGGAATGGCCGCAGTACCACACGAAGGTGCACCTGATGAAGCAGGTGGCGCGTATCCGGGAGAAAGCCAGCCGCCGTGCCGAGCCGATCTCGTTTATTTACGGCTACACTGAGGCGGCGCACGATACCGACAGTATCGCTGACCCGTACCGGCGGGGACGCACAGCCTGCCGCGTTGCGGTGGATGAGGTGGAGCAGTCGCTTCAGGTGATTCTGCCGTGGCTGGTACGGGCCCGCGTGTAACCCAAGGCTTTTAATACAGCAATAAGGACGTCCCGTGCACCCCTATTCCGGTGGTGCACGGGACGTCCCTTTGGATAAAGCCGCTAGCCCTCGATCTTTCAGGGCCAGCGGCTTTTTCACAGTCTGGATCTTAGGCGTGGTCGTTGAAAATATTGGTCACTGACCCTTCGTCGAAGACCTCACGGATGGCTCGCGCCACAAGCGGGGCGATGGACAGTACGGTGAGGTTCTCAAACCGTTTATCGTCCGGCACGGGCAGGGTGTTCGTGACCACCACTTCGGATGCGCCGCACCCAGATAGCCGTTCAACGGCGGGCCCGGAGAATACCGGGTGGGTCGCGGCGATAATGACCTCTTTAGCGCCTTTTTCTTTAAGCACGTTGACCGCCCCGGCGATGGTTCCGCCGGTGTCGATCATGTCGTCAATCAGTACGCAGGAGCGCCCCTCAATCTCACCCACTACGGTCTTTGAGACCGCCTGGTTAGGCACGTTAATGTCGCGGGTTTTGTGCACGAATGCCAGCGGCGCGCCACCGAGCAGGGTGGCCCAGTGTTCGGCTACCCGAACACGCCCGGTGTCGGGGGAAACAACGGTCACATTCTCGGGGTTTTCCACGCGGCTTTTAATGTACTCAGCGAGCACAGGAATGGCGAACAGGTGATCCAGCGGCCCGTCGAAGAACCCCTGAATCTGGGAGGTGTGCAGGTCCACACACATGAGGCGGTCGGCACCAGCGGTCTTGTACAAGTCAGCGATCAGACGGGCCGAGATCGGCTCACGCCCCCGGTGCTTCTTGTCCTGGCGAGCATACGGGTAGAAGGGTGACACCACGGTAACGGAGCGGGCTGAGGCGCGTTTGAGCGCATCAATCATAATGATCTGCTCCATGAGCCACTCGTTAATGGGGGCCGGGTGGGATTGGATGACGAAGGCGTCGGCACCGCGCACCGACTCTTCAAACCGTACGTACGTCTCGCCGTTAGCAAACGTGTACGCGGAGGTCGGTAGCAGCGGGTGTCCCAGCTCTGCGGCGATTTCTTCCGCGAGTTTGGGGTGCGCACGCCCGGAAACCACCGCAAGTTTACGCACACCCGGATTGGTAATCTCGTGACTCATGGTTTTTCGCTTTCTTGTCAGTGATCCCCTGCCCCGTTGGCGGCTTGCGCGGCCGCTGCCGGTTCGGTTCCCTCACGGTTTTTAAGCACCCAGCCCTCGATATTGCGCTGGGAAAATTCAGAGATTGCGAGCGCACCCGCTGGAACGTCCTTGCGGATAAGCGCGCCTGCGCCGGAGTAGGCGCCATCGCCTACGGTCACGGGGGCAACGTAGATACCGCCGGAGCCCATACGGGCGTGCGCACCAATAACAGTGCGGTTCTTGGTGACCCCGTTGTAATTTGCGAAAACAGACCCGGCGCCGATGTTCGCTCCGTCGCCGATTTCTGCATCCCCCACATAGGTTAGGTGCGGTACTTTCGCCCCGTCACCAATCTGGGAGTTTTTCGCTTCACAGAACGTGCCAAGTTTCGAGTCCTCACCGAGTACGGTGCCGGGGCGTAGGTATGCGAACGGGCCTACCGTGGCTCCTGTACCAATAATGGATCCCTGCCCGTGCGCGCGAGTGACGGTGGCGTTTTCTTTCACGGTGACGTCGGTGAGGGTGGTGTCGGGGCCGATAACCGCACCGGTGGCTACATTAGTGGCGCCGTGCAGCTGGGTTCCGGGTAGGATGGTCACGTCGTTCTCAAGGGTAACGGTCACATCTATCCAGGTGCTCTGCGGGTCTACGATGCTCACCCCGTTACGCATATGTGCTTCAAGGATGCGCGTATTGAGTTTCCGGCCCAGCTGAGCGAGCTGTACCCGGTCGTTGGCGCCTTCAACTTCCCAGCGGTCCTCAATAGCGAGCGCCGAGGTGCGGTACCCTTTGGAACGGGCAATAGCGAGCACATCGGTAATGTACTTCTCACCTTGGGCGTTATTGGTGGTTACTTCCGCGAGGGCTTGACGCAGTACGGTGGCGTCGAAAGCGTAAATACCGGAGTTAATTTCGTCGATGGCGAGCTCTTCGTCAGTGGCGTCTTTCGCTTCGACGATGGAGGTTACCTCACCAGCTTGGTTGCGCACAATACGACCATAGGCACCGGGGTCATCCACGTGGGTGGTGAGTACGGTGACGGCGTTGGAGTCGGTTTCGTGGAATGTGATGAGTTCGCGGAGGGTTTCGGGCCGCAGCAGGGGCACGTCTCCGTAGGTGACGAGCACGGTGCCTTCCACAAGGCTCTGCTGATCGAGTGCGAGCAGCCCCACTTCAACAGCCCGCCCGGTTCCGGGAATGTCATCTTGGTCCACGATGGTGACGTGCTCGTCGAAGGCGAGTACATGCTCAGCGACTTTATCGCGCTGGTGGCGTACCACAACAGCGAGACGTTCGGGGGTGAGGTCTCGGGCGGCAGCAACGGCGTGCTCCACCATGGAGCGCCCACCAATGCTGTGCATCACCTTGGGAGTTGCGGATTTCATGCGGGTACCAGCACCCGCTGCTAGGACGATCACCGCGGACGGTACCTTATGTTCGGAACCCTCAAGCTCTGCGTTCACCCTAATTTAACTCCTTTACGGGGTGTTTGCCGCCCACGCGCCGCTGCTGAATCGGCGTGTTAGCTTTGCGCTCCGCCACTAGGATTCGAACCTAGACAAACGGCTCCAAAGGCCGGTGTGCTGCCATTACACCATGGCGGAATCTTCCCCCGCTGTTACCGTGTTTACGGCCTGGGACAGGGGCACTCATAAGTGTAGCAAAAATACCTTTACTCGTCGCATCCCAACACGGGGCATATTAGCCCCCACCGGTCCTAGAGATAGCAGGCTGGCGTGTGCTCTTATGTGCAGGGGTGGATACGTTCAGCCGCTGGTGGCGGTACCCTGGATACGTGGCACATTTACTTGGCGGCGAAGCGCTGCACCTTCAGTTCCCTACCCGCACTATTTTCGAGGGGGTGACCGTCGGCATTAATGAGGGCGACCGCATCGGCATTGTGGGTCGCAACGGTGACGGTAAATCCACACTCATGAAGATTCTGGCGGGGCGTCTTGAGCCGGACTCCGGGCGCGTGACGGCGCGCGGTGGCACGCGCATCGGGTACCTGGATCAGTCCGACGTTCTCAACGATTCTCACACGGTCGGTTATGCTCTGGTGGGTGATACTCCAGAGTATGAGTGGGCCTCGCAGCCGCGTATTCGTGATGTTATTGCGGGTTTGGTGTCTGATCTGCCCTGGGATGCGCCGGTTTCTTCACTCTCGGGCGGGCAGCGTCGCCGCGTGGCACTGGCTGCTCTGCTGATACAGGAATGGGATGTGCTCATGCTGGATGAGCCCACCAACCACCTGGATGTGCAAGCGATTACGTGGCTTGCGCATCATCTGAAAAGCCGCTGGAGCAAGAACGCGGGCGGTCTGCTGGTGGTCACTCACGACCGCTGGTTTCTCGATGAAGTCAGTACCGACACCTGGGAGGTTCACGATAAGATCGTGGAACCTTTTGAGGGCGGGTATGCGGCTTATGTTCTGCAGCGTGTGGAGCGTGATCGGCAGGCGGCCGCCGCGGAGGCAAAGCGCCAGAACCTGATGCGTAAAGAGTTGGCGTGGCTGCGTCGCGGTGCCCCGGCGCGCACCTCGAAGCCGAAGTTCCGTATTGATGCGGCGAATGCGCTGATTGCCGATGTGCCGCCGGTACGTAATACCGTGGAGCTCAAGCAGATGGCGGTTTCCCGTTTGGGTAAGGACGTGGTGGATCTTGAGAACGTCTCGGTCACCTTTGAGGATTCTTCGCTGCCCAATGGTAAACGTGAGGTGCTGCGTCGCGTAACGTGGCGGATTGCCCCGGGTGAGCGCACCGGTATTTTGGGCGTGAACGGTGCCGGAAAATCTACCCTGCTCGCCCTGGTCACCGGCTCTTTGGAACCGACCGAGGGGCGCGTGAAACGCGGTAAGACCGTCAAGGTTGCCACCCTCACCCAGCAACTGGACGAGCTTAAAGAGGTTGGGAACGACCGCGTGTCTGATGTGATCGGCCGCAAGAAGCGCAGCTATATAGCCGACGGCAAAGAGATGTCGCCCTCGCAGATGTTGGAACGGCTGGGTTTTACAAGCGCGCAGCTTTCTACCCCGGTGAAAGATCTGTCGGGCGGGCAGAAGCGACGGCTGCAGCTTATGCTCATTCTCTTGGACGAGCCGAATGTGCTGATTCTGGACGAGCCTTCAAACGACCTGGATACCGATATGCTGGCGGCAATGGAAGACCTGCTTGATACCTGGCCCGGCACCCTGCTGGTGGTTTCTCACGACCGTTACCTCATGGAGCGTGTAACCGATCAGCAGTATGCGGTGATTGATGGGTCGTTCCGGCATCTGCCCGGTGGGGTGGAGGAGTATTTGGCACTTTCTGCAGCGGGTCGGGGCGGTTCTGCCGCCGGTGTTACAGGCGGTGCATCCACCCCAACTAAAAAGAACGATTCTTCGGTTTCCGATGGCCAGGCTGAATCAACGAACTCTGATCCCAAGAGCACACCGAAAGTATCGGGGACGCAGGCACGCGCGGCACAGAAAGAATCCGCCGCGATTGAGCGTCGCCTCGGGAAATTGGGCGAGGAACAGAGTAAGCTCTCCGAACAGATGAGCATGCACGACCCCGCCGATTACGCCGGGCTTGCCGACCTGGGGCAAAAACAGCAGGCGCTTCAGGATGAAATCGACGAGCTAGAGATGCGCTGGTTAGAGCTCTCAGAACTCCTTGGGTAGCCTCTCATTCCGTTCGCTTTTCAGGCTGACACTGCCGCGTTACCCGCCGTAGAAGCATCTTAACGGCAGCACTGGTTACGATGCTGCCGGAGTTTGGGTGGCAACAGCATGGCGGCCGCGGCGGCGAAGTGCTGCGGCGAGCTCATCGGCTGCGGGTGCGTCCTCAACAAGAATAGCCACGGTAGGCCCAGAGCCAGAGACAAACGCCTCAACTATGCTCTCATTATCCATGGTCAAAATAGTTTCAAGCTCGGGTGCTAGGGTCACAGCTGGTGCTTGCAGATCATTACGCAGCTGCCGACCAACCTCGTGCAGACGTGCAATGGGAGTTTCTGTTTGGGTCAGCGCGTGCAGCAGCCCTGAGGGAACCTGCAGCTCACCGGCTTCGGCGTAACGCCCGGCGGTGCGCCCCTCATCAAGCTCGCTAAATACCTGCGGGGTCGAGAGCCCCTCTGAGGCGGCGACCAGTACAATGTCGAGCGGAATCATGTCTTCAGGCAGCTCTACGATGCTCAGCTCGGTTCCGGTACCCTCCCCCACGGCTAACCCGCCCAGCGGGAACGCGGCACGCACTACGAAGGGCACATCGGCCCCCAACGGCGCAGCTAAGGCAAGCAGCTCCTCAAGTCCGAGGGTGCGTTCGGTCAGCCGTTTCTCGTAAAGATACTGGTCGACCGCAAGAAGCGCGGCGGCGGCATCTGCCGAGCCGCCCGCCATGCCCCCGGCCACGGGAACAGCCTTATCGATATGCAGGTGCAGGTTGAGATCGTTCACGGTGAGCCCGCGTGCCTGCACCATAGCGACGGCTGCACGATACGCCAGATTCTTCTCGTTCAACGGCACCTCGGCGGGGTCAAATTCTCCGGCGCGGTGCTGCTGATCAACCAGGGAGTCGGGAACAATATTCAGGCTCAGGGTAATTCCCAGCTCCTGAGCGTCGCGGGCGGTAACGGTTTCGTAGATATTGACCGAAGAAAAGAGTGTGGCCAGCGGATGGTAGCCGTCCTCGCGGGGGTTACCCACGGCGAGGTAGAGATTCACTTTTCCGGGCGCTTTTGCCTGAGTTTCTAGAACATGCATTCTTTTTCCGTCCCCGGTTTCTTGGTCTTAGTTTCATCTGCAGCTAGAGCTGGCACCCGATGCGCCGCCTGGGCGATCCGAATATACCCGTGAATATCTAACTTTTCACCACGCTCAGTGGGGGTAATACCCGCCTCGGTCAGAATCGCCTCAGCACGAGCGCCGGAACCAGCCCATGAGGCAAGCGCGGCCCGCAGGGTCTTCCGCCGTTGGGCGAAAGCCGCGTCAATCACGGTAAAGACTTCGTCACGGTCAATATCGGCAAGCGGCTGCGGGCGCATCCTGAATCCCACAAGCCCGGAGTTAATCTTCGGGGCGGGCCAGAATACGTTTTTACCGATAACCCCCGCTTTAAAGACCTCAGCGTACCAGCTTGCCTTCACCGAAGGAACCCCGTAAATCTTGGATCCGGGTTTTGCCGCCAGACGGTCAGCAACCTCGTCCTGCACCATCACGAGGGCGTGGCGGATGCTCGGGAACTGCGCGAAAAGGTGCAGAAGCACCGGAACCGCCACATTATAGGGCAGGTTGGCGACCAGCGCATCCGGCGTGTGGGGAAGCTCAGTCACCTTGAGGGCGTCCATGAGCACCACATGAACGTTTTGTGCCTTGTCGGGACGGAATTTTGCGATAGTATGCGGTAGTTGCCGCGCCAACGGCGGGTCGATTTCAACCGCAACAACCTGCCGCGCGGCATCTGCCAACCCCAGAGTGAGAGAGCCAAGTCCGGGGCCGACTTCGAGCACAGTTTCATCATCGGTAATATCTGCTGCGGCAACAATGCGTCGAATAGTATTTGGGTCAATCACGAAGTTCTGCCCCAGGGTTTTCGTGGGGCGAATGCCCAGCTGCGCGGCAAGGTCGCGGATTTCTTGGGGACCCAGCAGGGGTTTATCGCTCAGATTTTCTCTCACCCTACCTATTTTAAGACAGATCGTGCACCTGTTGAACGCTTGAGAGTAATCTCTGCGCCCAGCGATCCCAGGTGTACTCTTCCGACAGTTTTAAGGATTGCGCCGATGCATTCTCAACATCACTTCGTGGCAGGTGTGAAAGTATTTGTGTTCCCTGCTCCACAGAGTTCTCGGCAGGAATCAACCATCCCGTCTTCTCGTGCTGGACTAGAGTAAGCATACCCCCTACTCGGGTAGCAAGTACCGGAAGGCCATGGCACAATGCATCCGTGACTACCACCCCACCAGCACTGCCAGAGGTAATCTCCAACAAAATATCGTGCTCACTGTATACTACAGACAATTCTTCTCGGCTCATATAAGGTAAATGTTCTACCCATTCTGGAAGTTCTTGTGGTACTTTTCCCACAATCGTTAATTCAACTGGACGTGTTTTACGAACTTTTTCAGCAATACTCAATACATTATCCCCACCCTTTCGTTCCCAATGAGATGAAATAAACAGAAGCTTCAACGGTTCTGCTTCCGTTTTCTGGAACGGGACACGGTACTGCACCGGCACAGTACCAGGCCCAAATGGGTTCAGTATATTCTTCTCAGCGGGAATATGAAGGTCACGGAAAAGTACTTCCTGTGACCATTCGCTGGCAACAGAGTACAAGTCAGTTCCACGCGCCCCCAACCAGTCAACTATTTTTCCTTGCACACTTGATATACGACTTAGCTGGTGGTTTGGGTAATAGCTTAATTCCATAGCTGAGAAGGAAGAATCTGTCACTTGCACCTTAGTTATGTACGAAGTAAGAGCAATGGACGAAGTGGAAGCCGCAAGAAAAACGTAAGCATCAGCCTCACCTATGCTCTTCAACGTATGCCGGGTTCGTATGCTGTCCCGTATTGAGGTAGCCAGCCCATGGCTAGGTAAATACGCTTTACCGAAGCGTCCCATAAGAAACGTTAACGCACGGTCTATCACATGAGGTTTATTTGTTTTAAGTTGAATACGGTGTACATCTGCATTTCGTTCTAGGGCACGGACTGCATGGTAGCAAACCCCGGACCATGAGTAAGGGTCGTCCATATCCCAAGCAGTAATAAGTGTAATTTTTTGTAGAGCCATCTTATAGCTTTCTTATATAACATCATTTAAGGTAAGAATCTACAGATCCCAAAATCCTGGTGGGGTTTCCAAAATACCGCAAAATATTAGCAAGAGCTCCTCTATCGAATAATGCGTGATTACCACGTTAAGGAACTCTGCGTTTCTTCCGTATCTGCCAGAGAGTCGATTTGATGATATTTTGGGCATTCTTCAGCCGGGCCTTGGGCGCGGCATAAATACGCAGCTTATTGAGGAGCGGCTGGTTTTTTGCCTGGTTTGCTTTACGGTACACAAAGTGTGTCCCATCTTCCTCAATAAGACTATTTCCTGTCCAGCCGCATAGCCCTGGTTGCATCACCTTAATATCCACCCCAAAATCAGCAGCAAAAAGGGGCCAATCATCTGCTAGCCAGTATTGTGAGCCGCGCGCATCAACCTGCTCAATAATTTTCTGTGCCGCCGACCGAGAGATCAGATACAGTCCCGTGCAGGCGGTCCAGTCATTAGCGCAGTATCCTAAACGGTGACGGCCCCAAATAAACGGAGAAAACAACGACAACCGGGGGTAAGCGGTGCGGGGGTTCATACGACCCATCTGGGTGGACCAGCCATCCGCAAAATTCACCACACCAATGCTGCGGGATTTCAATAACCCGAGAGACAATTTCATCAATGGAGGGGTGGATCAACGCATCGTCTTCGGCGACAAGCGCCCATTCTTCCCCACTTTCTAGAAAATCACGCCACACGTAAGTATGGCTCAAGGCGCATCCTACTTCTCCAGGACGGGCTAGACGGCCTTTTCTTTTCTCAAAATAGGCAGCATCAAATTCAGGGCTTTCCCCAGGAGTAGGTAAAGCACGCCCATCTACTCCCCAAAATATATCGAAACCTGCACTCCCGGGGGCATTGAAGAACTGCTCAAGACGATTTTCGCCTTTAAGAGCAACAACATATTTTTTCATTTTTCCTCTTTATACTTGAAACGGCAATAATTTACCGGTACCCACCAGGGTATGTCCCAAATTGCATATCTTTAACAATTTTTATACGGTCAATATATTTAAGGCTTAAGGGACTTGTGATCTTTCCCGCCAACTCAGGCCATGGAACAGGGTACTCCGGCATATATCCAAAAGCTTGAGGATCTCCGTAGCTCTCCAACAAGGATGAAAAATAGTCCATCCTGCGGTTTACTTCAGCAATCCATTCATCGGTAAACCTGCTATATGGTTTACATCCAAAGGCAGACATATTCACGACCGATTTATAATAGTTACGTTGGTCTTTTCCCAATACCCCACTTGCTGGTGATGAATTCCAAGAACCTATTTCATGCGGAGCAATGACCCACATATCTGGGGTAGCATTAAGTTCCTCAAGGAGAGGCAGCCAGGGCTTATCCATAGGTTTTATATCCATATACACACCACCGTGATGGTGCATCAGATAGGCACGCAGGTAGTCAGAGCGCTGAATATAACTTAGTTTTTCGTAGGAAGGGTGTAAAGGATGTTCGGGAAGAACATAATCCGCAAGATTATCCGAGGTTATCAGAATAACTTTACTTTCAGAATTAACGGAACGAATAAGGTCGATAGATTTCTGCCGGTTCGGAGTTATCTGGTTATCCCCCAACCAAACAATAAATATCTGATTAGGAGCGTCTTGAAGATTACCTTCCGGAAGTTGAGAATCATAGAATAGATGATTAACCATAAACGTACTGGAATTAGGTATCGCGGTATTTTTAATACGCTGGGTATATTTTTCAAGATCATAAGAGTACGGGTTTTTCTGCGAATACCAACTGCGTATCTTATCTACCCCTGCACCATCTTTGACATAATTAAGCCATATATAATGTTTTATTTTTTTTGAAAAAGAAATGATTGACACAGCTTTACCCTAGTTCTCTCACATTAATATGCTATTGATACGTTACGGGGCAGAAAGCTATTTATCGGGATGCCGCATCACACAAAGACAAAATGTGCCCCAGAAAATTATGAGGTAAAGCCTTAAGGTGAGCTACAGCGTCTACCATAGTAGCATATATATGTGATAGCTCGTGCAGGCTTCGGTAAAGGTGGCACCAAAGCGATTTAGTCATGTGTACTGATCGTTACCATTATCTAGAACCCCTCAATTCCCCAGCTGCCGTACACACGCACTGAGTTCGCGCGGATCATTTGGCACAGGTCCTCTAGACTCTGCTCACGGTGCGCCGCCATGAACCGCACCGTATAGTTCGTCATGTACGAGGCATTCGGGCGGCCCCTAAACGGGTGCGGGGTCAAAAAAGGCGCATCCGTCTCGGCAAGAATCAACTCGGGGCGCGCCATACGCAACGACTCCTGAATATCCTTCGAATTCTTAAAGGTCACGGTTCCGGCGAAACTCATATACCAGCCCCTGCTCATTACAGATACGCGCCAGCTCAGCCTCACCCGAATAGCAGTGAAACACGGTGTGTTCGGGGCGCCCTCTTCGAGAAGGATGCGCACCACATCATCATGCGCCTGCCGGTCGTGAATCTGAAGCGCCAACCCGTGCTTCTTCGCCAGGCGAATATGCTCACGAAAGCTACGCTGCTGGGCCTCAATGCCCTCTTCTCCGGTGCGGAAAAGTAGTCGAGCCCAGTCTCGCCGATAGCTCGCACGCGCGGCTCGGCGGCAAGTGCATCCAAGGTCTCCAGCGCCTCATCAAGGGTACCGGCGGAATCCAGTTCGGGAGCGGTGTTGGGGTGAATAGCAATCGCCGCCAGAACCCGCCGGTCGGCGCGGGCGGCGGCAACCGCATACAGCGAGGAGGGAATATCGCAGCCGACCTGCACGATGGCACCTATGCCGAGTTTTTTTCCCCGGTATCGAGGGCGTCTCGGGCGGTAATTTCTACTTCGCCATCGAGCAGATCCATATGGGTGTGGTTATCGACGATGGCATACGGCAAAGGCTCGGGCGCAGGCGGGAACACAAGATTACGGGACCGCCCGTTATCGCCCTTTCGTGGAGCGGCGTCGGGTGCCTTCGCCCGAAGGTTCCTGCGCTATCCCTCCCCGGTCTCGTCCCGGTAAAGCTCGGCGCGGTAGGGTGCGGGGGTCTGCCCTTCTTCAACCTGCCAACCGTGTGGAAGGGCGCTCGCCCTCAGCTCTTGTTCGTTCGGCACCGTAGAGTGTGCCAGGGCGGCAAGGGAATCTAGATATTCCTGGGTGAGTTCGGTTTTGCTCGGGATGGCTCTGGCACACGGTATTCTCCTGCGGGCTGTGTTGAAGTGTGTTTTAGGGGTTGACGTTTCGAGCAGCAATGGCGGCTGCGTAGAGCTCTTGTTTGGAGGCACCCGTTTCAGCGGCGACAGCGGCGCACGCGTTTTTGAGGCGTTCGCCTGCATCCACCCGTTCCAAGACGAGGCCCACGATATCTTGCGCCTGTGGAGTTTCGGCAGGCTCGGCGCCAGCGACCACGATCACGATTTCGCCGCGCACCTGGGTTGCGTGTGCCCAGTCGGCGAGTTCGTTCAGGGTGCCGCGCAGGGTTTCTTCGTGCAGTTTGGTGAGTTCGCGGCATACGACGGCGCGGCGCTCTTCCCCGAAAACCCGGGCAAAATCTGTGAGCGTGGCGGCTACACGATGCGGTGATTCGTAGAAAATCATGGTGCGCTCTTCCGCCGCCAGGGAGTTTAGCCTTCGGGTACGTTCCGAGCCTTTACGGGCCAGGAACCCCTCAAAAGTGAACCGCCCGGTGGGCAGTCCCGAGAGCGCGAGCGCGGTCAAGGCCGCTGAGGGGCCGGGGATCACGGTCACCGGCAGGTCAGCGTCGGCAACGGCGCATGCTGCAACATAGCCGGGGTCTGAGATGGTTGGCATACCAGCGTCTGAGAGCAGCAGAACCGTATTCCCGTCACTGACCGCCTGCACGAGCTGGGTGCTGCGGTATTCCTCATTATGGTCGTGGTTCACAATAACCCGCCCCGTGGTGCGCACCCCCAGCCCGGAGGCAAGGGTGCGGAGCTTTCGAGTGTCTTCGACGGCGATCACGTCAGCGGTAGTGAGCGCCTGCCGTAACCGGTCGCTGGCGTCTGAGAGGTTGCCGATGGGGGTCCCGCCGAGGATAAGGACACCGCCGCCAGTTCCATGTGCTGCTGCGTGCGGCCCGGTGTGCTCAGCAGGTGCTTGGTCTGGTGTTTCAGCCTCGGGCATAGGGGTGTTGTTTTTATTGTGTGGTTTTATGCGGCTCACCTTCTCAGTGTAGGCCATGGTTCGGGGCTGGGTGGAATAAAATTTCTTGCAGAATAATCCCCTAACCTGCCCGAAATATGGCTTTCTGAGGGGATTAGCCTCTACGATGTTTAGGTGACGTTACAAACCGGTATTCTTTCCCCCGTAGGCTCGGGCCGTTCATCAATGTCCGAGCGTTTTAATGAGTTGAGTATGCTCGCCCGCTTGGGTGTGGCCCGCGTGTCTGCGCCCCGCTGGGCGTGGGTTGTGCCCGCCCTGATGGTGGTGCTCGCAGGCATACTGCGTTTTGTTTATTTGGCACATCCGAACGCGATTGTTTTTGATGAGACGTACTACGCGAAGGACGCCTACTCGTACCTGCATTACGGGTATGAGCTGAACTGGACGAAGGAGGCGAACGGAACCTTCGTGGCGGGGAGCCCTTCAGGTCTTCTGATGGATTCCCCCGAGTATGTGGTTCACCCTCCGCTGGGTAAGTGGATGATCGCCGCCGGGATGGCGATTTTTTTGGGGATAATAACCCGTTTGGGTGGCGTTTTAGCGCGGCGCTGATTGGTACGCTGTCGGTGGCCTTGGTGGCGTATGCGGCCTGGCTGCTGTTCCGTTCTATGACGGTGGCTACTATCGCCGCGATCCTCGCATCCGTGGATGGGCTCATGTTTGTGGAGTCCCGTCTGGCGCTGCTGGATATTTTCCAGATGTTCTGGATTTTAGCGACTTTTTGTGCCTGCTCTTAGATCGGCAGCAATCGCGGCGGGTGCTGGCACGTAAAGTGGCGGCTCTGGCTCAGCAGAACGGCGGCACGCTGCCTCAGCTTGTGTTTGGTCCTGGTTCGGGGTGGCATCTGTGGAGGCTGGCCGCTGGCGTGTGCGCCGGCGCGGCTGTGGGCGTGAAATGGAATTCGCTGTTCTTTATCGCTGCTTTCGGGTTGCTGACCGTGTTCTGGGATGTGAACGCGCGCCGTATCCTGGGGTTGAAGAACTGGGCGGTTGTGGGTGCGCTCCGTGAGGGCCTGCCCGCGTTCGTTCAGATGATTGGTGTGGGTCTTATCGTGTACCTGTCCACGTGGGCGGGCTGGTTTAAGTCATCGAACGCTTTCTACCGGCATTGGGCGCAGGATAATCCCGGGCAGGGGGTTCAGTGGCTGCCGACCGATCTGCGTTCGCTCTGGGAGTACCATGTTTCGGCGTTTAATTTCCATTCCAAGCTAGATAGCCCCCATTCGTATGCGTCTCCCGCGTGGAAGTGGCTTCTGCTGGGGCGACCCACCTCGTACTACTATGAGTCGCCAAAGATGGGGTCGAAGGGGTGCACCGCCTCTTCCTGCTCTGAGGCGATCCTCAATATCGGCAACCCGCTGATCTGGTGGGCTTTTATTGCGGCGATCCTGGTGGCCTTGATCGTCACCATTGTGCGCCGTGACTGGCGGTTTACATCTTTGCTCTTCGTTTTTGCCGTGGGCTACTTCCCGTGGTTCCTCTACCCGAACCGCACCATGTTCTACTTCTATGCTCTCTCGTTCGAGCCGTTTGATTCTGATACTTGCCGGTGTGCTGGGGCTGGTGCTGGGCCATTCGGGCAGCTCAGTGCGACGCAAACGGGTGGGCCTGTACTTTACGGGCGTGTACCTGGTGGCGGTACTGCTGATGAGTGCCTACTTCTGGCCGCTATGGACGGGGCAGACTATCCCTTATAACGAGTGGCTGCACCATATGTGGTTCTCTTTCTGGATTTAGGGCACCAGCAGTTCGCTGTCAAAACCTGTTCTGTTCGTCACCGAACCGCGTGAGATACCGTTTAATGCACGTCATGTGAAGCGGGGGTGGAAAACCAATATTGGTTTTCCACCCCCGCTTTTTCGTACCTGCCGTATTGCCGCAACCTACCTTGCTTATGAGAAGAAACTTCCGTGTGAGCGCACTGGAGCACTATCCTCGGTGGAGGGGCACTGAGCTAGGGAGTCAGCCTTAGGATTCTTTTCCATGCTTTCCTAGCCCTGGGTAATTCCTGCGGATGTTAAGCATATAAGTGCGGCGCCAACCCCGTCATATAGCTGGGGTCGGCGCCGCATACTTCCTCGAAGGATTATGGGCCTATCCGTTGGAACGGGAAGCCTGCTGGGAGGCGCTCACCTGCTTTGCCTCCTGCACCTGAGCATCAGCTTTTTGAAGTGCCGCGAACCGTTCGGCGCTGCGGCGCAGGGCCACCTGTTTACGGTAGCGAGTGGGCCAGGTGTAGCCCATCAGCAGGAGCACAATCAGCGTACTCAGGGCCGCAACGGCAATGGCCGCATCTACCCAGAACTGCGGCGGGTACAAGCGGATGAGTGTGTCATTCAAATGGAACTGCCAGTTACCCTGCGGGAAGAACGTGGCGTGGAAGGTTGTAAACAGCCAATCCCAGCTGAAAATACCAACGGCAGCAAGTACGCCCAGAATCCCCACCGTCAGCCACGCACCGGTGAAAAGGCTGCGGCGGATAACACCGGGGGCGCGCTCCCGCAGGGTTGCGCTTGAGATGAACGCTAGGATGAGCATCAGTACCGCCGCAGCGGTGGAGTACAGGATGACCAGTTTTACATCATGCATATGCCCCACTTCATCGGGCAAAAACGCAGATTTATGCTCCGCTCCGGTGGTGATACTCTCCAAATATGAGCGGGGGGCGAAGTTCGTCACATAGTTAAGTCCGTAAGAGCCCAACCGCATCCGTTCAGCGGTATCAAACCCGTAGGCATCTGCCGGGAACCCGGGACGGTGGTATTCAAGCCACAGGAATGCGTCAGAAGCCACCGCACGGACCGCGATCATTATCACCAGAATCGGCACCGCGAGGGTAATAATAGTTGACCGCAGACGAAGCAGAGGCGGCTTATCGAGCACTATCAGCTCAGCCTTAGGGGCAACCTTGACTGCTTCGGCTTTACCCGGTTTGGGAACGTCAATATATTCCTTGGGAATATCAACCTCATCGGGGTCCGCAGCGACGCGCACCACCTTATTGCTGGTGGTCGTCTCAGTGCGGTATTCCTTCTGGCGGGGCTTTTTCTTTCGCCGCTTCAGTGGCCTCAGCTTCTTCAACCGACTGGGCGGTCGCCAGCGCTTCCTCCTGCTCTTTTTGGCGCGCATCCCGGCTCAACGCGCTCAGGGTAGGGCTCTTGGGGGCATTATGAACCTCACGCACCAACGGGATGAACCCGGTCGAGACACTCGTGTACGTGCGCACACGCTGCCCTACGCCCCGCTCCCCCAATTTGCTCCGTGCGGGCGCAATGGGTACAGCCCCGGTGGCCACATCTGGTTCAGCCGCCGTACCTGGAGCCTCGGCCCGGATGCGCGCAAACGCCCCCGTCTGCGTCTCAGGCTGGGTGTCCTGCACGTCCTCCTGCGGCGAATCTGCGGCAGGGGCCTCATCTAAAGCGCCCTCAGCCACGGGGTATTTAACGGCGGGGCGTAGCGCCTCCCAGCCTTTCTCATCAGGCTCGGCGGCCGTATCGACGTTCTGGCGATCCTCTGACATGTAGGTGTTCTCGTTCCGGGTGAATAAATTGAGTGAGTGCGTTGTAAAGATTTGCTATGTCACAGTTTCTCACATACTAAGAACCTTCTGCTGTACTGCTGCAGAAGGTTCGTAGTATGAGCGGTATGATAACCCCCACGCAGCGTGGCACCTATGCGCCGTTATAAGGGCGTGGGCGGCTCGGCACGCGCACCACCTGCCACCCCTGTGGGGCGGTCAGCTGCTCAGCGTGCAGATCACACAAATCATAGGCGTGAGGCTCGCGATGTTCCGAGAGCGGCCCTATGACGGCCGTTGAATCGGCATAGGAGTAGGTGAGCGTAACCGTTGCTTCTCTTTTGCATGTTTGTCGAGAGCACAGTCGTGCGGTTTGCATGGTGGGTAACCTTCCTAGCCTTAGCTTGCCTGCTTGCGCAGCCTCCGGCGTTCGCGTTCTGAGAGTCCTCCCCAGATTCCGAAACGCTCATCATTGTCCATAGCATATTTAGACACTCTTCGCGCACAGGGCAGACCCCGCACACGCGTTTAGCATCACGTGTGGAGCCGCCCTTCTCAGGAAAAAAGGCTTCGGGGTCCGTTTGGGCACAAAGTGCTTCAGCCTGCCAGGCAAGTTCACCTTCTTCGCCGCCAGTGCCGTAAATATCGGCTGCGGCCTCCCAAATGTCGACGGTGCCACCGTCGGGGCAAGCCAGCAGCCCTGTTGCCGCCCTGCATTCTGCAGCGGGCGCGATATCGGCGCCGAGGCTCAGCTCGGCGGCAGCAAGGAACACATTGGCCTGTTCTTCCAGTGATTGCACTGCGTGGATTGTTTGCATAGTGTAGAGCTGGGTTCAGCCCGGGAAGTCGCCGCTGGCACCAGCCCGAGTGTTTTACATCTCGGGGCTGATGCATGAACCCATGGTCGTCCCTTCCGTGTTCTCATCATGTGAATGAGTCTGCGGGGCCAGCCCCCAACACACTGGGGTGACTGGCCTTTGGTCTGTGGAATTGAATGCCGAAGAAGTAGCGCTTTGCGGGAGGGTTGCGCTATCGGCGGAAGTAACCCCACCTATTCATTAGACGGGCGACACGCCCTATTCGTCAAACTGGACTTAATGTTGCAAAAGGTGTAAACACCTCATGGAACTCAAGTAAGCGGTTACAGCTGATAAATTCATTCCACATATATCGAATAGTCGCAAATAAATCTTTTATACCGACAAATACATGCAAAAGATACGAAAAATGTTTACAAAACAAATAAATATTCGTACTCTGGGTACAAATAAGAGCCTAAGGTATGGTTGAGGAATGGCAGAAAATCTACTCCCCAAACTTTCAACCGCACGTTCTCTCAACCAGGTTTTTCATGCTCTCGCTGCAGTACAAACACCGGCCATTATCTGGCATTCGCGCGGCGGGGAACGGATCGAACTTTCGGGGCGGGTGCTCATGAACTGGGTTGATAAAAGCGCAAACCTGCTCCTCAATGAGTGCGAGGTCGAAGAAGGCAGCACCCTGCACATAGAATCCGATGTGCACTGGCGCTGCATTGCTCTCTGCTTGGCGGCATTAAGGGCAGGTGCGCTGCTAAACAGTAATGAACCGCAGGTTGGTGTAGCGTTAGACGCTGCCACCGCAGCACGCTTTACTCGTTCCCCGGATTTTCTGCTGCTCATTGACCGGGGGCCGCTGGCCATGCGTTATACGGGTGATTCCGAGGCTGTCTTTAATGTTTACGACGGCGAAATCCTGGATTTCTGCGCCCTAGTGCGCAGCGAAGCAGATCAGTTCATGGGTATGCCGCCCCACCCCACCACAGAGGTGCTCGCCGGAGTCACCAATGCGGATGTGCTCGCCGAAATACTCAAGCAGGCCCGCAGCTTTGACTCCCATCAGGTGCGGCTTGACAGCGGAGAACCAGCCCTTGCGGTCCTGCTTAACTCTCAGCATAGTTTTGGCACACCCGAAAATGCTCTCGCCATTGTCTGCGAGGTACTCGGGGCTCTCGTGGCTGGCTATGCAGTACTCATCACCGACCCCACAGCAGGTTTTACCCCAGCAGAGATAGCACCGATTCTTGCAAGTGAACGGGCTGTAGATACCCGCCGCCAGGGGAAATAACTGTTACAGGTTAAGCAGCAATAGATTAGCTACACTGCTGCGTTGATGAAGCCACGCGGTAGCACCTGCGAAGCTGCACTGTACAGCGTTAAATAAAGATGGCGGCCCACACATCATGGACCGCCACCTTCATATTCCGTCATACATTAATTTTTATTGCCGTTCGAGACTTCAGCCTCAGCAGCTGACTCCTGCGCTATAACAGCTTCTGCTTCAGAGTCGTGGGTCATAATCTCGGTTGCTTCTTCCAGCATATGGCCAAGCTCTTCATGCTCGGTAGCCCCACCCTCAGCAACCTGTTTGCGGTGTTTGCCGTACACCCAGAACCGGTAGAGAAAATACCTCAGGATAGTACCCAAAATAGTGCCAATAATCGTGCCCGAAATGAACGAGGCCTGCGCGGTTCGCAACCCCAAAATGTAGGTGCTGAAAGCCACGCACCCGGCTTCAACAAGGATTCCCAGAATATTTACGAACGCAAACTCGATTGCCTCACGCTTCCAGTTCTCGGAGCGGTTCTCACGGAACGTCCACAGCCGGTTCATTAACCACGAGAAAATAGTGGCTACGATACTGGCAATCACCTTGGCTTTAGTGTGGGAGTCGTGCATGATGGTCACCATCAGCGTCCACACCACCACAGAGTTCACCACGAATGCGGCGCCGCCAACAGTGCAAAATTTGGCAATCTCAATGCCGTACGTGTTCCAAATCGCTTTGATTCGGCTGGGAAGTGAACTCATGTTTACCTTCTTGTTGTGCCCCGGTGAGGATAGTTCACTGGGCCGCATGTATTTCTACCTACCTTGAAATGGTAGTACACCACATACGAATATGCCTTCTCCGCTGCCCCTTTACAAGTCAACTCCCAGTTTTATGGGAGCCTATGTGCAGCTTACTACCGTTGTTATTGGCTAACCGCTAGACTTAGGTGATGTGACTTACCCTGTAACTGGACCAGTAGTTGGCGTGATCGGTGGCGGACAGTTAGCCCGCATGATGGCACCGGCGGCAACAAATCTCGGATTGAATCTGCATATCCTCGCCGAAACCCCTCAGGTGGGTGCCGTAGCTGCGGTGCGTACCGCCGTAGTAGGCGATTACAAAAACCTTGACACCCTGCGTGAGTTCGCGGCCGGTAAAGACGTGATTACGTTCGACCATGAGCACGTTCCCACCGAACTATTGCACGCCCTTATTGCAGAGGGCGTGAATGTGCAGCCACGCCCGGAAGCCCTGCAGTACGCCCAAGATAAGCTGCTCATGCGCGCGGCGATCGAACGGCTGGGGCTGCCGAACCCCCGATGGGCTAAAGTGAGTACGCTCACCGAACTACTTGAGTTCGGGGATGCGACCGGCTGGCCGGTGGTGCTCAAAACCCCGCGCGGAGGCTATGACGGCAAGGGTGTGCTGGTGCTCGAATCTGCTGGGGACGCTCGTGAACGCGCCGCGAGCTGGTTCGACCAGTTGGAATCACGCACCGATTTTTCCTCACTTCTGGCGGAGGAGAAAGTACCGTTTACCCGCGAGCTGTCGGCGCTGGTGGCCCGCCGTGAGAGCGGGCAGGTTATCCCCTGGCCTGTGGCTGAAACAATCCAAGTACATTCGGTGTGCGATGAGGTGATTTCCCCCGCCCCGAACCTTGAGGCGCAGGTGGCCGCAGCCGCATCTGAGGCGGCGGTGCACATCGCTACAGAGCTGGGTGTGACCGGGGTAATGGCTGTCGAACTGTTCGAAGTTCCCGGTTCTGCATCCGGGTTCTATATTAATGAGCTGGCGATGCGCCCCCACAATACGGGGCATTGGACCCAAGACGGTGCAGTCACCAGCCAGTTTGAGCAGCACCTGCGTGCGGTGCTTGACCTGCCGCTGGGTGATGCATCTGCCCTTGCTGAAGTGAGTGTGATGAAGAATTATCTGGGCGGGGAACATGATGACATTTTCGGTGTGTATCCGCTGGCTTTTAGTGCGGAGCCACGCGCAAAAATACATTTCTACGGCAAAGAACCCCGGCCGGGGCGTAAGATTGGTCACGTAAACGTTACTGGCGGTGCGCATGAACTTGAGCAGCTGCGTCATATTGCCGCGAATGCTGCCTCTATTCTGCGTGATGGCAGGCCGCTATAGGTTTAGATGTGTCCCTTGTGGAAGGAGAAAGAGAATGACGACCTCCCCGTACGATTCTGACTGCCCCGTAGTGGGTATTGTGATGGGCTCCGATTCCGACTGGTCCGTTATGGAAGCAGCCGCGACGGTACTTGAAGAATTCGGCATCCCCTATGAAGCCGATGTGGTTTCGGCACACCGCATGCCTGAAGACATGATCGCTTACGGCCAGCAGGCGCACACCCGCGGTATTCGCGTGATTATTGCTGGCGCTGGCGGTGCAGCACATTTGCCGGGGATGCTCGCCTCGGTTACCGCACTGCCGGTGATTGGTGTGCCGGTGCGGTTAAAGAACCTGGAGGGCATGGATTCCCTCCTGTCAATTGCACAGATGCCCGCCGGGGTTCCGGTGGCGACTGTTTCAATTGACGGGGCGCGTAATGCAGGTCTTTTGGCTCTGCGTATTTTAGGGTGCGGCACCGATGACTTCGCGCAGCAGGTGCACTCCGACCTGCTGGATTTCTCAAAGAACCTGCGTCAGAGCGCGGTCGATAAGGGCGCTGCGTTGCGAGCCAAGCTAGAGGAGCGCCGTGCGGAGCAGCAGGATGATGCACCCACCATCCGCAGCTCGGAACCGACCCAGCCTAAGCAGCCCACCACCCCCGGCGAGCCGCAAGCGTACGTCCCGTAAAAACACAGTACGCAGAAAACCCTTTCGGTTTTTCGTTTATGATTACGCAGTTGCTGCGCACCCTATGAACGCCTAGCGCACAGGGGTACACGGCAACTGCGTGTTTATTTATGCTCTTTTCCCGTAAAAACCTGCGGTTTCGGTGGGTTAAGCACTGACACAGCACACATCGGCCGCAGGATGAACCCTATAGAATGGTGCCCATGAGCAATATTCTTCAGTCAGAGATTTGGGCGCGTTTTCAAGAATCAAACGGGCACACCGTCATCCGCCGCAGCGGCGAGGGTTGGTCGTATATCGCCACCGTTGAGGGCGGTAAAACCGGCAGGTACCTATACAGCCCGTACGGGCCGGTGGCCGAAGATGCACAGACATTTGATGCCGCCCTCACCTCACTGAAGGCTGAGGCGAAGGCACACAAGTGCCTGTTCGTGCGAATCGAGCCCACCAACCCGGCGATCTGGGGTGAACGTGATGCGGCGGCATTTTTAACCTCACGCCAGGCGGTGCTTTCACCCCGCCAGGTTCAGCCCGCGCATACACAAATCATCGATCTTTCGGGAAGTGACGATGAAATTCTCAAGGGGATGAAATCGAATAACCGCAACCTGCACCGCAATATTCACAAGAAAGGTGTGAGCATTGAGGTGTCTGAGGATCCTGAGGATATGGCGGTGCTGTATCAGTTCTTGGAGGCAACTGCCGACCGGAACGGTTTTAACCGCCAGCGAGACGAATACCTGTCGCAGGTGGCACGGGTGCTCATGCCCGCTAAGGCTGCCTCCCTGTATATTGCCCGTCTCACACATGAGGACGGCACGGTGGAGCCGATTGCCGCAGCTTTTGTCTACGACTCAGACGATACCCGCACCTACGCCCACGCGGCGGCCTCATTTGAGCACCGTAAGCTTTCGGCAGGCATTCCGGTGGTGACGAACCTGATTTTAGACGCGAAGGCTAAAGGTCTGAAGTACGTGGATTTGTTCGGCATTGCCCCGGAGGGTGAGCCGGACCACGAGTGGGCCGGGTTTACGAAGTTTAAAAAATCTTTTGGTGGTGAGTCAGTCACCTACCCGGGCACGTGGGATGTTCCGGTGAACACTGCGGGCTACAAGGTGTACGACGCCGCATACCGGGCGCGGCCGAAGGCGCAGCAGGCGCTCGCTCAGGCAAAAGAACTTGTGAAGGACGCCCCCGCACGTTTGAAGAAACTCTTGAAACGATAAAACCGTTACGTAAAAGTTTTAACGGCCCACCGTACCACCTGGGTTTCGGCTGTTTGGCGCCGCTATGGCCTTGCGCCAAACAGCCGGGACTGTGCCGTACACACTTTTATATTCCGTTAGATGGGTGTTCACAGGCGGAGTCAGCCACGTAAATATCTTCACCGGTGCGGCTGCTGATCTGCGGCGCTCTGAGCACCTCACAGTATTGCTGTATACGCACAGAAATAAGGACATACGGGCACATTATGATATTTTTACCGGCCAGGGTTAGAGAAGTGCTGGACAGCTCCGGGTACTCGCATCGGTACGCCGTCTCGGACTATGAGCTTAATGAGATTAAGGCCCTCTACCAGAAATTTGGTATCGCCATTAATGACCGCGTGGTTGAGCTCATGGGTGTTGTGGGTGATAGGGTTCTTGAGTACCGGAACGGGTCTATCCCCGCCAGAGGGGATGTTCCGTATGAAATAAGCTTCTGCCTCCGCGACGTTCTGGGTAAGTCTGCAAAAACTAATATTTTAAATACCCGCGCGCACATCAGCTGGTACGAGGAACGACTTCACGTGAGCGGGCTGGTTCCTGTGGCGATCATGCCCTCAGGCCCCATGACTTTTTACCTTGACGATCAGGAAAACATATACGGGATTCTTGATGACCTGGTGCTGGGGTATCAAGGGCGCAGCCTATGGAATAGCATGGTGAAACTATTCGACGGTCACGACACGCACGTACCGATCTCACGCCCATAAATAATTCGTTTGTGCCGGGGCCAGGATCTTAAGCGGGACGCTCCCCGCCTTGAGCGGGTTCTGTGTATCCTGCCTCCCTCCCATCTCATTGTCAGAGTCTCGTAGGTTTTACAGAAGTAGCCGATTGCGGCCAAGAAAACGCGGGGAAGGCAAATGAAGCTGCCTTCCCCGCATTGTCTTACGACCCTGTGAAACAGGGCAGGAGCTATTAGTGGGTGTGCGCGAGAATTTCCTGCATACGCTGCAGACGGTGCTCCGCCTCAATAGTGCGCACGGTGCCCGAGGAGGAGCGCATGACCAGCGACTGGGTGGTCACAATGTTCTTGCCGTAGCGTACACCGCGCAGCAGCTTGCCGTCGGTAATACCGGTTGCGGCGAAGAAGCAGTTATCGCTGGTGACCAAATCATCAGTGGTGAGGATCCGGTCAAGGTCGTGCCCAGCGGCGAGCGCCTTCTCACGCTCGGCGTCATCGGTGGGTGCCAAGCGGCCCTGGATAACGCCCCCGGTGGCTTTAATAGCGCAGGCAGCAACAATACCTTCGGGGGTGCCGCCGGTGCCGAGCATCACATCAACACCGGTTCCTTCGCGGCAGGCGGCGATAGCGCCAGCGACGTCACCATCAAGGATAATGCGGGTACGGGCACCGCAGGCGCGGATTTCTTCGATCAGCTTGACGTGGCGGGGGCGGTCAAGCACGCACACGGTCAGTTCGTTGATCTTTTTGCCTTTAGCCTTGGCGACCAGGTGCAGGTTCTGTTTCACGGGCAGGCGCAGGTCTACGAAGTCTGCGGCCTCGGGGCCGGTTACGAGCTTCTCCATGTAGAACACGGCGGAGGGGTCAAACATTGAACCGCCATCGGCCACCGCAATCACGGAGAGGGCGTTATTCATGCCGAGCGCGGTCAGGCGGGTGCCGTCGATGGGATCTACCGCAATGTCGAGGTTGGGGCCGGTGCCGTCACCAACGACTTCACCGTTAAACAGCATGGGGGCCTTGTCTTTTTCACCTTCGCCAATGACGACGGTGCCGTTGAAACTCACGGAGGAGAGGCGGTAGCGCATTGCGTCCACTGCGGCGCCGTCTGCGGCGTTCTTATCTCCTGCCCCCACCCAGGGGCCTGCGGCGATGGCGGCGGCTTCGGTGGCGCGCACGAGCTCCAGCGCGAGGTTACGGCTACCGTGGTTATTGTTGTTCTCAGTCATTACTCACCTTCGAGGGTTGATTGGGCCAGCCGGCCGGGCGGCCGTATAGTTTGGCGGTCTCTACGTTATCTAGCATAACGCGGGCTGTTTACTGTGTGGTTCTTTTGAGCGGTTTTTCTGCTGGGTTCTTAGCGGTTTGCAAGGATGCGCAGCTCACTTGAACGGTGCGGCACGGGGTGCGTCCGGTGCGTGTTGGGGGGTATAGAGTGGCCGTTTGGGTTCGGGTGCTCCAGCAGCGGTGTGAGAGAATAGACACTGTGGAAAATTCTCAGGATAACGCACACAACCCCCAGGACGAGAACCCACCCGCCGGTACGAGGAAGCTGGGTGATGCATCCTCCAGCTCTTCCGCTGCCGAGCTACCGCAGGACCTTACTGCAGCCGAGCGTCCGGACGGTGAGCAGACGGTGACACCGCAGATTACCGTTAAACAGGCGAAGCGTATTAACGCCCCGGCGCGCAACATGATTATTTCGATGGTTGCGATGATTCTGATCCTTATTCCGGTGCTATGGCTTATGCCACGCCCGGATAAAACCCCGTACCGCCCGCAGGTAAATGTGGCGCAGGTTGCGTTTGAGTCGAGCCGTCAGGCAGGGTTTCCGGTGGCTGTGCCGCAGCTGGAAGGCTGGCACTATAACTATGCCCGGTGGAATGGTAATACACCGGATAATATTGGGTTTTTTAAAAGCGGCCAGGTTACCGGGAAGAACCACTTTATTGAGCTAACCCAGGCGAAAGATACAAACCCTACCTGGGTGGCTCAGCAGACTGATAACGCCACAAAACAGGGCACCGAGCAGATAGCCGGGGTGGAGTGGGAGGTACGGGCGGCTACCTCAAAGAAAAATAATGAGCGTGTGTACTCATATGTGGCTCACGTGCCTTCTGCGGGAGGGCAGAGCACCACGATTATCCTCAGCGGAGCCGCCGACCCCGCGGAGTTTTCCCAGCTGGCAGATGCGGTTAGCGCCTATTTGAAGAACCCCACCGCTACGGCTGACCCCAGCGGCACGGGTAGCACCATTCGGTAAAGACCCTGTGTGTTCAAGCGCGCTGTTGCATGAGAATGTGGTGGTAGGAAGCGGATGACTGGTGCCTCTTTCGCAGAACAGAGAGGTGACACGGGCATGTGGTACGTCGAAAAGATGCCTGAGCGCATACACTAGAGGTAGTTTCTCAACGGGGTCCCGTTCGGGCCCCGCAATAACCGCGGATGACTGTGAAAGGGGACGGTGCACGGTGGGTTCTCTCAAAGATCAGGTTCAGCCAAGCCCGGCGCAGGCGTGGAAACGTCCTTAAAGACGGTAACCAGCGCTTCGTGGAGGGCATCAGTGAGCACCCTAACCAGGATTCCAGCAGGCGTACCCTGCTCTCAGGCGGGCAGTTCCCGTTTGCGTGTATTTTTGGGTGCGGAGATTCTCGTCTAGCGGCTGAGATCATTTTCGATCTGGGCCTGGGGGATGCCTTCGTGGTGCGTACAGCCGGGCAGGTGATCGAGAACGGTGTGCTCGGTTCCATTGAGTACGCGGTGGAGGAGTTCAAAACCCCCATCATTATGGTGCTGGGCCATGATTCGTGCGGTGCGGTCACGGCAGCCCGCAACGCAGCCCAGACGGGTGATATGCCGCCGGGGTTTATTCGCAACCTGGTGGAGCGTATTCTGCCGTCGGTGATTGCCCCCTCCCTGCCGCCGCACGCGCACGTGAACGATATGGTGCGTGAGCACACCCGGCAGACAGCCATGCGTATTACTGAGCAGTCCCATATTGTCTCGGATGCGGTGCTCAGCGGCGAGGTTGCCGTGATTGGGGTGTTCTATCACCTGCGTGACGGTAAAGCGGAACTGGTGTTTAGTTCTCAGGACTTGACGCTGCCCAATACCCCCACCGGCGAGGGGCAGTCACCGACCACCGCTTCCCTGCCGGTGAGCGTTAAACAGCAGCCGCGTATCGTCTTCGCTGAAACGTGGGGCGAGGCTTCCCCCTGGGGGTTGTGAGCCTATTGCCGGGTGCCCGCGATCGGGTGCGTACCGCACCCCAAGCATCCGTGTACAACCCCACATAAGCACATATTTTTCTGTGGCTTTGCCCCGCTCCCTATTGCGTTCCAACGTTTAGGGTGCGGGGCGTTACATTCTGAAGGTTGAGGCGGAAAATTTCGCCCTATTTTCTGGATGTAATATCTTCAAAATCGCAGTGGCAGCATGATTTTTGCGCCTATCCTAGAGGTATGGCTGAAAATATTGAATACCGCATTGAACATGACACCATGGGCGAAGTTCGCGTGCCCGCCAACGCACTCTACCGTGCACAGACCCAGCGCGCGGTCGATAACTTCCCGATTTCGGGGCAGACCCTCGAATCAGCCCATATTCGCGCTCTTGCCCTCGTGAAGAAGGCAGCCGCGACCGCCAATGAGGAACTTCAGGTGCTCGACGCTGAGCGCGCCCAGGCTATCCGCGAAGCGGCGGATCTGGTAGCAACCGGTGAGTACGACGAGCATTTCCCCATTGACGTCTTCCAGACCGGTTCGGGTACCTCATCGAATATGAACACCAACGAGGTTCTGGCAACGTTGGCAACCCGTTCCCTGGAATCACAAGGCATTGAGGTTCACCCCAATGACCATGTGAACGCCTCCCAATCTTCCAACGATGTTTTTCCCCCACCTCCGTGCACGTTGCCGTGACCGAGGCACTGGTCAAAGAGCTGATCCCTTCCCTTGAGGTTCTCGCTGCATCGCTGGAAAAAGAAAGTCCGCAGAGTTCAAGGACGTCGTCAAGTCCGGACGCACCCACCTGATGGATGCAACCCCCATTACCCTGGGCCAGGAATTCTCTGGCTACGCCGCTACCGTGCGTTACGGCATCGAACGTGTGAACGCTTCCCTGCCCCGCGTGGCTGAGGTTCCCCTAGGGCGGCACCGCAGTGGGTACCGGTATCAATACCCCAGCGGGCTTTTTCGGCACGTGTGATTGAGCTGCTTGCTGAAGAAACCGGTCTGCCCCTGACCGAGGCACGTAACCATTTCGAGGCGCAGGCAAACCGCGACGGTCTGGTTGAGGTTTCCGGTCAGCTGCGTACCCTCGCCTACGGTCTGATGAAGATCAGCAACGATATTCGTTGGATGGGTTCAGGCCCGAACACTGGTTTAGGCGAGCTGCACATCCCCGATCTGCAGCCCGGCTCGTCCATCATGCCCGGCAAGGTAAACCCGGTGATTTGTGAGGCTGCCATTATGGTTGCGGCACAGGTGATTGGTAATGATGCGACCATCGCGCTGTCCTCCACCAACGGAGCCTTCGAGCTGAACGTGGGCATTCCGGTGATGGCAGCTAACCTGCTCCAGTCCATCCGTTTGCTCGCCAACGTTTCTCGCGTGGCGGCGGAGAAGATGATCGACGGGCTGAGCGCCAATGTGGAGCGTTGCCGCTTCCTGGCGGAAGCATCGCCCTCGACCGTGACCCCGCTGAATAAGCTCATCGGGTACGAGGCCGCCGCGAAGATCGCCAAGTATTCCGTGGCGAACAAGGTCACCGTGCGCGATGCCGTGGTGGCTTTAGGCTACGTTGAACGCGGTGAGGTAACCGAGGCTCAGCTCGACGAAGCTCTGGACGTCACCAAGATGCTGGGTGATTTCTAACCTCAAGCAGCGTATCCCAAGTATTCTCCTGTAACTGCAGGAGTTCGATAACACAGCGTAAATCCCCACCTGCCCCATGATGGGGTAGGCGGGGATTTACTTTTTACACATAAGCAGGTGCGCACAACTAACCCAGCTATGCCCCAGAAGCGCGTATAGCAGTTATTGCTTTGACAAGTTCTTTACCATCGCCGAATAAAGGCAGAAGCATTATGAGGTGCATATACCACCAAAACGCTATGAAGCTGTGCCCCATCAGCTGCCACACCGTGCCCCCAATAAAAGCGGCTACTGGGCCAGCTACAGCGACCATCAGAGAGGATTTAGGGGTGAGATCCTCATGCGGTGCGAGAAGAGAGAACCGCAAAGGGGTCGATTCGATGCGAATATGGCGCACACCTGCGACGTACCGTAACGCCAGGGCATGCCCCAGCTCATGGATAACGGCCGGTATTAGCGCGCAGGTTACTACCAACCACATGATGAGCAGGCCCAGCACTACTAATCCTGCGGCCAATTTACCCTCACGCATCTCTACCCTGCCCGGGGTGAAATAAATATGCTGCCCTTGGTCCCCAGCAGCCCGCCTATCACTAAGAGGAAGGCAAACATGATAATCGGCAGAAATAGCACGGCTACCCGGTAACACAGGTGCAGCATGCCGTTAAGGTTTAGCGTGAGCGGGCGAGAACGCCCGGCCCATATCTGCTTATTGGAGGCGTTCATTGGTTTTACGCTTCTTCCGTTGAGGAAACAGGTGTACAACCAGTTGCGCTACCACCGCTATTTCATCCTCTTAACCAGCTCCTCACTTTAAGTAGAAGTTTTATTCCCCTCTCAAACGGCGAATCATAATTTACATCTCGTGAGATGCTTTTCATCATTTATGCAGTGAACATGAACGTTTCAGCCGTGGTGAGTGCATCGTTGGCAAGCGTGCCCGTTTTGCTCATAATCTGCACCCCGAGGGTGTATTTTTTGGTGGTATCCAGGCCGGAAACATACGGTATGTTCACTTCAAAAGCACCGTTATTGATCTTCTCGGGGCCCACGGTAATGAGGGAAACTGGGTCGGGGGCTAACTGCCCGGGCTCACCCAGCCCAGCGCGGTTAATAAATAGCCGCAACCTCGCACCGGCAGGAATGTACCGGCTTTCAAATCCGGTACCGCGTACCGTGATGCTCCCGCCAGCGGCGCTGGGGTTCTTATCGAAGTCAAGCCGAGAGCTCTCCGTCAGCACGGTAACGGGGGTCTGCGTATCGTATTTGGTGGTTTCGGAGGTGCGATGCCCTTCCTCAGTGCTTTCGGCGTAGCTAATCATGGTCTTCACCGCGTACTCTAGCCCTGCACGATACTGCCCATACCAGAGCTGACCGGTGACAAGCTCCGTTTTAAATGCCCCATCCTCTATGCGTTCGGCAGGTACGTGCACAAAACCTAGGTGGGTGTCATCAATGGTTTCGGGGAAATACTCGGGTTTGCTGGTGTCTTCTGTGAGACCCACATAGACGCTCACCCGCTGGCCAAGCTGCACCCCGTAAAACCCGGTGCCTTCCACGTAGATGGTGCACGGAATGTACGGGTTGACATTCTCGGTCAGGGAAAGGTTTAGCTTCGGCAAGAAGCTCTGAGTGTCGTCCCCAGGGTCGTTGAGGGAGTTCGGGTTCGGCCAGCACTGGGGTCAGCGGCAACGACGCCACCCCGGTGAAGGCTAAGGCGCAGGCTAAACGGCGGCTGGGCAGGGAACTCTTAGCGTTTTTGAACGATTCGAGGCGCATGAGTGTCCTTCAGATGTGGTGTGTGCTTGCACTCCCAACCTACCAAACTTTAAATCTTTAATGAAGGATTTTTGAAACTATTACCTGAAAGTTTTCAGCGGTGTTGTTCCGCACCGAATCACCCGTGTAGCACTAAGATGGTGCCGTTTACCCCTTCGGTGACACCGATTCGTACCCAAACCTGCAGTGGCCGTCATAGCCTAAGGCCGCATCAATACGGTCAAGCATCCTCTCTGAGAGCATGGCCCGCTCGGTCGGGTCCGTCATATCCGCCCAACGCACCTGGGTGGATTCGTCATCATTGACGCGCGCATCACCAGCAACCCAGCGGCACAAAAACGTGTGATCCAGAAACTGGCACCGGTCCCCGTTGCCGAACCGCATGGCGGGGTCGGCTTTGAGCTGCGCGAGCGCAAGCACCTCAATCTCCACCCCCGCCTCTTCATGCGCCTCCCGAAGGCATGTCAGTGCGGGGTTCTCGCCGGGGTCCACGATACCCGTCACGGGTGTCCACGCGCCGTTGTCGCTGCGGCGCACCAGCAGCACACGGTGGTCAGAGTCGCGGCGGATAACAGCCGTAGCGCCCGAAAGCCACAGGTAGTCATGACCGATTTTCTCCCGCAGGGTGAGGATGTATTCAGGGGTTGGCACTTAATGCCCTCCTTCTTAACTCGATAGTACGACGGTTACTGCGCCGCCTAGAACAGGGTGTAGGCGGGCCACACCCACCCGGTGAGCGCCCCCAAAAGCATGAACGGCCCGAACGCTACACGCGTGCCGCTGCGGGCCATACCGAACAGAACCAGCGCCAAGGAGAATACCCCACCCACAATGAAGGTAACGAGCGAAGCCCACACCAGGTTCACCATCGAAAAATAGGCGAGCGCCCCACCGAGTGCAAGAGCGAGCCGTACATCTCCACGCCCAAGAGCCCCAAAGGAGAGGACGCGCATCAGTAGGTAGAAAACCCACAGTACCGCCCCGCCCAGGAATACCCGGCCGATAGCACCTGCATCCCCCTTCATGAGGAGCACGAGGGGAAGGGCGGTGTAGGTGCTCAAAATCATTGAGTACACGATACTGCGCGGCAGGCGGTGCTCACGCACGTCCACGCGCCACAGCCGTATCCCCTGTATGAGGGTGTGCAGGCAGTACAGTATCAGCAGCACTGCGGCGACGGTTAACCAGCCGCCGCCGTGCAGTAGGGTGGTGATTTCCCTGGTACATGCGCCCGCCTTACCCTGGTATGACCTCACTAACCATTAACGGTACCTGATGCTTGGCAACGGTACGGAACAGCCCCTGACGGGGTCAGGCAGCAGCTGACTTAGGATCCGAACCGGCGGTTACGGCCCGCGTAGTCACGCAACGCCCGCAGAAAGTCCACGCGCGTGAAATCGGGCCACAGGGCACGGCAGAAGTACAGTTCTGAGTATGCGCTCTGCCAGGTCATAAACCCCGAGAGGCGCTGCTCCCCTGAGGTGCGGATCAGCAGGTCGGGGTCGGGCATTCCGCGCGTATACAGCCGCTGGTTAATGTCGGTCACGCTCAGGGAGGCGGCCAGCTCCTGCACGGAGGTTCCTGCGGCGGCGGCGTCACGCAGCAGCTCACGCACCGCATCGGCGATCTCTTGGCGCCCACCGTAGCCAACCGCAATATTTACCTGCACCCCGGGCAGCGTGGAGGTGGCTGTTATAGCCTGTTCTAAAGGTGGCGCGCAGGCTCTGCGGTAGCATGGCGATGTTTCCTACCGCGTTCACGGGGCCTACGCGGCTGGCCACCAGCCGGTTAAGGAACTCGTCAATCACGCTGATTAAGCCGCTCAGTTCCCCGGCGGGGCGTTTGAGGTTCTCGGTGGAGAGCATGTAAAGGGTTACTCGCGGGATGTTCAGCTCGGTGCACCACCCCAAAAAATCAATAATGCGTTCTGCCCCTGCGGCGTGTCCTTCACGGGTACTCAGTCCCGCGTTGGGCCGCCCACCGGCGGTTGCCGTCCACCAGCACCCCAATGTGCTCGGGCAGCGACTGTGCTGCTAAAGAGTCAATGAGGGAACGTTCATAAACGCTCGGGGCGGGTGTCACGCCCGGTTCGGCGGCTATACCGTGTACGGTGATGACCGGAATCATGGCGGTGTTAGTGGCGCTCACGGGCCACCTCATCCTTGGTTACCGCTGCGGTATCCCTCCCCAGCTTTAGCTGGTTCGTTGGGTGTTTCCCCCTCGTGTTCTGATGCGGCAGCTAGCTCCGCTTCCCGGGCGGCGGCGTACTGGGCACGGTACCTGAGGCGGCGGGTGCGGCGGGTCATATCAACGCCGAGGGCAACCACGAGCAGGCTCAAAAGTGCGGTCGCAAAAAATCCGCCGATACCGGGGGAACCGGCGGGACTGCCGTCAGGGTTCGAAGCTGGAGTTACCTCGGGGGCAGCTTGCAGAACGGCATGTGTGACGTCGAATAGAGCGTTCAGAACGAAAGGCTCATGGTTCTCCTGCGTTACCTTCAGCCGTGCGGCGCGGATAAAGTCTAAGCTTTCATTCTACGCGCTCAATTGCGCGGCACAAGCTATCCTGCACATATGGCACCTGGGAATAACCCCAAAATAGGGTTCGGGCTAGCCGATGGCAGACGGCGCGGCGAACGGCGCATCACCTGAAGTTCAATACTCCTCGGTGGCTCGTACTGGGCGGCGTGATTGGGGCGGGTGCCTCCGCTGGCTCTTTTAGCCAGCCGCCTTATAATCCAGCCCGTCGGCGAGGCAGCACTCCGGCAGGCCCACCGGCACCCGTGAGGCGATCAGCGTGTAGTCTTCCCACGGCCATACCTTCTTCACATCCTCTGTAGGAATCGCAAAAAATGCGCCGTTCGGGTCGATTTGTGAGGCGTGGGCCAGCATCGCTTGGTCGCGCCGGTCGAAATAGGCGGAGCTGGGGATACGCGTGGTGCTTTCGTGACGGATTCCTTCTGTACTGACCTGATCAACCAGGTTTTCCACCCACCCCGAAAATACGCTCTGCCCATCACGAGCCATAAGAAATTCGTGTCCCGCAACCAGCCGTTCAGGATTAAACGCACGGTCGTAGTAGAGTTTCAGGGGTGCCCACGGCTGCCCCTCCCCCCACATATGCTTCGGGGTCACCGGCTTTCTCGTATGCCTCAACAGCGACTTTGTGGCTCATAATATGGTCGGGGTGCGGGTACCCGCCGATCTCGTCGTAACTGATCATCACATGCGGGCGGTACTCGCGCACCAGGCGCACCAGCGGCGCCGCCGCACGTTCAAGGGGCTGCACCCCAAAGCACCCAAAAGGTAGCGGAGGCATAGGGTCCCCTTCGGGCAGGCCGGAATCCACAAACCCCATCCAACGGTGCTCAATACCGATCGCCTTCGCGGCGGCAGCCATTTCGCTGCGGCGCATCCCTGGAAGGTCACGGTGGGCGCGGGGGCTGTGTTTAATCTCTTCATTCAGGATGTCTCCACGTTCACCGCCGGTCATGGTGGCGACCATGTAGCGGGCGCCCCTATCGGTGTATGCGGCTGCTGAGGCAGAACCTTTAGACGACTCATCGTCAGGGTGGGCGTGAACTGCGAGAATACGCAGGCCTGTGTAATCATCTGCGAGAGGGGTCAGCTCATCCACCGAGGGGTGCTCGGGGAGCTGGGCTTTTAGTCTTGCTACAGCGTCGCTCACGTGTGTGTTCCTTCAAGTATCTAGTGCCGTCTGTGTGGTATCCGCTCAGGGACTAAAATGGAAGAGGCACATAACCGCTTCGTTGTGACATAGTACCGAAGATTCGCGTCGTGTGCCTAGTACTCGTGACGCTTTATGAACGGCTGTAACGCGTTGTTACAGGAAACCCCGTCAATGACTGTTAACGCACCGGCTGGGAGGTATTTATGACCGCAGACGCTCACCGTCATCATCCCGCCGTTGAGGAAACCCCGAAAATTTCCGCTACGGGCGCACCGGCATCACCAAACCTGGCTGACCGTTACGGCCGCTCCCCCAAGCCCCGCCGCACAGTTCCCACCCGCCTGTGGGCGGCCCTAGCTGTTGCGGTGACCCTGCTGGCGGGGGCTTTCGTGTTTTGGGTTCAGGCGGATGCCGCCGCACGCCCCAGCGCCCGCGACACGGGGTTCACGCTGGTGAGTCACGATGAGGCATCCGGCGAGTTTGAACTCTCAAAAACCCGCACGATGCGGCCATCTGTTCGGTCAAAGCTTTGAACTCTTCGCGTGTTCCGGTGGGCTGGACTGAAGTTGAGATTCCGCCGAATACCGCCGAACAGGGTAATGAACGGGTGAGCCGGCACAGCGTGAGTTTACGTATCCTTTCTGAGGCGACCACCGTGACCGTGGATTCGTGCCGTAAGAAGTAGCCGCCAGCGTACTTTCTGACTCCCCCAGCTATCCCAACCAGCACACCATTTCTTCCAGGATTCAGGGGTGGGGAAAGTGCCCCGGTTTAGCTCTGACTCGTATCTGTCTTAGAATGGCTAGAGTCGAAAGGGGGCTGTATGCCCCACACCCGCACCGGCGTGCCCGGCGCACAACCGAAGGAAAACAATGGCAGCAACCGAGAACAATGGTGCATGGCTGACGCAGGAGGCCTACGACCGCCTAAAAGAAGAGCTTGACCACCTCTCCGGCCCGTACCGTCAGGAGATCGTGGAGCGCATCGCCGCCGCACGCGACGAAGGAGATTTGCGTGAGAATGGCGGCTACCATGCCGCACGCGACGAGCAGGGCAAGAATGAGGCCCGCATTAAGCAGCTCACCCACCTACTAGAGAACGCTAACGTGGGCGAGGCCCCCAGCGACGACGGGGTGGTTGCGCTCGGTATGGTGATCGAGGCAGAGATTGCTGGGCGTCCCATGAAGTTCCTGCTAGGCTCCCGCGAGGTTGAAAGCACCCTGCCAGAAGGCAGTGACCTGAAGGTGTTCAGTGAAAAGTCACCCATGGGCGCGGCTATCCTGGGGCACAAGCAGGGTGAAGAGGTCACCTACCAGGCACCCAACGGCAACGATCTGGTGGCTAAGATCATTTCAGTCACCCCGTTCCAGGGCTAAGCTCTGGGCGCAAAAGGTTTCAGGTGAAAACCCGGGCTACTCGTTTAGTCCGGGTTTTTATGTAACCGTTATCGCCCACCTTCAAGTGCCCGCTCCCCTGGCCGTTTCGGGCGTATCCCTTGCAATATCCCCTCTTAAGGAAAACTATGGAACCTGTAGCTTTTGATGATATTCCCCTCGAGATTTTTCTGCAGGATATTATGGACCTCACCCGGCTGTTTCCGGAGGATTTTCCTGCGGAATTCGCTAAAATGGCCGCACGTATCGGGGTGGAGAAACAGCACCTGTTCATTACAGACTTCATCGAAGACACCCGGGAACATGTGGTAGGGCACTATCTGGGGTATGTCTTTGATGCGCTCAACCGCAGAATGTACCAGTACGAGATTCGGGGCGGGAACAAGCTCTACCTTAAGGAAGTCCCGGTGGAGGACCTCACTGTACGCGATACGGACAGTGTGAAGGTTCTTGACCTGCTCTAGTACGGCGGCACCCGGGCAGGATGCAAGCCCCGCCCCGTTGCAGCAACGACAGGGTCACAACGGTACCGGTTGGTATAGTGTGGGGGCAGCCCACGCCCGGGTCTTTAGTAGACGATAATCGGGCGGAAGCCCTCCTCCTCAAGGGCCGAAATGACGCGGTTGCAGTGCTCAGTGCCGTTGGTTTCCATATCGATCGTGATCGAGACGTCGCCCATTGATAAGGATCCGCCCACTCGCGTGTGGTCCACACCGGTGACATTCGCATCGTTCTCAGAGATAATGCGTGAGATTGTTGCCAGCTCGCCCGGACGGTCGGAGAGCATCATCTTAATCGTCATGTACCGGCCTGCCGCCGAAAGGCCGCGCTGAATCACTTTCAGCATGAGCATCGGATCGATATTACCGCCCGAGAGCACGCACACTACAGTGCCCAGCTCGCCGTATTCTTCCTTGAGTTTGCCGTTCATCAGTGCCGCCACCGGTACCGACCCGGCAGGCTCCACCACCAGCTTATTGCGTTCCATGAGGAAGATGAGGGCACGGGCGATGTCGTCCTCACTCACCGTCGCCACATCATCCACCAGCTCTTTAATGATGGAGAACGGCAGCTGGCCGGGGCGCCCCACCGCAATACCGTCAGCGATGGTAGAGACCTTCTTCAATGGCACCAGCGCATCTGCTGCCAGCGATAGCGGGTATGCGGCCGCGTGCTCAGCCTGAACACCGATAATACGGATTTTCTTACCCAGTTGGGCTTCTTTAGCGCGTACCGCCGTGGAGAGCCCCGCCAGCAAGCCGCCGCCGCCCACGCCCACAATGATGGTGTCTACGTCGGGCACCTGCTCCAGGATCTCAAGCCCAATGGTGCCCTGCCCGGCGATAATATCCTCATTATCGAAGGGGTGCACGAACACCGCGCCGGTTGCCTCGGCGTAGCGTTTTGCCTCGGCCAGTGCCTCATCTACGGTAGTACCGTGCAGCTCAACCTCCGCGCCGTGGTCGCGGGTGGCAGTAATTTTGGGGAGGGCAGCGCCCAGCGGCATATAGATGCGCGCTTTAATGCCCAGTTTAGCGGCCGCCATCGCCACCCCCTGAGCGTGATTTCCCGCCGATGCAGCCACCACACCGTGTGCTTTCTCAGCCTCGCTAAGTTTAGCCATGCGAACATACGCGCCGCGTGCCTTAAACGAGCCGGAACGCTGCAGGTTCTCGCATTTGAAGAACACCTCAGAACCGAGTTTGAGGCTCAACGCCCGCGAATGCGCCACCGGTGTGCGCTCAATAACCCCCGTGAGCAGTTCAGCTGCTGACTCAATCTCAGATAGGGTTACAGGCAGGTCATCAAGGGGTGCGTTCACGTTCAGTCCGTTCCGTTCGCAGGTGGGCACATCTATTGACTATTTTAGTGGATGCATACCGTATTCGAAGAACATAAAACCGTGCCCTGCGCCGCATAAAACGGTGAGGCCCATCCCAGCTTAGTACTGGAACAAGCCTCACCACACCGCGACAATAGCGGCTACTTATTGCCCTGCTTCCGGGAGGGTTTCTTACCCTGGGGCGAATCAGTATTTTTCTGCGGAGGCAGGCTCTGCAGGTGCAGGCTCCTCAGCGGGTTCTTCGTCACGGCCAGCAGCTGTGCGTGCCCGCCCCGAACGCGCTCAGCAGCGTCCTCAACCGCACCGCGGCGGCGTTTGGCAGCTTCACGACGGCGCACTTCGTGCGGGAAAAAGGAACTCTTCGGTACGTAGCTGCGGGTCGTTCTCCCAGCCGCGAGAGGCCAAGTACCGCACCACGGAATTGACCACTGCGAGCACAGGAACCGCGAACAGCGCACCCGTAGCCCCGAAAATCATGGACCCACCGGCCACCGCGAAAATTACGGCCAGCGGGTGCAAAGACACCGCCTTGCCCATAATCAGCGGCTGCAGGATGTGCGACTCAAGCTGCTGCACCAGCAGCACAATGCCGATCATAATGAGCGCCTGCACCGGTCCCAGGGCCACCAGCGCCAGAAGAACCGCCACCGCCCCAGAGAACAAAGCACCAATCACGGGGATGAACGACCCCAGGAACACGAGCACACCCAACGGTATGGCCAGCGGCACACCCAAGATTGCGGCACCAATGCCAATACCTACCGCATCAATAGCGGCCACAAGAATCTGCACCCGCACATACGCGCCCAGTGACTTCCACCCAGCGCGCCCTGCACCGTTAACAGCGTCGCGTGCCCGCCGCGGGAGAAGTCCCACAATAAACAGCCAGATGCGTTCGCCCTCCATGAGGAAAAACACGAGGGTGAACAGGGTGATAAGAGTTCCAGTCGCCACTTCGGCGGCGGTGCTGCCCACTTCAGAGACCCCGCGAACAATGGAACTGGGGTTATCGGAGGCCAGCTTCCTGCCCTGCTCCAGCAGCTGGTTCAGCTGCTCCGCCCCAAGCGAGTACCCCATATTATCGAGCCAACGCACCAGCTCGTTGTACCCTTCGAGGGCTTTGCTCCATAACGAGACGAACCCCTGGGCAAGCTGCTGCCCGGTAAGCGCCACCAGCGCCAGCAGACCCACGATCATGCCGATTTCGGCGATGGCGGTAGCCGCACCTGCGCGTACGCCGCGTTTACGCAGGGCGTACACGGCGGGGCTTAGCAGGGCCGCCAGCAAAGCCGCAACCATGAGCGAAATAACGAGCAGGGATACTTTCGCCAGCCCCTGCCAGAGGACCCATCCTGCCCCGGCAACCACCAGCAGCCGCCACGACCAGGCAGCGGCGGTCTCAAGGGCAAAAGGAACCGTAGTATTTTTCGTAGATGCTGTATCGTTCGTATCGGGTGTTTGACCCATCGGCTCTCCTCAATTATTTCGCTACACGAAAGCGCAAGCGGGGCACATCATGGAACGGTGTGCCCTCCCCATAAACCGTACCCCACCAGGGTTCTTTAGACGAAAAACCGGCGGCGCTTGGGGTAAGCACCGCCGGTTGAACATCTTATTTAGTTATCGCTAAAGATGCTTGCCAGATACATGAGGATACGCAGGATCTCAATGTACAGCCACACCAGGGAGGCGGTCAGGCCGAAAGCCAAACGCCACGACTCACGCTCGGGCAGGCCCGCCTCAACAGCCTCAGTGGTGTTAGTGAAATCAAGCACCAGCGAGTACGATGCCAGAGCCACGCCAAACACGCCCACGATGAGCCCCAGCGGCAGGCCAGCAACGCTGGTGTTCATGAGGGAGGTGTGCGTAAAGAGCGAAACACCCCACGAGACAACGAAGAACGCCAGGTACCCCAGCGAAGCGCCCAAGAAGATCTTGGTGAGTTTAGGGGTGGCCCGAATCTTGCCGTTTGCAAACAGCGCCAGAAGCGTGCCAAACACCACGACGGTGGCAATCACAGCCTGAAGAGCGATACCCGGGTACCGCGCATTGAGCAGGCCGGAAAGACCGCCAAGGAGCAGGCCCTCAGCTAAAGCGTATGCCAGCACCAAAACCGGCGACACCTTACGCTTGAAACCGTTAACCAGCCCAAGAACCAGACCACCGATAAGGCCCACAACCAGGAGAATGGGCATATACCAGCCCACCGCTGCACCAAGCACCACGACGGCCAGGCTCAGCCCGGTCTTCATGATGACATCGTTCATGGTCAGGCGTTCGCCCTCAATAACCGGGCTGTAGCCCGGCTGCTGAGCGTACTGCTGATCGTATCCTGGCTGGTTCTGGTATTCAGGCTGGCCGTACCCCTGCGGGTAGCCGCCCTGGTACTGCTGGGGTTCGCTGGAGTACTGTGCCCCGTACGGGTTCTGCTGGTACTGACCCTGCGGGTACTGGTTCTGCTGCGCAGCTTGCCCGCCGGCACCAAAACGGCCAAAACGGGGGTCACCGCCCTGCCGGTTTTTCTTAATGATTGAGTTAATGAACGGGTTACCCGCCATGTTCTTCCCTCCGGTAAATATAGATTTTTTCTATTTTTACCCTAAAGAACCTACCAATAGCTTCCCCGAAGTTACCAGATAGTACGTTCTGGGCGAATTCATAGAGATTATAGGGTTCACCTCTCAAAAGGCGGAGTCATTCCAGAGAATTATGCTTATAGCCTGGGAGCCTGAGGCAAACCCTGCGCATCTAAAACGTCGAGCAGCTTTTCGCAGTAGGTCAGCACAGCACCGTCATTATGCGAGCCGATGACCTCATCTGCTACCGCCCGCAGCGCCTGTGATGTGTGCCCCATCGCCACCCCTGTGCCAGCAAAAGCCAGCATCTCACGGTCATTATCGCCATCACCAAAGGCTAGAACTTCCTGCGGATGTACGTTCAGACGCTCGCATAGATCACGCAGACCACCGGCTTTATTCACTCCCTCACGCACTAGATCAATGGCGCCAAAGCCACTGGCCAGAGGGATAACCTGAGGCGGCAGCTCACGCTGAAAAGTCTCAAGCACACTGTAGGTATCAGCCCGAACAGTCTGCACCGAGATTTTAATAAGTTCCCCACGCACTTGAGAGTAGTCGGTGATGCGCTCAGCACTCGGGTAGAACATGAGAACAAAAGAATAGGGGTCAAGCCCCTGCGGAACCGGCTGACCTTGAGCAGCGAAATAGTCCTGCACAATACTGGTGATAGCGCCCTGCCGGTTGTGCGGTATAAAAATACCCTCAGTTGTACAGAGAATCACACCAATCTGCGGCAGGGTATCTAGTACCTCATACACATGCGGTACATCTGCCTCTTTGAAAGGGTGAACGGCCAGCTCTCCCGAATCATCGGCAAGGTAGGCGCCATTCTCAGCAATATAGATAATGCCCCGGTTCTCAAACCCTTTCATATAGTCGGTGAGTTTGGTGTATGTGTTACCGCTGGCCACCACAAAATAGATACCGTGTGCCTGTAAGCGAGGCAGAATACGTTCAAACCGGTTGGTGTCGAAGGTTTTAGCGTCCGTCAGGAAAGTGCCGTCCATATCAACAGCAATTAGACGCGGGGTGACTCTGGGGTTCGCGGACGAGGAGGCAGCAAAGATTTCGGGCATACTAGTTCTTCCGTTCCATGAAGGGTGGATAAGTTTAAGGCTCTCATATCACCACCACCAACGGCTAATAGCGGCGATACCAAAACCCGGTGCTTTTGCCCTGTTTCTCTGCCCCTGCAGGGAGTCTCGCCCCACCCCTGGACCCCCGCGTAAAACATACATATAACCCGTTTCTCGCCGATGAAGAAAGCTACCATCAGAACTTTAGCCCGCTAAAAACATCCCGTTTCGTCATTTGTACACCGCCGCTTTATACGCACTCCCCACTACGGTACTCATGCGTGTTCAGATACACTCAAAATAGCTTCCGCATGTGACCGAATTCGCCGGTGGGGCCGGGGTCGGTTTTATATAATATATGTGGATGTTTTAGCACCGATACGTTGTTGTATCACCCGATAACTCACGCAGGTGCGAACGGCATCCAGCTCACTCTCACTCAATAGCTCACTCACTCAAGGAAAACTTATGCCTGCGCGCTTTCGCCGCACACAAAAACCGGCCACTATAGCCATATCTTCATTCGCTGTAGTATGTGCACTGATACTAAGCGGGTGTTCCACCGAAACTGTCACAGTGGAGGGACCCACAGCATCAAGCACTTCACCGACTGCAGCAAGTACCCACAACCAGTTATCTTCACCCAGCAGCACCCCCTATGTCAGCCCAGCCGCTGCCTTTGAAACTCAGGAAGAGGACGCCGAAGAGCAGACGCACGATACCGGAATTTCTCCCGAGCAGGAAGCCAACCCCGTAACCGCACTGCCAGCTGCGAATGTATCGGATGCAGCCAGCGCCTTAACAACCCTGCAGTCCCTACCGGTCAAGGGCCGCGCACCCAAAACCGGGTATTCGCGGGATCAGTTCGGGCATGCCTGGACAGACACCGACCGTAACGGGTGCGATACCCGCAACGATATTCTGCGCCGCGATCTGTACGAGGTGACGGTTAAACCAGGAACACGCGCCTGCACAGTGCTCAGCGGCACCCTGGAGGATCCATATACGGGGGTGAGTATCCACTTTAGACGCGGAAAAGACACCTCCCGCGCGGTGCAGATCGATCACGTGGTAGCCCTGTCTGACGCGTGGCAGACTGGCGCGCAAGAGCTGTCGAAGCAGCAGCGCATTGAGCTCGCCAATGACCCCGATAATCTGCTCGCTGTAGATGGGGCGGCTAACCAACAGAAGAGCGATGCGGACGCGGCTACCTGGCTGCCAGCTAATAAGGCGTACCGGTGCATCTATGTGGAGAAGCAGGTGCGCATTAAGGCGAAGTATGGGCTGTGGGTTAAGGCAGCCGAAAAGGAAGCAATGGTACGGGTGCTCAATGACTGTGTGAGCTCGGAAAACTCAGGCACCATTGAGCACACTCCCGTAGCCTCCCCTATTACTGAGCCCACGCGGGGTACGCCGCAGGCTCGGGTGCAAGCGCCTACACAGGAACCCGATTCTGCAGGAACGTATTACAAGACCTGTGCGGAGGCGCAGGCTGCCGGGGCAGCTCCTATTCGGCGTGGACAGCCGGGATACCGGGCGGCGCTGGATCGAGATGGTGATGGTGTGGCCTGTGAGGTGACAACGAAACACTAAAGTACCGGCTGCTTCTTTGGTGCGTGTATGAACCGACCTCTCATGAGTGACTATTCATGAAATGTCATGCTTCTTCATACACGCACCATTTTTGAGAGGCACATCACACTAAACCTGTGATTTAGCTGTGAATAAGCTGTATCCAGAGGCCTTTCTTTCATATTTACTTGATAAAGAAAGTAAATTTCTGGCAAGGTACTCTCATGACTAAAGACAGCACTGCATCACTCGGTCTTCTTATTTTCCGCCTAGCACTAGGCTTCACATTCATCATGCACGGCTTCCAAAAAGCCTTCCTCAATGGGCCCACCGCGCAAGGAGCAATCTTCGCCAAAATGGGTATTCCAGCCCCCGAACTATCGGCCTACTTCACTATTGGCGCCGAACTCATCGGCGGTATTATGCTGCTGCTGGGTATCGGAACACGCATCGCAGCAGCAGCCATCACCATCGCCATGGCGGGCGCCTACATCTTTGTTCACGTCAATGCCCCCTTCATCATCGACCCGAAAACCGGGGCCGGTTTTGAGTATGTCTTTGTACTGGGCATGGCGGCCATTATGTTTATCCTCGTTGGCGGCGGCAAATACTCCATTGATGCGCTCCTGCCACAACGCGGCACCAAGAAGAGCTAGCCCCCCTTTAAGCCGGGTGCGCCAAGGCACACCCACCAACCTTCACAAACCACATTTATTACCTAAAAGCGCCCTGCCGCTCACCGCTGGCAGGGCGCTGCTATGCCTCCAAGGCGTGCAAGAGACCCGGTGATACGACAAGCGCATCCCAGTGTATCTTGACCGGGCAGAAACTGATTTATAAAGACGGCTCAGGTCAGAGCCCCACCGGGTACAGCAAAGCCCCACACGTTACGGTGTAAACCGCGGTACGTGTGAGGCTTATGTGCTGCATAGTAACAGTGCCCCCAGTGGGACTCGAACCCACACTGGGCAGATTTTAAGTCTGCTGCCTCTGCCAATTGGGCTATAGGGGCCTGAACCGGCCCTCACTACTTTCGCACGAAGTGAGGGCCAGTATCAAATCCTAGACACCTACAACCGTATTAGAGGTGTTCCTTCGTCTTTGCTGGGGCGGTACCGGTTGCCTCCTGGAACGCCAGGCGCGGGGTGCGCTGGCGGCGGATCGTAGTGGTATCACGGCCAAAGAGCTGGTTGAGTGCCCAAGTAGTCATAACACGCACAGTACGCTCAGTCGTAGGGATTGCAGAACCGTGGTAGCCGCGGTGCATAATCCACGCCAACGGACCGGCGAAGGTCTTACCCTTAAAGTTCGCCACGCCCTTCCACAGGCCCAGACCAGCCACCACACCGATCGTCTCGTGGTAGTAGTCAGTCAGCGGCTCACCGCGCCGTGCCGCAAGAATGTTCTTAGCCAGCACCAGCGCCTGGCGGGAGGCATGCTGCGCGTTCGGCACGCAGAAACCACCCACACCGCCGCCGGAGAGGTCAGGCACGGCGGCGTTATCACCAGCAGCCCAAGCGCCCTCAACCACGCCAGCGTCCCCGGCAACACGCAGGTCTGCGTTCACACGCACACGGCCGCGCTCATCAATCGGGAAGTCGGTGTTCTTCAGCATCGGGGAAGCCGCAACGCCGGCGGTCCAAATCAAGTATCGGTATCGATCTCACCAGCGGGAGACTTATCAGCCATATTAATCAGCTGCAGGTTACCGCCGGTAGCATCCGAGAGGGAGGTATTGAGCAGAATCTCAATGCCGCGGGCCCTCAGTTCGGCCACAACCTTCTCAGCGCGGTCTTCAGGTACCTCGGGCATAATGCGCGGGGCTGCCTCAATCATCACAAAGCGCAGGTCTGAGGGGGTCAGGCGGTCATTACGGTTGACCGCTTCACGCGCCATATCCTCAAGCTCAGAAATGGTCTCAACACCGGCGAAACCACCACCGACAATAACGAACGTCAGGGCGCGGCGGCGAGCATCCGCGTCCTCAAGAACGGAGGCAACCTCAATACGCTCCAGCACCCAGTTACGCACCGAAACGGCCTCTTCAACGGTCTTCATACCGATAGCGACCTCAGCCAAGCCGGGAATCGGGAAAGCACGAGTGACAGAACCAGCACCAAGAATAATCTCGTCATACTGCAGCTCGAACGGTTCACCACTATCAATGGGCTCAACTACAGCGGTTCGCGCCGCATGGTTCACAGAAACCACAAGGCCGGGAATGATCTCAGTATCACGCAGATGCTGACGCAGGGGAACAGTTGCGTTACGACCCTCCATTGAACCTGCAGCGACCTCAGGCAGGAACGGCTGGTAAGTCATGTAGGGGTTAGGCTCAACGATGGTCACTACCCCGCCGGTGGCTTTGACCGCCTTCTGAATCTTCTTCGCCACGGTGAAGCCGACGTAGCCGCCACCGACAATGAGGATACGCGGACGATCCTGAGCCAACTTAGTGAATGCCATATTATGCTACTTCCTAGGTTATATTCTGCCGCCGCGCGCAGGCGGGCTGGCTACGAAAAGACCCCGTACGTCACGCCGCATAGCGCATCGCACGAGACAAGCCAAAAACACATGCACCTAACAGTGCAGGATCACAACGCAGAACCTGCGGGTGTACGTATTTTGCACTCTGTACTTACCTATCATTCTACGCGGTTGATAAGGTGAACACACACTTTATGAACCTGTAATAAACGGCAAATCGAAAAAATTATGACGACTTTTAGTTCTCATCCCGCACATGCGGCCGACGCACATGCCGGTGCATCTTATGCAGACGGTGCACCGTGAAGCTGGTAATCGCCAATAACCACAGCGCCAGCCCGCCCACAATCAGCGGCGGAACAACGCCCGAATCTTCAGCAGGCACACTCGGTTCAGGCACCTTAGCCTGGGGAATATTCTCCCCATCCTCGTGCACCGGTTCGGAGCCCGTCGGCTCCGGGGCGCTCACCTCTGCTTGCGGTGGATCGCAATCCAGTTACTAATCGATCCCAGGGGGTTCTCCGCAGCATTCGACAACGTACTCTGTGCGAGCGCCGCCGTAGGGTTAATAATGCCGAACCCGTACAACGGATCACGGCCAGCAGGCCCGGCATCATCGGCGCTGGTAATAATGCGCTGAATAATCTGGGCGGCCGACAGCTCAGGGTATTTCGCTTTAATGAGCGCAGCCAAACCCGACACCAGCGGCGCAGAAGCCGACGACCCCGACCACAGCATGTACTTATTGTTCGGGGCCGCAGCGATCATATTCACCCCGGGCGCGGCAACAGCGATTGAAATCCCCTGAGAGGAAGAAGACCATGATTCCCGCCGGGAGCTATCAACACTACCAACAGTGAGCACACCCGGAATAGTAGCTGGCGCCCCCACCTGGGTGATGCCGCTGCCGCGGTTACCGGCAGAAGCCACCACCAGCACGCCTTTCTCCTCAGCGTACTTGAAAGCGTCATCCCAGCTGCGCGGCCAGCTCGCCTTATTAGAGCCGATCGACAGGTTAATGATCTGCGCCCCGTTATCCACGGCGTAGCGTACCGCCTCCGGCAGCTGCTCATCAATGCTTTTACCGCCGCCGGTGCCCATGCTCAGGGATACTGGCAGGATTTTTGCCTCCCGGGGCCACACCAATTATGCCGGCGGGTTTACCCGGCTGCCCGGCGATAGGGGCCACACCTGTGGTGTTGTGCCCGTGCCCGGCAATCAGGGAGGCAACCTCGGTACCGTGCATCGGCTCGGTTCCCAAACCTGTCCAGCCGTCTGAACTGCCAACGCCGGAGGCGTCGTGGCCTTTCAGGACGTTCCCTTCCAGGTCAGGGTGGGTGCCGTCCACGCCGGTGTCGATCACTGCCACAGTCACTCCGCGCCCGGTGCTTTGATTCCAGAGCTCAGGGAACTTGTAATCGTTAATCCAGTACTCGCGCTGGCGCACATCATCCCCCGCGCTGGTGCTGTTTGTGGCCGCTGGTGCGGAGGCCACAGACGCAGTTGGGGCCGATTTCGAAGGGGTTGGGGACGCGGTTGCAGAGGAACCCGGCGTGGGGGCTGCCAAAGCCGGGTTAAACCCGCCGGAGGCAGCCACCCCAACGCTTAGGGTGAGGGAGGCGACAACGGCGAAAGCTCTGTGTGCTAACCGGCGCGGTGCCTTTGAGGCGGGAGTCTCGGCGTGTTGTGCCGCGCCCGGCTGTTGCGCATCGTGCCGCTTATTCCAGTGAGTCGCCATTGTCCCTCCCTAAATAATTAGATCTCCTTGTAAAGTATTCTGCACTCTACAACTGTGAAAGCGCAATGCCGTCAAGAATGTCATGTTCACTTACTGTTACGGAATTAATCACACCATCAGTAATCTCATTCAGACGCGTGAGAATCCTCGCATAAATAGTCACCCCAGCGCCGATCACATCCACCCGCCCGGGGTGCATATACCCCAGCTCGGCGCGCTCCTGGCGGGTCATACTACGCAGCATCTGGGCGGTACGCTGAACAGTCTCAAGAGACAATGAGGTGCCGTTAATCGCCTCGGAATCGTAGGTCTCTAAGCCCAATGCCGCCGCCGCGAGAGTGGTCGCGGTACCGGCCACCGCCACAGCGCGGGTGGCGGTGCTCAACGGCACAGAGCTCACAACGGTTTCGATGGCGGCGTCCGTATCGGCCTCAACCCGCCGCACCTGCTCATCGGTGACTGGCGCGGACACCATATGCCGCTCGGTCAGGCGCACACACCCCACGTTCACGCTTCGGGAGGAAATCACCTTAGCCTCAGCTCCCCTGCCGCCGCCAAGCACGAATTCAGTAGAGCCACCGCCTAGGTCAAACACCAGCGTATTCTTATCCCCCGCACCAACGGCACGCATCGCACCCGCGAATGAGAGTGAGGCCTCCTCAGTGCCGCTAATCACCTCGGGCTCAATACCCAAGATCTGCTGAATACCCTCCATAAAAACCTTACGGTTACCGGCATCACGGGTGGCGCTGGTCGCCACGAACCGCACCCGGTCTGCACCGTGCTCCTTAAGCAACTGAGCGTACTCTCTGGCGGCTTCAAAATGCGGTCCAGCGCCTCCTGCGCCAACCAGCCGGTGGCGTCCACCCCTTGGCCCAGCCGCACGATGCGCATCTGCCGCACCACATCCTTCAGGCGGGTGGTTTCCTTGCCGTTTTCATCAGTTTCAACGACTGCATCCGCGATCAGCAGGCGGATCGAGTTCGTGCCACAGTCTATAGCGCCAATGCGCATCTCAGGCTCCAATCTAGGTTTTGCCGGGTTTGAGCGTTGCAGGTGGTATGCACAGCAGCTGGCAGCTAATCAGCGTGCCGCCACGCGGGGTCGCAGGCACACGTATCGGGGGTCCACCACGGGGAGATCGCCTCCAAAGCCCTATCCCCCATCGGGTTCACCCCGCGCCCCACCGAAAGAGTATGGCCGATGACGGCGTGCAGACACTTGACGCGGGTGGGCATACCCCCCCGCCGAAATCCCATCAATCTCCGGGACCTCGTCAGTGCCGCTAATAATGCGGATACGCTCACGCTCGGCCAGATAATTCTCATGCGCGGCACGGTACTGCTGCGCCAGCTGCGGGTTCTGCGCCAATTCATCGGTCATCTCGTACATGAGACCGCCAGCCTCCAGCCGGGAGGCCGCCGCAGTAATGACCGGGTGGGCCAGGTAGAACACGGTCGGGAATGGGGTGCCGTTTGCTAATCGCGGGGCGGTGGCTGCCACCAGCGGGTTACCGCACACGCACCGTGCCGGAACCTCAACCACATCCCGCACTTTACGGCCCAGCTGGGCCGATAGCACCCGCACATCCTGCTCGGTGGGGACGAGGGTCTGAACCGTCACCCCAACCCCTTCAGGGACACGGTTCATCAGGTCTTCTTTAGTGCTCATTTATCCTCAATACTAAAAATCTACTGCCGCTTCTTCTGTGCACCCTGCGGGTTCTCCACCGAGTTCCACATCTTATTCGTCCACGAATCGTCGGGGGCGTTTTTCGCCGAGGCAGAGGTGTCGTCCACCTGCGTGTTATTCGAGTCAATGCCGGTCACCGCATATGGGGTGTCTCCCTCATTCACGTAGAACAGCCTGCTGCGGGCCTGCTGACGCACATAGTTCTCGTCATCCCACCAGGTTTTCTCAACCTTTAGCTGGGCGTTCTCCCGCTGCAGCTGCGAGATGTGTTCACGGGTTGATTCGATCTCCCGCAGCTGCGTGAAATAGTTATTAAGCGTCGGGTAGGTTCCCACCAGCAGGGCAACCACAATAATCGCCCCCACCAGGAACTGACCCGAAAAACCGCGCGCAGCAATCGGCGTCAGCTCATCCGGGTCTTGATCACTGCTGCCTTCACGAATCATACGCCTCTGGCGCGCTAACTGCGGGCTTTCCTTACCGCGCCGAGGAGAACGGCCCGCCCCAATGACGGCGCTGGTGAGGGTGCCTACCGTGCTGGGAGACCGCTGCGTGTCCTGCTGCTCCTGCTTATTCCGGGAGGTTCCTGCTCCCTTCGCCTGAGACGACTTGGTGCGTTTACGCAGTCCACGGTTTTTCGGGGTGCCGGGTGTTTGAGCGGAACGGGACGGCCGGTTTTTCGCCGCGTGTTGACGTGCCCCAGCGGGGCGTCGTGTGCCCCGAGAAGCCGAGGCAGCTGAATCCTTCTGTCGGTCCCGTTCTGACATTGCTCTCTCCCTTCACCGCGCTGACCGTAACCATTCTATTCTACCGGCGGGCACCGCATCCTGTACCCGCCGCTACGTGCAGTAACCGTGCAGGCAACGGCGGAGGGTGGCCACCCCCGCACGGGGAATAGCCACCCTCTTACTACATGAGCCTATAAGCTACCGAGCACTTATGCTTTCTTGAAGCGGGGGAATGCGGACTTGCCAGCGTAAACAGCGGCATCGCCCAGCTCTTCCTCAATGCGCAGCAGCTGGTTGTACTTGGCCACACGCTCGGAACGTGCGGGTGCACCGGTCTTGATCTGACCCGCGTTAGTTGCCACAGCGAGGTCGGCAATGGTAACGTCCTCAGTCTCACCGGAACGGTGGGAAACCATGCAGCGGTATTCGTTGCGCTGTGCCAGTTCCATAGCGTCCAGGGTCTCGGTGAGCGAACCGATCTGGTTGACCTTCACCAGCAGAGCGTTTGCCGCACCCTCGTTAATGCCCTTCTCAAGGCGCTCGGGGTTGGTCACGAACAGGTCGTCACCGACGATCTGAACCTTCTCACCGATCTGCTCGGTCAGGGTCTTGTAGCCTGCCCAGTCGTTCTCATCCAGCGGGTCCTCAATGGAAACCAGCGGGTACTTCGCCACAAGATCAGCGTAGTATGCGCTCATCTCTTCGGCAGACTTCTTCTGACTTCAAACTCGTAGGCGCCGTCGTTGTAGAACTCGGAGGATGCCACATCCAGTGCGAGAGCAACCTGCTCGCCGGGCTTGTAGCCAGCCTTCTCGATTGCCTCAATAATGAGGTCAAGGGCCGCAGCGTTGGACTCAAGGTTCGGTGCGAAACCGCCCTCATCACCCAGACCGGTGGAGAGACCACGGTCGTGCAGCACGGACTTGAGCGAGTGGTAGACCTCGACACCGGCGCGCAGCGCATCCGAGTAGTTCTCGAAACCGATAGGAGCAATCATGAACTCCTGAATATCAACGTTGGAGTCTGCGTGAGAACCACCGTTGAGGATGTTCATCATGGGAACGGGAAGCACGTGGGCGTTGGGGCCGCCCAGGTACTTGTAGAGGGGAAGGTCTGCGGACTCTGCGGCAGCCTTAGCAACGGCCAGAGAAACGCCCAGAATTGCGTTAGCGCCCAGCTTACCCTTGTTATTGGTGGCATCCAGAGCAATCATAGCCTGATCGACGGTGCGCTGATCGGCGGCGTCGATACCGATAATTTCTTCCGAAATCTCTTCAATGACAGACTTGACAGCACCCAGAACGCCCTTGCCCAAGTATACGGACTTGTCGCCATCGCGGCGCTCAACCGCTTCCCACTCACCGGTGGATGCGCCCGAAGGCACAGCAGCGCGTGCGAAAGCGCCGTCTTCGAGCAGAACCTCAACCTCAACGGTCGGGTTGCCGCGGGAATCTAGAATCTGTCGGGCGTGAACAGCGGTAATAACAGCCATGAAAATGCTCCTTGAAAATGTAAAGGATGTGGACGGCTCACTCGGCGTCAACGCCCGGGATAGGCGCGGCCTGCTCAAGTCGTATACAACTAAAATTTTAGCAAAACTCCCACATAAACACACCGGTTACAACAGGAATTTTTGCGATTCATGAAGGTATCCAACACCTTTAGTGGGGGGTACGTTGCAGAAAGTGCTCATGGCAGCACAGAACAACCCGCCGCTGCCGCTTACGCGGCGCAGACGGGTCGTTCGCTCTACCACAGTCTACGAATTGTATTCAATGAACTTACGGGTGTAGGTACGCAGGGCGCGTTCCGCATCCAGCCCATTCTGCCGTGCGCGGCACACCAGGGAGAAAAGCAGCTCACCAAAATCTTCTTCACTATAGGTAAACGGAAGATCGTCGTCTAAGGAGGTAGGCTCGGGCGGCAACACAATATCGGCCTTGCGAGCCTTAGCAATCGCCTTCGCCGCTAAGGCCAGCGCAGGCAGATGAGGAGGAATGCCGTCAAGCGGACCCCGATCGGATTTCTCCTTCTTCTTAAAGCTCATCCCAGAAAAACCTGCTGCTCGGCGGCGGTCATCCGGGACTCGCCCGAAGAATCACCGAAAACATTCGGGTGCCGATCGTGAAGTTTTGTGTCCAGGCCCTCAATCACCTGCTCAATCGTAAAGCCGCCCGGTTCTGCTGCCGCAATATCGGCGTGGAAGAGAACCTGAAGCAGAACATCGCCCAGCTCTTCACGTAAAAGCTGCAGGTTTGTGCCTTCGGGTGCTTCGACAGCCTCCACAACCTCATAGGATTCCTCAATCAGGAACCGGATGAGGGACTGATGAGTCTGCTCGGCATCCCAGGGACACCCGCCGGGCGCGCGCAGGGTCGCCATCGTGTGCACTAAACGCTCGAAGGCTCTCCCCGCACGTGCGGCAACCTCAGCTACGTCCTTCTCGGACGCTTTATCTTCATTCACAGGCAGATTCTCCTATAGATTCCAGTGGATGTTACAGATTCCAGTGCGCCAGCGCAGCCGCCATATGCGCAGGAATCCTAGCGCCAAGGCGCGGGAACATGCGCAGCTCCTCCACATAACGCTCCGCCTCAAGCTGGCGCGGATACCGCACAAACGCCTGCTCACTCGAATAATCGAACGCCGCCTGTACCGGAACCCCCGGGGTGAACGTGAGACTAATCGCCAGCGGCGACCCCTCACCCTCACTATACGAATCGGTCTTCAGCCGCGGAATATCCAGAGTCTCCTCAGGCACCAAGTCGAAGGTGCGCACCTGCTCCCAGAACCCGTTACGGCGCACATGCGTCAGGGCGTCATAGTACGAGCCAAGGGCACGCACACGAATCAGCACCGTAGTGGCATCCGTAGCCGTGCCGCCCTCACCGAACAAGGCCTCAACCACGGGGGCCAAACGATGCGCCACCTGCGCCTCGGTGAGAGTCAGGTTCCCCTCGGCGAGCTTCGTATCGGAGAGCACACTCACATCTGCGGCAGGCTGTACGGTGGGGGTATCCGGATCAGCGCAGACCGTGGGCGTATCGGGATCCGAGCACGTGGACTCAGGCTTTTGCTCCGTCTCCGTCTCAGCAGCAGTCTGCTGCACGGGAGCCAGTAAAGACTCCTTCTCAACCGCAGGTACCAGCTCCTCATCATCCACATGCTCGGGAAGTTCAGGGCCGCGATGGGCCGTGCCCTCGCTGGCTGCGGCAGTCACAGTATCCAAGTCCGCAGCGCCCGTCATGGGGGCCTGTGCTTCAGGATCAACAGTATGGTCCGCTTCGGTACCAGCATCACCGGTATCCGCTGCGCGGGTGAAAGCGGTTGCATCGACAAGATTCGTCGTGTGCGCATCGGCGGGGCGTAAGAACCCGGCGGCGGCCTCAGCTGAAGCATCATTTGCCGCAACAGCAGAGGTGACGTTCACAATCTTGCTGGAACCAGCGGCAGTGTTTCCTTATCCTTCTCCCCTGCCGCGGTGTCCTCAGGCTCGTCCTGCTGCCAAGAGGCGTCGGAAGAGACTGCGGGCAGAGGGCCGGTATCGTCGTTAACTGCCGCACCGTCGTCAGGGGCCTGCACCGGCTCGTCCTCGCCCAGGTCAGGGGCCGCAGCACCTTCATTGAGGGCGGCAACCGTCTCGTGCACCGTTGGGGCGGGGGCGCTGTCCTTCGCAGAATCCTCAGCGAGAGGTGCTTGAGTTTGCGGCTTCTTGAAGTTTACTTTCGGCGCTGGCCACAATCGCCGCGAGCGCAGCGGCCATCCCATCAATGTCTTCCTCTTCGGCCCCGGAGTCTGCGGCTTCAGAGGTGTTCTCAGCTTCAGCAGTGGTGTCAGTGTGCGGAGCTAGACTCTGTGCGGTAAGGCTGGCGTGGCCCACCCCCACCTGACCCGGCTGGTTGCGGTCCCCAGACGTGTCGGTATCGGTGGTGGCTGCAATACTGTCTTCCTCGGTGCCGTCCAGTTTGGCATTATCCAGCTCGGTGTCATCCAGCTCGGTGCTGTCCTGTTGCGTGTCTTGACGGGAAACATCCTCACCGGAGAGGTCCTCGGTGAAGGAGTCCGCAGGCTCTTCGGTGGAGAGCACAGCATCTTCGACTGCAGGCTGATGCATTTCATCACGCTCGGAAGCCTCGCTCAGCAGCTCCTTAGCCTCATCAGGCTCATCGCTGCCCTCATCTGCCTTGACCAGGTTGAGGGGGTATCCGCCCAGCGGCAGAGGCTCATCCTGGGTGTTTTCACGGAGCGCGGTCTCCTGCTCTTCCGGCGCCTGAGTCTCATCAAGGCCCGCCAGAGGCGCAGCGTCTGCCGTTTCGTTCAATACCTCATCATGCGTAGGCTCTGCCTTATCGGCGGTTTCAAAGCCATCCTGCGTCTTCTCGCCGGGTGCTTCGTCCCGCTCACTTTCGGTGTTGGTGCGCATCAGCGGGTCAGCATCGTAGTCGTGCGTCGGTTCAGGGGCGGCACCGGGTTCGGTGCCCTCCGCAAAGGCCGTGGCGGGTGCTGCCTCCGCTATAGTGTCCGCAGCGTCGTTATCCTGCTCTGTTGCCGGGAAAATATAGTTCTTATCCCAGTTCGTGGAATCCGCAGCGCTCATGTATGAGGCCTGCACCGCCACACGCCCACCCAGGCTGGGGCTGGCCGCCACGAGGGCGCGGGTCCACACCGTACCCGAATCCTGTGCCGCAACATAAAGCGCCGCTACAGAATCGAACCAGATGGTTCCGGGCACTACGACGCCCTTTTCAATCTCATCCCCCTGGTAGTACAGGCGGTAGTTCATATCGTCATTAACCTGGTGCAGGTCAAGGTGAGCTGCCCCATGACCGTGCTCGCGCATGGTCTCAATAAGCGTGTAGAGCGGGTTGTCAGGAGTCAGCACTTCAGCATCAGGAGCATCAAATATCGGCTCCGGTGCGTGATGCGTGTCGTCACTGGTGCCGCTAAGACCCGCAGAGTCTGCTACAGCCGCAGACGCGCCCGTTGTTGCGGCCACGGCAGCAGGCTCAGGGGTGAGGGTGCTGCTTTAACGGGTCTGCACCAGCAGCCTCAGCGGCTGAATCTTCCGGGGTTCGGGTGTCTTCTTCGTGAGGTTCAGCATCATCATGATGCAGTTCCCACGATTCTTCCTCAACGCTCGCTACGGGGCTCTCACTGGGCTTCTTGAGGGAGTTCTGAATCGGGGCAAACTCAATCATGGGGACTTCCTCGAACCGCTCAACCTCATTCTCCGGGCGCGCCGAACGATGATTGTCCACGGCTCCCTCAGGGGCCTCGGCGGAGCTATCCGATGCGTTAAAGGCAACTTCATCGGCGATGCTGGGGCTCTGGTGTGCTGCGCCTGTACCAGCTACTGATTCCTGCCCTGCAGGCACATAGTGCTCGATGTCTTCGGGGTCGTTCTCGCTATCGTCCGCCTCAGCAACCTGCCCGGTATCGGTTGTTTCTTGCACCGAAGCCCCCGTATCTTGAGCCGAGATAACCGGCAGCGCCCCCGCGTACGTCTCAGGTTCCGTTACGGTGGTGTGGGCATCTTCTTCCGGGGTGTCGGGCAGGTGCAGCAGCACCGTCTCGTCGGTGACCAGCTCAATCTTCTGCTCGGGGTCGTTCTCATCGTTAGTTAGCCCGAGACGGGTCATATAGTCTTTTACGCGCGCCTGACGGGTCTCTTCGTCTTCGTCCTCATCATCGTAGTCTTCGTCTTCGTCATCATAGTCGTCTTCGTACTCAGCTGAGGCGTCGTATCCCTCATCATCGTAGGGGTCCTGGGCGGGCGCATCGTCAGTGTCGTAGTCGTCTTCGGGTTCCTGCGTTTGGGTGCTGGATTCGCTGGTTGTGGCTTCTAGTTCCTGTTCCTCAGCGCCGGGGTGCACCAGGTTCGCGCTGTCGGTGGAGTCCTGGTCGTGTTCTTCGAAGAAGTCTTCAGATGCAGCGGTGTGGCGTGCGTTTTCTTCGACAACACGCTGACCCTGGGACCGCTGGCTTTCGGTGCGCACAAATTTCCGGAGGGATTCCTCCCACTGCTGCTGTTCCATCACTTTTTCGCTCAGGCTTCGCTCTTCCGCCTCCGCTGCGGCTGCTTCTTCAGCTGCGCGCACCTGTGCTTCCCATTTTTTCTTGCCGATTCCAAAGATTCCCACTGTGGTCCCCTCCACTAGTTCTTGTCGGCGCTCCCGGCGGACACGGCGAGAGCTGAGTGTGTCTGGTGTGTCTGCATCCCATTCTATCGCCTACCCGGTATATCAGGGCCGCAGAAATGCGGGTGAACCGCCGTATTTCTGCGGGTAAAACCGCTCAATGGTGCGGCACATGCCGTTTATGAGGCACGCCCGGGTGGGATTTTATACAATAAATGGAATACCTAAACCATACCTGGAGTACCCGCCTCCATGCACACCGAAGCAAATTTGACAGTGTGTTCATCACTATGGAAAGCGCAAAAACCGCCTCACGATTGTTATTCAGCATAATGACGGTCGGGCAACTGCCTGAAGCTATTCTCAAAACCGGTAAGTTTTCATTGTCTTTAGACTAGAGCCGGGAAAAGGGCGTCTCGCAGCTTTGCCTACTCACGTAGTTGAGCGTGTAAACACTTTAGTTCCTTACGGGCCAAGCGTCTGATCTCAAGATCATCATATCCTTGGGGCATGTACCATTTGGCAGGGTTTTGAGAATCTCTTGCTACATGGGGGCCAGCATCTTCTGCCACACCCATGCTCATTCATCGCACTCCCGCACATTGCAGATCCACTACCTGTGGCACTTATGATACGTTCTGCTATTACCGTGCTGTCACTATCACGAGCCTTAAATAGTTCACCTTTATCACGCGGGAAAATAGCAAAAAGCTAACTGGTCAATTCACCCTCTTAATAAAAACTCGGGTAGCCCTGACACATCCCATGCTTATTCAGTAATGTTCTCTGCACCCATTACCCCCTTCATATGAGAGTCCATGAGACGAACATGCCGCCCTATCCGGGCTCAATATATATCTGTGCAGGTCACTTGTGGGTTCCTGCCCGGTGCATGTGCAGAAGCCTATCCTCTAACGGATAACCTTCATAGCGCCAGGGTATTTTACAATGTCAGTTTTAATTATAATGAATTATTGATAAACATGTATCAATGTCAGCAATTAGTTTAATGTGTTCAGCATTTAAGTAAAGATGAGTATTTTCTCCGCCGTTCCCCGAGTATATAATAATCTCTTGAGTAAAAATTAAATTCATTAAATATTTTTTTAAATAATTTATTTTTTTCGGCGCAAAAGTAAAGCTCATCATAAAATATAATTAACCGCAATTATTTTTCTGATATGTTCTTGGTTCCGTGAAAAGAATCCAGTGGGGCATCCTCACCGTTAAAAACGCCCGCCCACTAGGACAAGTGGATATACTCTACCGGGCCTCATCCCGTACCGGGTTTGCGGCCTTCGCGGCTTTTGCCAGCTCAAAACGCACCGCACGCAAAGCGGTCGCAGCCATCACCCGCACGCCCACGCCGATAGCGCGCTCATCGGGGTTGTAATCCCCCTGATGCAGGTCATATGTCGGGTCTTCGGGGGCGCGGGTACCCAACCGGAACATTGAGCCCGGAACTTCCTGCAGCATCCAGGCGAAGTCCTCTCCGCCCATAGACTGCTCTACCAGCACGATTGAGTCCTCCCCCAGCTCAGCCCGGGCGGCGTTCTCAATCATGGTCGTCTCGGTGTCGGTGTTCACCACCGGCGGCACCCCGCGGATATGCTCCACCCGGGCGTTCACCCCGAAAGGCACCGCGACCTGCTCAATCACCTCATCCAGTAGCTGCCCGGCGTGGCGCCACACCTCAACGTCTAGGGCAGCGCATAGTTCCCGCCAAATACCCTTCGGCGGGGATGGCGTTTGGGGCCACCCCGGCGTTCACTTGCCCCCAGGCGACCAGCACCCCCGAACGCACATCGGTGCGGCGAGTCAGCACTGCGGGCACCTGCACCGCGATCTGACTCATCGCGTAGATCAAATCCTCCGTCAGATGCGGCCGTGAAGTGTGCCCGCCGTGGCCGCTCAAATGAATTTTGATCGTATCCGAGGCGCTGGTGATCGCCCCGATACGTGTGCCGATCTGCCCCCAAATCAACTTTCGGGTCGCAGTGCAGGGGCAAAAAGCACGCGGCACGCCCCGCAGCAGACCCTGGTCGATCATCTGCACCGCACCACCTGGCAGCTGTTCCTCGGCAGGCTGAAATAGGATGCGCACGCTGCGGCCCAGCGGGGTGCGCTCGTTCAGTTCGTGCAGCGCAAGCGCCACTCCGAGCATAATCGTCTGGTGAATATCGTGCCCGCAGGCGTGCATCACTCCCGGCACGGCTGAGGCATACTCAAGCCCGTCTGTTCCTCAATGGGCAGGGCGTCAATATCGGCTCGCAGCGCTAAGGCGAACGGGCCGTTGCCGATGTCCACATAGCAGCCGGTTCCTTCGCACGCCACAGGGCTCATGCCCGCACCACGCAGGTGATTCATAATACGCTCGGTTGTTTTCACTTCACGGAACGAAAGCTCCGGGTTGCGGTGCACCTGCCGACGGAATTCGGTCAGGGTGGGCATCATGCGCGCAACCCACTCGTCAAACACCGGGGTTGAAAGATCGTAACGTGAATTAGCGAAAACCATACTTACTATTAAACACCTCGCGGCACCGGTAGGAAGAACTTTCACCCCGCAGCGGGGCTGTTTCTTCCCACCCGGTGCCGCGCATCGGACTGGGTGAGGGCGCCTATAGGGAGCGTGCCAGAATGGCCTGTTTCACCTCGGCAATGGCCTTAGTAATCTGAATACCGCGCGGGCATGCCTCGGTGCAGTTGAAGGTGGTGCGGCAGCGCCACACGCCCTCTTTGTCATTGAGGATTTCAAGGCGCAGGTCTCCGGCGTCATCACGGGAGTCGAAAATGAACCGGTGCGCGTTCACAATCGCGGAAGGACCGAAGTACTGACCATCCGTCCAGAACACGGGGCACGAAGAGGTGCACGCGGCGCACAGGATGCACTTTGTGGTGTCGTCAAACCGTGCGCGATCCTCAATGGTCTGCAGACGCTCACGTTCCGGCTCATTGCTGTCATTAATGAAGAACGGCATGATTTCGCGGTACGCCTGGAAGAAAGGCTCCATGTCCACGATCAGGTCCTTCTCGCAGGGCAGGCCCTTAATCGGCTCGACCGTGATCGGCTTGGTCATGTCGAGGTCTTTCAGCAGGGTCTTGCACGCCAGACGGTTACGCCCGTTAATGCGCATTGCGTCCGAACCGCAGATGCCGTGCGCGCAGGAGCGCCGGAACGAGACGGACCCGTCCAGTTCCCACTTGATTTTGTGCAGCGCATCCAGCACACGGTCAGTGCGGTACATCTGCATCTTAAAGTCGTCCCAGTACGCCTCGTCAGAGACCTCGGGGTTGTAGCGTCGCACCCGGATAGTCACGTCGTAGGTGGGGATAGCGCCGCCGTCGCCGCCGGTCATACCTTCAAAAAGCTTGACGGATTCCGGTTCAGGAAGTTCGTTTTCAGCCATTTTAGTACTTACGCTCCTTGGGCTCGTAGCGGGTGTAAATGACGGGCTTAGTGTCGAAGCGCAGGCCCTTCACGCCCTCAAACTCAGACTCGGGGTCAAGGTAGACCATGGAGTGCTTCATGAAATTCATGTCGTCACGCTTGGGGAAGTCCTCGCGGTAGTGGCCGCCGCGGGATTCCTGGCGGTGCAGGGCCCCTACCGACATGACTTTCGCCAGCTGCAGCAGGAAGCCCAGTTCCACAGCCTCCAGCAGATCAAGGTTAAAGCGTTTGCCCTTGTCCTGGATGGAGATGTTCTCGTAGCGTTCCTCCAGCTCACTAATGACTTTCAGGGCGCGGCGGATGGTCTCTTCGGTGCGGAACACCTGCATGTCGGCGTCCATGGTCTTCTGCAGGTCTGCACGGATAGCGCCGACCTTCTCGGTACCTTTGTTTTCACGCAGGGTATCCAACAGACCCAGCACGCGGTCAGCAGCATCATCGGGAACCGGCAAAAACTCTGCGGATGCGGCGTATTCGGCCGCTTTACGGCCCGCACGTTTACCGAACACGTTAATGTCCAGCAGCGAGTTGGTGCCTAGACGGTTCGCGCCGTGCACCGACACGCAGGCCACCTCACCGGCAGCGTACAGACCCTGTACGGTTTCTTCGCTGTTGAAGTACACCTCGGTCTCGTTATTCGTGGGAATACCGCCCATTGCGTAGTGCGCGGTGGGGAACACCGGGATCGGCTGGTGGTGCGGCTCAACCGCCAAGTAGGTGCGGGCAAACTCGGTGATGTCCGGCAGCTTCTCGTCAATGTGGGAGGGTTCCAGGTGGGTCAGGTCCAACAGCACATAGTCTTTGTTGGGTCCACAGCCGCGGCCTTCACGCACCTCATTCGCCATTGCACGAGCCACAATATCGCGGGGAGCCAGGTCTTTAATGGTGGGTGCATAGCGTTCCATGAAACGCTCACCGTCAGAGTTACGCAGGATGCCGCCCTCACCGCGGGCGCCTTCCGTCACCAGAATACCCAGCCCGGCCAGCCCGGTGGGGTGGAACTGCACGAATTCCATGTCCTCCAACGGCAGGCCGCTACGCAGGGCGATCGCCATACCGTCACCGGTGAGGGTGTGCGCGTTCGAGGTGGTCTTGAAGATCTTGCCGCAGCCGCCGGAGGCGAACACCACAGATTTTGCCTGGAAGACGTGCACTTCACCGGTTGCCAGGTCGTAGGAGACAACCCCGGCGGGGCGGGGGGCGGCCTTCTTCATCTTTGACCATCACCAAATCGAGCACATAGTACTCGTTGTAAAACTCCACATTGTGGCGCACGCAGTTCTGGTAGAGGGTCTGCAGGATCATGTGGCCGGTGCGGTCGGCGGCGTAGCATGCGCGGCGTACCGCTGCTTTACCGTGGTCGCGGGTGTGACCGCCGAACCGGCGCTGGTCAATACGCCCCTCGGGGGTGCGGTTGAAGGGAAGACCCATTTTTTCAAGGTCGAGCACGGCATCGATGGCTTCTTTTGCCATAATCTCTGCCGCGTCCTGATCGACGAGGTAGTCACCGCCTTTGACGGTGTCAAACGTATGCCACTCCCAGTTGTCTTCCTCGACGTTAGCCAGTGCGGCGCACATACCGCCCTGGGCGGCGCCGGTGTGGGAGCGGGTGGGGTATAGTTTGGTCAGCACGGCGGTGCGAACTCGCTGACCCGCTTCGATGGCGGCGCGCATCCCGGCACCACCGGCGCCGACGATCACTACATCGTACTTATGTACCTGCATGATGTTCTTTCTTGTATCGAAAACTCTGTACGTGTGCTGGCCGTCGTTAGCGGGCGGCGCAGAAGCTGGGCAGCAGGTGGGATGCCGCGCCTGAGGGGGCAGGGGTCGAAGGTGAAGATCGTGAGGGTTCCCACCAGAAGCACGAACGCCGAGGCGAGGAACAGAATAATCTTCAGCCACACGCGCACCCGGTCTTTTTCGGCGTAATCATCAATCACCACACGGATGCCATTAGTGCCGTGCAGCATCGCCAGCCACAGCAGCAGCAGGTCCCAGACCTGCCAGAACGGGTTGGCCCATTTACCGCCCACGAACCCGAAATCAATGGCGTGGATACCTTCCCCCACCATGAGGTTTACAAACAGGTGGCCGAAGATCAGCACCACCAGCAGAACACCTGAGAGGCGCATCCCCAGCCAGGCGAACATCTCAAAGTTATTGCGTTTAGAGGAGGAGCGGTTGTACTTGACGCCATCAATCTTGTTATCGCGGATGCGCGGGATGGCAACGCGGGATTTTAGCGGGGTAGCCATGGCTAGTGACCTCAATGTGGGCGAAAAACGTTCGGCAGGGTGGCGTACTGCAAAACCGGCAACAAAAATGACCCACAGCACCAGCACAACCCACAGGATTTTAATGTGGTTGTAGGTTGCTTTCTCGGAGGTCTCAATAATCCCGTCCTTGTTCGGCTTCTGAATGTGCTCAACCTTCGAGTTGGTGGCCGGGCCCCAGAAGTCAATGAGGATAATGCGGATACCGTTGAACGCGTGGTAGACAATAGCCGCAACGAGGGCCATCTCCCCAAACCCATGATGGGGTTCTTGTATAGGCTCAGCACGCTGTTGGCATGCCCTCAGGGGAGATACGCACCACGGCGGTGTCGAGCACATGAACCAGTAGGAAGAAGAAAATGGCGATACCCGTTACGCGGTGGGCCACCCACGACCACATTCCATAGCGGCCGCGGTATAGGGTGCCCTTAGACATATTCGGCACTGAATAACCTCCTGTAGACCGCTGGAGAGCATCGGGGTCTGTGTGAAACCTCAGCGGGGAAGCGCTCCCAGCGACAACCGTGAAATCATATTGTTGCTTACAAGATACCAGGTTCGCGCAGGGCTTATTGACACAATGTCGACTATATTAGACAGGTTAATTAGGTCATATCTCTTTAGCGATATCCTGTTCTGCGGCGAGTTCATGCGGAACTAACCTTAACCTTATGTGATAAAAATCTACTATCAGCAGCTGGCAAAAAGGTTTAAGAAACGAGAACATGACGCATCCCGCGATATTCTGTAATTGATGAATACTACACTTTCGCGTTTTCGACCGTTCATTCCAGCCGGGGGCGTCGGTTCCCGTCTCTGGCCTCTTTCCAGAGCACACGCCCCAAAATTTCTGCTCGACTTAACGGATTCGGGTAGTTCCCTCTTAAGAGGGAAACATATGACCGACTCATTGATTTGAGCAATGGCTCGCTCATGGTGGTCACTGGGGTCGCCCACGCAAACGCTGTCACTCAGCAGATTCCCGAGCTCCGCGCCGCCGATCTGGTTCTTGAACCCTCCCCGCGCGATTCCGCCGCCGCCATTGGGTTAGCCTGCGCTATCCTGCACCGCCGCGAACCCGATGCGATCATTGGCTCCTTCGCCGCTGATCACGTGATCAGCCCCGTCGACGAGTTCCAACGGGTCGTCATTGAAGCGGTAGAGACCGCCGCGACCGGAAAAATTGTCACCATTGGCATCACCCCCACCCACCCCTCAAGCGCTTTTGGGTATATTCACGCCCGGGAGTCGCTGGGGATTGAGCAGGCACCCACGCCCTCGCCGTGGATTCTTTCGTTGAGAAGCCTGATGCGGCAACCGCCCAGAAGTACCTGGACTCCGGCGAATACGCCTGGAACGCGGGCATGTTCGTAGCCCCCGCCGAGTTAATGCTCAAACACCTTGCAGCCAACGAGCCCGAACTACATGCGGGTATTATGCAGATTGCTGATGCCTGGGACAGCCCGGAGCGCGAAGACATTATGGAACGAGTGTGGGGCACCCTGCCGAAAACCGCTATTGACTACGCGGTGGCAGAACCCGCAGCCGCAGCAGGCGATGTTGCCATGGTACCCGGCTCATTCAGCTGGGATGACGTGGGAGATTTCGACGCCGTGGCGCGCCTTAACCAGGAGAAAACCGGTGAGGATCTCACCATCCTTGGCGATAACCAGAATGTTCTTAACCAGGGCTGCAGCGGTATTGTCGTCTCAACAACGGACCGTAAAATCTCGGTGATTGGGCTGGACGATATTGTGGTGGTAGACACCGATGACGCACTGCTGGTCGCCCCGCGTTCGCAGGCGCAGAAAGTCAAGGAGGCGGTGAGCGAGCTCAAGGAGCGCGGACTCACCGAGCTGCTCTAAAATCTCACCAGCAAAAGTGCGCAGGGAAAGTGTGCCCGGCTAAAGCGTACTCAGTAAAGCACGCCCGGGCACAGCCTCCCCCGAAGAGCAGTACGGGGTGCCCGCGCGCTTTTGCCAGCGGCACATGCATAAGGCTCCCGTATCGGTCATATCAACCGATGCGGGAGCCTTCAGCTATTGTGTTCAGTCAGTGCCTTCGCGGCTAATGGCCAGTGATCGCCCCTCATGGCTTTCACCGTGCCCGTGGTCCTGAGTCAGGGGCCGGTTTCGAGGATGATGTACCGCTTAGCTCATTTGGAGTCTGCGGCAGCTCAACGCTCACCAGGGTTTTGGGGGCCTTAGCATCTGCAATATTCACCGCGTGCAGCTTTTTCGTTGCCGGGTCGCTCACATAGGCGGTCTTACCATCCACCCACAGGGCCGGGCGCGGATCCTGCCACGTTTCAGATTCGCTCCAGGCATCCATGAGCTGTACCGACCCGAGTTCAGAGCCGGTGGCCGGGTCAAAAATACGCAGTTTACCGTCGGTAGTTAGCAGCAGCGCCTCCCCCTGAGGCCCGCGCCCCAATGACCGGAACGTGTAGCTTACCCCCTGCGGCAGGGAGTATACGGTGCGTTTTTTCGCCACAGTGTCGATAATGGCGAACTTCTCGGGGCGTTCCAGTTTGGCGTCTTTATCGGTCTTATAGTCCGCCAAAACATACTGCGAGTCGGCCGAGCCTGCCTGGTTCCCGGAACGCGAGTACGGGTTTTCAGGGTTGTTCACCTTGGTGAACGTGCCATCCCGGTAGATGAGCGCCCCGTCGGTGCACCCAACGGTAATCACACCGTCTTTGGCAATAGCCTCGCCGTGAACACCGGGGCATTCTTTATTCTCAGTAATGGTCTTGCCCTGCGCGTCTACCACAGCCGCACCGGTGCGGGTCTTCTCATCCCCTACCGACACCAGGTAATGCCCATCCGGCAGCGGAATGGCGAACCCGTGATGCGGTGCGGGCAGTTTCACCTGCTGGGTTTTCAGCTCGGAGGCGGTGCGTTTATTCACGGTCAAGTCGGAGGGGCTATACACCTCGAAAAGTGCCGGTGCCGTCGGCAAAGCGGCGCTCTTACCAGTATCGGTGATCACATGCCCGGTATGGTCCGCAGCTAACGACAGGGGAGCTGAGGGTGGGGGTAGTCGTGTAGTAATGCGAGTGGTCCCCGTGCGGCACCGACCATGCCCCCGTGTCTAAGAACGCGTAACTGTTGCCATCAGCAACCACGAGGTGACGGTTATCCCCTGGCGGGGTAAGACGGAGGAACCCGTCTTTTTAATGTCCTGCAGCAGCTTCATATCTTTAGCGTCGTATACGAGCACGCCGCCGTCATAGGTAACAGCTACACGGCTGGAGGGGCCTTTGCTTTTCAACGATGGGGGCTGCGGAGGCGCTGGCGCTTGCCGATGAGCTTTCCGAGCTGGAGGCACTGGTACTAGTGGAGCTAGCACCCGAGGAGCATCCGCTGACTACCAGGGTAAACAGCGCCCCGAAACAACTAAGGGATGTTAAAAATTTTGTACGTGTGTTGCGCATGTGAACCACCATAACATAAATGAGAACCATTCTTCTAAACGGTTATACAGTGGTCCACCTCTCTCATAAATGGCTGTAGGGTAAGGCACCAAAAAGGCACGGGCGCATGCGCCCGTGCCTGACTAATATATTTCCGCTCTTTACGCCACGTTCTAAGAAGCCGTTATTCTATGGCCAGGTCAATGCTTCCCAGCAGCTCCCACTCCGCCCCGTCATAGGCGTAGGCGTGCAACGCATCCACCGCGAAAGAACGCTCAGCAGCAGGAAGCGCATCAAAAACAGTTTTTGCTTCAGCCACCTGCCCGGGACACAAGTTCTGGCCCAGCGTAATATGCGGCACGTACGGGAACGGCGTGGCACACTCCCCCAGCTCCCGCACGCACACCTGATGAAGCTGGTGCAGCGCATCCGCGCCGCAGTCAATCGACAGGTAATCCACCTCAGTCACCGGGCGGAAAGTACTCACCCCACCCACCTGTAGTCTGACCGTGCCGGTATCGCGCAGGGCTTTGCGCCAACTTTACCGACCGCCACCCTGGCCTCGACCTGCTCACTGAGCTGCCCCACATACACGGTCACGTGTCGCTGAGCCCCACGGCGATGTCCTGCTCACGTTTCCACCCCAGCAGGCGGGATGCCAAGGGTCGGGCACATGCGCAATAAGGCTCAGGTAGCGCTGCCCTCTTTCAGCGTCGGTGAGGGACGCCCTCAAGCTGGCGGTGTATTCGGCGGTCACGGTCGGGCTCTCGGTTTCTGACGTATTAACTCGGTTGCGTGGTTAGCCGCGTAGCGCGGGCAGGAACCCCACGCGGTCATAAACATTCTCAAGGGTAACGGTCGCTATCTCACGCGCCTTCTGCGCCCCAATAGCCAGCAGACGATCCAGCTCAGCGGGGTCTGCCACAAGTTCAAGGGTGCGTTCACGCATGGGCGATAGCTTCTCAACCGCCACCTCAGCCAGATCAACCTTCAGATGGCCGTACATTTTCCCTCATACCGGGCAACAATCGCCCTCAATGCTCTCACCGGTCAGTGCAGAGTAGATCGACAGCAGGTTCGACACACCGGGTTTCGTCTCACGATCGTAGGCGATCACGGAACCATCATCAGTGACGGCGGATTTAATTTTCTTCGTGGTGGTTTTAGCGTCATCCAGTATTTTAATGAGGCCCTTCTCCGTTGTTGCCGACTTCGACATTTTTGAGGTGGGCTCCTGCAAATCGTAAATCTTTGCGGTCTCTTTCAGAATCGCCGGTTCGGGCACCACAAACGTCTCCCCAAACCGCGAGTTAAACCGCTGCGCCAGGTTACGGGTGAGCTCAAGGTGCTGGCGCTGATCCTCGCCCACAGGCACCGCATCCGCCTGGTACAACAGAATATCCGCAGCCATGAGCACCGGGTAGGTGAACAGCCCCACCGAGGCGTTGTCGGTCCCCTGTTTCTGCGCTTTGTCTTTGAACTGGGTCATGCGAGATGCCTCACCGTAGCCGGTAATGCAGTTCAGCACCCACGCCAGCTGGGCGTGCTCAGGGCACATGGGACTGCACAAAGAACGGGGACCGCGCGGGGTCGATACCGGCGGCAATGTACTGCGCGGCGGTCACGCGGGTGCGCTCACGCAGCGCCGCTGGGTCCTGCGGAACCGTAATCGCGTGCATATCGGGGATGAAGAACAGGCATTCGTTCTTCGGGTCTTCCTGCATTTTCACCCAGTTACCGACCGCACCAATATAGTTGCCTAAGTGCAGGGAATCCGCTGAGGGCTGCGCCCCCGAAAACACGCGGGTGCGTCCTGCAGACGCGTTAGGGATATTGGTTGTATGAGGCGTGGTGCCCTCAGGCAGGTTTTCCATGGTCATCCTTGTAGCTTTCTGGGGTGAAAATGCGGGGTTCGGGTACAGGGTTAGAGCTGGTAGTCTACCACCAGCGGCGCGTGATCGCTGAACCGCTCATCGTAGGAGGCGGCACGATCAACCGTTGCTTCCACGGCTTTCGCGGCGAGCGCTGGGGTGGCCATATGGTAGTCGATGCGCCACCCGGCGTCGTTATCGAAGGCTTTGCCGCGGTAGGACCACCAGGTGTAGGGCCCGGGCACCTCACCTGCGAGTTTACGCGCCACGTCCTCATAGCCGATATCGCCGAAGAATTTATCGAAGTATGCGCGTTCTTCGGGCAGGAAACCCGGCGCGTTTCTGGTTTGCTTCCAGTTTTTAATGTCGAGCTCGGTGTGCCCCACGTTGAGGTCTCCCACAATGAGCACGTGATCCGAGTGCTGAGCGAGTTCGGGCAGGCGCACGAGCATACGGTCGAGAAAGCGGTATTTGTCATCCTGGCGGGGCGTTCCAACCTCGCCGGAGTGCACGTAGGCGCTTCAACGAGTGAGGGTTTCGCCGGTGGGCAGGGTGTAGTCCGCCTCAACCCAGCGGCCAGCGTCCGCGAAATAGTCGTCGCCGATCGTGGGCGGGTGGCGACAGGCTGGTTTTTCAGAAGCTCACCGTTCGCATTGGGGTGTTTGCGGGTTGCCACCAGCACCCCGGCGCGTCCTTTGGCGGCGGCTTCTGGCGTGCAGAATATTCCAGTCGTCTTCGTTGAGAAGTTCGCGCACGATCGTATCGGGGGCACGAACCTCCTGCAGGCAGAGAATATCAACGTCGCGGCCAGCAAGCCATGTGGCCATATCTTTCCGGTAGGCGGACGAATACCGTTGACGTTCACGCTGGCGACGCGCAGAGTTTTAGCGGCGCGACTCATTCTTCACCCTCATTTCGTCGTTGACCATTCCCATCCCGTTGGATGCTGTGGTGTTAATAGTATCCAGCGCACGCTCAATCATGGTGCGGGACTGTTCCCCGTCTTCGTTCAGGTATTTGCTGATTTCTCGGGACTGTACCAGTACAATCTGAAAACTATGTGACAGTTTATCGGCGAGCATCCCATCCTGCTCTTCAGCTCGGGCGTGTGCCAGTGCCTTATAGCTGGCACGATTCGCCCGTACCGCAGAGAGAACCCCCACCACCAGGTAGCATGCCAACCCCAGCCACCCAAGAATCAGCCCGGCAAGTACCCAGCCGAGCACGGAATCGGCGGCTGCGATGGCGGCGCCCAACAGCACCACAAGGATGAGCGATACCCACCCCGCACCGATCATGCGGCTTTACGTTCAGATGCCTGTGAGGCAGCATCGGGGTGAGCGTCGTGTGTGAGCATAGTATTCATTATGCCAGGAATGCACCGGTGCATCCGGTTCGGGCAGCAATTTTTGTCGTGATGCTGTACGGGTAAATATTTGCTGGGGAGGGTAGACTATGTTTTATGATCCCGATTAACCCTTCCGGCAGCAGCTTTGACGCCAACGAAACCCTCGGCGCAGGCAGAGACCCCCACGACAGCGAAACCACACACCCGGTGGATGAGGCTGAGCACCCTGTACACCCCGACGAGGCGGGCCTGCTGGCTCAGGCGCTGCCGCCCGTGCCCGGGCCGAAGTGCGAGCAGGTGATTCGTCTGCTGGAGCAGCGCTACATTATCCCCGGCAGCCCCGGCGATAAGCTGCCCACTGAGCGGGCGTTGCAGCTGCGGTTTGGGGTGAGCCGTCAGACGGTGCGTAATGCCCTCAGACACCTGCTGATAAGGGCCTGATCTACAACCAGCAGGGTTCCGGCACGTATGTCGCGGACCATTCGCAGGCCAGCTTTATCCCGCGTATCTGCTCGTACGCTGAAGATATGAGCCGCCGCGGCATGGAGTCGTCTACGCGCATGATCGCTACCCGCTGGGTTGAGGCTGATGAGAGGATTTCTTCTAATCTGCTGGTGCCGGTCGGTTCACAGGTGTTGTATGCGCGGCGGTTACGGCTGGCCAACGGCACCCCGATCGGCTTTTGAGCGGGTCTACCCTGGTGCCTGATGCCCGCCAGCACGGTGCTGGATCCGATGGTGTCGCAGGCGTTTGCGGGAGGTTCCCCGCAGGAGGAAGGCTCGGAGTACACGGTGGAGCACGGGCGGATGCGCATTGAGGCGTCCCTGTTCTCGGAGCAGGATGCCGCAGATTTTTAATGGCTTCCCCACGGTGGGTGCCGCTGCGCTGCAGGGTGACGCTCACCGGCTACACCGGTGAAGGCGAACCGGTAGAGTACAGCGTGACCCTCTATGAGTCCGCAGCGTATTTTTTTACGAGATGATTCTTTAGCTTCTTCGCAGCCGCAGCTTGTAGGTGGCAGAGCCCTCACACGTTGTTCCTGCGTAACACCCGTTACCGGGGTTGTGTACCCCGGCTGTGGGAGTATTACGCAGGAACAACTGTTGAGTGATGCGGCGAGGCAGTTAGCCTGCCCTGACGTTCTGCGGTCTCCACAACGTTAACGAGCAGCTCCGCGCGGGTCATGGGGCCCACGCCACCGGGGTTCGGGGACACCCAGGACGCCTTCGCGGCTGCCTCGGGGAAACGTCGCCGAAGAGTTTCTTCTGCCGGTTTCGGGGTCTTCGGCGCGGGAGACGCCCATCCAGCAGGATTGCGCCGTCCTTCACCTGGTCCGCTTTCGGTACGTGCGGCACGCCCACGGCGGCAATCACGTCCGCCTGGCGCAGCACCTCGTCAGGTTCTGGGTACCGGTGTGCGCCAGGGTTGCGGTGGCGTTGATTTCGCGGCGGGTCAGCAGCAGCCCCAGCGGGCGGCCCACGGTAATACCGCGTCCCAAGCACCACCACGTTCTTACCGTTCCAGTCGATGCCGTGGCGCTTCACCAGCTCAATCACGCCGTTGGGGGTGCACGGCAGGGGGCGAGTCCAGCGGCTCTGAGACGTTCAGCACCAGCTTGCTGCAGGTTGGTGGGGTGCAGCCCGTCAGCGTCTTTCTCGGGGGCAATCTTCTCCAAAAATACGGTTAGTGTCCAGGTGCTTAGGCAGGGGAAGCTGCACAATGTAGCTGGTGCAGGCGGGGTCGTGATTGAGCTTATCAATCTCGGCCTCAAGCTGTTCCTGGGTGATGTCTGCGGGCAAATCCACACGGATCGAGTTAATGCCGATCTCGGCGCAGTCGCGGTGCTTGGCGCCCACATAGGAGTGGGAGGCGGGGTCGTCCCCCACGAGTACTGTTCCCAGACCGGGGGTGATGCCGCGAGCTTTAAGCGCCTCAACGCGCTCAGTCAGCTCATTCTTAATGGCCGCGGCGGTGGCTTTGCCGTCGAGAATCTGTGCCATGATGAGTTCCTTCCTTGGTGTCATGCACCAGCCTGCAGGCCGGTGCCTTGGTTATTTGTTCCGTCCCAGGTGGTTCGGGCGAGCTGGTTATGTGCATGCTCAAAGACCCCACCCTGGCGAGGTGCCGTGGCGGGGTCTTTTAAAGAGGTCTACTCAGTTTTCGCTTCCCACGCAGAGCGGGTACTTTTCGCACAGTACGCTCACGCGCTGACGCAGGGCCGCGATATCGTGCTGCGGCAGCAGCACTGAGGCAATAATGTCGGCGACCTCGGTAAAGCCTGCCGCGTCAAAACCGCGGGTTGCCAGGGCTGAGGTGCCGATACGCAGCCCGGAGGTCACCAGCGGCGGGCGGGGATCGTTCGGCACCGCGTTGCGGTTAAACGGTAATACCCGCATCGTGCAGCAGGTCTTCCGCCTCTTTACCGGTGAGCTGGTGGTGGCGCAGATCAACCAGCACCAGGTGAACGTCGGTACCGTCGGTGGCGATGGAAACGCCCGCATCGTGCATATCCTGGTGGGTCAGGCGCTCAGCCAGGATGCGTGCGCCCTCAATCGTGCGTTTCTGGCGGTCTTTGAACTCTTCGGTCGCGGCGATCTTGAAGGCGGTCGCTTTCGCGGCAATCACGTGCATGAGCGGGCCGCCCTGCTGCCCAGGGAATACCGCCGAGTCGATCTTTTTCTTGAGCTCTTCGGTGCACAGGATAAACCCGGAGCGTGGGCCGCCTAGGGTCTTGTGCACGGTTGACGAAACTACGTGGGCGTGCGGCACCGGGTTGGGTGCAGGCCCAGCCGCCACCAGACCGGCAAAATGGGCCCATATCAACCCACAGGGTAGGCGCCGACCTCATCGGCGATTTCACGGAATTTCGCGAAATCCAGCTGGCGGGGGTATGCCGACCACCCGGCAATAATAACCTTGGGGACGCTCAGCGAGCGCAAGCTGCCGCACCTGCTCCATATCGACCCGACCGTCGTCGCCCACCCTCATAGGCGACAACTTCGTGAGAGCTTACCCGAGACGTTCAGTTTCATACCGTGCGAGAGGTGCCCGCCGTGCGCCAGTGAAAAGGCCCATAATCTTCTCACCGGGGTTCAGCAGGGCGTGCATGACGGCGTTATTCGCCTGGGCGCCGGGTAGGGCTGCACGCTGGCGTGCTCGGCACCGAAAAGTTCCTGACCCGCTTTAATAGCCGGGTCTTCAACAATATCGACGAATTCGCAACCGCCGTAGTAGCGGCGGCCCGGTAGCCTTCCGCGTACTTATTGGTCAGCACTGACCCCTGCCCCTGGAGTACGGCGCGCGGCACGAAGTTCTCGGAGGCGATCATTTCCAGGGTGTTTTTGCTGGCGCTTACGCTCCAAATCGAGTGCTTCGGCGACCTCGGGGTCAAGCTCGGCGAGGGGGACCTCAAGGGTCACGGTTGCGCGTTCGGTCATGCTTTTTCTCCTAGGGGTGCGGTGCTGTGCACCACTGTCTAGATATTTATGATGTGCCTCTCATAGTACCGGATAGCGGGCGCATCAGCAGACAATATTGCGGGTGTATTCAAGGTGTGGCACTGGTTTCGCGCCCGCACCGGGTACATATGTTTATGACTGGGTGAGAATAGCGGAGGCGTATTCAAGATATGCGTCGCGTTTTCTTTCCCCCGAAGCTGGGTTTGCACCACTACCCCTGTCAGCACGGACAGCACCGCCGCGCCAATAACATCAAGCCATCCCGTCGAGTTCTTCTTCGGTGAAGTCTAGTTCGCGTGAACCCCATTCACGGTAGCGGTCAAGTGCCATATCGCGCAGGTCGGTGAGCTGTTCCGTGACGACGGCGGAAATATCGGGGGATGAGACAGCCTCACCCCAGGTGGCCAGCAGGAACCTGCGGGTTTTGGTGGCATCCAGCAGCCGCAGACACCCCAGCACATAGTCCCAGGGTTTATCGGCACGTACCCGCGTGAAGGGGCTAAACCAGGCGTGCCGCCTCAAGCATAATGTCGTTTTTAGATCCGAAGTGGTTATAGATTGCGCCCGCCGAGAGCCCCGTGGCGGCGATAATCTCGTTCATCGAAGTTTTCTGGTAGCCATGCTTTAATGAAAACACTCGCGAGCTACGTCAATAATCTGCGAGCGCCGATTCTTTTGTATTCTTCGCTGACTTTAGGCACGTCTTAATCCTATCGAATCTGAGGGCGCATTGTGGGTTATCGCCACAAAGCGCACTTTATATGATATGACTCACATAAAGTGCGCTTCGTTATTGCTGCGGCTTTTGACCCGGTTCTTACCCCCAGCATGGCGCGGGAAACGCCAAAGATTAGTGGAAGAAGTGGCGAGTTCCGGTCAGATACATGGTGACGCCCGCATCCTTCGCGGCCTGAATCACTTCGTCATCACGGATCGAGCCGCCGGGTGCACGACCGCGCGGATACCGGCGTCGAGAAGAACCTGCAGGCCGTCCGCGAAAGGGAAGAAAGCGTCGGATGCGGCAACCGCACCGCGGGCACGCTCATGGCCTTCACCGCCGAGCGTATTGGCGCTCAACCGAGAGTTTGCACGAATCCACGCGGTTAACCTGCCCCATGCCGATACCCCACGGCGGCACCATTATCGGCAAGCATAATCGCATCTCGATTTGGGGGCACGCAGGGCACGCCACGAATTCAAGATCACGCAGAGTAGACTCGTCGGCAGGTTCACCGGCGACCAATTTCCAATTCTTCGCGGGTTTATCACCGGCGTTAAGGGCGGTCGGCTTCCTGGAAGAGCGCACCGCCAGAAATCGAACGGTACTCGATAGTCTCACGCCCGAACCCGTCGGGAAGCACCAGCAGGCGCAGAGTTTTTCTTGGTTTCCAGGATTTCGAGGGCTTCCGGCTCGTATCCGGGCGCCACAATAACCTCGGTGAAAATATCTTTAACGGCCTGCGCCATATCCTGATGACCGGGCGGTTCGCCGCGATTACGCCACCATAGGCGGACAGCGGATCATAGGCGTGAGCCTTAGCGTGCGCATCGGCAATCGGGTCTGCGGCATCAGGGCTTGCAATTGCAATACCGCAGGGGTTGTTGTGTAATAATAGCGACGGCGGGCTCGTCAAAATCGTAGGCGGCGCGCAGGGCGGCGTCGGCATCCACATAGTTGTTGTAGCTCATCGCCTTGCCGTGAATCTGCTCAGCCTGGGCGATACCGGGGGCCGCTGCGGGGTCTACATACAGAGCCGCACGCTGATGCGGATTCTCGCCGTAACGCAGGGTCTCGCTGCGTTCAAAGCCCAAAACCGGCGTAGGGGGCCAGAAGTTGGCGTCTTCATCCTGCTGAACTGCGCGGCGGTCCAGGTAGCGACGGCGGTATCGTAGGCGGCGGTATGGGCGAAGGCGCCAGCAGCCAGGCGGCGGCGCTCCTCAGGGAAAACCCGCCGTTTTGAGCGGCGGTTACGGTGCGTTCATAGTCTTTTGGGGTCTACAACGATGGCGACCGCATCGTGATTCTTTCGCGGCGGCACTGCACCATTGAGGGGCCGCCAATGTCAATTTTTCGATAATAGCGTCTTGGTCGGCGCCGGATGCCGCCAGTCTCTGCGAAGGGTACAGGTTCGACAACCACCAAGTCGAAGGGCTCAAACATCGAGTTCGTTAAAGGGTGTCGATATGCTCCCTGCTTACGGCGGTCGGCCAAAAATACCGGCGTGGATGCGCGGGTGCAGGGTCTTCGCGGCCCTCCAGGCCTCGGGGAAGTTGGTAACCTCGGTGACTTCGGTGGCAGGCACACCGGCGGCGGCGATCGTGGATGCGGTCGAACCGGTAGACACCCAGCTTCACGCCCTGCCTCGTGCAGACCGCGGGCGAACTCCGCCAGATTAGTCTTGTCGTACACGGAAATGAGGGCGCGCGCAGGGGCAGACGATCGAGCTCTTCATAGACACTAATTACTCCGTTGCTTCTTGCTCGGTGAATGGGTGGTACCGTGGCGGGGTTTCAATACCGCCCGCATACACCAGGATGCGGCACCATGCAGGGCAGGAAGTTCTGGGGTTTTGAGTTTTGGGGAGGGCAGCAAATTCTGCAAGGGTCCGCACCAAGAGCTGACGTTCCTGCACCTTGATGCGCTCGTGCAGGCTTTTTCGGTGTCACCAGCTTCGACGGGCACCGTAGCCCAAGGATAATCGTACCGGTATCAACCCCGAATCCACGAAATGAACCGTCAGCCCAGTGATTTTCTAACGCCGTGGGCGAGCGCATCCCGCACACCGTGTGCCCCGGGAATGAGGGCAGCAACGCGGGGTGAGTGTTGATAATCCGGTTCTCGAAGCGGGCGACCAGCTGCGCATCCACAATGCGCATGAACCCGGCAGAATACAACGTAATCGGGGTGTAGGGAGGCGATTTTCTCTTCGAGAGCGCGGTTCCATTGCTCGCGGTCAGCATAGTCTGCCGGTTTCGATCAGAAAGGTTTCAACCCCGGCTGCGGCGGCTCGGTCAAGACCAGTACAGGGCTTATCAGCGCCTACGGCGGCGATCTCGCGTTCAGCTCGCCCGCCTTCACGGCATCGAGAATAGCTTGCAGGTTAGTACCGGACCCGGAGATCATTATCACAATTCGCACAGCAATAGTTTACGCGCACCGCCACAGGGGCATCGTAGGATACGCGCTCGGCGAAAACACCACCGGAAGAAGCAGTACCCTTAGGTATGCAGAACCCGCCCCAGCCAACTAGCAGCCCACGGGCCCTCAACACCCGAACCGTCTGGGGCGCCTCAGCCGCCAGATCCTGAAGAACGCCGCCGCACCGTGATGCGCACGCCTGAGCCCAGGGTTTAGCCGTTGTCTCCACCTTCCTGGGGCTGGTGTGCCTGACCCTACCCCTATGCCGTTTTTCCTTTTAGCGCCCGTGGTGCTGCTGGCGGGTTTGGCGCTCAATATTATGGTGATTGTGCGCACCGCGTCACATCGCTCCCCATTGTGTTCTATGTTCTGGCCAGCTCAGGGATTCTGACCGAGTTTTTCCTGCTCATCATGTGCCTGTCATGTCTGATCTCCCCGCGTACTGGGAGTACCGGGACTGTCTGCACCAGTCATTGACCGTTAGTGACCAGCAGACCTGCCAGGCACCTATCACCGGCAGGCCACCCAGCTGGGCACTCAATCCCCGTAGCCTCCTTCTGGGGTATCCCCGGAACAGAGAACCATTGGAACCATGAGCCCGCCTAGCTCTGTGGTGACCCTTGTCTTTATGGCGGCCCAAGATGCGGTTCATTGCGGCCATCGGTGAACTATGCGGATGGTTTTGGTCACCGGATTCACAGCTCTTCGTCCCAGAACCGGCTCTATGACCTCGAGTTGTTTCTGCAGCATCATGAGGCCGAATAATCAACCTCAAACAGTTTTTCTTGGGTTCGGCGCTGGGCTCGGGGTGGTGTCCTCAACCGCCGCAGCGGCCTACTCTCCTGCTCGGGGACCTCTTCTCCGGTGCTGGCCGCTTTGCTGCCGACGGCCCACCGGTAGCAGGTTCATCGTTGGCAGAGGGGCGGGAATCGTATCAGATTCGTCCCGAAAAGAGCCCAGCTGCGCCGGGTTTTTCGGGCGCAGGTTGTCGGTGCGCGACTCGTGGCTATCCGCTGCGGAATCCTGCCGGGCTGCTGTCGCGGGTTTTATGCGCCCCAAGCCCGAAATAGGCGTTGACGCGCTCGCTTACCGCTCGGTTTCTCGTCGGCAAGCGTGAGAGCCCCGACTGCTGTCAGAGACGAATCAGGCGCGATATCATGTTTCCCCGCTGCGGTACCGGCGCAACCAGGATCGCGGGTACATTGCTGAATTTAGCGGGATGCGGCCCGATCCGGTGAACGGCCCGGCCCCCAGCGAACCACTGGACAGCCAGCCCAGTATGAACGATACGAACCCGGTGGAACACCCCAACGGCACCCTCGGCCCCGCCGCGGATACCGGCAGGAAAAGAGCGCGCACCCGGATTTTGAGGGCCACCCACTCGTCAAAAGTGGTCTTCACCTTCACGTAAGAACCACAGCCCGGCCAAAAACCCCGCCCCCACCGGCATGTAAGCGCCCCATACCCGATGAGACCCAAGGTTCTGGGGTATGGCTCCGACCGAGGGGAATCAGGGCAGCGCCTGCACGGTTGAATGTGCCAGCCCCACGTTCGTTCCCGCCCCGAATGACAGCCCGGAACCGGTGGGACCAAGCCATGAGTGCATGACCATGTTGGGGATATACCCCAGCTGCAGCATGGTGACCGCGAAATCCCCCACCCGCCCCGGCGTGCAGGCTCTGGTAGATGCTCGATCGCGCCCAGTTCACCATAATTGAGGCGAACAGCAGCAGCGCCCCTCACCTGCTACGAAGGCGACAACGGCAGCCGCGGATGCCCGCACCACGCCCGCGCATGATCCAGCCCGCAGCGGGAATACTGGCTCATGCGGGAGATTTGTTCAGCCGTATCAACCCGACCATGCGGGCCAGTGACGCGCCTCACAGTAGCCGCCCAGATGAAAGCCCCGTCGGCACAGAATCCCAGCGGTATGAGCCGCCGCGAGCAGGCTGAGCGGGTTGTGTTCGGCGCTGGCGTAAGCGAAGGCGCCCGCAGAGCAGGCTTGAGGTGGCTGCCCCGCCCCACCACCGGGATAAAGAACCCCCTCGTAGGGAGGCGCGGGCCAGCCGCCGCCCCGCCCTGAAGCACAGCAGCACCGGGCGATACTGAGCCCCCAATGGTATGAACGTCATGAGCCCGCATGCGGCGCGGCGGGCCCGAATGCTTGGGAAAGATGCAGCGTGGAACCCCGTGGATGAGCAGCCACAGGTGCACCGACAGGCGGGAAAGCGCCGCAATATCGACGCTGTCGAAAACCGTTGATCAGCCAGACGGTCAGCAGCAGCACGAATACCGCACCGAATGAGATGAAGGCGGTGACGAGCATTTCAACCGCGCCCTGCATCCCACAGGGCATGGGGACCGAGTACCGTGAGAAGGGGGAGCTGTCCATTATCCTTCAATCATGCCGCATGAATTTGAGTCGAAACCCCATTACGCCCCTATATCTGGTCTGAGCTGGCCCCCTGCACAGTGTGTGTTCGCCGCCGTCTTAGTCCTCGGTCAGGGTTGGTGGCAACCGCTTCACCTGCGGTACACTCGGCTTTAGAAGACGACACCTCAAGGTTATAGGCTCGGGCGCTAGCACGAGATCAGGCCCTCTAAAGGCGGCGGTTGGCAGTGGTGCGGCGTCGGCTCTGCCCACACTGTGGTAGCCGATTGGGGGCGTTGCGTCCGGCCCATTCCAGGCTGACTTTCGCGTCAATGGTAATCACGTGATCCGCGAATCGTTCAAGGAGCTCAGCAATCCACCGGTCGGTCTCCGGGTAGGGGTAGAGGGCCTTTTAAGTTCGCCCACGCTCAGCACGAAATGTACGCATGTGCCTCCAGGCGCGGCGGCGCAGAGCGACGACCCTGGGGTCTGGGTGGCTTTACGTATTTTCGGCGAGCACATCCGAATCGAGGAGTATGCCTGGGGTTTTTCATACGCCCTATGCTACGCGCAAACCAGCATATTCAACGGCGGGATGCCTTCGGGGTTGGGCAGCAACAGAAAGTTGAGGAATTCGTCGCGTTGGGATGAGATGCGTGTGTGCAGTCTTGGATGCTCACCGCGGTGTACCCTCCGCGTGCTGGCACTGCGGCGGCGCGCGTTTTTTCCTGGTAGGTGCGGGTGGGGGTGAGGGTGATTAGATGCTGCAGAGCTGTTGTGCAGTGACAACCATGCGCCGATGCGCGTTCCTTTCGCGTTGCTCTTGCCTGTACCGGTTGCCGACCCGCGTGTGCGCGCGGTGAATCAAAACCGCTTCGTCATCCGAGCCACCCGTGAACATGGGTTTGGCGTTCGACCATAGTCAGAGCTTATCAGTCGAAAACTCTGAAGCTGAGTACGAAAGCACAGCAGATTCCGCGCGGCTGTAAACGACCACCCCAAAAGGGAAGCCTTAGTGATTTACATTACACAAAGTGTTCTGTTTCTTTTGCTATACACGCCAAGAGGAGGCCCTTCTCCCCCTGTTTCTCTGTCCGTATGATGGTGGGGGCTGTGCTCATCACCCCACACGTTTCGCGAAACGGCTGCGGATATGAGTGGGCACCCGTACCCCGGAAAGACTAAAAAGTAAATAGACAATATGAGGAGACCTGAGGTATTGGAATGAAGCAACCGTATGAAATAAGTTCTGATTTTTCAAAAAGATGACATCTTCCGGCTGGTATTTTTGAACGAGATGTGCTGCTTGAAAATTACCGCCTCACCCTGGAAGAGCTGCTGATCTGGTGAAGAAATTTTGCGGGAGATATGGTATATCTCAGTAACCAAGGATATATACATTCCGGTTGAATATGAAATGTTTATGTTTCGACAGTGAGGTTTATACTTTTGAAACAACCCAAGAATTAATAGATTACTCATTAGAGGAAAACAGCTCCGACTACTTCTGCCCACATCTCATTGATAAAAAGATAAGAAATTTTGGTTTTAAAGGGGTCGAGATATTTTGAATTGATGAGCTGGGAAGAATCTATGGGATCCCCGATTCCCGGCGATATTGTTATGTCGAGGTAAGTTTTACGAGGGACTTTACTATAATCTAATATATTCACGGGGAGAATCCTATATTGTAAGTGACACTGGTGAGCTATTTAGAGACACAGAAGGCATCATATCAGCCAATATGAATATTGAGGATATTGAGTAGCAAGCACATGGGATAGTCCGCGCGGACCGTTCTTCGGCGCCAGCGAGCGGTCACTGGTCGCGTGCACTATTCTTGTGGTTGCACAGTACCCAAGCTGACAACCAACTATCTCTCCTACTTTACTGTTTATATTTCACCCGTAAGCAATACTTTCACTGTCTTCTCGCCAGTTAGAATTTCCAAATTTCATAGTGGACGGACGGCGGCAGCACCTTATAGGCTGGGATTTTAAGGGACTATTTCTGCCTTTGCTTCAGTAAAGATTCGGCGAAGCTGGGTGCTATGTATGAAGCTCACCCTACGTATTATTGGCACACAGCCGTTGTTCTTCTAGGCATTGGCGTTATACTGTATATCCTCGTGCGCAGTGGGCGCCCTCGTGGAGTCACCACGCTTTTGAGATGGCGCGGTATTGTGACCGCGAAAAAGCCCACTGGTCGAGCAACAGAGAATCTCAGCTATTTTTCCTGAGTGTTGGCCTTCCTTTCGGAGTTACCGCCATAGTTCTAAAAATCATTACCTCCGTGCGTGAAGACAGAGAAATACGGGAGGAACAGCTCAGGCGACTCAGGGCAGGCAGCATACAGCCGTCCCGAAAAGCAGCGGTGACGAACACAGCCTCAAAGGCTTTGACACCCTTGAGATAATGGAACGGTGAGCGAGCCGATACTTTCCCAGCATCCCTCATCACCGAAGACAAAGATACTCGAACAAGTCGGCGGACGAACCTTCCAACGCGCCCGCACCTACGCCGCCAAAGGCATGGTTGTACGCTACCGATACGACGCGACGCAGCCGTGACACGCGCCTCGTCAACGGCAACGCCTCCCCCACGAAGTATATTTCGCTTCTCCCGGCCAGGCCCCACCAATAACCACTTCGTCTCCAGACTGCACCCTGCCAGTAGACCTCAACTGTAAGCACGCCGCCGCGCTCATGCTCACCGCCATTGACCGGGCGGAGACAATCCCCATGTCGCCCTGGGGATAGAACCTGAAGATAACGGGCCGCAGGTGCCCGAGCAGGTTAAAGACCTTGTGCGAGACCTGCAAGAGACTCGGGGTTGAGGTGGGCACCGCAGCCACAATGGGTGAGACGACCCATAACCGACGTCAGGTGAAAGCCGCACCCGCATCAGCAGCACCGCACCCGTCAGGGCGGCGGCACCCGCAGCAGCCCTCACCTGACGGCACCCCGCAGAGCGCACCCATCACATCCCCGCCTGGAGGCGCGACTCTCCCAGGCTCGCCGCGAGGCGCCCACCCCCACCGGTATTGACTCCGCCCGGGTATCCGGGCGTTAGAACTATCTTTCAGCGTGGCACCCGCCCGGTCTTTTCGCCCCTCAAGCGCAGAAACCGCCGCCCGTGTAACCTGCTCGCCCGCCCCCTCGTGCGCTCCAACACGGGGCGCTGGGTCAAGGCGGCCTCAGCTGGAAAACCTTCGCCTCATCCGTAGGCGGGCCGGTGCTGCGCCACGAAATACTACGAACACGAACGGTGGTTTGCTGAGCTCACTCGGTGGTGCGGCCCTGGCAGTCCATGTACACCTGCACCGAGACTGGGTCTCGCTCAGCGCATCCGAGCAGCGCCCTGCTGTGGGATGTGCTTGCACGCGCCAGCGCATCGGGCTGCCGATCCTGCTTGAAGGGCGCGAAATAAACTTGACGGTGTTGCCGCCAGCCACCGTAAAAATGCGTGCCACAGCGCTCCCTGGCGCCTCCTTGAGCGACCCGGCGGAGGGTGGGCTGCGTCTTGAGCCGACGCTTGGCTGGGAAACCCGCCAGGACGGGCGCATCCGGCAGGTGTGGGTGGATGCGGCGAACTCTCACCCCTGGGCACCCCGAACAGCGGCTGCTAACGGGGCCGGGGCGGCACCTGCTGCATTGGGTTCTTCGCCCTTGGCGGGCTGGCGCAGCAGGTGTACGAGCAGGCGGCCGCAGGTGCGGTGGAAAACAACCCGCGAGGGTGCACTCGACCGTGTGTCGCGCCGAATTCGCAGCTGCCGGGGCGGAGCAGCCTGCGGCGGCGGAACAATCACAGGCAGGTAGCCCCACCCCGGGTGAGCTGATCCCCGAGCTTGCCGGTGCCGCACCTGCGGAGCACCACGACGACATACCGCAGATTCCAGACAGACTGCAGCTGGCCTTCATCCCCTCGCTGAGCCGCTGGACGCCGCCACCGACTCGTTCATCACCACCGGCGCTATTGAGGTGCCGGGCTTCCGTGAAGATTTTTCACCGCGAATACCTGCCCGCCCTAGCGCGCGTACAGTACCGGTGCGACCGGACCCGGCGCTGAACCTGCAGGTGCGTTCACCCTCACCTGGTGTTTGAGATGGCCTTTTAATGAGCAGGTGGCGCGACGCGACGCCACCGACTGGTACTGGGAATACCCACTGAACCCGCTCGGTGCCCCACCGCCGAAGATGAGCCCGACAGCGAAACGGGCACCGGTGAACAGTACACGCGCCTGCCGGTGTTTGGCTATGCGGGTGAACCCAGCGGGACATTCGTGACGCCCGGTTTGAGGCGCAGGTGCTGCGGTAAGGTGCGCTCGCTGCCCGGCACTGTGAGCTGACGCGCGGACGTACCGAGGGCTGGGAAACCCGCGATGTTCTCACCCGCGTACTGCCCGCCCTGCGGCGGATTTCCGGGGTTCGGGTGCGGCTGCTGGGCACCGTGCCCGAGTTTACGGAAGCCACCGACGCACTCATTGAGGTGAATGACTGAGGAAATTCACGGGACTGGTTCGGGCTGGGTATCGCTATCCGTGTGAATGACTGGCATGTTCCCGTTCTCGCAGGTTTTGAGGCGCTCGATCGTGCCCAAGACAGGATTCTTCTGGGTAACGGCACCTATCGCTGAACCGCCCGGAATTCACGGCGCTGCGGGCGCTCATTGCTGAGGCGCGCACCCTCAACGATTCCAGTACTGAACTGCGCATTAACCGCCGCCAGGTGGGGTTGTGGGATGAGCTTGAGTCCCTGGCGTCGCATGTGAATACGGTGGCTTCCTGGGATGCGCAGGTGCGTAACCTGCTCAGCCTTTTAGACGAGGCCCAAACGGATACATCAGAAGACCTCTCCGGGGCGGAAAACGCCGAAAAAACAGCGCAGAACAGCCAGAAAAAGAATGAGATTTCTACACCGGGCGGTGCGGGAATACGCCTTCGGCGCTGGAACCTCAGGCACCCGCCGGGCTGGAGGCGACCCCTGCGTCCCTACCAGCTGGAGGGGTTCCGGTGGCTCGCGTTCTTGCGGCAGCACCGCGCTCGGCGGCATCCGGCGGATGAGATGGGCCTTGGCAGACCGTGCAGACCCTCGCGCTTTTGAGCCCACGCCATGCAGGAGCACGCCGAACAGGCCACGGCAGGCCGGTCGCAGGATGGGGAGCAGCCGCCGTTCGCACCGTTCCTGGTGGTCGCACCCACCTCCGTGGTGGGTAACTGGGCGAATGAGGCGGCACGGTTCGTTCCCGACGCGAAGGTTGCAGTGGTGAGCGCGTCCACCGCGAAAAGCGGGAAAAGCATCGCTGAAATGGTTGCTGGTGCGCACCTCGGTGGTCACCAGTTACGCCCTCTTTTCGGATTGATGAGGCGGGCTACACCGAGTACGGGCAGCTCTTGCGCAGGAACGCAGCGGGCGGGCCCCGTCGATGACGCCTCAGGTGTCGCCGCCCGCCGGGTGGGGCGCGCTGGTTTTGGATGAGGCGCGGTTTGCGAGAACGCAGCCACCCGCGCGTGGAAGGCGGCGCGGGCACTTCCAGCCGACTTTTAAGCTGGCGATCACCGGCACCCCATGGAGAACAAACCCTCATGGAGCTCTGGGCGATCCTGGCGATTGGCTGACGAGGGCTGTCCGTCCGCACGGGCGTTCGCGTGACCTGTACGCGCGCCCGGCCGAGTCTGGGGAGGACACCGATGCGGTGCCGCGCCTGCGCTCGCCGGTGGGCCGCTCATGCTGCGCGCGCACCAGGAGGTGGTGGCTGCTGAGCTGCCGCAGAAGAACGACGTGCGCATTGATATTCCGTTGAATCCCACGCACTCGGCGTATTTACGATACGCGGCTTCGGCGTGAGCGGCAGAAGGTGCTGGGCCTGCTGGAGACACTGGATAAAAACCGGTTCACCATTTTTCAGTCGCTCACGCTGCTGCGGCGGCTGGCGTTGGATGCTGCACTGATCGACCCGGTGGAGTACGAGGGGTGGGGTCAGTAAACTGGAGTACCTGCTGGGGCAGCTGCCGACCTGCTGACGGGAGGCACCGCTGCTGGTGTTCAGCCAGTTCACGGGGTATTTGCGCACTATCTCGCGGCGGCTTGAGGCTGAAGGCATAGAGCATCTGTACCTGGATGGGCCACCCGCAGCCGCCCGCAGGTTTTGAAGGATTTTTGCTGACGGTGTGGCGCCGGTGTTCCTCCTTTCGCTTTAAGGCTGGCGGGTTCGGGCCGAACCTGACGGAGGCAGATCACCGCTTCATTATGGACCCGTGGTGGAACCCGGCGGCGGAGCAGCAGGCGGTGGACCGCATCCACCGTGCTGGGCAGGAAGCGGACGTGCACGTGCACCGGCTGGTGGCGCAGGGCACCATTGAGGAGAAGGTCATGGATTTGAAAAAGAGTCAAAGGCCGCCCTAGTTTGGGGCGGTCGTCAATGACGGCTCGTTTGCTTCAACGAAGGTCAGCGCTGAGCAGGTGCGACAGCTGCTTCTCCCGACCGGTCCTAATTTCCCCTCACTAAAAGGCTCTTTATACAGAATAGCGGATGTTTCACGCTGTATTCACATAAAAGCTCTTTTTACGCTCCGGGGAGGAGCTTACCGGTTTTCGCTGGGCTGGATCGCCCGTCACCTAGCGTGCGAGCGCATCCAGGGTACGTGAAAAGCGTCAGTCCCCATCAAATTGTCGAGAAGTAATGGTCAAAAACATCACGTTCAACGACGGCAACAGCATCCCTCAGCTTGGGTATGGTGTATGGCAGATTGAGGATAATGGTCGCCGCCGATGCTGTGGGCACGGCTCTCGAAGCAGGTTACCGCCACATCGATACTGCGTCCATCTATAGGAGACGAGGTTGGGGTGCGGTAGTGTGACCAGCCCGTGCCGCGTGAGGACATTTTTCACCACCAAGCTGTGGCAGCCGGATCAGGGGTTTTGAGAAGGCTATTTCCGCGCTTGATGCCTCGTTAGAGCGGCTCGGCACCGACACGTGGATTTGTATCTGATTCACTGGGCTGCCGCAGCAGGGCACCTATCTGGGTCGTGGCGGGCGCTCATTGAGCTGAAGAAGCAGGGTAAGGTGCGTTCGATTGGTGTTTCTACTCGCAGGCTCAGCTGCGCGAAATTATCGCCGATACCGGCGTGACCCGGCGATTCACTCAGATTGAGCTGCACCCGTATTTCTCGGCAGGAGATATGCGCGCGGTGCACAGTGGGTTTGGTATTATGACCGAGGCTTGGTCGCCGCTTGGTCAGGCGGTGAGCTTCTGAAAGACCCGGTGATCGTTGAGATTGCGGGTAAGCACGGTGTTTCCCCGGCACAGGTTGTGCTCGCCTGGCATCTGGCGAAGGGATTGATGGCGATTCCGAAAGTCGGTGACTCTGCTGCGCATTGCCGAGAACTTTGCGGGCCGCTAATGCTCACCCCTGGATGCGGCAGACATTGCGGCGATTGATGGACTTACCGGGCGGATGGTCGCATGGCGCAGAACCCCGGTAGCTAAGTTTTGTGAGCTGGGTTAGCAGCCCCAATGATCGCACCCATGTAGAAGGTTCCTTTGCGCTGAGAGGGTAGCATGGCCTCGTCAGCAGGGAACCTTCTGCTCTGGAGACAGCCCACCCCTGCGGCAAAACCCACCCTATCGAGGAACGCTTAGTTCTTTCTCTGTTTCTGCCTGCCGGGTTCGGTATCTGGGGTACTCGTCCACCAGCAGCGGAGCGAGATGCGTTTGGGGCGCATCCACCCTCAACCACTCGAACTCTGCACAATGTCGCCGCTGCGCACCACATCATGGGTGTTGTGCAGCGCGGCGGCTCATCTGCGAAATGCCAGCCCGTCTTGGTGCACAGTATCGACGAACCGCCGCGCCACGTTGAGACCACGCCTCAAAGTGCCATGCCCGGGGCGGGGTCTTCGATACGTCAGATAGTCTCGAGAACCGCGTGGTGCGAGATCGCGGGGGTCGCGGGGCGCAGCGCAGACTCCGCAAAAATATCACGCACCTCGCAGTCGCCCGCTGTGTCAGTGTGTAGTCGGCGGGCGCAGCCCATCGTAGCGCTCTCGTTCTCTGATGTTCCGCACGTGGGCGCTCGGCGACACGGCACCGTTGCGGGCGAGGGCATCCGCAATAAATGCGCCGCGCAGTAGAAATTTTGCATTCAGGGTGCACGGCGGGCGTCCAGGGGCCCCACCCGCCTGTGATACGCACGACAGCCGGCCTGCTCCCATAGGCCTTCAGGCCCCAGCTGGGGCACGATCGTCAGCTCAGTTCAGGGACGTAAAAGGGCCCGTTCTCGTTGCGGTAGGCAACGATGTTTTCAGCGACGGTTCGGTTCAGCTGGCTACGCAGGCGCTGCAGCGGGGCTGAGGGCGCTAGTCAGGTTCACACCCACGGCGTTCCGCAGTCTTCGGCGGTCGCATCAAGCCCCGGCGCAGAACGGTAACGCTCACATCATGCTGGTGTGGCCCACGCCGATGGATTGCGGGTCGATTTTGACAAGTTCAGCGAGCGGGTCTTATAAGCGCCGGGCGATAGAGACAGCGCCGCGTAAGGTCACGTCAGTTCAGGAGTTCTGCTGTGGCGGTTGCGGAGGCCAGTAGACGGACGTCCCGCCTCAGAGTCGGTGATTTTTGTGCTTTCCGGCTGCCGCAGCTGGGCAGGGCCAGCGGCCTCAGCGGCAGGTTGTCCGTCGCGTGCGGGCGGTTGCCGCTACCGATGGCGATGAGCTCAACCCCGTGGGTGCACACGGTGTTTTTAAAGCCGGGTGAGCGGCATCCCAGTCGTGGCGGGGTGCGTGCGCGATGGTAAAGCGTCAAGCACTGCCCGGTGCCGTTAATGTGGCAGCATTTAACGCCGTGTTTCGGGCGGGGTCCCAGGCCCAGGGTGGTGCCTGCCGGCAGGTGCGGCAAGCAGAGATATCGCGCAGGTTTGAGAGTGAGATACGTCAGTGGCTTCACGTTCTGCGGTTTCAAAACAGGTTTTCACGGATGCGCTCAGCAGCAGCGTGGGGTAGCAGTTGCCAGGCAGCGCCACAGTGGCGGCGGGCCAGCCGAGCACGCGGTCTTCGCTGCTATCGACGGTGTTGAGCACCTCGCACGGGGATACGCAGGGCTGCGGCTACTCGCTCATATACCGAACGGGCGTTCTATGTAGTTTCCGGCGGCTGCGGGCGGCTTCAGCTGTTCGCCTTTGATGGCTGAGGCGGCGGCGGGGGTGTAGCTGCGTCAATGCTACCAGTTTCACGATTCCCGCCTGGCGCGCGCAGCAGCGCAAGCACACGGTGGGAGCGGATACTTCCGGATGCGGTCTGAGGTCGAAAATAGTCGGCGGATTTTGCGCTTCACTGTCTTTTCACCGGCGATGAGCGGGTTGAGATGGTGCGGTGGCGACTAACTTGTCGTAGAGCCGCCGCGGTGAGTGCGGGGTCTGGCGGCGCGGTCGATCAGAATGGCACGTGCACCCTTCAAGCGCCTCTTCAGCGAGTGGTAATGGCGTGTTCTTGTCTTCCCCGGTTTCGTTCACGTGCGGCGGCAATATCGTACACACCGGGCGAGGGCACCTCCAGCAGGTCTTCAACAGTGCGTCCAGCCCGCGGCGCGTGCCTGCTGGGCTTTGGTGATGCGCTGGCTGCGGTAGGGGCGTAGAGTTTTCCAGCTCGGTTTTTGGTGTGGGCTGCTGCGAAGCCCCTGCGAGCAACTGCTCATGGGTGAGGGGTCTATAGCCCCTTCGGTGTAGCGTTCGGTGAGGGCGGCGCGGATGGTTTCTCTCGCTCTGGTTGAGTGCGCGCAGCTGGGTGAGACGCGTATGAGAAGGCCCGCAGGTGCGTGTCGCCCATGCCGCCGGTGGCTTCTTTACGGTAGCGGGCGATGAAGGGCACGCTGGCACCGGAGTCGAGCAGGGCAATAACGGCGTTAACGTTCGCCGGGGCGAGGTGCAGTTCTGCGGCGATGCTTTTCACTTTTCGGATGTTTTCGGATGCGTTGCGGGCTGGGGCTGCAGGGCTGGGGGCTGTGGGTGGGGCTGTGCGCGTGGCTGCGGTTCCCCGGCTGCTGGTGTCGGCTGTCCCCTGCCCGTCCCGCCGGGTTGTGAGGTGCGGGCCGGGGTGCAGCATCATCGTCACGGTTGCTGCTGCGGGTTTTCGGGTGGGGGCGTTGTGCGCTCATTCACTTTCCTTTTCGCACCGTCGCGGGATCTCTGCCACTTGAGGCGGCGTGTTCGAGCGTGTTTTCTGCGGTGACCGGGAGTAGTGGCGGCTGCAGAGCTTGCACACTAATGGCGGGGCCAGCGCATCCCTTGATGGTGCGGGACGCCATTACAGAGTGCTCAGCGCTATAGACCCCTATTTCTTGTCGTCTGAAGTCTGTTTCAGATCCACGATCGGGTGACTGGGTGATACTGGTCTCAAGGGACCTCCGGGTGCCAGCTTCTTTACGACCAGCCGATCGCGAGCCCGCCGAACCAGATGGGCGTAGCGCCAGCCCTGCGCGGGTATCTTCGGCGGTTGCCAGAATGCAGACGGAGAAGGCGAAGAACGCCAGCACGACCCAGCACACACCACGCCGCCGGGCATGCGATACGCTTTGGGTGCAGCTGGGGGCGTTTACGGCGGTGTTGCACAGGTAGCTGATGAGGATCATGGACCATACGAAGATCACGGGCACAGCCGCCACAGTGGTCACCAGCGTGAACGCCTCAATAATGGAGTCGCCCGCGTAGAGCAGCACGATGCCCGGAAAGCAGCGCAGCGTGGAGGTGAGGAATAGTACGTTGCGGGGCATGCCTGGGGCTGAAGAACACCCAGTGACTTGGGGCGTCACCTTCTGTGCTGACCGTACACCATGCGTGAGGTGAGAAATGCCGGGAGTTCGCCGATGGGGTTGCCGAGGTGAGCACCACAGCATTCACCACGTGTGCGGCGGTGCCGATCAGCGGGCTGGAACATGGGTCATGAATGGTGCATACTCAAGGGTCAATATCGTTCCAGGGGTTCACCATGAGGATCACCAGAAGCGCACCCACGTAGAAGATAATAGATACGTACCGGAACCGAGTTAATGGCTTTTGGGCAGGGTTACGGTGGGGTTCTGCGGTTTCTGCGGCGGTGGTGCCCACTAGCCTCGAGCCCATGACGCGAGATGATAGCGATCTGGAAGGCGCGAAAGGAAACCGAAGACTCCGTTGGGGAAGAACCCGCCGTGATCCCACAGGTTAGCGATCTGTGCGTGAGAACCGTTGGGCGCGGTAAAGCTGGCTGCCATCACGATACCAACCAGGCAGAGGTGCACAGATAGCGACGATTCTAATCGGCGAACCGGAACTCGATCTCACCGAGTTCTTCACCGAGGGCGGGTTTAGCGCCAGCAGCGCGATAAGACGATAAATGTGCAGGTACTGCTTTGGGTAAATTAGCCACCACATTTCGGTATGCCCAACGATAGCGATATTATCCGCCACCGCCGTCAACCACGCATAAACCAGTGCTGACCAGCCGAGAAAGAACCCTGCTGGTCGCCCCCACGAGGTCGAGTGGTAAGTCGGAGAATGATTTGTAAGTTGAGGTTCGAGAAGAATCTCGCCCATCGCGCGTAGCACAAGGAAAAATGGCGGCGCCAATAACAATGTAAACCAGTAGGATAGAGGGCCCGGCTTTGGGATTGCCTGCGCGGAGCCCATGAATAGGCCGGTACTCGATGGCACCACCAGTGGCGATGAGCTGAATCTGCCGGTTGCTCAGTCTGCGGTGCGGTGCTGCGCTTGGCTGTACTCTCTCGCCGTCGGTGCGGCGTTTTCGTGAGGTTGCTGCATCACAGTTCCTCTTTTCGTGGTTTGGGATCCTGGTTCGGCGTGGGACAGCCTCGACTTTCAGGGCAAACTTTGGTGTTACAACCCACATGATGTGGAAACTACCAAATGTTTTGAATATATATTCTACATAACTTCGGCATGCGTAGTTATTTTTGTTGAGTGTTATAAATCTATGTCTTATATCATACACGGTACGATGCGGGTGTGCATAAGTCGCCGCGAGGATTTCACAGACAGCCTTTAGTGCCGCGAAAAGCAGGGGACCTGAGGTGAAATTCCACATTTGAGATACATTAGACATTCAAGTGGAAGGTTCACAGATACGCCAACCTGCGGCACTTAAAAATATTGCATTCGTTCATCAGAATAATAATACACTTTCGGGTAACTCAGCCTAGCTGGCTGGATTCAGGGTTAGCTCTAGCCATAAACGGTACTGCCGACAGCAATACGCTGGCTGCGTCTTCATTTTCATCTGCACCGTGACCCTTTCATCCCCAGCCGCCCTGGCGCGATGCCGGGCTGACCGCTTGCGCAAACCTCATGACTACGTACTTTCCGCAACCCGATGACGCACGATAAAGCCTTCGCCCCACTCAGGATGGGCAGCAGCTCGCCACAGCAACATCGTGATTCTCGGCGCGGGTCTGGCGTTGATGTTCTCCGGCAAGAAGAAGTAGCCTGCACGGCGACTGTCGCGGTCGTAAAAGGCTAAACGGGGCAGTTTCTTCATTCGAATGAAGAAACTGCCCCCAAACTTTTGTAGTCCCCAGATTTTAACAGTGCTGCCGCGGCGCAGCTGCTACGTTATCCTGATAGGTATGTCATCTCAGAGCAGAACGCAGGCCACGCGCATCAGCTGAACGCCGTGCACCCCATGACGCCCGAGAGAAACGGTATCGCCCGGGAGTTCTTTCCGCCAGCCTCTCTTCAGCGCCGCGGCACTCGCCTGACCTCGCGCCCAAAAGCGTGGGACACCTACTCCAAACCCACGTGCTCGACTATACCCGGCCGGGTGGGCAGCTCTGTCAGCCCCCGAGGCCGCCTTCGACCCGGTCACAATCTGCGTGAAGCCGCCCAGGTGGTCAGATCGGTTCCGGGCTGGGCGAGCAATCGTGCACCGCGCCTCTGAGTGCCCGAGGCGAACTTCCCTTGCCGTTGAGGTGTATACCCCCGGCATTGCGGATCTGCGCTCAAGATGGGGCGAGCCGGGGTTGAGAATGTGCGCGTCGCTCAGGCTAACGCCCCCGAACTGCTCGATAGCACTATGCTGGAAGAAAAATTCGGTTGATGAGCTCTGGGTTTTCTTCCCTCGACCCCGGCACAAGTCACGCCACCACAAAACGTCGCCTGGTCTCCCCGCTTTTTGCCGACAAGGTTGCGCGCGTGCTCAAACCCGGCGGGATCTGGCGCCTTGCTACCGACTCGGGAAGAATACGCCCACGTATGCGCGATGTTATGGAGGCGCACCCGTGTTTCGAGACATGCACTGGCGGTGAAGGCGCTGCCGAGGACGACCCCGTGGCGGGTGGGCGCCGCGCTGGAGGAGCGTCTGACTAGCTTCAGACGGAAGGCTCGTGGGGCGGGCCGCTGCGCACGACCCGGACCTATAGGCGTACATAGTTATCTGCTGGGGAAGGGGTAGCGATACCTTTCCGGCGACGCCATCGAATAAAGCTAGGAGATAGTGAAGAACCGCTTGCCTGCAGGCGGTTCAGATGCCTTTCAGCATCTGGCTGATGAGCTATATCAACCGTACTACGCGGCTGTCGCCCCTATTTCTGCCGGTACAGCACCACCGCCGAGGGCGTTTGCGCGGCGCCGGGCGCTGCCCCCGCTGGATGTTCACCACATCCCGCGGGTGCTGGCTGCGAACACTCCAGTTCCGCCAGGCCCCAGTTTGGCGTGCGCATCTCGCTGAGCCTGCAGGCGGGCAATATGATCCCTGGTGTTCCTCAACCATCTCTTCAAGCTCAATAATCCGGCGGATTCCTCAAGCGAAACGCCCTCCTGCGAGAGCTGCTGAATACGCTGAAGTCATCCATCGCGCTGCGAATAGCGCCTGGCCTTACCCGGCGCACGCGAAGGCTGCACCAACCCCAGGCGATCGTGTTGGCGGGAGTCATCTGCAGATACCCGCCAGCTCCGCCGCTACCGAAATCACAAAACCGGCCGGTCGGCGCTCGTGGTGGGCAGATGCCGACGACTGCTTATTATGGCACTCATAAGCTACCTAACTTTCTTCAAAAGGTCCTCACGGGGTTCTCCTGCGGTGCCAGAGCAATGAACTTCGAAGGCTTCCTCGCTTCATCGCTCAGGTTCTGCGGCAGGTGCACTCAGGGATCCCAGCAGGTCGCCGGTGCCCGGACGGTTGTGAACCCGCGTCCTTTCGCACGCAGTTTACGACCCACGCTGCCGGGAGTCAGCCGCAATTTGACGGTTTTTACCGCCGGGTACGGTACTTCCAGCACACCGCCGTTGACGGCTTCTCTAGGGTCACGGGGCGCAGCACCAGGTTGTTTTTCCTTGCGGCTGTAGTGCAGGGTCATCCGAAACGCACGGTCACCATCAGATCACCGTCAGTTCCGGGCGCGCCCTCGCCACGCACACGCACCTTTCTGCCCGTCCTTCCACCCGCCGGGATGCGCGCCTCAGTACTCGTGCCGTCCGGCAGGAACACGGTCGCCTGGTGCCCGTGGCTACGACTGCGGGCAGGGCAATACGTGCTAGTGGAGAGGTTGTTGTCCTGCGAGGTAGCTGGCGCCCGCCGCCGGAAACCTTGAGCACCCCCGAACCCGGTGGCATCACCAAAGTCGGCACTTCGTGAACCCGGCGGTACGGCGTGAACCACCCGCGCCGCCAGCGCCACCACCGAATAGCCCGCCGAGCAGGTCTTCAATGTTGATACCTTCGGCACCGCCGCTGGTTGTGAAGTGCACGTTTTGGCCGTTAAATCCGCCGAAACCACCGGCACCGCCAATCCGCCAGCGCCACCTCCGAAACCGCCGTTGGCGAACCCTGCGGCAACCGTATTTGCGATCTGGTCGTATTCTTCGCGCTGCTTCTTATCCGAAAGCACATCGTAGGCTTCGGAGACTTCCTTGAATTTCTTCTCCGCTGTCTCGTTCCCGGGGTTTAGGTCGGGGTGGTACTTGCGTGAGAGCTTGCGGTACGCCTTTTTAATATCAGATTCAGAGGCGTCTTCTTTCACGCCGAGCGTTTTGTAAAAGTCTTCTGACAGCCAGTTTTCGCTTGCCATGTGTTCTCCTTTCCCGTCGTCCGGGGTTCTTGTAACTGCCCCTAAGAGGGCGCAACCTTAGTTTTTAATCCTATATAAAGTTTAGTCTACTAGACTCAATTTTTGGAAGAGAAATCCCAGAAAATCCGCGGAAATATACGGCAAACGGGCGGGTTCTCAATTCCTCAAGAACCCGCCCGTTGTGTGCTCTACGGAGCGTTTACTCGGCGACAGCCACCGCAACCTGGGCGGTGCGCACCACGCGATCTTTCACGCGGTACCCGTATCGCAGAACCATCGAAATATGGTCCGGTTCACCGCCAGTTGGCTGCTGCATAACCGCTCGTGAATATTCTGGTCGAAGGGCTCGCCCACTCGCCGAAACGTTCCACGCCTTCTTTTTTGAGAGACTCCTCAAGTTTGGCAGCGATTGCAGCGAAGGGGCCTTCCTGCAGGTCGCCGTGCTTGCGTGCGGCATCAATATCGTCGAGCACTGGCAGAAGCAGGCTCACAATATCGCTCGCCACAAATTCCCCGAAGCTGCTCCTTCTCACGGGCGGCACGGTTCTTGAAGTTTAGAACTCCGCCCTGCAGGCGAAGCAGGCTGTCCAGGGCGTTCTGCCGCGAGTTTCGCATCCTCTGAAGGTGTTTCCTCGCTCGATCTGGGGTTTCCCCCGCCGCAGCCTGATCAGTTGCGACAGGGGCTTCCTCGGCCTCGGGGTGACCTTCGGCGGCGGGGGCGTTGAATGCCTCCTCCAGCGGGTCGCCCGCAGTGTTTTCGTGTTCAGCCATGATTACTTCTTCTCGTCTTCGTCCTCGTCGATAACCCTCGGCGTTCACCACATCTTCGTCATCTTCCTGGAGGAAGAAGCGGAGTCTGCGTTAGCCTCTGCCTGTGCGGAAGCGTACAGAGCCCTCGCCCAGCTTTGGTCTGGGATGCCTGCAGCTTCTCAGAGCGGACTTCACGGCATCGTCGTCATCGCCTTCAAGAGCCTTCTTGAGCTCGTCGACATCGCCCTGGACCTCAGTCTTGACGTCTTCGGGCAGCTTCTCGCCGTTCTCCTTCAAGAGCTTATCGACGGAGTATGCCACAGACTCTGCCGCGTTGCGGGTGTCGGCTGCCTCGCGGCGTGCCTTATCCTGCTCTGCGTGAGCCTCAGCATCCTTGACCATGCGGTCAATGTCTTCCTTCGAGAGGGAGGTACCGCCGGTAATGGTCATGGACTGCTCAGCACCGGTGCCCTTGTCCTTTGCGGAGACGTGCACAATGCCGTTGGCGTCAATATCGAAGGTGACCTCAATCTGGGGTACGCCGCGCGGTGCGGGGGCGATACAGTCAGCCTCGAAGGTGCCAGGTTTTTATTGTCGCGGGTGAATTCGCGCTCGCCCTGGAACACCCTGAATCGATACGGAAGGCTGGTTGTCTTCAGCGGTCGTGAAGGTCTCAGAACGCTTGGTCGGAATAGCGGTGTTGCGCTCGATCAGCTTGGTCATCACGCCACCCTTAGTTTCGATACCGAGGGACAGGGGGGTCACGTCGATCAGCAGAACGTCCTTGCGGTCGCCCCTGAGCACGCCAGCCTGCAGGGCTGCACCCATTGCTACAACCTCATCGGGTTAACACCCTTTGTTTGTCTGCGGCCGGTGAGTTCCTTCACCAGGTTAGCCACGGCGGGCATACGGGTGGAACCACCCACGAGCACGACCTCGGAAATATCCGAAACCTTGATGCCTGCTTCTATATAACGTCTTGAAGGGCTTTCTGTGCGTTCGAGCAGGTCGCTGGTGAGATCCTCGAACTTTGCACGAGAGAGCTTCTCGTCCAGGTGAATCGGGCCTCGAGGGGGTTACCGAGAGGTACTGCAGCGAAATGTTGGTGCTGGATGCGCTGGAGAGCTCCTTCTTAGCCTGCTCAGCTGCCTCCTGCAGACGCTGCAGAGCAATCTTGTCTTTGGAGAGGTCTGCGCCGGTCTTAGACTTGACCTGCTCAAGCAGCCAATTCACAATGCGCTGATCCCAGTCGTCGCCACCCAGGCGGTTGTCGCCGCTGGTTGCGCGCACCTGAATGGTGGAGAAGCCGTCCCGTCCTTGCCAACTTCAAGCAGGGAGACGTCGAAGGTACCGCCGCCAAGGTCGAAGACCAGAATCAGTTCGTCTTCTTTACCCTTGTCCAGGCCGTAAGCCAGTGCAGCTGCGGTCGGCTCGTTCACGATGCGCAGAACGTTCAGACCTGCGATTTCGCCGGCTTCCTTGGTAGCCTGGCGCTCAGCATCGTTGAAGTATGCGGGAACGGTGATAACCGCATCGGTCACCTTGTCGTTCAGGTATGCTTCAGCATCGTTCTTGAGCTTCTGCAGAATACGTGCGAAATTTCCTGCGGGTGTATTTCTGCCGTCAATTTCCGTCGTCCAGTCGGTGCCCATGTGGCGCTTGACGGACGAGATGGGTGCGATCAACGTTAGTGACCGCCTGGCGCTTTGCTACGCTGCCCACCAGAACGTCGCCATCTTTGGAGAATGCGACCACGGAGGGGGTGGTGCGGGCGCCTTCAGCGTTAGGGATAACTTCCGGCTCGCCACCTTCAAGGGTGGATACAACCGAGTTAGTGGTACCGAGGTCAATACCAACTGCACGTGCCATGTTTTGTACTCCTTAGTGTTATGCCCCGCTTCTTGGCGAGGCGGGTTCCTTGGTTAAATCTTCGGGGCGTAAGGGGTTTTAAGCCGAGCGCATGCACGGTGAGGATGTGCTGGGATGCTGCCCGGTGAGTGACTCCTTGAGCCTCATGTACTCAAGTTTTACATATGTTTGAGTGGATGTCAACAGACTTGAGTGAAAAAGACTCAACTTTTTGAAGTGAGTGGGAGTTATGGTGCGGTGGCAAGGGGTGAGGCACTGGTGGTTTTAGGGCTGAACTAGGCGGAAATTAGGGATTATTTGGGAGGTAACTTACCTGGATGCGGGCGTTTCATCTCTACGCTGCGAAATATATGAGGTTAGCAACGGTTATTCCGACAGATGCGGTCACCCTAGCCCTATGATGGAAGGTGAGTGTTTGGTTCAATTTACTTATGCTAAGGAGTACACATTGTGTGCTATTCAATGGATATTGTCTGTTGACCTATGTGGATTGCCTGTTATCCCATGGGTACTTCTCGGAATCGCTACCGTTATCATTGCTAGATTTTTACTCCGCAAGTACCCCGCCTGGGATAGCAAAAAGAAAGATAGTAAAGGGCACCCTAATAAGCCTAGACACGAGAAGTGGTTCTATGCCTGGATTATTGGGGGTTGCCTACTAGGTGGAACTTGGGCTTTTTCCCTGCCTATAGCAATCAACCCAGGTTTCGGTAAAGATGATGATGGTGCCGCCCTCCGTCAGGCTCTTATCTATACGACTGGTGGAATCTTAGGTGTTATTACTTTAGGTGAAACGCACCGCAAGAATACTTTTGAGAAAGATAAAAACGACCAAGACCATACTCGGCAGGTACATGCTGAACGACGTAGCCGATATACCAAAGCAGTTGAACATCTATTCAACGAGAATATTTCTGTTCGCCTTGGCGGTGTTTACGCTCTTGCTGGTTTAGCTGATGAGTGGTTGACTGATGAGAAGACTCTTCTCACCGGATAAGGAACGCCGCAAAGAAGGCCAGGTCATTATTAATACCCTCTGCAGCTATATCCGTTCCTCTTTTAATCTTGCTTCAAAGACAGAAGATCTGTCTCGGATCAAACACCAGAAGATTATGAGGGCGGGGATCAACAGTTCACCAAAGACCGCGCGAAACTCCGTGAAGAAAAAGAACTGCGGCTAGCAATTCTGGAAGCGATCGAGAATCGACTCAACGACGGCACTAATAAACTTTCAAAAGGTCTCTGGTCAGATTTTGATTACGACTTCTCAAATGCATATTTCTTCTATCCTATTGGTTTTACCAATAGTTATTTTGGTGCTTCATCAAAATTCTCCGGGGCGACCTTCATCGAGAACGCTGACTTCTCCAGGACGGCCTTCACCGAGAGAGCTCCTTTCTCCGGGGCGACCTTCACCCGTGCTCATTTCTATGAAGCGACTTTCACCGAGAGAGCTCCTTTCTCCGGGGCGACCTTCACCCAGGAGGCTAATTTCTCCAAGGCGGAATTCGCCGAGGACGCTGACTTCTCTGGAGCGAAATTCACCGAGGACGCTGACTTCTCCGGGGCGACCTTCACTCAGGAGGCTGAGTTCTCCTGGGCGACCTTCACTCAGGAGGCTGAGTTCTCCTGGGCGACCTTCACTCAGGAGGCTGAGTTCTCCTGGGCGACCTTCACTCAGGAGGCTGAGTTCTCCTGGGCGACCTTCACTCAGGAGGCTGAGTTCTCCTGAGCGACTTTCACCCAGGAGGCTAACTTCTCCTGGGCAACCTTCACTAAGAACGCTACTTTCTACGGGTAACCTCTCACCCAGGAGGCTGACTTCCGGGGCGACCTTCACCCTTGAACACTAATTTTTTCTAAAGCAACCTTCCAGACCACTCCAATATTTGAATACACGCTAAACAATGAAACATATAAAGCAAGGTTCTCCTATAAGACTGACCCAGAAGATTATAACTTCGAGGTCTCGCCTGATAGCCTCTACAAAATTGAGACCAGGGAACAGGAACATAACGGCGTTAAGTTCATCATCCCCAGGATGCAGTGCTCTTTTGATCCGGATGATCCCTTTTGTGTGGGCAGAGCCCGCAGGCGGCTAAGTACACCCACACCTTGAATAACGCAGCTTGAGCGTATCGCCCACCCTCTAGGGGCCGGTAGTACGCCAAATGCTGCGTTATTCGCGAATCCGGCACCTCCGGGGCTGAGGTAAAGGCGGATATTGGGCGAGCGCTAATATGCGATGGTACCGAAGTGGCGGCTAAAGCTACCGGCGCGGCGGGATGTCTAGTACCATCTGAGGTAACGCCGAACATACAACACCCCCTTGCACACACCAAGAAAGAATCACCATGACCCGCTACTACACTTCCGTTATCGTGTTCATGTTCGCCCCTGCCCATTGGCACTCTCCTGTTCGGTGGTTTTGGCCTGGCGGGGTTTCGCGGCAGGCGCGGCGGTTGCAAACCATCTGCGCCATATTCACCTACGTTTTTCTGGCCCAAGCTGAAGGATAATTCCGAGCCGGGGACAGGATTCTTCGGGTACGTCGCAGGACTCATCCGAATACATGACTTTTTAGCGTATCGCCCACCCTCTAGGGTTGGGCAATACGCCCCAGGCTGCGTTATTCGCAAGGCTACAAAGATGGGAAGCAACGACTAGATGCTGAGTACGTACTACATAGGCTATGAAGGCATCAGAGAGAGTGCCCTCACCTGGCAGGGGCTACGCTGGGGGCACGCGCAGGGGTACATCAGCCGCGCGGATATTCTGCGGTATGCCTCCGACCGGCTGAAGGAAGACTCCAGCGACCTGGAATACGAGCTCTACCAGTGCAAACCCGAACACACCTACCGGATTGATGGGATTCTGGCCGAACTCGCGCGGCACGAAGACTCCCCTGAACTCACCGACCCTGAACCCGGAAGCACCGACCCCCGCCATACGCTCTGGCTGTACCTGCTACTCAAACATGTGTATGAGCACCGCAAGAACTTTGACGACCCGCTGGGCGAGGTAGAAATTCTTCACGCCGATTTTTAGCTACCCCTGAGGACGTGGCCCCTGTTCGTGCGATACATGCCCGCAACCGAGTTACGACCCTGTCAGGGTACACTCGCCAAGAGAACATCGACAGACTCTATGCTCTGTGGGAGGCGTACTTGCGCGAGGCTAAAACCCGTTTTTGAGGTGTAACAGCCAAAACTTGCCTCGTTTATTTAGAAGAGTTTTTGCATTCGTAGCGATAAGCTCTTCTGAATGCAAAAACTCTTCTGAATAGAAACGACGCTTCAGCAGGCAGCCTAATACCGCTGCTTTTCCGGTGCCGCTGGCATACACTTAAAACCATGTACCGCATCATGACCGTCTGCACCGGAAATATTTGCCGCCCCCGTGGGCGAGTACCTGATTCGTGAGCACGCGCGCCAGGCGGGCTTGAGGTTGAGGTCGCGTCCTCCGCCATCACGGATTACGAGATCGGCAACCCCTATCGACACCCGCGCCGGGCGCATACTCACCGCGCGCGGCATCGACCCCAGCGGGCACCGCGCATCCAGATTCGTTGCCGAAGACTTCGACCGCTACGACCTGATTCTGGCGATGGACACCCCGCACTACCTGCACCTGAAACAGCTTGCGCGCACCGAGGACGACAAAGCCAAAATCCGTATGATGCGCTCCTTCGACCCCGCAATGGCGGGCAAAGAAACCTGGACGAGCTGGGCATCTACGACCCCTGGTACGGGCAGATGCGCGACTTCGAATACACGACCGAGCTTTATCGACACTGCGGCGCGGGCGCTGATCGCGGGTCTTGCCGCCGAGGGTGACGCCGCGTGAGCGACCAGTTCCGGGGCCTCACGAATGATTTGCTGCCCCGCATTATCAGCGGCCCGCGCCCGTACATTATTGCTGTGACGGGCCGCAGTGGCAGTGGTAAAACCACTCGCGCGGCGCGCTTGCCGCCACTCCCTGCGGCAGCACCCGTGCAGGGCGGGCCGCTGACGGTGCTGGAGCTATCCCTTGAGAACATGTACCCCGGTTGGGACGGTCTGGAGGCCGGTGTGGAGCAGTGGGGGCGGCTCAGCGCCAGCCTGGCCACGCACACGCCCGGCAGCTACACCCCCTGGGATTGGGAGCAGAACCGCCCGGCCTCCACCAGTCACTGTGCTCCCCGGATGCCGCGTCGGTGATCGTGCGAAGGGGTGGGGCGCTCTGCGGGGCGTTCAAATACGGTGTGCTGGTGCAGGCCGATACCGGGGTGCGGTATGAGCGGGCGATGGCGCGCGACGGGGAAACCTACCGGCCCTACTGGAACATGTGGGCCGCGCAAGAAGAACAACTATTCGAGGATTACGGCTCGTACTACATCACCAGCCCCGGCTGGCCTGAGGGGCCTGACTGGGTGTACCGCACCGGGTAGCGAACCGGCTTAGGCTGGTTCCGCCCTCTAACCCCCCACCACACCGGAAGAGGTGCAGGTCACGCATCCACTGGCTTACGGTGCGTGAGTGACCGCCGCTAGACTGGATGAGTGCGTTTCTAGCCGGGTGCACCCGCCCGCCCCACGAAGCAGCAGGCAGGCCCGGCGCCGTTACGCATCCCCAAAATTTAGAAAGCATACAGTACACCAGTGTCTACGTCACAGACCAATACTCAGCACCCCTAACCACGCGAAGCCCTCATTTCGGGCTTTCCCCGGCAACTATTGTCACCCTGGCGGCGCTCACCGCCATCGCCCCGCTGGGCATCGACATGTATATCGCCTCGCTGCCGACCATTGCCGAGGAGCTGCACACCACCGAGGCCGCCGCCTCCATGACCCTCAGCGCCTTCATGGTAGGCATGGCGCTCGGGCAGCTTATAATCGGCCCGCTCTCCGACAAAACCGGGCGCCGCACCCGCTGCTGATCGGCTCAGCCGTGTGCTTCGCCGCCACGGCACTATGCGCCTTCTCCCCACCATTGAGGTGTTCATCGCGGCACGTTTTCTGATGGGCTTCAGCGGCTCAGTCGGCGCAGTACTGGCCCGCTCCATCGTCGCCGACACCACGAAGGGGCTGGCCACCGCCAAGCCTCGCGGGCATCATGATGATGATTAACGGGTTCGCCCCTCGTGCTGGCGCCGCCTTCGGCGGGTGGGTGCTCTCATGGGGTACGTGGCGTTCAGTGTTTAACGTGCTGACCGTTATTACCGGTGCCCTCATGCTCGCCGTCATCTTTATTCTGCGGGAAACCCTGCCCGCCGAAAAACGCTACCAAGGCACCGCGCTGAGCGTGTACTCCGAAATTCTGAAAGGTGTTCAGGATCCGCCGGTACATGGGGTTCTCACTGACCATGTGCTTCGCGTTCGGGGCGCTCTTCTCGTATATTTCGGGCCCAACCTTTGTGCTGCAGAAAATCCTGGGGCTTGACGCCGGGCAGTACACTCTCGCGTTCGGAGTGAACTCCCTGGGCATTGTGGCCATGAGCTCGCTGGCGACCGCGCTGGTGGGGAAGGTCGCCCAGCGCACCATCGTGAATGTTGGTGTGAGCGCCCTGCTGGTTGTTTCGGTGCTGCTCACCGGTTCGTTCCTCATCGATTTCGCTGTGGCCCACCCTGGTTCTGCTGTTCTGCCTCACCTGCTCGGTGGGCCTGATCTTCGGTAACGCCTCGGCGCTGGCACTGAACGAGGCACGCCATATGGCGGGCAGCGCATCCGCCGTGATGGGCACGATTCAGGCGCTTCTGGGCGGACTTGCCGCGCCCCTGGTTTCGCTGGGCGGCGAAGGTTCCTACATGCCGATGGCGTTCTCAATTCTGGGCTTCGCACTGATGACCGCGCTTGTGCTCTTCACAACCCCGCGTAAGGACGCCGACTATGCGGCAGACGGCGGCGAAGGTGGGCGCTAGCGCTTCGCTTCGAGCGTGTTAAGACGTTGATGCCCAAGAAGCGGGTTTTGCCGAAAAGATGAAAAAATATCATCATTTTCGAGCAGAAACCCGCTTCTCCTCGTAATCGCCCTAGCTGCTGGTATTCTGATAAATCCTAAGATTTTAAGGAGACTGACCGTGAGCCCCGACGAAAACCTCACAAGTGCAGAGATCATCAAACGGTTCAACCACTTCTACGACTGCTGGCTGGATTCGATCACCATAACCTATGCAAAGGGAACAGCTGTTCGTCTGCGATTCTGCGCGGTGGACCGGAACCATGTAGACGGCGGCTGGGAGAAGGCCGCTACCGACGACGTCTGGCGGTACGTCACCGTAACCCTGGAAGATATTTCGACTACTGGGTGCAAGGTCCGTTCATCAGCATATGCAGCGGAGTTCATACTCGAACGGGACGGCAAAATCGGGCCTCGACATCGAAGGGATATAACGACAACCCCTGAGACCTTCGAGGACATAGCCGAGGCAGACATATACTTTATCGCCGAAAGCGCCACCTGGGAGCTGGGCCCGCTCGGCGTGCACTGCGGTGAGGGCACGTGAGCCACTACACTGGAAACATGACTAGTTCCGTGATGCTCCTAAATTCAGAGAACCCGCAAGGCGTTGCCGTAGACCCCACCCAACCGCTTATCGGCGTGGAAGACCAAGGATTTACCCGTGGCGACGGCGTTTTTGAGACCATGCTCGCCGTCGATCGGCGTGTGCGAAAACTTGATATGCACCTCACCCGACTCGAATCTTCGGCGCGTATGCTCGACCTGCCCGAACCCGACCTGCACCAGCTGCGGGAGGCGCTGGCGAGCCTCCTCGACCAGGCCGTGCCCGGCGCCCACACGGAACTCGGCGAAGAGCATATTGTCAAAATCATTATCTCGCGCGGGCTGCCACGTGCCTCTGCGGGAATGCCCGCCGGGCCATACACCCTGCTGATCGCGTCCCCGGTGCCCGAAACTACCGTGAATCAGCGGAAGAACGGCGTGAAAGCCATGCTGCTGCCGCGCGGGCACGACCCCGCCGACAACACCGCATACCCGTGGCTGTTGGCGGGCGCGAAAACCCTCTCATATGCGGTCAATATGGCGGTTTTGCGGTATGTGCACAGCCGCGGCGCGGATGACGCGATTTTTATGACCGACAACCGCCGCATTCTGGAGGGGGCAACCTCGTCGGTGCTGATGGCGCGTATCGAAAACGGTGAAAAGACGCTGTACACCCCTCGAACCGAACCACGGAATCCTACCCGGTACCACGCAGGGCGCTATTTTTGAGGCGGCGCGGCGCGACGGCTGGGAACTGGGCTACGGTCCGCTATACCCGCAGGATCTTTTTCGAGTCAGATGGGGTTTGGCTGCCTCCTCGGTGCGTCTGCTCGCCCCGGTCACGCATCTGAACGGTACGGCGTTAGCGCACGATGCGCAGCTGACCCACCAGTTCTTGGAATACCTGGCACAGGGGTAGGCTGGCGCACCGTCCGCAGAAGGCTAGGATCTCTAGGGCAGAATAAGAGACCCAGCCTTCTGCGCGTGCTGTGGACTGGGCACAGCAGCGGGTACACACTACCTGCTGGCAAAAACACAGCGGGTCCCGCCCATCACGTGTGCAGACGCAGGCGCCGAGGGCCGTTTAGAAGTCCTCCCCAGATTCTTTTTTTCTGCGACTCCACCAGCTCATCCTCACTAGCGCGGTTTTCTCTTCTTCCTTATTTTTCACCTTGGGGTGCGCTTAAAAACCGGGCCGTATCCTGAGCTGGCGGCCGCGTGCAGACGCGGAAAGAAAATATACGCCACCGCAAAAGCCGAAACAATCGCGCAACCCCCCGAGACGAGAATCCCAGCCCCCAACAGCTCATACAGGTAGAAGAAGAACACGAGCAAGCCGAAACGCACCAGGGTGTACTTTGAAGAAGTTCATACCCACCAGTCTCAGCCGCAGCATGGATGCGCCCCCAAGATTCCTGTGGCAGACTTAGAGCATGACACGAGCGATGATGATAATCGGCGCGTTCGCGCTGGTGATTGCTGAGCCTGTACACCCTGCTGGATGCCGCCCGCACACCGGCCGCCGATGCGCGCACCCTCCCCAAGTGGCTGTGGATTATTGTCATCATCTTCTTCCCCATTGTGGGGCCGGTTTTTCTGGCTGTTCTTCGGCAGGCCCCGCAGCGAAAAAGTGCAGCTGAACAGCCGCCCGCTGCGGATACGGGCCGGGGTTTGAAAGGCAGGCGGGTACTGTGCCTCCCGCGCCGAAAGCCCCAGACGACGATGAAGAGTACCTGCGCTGGCTCAAAGCCAAAGCAGAACGGCAAAAACGAGACAGGCAGCGGCAAGAACCCCGCGACGACGCCACAGACGACACTGACGGCGAGAAATAGCCCCGGCCTGGCAGACACCATCAACCACTGGGCAGCACCCCGGGTAACCTCAGGCACTCCCCCACTGTGTGCGTTTGTCCTCGCTCCCCCGGCGGGAAAGCGTCTACATGCTGTGTGCGGCCCCCTGTCTTCACGCTCCCTGGGCTGGCTGCACCAGCACATGTTTATGACTGAACCGTTCGTGGCCGCGCGTTAGCTTTAGGCCGCTGCGGCGCGCACAGGCACAGGGACGCAGGCAGTTCTACGGGCGGGTTTACAACCCCGAATACGAGTGCAGGCCTGAGAAGAAAAAATATTCACCACCGTGAAATTAAAAAAATAATGCACAAACTAGCCGATAATAGACAGCCACGCCGAACGCGGGCCAGCCCAGCCGCGGGTTGCACGCGCATGCAGATACGCCGCGTACACCACCCAGATCACGAAGGTCCACACCTCTTTAGTGTCCCAGCCCCAGTAGCGGCCCCACGCCTGGCTCGCCCAAATAGCACCAGCGGCAAGCGTGAACGTCCACATCACAAACGCCAAAGCGTTCAGGCGGAACGCAAAATTCTCAAGGGCCTGGGCGCTCGGAACCAGGCGCATAAACGCCCACCCGCCCGATTTACCGTTCAGGATGCGCTGCTCACGGCGGGTCTGCACCAGCTGCAGCACCGCCATCGCGAACGTAATCGTAAACACCCCGGAGGCAAGCACCGCAATCGACACGTGAATCACCAGCCAGTAGCTCTGCAACGCCGGTTTCAGGTGACCCACGGGGGTGGCGAAACTAATGGTGGCGGCGCACATCATAATCAGCGCCAGCCCAGACACGAGCGTGCCCACGAACCGCAGGTCACGGAAGATCAGCGCCACCAGGTACACGGCCACCACCACCAGCGCGCCCGTGGTGCAGAACTCGTACATGTTCCCCCAGGGCACACGCTGCGCAGCCACGCCGCGCATAATAACCGCCGCCGCGTGCACCAGCGCCCCCATCAGCATAACGATCACGGCGATGCGCGCCGCCGGGCGGCTCTGGCCCGTGTACAGCATCGAAGAGTCCGCCACATGGCCCTCAAGCGCGCGTGCCGCCGCACCCCGGTACCCGGCGCCCCGCTCGCCCGTGCCGGTCTCAGCGCCGCCGGTGCGTTCAACACGGGTGGCTTTCGCGCTCATCTTAACCGACGACTTCGCGGCGGTTTTCCTGCCGGTTTTCTCCGCACCCGCAACGGAGGTGGCCGCGCCCGCGGTAACAGGCTCAGCCGCCTGTTCCTCCTCTAACTCCGCCTCACGAGGTGCCGCGGCACCCTCCAGACGGCGGGTTACCCGCGAATTCTTCACCACATCCCAGGTGAACGCCACGAACACCACGGTGTAAATCAGCGCGGCAATATACATGAATAGCTCACTGTAGCGCGCTAATGTCTCGTTCAGCATGGGCTACTTCCCCTCGGTTTTCTCAGTCGGCTCCTCGGATGAGGGCTCCTCAGCAAATTCCAGCCCCCACCGGGCGGCGAAAGCATCCGTAATACGCTCAGCCTCAGCGGCAAGACGCGGGTCCTCCCCGCGCGCAAGCAGACCGTACTCTACGGTAAGCACCCCCTCATTGGTGCTGGCACGCACCCACACGCGGCGGCGCGCCACAAACAGGGACACAATCAGCCCCACAAAAGCCACCACAAACGAGTACAGCACAATATTCTGCCCCGGGTCGTGGCGCACCTCCATCCCCACGTACCGCTTATACCCCATGAACTCAATGGTGCCGTTACCTTCCGGCAGGGTGGCGATGCGGTGCTGCGCATCCAGCACAATACCGTTCTGGTTCGCCATGCTGTTCAACGCGGTCAGCTTAGAGGTGTCCAGCACATACACGTTCTGCGGCTGGCCCGAGTTCAAACCCAAATCCCCCGAATAGGACTGCAGCACCAGCATAGGGTTCGCCGGGGCTGAATCCACCGAATGCGGGATGCCCGCCCCACGCTCATAGCTGCCGGTGGGCAGGAACATGCCCACAAACCCCAGCTGGGCCGGGCGGGCATCGGGCACCTTCAGCACCACCGACGAGGTGTACTTCCCGTCAGTTGGCAGGGCCACCACGGGGCCTTCATACGCCACTTTCCCCTCACCGTCGGTCACCTTCACAATGGGGGCGTACCCGTTGCCGGAGAGGAACACGCTGGTGCCGCCCACATCAACCGGCTCGTTCACTTTGAGGGTTTTTCTGCTCGGGGCCGCTGCTGGGGCTCTGCACGGTCAGCTGGGCGTTATAGTCCAGATCCCGCCCTGTAGGTGTGGCTGTCGCGCTGCCCTGTCGTAGCGCACCTGAAAGTTATTGAGCGTCACGGCGTACGGGTTCAGCCAGTCGGGGTTATAGTTCGTGCCTGGGGGTGAAACGAGTCGTAGCCGATCAGGGAGTTTACGAACGTCTCCCCCTCCACCAGGATTTTTTGGCCCCGGTACCCAAAAAGCGAGCCGACCGCCACCCCAACCAGGATGCCGATCATCGCCACATGGAACAGGATGTTCCCCACCTCACGCAGGTAGCCGCGTTCGGCCCCCACCGAGTACTGCCCGTCTCCTTCCTCCCGGATCTGCACCCGGTAGCGGCGTTTACGAAGGATCGCGGCGGCGTCCTCTATCGCGGCCTGGGGGGTGAGCGCATCCGCGTCAATATCGATCGTGCGGTGCACGGGCATGCGGGAAAGGTTCTTGGGGGTGCGCGCGGGCGGTTTACGCCAGTCTTTAGCATGTTTAATAGCGCGCGGGGTAACGCACCCGATCAGGGAAATAAACAGCAGCAGGTAGATGGCCGAGAACCACCCGGAGGAGAAAACATCAAACAGCTGTATCTTATCGGCAAACTCGCCCCAGCCGGGGTGGGTTTTAATATAGTCCGTCACCTTCGCGGGGTCTTGAATGCGCTGCGGAAACATAGACCCGGGAACTGCCGCAACCGCCAGCAGCAGAAGCAGCAGCAAGGCGGTGTTCATTTTCGTCAGTTGCGTCCAGCCCCAGCGGAGCATCCCGGTGATTCCCAGCGCCGGGGCGTCAGTGTGTGTGCGTGCCATATGTACCCCGTCAGATTGGTAGTTCGTAAACCGGTAGCGCCGCCTGAACCCAGGCCATGAGGTGGTTCCAGGCGCCAGTCAAAATAAGGATGCCGATCAGGATGAGCATCGCCCCGCCCGCACGCTGAATCCCGCGTTTATGCGTGCTCGCCCACCCGGTGGTGTTCACCCCGCGCGCCGCGAAATAGGCGACCAGTAGGAACGGCACACCCAAACCCAGGCAGTAGGCGAAGGTGAGCACCACAGCCTTGAAGGTTGCGGCCCCGCCAGTGAACACGAGGGTTTGCACTGCGGCGAAGGTGGGTCCAATGCACGGCGCCCACCCCAGCCCGAAGGTGACTCCCAGCACCGGCGCACCCCACAGGCCCGTGCCGGTGCGGGTGTGGAACCGTTTATCGACCTGCAGGATGCTCAGCCGCCCCATGAATACAACACCCATGAGGATCACGAGTGCACCCAGCAGAATATTCACCCACGCCTGCCCTTTCAGCCAGGGGGCGGCACCCACCTGGGCCAGCAGCACCGATAGGGTGACGAAAACTGCGGAGAACCCGAGCACGAACAGGGCCACCCCGGCGAGCATCCGGCGGGTGTGACGGCGGGTCTGCTGCGTGTGAAGGCGCCCCTTACCGGGCTGCGACACCTGGGGTTTTCGGGTCGGTGGGGGCGGCCGCCACAGCCACCCCCGATGTTGCCTCGGGCAGGTTTTTGGTGTTTTCTGCGGCTTTTTGGGGTGCGGGGTTATGTGCCGCCACCGTTTTCTTCCCCTTGAACAATGCGGCCGCGGAGCCCTCGGGCGCCTGCGGCTGCGAGCCTGCAAGACCCGCCACATACCCCAGGTAGCCGGGCACCAGCGGCAGCACACACGGTGAAGCGAACGACACCAGCCCCGCCAGCGCCGCCAACGGGATGGAGAGCCACAGGGAACCATCCAGCACGGTTGAGCTGATACTCGCCAACGGCGCAGCGCCCGCCGTGGCAGCCGCAGCGGCGGGGGTGAGCATCATACCGGTTCCAGCAGGCACGCTAGGCACCCTTCACAGCGGTCTCAATCAGGGTTTTCAGCACCGACGGGTTCGCCTGACCCAGGATGCGTGCCGCCACCCTACCGTGCGAATCCAGGATCACGGTGGTCGGCACCGCCTGGGCGGGCACATACTTACTCAATGACAGCAGTACCTTACCCGAGGCGTCCTTAAACGAGGGGTAGGTGATCTCAAAGCTGCGCTCAAACGCCTCGGCGGTGCTTTTCTCATCCCGCACGTTCACACCGTAGAACCCCAGCTTGTCCTTATAGTCGGTGTAGAGCTTTCTGCAGGTCTTTGGCCTCGGCACGGCAGGGAGAGCACCCGGCGTACCAGAAGTTCAAGAGCGTAGGTTTGCCGCGCAACGACTCAGCGTTCACGCTGGTGCCGTCGAATAGTTCACCGGTGAACGCAACGGGCTCGCCGCGCTCAGCCTCCTGGTACTCGGTCACCGACCCGTCCCCGGCAATGTAGCCTTTATTATCACCCGAATTCGCCTGTTTTGACAGGGAGGTGTCTTCAGAGCACGCAGCCAGCAGGCCCGCCCCGGCCGCTGACGCGCACAGCGCAATACCCGCACGCAGGGCGGTGCGGCGGGTGTGGTTATGGGTGGGAGTCATGCGTTCCTTCCGGTGGTGTGTGCGAAGGGGGTGCTGAACGGCAGACACCCGCGTCTTAGCTGCCGGGCAGCTGAATCACTCCCGAATACAGGGGCGATGCGGGTTCCGTGTAGCCGCTCACCTGCGGCGGGTTCCCCGATAACAGGTTATCGAAAGTGAGCGAAGTAATCGACGCCAGGTTGCATTCGCGCGCACGCGGGTCGTGCTGCAATAGCTTACCTTCAAGCGCCAGGCGAGTCACCCAGATGGGCAGCTGGTGCGAAACAATGATGGCCTCGGCCCCGTCCCCGCCCTGCTGGTACGCGGTGCGGGCGGCATCCTTAATGGCCTGAGCCATGCGGCGCACTGCACAATGTACGGCTCGCCCCAGGATGGGCGCAGCGGGTTGTACAGTTTCGTCCAGTGGCGCGGGTTGTTCAGAAGCTCCTGCCGGTTCACGTGCAGACCCTCAAAATAGTTATCGGCCTCAACCACGCGCGCATCGGGGTGCGCTTGAAGCCCCAGAAGCTCAGTGATCGGCTCGGCCGACTCGCGGGTGCGGGTCAGCGGGGAGCATACCAGGTGCACAATGTTCGCGCCTTCACCCCGACGCCGGGCAAACTCCTGGGCGCTCATGCGCACCATCTGCTGCCCCTTCTCCGAAAGGTGGTAGTTGGGTAGCCGCCCGTAGACGATGCGGTCGGGGTTATGCACCTCGCCGTGGCGCATCAGGTGAACCGTGACCTTAGCCGATGTAGTCATTCTCTCAGTCTCTCAAATTTTCTACGCTACCCCAAAACGAGGGGCGCCGCATATAGCCCCTAATTCGCCAGAAGCGGGGGCGGCTGGCGCTAAGGCATGCGTGCGGCAATGAGCTTACGCATCCGTTTAGGGTTAATACGCCAAAAGTCCTTCGGCTGCCCGTCAATGCGCAGCACCGGGATTTCGGTGGCGTGCCGCTGCAGCAGCTGCGGGTACAGCTCAATGTTTCAGCTCAGTGTAGGGCACCCCAAATTCGGTGCATACTTGCGCCACCGTGTGCCGTGCAGCGTCGCACAGGTGGCAGCCGGGGCGGGTCAAAAGCTCAATAACGGGTGGTTCAGGTGTAGCTGGGGGCATGGCTCCCAGTCTACTAGCGTTCAACAGCCGCCGCTAATAGCCCACGTCAGCCCTCATTAACGCACAATGCCCCGCAACCCTTACCGGGCACGGGGCACAGAAGCTACTGTTTACTTCTTATTGCGGCGCTGGTGGCGAGTCTTACGAAGCAGTTTACGGTGCTTCTTCTTGGACATGCGCTTGCGGCGCTTCTTAATAACGGAACCCATAGGATTTCCTCACTTTGCTAGACCCGGCCGCACCCATTCGGTGCGGTAGCTACCCGGGGTGTTTATACCGGTATAAACGCTCTAAAAGGCATTTTAGGCACAGCAGTGCCCCAGCGTTTTGAGAACGCTACCTTCCTAGAGTACTAGGAAACACCGCATTGCACCATTCCGACGCACCCAAAGATGAGGAGCCATCCCCCAAAGACCCCGCAGAGGCGGTAGCAGCCCCCTGCACACACGCAAGAAAATTTTCCCGCACGCCCACACGCCCGCACCTCCCCCAGAATATGCCGGTATGCTCAAGATTATCGAGCTGCGCGGGCGCACCCAGTTTGAGGGTACGCCCGCGTGTTTGCGTTATTGGCTGCGCCAGCTACTGCTGGCTGTGCTGGCTCGCATCAGCAGGGTTAGCGGCATCTGAGGTGCCGCCTTCAGAGTTATCTGCCGCAGCCCCCTGCGGGGAGGCAGACACCTGCTGACTGTGGTTCGCAGTGTTCTGCTGATGCGCCGAATCCTGCGGGTTATTCTGCTGCTGAAGAGCCTGCTCCTGCTCGCGCGAGCTCAACCCCAAATAGCGGGTCATGCGGCTAAGCCAGCCCTGCTTACGTTCAGCGCTGGCGTGCTCCTCGGGCGCACGCTCATCCGTGGACCGCTCATCCTTGACCACCATAGGGGTTCCGCTCGTATTCGCGGGAACGATACGAATCGGAGTGGTCGCCAGCACCTCAACCGGCGGCAGCGGCCGCTCCGCCAGAGCCTCCGGGGCGTGCTCAACGCCAAGAGCATCAGCTGGCGTGCTGTTCACGGCGCCGTTCGGGGCCTCAGCATTACCGGTGTCGGCAGCAGCCGGAGCTGCGGGGCCAGGCTGGGGTTGCGGTTGCGGTTGTGGTTGTGGTTGCGACGATACCGCGCTCGGGTACTGCAGCCCGTTGGCCGGGCGGCTAAAGGGAGACGCCACAGCAGCACGCACCGGCGTGATGATCTGGCCGTGACGGCGGCCCGCCCCGGGAGGGCGAATGGGCACGAATCACCTTCACCCGCTCCTCAGCGGCGCGCGCCAAGTTTTCCTCAGCCACTCGGCGCTGCTCAGCATCCTTACGTTCCACGGGGTTTTCGGGAAGCTTGGGTTTCAGACCGGTACGCCCCTGAATAGGGATACCAGCCGAGGCAGGCCCGCTTACCCCAAACTGCCCGGTGTGAGGCCCACTATGGGGCTGCTGGGCGGGTGTGGAACCGGTGCGCGGGGCAGCACTATCCCAGTGATTCTGCGGGTTGTGCGCGTCCGGTGCGGTTTCCTGGCCCTGTGCCTCCTGAACGGGGGCATGGTTCTGCACCTGCTGCGGCACATCCGGCTGAGCCTGCCCGTTACCGTTATCCGGTGCGGCGGGTATAGCCTGCGGATTCTCCAGCGACGAAATAGGGCGCGCCTGCTGCCCATCAAGCGACTGCACAGCCCCCAGCACCTCCTGCTGAGGCTGCTCCTGCGCTGTGCCCTGACCCGCTACAGGGTGCGGCCCGGTCTGCTCTGTTCGCAGCGGGCCCTTGGCATAGCCGCGCCTGCGGGAACCAGCGTGACCGTTCGGGCCTTCAGCAGGCGAGGATGCAGGCTGGGCACTACCCGAGGCAGACTCCTGCGGCTTCCCATCAGGATTCCCGGCCTGAGCAGGCTGAGCGGACTGCGGCCCTTGGGCCTGACCGCCCTGCTGGGCGGAGCCCTGCGGTGAAGAGCTGCCCTGCGCAGTATTAGCCTGAGCGGCATCAGTTTGTGCAGCACCAGCCTTTTCGGCGCTGCCCTGATCATCGTGCGGGCCGGGGTTGCGCTTCACACCGTTCTGGGCGGCAGTATCCGCACGGTTGTCGCCCGCACCATTATCAGTTTTTGGTGCGGCACTATTGGGTCCCTGCGCGTCAGGTTCCTGTCCGGCGGGCTTCTGGGGTGCAGCTTTAGCGTCCTGCTTATTCTGCACCGAATCTTTCTGCGCTGGCTCTTTCTGCTGTGCCGGGTTCTCCTGTGCTGAGCTTTCCTGCGCTGAAGTTCCCTGGGTCTGCTCGCCTGCCTTCTCGGCCTTCTGCTCGCCGCTCTTGGGGGAAGCAGCATCCTTACCGGCGGAGCCGTTCACCCCTGAAGCATCCGGCTGCGGTGTTTTCTGCGCGGCACCAGGCCTCTTTAGAGTTCTGCTGCGCAGCAGACGAACCGCCCGAATTGTCGGCTGCCTGCTGACCGTTCTGCCCGTCCTTACCCTTAGAGGGGACGGAACCGCCCTGCTTCTGAGCGTCCTGGGCCTTCTGCTGATCATCCTGAGCACCCTGCTTGGGGGACTTCGCTTCGGCCTTCTGACCCCCAGCTGTCTGAGCATCAGGTTTCTGGGCATCGGGCTGAGCGGATTTTTGGGCCGCCGAAGCCTTTGCGTCCTTGGGCGCGTCACCATCCTTTAGCGGCGCGGAACCATCAGCCTGCTGCGCACCATCAGACTGGTTCTTCTGGCCCTGCGGCGAGGAATCGGCAGACTGTTTACCCTGCCCCTTCTGCTCACCCTGTGCAGGCTGCGACTGGCCAGCCTCAGCCGAGCTCTTCTGCTCGTCCTTAGCGGCATCGGTCTTCTGCCCGGAACCCGAAGGTGAGCCGCCCGGCTTGCCGCCAGCCTGCTTACCCTGGGGCTGCTTAGCCTGGTCTTGCTCCTGAGACTGTTGATCTTGGGCCTGCTGATCCTTACCGCCCTGTTCCTCGGCGTGCTTGTCCTCACCGGGGTAGGCTGAGCCGGAGCATCACCGGCTGCGGGCTGCGCCCCGCCCTTAGCCTTTGAGCTTGAGCGTCTTCGGCGTCTTTCTTGCCCGCATCCTTCGTCGCAGAACCCTGATTCTGGGAATCCTCAGATGCCTTATCGGCCTGTTCACCTTCAGCCTTTGTGGGCGTCTCGCCGGGCTTAGCGGCCGCCTTCGAGGCGTCCTCACCCGACGCCGCGGGCTGAGGCTTCTTCTCGGGCAGACCCTGAGCAGGAATCACCCGCATATCCAGCGGAATAGCGGCCGTGGCCTGAATCAGCGGCTCATCATCGGTCAAACGCAGCGGCTGAGACGCATCAGGATCGACCGGCAACGGCTGAATCGGAAGCGGAAGCGCGGAGGTGGCCTGAATCAGCACCTCCTGGGCGGGTGTAGGCTGAGCTGCGCCCTGCTCCTCACCACCCGGCACAGGGCCGTGCTGCATTGACTGGTCAGGCACCTGTGCAGAGGCAGCATTATCAACCTCATACGGTTGCCTGGATGCGTTCTCGGGGTGCTGCGAAGCGCCATTGTTACCGGCCTGAGCAGCGGGGGCACCCTCAGACGGGCGGGTAAACGCCGCCGCCGCACGACCGGAGGCCGTACCAAAGCTCAACGGCAGATTAGACTGCTGCTCTTGTTGCCCCTGCTGCCCGTCATAGTGCTGCTGAGACTGCTGCGAGGTATCACGGCGAGCCTGCTGAGAGCCGGACGAAGGCACCGGCGCACCGCCGGGGGCGTTGCCGAACCGCTCCGCACCGAAGCCCCACCCGAAACTGGGGCCTTCCTCCGGGAACGGGCCGAAATCGTCCTCAATATCAACCGGTTCAAACATGCGCAGATCCGAGGTCCCGGGCATGCCCGTAAGCGCCACCGCCGACTCGTCCAAATCCACCCCGGCCTCATCGAACAGGCCGCGCATCTGGTTCATCATCAGGTTGCGGGCGGTCGCGGAATCGGCGTCCTTCACGGCTTCAAGAACCGCGCGGTTCTCAGCGTTCAGGCGCTCCATGGTGCTGCTCCACAGCGGCACACGCCCCGCCAGCGACAGCAGAGCATCGAAGTCGGCTGACGGATAGCGATCAGCAGCCCAGCAATCAGCTCGTTATTGGCAAGGCGGCTCAGCTCCAGGTGAAAGTCCAGGTACAGGTCAAGGAACTCCCGGATAGGGTGCCCACCCTCCTGCATCTCCTCCAGCAGCTCATCCACTTCACCGAAATCAGCGACGCCGGGGTCAATATTGGCAACACTCCAGCCTTCAAGAAGCATATGGGTCTGCACCAGGTCACGTTTCGGGTAGCGCGAAACAGCCATGTGCAGGCGCAGAGGCTCGGCTGCCGCCATCGCCGGCTCCTCATTCAGGTGAGCGATGATCTCTTTGCCCTTACCGGAGTATAGGCGCACCAGATCCATGTCTTCGAGGGTCTTCAAGCCCTCGCGGGTACGGCTTCTTCCCAAGCCAATCGCGCGGGCAATACGCTGATCGTCGGGCAAGTCCTGGCCAAGCTGCAGGTTGCCCTCAGTGAGCTCGTTCTCGAGCCAGCGGAGGATTTTACGGTGAATAGCCAACGTAGATTCCGTCTTTCGGGAAATTAGGGTTTATCAGGGTAGGTGTATGAGTTGATGATCAAGCAAACACGGGCGCACGCCCCGCCCCACTCGCTATCTCTCCGCGCGCCGCTGGTGCGGCACGCTATCGTCGGCGACCAAAGACACGCGCCAGAAGGCCACGAGGTTCCTCCTTAACGGTCACCTGCTCATACGGTGCAGGCTGAGGGATCGGCCGGAACACCGGCTCCTCAGTAGGGTTCGGGAGCCTCCTTGGGCTCTACGGTCTGGGCCGTTTCGGGTTCAGCACCCGCATCGGCTGTATCGGTTACTGAGGCGCCGTCGGTGTCAGCTGCCTCGGTATCCTCAGACGCTTCGGGGTCGGCACCCTTCCCCTCCGCGTAAGTCTTCTTGGGTTCAGCATCATCCGCGTGAGCTGCAACATCCTCATCAGCGTCCGGGCCGTCAGCGGGGTCAGCCATCAGGGTTGCTTTCATCGCTCTTCACGGTCTTAGACACGGTGGCAGCTTCCACAGATGCGGCATCCCGGTCTGCCTTCGCCGTTGAGGCCTCGATACGCGGGCTATCGGCAGCATCCTGCCCGGTTTTTACCTCGGATAGTCCGGCGGTCTTCTGCTCACTCCGAGACTCGGTGGCGCTGGCAGCCGTGTCCTCACCCGTGTGGTGGTGCGTCTTCTTCGTGGGCGCATCCTCGGTGGTGGAGGTCATGTCAGCTGCCGCCGATACGGCATCCTGAGACTCAACGTTTACAGGCTCACTCTTGGCAGGCTGCTCATTGGCGGGGTCGGTGTCAATAGCCTCATGCTTACCGCGGGCAGGCTCATTCGATACAGCAGGCTTGGCTGAGGCGTCACCTGCCGAACTCCAGGGGCTCACGCCAGCAGAGGACTCAGTTGCCTCATCGTCTTCACCCTGCCCCGCAGGAGCCACCGACTGGGTATCGTCCGTGGAGTCCTTCGCAGCAGTTTCAACGAGTGCTTTCTCCTCATCAGGTTGCGACACCTCGTCAGAGGCAAAGGCGGAGGGGGTGAAGGGGCGCATCGGCACCACACCTTCACTCACTTCACCGGTGCCAGCAAATGTGGCACTGGCGTTCTGTTCGCTCCCGGCCAACTCCTCATCCAGGCCCTCAGATTCTGCCGTTTCGGCAGGCTCTTCGGGGGCTTTCGCGCTGAGCACAACACCCACAGCCGGATCGGGGTGCGAGTCAGCACCTTCTTCCACAGCGGGCTCGTCCTCAGCCGGGATATTGGGGTTATTCGAGCTCAACGGCACAACGCGGCGCTGAGGCTCTTCACTTCCGCCTGCGGCGGTATCGTCGTTATCTTCCGCGCTGGGTTCCTCATCATTGTCTTCCTCAGCATCGGATGGGATGTGCAGCTCGGCTGGAATGTCGAGTTTCTCACTGGATTCAACCACCTCATGCTGGTGCGCACCGGTAAATCCGCCCACCACCACGGAACTGCCCGGGAACGCGGGGGAAAAGCTCTCCCCACCGGGAAGCGCAACCGGGGCGTGAGCTGCCGCTGAGGCGCGGGCAGCCTCCAAAATCTCATCCACCCAGTCTGTAATCTCAGTGAAAACCTCGGGGTTCAGCGAATACAGTCGGCGCTGCCCCTCAACCACGGCCGACACCACACCGGCCTCACGCAGCACTTTCAGGTGCTTAGAAATAGTTGGCTGACTCATGCCCAGTTTCTCGACAACCGCACCAACAGTGTGGGTCTGTTCGGCGAGCAGCCGCACGATGCGGCGGCGGGTCGAATCCGCAATCACTGAAAAAACATCTGCATGCATATATCGATTATGTCATATATACGCTAGTTTGCCAGTTCCCAATAGCCGTCAAACCACACACTTAACTGGACATTATCAACCCCGGCCCATTAAATTCTTGAAACAGAATATGTGTTTTACTGCATGTTGAAGGTTGCGGGCGAAAAAACCGCCCCACCCCACCACCGAATACCACCATCGGGGATACACTAGAGGAGGCCGTACCACCACGTTCAGGGGCCTGCACCAACCACACAACTACACGGCCCAAACCCCGCACCTAACACCGGCACCCACCCACACCATGAAGGGAGGAACCCATGGGACGCCTCGCCCGGCGCATCCGCGCACACTGGCGCAAACGCCACCGTAAACGCGAGGCCCTGCGCACCTCCCGTGAGTTCTTCAAACGCCAGCACACCCTACGCAGGTGGCGCCTGCCCAAGCAGAACAGCAGCGACATCACCCCGTTCACCGGCGCACCCAGTTCCCGTACCACCCCCGCGCCCCCAAAACACGGCCTGCTCGATAGTCTGCTGCCGAGCCGAAAAACCACAGATGCGCGCAGCACCCACACCGGCACCGCCCGGCGCGGGGCACTCACCGTTGAGGCGTCCGCACCGGGGGCAAGCACGCACCAGCCGCGACTGCTTGATGCCCGCACCTACGAGAACCTGCGCGATTTTATCGACGCGAAAGTGCTCTCCTCCCCCGCACGAACCGCCATCAGCACCTTCCTGCTGGTTATCGTGTTCTTCACGCTCATGCTCTTACTGCCGATCGCCTCAAATGACGGGCAAATGGCCGCCGCTGCATCACGCATTTTTCACCGCCACCAGCGCCGTGACCGTCACCGGCCTCACCACCGTCTCAACCGCCGAACAGTGGTCGATGTTTGGGCAGGTCATTATCCTGTGCGCCTGCCAGATCGGTGGCTTGGGAACCCTTACCCTCACCTCGCTGCTGGCCCTGGCAACCGGGCGGAAAATGGGGCTGCGGTCCAAGCTCATCGCCCAAGAAGAACTCAATATTGGGCGGCTAGGTGAGGTCGGTAGCGTGGTACGCACCGTCGCCTACACCTCCGCCAGTATTGAGGCGTTCATAGCGTTACTGCTGACCCCGCGTTTTCTGATGCTGGGCGAAGACCCGCTCACCAGCCTGTGGCACGGTATTTCTACGCGATCTCGGCGTTTAATAACGCCGGGTTCACGCCGCATTCCGACGGGATAGTGCCGTACGGCCACGACTTTTTTGTGGTCATCCCCGTGTGTATCGCCGTGTTTCTGGGGGCTATGGGGTTCCCGGTGCTCATGGCGTTACAGCAGCACCCGCTTAAACCCAGCCGGTGGACGCTCACCGCAAAGCTCACGCTCGTCACCACCAGCGTGCTTTTCGTACTGGGCGCCGCCGCCTGGGGGGCAGCCGAGTGGAATAACCCGAGCACTGTCGGCGGGAACAACCCGGGGGATAAAATACTCAGCGCGCTCTTTGCCTCCGTCATGACCCGTTCAGGCGGTTTCAACCTGGTCGATATGAACGATATCCGCCCCGTGACCAGCCTCATTACCGACGTGCTCATGTTTATTGGCGGCGGCTCAGCCTCAACAGCTGGCGGCATTAAAGTCACCACCATTGCCGTGATTATGCTGGCGATTATGGCGGAGGCACGCGGCGACCAGTTTGTGGTGGCATTCAACCGCACTATCCCCGACACGGTGCTGCGCATCGCTATCTCAGTGACCATGATGAGTGCCGGTATCGTGATTGCCGGGTCCGGTGTTATTCTGATGCTCACCGACCAGCCCCTAAGCAGGGTGCTGTTTGAGGTGATCTCAGCCTACGCCACGTGCGGGCTCTCAAACGGCCTCTCAGCCGAGCTGTCGCCCGCCGGTATTTACACGCTCAGCGCGCTCATGTTCATTGGGCGTATTGGCACCATCACCGCCGCCACCGCCTTGGCGTTGCGCTCCCGCCGCCGCCTTTACAAGTTCCCCGAAGAAAGGCCCATCATTGGCTAATACACACAATGCGCCCGTGCTCGTGATCGGTTTGGGCCGGTTTGGTGCCTCAACCGCCGCGCAGCTGCACGCCCAGAACCAGGAGGTGCTCGCCGTTGAAAGACCCCGAGCTGGTGCAGAAATGGTCGGGCCTGCTCACCCACGTGGTAGCCGCCGATGCCGCCGACATTGATACGCTCAGGCAGCTGGGTGCAAACGACTTCGGGTCTGCGGTTGTGGGCGTTGGCACCTCGATTGAGGCGTCCGTGCTTATCACCGCGAACCTCGTTGACCTGGGGGTTGAACGTATCTGGGCGAAAGCAATCACCCCGTCACACGGCAAAATCCTGGAGCGTATCGGCGCGCACCATGTGGTCTACCCGGAGGCGGATGCGGGCCGCCGCGCCGCGCACCTGGTGTCTGGGCGGCTATTGGACTACATTGAGTTCGACGATGATTTCGCTATCGCTAAGATGCGCCCGCCGAAGGAAACTCACGGGTTCACCCTAGCGGAGTCGGATATCCGCGCCAAATACGGGGTGTCTGTGGTGGGCATTAAATCCCCCGGGGAGGAATTCACCTACGCAGACCCCTCCACGCGCATTCACTCTCGGGATATTCTTATCGTCTCGGGGCAAGTGGAGCTGATCGAGCGTTTTGCTGCCCGCCCGTAGGTTCTGCGGCTTCCCCCGTGCCTCTCGCTATCACCGTTAACCTTTGCCATTATCCTTGTCTGCTGCCCCAAGCCTATTCAGAAGAGTTTTTTGCATTCAGAAGAGCTTATCGCTTCTGAATGCAAAAAACTCTTCTGAATAGGATGAGACGGCTCTTCACATTGCGTCATATACGCCCCACAAATCCCCTAAAAATGAGGCTGTTCCCCTGTGGATAGTGCAGAGGCGCAGGTAACCACCCAGGTTATCCACAGGATGGCCAGGACTGCCTCGAAAACGCCCTCAGATTCGTGTCCTCTATATGTCATGAGCAAAAGCAGTGTACGTTGTAAACAGTTAGAACGCATATACCCTCTGGTTAAGAACAGCTATCAAATATCAGAGGAAGGGATAGGGGCACGGAGGCTTCAGCAGCTCCTTCGTGAGGGGCATGCGCGCCGGTTAGCCCACAACCAGTACCTGAGCACCCTGCGGTGGCAGAAGATGACTCCGGAAGAGAAGCACCTGGCACGGGTCATAGCGTACGCCAAATCTTGCGAAAATCCCGTGTTTACGCATCTGAGTGCCGCCATACTGCACGGGATACCGGTTCTTAAGATCCCGCGCACAGTTCACGTGAGGTCAGTGGCAGGAAGCCCGCACTCAGGCATATCCAGCCACCAAGATCGGCACACGTTAGAGGCTCCCATCACCTACTTCTACGGAGGTGTGAAAGCTACCGATGTGCTCTCTACAGTTATTGGGTGCGCCCGAACTTTACCTCTAGAAGAAGCGCTGGTTGTTGCCGATGGGGCATTGAGCAGGCAGCGAAAAAGCAGCCGAGTTACGCGTTCTGCCTTATATGAGGCTCTGACCCATTTGTCGCATAAAGGGTCGGCTAAAGCACGGAGGGTCGCACAGCTGATGAGCGATAAGTCTGATTCGCCGGGAGAGACCCTCACACGGTTAAGGTTGCATGAGTTTGGGCTGTACCCCCAGGAACAATACCGGGTGCGAACCGACGCGGGAGAGTATTTTGGCGATTTTGGGTTTGAACAGCAGAAGGTCATCCTCGAATTTGATGGGCGCGTGAAGCAAACAAGCCAGGTGATGAATCCTGACGGCTGGGCAATTGACCGCGAGAAAGAGCGGGAGAACGCTCTTTTACGAAAAGGGTGGAGAATTCTGCGGGTGAACTGGCATCACGTAAGTTCTCGCAACCCGGTGGTACTTGAGCAAGCCCTACGAGATTTTGGGCTACTCCATTAGGTGCCCACTTTGCATATAGAAGAGTTTTTTGCATTCAGAAGCGATAAGCTCTTCTGAATGCAAAAAACTCTTCTGAATAGAGGCAGGGATGGGCGCAGACAGGGTGACTAGTCAGCCGTGTACTGTTCGCTCAGCTCTGCGGAGCGGGCGGCGCAGGCGCGCATCGCATCCTCGGTGAGATCGAAAAGTCCCTTGTCAATAAACGTATTGATGGCGCGCTCAGTGGTTCCGTTCGGGCTGGTGACCGCTTTGCGCAGGGCGGCGGCATCCGGGTTACTATCCAGCAGGTACCCGGCACCCGCAATCGTTGCGGATGCGAGCCTCTGCGCGGTCTCTTCATCCAGACCGAGCTTCACACCGGCACTCGCCATAGTCTCCGCCAGCAGGAACCCGTAGGCGGGGCCGGACCCTCGAAACGGCGGTGACCGCATCCATCTGGTCTTCTCGCACCTGCACTACCAGACCCACGGTCTCTAGGATCTTCTCGGCGAGCGCAAGCTGCTTCTCAGTCACTGCCTCACTCACCGAGATCGCCAGCACGCCTTTGCCCACGCTTGAGGGCGTATTGGGCATGCAGCGGATCACCGGCTGCCCCGCAGGAAGAGCCTTCTGCAGCGTATCGAGGGTGACTCCTGCCGCCACCGAAATGACGAGTGCATCCGGGGCGAGGGCGGGCGAAATTTCGCGTGCCAGCTCGACGATTCCATAGGGTTTAACCCCCAGCAGCACTACGGATGCGCCGCTGACCGCCTCACGGTTGGCTTCGGGCTTGAGCTCGCACCCGATCACGACGGCATCTCGCCCGTTAGGCCCTAACTGATGGCGCAGGCGGTCTATGGAGTTTTTGCTGCGCACGGTGGCGCGGATGGCTTCTGCGGGGTATCCGCCCGCGATGAGCCCGGCAGCGATGGAACCGTTCATGGAGCCGGTGCCGAGGAATGCTATATGTTCGGTCATCTTCGATCCTTACTGTCTGCTTCGTTCGTGTCGCGGGGCGCATGCCGCCCGCACCACAGGGTTTGTTATCTAGCATACAAGCCCGGCTATTATGAGCCACCTGCGCCCTACCGGGGAGGGGTGGTGGGCTTGCGCGAGAGTAAAATGGGGGTAGGGAGCCTGCGTGTACGTGGTTCTTGGGTTTACACCCCGGGCCGACGCCGCGAGCATCCGAAGAAGCTTGTGCGCACGAGGTGCTGTGTGCCGGGCTGTGGGGTGCGGGTTGCCCCAACCGGCGGGTTGTTGAGCGCTATGGTGCGCGGGGACCTGCGGGCGTTTGTGCACAACGTGGTTATGAGGCGCGGCGGCAAGAGAATGATGAGAGCATTTCGGCGTTATACGGTTCTTCTGGCGTGGGTTGTGCTGGTTGGTGTGGCCACGGGGTGCGGGGCTATTGTGCTGCATTGGGTGCTGGGGGTTATTGAGGTTGTGGCGTTCGGCCACGATGAGACGCTGCACCCGATTATTACGTATTATTCTTCTACTCCTCGGCGCGTGGTGGCGCTGGTTGTGGTGGGTTTTTGTGTTGCTGTTACCTGGTATGTGCTGCAGTCTCGGCGGTGGGGTGGCGGGCCGTTGGCTTCGGTGGAGTCTATGGTGCGGGCGCGGTCGTTGGCTGAGCGCCGCCCGGGGTTTGTGCGGCAGGGTGTTCATGCGCTGGTGCAGATTGTGGCGGTGGGTGCGGGCTCGCCGGTGGGTAAGGAGGTTGCCCCGCGTGAGCTGGGTGCACTGTTTGCGGGGCGTATTGCGGATTGGGGGCACCTGCCGGAGGGTACGCGGCGCACGCTGGTGGCTTCTGCGGCGGCGGCTGGTTTGGCGGCGGATTATCAGGTTCCGGTTGCGGGTGTGGTGTTTTTGTTTGAGGCGCTGGGGCTGGGCCTGTCGGTGAAGAATGTTCTGGTGGGCGCGCTCACTGTTGGGGTGGCTACTGCGACGGCGCATCTGACGATTTCTGATCAGGCTACGTACCCGGTGGTGCTGGTGCAAACATGCTGGGAGTCGCTTGCGTTGGCGGTGCTGCTGGGTGTGGTGTTGGCCCCCGGCGCCTTGTGGTTTCGGCGGCTTCTGGGGTGGGCGCAGCGGGGTAGGGTCACAAACCGGAGCGTGCTGTGGCGGGTTCCGCTGGTGTTTGCTGCGGTGGGTGTGGTGTCAATGGTGCTGCCGGAGGTGATGGGTAATGGCCGGGCGCTGGTGCAGCAGACGTTTAACTCGGGCTGAGCTGGTGGGGTCGTTCAGTGCCCGCCTTGTTGTACACGCTGGGGTTGTTTGTGGCTAAGGCGGTGCTGGTGGTGGCTGCTTTTGCGGCATGGGTCGATGGCGGCACGCTCACCCCGGGGTGGCGTTGGGCGCCTCGGGCGGGTTTGTGGTGGCTGGGACGCTGGTGTGTTTGCCCGTGGGTTTCGGGGGTTTCCGTGGGGGTGACGGGGTTGTTGAGCGCGGCGGGGGTGCTGCTGCCGCAGTGTTTTTGGCGTTGTCGATGGATGCTCCGCTGAGTTCTGTGGCGCTGGTGGTTGGTTTTACGGGCAAAGCTGGGGTGCGTACGTGCCGCTCGCGGTAGCTGTTGGGGTGGCGTGGGGGTGAAGAGGTTGTGGGAGGCGCACCGTGCCCGGGTGCTTGCGGGGGGCGTAGCGTTTCGGAAGTTGCGGGCTGTTGGTGGCTGGCGGTTGGTTTCCGTTACGCTAGACGATGGTTTTTGGGGTGCATGGGTGGCGCACAGTGTAATGCGTCATAGCAGCTGATAGGGAGTCAAAGGGCAAGTGACTTTGGGCAGGGGCCTGAAGCTCGGCGGGATGCGGCGTACGCGGCGCTGATGGGCGGTGATTTGGCGGGCGTTTGGGTGCAGTGTATGCGCTGGTGGAGCTTGCGGATGAGTGGCTGGGTGAGGTGTCCCTGCCGGTGGGTGTGCGCCGCGGGCACGTTCAGGGGGTGATTGACCGGTTGTGCGCGTATCTTCGTTCCCCGCTCAGTACTGCAGCCGACAATGGGCCTGCTGGTGAGAGTGCCGGGGCGCAGGGGCGCATCCAGCAGGCTATTGTGGAGGAGATTCACCGCCGGGTGCAGCACCCGGTAGCTTCCGCTGAGGGCGCTTCCCTGGCGGGCACGTGGTCGGGTTTTGCATTCAATTTTTCGGGCGCGGTTTTTGTGTGCACCGTGAATTTCACCGGTTCACGCTGGGAGCATGAGGTAGATTTCAGCGACTGTATTTTTATGCGTGACGCTCTTTTCTCGTGTTCCGCCTTTGCGGGTACCGCCAACTTCGCCCATTCCACCTACCGCGCTCTGGCGGATTTCAGCGAGTCGCTCTACCAGGACGCGGCGTATTTTGGAGGCTGCACATGGGGCGGGCCGCCAACTTCTCGGGTGTACTTTCCGTGCTGGCGCCTACTTCTTGGGGTGCCGCTACGGGGCAGATACCGTCTTTACCGGCTGCTCTTTCGCCAGTACGGTGGTGATGATGTACAGCGCCTACCGCGGCGCGTTTACCGTCACCGGGTGCACATTTGCTGGGGATGCCGACCTGAGCTCTTCAGCATACTACGGTCCTGCTACCCTGCGCGGGTGTGTGTTCCTCGCGGATGCGTGGCTTGGCGGCGGCTCGTGGGGTGGCCGCACCGTCTTTTCGGGGTCGGTCTTTGAGGGGGCGGCTGATTTTAGCGGCGCCGCGTACCTGGCGGACGCCATTTTTACCGACGCAGTTTTTTTGTGAACTGTGCCCCATCGCTGCACGGGTGCATTTTTCTCACCCCACAGCGTGCAGGAGTTCACCCGCACCCCCGAGCAGGGGCACCCCATTGTGTTAGAAGGCGGCCTCCCGGTGGGGTCGCGTCTGCTCACCTCGGGCCAGCTGGCCCGGCTCGCTAAGCTGCGGCAGAAGGTGACGCAACGGCGTGAACAGCTCGCGGATAAACCGGTCGGTTCGGCCGCGCACCGGCGGGCGGCGCGGCGGCTGGAGCAGGCGCATGAGGCATTCGCTAGGTGGGCGCACGGGCTCACAGCAGACTGATGCGGCACAGCAAACCGGGGTACACTAAAGCAATCAACCTACATAGATTTATCGATACCGTCTCAAGAACTGCACGAACCATAACAAGACACAGACCTTTCACCGGAAGAACACCCCATCATGCACCCCTGTTACGCCTTCCCCGTCGAGTCCTCGCCCCCGGAGCAACTGCGCACCTTTCTGTGAGCCACCAGCAGCGGCATGACCGGTACACGGCTGCCCTCGCTCTTTTGGGCAGCCCTGAGGCGATTATCCGGCTGGGTGGGGCGCTCGCCCTCGTGGAGCTGGCTGATGACTGGCTCACCGATGAGACCGACCCTCAGGAGCACGGGCGCCGCAAGGCGCAGACGATTATCACCACCCCTGTGCGCCCATATTTGTTCCCCCGTTCCAGCTCGCCCACGACTATGAGCGGCTTATAGGCGATCAGCCGCAGGGTTTGCCCCGCAGCAGGCGCGCCGGTTCCGGGCTGAGAAAACCGAGCTGGCGGCTGAGGCGCAGGTGCGTGGGCGCATCCTGACTGAGATTCACGACCGGGTACGCTGGGAGCCGTCCGACGGCGGGCAGCCCACCACGAATACGGCCCCGGACCCGGATAAGGTTACCGCTGGGTTGTGGTCGCACCTGAGGTTTGATTTTTCGGGGCTGTCTTTTTCACCCGTGGATTTCACCCAGTCGTATTGGGGTGCGGGTGCGAATTTTCGGGGGTGCACGTACCGCGACCAGGCGCGTTTTACCCGCTCCATTTACGGGGCCGATGCCCTGTTTGACCGTTCTGTGTACCACGGTGAGGCGTTTCTGAGCGATTCGGTGTACCGTGCGGGGGCTGGCTTGAGCGAATGCGTCTGGGGTGCTGATGCGCGCCTGGTGGGGTGCGTGTATGAGGGGAACGTTAATTTGAGCGCCTGCACGTGGGAGGGCGCCGCGTACCTGAGCGACTGCACCTATTACGGGTATACGTACCTGGCTGATTCCGTGTACCGTGGGGACGCCGATTTTTGGCAGAGCACTTTCTATGGCACTGCGAACCTGGAGCACTGCACCTATTATCGGGGGGCGAGGTTTGAGGATTCTATCTACCACAGTGCCGCGTACCTGGGGATTCGATGATCCCGCCGCACCGCTAACCTGGCGTTCACCGTCTACTGGGGTGCGGCGCATTTTGGCGGGTGCGTATTTGCGGGGCAGGCGTGGCTGGATAACTGCGTATGGTTCGGCGGGGCCGACTTTTCGGGGGTGAAGTTTTAAAGAAGAAAACCGATTTTGAGGAGGCTCGCCTGCTGGGGCCGCCGATTTTTCGGTGCATCTTTCGCACGGGTTCCGGCGTTCACTGGCGGTGCTTTTTAACGCTGCCGCAGAGAACGTGTTTGAGGTTTCAGCGAAGAGCAAGCAGCCGCTTCCTTTAGCGGGCGGATTCCCGCAGGGGCGCGGGCCCTGACCGCCACCGAGCGGCAGGTGCTTGCTGAGCGGCTGCAGGCTGCCGGGGCGGGGCGTGAGACCAATGCGCGGGAGTTTGAGCAGCCCTGCCTGAGCTGATCCGCTGGGTTCGCTATGAGGTCGCCGGCACCCCGGATGAGGCTGAGGCAGATTCTGCGGGCGTGTTCACTGAGGCGGCTTAGCTCCATTATGGTGTTGCCTGCTTCCGTGGAGGCTGACCGCCCTCACTAGGGTTCACGGTCGCCGCCGCTGCCTTACAGGATGCGCAGGTTGCGGCGCGGCGGGAGGCTGCGAAGTACTCATTGGGGTGGCTGATGAGTGGCTGGCTGATGCTTCGGTGCCGCGAAAGCAGCGCCTCCGGCAGGCGCAGGCCGCCATTAATGCGCTCTGCATGTATATTCGTTCCCCGCTTTCGGTTGGCGAAGCGGTATCAGCGCCCTCATGCACGGCACAGTGCGGCGTTCATGGTCCGCGCAGAAGAAGCGCCGTTTGCGGGCCTCTTTGAGGCTTTTCCGAGCCGAGGCGCACCTGCGGGCGGTATTCTGAGGGCCATTGCTGCGCGTTTCGCGCACCCCGATACGGTGGCACCGGTATCGGGTGGGAAAACGCCGCAGCAGCACGGGGTGCGCTGGGTTCGTGGTCGGCGCTCACCTATGATTTCAGCGGCGCGGTGTTCTTCACCCGGTTGATTTTTCGGGGGCGTACTGGGGCCGGAGGGCGGTTTTTGAGGGGTGCGTGTTTTATGGTTCCGCCGATTTTTCGGGCGGGTTTTTCCTCCGGAAGGCACGCTTTGCCGGGTGCACCTGGCGGGGTGCAGTGAGTTTTGAGCGGTGCATGTTTAATCGCGTGGCGGATTTCTCCCAGGGGCGCTATAAGGGGCTGGTTAACCGGCGTTTTTGCACCTATGCTGATGAGGCGTGGCTTCACGGCTCAACGCATAAGAATACGGTCGATTATAGTGGCAGTATCTACTGTGGGTGGGCCAGTTTTGCCGATAACACGTACCGTGCTGATGCGGTGTTTAGCGGCTGCCTCTACCGCCGGGATGCCATGTTTCAGGGGTCCTGGTACGGTGGCCGGACGGCGCTGGATCACTGCACCTATGAGGGGGGCGGCGTTCATGCGGGAGTGCGTGTATGAGCGGGACGCCGATATGAGCGGCTGCACCTACTACGGGCGGGCTGCGGCTACTGAGTGCCCGGGTGAGCAGGCGCGGTTCGATGCCAGCGTGTACTACGGGGACGTGAACTATGCGGGTTCGGTGTTCTGCCATCACCCGGATTTTACGTGCTCGGCCTATTACGGTGGCGCTGATTTTGGAGGCTGCGTGTACCGGCGCGGGCTGTCGGTGTCGGGGTCGGCGTTCCACGGCCTGGTTAATTTTGGCGGCTCGGAATGCGGTAAAAAGTCGTACTGCGCCAACGCGGTGTTTACTGGGCCTGTGACGCTGACCGGGACGGTGTTTCGCAAGAAGGTCATATTTGAGGAGTCCGCGTTTTTAGCCTCAACGGATTTTAGTGCCGCCGATTTTAGCGGCAGGATTCCGGGGTTCACGGAGTGTATCTTTACCCCGGGTGAGCAGTATGCTTTCCCGCAGCCGGTGACCTCTCCCCCCGGCGGGGTCGCGGCTGCTTGCCCCCTGGGAGGTTCGCAGGCTCGACTATTTCCGGCAGCAGGTTCAGGCGTTCACCCACCCGGCGGTTGATGATCCGGAGGTGATTGAGGCTGCCCGCCAGCGGGTACGGGTTCTCAAGAAGCAGCTGCACGCCTGGGTTTTCGCCATGCAAGACCCGCGCTACCAGCATCCCGGGTTTGAAAAGATCAGAGGAATATAGCTGTGCTCTCGACCGCCCGACCCAGGTTATCAATACGGTGACTTGGGAATATGCCTGTGATATTGGGAAATATCCATTACATTATTGATACCGGGTATACAGTTATGCCTTTTGGGCGGTTAACTCTTTGATAGAGAATGAGCCTCTAAAACCCCAACCATTGATCCCATATTTCATATGCAGTACTTCACTAACGGCTTTTTACTGCACCCATGCTTGCCCGCTGCCGCCCCTACACGCGTAAACACCCGTAATACCAGTGTCCTATACCACAATCTTTACATGAGTGTTACATTCATCCCGGCCGCCAGTGGCACATATCATAAAACATTATTTTAGTATTCTCACCACTGATAAAAAATACATTTTACCCCTCATATTTTTTTGAATATTTTTCCCCATAACTTTTAATAAACGTATTCGGTGATGGCTCTGCCACCGCACCCGTCACCGGCCCGCGGCAGCTGTTCTGCCCGCCGCCGCACCCCACGAGCACACCCGCCGTACCGTGATAATATCGGGGCAAAAAGCCCATAATATGCTCGTTAATAGGCCAACGGAGTGCCCGCACCAGTCACCGTGCAGACTACACCCGCCCACTTGAACAACCCTAAAAATACGGTATGTCAACAGCCAGAAACCGCCCCCGCATTAAATGGTAAAAGCTTTGTTCTGGTCACCGTACCGGCCGTCTATTATTTGTTTTCTGCAGATATTCGCTGCGCATTATACTCATCTATTTTCGTTATTAGTGTGTGCGTTGCCCGGCACGCCTCGGGTATGCTGAAAGCCTACACCCAGCCACGCATCTTTTTACGCAGGAGTAAACCATGAATACACCCAGCTCGTCGCTTGGCGACTCTCGCCTTCTTGAGGATGCGCTGCGGCACGATAGGTACGCAGCGGCGGCAAGCCAGCTTGGGGATGTTCAGCCCATTACCCGTATGAGCGCCATACTGGCGCTTATTGAGCTGGCCGATGAGTGGCTGCAGGCGGTGCACCTGACGAAAACCCAGCGCCGCCGCAAAGCGCAGACCGTCATTGACATGCTGTGCTCCTATGTGCGTTCCCCGTTCCCCCTGGCGGCTGAGCAGAAACGCCTGCTGGGGGATGCCCCCGAAGACCTGGAGCAGATGCGTCGGTTCCGTGCGGAGCAGGCCGAGCTTGAGGCCGAGATTCAGGTGCGTGAGCGTATCCTCTCTGAGATTCGCGACAGGGTGCGCTGGCAGCTGCGGGACGGTGCGGGCGGTTCCCATCGGGTTCCGGCTGAGGCCGATATGCTCACCGGCGCCTGGTCGCGTCTTTTCCTACAATTTTTTTCGGGTGCCACGTTCTTCTACCCTGTGGATTTTTAGCGAGTCGGCGTGGGGTGAGAAGGTGTCGTTCCGTGGGTGCACGTACCGTTTTGACGCGGATTTCGGGGCGTCCCTGTATGCCGCCGATGCTGTGTTTAGCGGCTCTAAGTACGGTGAGCAGGTGCGTTTTAGCGACTCCGTCTACCGCGGGTATGTGAGCTTCGCCGGTTCAACCTATGGGGGTGAGGCTCGGTTTGAGGATTCTCAGTACGATGGGGATGTCGATTTCTTCGGCTCAACCTACCGTGGCAGCGTCACGTTCGCCAATGCCTCCTATGAGAGGCGGGTGCGCCTGAGCGGCTCCACTTACGGCCTGCACGCCGATTTGAGCGGGTGCGTGACCGTGACCAGGCGCTTTTGAGCGGGTGCGTGTATGCGGCGGATGTGAGCCTGCGCGAGTGTCAGTACCGGGGTAATATCGCGGATTTCAGCGGGTGCGTGTACCGTGAGAACGCCGATTTGGCGGGCTCTATCTATGAGGGTGCCACCGATTTTTCGCAGTCGGTGTGGCACGGTAAGGCCCGCCTGACGGGGTGCATGTATTTCAAGAACGTGAACTTTGCCAGCTCCACCTACCGTGAGCGCGCCGATTTTGGCGGTTCAACATTTAACCGGGACACCGATTTCAGCGGCTCCACCTACCACAAGGCGGTTGTGTTGGGCGATAGCGTATACGGCGGGCAGACAAACCTGAGCGGGTGCACCTACCTGATGGGCGCGTATCTTTCGGGGAATACCTACCGGGGTAATGTGAACCTGAGCCGCTGCTGCTACCGGGGCGACGCCGATTTTAGCGAGTCCACCTATGAGGGTTCGGCCGTGTTTGAGGCGTGCGACTACCAGGGGTACACCTACTTTAACGAGTGCCTGCACCGTGGGTTTGTTTCGTTCAGCGGCTCCACCTACGCGAATTACACGAATTTTTATGAGTCGATTTACTGCGGTAAGGCGAATTTGGGCGGGTGCGTGTATAAGAAGTACCCGGATTTTAGCAGCGCCGCATATTTTGGGGATGTGACGGTGGCGGGCGCACGGTTCTCGGAGCAGGCCCCTTCGTTTGCCGGGTGCGTGTTTAACCCGGATCGGGCGAATGATTTTACGACCGCTGACGAGAGCGAGTACAGCATTAAACTGGTGGACGGCTACCCCGAGAATGCGCGGGTGCTGACTGTCTCTGAGCTGGAGCATCTAGCGAATGTGGGCCCGGAGGATAAAGGGTTCACGCGGTGGGTGCGCGGCCTTAACTCCCCGAAGGAGGAGGCGCAGCCGGTAGCGGTGTAGTCTCAGGTGCACCGCGTGTATGCGCCTGCATGTGAATATGTGGGTGTGTGTCTGTTGTGCCGGTGATGGGCGAGCGCCTGCTGTTTGTGCACGCATATGCTAAATGTTTGCTCCCCGTTGCCGGGTTGCCCGACCTGTTGAGAGAGGCACCGTATGAGACCCGCAGCCCAGTATCCCGAATCAGCCCAGCCCTCGGGCACGCAGAGCGTGGGTGTGGGGCGCGGGCAGAGGCGCATCGCGGCGACCGGCCAGCTCAGTAGTGCTGATGCCGATACTCGGCTGGCTGGGGCGCTGGCTCTCATAGAGCTGGCTGATGAATGGCTCACCACCCCAGCCGCAGACCAGATCACCAGCAAGCACCCCAACCCAAACCAGCCTACCCGTGAGGCGCAAGCAATTATTCATGAGCTCTGCGCCTATATCCGCTCCCCCTTTCCACTAGTGAGTGAGTACCGGCGGCTTGCTGGTTCTGCCCACACCGACCCACAAGCGCACCTAAAAATGCAGCAGATACGGGATGAGCTATCACCTGAGGCTCGGGTTCGTGAACGTATTCTTGCTGAGGTGTCTGCCCGGGTATCTCGCCTGGGTGCCGTCGGAGATGGGCCTGCCTCCGGGCCGTGGTCCTGGCTAGTTTTTGATTTTTCGGGTGCCATATTTTTCTACCCGGTTCGTTTGGCGGGGTGTTATTGGGCGCAACCGCTCAATTTTAGCGAATGCTCATTCTGTGAAGAGGTTGATGTTAGCGGCTCTGTTTTCGCCCAAGACGCAGATTTTAGCGCCTACGAGTACCATTCATCGGCCGATTTTAGGGATATTCACTGCCGCGGTGCGGCGGTTTTTAGCTACTGTGATTTCTATGGTCGCGCGGTTTTCACCAGTGCCAGGTATGATGCGCAGGCTGATTTTGACGGTATTACCTGCCATGCTGCTGCGGACTTTAGCCGGTGTCTCTACCGTGGTGCCGCGAATTTTCTCACCAGCACGTATGTGGGGCCAGCTAATTTTAGCGGCAGCACCTATCTGGCAGATGCGCACTTTGGGGATTCTGTGTACTACAACCGTGTGGATTTTAGCCGCTGCGTTTACCGAGGCCCGGCGATCTTCAGCCATAGCCTCTATGAGGGCCCTGTTCGGCGTGAGAGGTGTCTGTATGATCAGGACGCTGATTTTCAGGCGTGTGTTTATCGCTCTACGGTGGCGGCTTCGCATAGTACGTACGGCGGTTCTGCTAATTTTTCGGGGTCTGTGTGGGCGGACAAGACCAGCTGAGGCGGGGCTACCAGGCAGATGACAGGAACTAAGGCTGTTATGGAGGAAATATTGTGAGGCAGCATCAGGAGCACATACCCGCTGAACGGCAGATCAGGTTTGCGCAGGCCGCATCCCAGCTATCTGATGCTGAGGCCGATACCCGGCTGGCTGGGGCGCTGGCCCTCATAGAGCTGGCTGATGAATGGCTCACCGCCCCAGCCGCAGCAGACAGCCTCGCCGCAGATCAACCTGCCTGTGAGGCGCAAGCAATTATTCATGAGCTCTGCGCCTATATCCGCTCCCCTTTCCCGGCGGGTAGCACCTCTAGCCGCACAGAGTTGGCGCAGCACTATATGCGTCTGCTTGGTGACGCCCCGGAGGGCCTGTCCCGCCCGCAGCGTGAACAGTTTCAGGCGGAGAAATCCGCCCTAACGGTTGAGGCGCTGGTACGCGGGTGCATCCTTGAGGCTATCCACGACCGATTCGTGCAGGAGTCAGACTACGGCATTCCCCCGTGCACCGAGGGCCTTCCCGATCTGCAGGAGGCGGAGGGCACCCGGTGGTCGGGGCTGGATTATGATTTTTCGGGTGCCGTATTTTTCTACCCGGTGCTGTTGAAGGCGTCATATTGCACGGGAGAAATGGCTTTTAGGGACTGCGTTTTCCTGGAAGAAGCCTGTTTTAGCCATGCGTATTTTGCTCAGTGCACAGATTTTTCTGGTGCAGCATATTATGGTGATGCCTCTTTTGGTTTTTCGTCGTTTAAGGGCGGGGCGCGGTTTGACCGGTGCACGTTCGGGGCGCTGGCTGAGTTTACAGACACCTACTACGGCGGCGATGCCTCGTTCAGGGGGTGCACCTATAAGGGGCTGGCCCTGTATGATGAGTCCACCTACTGCGGTACGGTGGCTGATTTCAGTAATAGCGTGTATCGTGCGGGTGCCGAGTTCGGCGGTGCCGGGTATGACTGCCCTGCCATATTCAGCGGGTCCGTTTTTGAGGGCGCCGCATATTTTAGGTTTGGCCGGTACGCTGATACGGTTCGTCACGATGGGTGCTCCTACGCGGCTGCAGCCGATTTCAGCTATTCTGTCTGCTGGGCTGATGCGGATTTTTCAGGCTCCGTTTTTGCTCAGGGAACCAGTTTTACCGGGTGTGAATATTATGGTGCCGCGCATTTTTCGGGCTGTTCTTTTACTGGCGGTACGGTCAATTATTCTGGCTCCATATATGCGGCGGAGGTGTCTTTTAGTAGCTCAATGTATGGCGAGAGCACCGGCTCCGTTATTTTTGATGCCTCGGGTTTCTTCAATGGTGCGCTCTTCACCAGTGTTGGCTGGGGGAATGCTTCTGTCTCTTTTACGGGCTGCGTCTTTAACCCGTCGTCCCGGAATGTTTTTACCAGTCGGGGCACCTCCCAGTCCCTTGTCCGGTTCAGTGGGAAACTTCCGCTGGGTGCTCGCGCGCTGGCGTTCGATGAACTTGATGAGCTCGAAGAGCACCGGCAGGCGCTTCACCCCACGGCTTTTGTGGCCCCGGCCAGCCCCGGCCCGGCTGCGGAGTATGCGCACCTGCCGCACCGGGTCTCTGAGGAGGCGGTGGAAGAGTTCGCCCGCTGGGCGCGTGAGCTTATTGGTGAGGATTAGCTGTACTTGCGCATAAACCGGAGGTGCTCATGGCGGAGGGTCTCTAGCGGACAGAAAATATGGGCTTGTATTGCCTCGGTGAGGGCCTGCACGGCCTGCGGGGAGTCTGGGCCGTTGGCGTGTATCTGCGGGTAGGCAACGTGAAGGCTTTCACGTATCTGTTGGTCTGCTAGCCGGTATTCACAAACATTTTGAAGTAGAATAGGCAGTACAGGCCGGTCAAAGGCGGTTAGATGAAGCCACTCTAAACGCCCTTGATATCGTGGCGGCAGGGGCAGCCATCCGTTTGCCGTGTAAGTGAATCGCTCTTTGACTTGTAAAGAGAAAGAGTCAGAATCGTCCTCAGCGCAAGAATCCAATATATAGTCAATGAGGGCATCGGATGGGTCATCGGGAAGTATGCAGTAGCATACATCGTCGCTTAGGAGGGTTGCTTCCTGAACAAGTACGGCTGCGGGCACCGCATTGGCACCTTTCAAAGATAAGGATGCCTCTAATGCATTGAGTTTCTAACGTCCTTTCCATGTCTGGATCGTCGCGGTACGTCAGGTTTGTGCGTATTGTCCGTACCACTTTTTGCGCGTACTCATACCAGCTGAAATATGTTTCTGCAGTCAGATGTTTTTCCATCTCCTCTATGTACTGTAGCGCTGGTTTTATAAGGCGCGCGGCGGCATCGGAGTACATATCAGCTTGAAGACAAAGGCGCCACAGCTGCTCCGTCTGGCCGGGTGCGCCATTGGCGTATTTTTCCTCATCCAGCCTTCTGTCTGCCCACTCGCTGAGGGTGAGGGCGCGGTGGGCGAGCTCTTGGGCTGCCGCAGCGTACGTAATGAATGTCGGCGGCACTGTAGCAGTCGGGGTGCCTGCGCGCCCGAGGGCAGCTGCGGTGGTTCTTGCCCCCGCCACTCGGTGCTGAAGCGCCCGCGCGTCCTCTGTTAGCTGCTGCGCACGGTGTGTTTGTTTCTCGCATGCCCGCGCAATACTGTCCCGCTGGGATGACCCACCAAACGGTGGGACAGCGCGCATACCGTCTAAGACTGTCAGGGCGGACCCCAGGCAGTGGGCCACTTTTCTCATGGCCTCTAGCAGGCTGGGGGGATCAGAGAGCGTAGAAGGGTCTACAAAAATGTGATAGTACTCAATACAGCCGCTGGCTACTACCCGTTTAATCCGTGTGCGCTCCAAAACCTCGGGGAAAAAAACTCTCAATAATGGCAGATTGCAGGGGTGATTCCGCCATATGCTGCAGCTGCAGCCGTGCGCGTGCAGCGGCAGTCAGTAGCCGTGAGCAGTCGTTTTCACTCGGGTACTCTACGTTCATGGCTTTCCCCTAATATGTGGAAGCGGATCCGGGTGTGTCCCAGGGTACCAGCCGTTCCTGGGTACAGTACCGGTTTGGCGGGCTGTCCTTAATAGGGCGTGTGATGAGGTTTCTGCGCCTATTGAGCTGATCGTACCCTGACGGTTGGGGCGGCCCTGATGGTGCCACGGGGCGACGGTGCAGCCATTTCTAATGCTCTGTGGGTATGTGTTATCGGATAAAAACAGTGACGAATGACCGGTTTTATTCTGCCCATCTCATAAATATTTGAAGCATAAAAATTCTATTTATACCCATATCAACCCCTATAAAATAAAGTTTTATCTGCATAGAAAATCTTTACTTCGGTTTTATGTGCGCTCGCATATTCCTTGGGATGCAGCATTGGGCAAGCTGCGGATAAACCTCAGCGTTCCTTCAGCTAGCGCTTTTCCCCCATTGGCAACGGTATACTTACTTATACCCGACAAGTAGAGAGGCCAGTTGCGATGGAGCCGCAGAATCCAAGCGAGAGCACACCGTCAACCCTGCCCGCACCCACTAATATGATTCCGATTGTGAGGGTGCCGGGCGTTCAAACAGCGGCGGAAAAAGCAGCAGCTAAAAAACGTAAAACCCAAAACCTGGTGAAATACCTGGCGGTGGGCAGAACTCTCTACACGGTTATTCCTTTGGCGCTTTTCTTTTTATTGGTTGAGCGCCGCGCTATCACTATTGACGCGTTCCCCGATCTGCTCTCCCCAGTGGGACTTTTCCTTCTCCTGTATGTGCTGTTTGAGATACTGAGTGTGCTGTGGTTTAACAGCGGAAAGCAGCCAGCATTTATTGCCCTGTTGGGCCGCTACCTGGCTGGTGTTGTGCTCTCCGTGGTGTTTATGAGCATTGTGCTCCAGTTCATGCCGTGGTCGCAGAACCTGCGGGAAACCTTCGTGGGGTGGTGGACGATTACCGTGCCGTTTGCCGAGCTGATTACCAGCGGGTTCCTGTTCTATTTGACGTTTAAGAATTTTCCAAAGACAGCCGCAGCCCCGGAGCACACACAGTTCTGGCAGGACGAAGAGGAAGAGTAGAGGTCGTTCTGCGCCCCATCGCAGGAGGCGGAGTTCTGCCAGGCAGCCAACCCACCCACAGGGTCTGCTGGTGCAGATTCCGCCTTCTTTGATGTAACGCACCCGTGAAGGGTTGGTTTGTAACATACCGTCATATAACCCAGCATATTGTTCACATATTGGACACCTCTTCCTGCCCTCTTGGAGGGCCTTCCCGTCAAAACACGTTCAAAGTTTTGAGGGTTAACCCCCAGTTTTTGGCGTCATTATTAGACAGTTGGGGCTTCTTGGCGCTTACCGGGTAGAAAAAGAAGGCCCATTTTTGGCTTATCCCACACAGCAACCTATTCGCTTTTTCGTGTTGTTCCGCGTCATAGCAATATAAAGATTTGATAAATCATCCGAAAGTATGACAGTTTTCAAAAAACCTTAGAGTATGCTGGAAATTCGACTAACTGAGGAAGCACGCAATGAGCAATAGCGCAACACAGGTAAGAACAGCCCAGATCGGTGGTGGCCGTATCAGCGACGGCCCGGCGAACCTGCGAGCCTCGTTCAGCGCTTCCAAGGTTTCGGCGGGTCACCGTACCACCTCCCCCAAGATACTGTCAGTCCTGTACACGGCGCGCGTGATTGGGTTGGCGTTACCGTACGTATTTACGTTTGCAGCGGTGCTGGGTGGAGACCTTTATTCGCAGTGGGCACACGTGATGTTCCACCCGATTGGGCAGTTCATGCTGGCGTATGCACTGGCGCATGTGACCGCCAATATTTGTTTCAACTTCCGCCGCGGCGGCGCCCTGGTTCGCACCGTAAATGGTGTGGGCGCGGTGCTGTGTGTGGCGGTCTCTCCCCTGTGGGTGAACTTGATAATGTCAGGGGCTAATTCGCCAGATGCGTTGTGGGCGCTGATTGGTGTTCCCCTGGGAATTCGCGGCGTGCATTGGATACTACGTGTACACCGCACGGAGGATTGGGTAGAGTCCTCCATAATCCCATAGAGAAAAGTTGAGCACCCGGTGTTTGTTGGTTCCGCCGGGTGCTCAACCATGTTCACGGGTACATGCTTAGTTTTCACATTCTGCGCAAGAAATCCCTGGTATTGCTGATCGGCTGCGGTAGGGTGAAGGGGCACGCCTCCAACCACCACGCAAGGAGTCACCCGCCATGACCGCCAGCAGCAAGAACACATTGAATGCTTCACGGCAGGAGCGATTTCTGAAAGCCGTTGAGCTGCTTGATTCTGCCCGCTCGTACACACGGCTGGGCGCGGTGCACGCACTCATTGCGTTAGCGGATGAATACCTTACCGACCAAGCGTTACAGGCGGAAGAAAAGCACACGAAGGGCCAGCGCATCGTAGATGTTCTCTGCGCCTACATCCGCTCCCCTTTTGAGATGGCATTTCGGTACGATGAGCTCTCGCAGAATAAGCCCAGCCCGCACGGCGTGTACGGGGACAACCACCAAGATTTCTATACGCACAAAGCGGAGCTTTTAGCAGAAGCAAAGGTTCGTCAGCAGGCTTTGCAGGAAATTCACCGCCGGTTGCACCATTTTCCTCAGGGCGACAGAAGGAATTATGTAGAAGGCTCGTGGTCTGGGTTTGAGTACGATTTCTCGAATAGTGTTTTCTTCTACCCGGTTGATATGAAGGATTCCTGGTACCAGAATTCCGTTGATTTCAGCGGGTGCACGTACTATGCCAGCGCCGAGTTCAGCGGTTCTACTTATGAACGAAGCGCCTATTTTTGCGATTCTACGTACTACGATTGGGTTTTCTTCAACAACTCAACCTATTGTGGTGAAGCCCAGTGGAGCGGATCTACGTACCATGATTCGGCGCGTTTCAACTGGTCTGTTTACTATGGTGAGGTTTCCTTCCACGATTCTGTTTACGGTGGATCGGTCTTCTTCGACCAGTCTCTCTACTACGATGAGGCTTTATTCTATAGCTCTACTTATCGGGGCGAGGCCGGGTTCGACGGCTCTCTGTACCGGGGCTCAGTTTTTGCGAGTGACTCGGTCTTTGAGGGCGAGGTTTCCCTGTACGGGTCTGTTTTCTGCGGTGCCCTGAATTTTGGTACCGACTTTTTCGGGGAACCGTTCCCTTCACGGTTTGTTCAGAACTCACCTTGTTTTGTTGCTGAGAAGAAGGATGCGCGGGCAACGTTATTTGGCTCGTCCAGCAATAATTTTGTGGTTGAGGATTGCGGTTACCCTGTATCCCTCGGCGCTAATGGCCTCCCTTTAGGATGCGGCTTTTTGTCTACAGAACAGGCAGACTATCTTGCGGCAAAGTTTCGGGAGGTGTATGAGGCGCGAACTTCTCTTCGTGACTCGCAGGTGCCGCAGGAGCGGCAAGACCTTCGGGAGAAATTGGAGAGCCTAAGCCAAGATATACGAGCGTGGAGGAAAGAAGCTACTGCTCAGCCGCATGGCAACTAGCAGATGACGCTTTCCCCTACATATACGGGGTATCTGCTGTAGGATGGGGAAGAAATAAACGCCGCTCCACTCACCTGTGAGGAACCATTAAAAGCAATGCCGCATACACCCGAAAATGTAGAGAACAATTCAGAGGTATCTCACCAAACCACGTTTGAGAAGCATAAGGCAGAGCGTTGGGAACGGTATCTTCAAGCGGTAAAACAGCTTCGCAGCAAAGAAGCCTCTGCGCGCGTGAGCGGCGTACACGCACTTGTTGTGCTTGTGGATGAGTGGCTTCACGAAGAAAACCTATCCGAAGATAAAAAAATTAAAGAGGGGCAGTTAATTATTAATAAGCTCTGCGCCTATATCTGCTCCCCCTTCGCCCTCGCCTCTGAGTATGATGAGCTGATTCAGGACAGCCCAGCAGCTGAAGGTCTCTACAAAAATAGAGAACAAGAGTTCTATATTCATAAGGCTGAACTTCAAGCAGAAGCAGACGTCCGCCTGAGCATTATGAAAGAGATTCACGCCCGCCTACAAGGCCCAAACAAAAACACCCCGGGGGCGTGGTCAGATTTTGAATACGACTTCTCGGGAAGCACCTTCTTCTACCCTGTAGACCTCACACGCTCTTACTACACGAAACCCGTTCATTTCAGTGAATCCGTTTACCAGAGTTCGGCTAATTTCAGTGGATCCACCTACCGGGACTGGGTAGGTTTCAGCGACTCTACCTACCGGGGCCGGACTGATTTAGCGGCTCCACCTACCAGGGCGGGGCCGATTTCCACGAGTCCATCTACCAGGCTGAGGTTGATCTCAGCAAGTCTGTTTATCAAGACTGGGCAGACTTTCACGAATCCACCTATTGGGGTGATGCCAACTTCAGCGAGTCTGCTTATCGAAGCTGGGCTGATTTCTACGATTCTACCTATCAGGATGAGGCTAGTTTTACCGGCTCCACTTACCAGGAGGGGGTTGATCTTAGCTGCTCCATCTATTGGGGTAGGGTCAACTTCCGCGGTTCCATCTACGAGGATGAGGCTGCTTTTAGCGGGTCTATCTTTCAGGACACAATCGATTTTGGTAAAGATACAGGCAGCGGCGGTTCTTCCCGTTTCACACGATGCGCCCCTGCGTTCTATGACGAGGCAAACCAGCAAAACACACTTTTTGGCGCACCCAATAATGACTTCTCCGCCGAAAACAGCGAGGGCTGCCCAGTTCTCCTTACCCCTGACGAATTACCCCTTGACTGCCGCTTCCTATCAACCGCCCAGAAGGATTACCTGGGGAATACCCTTCGCAGGTTAGAAGAAACGAATGATGAGTTCCTTGCCGCGAAGAATCATGAAGTGGAGAAAGAGCTCTCAGAAAAGCTGCGGTCTCTCACCCAAGAAATCCATGAATGGCTTGAAAAAGTTACCGCATTACCACCCAACTCACCGAATAGCACAGGAACACCTCAGCAGGCCAAGTTGAAACGGGCTAAGGAGGAGGTTCCATGGTTCCCAGCAGGGGGAGAAGCATTTTCTCTGCTTGACGACTACCGAAAAAACATCAACGACCACGCCAAGATTTATACAGTTATTAAAGATATTCTTGAAAGCCATGAAAACCAGATAAAAATTCTTGCAGAACAGACCCAGCAATGCCTTGAAAACGCTTTCAGGCAGCGTATGGCAGAGCGTCGAGGACGGTACACCAAAGCGGTAGAACAGCTGGGCGGCGTGAGTGCCCCAGTCCGTATGGGTGGTGTATATACTCTCGTTAGTCTAGTAGATGAATGGCTTAGAGAAGAGAATATAGAGTATAACGAACGAATCGCAGAAGGCCAGATTATTATTAATAACCTGTGCGCATATATCCGTTCCCCGTTTACCCTTACTTCCCACTATGATGAGCTAACTCAAGACAGCCCAACACCAGAAGGTATTTACAAAAACAAATATCAAAAATTCTACATCGACAAGGCAGCGCTAGAATCCGAAGCAGATATTCGTCTGAGCATTCTGAAAGAAATTCGCCACCGCCTACAGGGACCAGACGAAAACACCCCAGGGGCGTGGTCAGAATTCGAATACGACTTCTCGGGAAGCATTTTCTTCTACCCCGTAGACCTCACAAACTCCTACTACACGAAACCCGTTAATTTCAGCGGCTCTACCTACCGGAACTGGGCTGATTTCAGTAACTCCACGTATCAGGATAAGGCCGACCTCAGCACATCCACCTATCGCAGCTGGGCTGATTTCAGCAATTCCGCCTATCGAATCAGGTCTGTTTTCAGTCGTTCCACCTACCTGGGGTGGGCTAACTTCCACGACTCTATCTATAAGGATGGGGCTGAATTCCGCGAATCCACTTACCAGAGTTCGGTTATGTTCCATGGTTCCACCTATCAGGGTGAGACTGACTTCAGTGTTTCTACCTATCAAAGCTCAGCTGATTTTACCGACTCCGTCTACCAGAGCTGGGCTGCTTTCTATAGTTCTACTTACCGGGGTTTAGCGGCTTTCTACGGTTCTACCTACCAGGATTGGGCTTCCTTTTATGGCTCCACCTACCTAGAAGGGGCTAACTTTCATGAGTCCATTTATCGAGGTGAAGCTGACTTCCACAACTCCACTTATTGGGATTGGGCTGACTTTACCGGCTCCACCTATCAAGACGAAGCTAACTTCAGCGATTCCATCTATTGGGGTAGGGCCAAATTCCGCGGCTCTACCTATTGGAATTGTGCTGATTTTAGTGGGTCTATTTTCTATAGCGACGCTTCTTTGGGCGAAAAAGAAGACAACGATAGCCTTTCCCGTTTCACGCAATGCGCCCCTGAATTCTACAACGAAGCAAATCACCAAAATACCCTGTTTGGTTCACCCGATAATGACTTCGCCGCTGAAAACGGCAGAGGTTATCCCATTTACCGCAACCTTAAAGGCTTACCCCTCGGCTGCACTTTCCTAACGCCCACACATAAGAAATATCTGGGTAACATATTCCAAGCAATGGAAGAAATCAGCAATAAAAATAAAATTCATGCCCCGCATAACCCAGAAGAGACAAAAGAGCTCTCAGAAAAGCTGCGGTCTCTCACCCAAGAACTCCACGACTGGCGTGAAAAAGTCACCGCGGTAGAGGAGATCCGATAAGCAATGCCGGAAAAACATAATGCAGAACGCTGGGAACGGTACGCAGAAGCAGTAGAACAGCTTGGTAATGCGAGTGCCCCCGTTCGTATAGGTGGCGTATATACGCTCATTGGTCTCGCGGATGAGTGGCTACTAGACAAAAACCTGGCATACTTAGAAAGAGTTAGAGAAGGACAGGTTATTATTAATAACCTGTGTACCTATATTCGCTCCCCGTTTGCCCTTGTTTCCCGCTATGATGAGCTAATTCAAGACGCCCCAACAGCCGAAGGTCTTTACAAAAATAGAGAACAAGAATTCTACACTGACAAAGCAGCGCTAGAATCTGAGGCAAACATTCGCCTGAGCATTATTCAAGAAATTCGCCGCCGTTTGCAGGGACCAGACGAAAACACCCCAGGGGCGTGGTCTGATTTTGAATATGACTTCTCAGGTAGCACCTTCTTCTACCCCGTAGACCTCACAAACTCCTACTACACGAAACCCGTTAATTTCAGCGGCTCTACCTATCAGGATTGGGTTGACTTCAGTAACTCTATCTACCAAAGTCGGGCTGATTTTAACGATTCTATCTACCGGAACTGGGCTGACTTCGCGGCTCAATCTATCAAGGTCGGGCTGATTTCAATAGCTCCACCTATCAAAATGTGGTTTACTTCAGTGACTCAACTTACAGGGGTGAGGTTTGTTTTAATAAATCCACTTACCAAGATTTTGTTTATTTTGACCGCTCCATCTACCAGAACTGGGCTGATTTCTACGATTCTACCTATCAGGATGAGGCTAGTTTTACCGGCTCCACCTACCTGGATATGGTTAGCTTCTTCGACTCCACTTACCAGGAAGTGGTTAGTTTCAGTGATTCTGCCTATTGGAATGGGGGGTGGGTTCAGCAACTCCATTTACCAGGGTGAGGTTGATTTCAGCAATTCCATTTACGTCGGCGGGATAGGGTTCAGCAACTCGGCTTACCAAGGTAAAGCTAATTTCAGTGGCTCCGTCTACCAGGGTCAGGTTGGCCTCAGCAACTCGACCTATGAGGACGAAGCTGCTTTTAGCGGGTCTATCTTTCGCGACGAAATTTATTGTGGCCAGGGCACAAACAGCGGCAGCTCTTCCCGTTTCACGCAATGCGCCCCTGAATTCTACAACGAAGCAAATCACCAAAATACCCTGTTTGGTTCACCCGATAATGACTTCGCCGCTGAAAACGGCAGAGGTTATCCCATTTACCGCAACCTTAAAGGCTTACCCCTCGGCTGCACTTTCCTAACGCCCACACATAAGAAATATCTGGGTAACATATTCCAAGCAATGGAAGAAATCAGCAATAAAAATAAAATTCATGCCCCGCACACCCCAGACAAGACGAAAGAGCTCTCAGAAAAGCTGCGGTCTCTCACCCAAGAACTCCACGACTGGCGTGAAAAAGTCACCGCGGTAGAGGAGATCCGATAAGCAATGCCGGAAAAACATAATGCAGAACGCTGGGAACGGTACGCAGAAGCAGTAGAACAGCTGGGTGATAAGAAAGCCCCTGTCCGTATGGATGGTGTGTATACGCTTATTGGCCTCGCGGATGAGTGGCTTCTAGACGAAAACCTGGACTACGCAGAAAAAGTTAGAGAAGGACAGGTTATTATTAATAACCTCTGCGCCTGCATCCGTTCCTCCTTCGCTCTCGCCTTCCACTACAATGAGCTAACTCAAGACAGCCCAATAGCCGAAGGTCTTTACAAAAATAGAGAACAAGAATTCTACACTGACAAAGCAGCGCTAGAATCTGAGGCAAACATTCGCCTGAGCATTATTCAAGAAATTCGCCACCGCCTACAGGGACCAGACAAAAACACACCGGGAACATGGTCAGATTTTGAATATGACTTCTCGGGAAGCATCTTCTTCTACCCCGTAGATCTCACAAATTCTTACTACGCAAAACCTACCGCATTCGATAATGCCGTGTATAAAGCCTGGGCTAATTTTAGCGGCTCCCACTATTGCGGTGACGCTGATTTCAGCTACTCAGACTACGGGGGTGATACTGATTTCAGCTATTCCACCTATCAGGGTGAAGCTGACTTCCGGGAGTCCGCCTACCAGGGTCGGGCTGACTTTAGCCGCTCCACCTACAAACAAAAAAAGCTGTTTTTTAGCGATTTCATTTCTCCCTCCACATACAAAAGTGACGCTGATTTCAGCAACTCAGACTACGGGGATGATACCGATTTCAGCTATTCCACCTATCAGGGTAGGGCTGATTTCCGCGCCTCCACCTACGCCGGCGAGGCGTATCATCGTGGTTCCAGCTACACGGGTACAGTTGATTTCAGTGATTCCGTCTATAGGGGCCGGGCTATCTTCAGCCGTGCCGCCTACCAGGGCAAGGCTAATTTCAGCGGCTCCAGGTACCAGGATGAGGCTCACTTCTACTTCTCCACCTACCAAGAGGCTGATTTCAGTGGCTCCGCCTACCAAGCCCTCACTGACTTCAGCTACTCCACTTACCGGGGTGCAGCTGACTTCCGCAGATCAGCCTACCGGGCTGGGGCTGACTTCTGCGGCTCAGAATATCGGGAATGGGCCACCTTCAGCGGATCCACCTACCAGAGGTGGGTTAACTTTGATAACTCCATCTATGGGAGCTGGGCTGATTTCAGTAAGTCCACCTACCAGAGAAATGCAGACTACAGCGAGTCTATCCACCAGGGCTGGGTTAATCTCAGCGGATCCACTTATGAGGGTGTAGCAGCCTTTAGCGGGTCTATTTCTGTAGTGACATTTATTTTGGCCAAGACGGAGACAACAGTAGTTTTTCTCGCTTCACAGACTGCACCCCCGCGTTCTACGACGAGACAAACCATAAAAACACCCTCTTTGGTTCGCATAACAATAATTTCACGGTCGAAAACGGCAGGGGCCACCCCATTTACCTTACGCCTGAGGGATTACCCCTCAACTGTGCTTTCCTGGCACCCGATCAGGGGGAATACCTGAAGAGTATTCTCCGCAGGATGGAAGAAACCAGCGATAAAATCCTTGACGTGAAAAATGATGAAGAGAAAAAAGGGCTCATAGAAAAGCGGCAACCTCTTGACAAAGAATTCAATGAATGGCGTGAAAAAGTCACCACAGCGCAGAGGACCCGATAAGCAATGCCAGAAAAACATAATGCAGAACGCTGGGAACGGTACGCAGAAGCAGTAGAACAGCTTGGTAATGCGAGTGCCCCCGTCCGTTTGGGCGGCGTGTACACACTCGTTAGCCTAGTAGATGAATGGCTTAGAGAAGAGAACATAGAATACAACGAACGAATCGCAGAAGGCCAGGTTATTATTAATATCCTGTGCGCATATATCCGCTCCCCGTTTGCCCTTGTTTCCCGCTATGATGAGCTGACTCAGGACAGCCCAACAGCCGAAGGTCTTTACAAGAATAGAGAACAAGAGTTCTATATAGATAAAACAGGTTTAGAGCCTGAAAAGAAGGTTCGCCTGAGCATTATTAAAGAAATTCGGCACCGTTTGCAGGGTTCTAAAGAAAACGCCCCGGGGGCGTGGTCTGATTTTGAATACGATTTCTCGGGAAGCATTTTCTTTTACCCCGTAGATTTCACGCACTCTTACTACGCAAAGCCTGTTAATTTCAGTGGTTCCGCCTACTGGGGTGAGGCTGATTTTAGTTACTCCACCTACATGGATGAGGTTTACTTCAGCGAGTCCAGCTACCAGGGCCGGGCTGGTTTCAATGGTTCCGTCTACCAGGGTGAGGCTGATTTCCGTGGCTCTACGTACTGGGGGTCAGGTGGCTTCGCCAGATCCACCTACTGGGGAGGGGTGTACTTCAGCGGCTCCACCTATCTCAGTGAGGCTGTCTTCCGTGGCTCTGTTTACCGGTGCGCGGCCGCTTTTAACAGTTCCGCCTACCGCTATTGGGTTGATCTTCGTGGCTCCACGTATCAGGGCGCAGCTGATTTTGGCGGCTCCATCTACCGGTATTGGGCTGATTTCCGTGGCTCCACGTACCGGCGGTGGGCTTACTTCAACGATTCCATATGCTGCGGTTGGGCTGGTCTCAGCCACTCCGTCTACGAGGGTGAGGCTGACTTTAGCGGGTCTATTTTCTGTAGTGACATTTATTTTGGCCAAGACGGAGACAACAGTAGCTTTCTCGCTTCACAGGTTATGCCCCTCAGTTTTATGACGAGACAAACCATAAAAACACCCTTTTTGGCTCGCATAACAATGATTTCACAGTCGAAAACGGCAGGGGCCACCCCATTTACCGTGGCTTTGAAGGCTTACCTCTTGGCTGCTGTTTCCTGGCGGAAGCACAAGAAGAATATCTCAGCGGTATCTTCAAAGAGATAGAAGAGACGAGGGAGAAACTTCTTACCACAGAATACTTCCAAGAAAAGATAGGACTCCCAGGAAAGCTACGGGCTTTCAACACAGCACTCCATGAATGGCGTGAAAAAGTCACCACAGCGCAGAGGACCCGATAAGCAATGCCAGAAAAACATAATGTAGAACGCCGAGAACGGTACACCAAAGCGGTGGAACAACTCGGAAGCAAAGAAGCCCCTGTCCGTATAGGTGGCGTATACACGCTTGTTGGGCTCGTGGATGAGTGGCTACTAGACAAAAACCTGGATTATGCAGAAAAAGTCAGAGAAGGACAGGTTATTATCAATAGCCTCTGTGCCTATATCCGTTCCTCCTTCGCTCTCGCCTTTCACTACGATGAGCTAACTCAAGGCAGCCCAACATCTGAAGGTCTTTACAAAAATAGAGAACAAGATTTCTATATAGATAAAGCAGAGTTCAAATCTGAAGCCGACATTCGCCTGAGCATTATTAAAGAAATTCACCACCGCTTGCAGGGACCAGACGAAAATACCCCGGGGGCGTGGTCAGATTTTGAATACGATTTCTCGGGAAGTACTTTCTTCTACCCCGTTGACCTCACAAAATCCTATTACACAAAACCCGTTAATTTCAGTGGCTCCACCTACCAGGACGAGGTTCGCTTCGACGGCTCTGTCTATAAGGACGAGGCTGACTTCGGTAGCTCCATCTACAAGAGTTGGGCTACCTTCGACGGCTCCACCTACACAGGTTGGGTTGGCTTCAATTGCTCCACCTACCAAAGCTGGGCTGACTTCAGCGCCTCCACGTACCAAGACGGAGCTACCTTCATGAGCTCCACCTACCAGAGTGAGGCTGACTTCAGTAATTCTACCTGCCAGAGTGAGGTTTACTTCAGCGACTCTACCTACAAGGGTAAGGCTGACTTCTGCGGCTCGACCTACCAGAATGAGGTTTACTTCAGCTACTCCACCTACCAGAGTGAGGCTGACTTCAGCGACTCTATCTGCCAAGGCAAGGCTGACTTCAGTGACTCCACCTACCGAGGCTGGGCTGACTTCCACAACTCCGCTTACCAGGGTCGGGCTGGTTTCACCGGCTCCACCTACCAGAGTGAAGTTTACTTCAACGACTCTACCTACCAGTGGGCTCATTTCAGCGGCTCCACCTACCGAGGCTGGGCTGACTTCCGCAACTCCGCTTACCAGGGTCGGGCTGGTTTCACCGACTCCATCTACCAGAATGAGGTTTATTTCAGCGGCTCCACCTACGAAGATAAGGCCGACTTCAGTGGGTCTATTTTCTGCGGTGACGTTTATTATGGCAAAGATAGATACAACAGTAACTTTTCTCGGTTCACAGAATGCACCCCTCAGTTTTATAATGAGAATAGCCATCAAAATACACTTTTTGGTTCACCTGATAATGACTTCTCCGTCGAAAACGGCAGGGGATACCCCGTTTACCGCAACCTTGACGGCTTACCTCTTGGCTGTGCTTTTCTCACCGCAGAACAGAAAGAATACCTTGAAGATAAGTTCCATGAAATAGACGAAACGAAGAATAAATTTCTTGAGGTAAAAGACCCCAAAGAGAAAGCAGAACTCTCGAAAAATCTGCAAGCTCTTAACGAAAAGCTCTATGAATGGCGGGAGGAAGCCACCACGGTAAAAGCGGAGGATACAGCGCCCGAAGAGGAAGATAACTAATAACTAGCCGCCCCAAAGGATTCGCGGTCTCCACCTCCTGCCGTATAAGAGCACTAAGATTCTACGGTGCTGTTTACCCCTATGAGTTTGACCCTGCTCTGACGTGGCAGGTTTGTTTCGACCACAGGATTTAACCCGCAACGACCTCTGAATATGCGCAGGGCCGGGCTGTTATCTGCCTGCTCAGCAAAGATTTGCAGGTAAACCTTGAGTCAAAAATTCAGGAAAATCTGAAAGGTGAGCTGAAGATGCGGTAGGGTGGTACTTGCACACACTCACAGCAAGGAGTCTACTCACCTATGAGCGATAGAAAACAGCCGGAAATAGAGCAAACTAGGCGGTCGCATAAAGTATGGTTATGGGTAAAACGGTGGTGGTTGCCTATCGCTATTCTGCTGATTACTGGTACCGGGCTAGCGTGTGCTCTATCTATCCCACAGCAAGTTTTTGAAACCCCTAGAGAACCAGCCAACGACAAGAGTGCCCCCGTCTTACTGGCTCAGAGCAACCTCCGGTTAGCTTTTTCTCTATATCACCGGTGGGGCTATCGCGGTGATGGGTCTTATCGAAACTTTTCGCAAAAACAATAACGAAAAACTCAAGAACGATCAGGAAAAAGAGAAGAACGATAGAGAGCACCTGCGCCAGGTCAGGGCAGGACGCAGAGAACGGTACACCAAAGCGGTAGAACAGCTAGGTGATGAGAAAGCTCCTATTCGTATGGGCGGCGTGTACACACTCGTTGGACTCGTGGATGAATGGCTTGAAGACGAGTCTATAGACAAATATGAGGACAGGCTCAAAGAAGGACAGGTTATTATCAATAACCTCTGCGCTTATATACGCTCCCCATTCACTCTTGCTTCTCATTATGATGAGTTATCTAAAGCCAACCCCACATCTAAGGGAATATATAAAGGTAAAAAAGAAAAATTCTATGAAGATAAAGCAACATTAGATTCTGAAGCAGACGTTCGCCTCAGTATAATTAAAAGAAATTCACGACCGCATACAGGGCCCAGACAAAAACACACCGGGGGCATGGTCAGACTTTGAATACGATTTCTCGGGAAGCACCTTCTTCTACCCCGTTGACCTCACAAAATCCTATTACACAAAACCTATTAATTTCAGCGGCTCCACCTACCAGGGCAGGGCTTACTTCAGCCGCTCCACCTACCAGGGTGAGGCTGACTTCACCGGCTCCACATACAAGAGCGGAGCTGACTTCACCGGCTCCACCTACCAGAACTTGGCTGACTTCACCGGCTCCACCTACGAGGGTTGGGCTTACTTCAGCCGCTCCACCTACCAGAACTTGGCTGACTTCACCGGCTCCACCTACCAGGGTGAGGCTGACTTCACCGGCTCCATCTACCAAAGCAGCATGGCTGGCTTCAGCGGCTCCATCTACGAGGGTTGGGCTGACTTCAGCCGCTTCACCTACCAGGGCAGCATGGCTAACTTCAGCGGCTCCACCTACGAGGGTTGGGCTGACTTCAGCGGCTCCACCTACCAGGGCAGGGCTTACTTCAGCCGCTCCATCTACCAGGGCAGCATGGCTAACTTCAGCCGCTCCACCTACCAGAACTTGGCTGACTTCAGCGGCTCCACCTACCAGGAAGAAGCTTACTTCAACAACTCCATCTACCAGGGCAGCATGGCTAACTTCAGCCGCTCCACCTACAAGTGGTCTTACTTCAGCAATTCCACCTATCAGGAAGGGGTTTATTTCAGCGACTCCACTTATCAGTCGGCTGACTTTAGCGGATCTATCTTCTATCAGAAAGTTTATTTTGGAGCAGACGGAGACAACAGCAGCTTTTCTCGCTTCACAGACTGTGCCCCTCAGTTCTATGATGAGACAAACCATAAAAACACGCTTTTTGGCTCACCTAATAATGATTTCACAGTCGAAAACGGCAGGGGCTACCCCATTTACCGCAACTTTGAAGGCTTACCTCTTGGCTGTAAATTCCTTACTTCAGAGCAGAAAGAATACCTTGAAGGTAAACTCCAAGAAATAGAAAAAATAAATAATAAACTTCGTGAGGTGAAAGATCCCAAAGAAAAGGAAGAACTCTCGAAAAAGCTGCAAGCTCTTACTGAAGAGCTCCATGAATGGCGGAAGGAAGCCACCACGGTAAAAGTGGAGGGTACAGCACTTGAGAGGATGATAACTAGCCGCCCGAGGGATTCACGACCTCCGCTTCCTGCCGTATGAGAGCACTAAGATTCTACGGCACTGTTTGCCCTCTAGGGTTTGTTCCTACTGGCGTGACTGGTTGGTTGTTTCTGCTACAGGGTTCAACCCGCAATGACCTCTGAATATGCGCAGGACTAGGGGCGTTACCTGCCTGTTCAGCAAAGATTTGCAGGTAAACCTTGAGCCAAAAATTCAGGAAAATCTGAAAGGCGAGCTGAAGATACGGTAGGGTGGTACTGCACACACTCACCACAAGGAGTCTACTCAGCTATGAGCGATAAAGAACAGCAAGAAACAGAACAGTCTAGATGGTGGCGCGAAGCGGGGCTATGGGTAAAAAACCCGTGGTATAGGTTCCTCCTCGTAGTGCTAGCAATAGCAACCCCTTGTATCTGCTTATTCTGTTTATCTCCCGAGCAACGGGTCGCCAACAACTTATTTTTACAACTGTACCTAGGAACCCTAGCTGTTACAGGCGTGGTAGCTTTATGTAAACCACAAATCATTACTTCGAGCTCTGAAAAATACTTTATTACCAGAGTTCTTGTCACTGGTATTACAGGTGGGGTATTTGCACTTCTTTTACCCATAGCTGTCAAAAGCACTACAACAGGTGTTGGCGGGCTACGACACTCTATTCTACTAGCAACCGGTGGTCTTCTCGCGATCCTTACCTTGGGCGAGACTCGCCGTAAGAATGATAACGATCTTAAGGCAGCTAACGAACTTCAAATTCGCCACGAGGAAACATTAGGCCGACAAAAAGAGCAGTTCGAGAAGCAACTAGGGAAGCAACAAGAACAGTTTGACGCGAATGCTTTCAAAGAACGCAAAGCAGAACGACGAGAACGCTATACCAAAGCGGTAGAACAGCTCGGAAGCAAGGAAGCATCTGTCCGTATGGGTGGCGATATACACTCGTTGGACTCGTGGACGAATGGCTTTGAAGAAGAGTCTATAGAAAAATATGAAGACAGACTCGAAAGAAGGACAGGTTATTATCAATAACCTGTGTGCCTATATCCGTTCTCCATTTACTCTTGCCTCTCGTTATGATGAGCTATCGCAAAATACTCCTACAACTGAGGTGATTTACAAAAATGATCAACAGAAATCGCATAAGAAATGGCAGATTATTAGCAATAATCTGTACGCCTGTATCCATTCTCGGTTTACTCTGATTCTCCCCATGATGAGTTATCTCAAGATAGCTATACAGCTTTCTACAAAGATAGGGAGCAAGAATTCTACGCAGACAAAGCGACTTTAGAATCTGAAGCAGACGTTCGCTTAAGTATTATTAAAGAAATTCACGACCGCTTACAAGGTCCAGAAGAAAATACCCCGGGAACGTGGTCAGATTTTTGAATATGATTTCTCAGGAAGCACTTTTCTTCTACCCTGTTGACTTTACAAAATCTTATTACAAAAACCTGTTAATTTCAGCGGCTCTACCTACAAGGGCAGGCTGACTTCAGCAGCTCCACCTACGAAGGTAAGGCTGACTTCAGCGGCTCCACTTATCAGGAAGATGTTACGAGTTTCCGCTCCATCTACAAGGTTGAGGCTAACTTCGCCGGTTCTACCTACCAGGGTCAGGCTAACTTCGCCGGTTCTACCTACCAGGGTCAGGCTAACTTCGCCGGTTCTACCTATGAGAAAAGGCGTTATTTTTCAGTGCTTCTAAAGTCAGCCTCATCTTCGCAGGTAAGGTTGACTACGCCAAATCAACCTACCAGGGTCAGGCTAACTTTAGCGGCTCCACCTACAAGGGATTGGGCTATCTTCAGCGACTCCACTTACCTGGGCGGGGCTGACTTCAGCAACTCCACCCTACCAGGGTCAGGGCTAACTTAGCGGCTCCACCTACGAGACTCAAGGCTGAGACTAACTTCTGCTACTCCATCTATGAGGCTGAGACTAACTTCAGCAACTCCACCTACGAGGGTTGGGGTCAGGCTAATTTTTACGGCTCCATCTACGTGGGTCGGGCTGACTTCAGCAACTCCGCCTATGGGAAAAACGTTACTTTCAGTGGTACTTTTTATCGCCCGCTCCATCTACGTGGGTCGGGCTGACTTCACCAACTCCACCTACAAGGATGCGGCTGACTTCAGCGACTCCACTTACCTGGACGGGGCTGACTTCACCAACTCCCATCTACGAGGATGTGGCTCATTTCACGACTCCATCTATGAGGCTGAGGTTAACTTCAGCGGTTCCATCTACGAGGATGTGGCTCACTTCCGCAACCCCACCTATAAGAGTTGGGCTGACTTTTGGGGGTCTATTTTTACCAAGAAGCTTATTTTGGGTAAAGGTGGAAACAGCAACAGCTCATCTCGCTTCACAGACTGTGCCCCTCAATTTTATGACGAGACAAACCACAAAAAAACACGCTTTTTGGCTCGCATAACAATGATTTCATGGCGATTACCAATGAACGTTATCCTATCGATCTAAATTCCGAAGGCTTACCTCTTGGCTGTAAATTCCTTACTTCAGAGCAGAAGAAATATCTTGAATATAAATTCCAAGAAATAGAAAAATAAAGAACAAACTTCTGAGGCAAAAAGACCCCAAAGAGAAAGCAGAACTCTCGAAAAAGCTGCAAACTCTTAACGAAAAAGCTCCATGAATGGCGGAGAAGCCACCACAGTAAAAGTTGAGGACGGCGCAATTGAAAACACAGAAAGCTAATCAGCTTGCGAAAGGGTTATCCCTCATCAGAAAATCAGCCCACGAATGACCGTGAATACTCTCTAGTGCAAGTCTAACTATCACGAGAACCACCCACCGATATGTAGACCATATACGGCGGCTTTCCTTGCCTACATAGGTTCTCTGTTGTAATGTGGAAAGAAGATACCCTAAGGAAGAGAACACCAATGCCACAAGAACATGAAGCGAAAAGATAGTCAATTACTAAATAAAATAGAGAAATTTCAACAGGCCAAGTTTATGGTCTGGGTTGAGAATAATTTTTATTAAAATTGTTTTTGGTGTATTAATATTCTATGTTTTTCCTTCGATTTTTCTAGGTGCATTTTTCAAATAAACAATTTCAAGAACAAATTGCTTTTACCCTTCTTTTTCTGCTCTATTATTATTAGCAGCATACTCTTACTGCTTATGCTATTCAGAATATTACAGTTTTTTTCTTTTTCATTATTGCCACAATAATCAGAGTTACACAACAAAATCGTCAATAAAAACCATATCGTGGGAATGATTTTAAATCTGCATAAAGTGGTGAACCCTGCTCCTTCACCGGGATCTCAGCTCAGCAGCATACTAGTACCTTCACCAGGTGCTCCAGCCGCATCAAAACCAGGCCCTCACACAGGGCCTGATAAACCCCTGCAGCATATGCTATTCGTCTTCTTCGTAGACATAATCCTTGAAATAGTCAGGGTCGCCGTCGCTATCCAGCCAGAGCTCAAACCAGCCGAGGAAGTCCTGGCGCTCACAGCAGGGGCTAACGCCCACATCCGAGAAGCTCCACACCTCACCGGCGCACGGCCCGGCGGTAATCAGCTCATAGGTCATGCCGCACCCCTCATCCATGAGCTCAACACCCTGGTTCCCCAGCTTACGCTCAAAGGACTCATCGCTAAGCTGCTCTTCGTCCTCCTCATCCTCCCAAACCCAGCCGTCCGTGAGCGTCATGGGGAGGGAAAGGTCTTTGTGCTCAATCTCTGCGAGCCGGTGAATGGGGCTGGCGCTAATGCTCTCCGTCTCCGGGTCGTTCCAGCCGTCACCAACCTCCAGCAGAAACAGCCGGTACGCCTGCGGCAGGCGGGTGTTGCAGGCACTCTCAAAAGCAGCAATTTCCGTCTCCGAAATGGTAGGCCCCATGCTGATATTCTTCTGAGCAATTTTTAGTCTTAATACGCCTCGATCACGGCCGGGTATTCTTCAGGTGTATAGATAGGCACGGAAACTCCTCAATATAGATATAGTCCAGTTCACAAGTCAGCACAGGGCCTTTTTACATGCTACTGCACAGCCGTAACTGTTTCTATCCCGGCGGTCATCGAGGTACGGGCAGATTATGCGCATTCAATTCCGGCTGGATTCATGCAATAATTAAATATAAATCCCACTTTAACTACAGTTAGTGTCACATGAACGAATTTAATAACTCCATCATTATTTACCAGCCACATACCGATCAGCCCGCTATTGATGTTCGGATAGAAGGCGAGACAGTGTGGCTCAGCCAGCAACAGATGGCAGCGTTATTTGAGACATCTCGCACGAACATCGTTGAGCATCTGGGGGCACATCTATACTGAGGGTGAGCTGCTAAAAGAGGCAACCTGCCAGGATTTCCGACAGGTTCGTCAGGAAGGCAAAAGGCAGGTCAAGCGGATGATCCCGCACTACAACCTTGATGCCATTATCTCCGTGGGATACCGGGTCAAATCAGCCACAGCCACGCAGTTCCGCATCTGGGCCACCAAGCGCCTGCGCGAATACCTGGTGCAGGGGTACAGTATCAACCAGCAGCGGCTTGAGCAGCTCGGGCAGATCGTAGAAGTCATGGCGCGGGCAGATAACCATCTTGTGGCCGGTACCGGTGAAGTACTCGCAGCCTATCTGCCAAGCCTGCAAGCCCTGCGCGACTACGACGAAGGCACGCTCTCTGCCAGCGAATCCACCGGGAACGCGCCGGTGTGGCAGCTCACTCATGCCGAAGCGCAGGCGATCATTGCCCGCACCCGCAGCGAATTCCCGCAAGATAGGCTTTTCGGGATCGAAAACGGGGATAAACTCAAGTCGGTTGTCGCCACCATCTACCAGAGCTTCGTGGGCGAAGACCTCTACCCAACCACCGAGCAGAAAGCAGCAAACTTACTGTACCTCATGGTCAAAGACCACCCGCTGGTTGATGGGAATAAACGCAGCGCCGCAGCCCTGTTCATTGAGTTTCTGGCCCAGAATAACCTGCTGTTTTCGGCCGATGGCACACCGCTCGTCTCAAACAACGCCCTAGCGGCAATGACCCTAATGGTCGCCATGAGCAGCCCGAAAGAAAAGGACCTTATGGTAGCCCTCGTGCAGCGGCTCATTAGCCCAGCCGCGCACTAACCTTCGCTTCGTGGCTCGCGGTGCGCCGCTACTCCCCCACCAGGGTCTTCGGGTCCAGCGGGGTGCTGGTGCCCTCCGCCAGGTGCTCCAGGCGCCTCAAAATAAGGCCCTCACGCAGCGCCCAGGGGCAAACACGCATCGTTTCCACACCGAACATCTCCATCGCGGCCTCAGCCGCCATCGCGCCCGCAAGAACCTGGTCGGCGCGCATCCGGGAAACACCGGGCAAATCGGCGCGTTCGGCGGGAGCCATAGCCTCCATGCGGCGAGTCCACAGGCGCAAATCCGTCACATGCATCTCACGCTTCACATGCGGCCCCGCAGAATACGGTGCCGCCCCGCAAATACGCGCCAACGACCGGAACGTCTTCGAGGTGCCCACCACCATGTTCGGCTCACCAAACGCCAGCAACTGCTGCGCCACCGGCTCAATCTGCTCCCGCACATACCGCGCAGCCGCTTCGTCTGCTTCGGTGCGGGCGGCTGCTCCTCAAAAAAACTCGCGGGTCAGGCGGCCCGCACCCAGCGGAACAGACATCGCCGCATCCGGTAAAGCATCCGTGCCCGTGGAAAAACCTCGAACGAGCCGCCCCAATATCAAAATTCAGGATGCGCCCCGCACCCCACCCCTGCCAGCGGCGCACCGCGAAATAGGTGATAGCCGCCTCCTGGTCGCCTGAAATCCTGCTCAGGCTCACCCTCAGTTTTCCGCCGCACATGCTGCAGAACTCGGCACCATTACCGGCCTCACGAATAGCGGAAGTCGCAAAGGCGAGCAGGTCCTCGGCGTTGTTCTCAATGGCGAAATCGCGGGCAGACTTCACGAACTCGGTCGAGCGGCGCGGCCCTCATCAGAAATATCACCCGACGGCGTCAAATACTGCACCAGCTGCAGCGGGATCTTATGCGAAGCGTACGGTTCGGGGCGGGCGCCCGGGTGCCCGTCAATAAGCAGCAGGGTGAACGGTGTTCGATCCCCACGTCAAGAACTCCAAGGCGCACGGCGCGCTCCCCTTCCCCAGCAGGTGCCGGGATAATATACAACTCCGTTAAGTCTGGCACAATGCGCACTCATCCAGCGTCAGACGGACTAGTCCTTCTTAGCCGCAGTCTTCTTTGCGGTAGTGGACTTTTTAGCAGTCGTCTTTTTCGCGGTGCTCTTCTTAGCGGTCGTCTTCTTCGCCGCAGTCTTACGCTTCGCAGGCCCCTTAGCGCGCTTCTCAGCGAGCAGTTCGACGGCGCGCTCATGGGTGAGCGATTCGATGGTTTCCGAGCGTGGCACCGTAATGTTGGTAACGCCGTCGGTAATGTACGGCCCGAACCGCCCGTCTTTGACCACGATATTCTTTTCACTGTTCGGGTCTACACCAAGCTCAGCGAGCGGGGGCTTAGCGGCGGCTCGTCCGCGCTGTTTAGGCTGCGCATAAATATCGAGCGCCTGTTCGAGGGTGATCGTGAAGATCTCTTCCTCAGACCCAATCGACCGCGAGTCGGTGCCCTTCTTCAGGTACGGGCCGAACCGCCCGTTCTGCACGGTGATTTCGTTGCCTTCAGCATCGGTACCGAGCACGCGCGGCAAGCTCATGAGTTTGAGCGCATCCTCTAGGGTTACAGTCGCCAAATCCATAGATTTGAAGAGCGATGCGGTGCGCGGCTTAGCGGGCTTGGGCTTCTTCTTCGGCTTGGGTTTGCCGTTCTTGTAGTATTCGGTGGGCTGCGCATCCAGGTACGCCTGAATCTGCTCCTCCGTCATCTCCTCAATAACTTCGGTAACGTACGGGCCGTAGCGCCCGTCGCGGGCGATAATCTGGTTCCCGGAGGCCGGATCGGTGCCAAGCACGCGCCCATCAGATTTGCCCTGCTCAAGCAGCTCTTTCGCCTTCTCAGCGGTCAGCTCATCAGGCGCCAAATCGGTGGGAACATTAGCGCGCACGGGGTCAGAGACCTCACCGGTTTCGGTATTGACAGTGCCCTCAGCCTCAAGGTAAGGGCCGAATTTACCCACGCGCAGCACAATGCCGTCAGCAATGCGGATCGAGTTAATATCGCGAGCATCAATATCACCCAGATTATCCACAATCGGCTTGAGCCCGCGTTTCTTCTGCGCCCCGCCACCGAAGTAGAAGGCACCCAGCCACTCCACACGCGACTCCTCGCCGCGGGCAATACGGTCAAGGTCTTCTTCCATCTGCGCGGTGAACTCGTAGTTCACGTAAGGGCCGAAACTGTTTTCAAGCAGCCGCACCACCGAGAACGCAGTCCACGAAGGCACGAGCGAGCCGGAACGCACCTGCACATAGCCGCGGTCCATAATCGTTGAAAATCACGGCGGCGTAGGTGGAGGGGCGCCCAATGCCCAGCTCGTCAAGAGTTTTCACGAGCGAAGCCTCAGTGTAGCGGGGCGGGGGCAGGGTCTCATGCCCGGCGGCTTCGAGTTTTTCGGCGGTGAGCGGGTCGCCTTGGGCGAGCGCGGGCAGGCGTTTCTCGGCGTTCTTGGCGTCGCGTTCTGCCAGGCGGGTTGCGTCTACGCCTTCCTCATAGGCGGCGAGGAATCCGCGGAAGGTGATGACGGTGCCGGATGCTGCGAACTCGGCGTCGCGCCCGTTGGATGCGGTTGCCCCTAACCGCACGGATGCGGTCGAACCGGTGGCGTCTGCCATCTGCGAGGCGACGAGTACGTTTCAGATCAGCTCGTGCCAGCCGGTATTCGTCGTTGGAGAGCGCGCGCGCACGGCGTCGAGGGGTGCGGAAGGCGTCACCTGCGGGGCGGATTGCTTCGTGTGCTTCCTGCGCGTTTTTGCTCTTGGAGGCGTAGGTGCGCGGCGCGGAGGGCACATATTCGGTGCCGTAGAGTTCGGATGCTTGGCGGCGTGCCGCCTTCACGGCCTGATCTGAGAGGGCCACCGAGTCGGTACGCATGTAGGGTGATATAGCCGCTCGTAGAGGCGCTGGGCAACCTGCATGGTTACGCGCGATGAGAAGCGCAGCTTGCGTGCCGCCTCCTGCTGCAGGGTTGAGGTGGTGAACGGCGCGGCGGGGCGGCGTTTGTAGGGTTTGGTTTCGACCGAGCGCACCGCGAAGGTGCGGCGGTGAGGGCTTCGGCGAGGGTGCGTGCATCCGCCTCTGAGAGGTGGGTGACTTTGGTGGATGTGAGGGTTCCGTCGTCGGCGAAGTCTTTGCCGGTGGCTACTCGGGTGCCGTCAACCGCCACGAGTTTGGCGTCAAAACCTTCGCTGCTGGTGGTGATGAAATGCCCGGTCAGATCCCAGTAGTTGGCGGCGACGAAAGCCATGCGTTCGCGTTCACGCTCAACAACGAGGCGGGTTGCCACGGACTGTACGCGACCCGCAGATAGCCCGCGACCAACCTTGCGCCACAGCACGGGTGAGATTTCGTAACCGTAGATACGGTCAAGAATACGGCGGGTTTCTTGGGCATCGACCAGGTGCAGGTCAATATCGCGCAGTTCCCCGAAGGCGCGTTCATCGGCTTCGCGGGTGATTTCGGGGAAGGTCATGCGGTAGACGGAACCTTTGGGTTTCAGAACCTCTTTGAGGTGCCAGGCGATTGCCTCACCTTCGCGGTCACCATCGGTTGCGAGGTAGAGGGCGTCAACGTCTTTGAGTTTGCGTTTGAGTTCGGCGACTTTTTTCTTCTTGTCGGGGTTGACCACATAGTAGGGGTCAAAATCGTCGTCGATATTGACCGCGAACTTGCCGACCGGGCCTTTTTTCAGGTTTTCGGGCAGTTCGGAAGGCTGCGGCAGGTCGCGGATATGTCCCATGGACGAATCCACCAGAAATTCGCCGCCTAAGTAACCGCTGATGGTCTTCACCTCGATGGGGACTCAACGATCAGCAGGGCTTTTTCCGTTCTTTGCCTTGGTGGGCACGGCTCTCCTCGTGTGGGGTGGTTTTCAGTCTAGATGCGATTCAACAATAGCGCATAGTGCGCCCGAAAACTCCCCATTGGCGGCGCAACGCGCCGGGTGTTCCTCTATGTAAAGCCATTAATGTGGCGGGCGCAAGTTAGGGTGCGGTGGGGCAACGCGCCGGGTTCGCCCTGCGGGCTGGTGCCCGTGGTGTGGGCTGTGTCTACTGCCCGCTGTCGGTTTCAACCAGCCGGTATTCGCGGCCGTATACTTTGCGCGGCTCAATGCGCACCCACTGCATCTTATTGCCGTCGCTAAAATGACGCAACCCTAGAGTGTGCACCACATCCGGGGTCATTTCGTTGGGCAGCCAGTGCGCCACCCCTTGGACGATGACGGTGCGTATGCCTTCCGGCAGGGGCTCGTCGATTTCGAATGCTACGCGGCGGCTGACCACCACGGAGGAGAGTTTGTCGCCGCGGGTGGTGCGCAGGTAGATTTCGTCGCCGGTGACCCCGTAGAAGGCCGGTAGTACGTCTACGAACTGGCCGTCGGTGATAACGAGACGCCCGAGCGTGTTTTCCCGTATTGTTTCCCAGCAGGATTCGGTGCTCATCATCTGGTTGTGCTCTTGTATGCTCATTCTTTTAGTGTAGGGGGTGCACCGGGCGGGGCATAAAAAGGCTCTTTATTCCAATAAAGCGGTGTTTTTAACGCTTTATTGGAATAAAGAGCCTTTAGCATGGGGCGGTGGGGTTAGCCGTTTTCATCTGCAAAGTGCAGGAAAGCTTTTTCGATGAGTTCCCGGACAGCGACCAGCAGGGTGTCACGCGGATGCTCGTTCTCGGTGCCGAAAGGCGGCGCGCGCATCCGGCGTGTAGTCTTCCCAGCCCAGGAGCATGGCGAGCGCGCCCAGAATCTGCCCGATGCTCAGCTCGCCGTCGCATGCGGAGACGAATCCGGCGGTTTCGGTTGAGAGCAGGATTGTGCGGCACAGCCCGGATCCGGCGCGCAGCAGGATCACGTTCGGATGCTCGGCGCCGGGGCGGCCGTGACGTTCTTCGGTCACGTCTTCGGCAACCACCAGGTGGGCTTCGGTGAGGGCCTGATCGGTCAGGGTGGTGAGGCGGTCGAAGCGTGCCACGGCCTCGGTGATGCTTTGCGCGATGGGCTGGGCTATGGGGTAGGTGATGTCTTCGAACCGGTTCAGGGGTGCGGTTTCGGTGGTGTGTGCCGGGCGGCGGAGCCAGAGCATCCCAAACCCAATAGAATGAACGTTCCGGTTTTTAAAGTCGTCGAGATAGGCTCGGTAGGTGTTCTCGTAGTGGTCGCGGTCGCGGTTTTCGCTCGCGTCTTTGAGCCAGGTTTCCGCGTAGGATTCGGGGGTGAGCACTTCGCGCTGAATTACCCACGCTTCGCTCGGGGTGCCGGTGGCGGATTCGGCGAACCAGGTGCGCAGGCGCGCGTCCCAGGGCTGCGCCTCGCCGGTGTTGTCGCGGTGAATTTCCCAGTTGCCGAGCATCTGGGCGCGCCCGCCAGGCACCAGCACCTCGGGGATGCGCCGAATGAGTGTGCTGACAATATCGTCGCCGGGCAGCCCGCCGTCACGGTACGTGAACTGGTCGTCGCTGCTTTCGTCTGCGCGGCGCGGGGTAATGACGAACGGAGGGTTTGAGACCACAAGATCGAACTGCTCCCCTGCTACGGGTTCCAGCAAAGAGCCTTGTCGAAGGCTGACGCGTGCTTCAAGGTTCTGCGGGTCGAGTTTCAGAGCAGGGGCATTCAGCAGCAGGTTAAAACGGGCGAAGGCGAGGGCGCGCGGTGAAATATCGGTGGCCGTCACGTGATCTGCGTGGGCGAGCAGGTGGAAAGTCTGAATACCGCACCCGGTCCCCACATCGAGGGCACGCGCCACGGGGGTGCGCTCGGTAATCTGCGCCAGGGTCAGGGATGCCTGTCCAATACCCAGCACGTGGTCCTTGCGCAGCACCCGGGTCGCTGATGCGCCCCTCAAATCGGAGGCCACCCACAGCTCGGTGCCGTCATCAGCCGAATGCGGTCGCAGGTCAAACACGGCGCGGTAATGCGGTTCTTCGCCGGGGTTCTCGGGGGTGCGGGCATTGTCTGACTCCGCCGGTTCCACGAGGTTTGCCGCGATCAGGTCGTTCAGCGCGGGTTCGCCGCCGAGCGCATCGGCAAGTTCCGTGCGGGTTAGGGTGCGTGCGAACAGGAAAAACCCGATTATGCGCGCCAGGCGGCGGTCGGGGTCGGTGGTGTTCGCATCATTGAGGATGTTCTGTACCCGCCAGGTGCCGGGCACAACCTGGTCGCGCGCCATCGCCTCAAAAGCGCGTTCCCCCAGCAGTTCACGCACCCCGTCATAGCTGTAGTTAAGCTTCTCAAGGGCGCCCCGGATTCGCTCAAGCCGGGCGGTATCGTCGCTATGGGGGTGTCGGGATGCGGAGTACAGTTCATCAGCCATGCTCCCCATTCTATAAAATGCTGCGGGCGCGGATGGGGCGCTCTTCTCTTAGGGTTCTAGTTGCTGCCCCCAAAGCTGGTGTGTCTGGGTCGGGTGTCTTGTGTGGGCGGATTATGTGACGCGCCGTGACGGGGTTTTTGTGCTCAGCCTGTGGATATTTCCGTTTAAACCGCTATTATCCACAGTCTAGGGGTACGCCGGTAAGCGAACCTAGGCCATAATGCTTTTATAAATAGTATGGAAAAAGCATGAAATACTATCTAATAAAATAAAAAATATAAAAACTGGTCTTAGTGGAGGGTCTGACCCCAGTTTTCTCACGGTGGGCTGCGCGGCGGCGATACGGTTCGGCTCGCAGGGGCAGTACATGAGCGCCCCCGAGTGGGCTGAGCTGAACCCTCACTGATAAGCATTTGGCGCGTATTATTGCGCACGCCCGCAGCTGCGCGACCCCGTCTTTAGCCACCGCAGCGCAGCCATTATTCACGGTATTCAGACGCTGAGCATCCCCGATAAACTCAGGTGCTAGGAAGCGGCGGGCAACCAATAGCGGCCTGCAGTACCGGCAGGATGAGCCCAGCCACCGCGCCACCATACTGACCGGCCCCGGCGGTTTGCGGGTGGTTGACCCCGTGACCGCGACCATTGGGAGCGTGCGCGATACGGATTTCGCGGAGGCCATGGTGATTGCCGAAAGCGCCCTGCGTTCCTTCCCCGAGCTCACGCATAGTGAGCTGCACGATAGCCTCATGGCGGTGCGCAGAAGCCGGGGGTCTAAGAATGCGCACCGTGTGGCGGCCGCTATGAGCCCCTTATCCGCTTCACCTGCCGAGACGCTGGCACGGGTGGCGCTTCTGAACCTCGGGCTGGAGCCGGTGCAGCAGTACCAGATTTCTACCCCGTTTCAGACGTTCCGGGTGGGTGCAGCACTGTTGAGCACGGTGTGGTGGTTGAGGTTGTTGTGCGCAGGGGCACGCCCCGCCGCAGGATGTCTCACCGCAAGATACCCCGGCCCAGAAAGCCCGCGAAGAGGCGATTCGTGGCGAAGGCTGGGATTTTGTGTATCTCACGTGGGCGGATGTGCGTTATCGCCCCGATGCGGTGGAGCGTAAGCTCCGCCGCAAAGGCGTTATCTAGCCATCCTTTACTATCCAGCCGTGCCCTGCCGGGGGCAGTCCGGGGCTCACACAGGCAGGGCGTTCAACCGTTCAGCCGCGTTACGCCTTCACCGTCAGTGCGGGTTTAATGTCCTTCACAATGGATTCGAGCATCCGCAGGTTGAAGTCCACGCCCAGCTGGTTCGGCACGGTCAGCAGCACGGTGTCTGCCGCCTGAACAGCCGCGTCACGCGCTAGTTCTTCGGCGATTAGGTCGGGGTCGCCAATGTAGCTGCGCCCAAACCGCGAGAAGGTGTTGTCGATAATACCGGTGTAATCCTGCGAATCTTCCTCCACGCGGCGACCAAAATAACGCGCCGACTCGGCATCAATAATGGGGATCACCGAACGCGAGACCGACACACGCGGCACGCGGGTATGCCCTGCTTTGACCCATGCCCTCGCGGTAGAGGCGAATCTGTTCGGCCTGCTGCTGGTCGAAGGGCATGCCTTATCTTCGAGCATCAGCGTTGAAGACATGAGGTTCAGGCCCTGCTGCGCGGTCCATACGGCGGTGTTGTCGGTCCCCGCACCCCACCAGATGCGCTTCACTCAGACCGGGCGACTGCGGCTGCACGGGGGCGTACGTTCTGTACTCGCGCAGAGGGTGCCATGCCTTCACCCTGAATTGCTTTCATGAAGAGGTCGAGGTGACGGCGTGCCATCGCACTCTCATCTTCACCTTCGGCGGGGTAATAGCCGAAGCTCTCGAAACCGCGGATAACGGATTCGGGCGAGCCGCGTGAGACACCCAGCTGCAGGCGCCCGGCGGAAATCAGGTCGGCCATCGCGGCGAGTTCGGCCATATACAGCGGGTTTTCGTAGCGCATATCGATCACGCCGGTGCCAAGCTCAATGCGGCTGGTTTTAGCGGCAATCGCCGACAGAAGCGGGTACGGGGTGGCCTGCTGCTGGTCAAAATGGTGCACGCGAAGAACGCACCGTCCAGGCCGATCCTTCGGCACCTACCGCCAGATCGATAGCCTGGTGCAGCGAGTCGGAGGCGCTGTTCACGCGCGAGCGGGAATTTCGGCCCAGTGCCCAAAAGGAGAGGAAGCCGAGCTTTTTGCTGGTGCCGGGCGCCGGCTGGAGGTGTTCGAGGGTGGGAGTTGTTTTGTGAGCGTTCATTGTTCGCTGCCTTCCGTGTGTTCCGTGTGCTGTTATCACAGGATCTCTAGTTCTCGGTTATGCCCACCTACCCTAAACCCAATTACTTTACAAGTCAAGTATTTATGAAGGTTTGTGTCCACAGTAAAAATATTCCGCGAAATATTCATCACACTACTTATTTTTATACAACTTTGCGCGGTTGATTTTCAAGGGTTTGCGCATAAATATTGAAATAAAAATAAATGTCTAGTTGAATGTCACCAAATAGTAGTTCTGCACCTTCGTATGGCAGAATGACGGGTGAATACTCAGACGCCCGCCGAAGAGTACGCGCCTATTAACACTATCGACGTCGCGCATAGATATGCGCCAGCAATAATGTGTTGAGTTTTCGCACCCTTCATATCACTCACGCTCATATTCAGGGACACATGCCATGACCCGGGGATTTTCTCGCAGAAATCTTGTTAAAGGGGCCGCTTGGGCTGGCCCCGCGGTGGTAGCTTCCACCGCGATCCCGGCGTACTCCGCCTCCATCATGGACCTCGCTCCCCTGTCTGCATTTTGACCTCGAACCCGGTGAAGATTCCGCCTACGGTCTGCGCCAGTACATGCACGAAGTCGCCCCAAGAACGCACCGCGCGAGCGCGCAGTTGAAGACATCACCATCCCCGACGAGTGTCTCGTACATGCGGTTCTACATTGAAGGCGGCCAAGGCGGCGGGGTTGATATGGACGACTACCCGGCGGCTCAGGCGGCTACGGCGCGGAAGTAAGCGGAGTTATCGCAGTCACCCCCGGGCAGAAGTACCGTTTCTACTTGGCGGCTGGCGGTATCGGCCACTACTATGAGCCCGCCGACGGCGGTGACGGCTACACCCGCGGCGGCTCATCGGCGCTCATGCCGGAGTACGTGTATGAAGACTCCGATAAGGAGCGCATGACCAGCGCAGACTACAACCGCCTGATCATCTACTCGGGCTCGGGCGGCGGCTCATCGGCGCTGGTGCTACTTGATGGTGACGCGGAAACCCCTCACTGCCGTTGCTGGCGGAGGCGGCGGAGGCGGGGCACGCGGCATTATCGCCACTTCCCGTACGAACCTGCCCGATGGGGCGAAAATGCCCACCTGGCGGCAGTTCGACCCTGATGTTCCCAAGTGGGCTCCGCGCTACAGCCCGCCCTACCTGGGTAACGGCGGCGACGGCGGTGAATCGAAGGCCAGCAAACCCAGCAAAAACGCTGAAGAGGTATACGCCCAGTACGGCGCCGGCCGAATTATTACCCCTCAGGAGCCTACCGCAGGCAGGAACATCGGCCGAGGCGCACGCGGCGGCGGCAACCCCTATCGTTCAGGAGTGCCCGCGGGCTCGTTCACAAGCACACCGCAGTCGCAGATCCGCTCACGTGGTGTCGCAGGGCCGCTGGTGGCACTGGCGACTTCGGGCATGGCGGTGACGGTGTGCTGCCTACGGTATGTCACGAATATTGCCGCCACCCTGCCGGAAAACGCACAAACCTACGACTATAACGTGGCGGCGTACATTGTCTCTGGTGGCGGTGGCGGCGGCTGGCGGCGGCGGTTCGCGCGCGCTGGTGGTTGGTGCGCAAACCACCGACCAGCTTTGCGAATAACTCCAAACCGCAAACGTACGCGGTGAGCGCTCGGCGCTGTCTCTGGTGCTGGCGGCGCGGGCGGCAACTATGTGAACAGCAATGTGCTTGACGCACATGTTGAGATGGTTGGGCTACAGCTGAGGCAAGAACCGTGAAGAGTTCACGGACGGTACGGCACAGTACTCTGTTCTGCCCGTCACGCAACAACCAGATCGACCATGACGGGAAAATGTATCCCTGGCCTTAACCAAGGTTTACGAGCGATCAGCACACAGACTTATCTGGGCCCCATACGCTAATTGTGGGTGTAGCGTGTGGGGCCCAGATATTTTCATCCCCAAATAGGTAGGTTTAGTGGTGGTTTTCTCTTGGGCGCCAATGGCTTTCAGAGGGCAGGTTTTCGAGCGCCAGCGAATAGGGGTATCTTCACTCGTTCACTTGAGTCTTAGAAAATATTCAACGCTGCCTCTGCTGTGGAATAATAAACAGGTCTCTTCAAGGCGTTTCTTACGTGACCGACTTATCATACGGGCAAGAATATTTTTGCATTCCGCTGCGTGGCGGGCCGCATGACCTGCTGTATATGCTGCGCACAGCGTGTTGTGCGCCTTGGGCGGGACGCTCACTCACATTCACCTAATCACAAGGAAAATTTCATACGATGACCCAAGAGATTTCACGCCGGAGAGTCGTGGCTGGTACCGCCTGGGCGGCACCTGCAGTGTTAGCTTCCACAGCAGTACCCGCCTATGCGGCATCATCGACACATCTCATCTGCCCTAAAAGCAGTAGGATTACCGCCGCAGAAGCAAACTACCACGAGCTTGTTGTACCTGATGGAGCAGTCAGTCTGTCCTTCGAGCTTGTTGGAGGCGCAGGCGGGTACCTGAACCCAAAGCCGCCTCAATCGTATGCCACCGCTAGGGCATGGAGCACAGATTTCGGGTATTTGAATGTGACCCCGGCCAGATCCCTTTAAAATTTATTTGGGTTCTTCCGGCCAGGCTTTCGGTACCCAACCAGCAGAAGGGGGCGCTGGATACGGTAAGGGCGGTTCTTCTAAGCTTTCTCCCGCATCGGTTATACCAGCTGAAGAACAAAAGATCCTGTCGGACCTTACAGCAGACAGCATAGTGATATACGGTGGCTCAGGAGGCGGGTCATCAGCGATTGTGACGGCTGATCCGGCTAACCCTGCACAAGAAACAGTTCTTGTGGTCGCTGGCGGCGGCGGTGGTGCCGGTCTCCGCAGTACCGCAGAGGACCCAGAAAATACATCTGATCATAAGAGGGATGCCTCATGGGACAATTACAGGTCCCTCTACATGGAAGTGGAGGAGACTCGACTGAATTCTACGGTGGAGATGGTGGTTCCGTTGAGGAAGAATTCTACGGCTACCATAATTACTACGGATTCTACGAGGGGAAAAAACTATTCGTGCATGGAGGTAAACGAGGATACGGTGGAGAAGGGGGCAAAGGCTCAGAACCTGCCGAAATCCCCACTATTGACCCGTTTGTTTTCAAAACCGTTGATCAGACACCTGTCACTATCCGCACCATGAGCACCACCGGAGGTGTTGGAGGCGACGGTCTGCGTGCTCATGGAGCGGATGGTGTGGCAGCCTATGGGTATGCCTACAGCACCCATAAGTTTTATGGTGATGACGCTAATGCTTCAGAATATGTGCATGCCGTCTCTGGGTACGCGGTTTCACCCGGTGGCGGAGCAGGCTGGGGCGGTGGCAGCTCAGGCGGTGTTCTCGCACTTGGAATGCAAAAGTATGATGAGCACAGCGGAGAAGTGTACGCCATTGGTATGGGGGTCACTATGGGTGGCGGCGGCAGCGGTGATTCTTATATTTCTTCAGACATAGAATTACCCCATTTTATGACAGCTAATGATCTTGAGCCGGGGTACCTGGAATATAATTTCTGTTTTAACGCCTAGAGCTAGTGACGAAGTTGCCATGTTATAGGCTCGTCTCTGCGTATCCCTAGCTGCGGCTTCCAGCCGCACACAGGTGAAGCTCTCAATCCTACCCGTATTTCATGCCCTGCCAATGGCATGAAATACGGGTATACACCAATGACGTGTTTTACGCCGTCAGTACCGGTGTTCAAGCTGCCGATGGACGGTGCTGGCTAGTGTTTTTTGCGGCTGATTGCATGGCTGGAGAAGCCTATATTTATGCATTTAGCGGTGGCGCGGTCAATAGTGGAGCGGTGCATATTCTCCACCCCACCCCACGGCAGGAGCATCACACCTAGCAACAGATGCACAGCAGCAATAATGCAGCTGCGCACCTGGGGTTCACCCACCCCTTGATTCCCCTGAAATACAGCGGACTATAGAGCTTCTAGTAAAGCTTTATATAAACCTATAGTTGGAGCAACGGACTTTCTCGTTTGAATGTTTTAACTTTCAAACGAGAGGGTTCGTTTTTGTCTTTTCATGGCTCCCTAAGACACTATTTTTCTAAGGTGTTTTCCATCACGAAAAACCTGTTTTTGTGAGCGATGCGCATCATAAAAATAGCCACCTGTCACCGGCTTACTACATTGGTAAAGCATTAAAACGTATCAAGGGGTGGAATAAGTACAACCAAAAAGTAGAGTATATGCAACCTGGATAGGTTGTTTATCATATTTTCAAGAAAAAATCTACCCAATCGTCAATATTTACTTGAGTTTTATGAGTCTCTGCGGGCACACTGAGGGAGGTGCTTCAGGTGCCGTAGTACTCGCTCAGCTTTCAACTGTCATCAGTAGGTATTGATTTCCCGCACGCAGTATTCACCCTCTTGTGGCTACCACGCGCCCAATACCCACGCAGTGACACGTTCACACTGAACTACTACACTCAAGGACATGCAGACCATGACCAGGAATATTTCGCAGGTCGCTCGGCAGGCGCCGCTTGGGCCGCCCCGCAGTGCTGACATCTACAGCTATACCCGCGTATGCATCTTCGTTAACCCCCTGCAAAACCCTCACTGACTTCGAAGCACGCCAGACAGTTGCCCCAGGTCGTGCAAATAATAAAAAGGGCTACGAAGAAATAACTGTCCCCTGAAGGTGCCACCTACATGTGGTTTTAAGATCCAGGGCGGTTACGGCGGCGGCGTCGACCATGCTAACCGCAACGTCGCGTGATGGCGGCGCAGGCGCAGATATTGAGGGAACCATTAAAGTCACCCCCGGACAGACCGTGAAGTTCCATGTGGGCGCTGGCGGCCTTGGCCTCTACGACAAGCCTGCCGCAGGTGGTCGAAGGCTACGGGAACGGCGGTAGCTCAATACTCTTCTTGAAGCCGGTGTAGAAGTATCTGACCTGGATGAAATGCAGAGCCCCACCCTACAACCACATTGTGGTGTACTCGGCTCAGGCGGTGCGCAAGCGCCGTGCTTATTAGCGATAAGGGATCTTCGGAAGAAAAACTGCTCGCCGTCGCTGGCGGCGGTGGCGGCGGTGGCACCCGCGCTATGACCCAGGCAGCACGTGAGACCCTGAACGGCACCAAGCTGGCTGGCTGGAAGACTGACGGTGGTTTCCCGGTACCAGTAATGGCGGCGATGCGAGCGACTTCCCGCAGGCTGGCAGTAACGGCACCGAGGGTGTACAGCGAATACCCTCCGCAATAGTAACTGTACGCGGCGGTAACCCGCAGCGGCGCAGACGCGGCGCAGGCGGCAGAAGCCACCCTACAGCACCGCTAAGGACCTTTCCTTCTCCAGCACCACCGAGTCAAATATCCGCACCAGCACCGTAGCAGGTGTTGCGGGCGGTTCAGGCGCGAAAGCTAATGGTGCCGACGGTGTGGTGGCATACCCTACTCGATCAGTACCAAAAGAAAACCGACCAGCCCGACGGCGGAAGCCCTTACAAGTTCAACGTAACCGCATACGCTGTTTCTGGCGGTGGCGGTGGCGGCTACGGCGGCGGCGGTTCAGGGCGCAGCAGCAGCTATTGGCGCACAGACTATTAACGTGCTGGGAGATGGGAAGACCGTAAGCGATGCCTACTCAGTGAGTGCAGGTGTGGTCGCCGGTGGCGGTGGCGGTGGCGGCAGCTTTGTCGCGGCGGACGTCATCAACCCCACCTTCCAGCGCTCAAGCGGGCAGGGCACGGTTCGCGGCGAGTCCCGTGACGGTAGTAGCCAGTACGCATTCTGCGTCTCCAAGTAGCGGCTGATCCGGCCCCCATATCGGCCGGGTTAGCCTAAAATATATAAGCGTGTCGCACGGCGGCGCGACACCCGGGATTATTTTAGGGTTTATCTCTTGGGTGTTCGCGGTGCCGTGCGGCTTATTTATTGCTCCTCCGCACCACCTTAAGCGGATAAAAATGCATTCTAAGACCAGTGACTTAATCTTCTCTTAAACACCCCAAAAAGTCTTTATAAAGCTAGACTTATACGGTTTAGTAAGCCAACATCACACCGCACTATAAATGCATATATATTCTTAAAATATCGGGCTTATGTGGCATACTTATGAAGGAGCGCCGGTCGCATTGCTGCGGCAGTACGGCAGACTCAAGTATTCACTCAGCTACAGTAGTCTCAGTACATGCGCCTCTCCCCATTACGTGGGAGAGGCGCATAAGTGCTCGGGTGCTCTCAGCTCAAACACAAGACCAACCCAAGGACTACATCACACATGACACGGGGTATCTCACGCAGAAAACTCGTCGCCGGTGCGGCGGGCGGCACCAGCCGTCCTCACCTCCACCGTCGTATCTGCCTCTGTCACGATAGCACTGCTGTCCATGACATCGCGTACGCATCATGAAGCCTCATCAGCCCCTAACCTGGCGGTGCAGCGCATTGTTCCTTGGGGATCATAGTCACGGTAAACACTCACAACAATTTCAAACACAAGG